>OHWF01000001.1_pt1 | contig 406442 bp, 328 predicted proteins | sample 1579681 | NCBI WGS metagenome assembly OHWF01 (sample SAMEA3882554, study PRJEB24775) | human gut metagenome | biome: human-associated habitat; feature: intestine environment; material: feces | place: Netherlands | collected 2009/2010 | reverse complement strand
TGGGAGGAAAACCAATGAAAGAGCTTTACACAAAGCCAATGTCACAGATTGATGAGTTCAAGACTTATGATGAGGTTTTAACAGCATCTTATACTGGTGGAAATACCGGTATTGACCATGGTACTGATTTAGACTAAAATCTTGACATTGAAATAAAGCTTTAGGAGACGGTAGAAATACCGTCTCTTTTTGCTTTTTATAAACTAATAAAATAAAGGTGTAAGCACCATAAGATTTTGGTTGACATAAAACAAAGCCATCGGTTAAAAACCGATGGCTTTTATACTGTCAATAAACTGATTTAAAAGTAATACAAAATCTGACGCACTGCTGTACGACAGATTTTGAGAGGCGGAGCAAAATTCTCGCCCATAAACAAAAAGGAAATAATTAAAACAGGGCTCTTATAAGAAACAAAGATACTACAAAACAGTTCCCCGAACTGTTTTTCCCAAATTCTTTGCTCTCGTTGTTCGCAGAATTTGGAGTATCTTGTCACAGGTTCGAGCATTACATCTAATTACATAAAAATAAAAAGGATACCTTGTAGGTATCCTTTTTATTTTGGTGGGAACAACAGGGCTCGAACCTGTGACCCTCTGCTTGTAAGGCAGATGCTCTCCCAGCTGAGCTATGCTCCCGTTAGCTGTCGTTTTGAGTTGTATCTCTCAGCGACGATATTTATTATACACTATTCAAAGCCATTTGTCAAGAGTTTTTTTGAAATTTCTAAAAAAAGTTTAAGTCCGTAAACGCTTTATTATCGGGCATTTGAATAGTGTACATAAAATATTCATTAAATATTATTCTTTTATTAACCCTAAAATCTCCTCAGGAGTAAAGTGATATTTCTTATCACAGAAGTGACACTCAACGTCAGTACCACCGTCTTTAGAAAGATCTTCAAGTTCTGCCCTGCCCAAAGATATAAGAGCATTCTCTACTCTTTCCCTTGAACAGTCGCAACGATAATTAACCTCAAAATCATCAAGAACGTTCGGTTCAAGACCCTCCAAGGCTTTCATTGCAATAGCTTCTGTGGTCATACCACCACATATAAGCTTTGTTACAGACTCCATTCCGTTTATATTCTTCTCTATCTGATCTATAGCTGACTCAGGCGCAAACGGCAAAAGCTGAATAAGAAATCCACCAGCACAATTCACTGTCAGATCTGGATTTACAAGTACGCCAAGAGCGCAGACGCTTGGCACCTGCTCACTGACAGCAAGATAGTTAGTTATGTCCTCTGCTATTTCGCCTGAAACAATAGGCACTTGTCCGCAGTACGGCTCTTTAAGTCCCATGTCCTTGACCACACTAAGCGTACCATTAGAGCCTACAGCCCCTCTGACATCAAGCTTGCCTTTATCGTTAAGCGGCAGTTCCACCACTGGATTTTGTACATACGCCTTAACATTTCCCATGCTGTCAGAAACGCATATAAGCGCACCTGTAGGACCGTCACCGTCCATTTTTACAGTAATAGAATCATCTTTGCCTTTAAGTCCAAATCCCATGAGCGAAGTACCCATAGCAAGTCTGCCAAGTGCCGCCGTAACCACAGCGGAAGTTTTATGTATCTCCTCAATGCGTGAAACAATATCCTTTCCGTCGATAGCGCTGCACACAACGGAAGCGTCTTTACTTATAACTCTAACTATTCTACCCATAAAATCACCCTCTGTTTATTCTCCTGCACACATAAAGAACTCTCTGCGTTTTATCATTAACTGGCGAGTCCTCAAATCCGTCATACTTTCCTATAAGCTCAAAATCATTTGACTTTACAAGTTCGCTCAAAAACTCGTCCGTATATATCCTCTCTGTGAAATCCTCACTAAAACGACAATAAGAGCCGTCCTCCTGCTCCTCAAAGAAGTCAAGATATATGCTCACGCTGTCATCATCATTAAGCTCATTCTGCCATGCACAGAAAAGCCAATCAAGATCATAGCAGAACGCATTGTCTGCAAGGATCACTCGGTGCTTGTACACAGTATTTACATCAAATATGAAAAGTCCACCATCGCAGGTAAAATTTGATACACACTCAAAAGTCTTTCTGACAGCTTCCTCATTTTCAAGGTGATTTATGCTGTCAAGAACACAAACAACAGCATCAACTGCGCCATACAGATCAAGCTCAGTCATATCCTGCATAAGATACTGTATGTTCAGACCGCTTTCATAACGCTTATCCATGGCTTCTTCCAGCATTTGATCCGACAGATCAACGCCTACCACATCATAATCAAGACGTGCAAGTGCTTCACTGAGCGAACCTGTGCCGCAGGCAAGGTCCAAAACTACCTCATGCTCTGAACTGTATCGTTTTATAAGTTCATGACATCGTGCCGCAATTTTTCCGTAATCGACATTCTCTGTAAGCTTGTCATAGTAACAGGCAAATCTGCCGTATCCGCTCATTACTTATCTTCCTTCTTATCCAATCTGTCAAAAACGATATTATATCCGCCTGAGCCGTCATAAGAAAGTGAGCGGTTCACACGGCTTATAGTTGCCGTTGAAGCACCTGTTTCGTTCACTATATCGCTGTAAACATGATCCTTTGTGAGCATTTTTGCAACCTGAAAACGCTGCGAAAGTGCTTTCAGCTCAGGTATAGTGCAAAGATCTTTAAAAAACAGCCTGCATTCCTCGACAGTTTCAAGACAAAGCACTGCTTCATAAAGATCGTCTAAATTTTTGATCTCAAGTTTCTCTTTCATGAAAAAAATCTCCTTTACGTTTCATGGTGTAAAGTGTTAAACCATAAATATATTTTAACACAAGTCATGAAAAATGTAAAGGAGAATTATGAATTTTTTATTTACTTACTCTTAATTTTTTCTTCTATTAGGCGTTAGAAAACCGCCGAATGACTTCGGCTCATCAGAAATATCCTCTTTATCATCGTAGTATTCCTCTTCTTCGTCCTCTGTATCGCTTTCTAGTTTCTCTGGTGGCGTTATCTCAGCCCCCTCGGATATATCGTCTATTATTGCCCTCAGTTCATCTACGCCCTCTCCTGTGATAGCAGAGAACTCCACACAGGTGATGTCCTCAAAGCATGGTATCTCTGTCTTGAAAGCTTCCATACGTGCTTTTCTGGCGTTAGGCTTGAGCTTATCCGCCTTGGTGAACACGATTATAAATGGTATCTCAGCGTCAATAAGATAATTTATCATCATCAGATCGTCTTTGCTCGGCGGATGACGCATATCCACAAGCTGAAAAACAAGTGCAAGCTGTCTGCTGCCGTCGTCAAGATAGCCTCCTATAAGACTGCCCCACTGCCTTTTCTCGGACTTTGATACGCTGGCATAGCCATATCCAGGCAGATCAACGATATAGATATTCTCCACAGAAAAGAAGTTTATTGTAACAGTTTTACCCGGCATAGAGCTTACTCTCGCCAAGTTTTTTCTGTTAAGAAGCTTGTTTATCAGCGACGACTTTCCCACATTCGACCTGCCAGAAAAGGCAAATTCAAGTCTGTCAGACTTGGGTATCTGCGAGAATTTTCCAAAGGATGTATAAAATTCTGCTTTGTTATAATTCATAGGCGGCCCTTTCTATACCGTTAATTTTTTTCGCTCCGGCTCGTTCTTGCTTAGGAGTTCAAGCGGAACATTATTTTTGCTGTTTGGAACAAGTGCAACGTCAAGCACATCCTGAATAGTCTTTGCGAACACGAACTCGCAACAAAGCTTTACTGTATCGTCAACGTCATCAAGATCGCCCTTATTAGCAAAAGGCACAATAATAGTCTTTACCCCCGCCTTATATGCAGCCATAGTCTTTTCACGGAGACCGCCTATAGGCAGTACTTTGCCACTAAGAGTTATCTCGCCTGTCATAGCAACGTCACTGCGTACTTTTATATTCCCCAATGCAGAGATGATGCCCGTTATCATGGTAACACCTGCAGATGGACCGTCCTTAGGCACAGCACCCTCGGGAGCGTGTATATGCAAATCTTTTTTCTCGTAAAAGTCTTTATCGATGCCATATTTGTCAGCAACGCTTCTGCAATAGCTTACGGCAATCTTTGCAGACTCCTTCATAACGTCGCCAAGTGAGCCTGTAAGCTCTATTCTGCCCTTTCCGTCAAGTACAAGGACTTCCAAAGGCATGACAACTCCGCCCACTGACGTCCATGCCAGACCATTTACAGAGCCAACAGCATCTTTATCTGATACAACATCAGGGAGATATTTCTCATGACCAAGATATTTTTCAAGATTATCCGCCTTGAAAGTAACTTTCTTAACGCCGTCTTCAACTATCTCCTTAGCAGCCTTTCGACAAAGCGAGCCTATCTGTCTTTCGAGATTTCTCACGCCAGCCTCTCTTGTGTAGCTGTCTATAAGCTTATAGATAGCATCATTGCAGATGCGTATCTGAGATGCTTTAAGACCGTTCTTACCTTCCTGCTTTTTAATAAGATGTTCTTTTGCAATATGGAACTTCTCCTCCCGAGTATAGCTAGACAACTCTATGACCTCCATACGGTCGAGAAGAGGTGCTTGAACAGTATCGAGAGTATTTGCAGTTGTAATAAACAGCACATCACTTAGATCAAATGGCACTTCAATATAATGATCTCTGAAAGCATTGTTCTGCTCGCTGTCAAGAACCTCAAGCATAGCAGACGATGGATCACCTCTGAAATCATTGCTCATCTTGTCTATCTCATCAAGAAGAACAACAGGATTTTTACTTCCTGCAAGCTTCATGGCATTCATTATTCTTCCTGGCATTGCACCAACATACGTCTTTCTGTGACCTCTGATATCACTTTCGTCCTTAACACCGCCCAATGAGACCCTTACAAAGTTTCGATTAAGTGCTCTAGCGACAGACTTTGCCACTGAAGTTTTGCCAACGCCTGGAGGACCAACAAGACAGAGGATCTGCCCCTTGACATCAGGAGTAAGCGCTCTTACTGCAAGATTTTCAAGTATTCTATCCTTGACCTTTGCCATGCCATAGTGATCCTTGTCAAGTATCTGCTTTGCCTTTTTAACGTCTGTCCTATCCTTTGTGACAGCATTCCACGGCAATGCAAGCACTGTGTCGAGATAATTTCTCAGCACAACCCCCTCCTGTGACATCATACCCATCTTGGAAAGCTTCCTGACCTCGCCCATAAGCTTATCACGAACTTCTTCGGACAATACAAGTGAATCTATCCTATGTGTGTACTCATCGATCTCATTTACATCTGAGCCGTCTTCATTTTCACCCAACTCATTCTGTAACGCCTTGATCTGCTCACGAATATAGTATTCGCGCTGACTTTCTTCTATCTGCGAATGGACCTGACTATGTATCCTTCTTTCAAGAGATAAAACATTGGTCTCTCGTGAAAGTATAGTGACCATAAGAATTAGCTTATCTGAAACAGATGGGGCTTCAAGAAGCGACTGTCTGTCAGTAAAAGCTAATGGAATATTAAATGCCAAACTTTCAAAAAGTTGAACAGGCGTTTTAGAACCAAGTATCTGGGCATAAAGTTCTTCAGGCATTTTAGGAACCACCTGAACATACTCTTCAAACTCATCTAAGACCGAACGAAAAACAGCAAGTTGTTCGTCATCGTCAAGCCTATCCTTTGAATAATTTGGTACAAGTCTTACATCAGCTTCATAGCAATCATCATACTGATAAAACTCAGCAAGTCTCGCTTTACGCAGACCTTCCACATAGCATCTGTATATTCCATCAGGCGCTTTAACGATCTGTCTTACCTTTGCTACAGTACCCACCTTGAACATATCCTTTTTTTCAGGCATTTCAAGATAAACGTCTTTTTGCGCACAAAGAAAAACAAGTTGATCGCCGTCCATGGCATTTTTCATGCTCTTTATAGTTCTTGGTCTGCCAACATCAAAATGCATAGACATTCCAGGAAAAACTACCAGATCTCTCGTTGGAACACACGGCATAATATTATTTATTTTAACATCAGTTTTATCTTTCATAGTTGCTCCATTTCCTTACAGCTCTACAAATACTGTAATGCTTTGTTATACAGCTTTAGTATATAATATCACATTTATGATACATTTGCAAGCCCCACTCAGAAACTTCCCCTTAACAAAAAGAGGCACCTATAAAGGTACCTCAAAATAGAAAACACTATTAGTCAGCTACATATGGAAGAAGTGCCACATGACGTGCTCTCTTGATAGCTGTTGTAAGTTCTCTCTGATGATAAGCACAAGTGCCAGTTACACGTCTAGGGAGGATCTTAGCTCTCTCTGTCATGCACTTTCTAAGCTTTGCGATATCCTTATAGTCGATCTTTTCAGCTCTGTCTGCACAGAACATACAAACCTTCTTACGACCTCTCTTCATAGGTCTGCTTGTATTTCTTTCCTTTTCCATGGTAAATTTCCCTCCTTAGAGAAATATTTTTTCAAAACTCCTCTGCTTAGAACGGTACTCCGTCATCGGTCAATACTTCTTCAAAATCATCAAGGTCACCAATGGACAAAGCGTCATTTGATGGAGCATTGTTATAGTTATTCTGATTAGAATTGTTTGCAGGCTGTGAATATCCACCATTGTTCTGCTGGTAATTATTCTGCTGATAACCACCATTTCCGTAGTTATTGGAATAGTTACCTGCTCCCTGCTGTTTTGGTTCACCCGTGAAAGACACACTGTCAACATTGACCTCAGTTGTATAATGCTTTACACCATTCTTGTCATCATAAGAACCTGTTCTTATCTGACCTTCGAGAGCGATCATTCTGCCCTTTGAAAAGTATCTGTTGATAAATTCAGCTCTCTGCCCCCAAGCAGTGCAAGTAATAAAATCAGTCTGCCTTTCAGCACCCTGACGAACTGGTCTGTCAACTGCAACATTGAATCTCAAAACTGCATTTCCACTAGGAGTCTGTCTTACTTCAAGATCCTGAGTGATCCTACCCATTAAAATAACTCTGTTAAGCATAACTTTTCCCTCTTTCGCAGTTTTACTTGACCGTTACTAAGAAACGGATCACGCCGTCTGTGATACCAAGAATTCTCTCAAGCTCAGCTGGAAACTCAGGCGTAGATGTGAATGACCACAGTACATAAGTACCTTCTGTTTCATAATTGATAGCATAAGCCAGCTTACGCTTGCCCCAATTACTAAGTGTAACGTCGCTTGCGTTAGCCTCGATCAAGTCATTGAACTTAGCTGTGAGTGTGTTTACAGCCTCCTCGTCAAGCTTAGAGCTGAAAATTACCATAGCCTCATAAGACTCATTAATTTTTGCCATTGCATTTGCACCTCCTTTTGGATTTCGCCTGTGCCGCAATTTGCACAAGCAAGGATAACTCAATTATTATAACACAAGACCGATTATCTGTCAAGTGTCACTTGCGTTTTTTTATGAACTTTTTGTAAAATCATGCAAATATCTTTGTAACACCAAAAATGCCAAACACAACTATCGCAGAATAAACGGCAAAACCAAGAATAACAGCCCCCCATGATGTGCCACCCTTTGCTACTATCTTTTCGGCTATCTCCTGCTCAGTGCCGTCCTCCGATCTTATCTCTCGGATCTTTTTTTGTGCAAACTTATAATACATATAATTGCCGAAAAAGCCTGCCACAAACTGAAGTGCCATTGAAACATACCATGTCGCAGCGGAAATGCCCTGAAAAAACCTTCCAGTCACATCGATGCCGATATCAAGCGAGAAACCCATTGTTCCTGCACTAAGATATTCTATCGCAGTAGGGATATTGAGCAGTGCCGTAGCCACAAGCATGATGATACCCACAAGATTCATTTTTCTAAACAGAAAATACAGGTGTGGAAAAAGGAAAGCTGCAAAGTTTATGGAAATCTTTCCACCAAATTTACCAAAACGTATAAAGTTAGACAAAAATATAAGCGGATTTGTCTTTACAAATTTTGCATAGTCATCTAGTTTAATGCCTTCAAGATCTGAGTCCTTATCAAATACAACCTGTCTGCCAAACGGACCATAAGGCTGTCCGTCAGGGCCGGTCTGCTGAGCGTTATTTTGCGTGTCCATGTCGTTGAATGGACGTTCCTCAGTATCATTTTTCGTAAGCGGTGTTCCGCACTTTTCACAAAATAGCTTGTCAGGCGGATTTTCAAAACCGCAGCGTATACAGCGTATATTCTCACTTTCTACACTCTCCTGAGTTTGCTCCCAGCTCTGACCACTTTCATGCAAAGCGTCATTTATGCACTTTCCTTCTTTGAGATAACACTCACGATGATAAGGTGTGCCACACTCAGGACATACAACTATATCGTCACCATCTTTGAATACTTCTCCGCAGGAAAAGCATTTTTTTCCTGTATAATTAGCCATATCGGGTTTCCTTTCTTGCTGAAACAGGCTTTTAAAAGCCTTTAAATAACATTATAGCACAACTTTCAGGAAAATGCTATAGTTTTTTTATATTTTTCCTTTACTTTTCACAAAAAAAGTTTTATAATATATAATGATATAAAATAAGGAGAAAAAGATATGGTATTTTTAGAAAACTTAAAGTCAGAGCTTGAAGCTCTTAGACCTATCATCAGCGAGTTGCATGACGTATACGATATTGAACGTTCTCAGGAAAGGATCGCAGAGCTTCACGAAAAAGCCGCAGAGCCTAATTTTTGGGACGACATGGAGAAATCGCAGAAGGTTTTGCAGGAAACAAGAAATCTTGAGGGCAAACTGGAAAAATACAATAAATTCAAGTCGTCATTTGAGGATATCGAAGTGCTTATTGAAATGGCAACCGATGAGGGCGACGAGGACATGATCGACGAAATACAGTCTGAGCTTAAAACTCTAAAAGAGGGTCTTGACGCCGCACAGCTTGACACTCTGCTCACAGGCGAGTATGATCACAACAACGCTATCATCAACTTTCATGCAGGAGCAGGCGGAACTGAGGCGCAGGATTGGAGCGAAATGCTTTTCAGGATGTATCACAAATGGTGTGAAAGCCACGGCTTCAAAATGACTACTCTTGATTATCTCGAGGGTGCAGAGGCTGGCATGAAGAGTGCCTCCGTTATCGTGGAGGGCGAAAACGCTTATGGCTATCTTAAAAGCGAAGCAGGAATACACAGACTTGTGCGTATCTCACCTTTCGACAGCTCAGGAAGCAGACACACGTCATTCTCAGCGGTGGACGTTATGCCTGAAATAGACGATACAATCGAAGTAGATATCCGTCCTGAGGACATTAAAATGGACGTTTATCGTGCAAGCGGTGCAGGCGGACAGCACATCAACAAAACCTCATCCGCCGTAAGACTTACCCACATACCAACAGGCATCGTTACATCATGCCAGACACAGCGTTCACAGTTCCAGAACAGGGATTATGCAATGAAAATGCTCAAAGCAGAGCTTATCAAAATAAAAGAACGTGAACATCTAGAGAAGATAGAGGATATCAAGGGTGTTCAGAAAGAGATCGCATGGGGTGCTCAGATACGTTCCTATGTTTTCATGCCATACACTCTTGTAAAAGATCACAGAACGGGTTTTGAAAACAGCAATGTAAACGCTGTTATGGACGGCGACCTTGACGGTTTCATAAACGCTTATCTCAAAGCGCTTTCACTTGGCGAGATCGAAAAATAATTAGCATAAACAAAGGACAGTTCAAACGAGCTGTCCTTATGTTTTTTATGAGATTGTTTTGCCTTTTTTTCTGCTTTCTTTGGTCTTTACAGGAGTTTCTTCCGCCGCTCTATCCTCAAAGAGCTTTTCGTCAGGGTCTGCATCCTTATATGCAAACTCAGGATTACTTTCACCACGCTGATCGTAGTAAGGCTGGATAACGTGTTTTCTGATAACAGGATAACAATTGAAGCAAGTCACGAAGCATATGAACGAAAGAGGCCAAAATGGCAATATGAACAGAGAATATGGCAGGAAAAGATACATCATAACAATAACGATAAGCGATACCAGAAGTGACCAAAGAGACTGCTTTATGCCAAGACTCACAAGATAAAACGAGTTCTTTATTATCTGCTTCATGTTAAGGTTAGTGGAGCTTATCATAAGATAGATGTAAAAGTGCATCATGAAGAATACAATAAGACAGCTTATGCAGATAACAAACGGAATGTATATCATGGAGTTCTGCTCTGCCCAATATTTATACATTGGAATCCCGACCATAAATCCTATAGCGAAGATGATATCTATGGCACCCATGATAGTGCCCTGCTTGAAATTCTTCTTGAAAGAATCCCAGAAATCATGTAGCAGAAACGCATTTCTTTCCTGAGAATAATTTCGGCAAACCTTTGTCATTGCAGCCGTTGCAGGTCCTACCAATACTGACGGTATCGTCAGTAAGAGCCATATTGGATTTGATGTCATAAGCATAAGTATGACCATAAGCGTCAGCGGTATGCAGAAAACAAAATACAGCAAATTAAGCTCCATAAGCTTCCACATATGCCTGCCATAGACTTCAAAAAACTTAAAAATACCCTTTTTCTCCTGAGGTGCTTTAAGCACACCTCTGCCAGGGGTATTGTAATTACCAAATAAAGACATTACACTGCTCCTTAAAATTAATAGTCCCCGAAATTGCCCCGAATTTTATTTCATTCTTTGTATACTGTATACTAAATTCGTCCTGCAAAAATAATCGTCAGCAGACATTCAAGCGCAGCCGCAACAGCCGCCGCTGCTTCAAGCACAAGAAACTTAACAGCATAAAGCCGCACCGTCTGTCGCAGACCGCTATGCTGTCCTTCAGAAAAAACAATGCACAGCAGGATATTTGACATAGCGACAGCTTCCCTTGCGGCTATAATAAGTGCCGCAGCTGTTATGACCGCAGGAATAAGTACAAACATCGCTGAAAGTAACGCACCATGTCCGCCGTAAATGCTGTAAAGCTGAGACATTGCAACACCCCAGCCCATGCCACGCAACAGCAATACTGCAACAGCTAAAGGCTGTCCCAGTGAAGAAAAACCTGACAAAAACACAACTGCTAAAAAAACAGTCGAACTGAAAAAAGACCTCACAAGAATTTCTTCAAGATCACCTGACGACCTCACGTCAACGAAGCTGTTTGAAAACACCGACAGCATTGAAAGCTCGTCGCTGCCCATAAAGCAAAAAGTAACAGCACCCAAAAGCGCACCAATCAGGATAGCTCCTGCAAAAAATGCAAGAACTCCGCTTTTGTATATGCCTGTCCCGCTGTTCATTATACATCACTCCTTTGAGTAATGTATATGCCACGGTGCAGAAAAAATAACTATTTTGAAAGCTCGTAAGCTCTCTTAGTGCAAGCCTTGCAGCAATTCTCAACAGCCTTTGGCAGACCGCCCTCACGGAGCTTTTCAAGACCAGCAATAGTTGTGCCACCCTTTGATGATACCATTTCAATAAGCTCATCAAGTGACTTGCCACTGTCAGTTATCATTTTAGCAGAGCCGATAAGCGACTTTGCAAAAAGATCTCTTGCAACTGTTTCATCGATATCAACGCTCTTTGCATACTCTACGAATGCCTGAGCATACAGATAGATAAAAGCAGGAGATGAACCGTTTATTGCTATTATCTCTTTCATTTTATCCTTTGATATGACGGCATACATACCGCATGAGCCAAAGATATTGCAAACAAGCTCAAACTCCTCATCTGTTACGTTGTCAGAGCGTGAAAGAGCAGTTGCGCCCTCCCCAAGAAGAAGAGGAGTGTTTGGCATAACAAGCACTACCTTTGCGCCAGCCACAGTTTTTGAAGCGATATAATCATCTGTAATGCCTGCGCAGATAGAAACTATGACCGTATCTTTCGTTACCGCAGGAGCTATCTCATCAAGCACCTCGTCAAGCTGCTGAGGCTTAATTGCAAGAAAAACATATTCTGACTTTTCAACTACCTCTGCACAGCCTGAACATTTTACTGTTCCAAGCTCGTCAAGTCTATCAAGTATCGGAGCATATTTATCAAAAGCGTAAAGCTGAATATCCTTACCCATTTTACTGCCTGCAATGCCTTTCATGATAGCATAGCCCATATTTCCTGCACCGATAAAACCAACATTTATCATACACTCAAGACCTTTCTGAATAAAAGGCAGAAGCCTGCCTTAAAAATAACTTAATTTTAATTATACACTAAATCTCAACGGATTTCAAGTGTTTCACCTAAATTTCACATTAGTACCCCATTTTTCTTGTATATTTTCACGCAAAAAAGCAGCGACATTTCTGCCGCTGCTTTAAATCATGTATTTGTCGCTTTATGTCCAAACTGTGTTCTTACTTTTTCATAAGCAAACTTCACAGCAGGCAGGAATATCATGAGCAAGATCAGATCCACAGGGAGCTGGATAAGATTTTTCGCTATTCTCGGTGTGCAGTATGTAAGAAAACCGCTCATTCCTTCTTTAGTGAGGTTTGTGATGCCAAAAGTCTTGTTTACATAAAGTGTATACAGGAAATAAGAATTAAGTCCTATATTACAGAAAAGTATAACACTTCCTCTTGCAATTGCGATCCTTATGTAGCTTTGAAGCTTTTTGTTGTTAAAATCGCACTTATACAACAGACAGCCATAGATGATACCTGAAATAATAACTACCATTGCAAGCTGTGGGCTGTAGGCTCTCGGAGATTTGTTCTGCACTATATATCCTAGAAAGTCCAGCACAAATGTAGACATTCCGCATACCACAGGTCCGTAAAGCATACCTATAGTACAGGTTGCAAGAAAAGTGAAACCGATCCTCAAGTCAGGCGTTACCTCAATGGAAAATGATCTGATAGCAAACGCCAACGCTATCAATATTCCAGTTGTTGTCAATGTTCTAAGATCTTTCAGTGACTTGAAAGAGTCATAGAACATTCTTCCGAAGCTCTTCATAAATTTACCTCCTTATTCTGCGAGCTTGTCGCTTTGTGCATAACGGAGCATAAAAACAGCTCTGCACACTACCCATGCGGGATGTGCAGAGCCGCTATAAAAAGCTTCAATTACACATTCAGCGGGATGCGAAAACCGAACCGCAAAGGTTCTGCCTTTTTCGTTCCGACGGCAACTCCCCGTCCGACGGACACTTAACGCTCAGTTTTCTACTCTGTAATATGTCAAAGTCTTAAAGACTCAGACCTCATGAAAAATTAGAATGCAGTTTCATTGAGGATCTTGTAAAGCTCGTCCTCGAAAGGCTTCTTCATTGAAAGAGCCTCCTGAATATCTACATCATATATCTTGCTGTCCTTCATACCAACAACTCTGTTGCCAATGCCCTGCTCGAGCAGTTCAACAGCGTGATAGCCCATTTCAGTTGCGACAACTCTATCTCTTACTGTAGGAGAGCCGCCTCTCTGAACATGACCGAGAATAGTAGCTCTTGACTCGATTCCGGTAATATCCTGAAGAGTTCTTGTGATATACTCTGTCTTGCCAACGCCCTCAGCAACTACAATGATAAAATGTGTCTTGCCTGACTTCTTTGTCTGCTCCATCTTCTGAGCAATAGCATTGAGGTCATAAGGCTTCTCAGGTGTGATAACAGCCTCAGCGCCTACAGCAGCAGCAACGTTGATAGCAATGTAACCAGCGTTTCTGCCCATTACCTCAACTACTGAACATCTGTCATGTGACTGTGCTGTATCTCTGATCTTATCGATCATTTCCATAGCCGTGTTCATAGCTGTGTCATAACCGATAGTATATTCTGTGCATGAAATATCGTTGTCTATAGTACCAGGCAGACCGATGCATGGGATACCCTGTGCTGAAAGGTCAGCCGCACCTCTGAATGAACCGTCACCACCGATAACTACGATACCGTCAAGACCCATTTCAAGACACTTATCTCTGCCCTTCTTTACGCCCTCGATATCTCTGAATTCAGGACATCTTGCTGTGTAAAGACAAGTACCGCCTCTCTGGATTATGCCTGAAACAGTTCTTGCATTCATCTCAATAACTTCACCGTTAAGAAGGCCGTTATATCCTCTGAGGATACCTACGACTTCCATACCCTTTGCAAGACCAGCTCTGCATACTGCTCTGACAGCAGCATTCATTCCCGGAGCATCTCCTCCGCTGGTAAGTACACCAATTTTCTTAGTCATGTAAAATACCTCCAAATCAGGAAACAATTTATCCTGTTACTTTCCTAATAATCTATAATGAGCATAGCACAAAGCCCCTAAATTGTCAAGGGCTTTGTTTATTTTTTAACATTTTATTAAACGTTTTCGTTATTCAGCAGGCACAGCAGCCGGAACTGGTGTTGTTTCAGAAGAGCTGCCTGTGTTCGTATCAGGCTTAGGCTCTGTTGCCTTTGTTGTAGTGGTCGTAGTAGTCACAAGACCAGCGGAAACTGTAACTGTAAGCACATCACCATTTTTTACATTCACGGTGTTTCCAACATTAACGCTTGTCGCCATAACATATCCTGCAGAAACAGAGCTTGAGAAATCGGTAACGACCTTATACTTGATATTATAAGAATCAAGCAGCTCAAGGTAAGCCTTCTTTGACAGGCCAGAGAAATCAGGAACAGGAACATTTTCAGGGCCTGCACATACTTTAAGAACAAGCTCATTTTTCAAAGACGGATCAAAATCAGTACCCTCTGGTATGCTCTGCTCTTTAACAACGTCCTTATCATCAACATCAGAATAATAATATTCAGCCTTGATAGTAAAATCCTCACCAAGCTGTTTTACAACAGTATTGTATTCCAGACCCACAACGTTAGGCATTATAGCGCCATAGCCATATTCTGACTGACTTTCAGCATCAGTCACCTTAGGCGTAGCAACTGTGGTGCTGTAAACGAATACCTCGCTGTCAACTCCATCTGCATCATCAGAAGAAATGACCTTATCCTCAGACGAATCATTATTGCTGTCCGACGGACCTGAAAACAATTCATATAGCAGAAAAACTGAAAGCAAAAGCACTATCACAAGCACCGTCCAGCCTATTATCGTAGCCGTTTTATTCTTAGGCTTTTCTTCCTCACGAGTCTGCTGTGGCATTTGCCTTGACTGCATTCTTTGTCTTGGAACATGCTGTATAGGAATAGTCTGAGTTGAACCCTTAGGGTGTTCCATATGCGTTGTATGCTGCTCAAAAAGTGCAGTAACAAGCTCTGAAACTGTCTGTATTCTTTCTTCGCCACGAACTCTCATAGCTCTTGAAAGAACTCGTGAGATATGCTGTGGTATTCTCGGATTGACTCTGCAAGCTTCAACCATAGTATCATTCTTTGTACGTGTATAAGCGTCAAGGGGCATACAGCCTGTTAGTATTCTATAAAGAACTGCAGCAAGTGCATAAACGTCAGTCCATGTGCCCTGCCATTCTAACGAAGAATATTGCTCAGGAGCGGTATATCCTGAATAGAACTCAGGAGAAAGCCCTGTATTGGATGTTCTTATAGAACTTATGCAAAAGCCTGTAAGTTTAAGCTCACAATCAGTTGTAACAATAATATTTTCAGGAGATATTCCCCTGTGTATGATACCTGCATTATGTATAATGCTCAATGTTGTAAACAATGGCACAAAAAGCTTTTTGACCTGTTCCCATGTGAGAAAGCCTGTATTTGACTGTAAAAATTTCTTTAGCGTCACGCCCTCCACATATTCGAGTATTACATATGTCGTATTATTCTCGCAAAACATATCCTTTGCCGTGGCGATATGCTGAAGATTTCTCATGCGTGAAAGAACTTTGTTCACATCGGCAAACTCGGACATGAACGTTTTATACTTTGCCAGACAATCTGGATTCACCACAAGTCGCTGACTTTCGCTATCTCTTTCGCAAAGAGTGTCAGGCATATACTCTCTTGCCACACACTTGCATTTGCCAACCATATCGTAGCAAATGTAAGACGCACCCTCACCATTATATGAAAGCATTTTTCCGACTATATATCTGTTGTCAAGCACTGTTCTCGGTGCAAGATAAGCCTGTAAATGCGGGATATCGTCGGTATAGCTACAATAATGACAGCGACCGTCAGAACCAAGTTCGTTCATACAGCCCATACATAATTTAGTACTAGGATCCATACCGAACCTCCTTTTTACGTTATTCATCAATTTATATTAGCAACAAACCGAGCATAAGTCAAGTTTTTTTGTGCAATTGTAGAATTTACGCAACAATTTGTATTTCTTTTGTAACATTATGACCCTTTTACAGATACTCAGGATAAATAAGCGTAGAAGAATAATACAGATACTTATTATCCGTATCGAACGTTACATTAAGCACCACAGGCTGATCATCACCTGCGTCATTCTCATACCAATAGCGGTATATATAGTTTTTCGTATCTTTTGACCATACGACGCCGTAATATTCAAGGTCTATGGCATCTGACAAGCTACTCCACTTTGCACCTTGTTCAAACTTATCAAGGTTGATAGCTTTACTCTTTTTTTCACCGTTTGCATTGTTTTTAAGCACCTTGAAATTTGAATATTTTACAGTTTGTATACGTTCTTCATCATCAACAGTAACAAGTGCCGCCCATTCAGGATAATTTATGCCATCAACATTAACACTGTCATCAGACTCAATGATATAATCAAAATTCAGTGCATTGTTCACTCCCTGAAAAGCAGATTCGTCCTTAAAGTGCATATCAAGCTTTTTCTGAGCCTTTGCAACATCAACGCCGATATATTCAGAAATGCTCTCAGCGGTGTTTTCACCCTTTCCGCTTATAATATTCACAACGATAAGGACGACAAGCACCACAAGAAGCACTACCGCCACTGTTATAAGAATAAGCTTGAGCTTGCTTTCAGACAATTTATGTTTTTTCTCACCCACTATTTCCACATTTAGCGGTTTATTCTGCTTTTTGAAACGCTTCATGATAGATGTATTTTTATCTGGTCTTAATCTTGTGTCACAGTTAGGACAGAAAATGTCATCATCGTCAAATGACTTGTGGCATTTAGGACACTCCATAAAAACAACTCCCTTTTGCAACATCCGTGCATTTGCACACTTTTTCAAAACAAGTATACCATAATCTCTGTAAAAAGTCAACAAACGAAAAACAGCGGACAGAAGTCTATCCGCTGTAAAAAACATATATCAGAAGTGCATCTGGTCAGGGTCTTCGATATCCTTTGCAAAACAGCCTGCAACAGGTATCGTTTTGCTGCGATATTTTGAAAGGCCTGCTGCTGTCTCATTGTCAACGATAAATGCCTTATCAACAACTGCATTCTTCGCTTTAAGTGTCATGACCTGAACACCTATAGTATCTCTCGTTGACTTAGGCATAAGAAGTGCAGTATCAAATATCATTGCTCTTCCGTTAGTTGTACGAAGCATTATCTCAGCGTTATCCTGCACAAAGAACATTCCCACAAGCTTAGCCTTTGCAGAATAAGCGTTGGCAAGCTTCTTTCTGTTGGTCTTTGTTTCATAGGCATTGAGCGGCACTTTTGCCACCTTTCCGTTTTCAAAACAGAATATCATATAGCCCGAATAATCTACAGTATTCACCATGGACACAACGCCCTCACCGTCATCAAAACCAAGCTTTGCGGGAATATAGTCGCCAAGAGAGCTTGCCTTTGTGTCAGCAAACTGTGATACCTTGGTCTTATACACAGCCGCCTTGTCAGAGAAGAACAGAAGCTCCGTCTTATTGGTGCTTTCCATTTCCTGAAGCGGACCGTCGCCCTCTTTATACTTCTGCTCGCTTGCCATTCTCAGTGATTGCGGAGTACATTTCTTGAAATAACCGCTTTGAGATAGGAAAAGCTTGCAGGCGTAGTCAGGGATATCGTCCTCTATGTCTATCTCCTCGATATCAGTCTTATAATAGAACTGAGTTTTTCTTGGCTGACCATACTTCTTTGAAACTTCCTTTAATTCGGAAATGATGATATTCTTTATTTTTCTGTCGCTTCCAAGAATATCTTCAAGCTCTGCAATAGCTTTTTCAAGGTCCTCAGTTTCGGCTGTTCTTTTGAGGATATACTCACGGTTAAGGTGTCTGAGCTTTATTTCAGCCACATAATCAGCCTGTATCTCATCAATGCCGAAGCCTATCATCAGGTTTGGGACGACTTCGGTTTCTTCCTCTGTCTCCCTGATTATTTTTATAGCCTTGTCTATATCAAGGAGTATCTTTCCAAGACCTTTCAGAAGGTGGAGCTTGTCTTTCTTCTTTGCAAGGTCAAAGCTTGTTCTGCGTCGAACGCAATCCATTCTGAACGCTACCCATTCTTTAATTATATCATAAACGCCCATTATTCTTGGATAGCCGTGAACAAGTATATAGAAATTGCATGAATACGAGTCCTGAAGCGGTGTCAGCTTATAAAGCTTTTGCATAAGCTTGTCAGGGTCTACGCCCTTTTTGATATCTATACCTATTTTCAGACCGTTAATGTCCGTTTCATCACGGATATATGATACCTCTCTTATCTTGCCCGCCTTAACTAGAGCAATTATCTTCTCGATTATTGCTTCAACTGTGGTAGTGGCAGGTATCTCAACGATCTCAAGACATCTTGACTCCTTGTCATACTGATATTTTGCTCTCAGCTTAACAGAGCCTTTTCCTGTGCGGTATATCTTATCAAGCTCCTCCTCATCATAGAGAAGTGAAGCACCGCCCGGAAAGTCAGGTCCTTTCAGCGTTTCAAGAGCGTTGAAATCAGGATTTTTCATAAGTCCGATAGTTGTCTCGCAAACCTCGCTGAGATTGAACGGACAAACTGATGAAGCCATAGAAACACCTATACCAACGTTGGCATTAACAAGTATTGACGGGTAAGTAGCAGGAAGCAATGTCGGCTCTGTGGTGGTGTTATCATAGTTAGGAACAAAATCAACAGTGTCCTTGTCTATATCTCCGAAAAGCTCCTGACAGATAGGCATGAGCTTTGCCTCAGTGTATCGAGAGGCAGCATACGCCATATCTCTTGAATATGCCTTACCGAAGTTACCCTTACTCATTACATATGGGTGCAAAAGTGCTTCATTGCCCTGTGAAAGTCTTACCATGGTTTCATATATAGCACCGTCGCCGTGAGGATTGAGCCTCATGGTCGCACCAACGATATTGGCAGACTTTGTGAGCTTTCCGTTTAAAAGTCCCATTTTATACATGGTATAAAGCAGTTTTCTGTGTGAGGGCTTAAAGCCGTCTATCTCTGGGAACGCTCTTGAAACAAGAACGCTCATGGCATATGGCATATAGTTCTTTTCAAGGGACATTGTTATCTTTTCATCTGCAACAAGTCCTGCGCCCTCGATATATGCGTTGTTATTTGGTTTAGCAGTCTTTTTAGGCTCTGCCTTTTTTCTTGCCATAAAATCTATCCTTTCATAAAGTTCGTAAGGTCGGTGCACTTTTTGCCTGTATACTGCATAGCGATCCTGCTTTCGGGATCGGCGTCAAACATATACAGCACCGCAATAAAAATAAATTCAAGTGGTTTCATAAGGATATAGACCACATCAGCACGCAATTTCGTCGATATATGCTGTGAAATGGGATATCCGTGTTTATCGTAAAAGCTTCTCACACATTTGTGAAAACGTGGAAGCTTATCCTGTATAAGCTCTTCAAATGCGTTTGCAACACAAAGCTGTCTGTTCACAACTATCTTATCCCCACGCCGCAGACCCATTCGCTGAGGTTTGACGAGCTTAACGTGTCCCCCTGCCGCAACTGTGCAAAGATAATGCCCTTGTGAGTAATCAGGCGGCGGAGGTATCTGCTGAGAAAACGTCCAATCGGCTGTTTCCGTGAAAGCCTTTACTATGCTGTCAGGGCGCTGTCCAAATAAAACAAGTATCAAAAGCATCACCGCAAGGAGCGGTATCATTGCCACAAAGCTGATAAGATACCAACCAAGGCTTTTTGTGAGAAGCTTATTAAGCCAGCCCATAAAGCCGCTTTTCTCCACCGAATTGCTGAGATATCCCGTCTGCGCCTTTATTTCACGGCGAATGAGCCTTACGGACATAAGCATATAATTCATTGGAAAAACCAACATCATCACCGTGAAAAAGTTATCCATATTCTTCAAAAGCTGTATCACCAGCAGTATATCAAGCACATTGCCCATATACACCCCTGCAATGAGCATAGCCGCAAACAACGGCGGTTTTCTCTTTGTTATAACACTCAACAGTACAATGCACACCATAGCTATAAAAAACAGGAAGAAAAAACTAAACCTATACTCCCCTGCTATGGGTGTATGAAATTCCCCATGAACAGTTAGAGGAACATCATATTCAACGCCAAGACCTAACCCGTCAAGGTCAAAAACAGACAGCAGCGAACCGATTACCACCGTCAGCACATCAAACAGCGGTCTGTCCAATTCTTTAGGTGCATTCTCAAAAAGCCTTATAACATTTATTACTGTGAAAAACAATGGAAGTCCAACACATATCACAAGCGCAGACGACCATATAAAAATTGCGTCCATAATGCTCTCCCCTCAAACAGCTTATGAAATATCTGCCATATCCAGATAATCAACACCATTATTGGTGATGAAATCTTTTCTTCCCTGCAGATCGTCACCCAAGAGCATATCGAACATCCATTGTGTCTGCTCGATATCGTCAGGCTCTATCTTTATAAGACGTCTTGTGGCAGGGTCCATTGTCGTAAGGCTCATCATCTCCGCCTCGTTCTCTCCAAGACCTTTTGAACGCTGGATATCAAACTTTTTATTGCCTATCATTTTGAGTATCTTTGTCTTTTCGTTCTCGTCATATGCAAAGTAAGTCTTGTCGGAAGTCGTTATCTCAAAGAGCGGTGACTCCGCAATATAAACATATCCTTTTTCAATAAGGGTCGGCACAAGTCTGTAAAGCATTGTGAGTATAAGCGTTCTGATATGGAAGCCGTCAACATCGGCATCAGTACAGATAACTATCTTGTTCCAACGAAGATTGTCAAGATTGAACATAGATATCTCCTTGTTCTTGCCAGTCTTGACCTCAACGCCGCAGCCTATGACTTTTATAAGATCTGTGATTATCTCGTTCTTGAAAATCTTATCATAGTCAGCTTTCAAACAGTTGAGTATCTTTCCTCTCACAGGGATAACAGCCTGAAACTCTGCATTTCTTGCCATTTTTACAGAACCGAGCGCCGAGTCGCCCTCCACGATATAAAGCTCACGCTGAGAAAGGTCTTTTGAACGGCAGTCAACGAATTTCTGCACTTGATTTGAAAGGTCGATAGAGCCTGCAAGCTTTTTCTTCAGGTCTATTCTTGACTTCTCAGCCTTTTCACGGCTTCTCTTGTTTACAAGAACCTGCTCTGCTATCTTCACCGCTTCGTCAGGATTTTCAATAAAGTATATCTCGAGATTGTGCTTCAAGAACTCTGTCATGCACTCCTTGATAAACTTGTTTGTGATAGCTTTCTTTGTCTGATTGGCATATGAAGTCTGTGTAGAAAAAGAACTTGAAACAAGCACCAAGCAATCCTCGATATCCTGAAAAGTAATAGGCTTTTCGTTTTTCAGATACTTATTATTGCTTTTGAGATAAGCATTTATCTGAGATGTGAAAGCACTCTTTACAGCGTCCTCCGGTGAGCCACCATGTTCCAGAAAGCTTGAATTGTGATAATATTCAAGACATTTTACCTGATTAGAAAAAGTGAACGCCACAGAAAGCTTTACCTTGTAATCGTCCTTGTCCTCACGGTCACGACCCTTGCGGTCGCCTGTGAAAAACTGCACCGAGGTCAGAGGCTTTTCACCTGCTATCTCTGCAACATAATCAGCGATACCATTCTCATAATAGAACGTCTTTTCTTCAAAAGAATTGTTCTCACGCTGTATACGCAGGATAAATGTGATATTAGGGTTTACTACAGCCTGCTTTTTCAGAACGTCCTCAAAATATTCGTTCTCAATTTTTATATCAGTGAAAACTTCAAGGTCAGGTCGCCAATGTGTCTTTGTACCTGTCTTTTTCTGCTTTGTTTCTTCCTTTTTAAGACCGCCAACGTTTCTTCCCTTTTCAAAGTGCAGGTCATACTTATATCCGTCACGGAAAACTTCGACGTCCATAAACTCAGATGAATACTGCGTCGCACAAGCACCTAGTCCGTTAAGACCCAACGAATATTCATAGTTATCTCCGCCGTTATTATTATACTTGCCGCCTGCATAAAGCTCGCAGTAAACAAGCTCCCAGTTATATTTTTTCTCACGCTGGTTATAGTCAACAGGACAACCACGTCCGAAGTCTTCCACCTCGATAGAATCGTCATTGTACTTTGTAACGATTATCTTATCGCCATGACCGTCACGAGCCTCGTCTATAGAGTTTGAAAGAATTTCAAAAACAGAATGTTTACAGCCCTCAAGTCCGTCAGAGCCGAATATTACCGCAGGACGCTTTCTTACTCTGTCCTCCCCCTTAAGGGATACTATATCTTCATTTGTATATTCCTTTTTATTTGCCATTTCTCATTTCCTTTCTTACGGATCTGAAGAATTTTTTACATACAAATTATATTATAACACAAAGTCAACGATTTTGTAAATACATTAATTAAACATTTTTCAGAACAATGCCGAACGTTTGTTTTGTTACTAATAAACAAAAATATAGGCTATTGATTATTTGAAAAAAATATTATATAATATAGGTAGCTTAAAAAAATCGGAGGACAAAATGGATATTACAATAAATGCACCGCAGACCGAAAGCAACTCAAACTCTGCCAAAGCAATGTCCCTTAACAATGGGCTGATATGGTTCATATGCTTTGTTCCGCTTATCGGCTTGTTTCTTGAAAACTATGCAAACTCTGCCACCGCAGGAGCTTTTCTGTGGATACTTGTTCCGCTGTTCATGATAGGCTGTTCCATTGCAGATTGCAAACAGCTTATAAAGCATGGCATTAACGCAAAGCACCTTTACAAGTGGGTATGGCTAACGCCTTTTTATGTTTATAAGCGTGAAAAGCTTTGTGGAAGAGAGCGTTATAAAGCAATAATGTGTGGATTTTTCATTATCGCTGCACTGTTCATGAATGGTTTTACGCAGAGCATAAAAATAGACAACGACTATATGCTCGTATCTGCACAGAACAGTTATGTGCAAAGCCTTGACAACTTTTCGGGAAATTCAGCAAAGGTAATCGGTGAGTGCATAGCTTCTTATCTTGGTGAGGACGCAAAGTGGGATTGCACAAAGAACGATCACAACTACACAGTAACAGTAAAAGGCAAACATGGCTCTGATAACTACACTATTTCCTTTTTAATAGTATATGACGGCTTCACCTACAGAAAATTCACCATTTCAGACGTGATAAAAAATAAAGTTTCACTCCGTGACGATGAATTTAGTGCTGTATGCAAAGAGATATTCACAGAAGATAAAAGCGGCACCGACAGTAGCAATGAAGAAAGTTCAAATTCACAAACAAAATAATTTTATGAGCGGACTTTGTTCCGCTCTTTTTGTTGTCAGTGTACATAAATGTGTACAAACTGATCCCGCACGATTAGTGTATATGCACAAAGGTGATAAATTTGTCACTTTTCTATTGACTTTGCAAAGTAAAAGTGATATTATTGTCACATAAGGTGATAAATAAATCACCTTGTATATGTTTAAATCACAAATGAAAGAAGATGTAGAAATGAATGACAAAACGGAGATAAAAACAGACAAAATATCATACAGAAAGTATTACAGACAGATGGGTATTTTGGGCACGCTGGGTGGAGCGATGTGGATATTCTATTGGGTTATGGAAAAGGTGCTGCCTGCGATAAAGAAAGGGCACACACTTACCAATGTGATAAACCTTATCGTATCTTTGGGAACGCTTGCGCTAATCGCCATATGCATAACAAAGATGATATCCACGGTCGGCAAAAGAGATACAAATGACGAGCTTACTCAGCAGACAACAGCAAAGGTCAATCAGACTTTTATAACGTTCCTGTTCACGATTGCCTGCCTGTTTATTTCAGTTATGACTTTGTTTTCCGATATTTTAGGAAGATTTAAGGTCACACTAAACGAATATGTTATAACGGGCTTGATATGGTTTTGCTATGCGGTGTACAATTTTATAGGTCTGTATTTTGAAAGTAAGTTCGATGATGATGAGAACTAGAGGGATAAAAATGAAAGCGAAAAAAGAAAAGAAAAAGATAACTCTGAGAGAATATCACAAAAAGCGTATGGTAACAGGAATTGCAATACTTGTCACAGAGATATTTGAAAAGACTGCGGAGCATTACAAGCTTGATAATACAACATGGGCGACAGTGATATTCGTTGTGTTGGCTGCTATGACGGCATTATTTGCAGTAATATGGCTGTATGCAAGCTGTCAGAAAGTTGACAAAGAGGACGAAATGGCAAAAGAAAATATGCTCAAGGCACATCAAAGTATCACAAAAATGTTTTTGATAATATTAGCAGTAGTGATCTTTATATCAATGTTCTGGGAAGGAAGTATAACCATAAAGATAAACAGCGACAGACTATATCAAGTATGGTTTATATTCTGGTTCAGTTATATGACCCTTGAAAGCGGATTTTTCCTCCACCATGAGGGCAAGCTCAGCACCGATGAGGAGGACGAGTAATGCAGGAGCTAAAAACAAAACTCAAGGAATATCGTGCCAAGCTTGACATGAAGCAGGGTGACCTTGCCGAAAAAGTGGGCGTCAGGCGTGAAACCATCATACGTCTTGAAAAAGGACAATACAATCCGTCATTAAAGCTTGCAATGGATATTGCAAAGGTATTTGGTGTATCTGTAGAGGATATTTTTTCATTCGAAGATGAATAAAGCTGAAAATACAGTAAAGCAGACGGTTTGCAGGATTTTGGTGCAGAAGAAAAGCATATGCTGAAAATGCAAATACAGACATATAAGCACATATTCTAACGTAGACAGTTAAATATTGAATATACGTTGCTTATGCTATGATTATCTTTAGTTTACGCCATATTACTGTGTATATTAGTGTAAAAGGCAAAAGTGAAATGAATTGTGAGAAATCGAGAGAAATGGAGCAAAACGAAGAGAATTAAAGAGAATGAGGGATATAAATTAAAAATTCAGCGTTTTGGCTATTGACAATCGTGAAAAGCTGTTGTATAATAGACATCGTTGTGAGTTCACAGGGCGAAAAATGCGGCTGTGAACAGACTTTTTAAAATTCTGAATGGAGGAAATAATATGTCAACTTATATGCCAAAAGCAGGCGACATTACTCGCACATGGTATATTCTCGACGCTGAAGGTCAGTCACTCGGTAGAGTTGCTGCTAAGGCTGCTCACATTCTTCGTGGTAAGCACAAGCCAACTTACGCACCACACGCTGACTGCGGCGACCATGTAATCATCATCAACACAGATAAGGCTGTTCTCACAGGCAAGAAGCTTGATCAGAAGTCTTACAAGTGGCACACAGGCTGGATCGGCGGTCTTAAGGAGATCAAGTATTCAGATATGATGGCTAATCAGTCAGACAGAGCTATGACAATTGCTGTTGAGGGTATGCTCCCTAACAACACACTTGGCAGAGCTGCTGCAAAGAGACTCAGAGTATACAAGGGTGCTGAGCATAACAATGCTGCTCAGAAGCCTGTTAAATACGAACTGTAAGGAAGGAGCAATTTAGATGTACGAATCAAAGCAGCCATATTTCTATGGCACAGGTAGAAGAAAACATTCTGTTGCCCGTGTTCGTGTTTACGAGGGTACAGGTAAGATCACAATCAACGGCAGAGACATTGACGATTACTTCGGTCTTGAGACACTCAAGCTCATCGTTCGTCAGCCATTTGCTGTAACAGATACAATGGATAAGTACGATATCGTTTGCACAGTAACAGGCGGTGGAGTAACAGGTCAGGCTGGTGCAATCAGACACGGTCTTTCAAGAGCTCTTCTTCAGGCTAGCGATGAGTTCAGACCTCTCCTCAAGAAGGAAGGCTTCCTCACTCGTGACCCAAGAATGAAGGAAAGAAAGAAGTACGGTCTCAAAGCCGCAAGACGTGCTCCACAGTTCTCCAAGAGATAATTTCATTCTCATTTATCAAACCGTTTCGCAGAAATGCGAAGCGGTTTTTTTATACCCGATCCTAACTGTCAAAATGCACAACCAAAACATCTGTTCGTTGTCAATTTAGCTGAATATCCCCCTGCTTATTGTAAATAACAGCAAAATATGATATAATTATTACTGATAAATTAACTTTTAGGAGATAACTGCTATGACGAATGAATACATAAAACCGCCCGTTGAAATACGCTACAAAAATGAACTTGACGCCTTGAAAAGTGTTGATATTGGCAAAAAACCTGAAAATTGGGTGCTGTCGCCAAAGGCAGTGCGAACATTTATATTAGGCGGAATCATCAAAACTGCCGATGGCAAAATGCAGATAAAGCGCAAATTCTATGGCAATGACGCACTTGTTGAGCGCTGTATAATCACCCTCGCTGGTAACCGTGGACTTATGCTGGTGGGTGAGCCAGGCACTGCTAAAACTATGCTCTCTGAGCTTCTCTCTGCTGCTTGCTGCGGCATAAGCACGAACACAGTTCAGGGTACGGCTGGAACTACCGAAGATATGATAAAATATAGCTGGAACTATGCCATGCTTCTTTCAAAAGGTCCTTGCCGTGAAGCCCTTGTGCCTGCTCCCCTGCTCATAGGCATGGAACAAGGCATTTTCGCACGATTTGAGGAAATAACTCGTACCCCTGCAGAAATCCAAGATAGCCTTATTTCTGTAATGAGCGACCAGATACTCAATATCCCTGAGCTTGAAAACGAAGGACTTGTTTTCGCCAAGCAAGGATTTAATATAATCGGTACTGCAAACACTCGTGATAAGGGCGTAAATGAAATGTCAGGTGCTTTGAAAAGGCGTTTCAATTTTGAAACTGTCGAGCCTGTTCGTGACGTAAGGCTCGAAAAAGAGATCATTATCCGTGAAGCACAAGACCTTGCAAAAACAGGTCATATCGACCAGCCTATAGACACCGACGCTGCTGAACTTCTTGCTGTCACATATCATGAGCTTCGTGAGGGCGTTACCTCAGAGGGAACAAAGCTTGAAAAACCAAACGCCGTTATGAGTACAGCCGAAGCTGTGTCCGTTTTCTATCAAACTATGAGCAGTGCATATTATTATGGTGACGGAAAAACTGATCTCAAAGAGCTTACGCAGAATCTTTTAGGAGCAGTTTGTAAGGAAAACAAAGACGACCTTGAAAAGCTCAAAAGCTATTTCAGGATCGCTGTTAAGGAAAAAAGTGCAAGTGAGGGAGGCATATGGACAGAATATCTGGATACAGCCAAGTATCTGAAATAATACCTTTCGACTATTCTCAGCCATTTATGCTTTTTCCTGTAAGACACCACAGCCCTGTCTGCTCGTGGCAGCTCATCAGAGCAATTAAAGAATATCAGCCCGATGTCATACTTATAGAGGGTCCTGAAAACGCCAATGATATGATAGGTGTGTTGACGGACGAGAGAACTAAGCTCCCTGCGGCTTTCTATTATTACTACAAGGACAGAAAAAAGCTTATCAGTGATGAAGCCGAGGACTATAAATGCTACTACCCTTTTATCTATGCTTCACCTGAGTATAATGCCCTGAAAATAGCCGCAGCCATGGACATAGAAGCACGATTTATAGATCTTCCCTACAGCGAGATACTTATTACCACAGCCGTAAATAAAGGCCTTCGCAGTAATAAGGACAAACACAGCTACACTGATGACAGCAGACTTATATACAGCAAATTCTGCAAAAAGCTTTGCGAGAAAACAGATCTAAGGACCTTTGAAGAGTTCTGGGAGAAGTATTTTGAGATAGAGGGGCTCAGACTATCTGTACGAGATTTTGTACAGCAAATGTACACCTACTGCATTATCACACGAAATGACAAAACAGAAGATGATCTTGCGGCAGACGGCACTCTTGCAAGAGAAAACCATATGGCTCTGCGTATCAAAGAAGCACTTAAAGATAACAAAAAAGTCCTTGCTGTAACAGGTGGATTCCACAGTTTGGGACTTTATGAGCTTTTGAAAAGTGATAATATCCAAAAAGAAAAGCTTCACAAGCTCTCTCAAAAAGATGAGGGCTGTTTCCCCGTAGCTTATTCTTATGAAGCAGCAGACGCTCTCAGTGGATATGCCTCTGGTATCCAGCGTCCTTATTTTTATGATTGCGTGATGAACAAGCTAATCCACTGCGATGACCCGGCAGGTGTCTACAGCGACACAGTTCTTGACCTGCTCATAGGTACAGTGAGAGCCTGTGATAAACATGATATCCCAGTGTCAATGGCTGACGCTTCCGCAGCGCAGTCTATGATGAGTGGACTTGCCGCACTTCGTGGCTGTCATGAATGTGGACTTTACGAGCTTGAGGACGCCATAACCTCGTCATTTATCAAGGGAGAGAAAACAATATCCTCCGCCCTGCCTATCGACCTTATGCACAAACTTGCCACAGGCGACAAGACAGGTCATATAGGTGATATAAACCACGTTCCTCCGCTTATCGCTGATTTTGAAAAACAGTGTAAAAGGTTTCGACTTAAAATAAAAACAGTAACCCCTAATAAGACGGAAGTTTCACTTTTTACCACTGCAAACGGCATGGAACTAAGCAGATTTTTCCACAGAATGGTGTTTCTAGGCACAGACTTTGCCCAGCGAACAAAAGGACCTGATTTGCATAGGCGAAAAGACAGAAGTCGTGTCCGTGAAGAATGGGTATACAAAAAAGTTCCTGCCACAGACGTTGCACTCATAGACCATACTGCCGATGGCTTCACCATTGAAGAAGCCTGCCGCACCTGTGCTTCAAGAACACTTCGCCATGAAAAGCACTGTGATGTTGCGGCGCATATCCTTGTGGACTGCTTCCAAATGGGCTTAGAACTCTCTGATGATGACAAGGCTTGTGCCGAGAACATTCTTAACTCAGACGGAGACTTTTTCTCTGTAGGCAGAGGTCTAAGGCATTTTATCACTCTTATGGAACTCCAACAGCTTTATAATACCGAGTTTTCCGCCGCAGAAAATTGTGCAAAGCGGTGCATGACAAGGATAATCACAGCACTGCCTGATATGGCGTCGGTGAAAGACGACCACATTGCAGAATGTGCAGCGATAATGTACGCAATGCAAAAAGCTGTCACTGACGGCTTTAGAGAATATCGTCAGGACTATGAAAACGCCCTGCTTTCCCTCTGCGGCAAATCTGATAAAGACCCATTTGTTTACGGCACAGCACTTGGCATACTTTACGCCTTTGACCCCCACCGCCGCAAGCTTGCTGAACAGGCAATGTCAAGCTATCTCAAAGGCGATAGGAATGTTCAGATACAAGGAGCGGAGTTTCTTCACGGACTTTTCAATGCCGCCCGTGATATCATCATGACTGACGATTCTTTCATCAGAATGACAGACACGCTTATCTGCGGACTTGACTATGACGATTTTATAGAGATACTTCCCTCCATGAAGCTTGCTTTCAGTTGTTTCACCCCCTATGAAATACAGCAAACAGCCACCGCTGTCGCAAAGCTTTATGACGCTGACAGTGCTGAGCTTCTTGTGGAAAAACCTATGAACGAAAGACTATATAGCTTCGGTGGGAAAATAGATAAAGAGATACTCAAACTTTTGTCTGAGGAGGAAAAGCCATGACAGATGAAAATAAAGCCATATCCGTCAACCGCTGGCGGCTCGTGCTGGGCGGAATGTCTGACAAAAGCCTTTCCTTTACCGGTGACAAAGCAGAGATAATAACGTTTCAGGATATGGAAAAGCTACTCGATTATCTCTATAGCCGTGCGCAAGGAGACGATGTAAGGAACGAGAACAGCAGGCAAGGCGGTCAGGGTGGCAGTGTGCTAAACGCCGCAGAATGGATAACAAAAGTCAGAACGCTTTTTCCAAAGCAGACCGCTGATGTGCTTGAACGTCAAGCTTTGGAAATGTTCAACATGACCGAGCTTCTTACCGATAAAAAGGTTCTTGAAGAAATGAAGCCTGATATAGCACTGCTTAAAACTATCATTCAGCTCAAACATCTCATGAACGGCGAGGTGTTGCAGGCGGCTGTAAAAATAGCAAAACAGGTGGCAGACGATATCAAACAAAAGCTTGATATGACCATAAAGCGAAGCCTTACAGGCAGGCTTGATAAAAACACATCGTCAGTTATGAAATGCTCTGCAAACCTCGATTTCAAAAAGACTATCCGCCGAAACCTGAAAAACTATGACAAAGCAAGCAACCAGCTTATACTTAAAGATATCTATTTTAGTGGACGTGTGAAAAAGCATAACAAAAAGCGCATTATCATAGCCATAGACGAAAGCGGTTCAATGCTCGGTTCAGTCATCTATAGTGCAGTAATGGCGCAGATAATTTTCGAACTGCCATTTGCAGAGGTGAAGCTCATCATATTTGATACAAGCATCGTTGACCTCTCAGACCATGCAGACGACCCTGCTCAGACAATAATGAGCGTTCAGCTTGGGGGAGGAACGGATATTGCAAAAGCCCTTACCTACTGCGAAAGCCTTATCGTTACGCCCCGTGACACTTGCGTTATCGTTGTAACAGACCTCTACGAGGGTGGCAGTGAAGCACAGCTTATGAACGTCAGCAAAAATATAATCACAAGCGGCGCACATCTCTCATTCCTTACCGCCCTTGATGAAAATGCCGACCCTGCCTATGACAAGGCGACAGGTCAAAAGCTTGCAGATATGGGCTCATTCGTTGGCGGTCTTACCCCTGATAAGCTTGGGGATTACATCGGAAAAATATTTGCATAGGAGATGACATCTTGGACGTAATCGATAAACAGCTTGATATTGCAAACGAACAATCGCTTATTGAGCTTTCAAACAAGGGCATTTACAAACGTGCGTTGAAGGAATCCAAAAACATGACCCTTTCGGCTGAAAAAATCCATGAATGTTACATAGTAAAATTAGACGGTGAAACCTGCACCATAAAATCACCACTTGATGAAAGTCAATGCACTTGTGTTTCAAGAGGAATGTGCAGGCACATTATCACAGCCATACTGCTTTTGAAAGCACAGCTTCCACAGTACGACGGTGAGGATATCACTCCAGAGGTCATAAACTCCGAGCCTGAACAAGCAGAAATTGAACTTCCCGACCAACCTGAAATAAATCCGCTTTCTCAGGATACCCAGAAAAAGATAAAAGGATGTGCCGAACAGTGCATAAAAATAATGTCTGGAATATTTACCAGAGGTCTTGTAAGAGCCGAAGAGAGCGACCCCGATAATTTTGAGCTTGCCGCAGTTTCCTGCCACGCTTTGAGAATGGCTGAGGCAGAAAGACAAATGCGTGAACTTGGCAGCCGACTTAAAGACTGTGTTTCAAGGCGAGCTTCATTCAGTCCGCAGGTATTCACTCACAAAATGTTTGAATATGCTGACAGCATGAACAAGCTTATAAAAGCCGACATCACAGAAGAAATGCTCGGCACCTTCCGCAGAGAATACACCGACTATGAGGGGACGCTCCAACTCCTGCCTATAGGCACAAGAAATGTCAGTGGCGAATACACTGGCTGTATCTACTATTTTCTAAATAAAGACAGAACTTCGCCCCAGCGCTTTTTCACCTACAGCGATCTGCGCCCCACTTTCTATGAAAGAAAGTCAAGACGATTTGCCGAAAGCACAACTGTATGGGATCTTGACAGCTCTCTAAACAGCTATATGTGCACAGAGCTGAAGCTTAAAAACGCCAAAGTGAGCATGGGGCATTTGTCCTCATCGTCAAAGACCAACGCCATAGGCGCAGGTCCTGCACAGCTAAACTGTTTTGCCCTTCGTGAGCATATTGTCAGCGATTTCAAAGAGCTTGCGGAAAAGATCTCCGCAAACAAAAGCGACGAGGAGACCGACCGACTTTATTTCGTTCACCCCAAAGAGTGCGTCGCTTCATATTTTGACAAGCACACTCAACAGCAGATTTTTATTATAAAAGACGGCTGTGATAGACAAATATCCGTCACTGCAAAATACACAGCAGAAAATCGTGAATTTATTTCCACGCTTGAAACCATAGGTGGCAAAATGCTAAAAGAAAAGCACAAAAACTACGTCCTGCTGGCTCAGGGATATATCGACCACGGCAGGCTAACGCTTTTCCCAATAGAGGTCTATGATTTTATTGATCCGCCTGACAATGTTCCTGTACCTGTCGAGAATGATACAGACCAAGACTATGGAATGTGTAGCGAGCTTCTTGACGCCACCGAAGAAACCGACAAGAGGATAGTCACGGCAATGGAGTGCGGAGTGAACTCTGTTATTGCAGACGAACACGCTCAAAGCATACGCCAGTGCGGACTTGAAGAACTTGCAAAACGTTATGAATGCTTCACAAAGCTGTGCGAAAATGCAAGACACACCACCGCAGACAAAAGCCTCGATATCTTCACTGCCGCAGGCAACACAATGCGGTATATCAGACTTTGCACACAAAAATTAGCACTGTTCAGTGCGATAAATAATATGGAGGAGAAAAAATGATCTACAACGAAAGCACCAAAAGCTTTATAAAGCTTGAAACCGCCCTAAAGGAGCTTGGTTTTGACCAGCAGACCATAGACCTTGCCCTTGAATATCTTGACATCACAAAGTCAAGAAACAATGACCTGATGAGAAAAATTATAACAAGATACTATCCAAAACTCATGCAGTATAGTTATCGTGAAAAGCTTATCAAAGCTGTAAAAAGTGAGATATCAAATTCAGATAGTGAGGAGCTTAAAGACCGTTATATTATTTTCAGTTCAATGGCAACGGGTCCATATTTCCGATATATGACAGAAGCGCTGTCTGGCAATGCCTATATATATTCCGAAAACAAAGCCATGTATATGAAGCCGCTCACTGATTTTTATGGTGAGAACGCAGAAGCAGTCTGGACATCAACCGAGATCTCAAACCGCTCAAATGATTCTATCAGCGTTTTCACTGTAAATCATCCTATCTATTCCGCAGACGATGCCATAAGAACATTCAACTTCGTTAGCCCTGACGATATCATTGCACAGCTTCTCCTGTGCGTTTACGCATTGGACGCAACCGAACTGCCTAAAAAGAGTCTGCTCGGCAAAACAAAAATTCCTGATACAGCCGCAATTGCCATAAAAAAGCTTTGCGAAGTAGTCGAAAAAAAGCCCAAAACAACTACAGCCGTTTTCTGTCTTTTTCTTGCCGCATATGCAGAAGCGTCATATTTTGTAAAAGAATATCGTGCATTTTTTGATAAAAACATTGTGAAATATTACGATGATCTTACCCAAGGGCTGATATATATGAAGCTTTCCACCAACAGAATATTCGACCTTATCGAAGCTCAACCACAGTGTCTTACAGATAGATACATTCTGCACTTTGTCAAATCACCTGACAAAAATGGGAATTATCCAGCGCAAATGGTAAAGTTATCAAAAGAACACCCACAGCTTTTCATAGAAACAATGAAAAACGCTCCATTTGACACAGCGATCACAATGGAGAAAATGCTCAAAGCCACCGACCCTAAATATAACGCAGAAGCAATTGGTCTTAAAGCTACCCATCAGGAACGTATCGCCAAACTTATTTCCGAGCATTTCAAGCACAGTGACGAGATATACGCATATATCATGGGCAAAGCAGAAATAGACACGATACTCCCCTTTGCAGACGAAGAAGCCTGCGAGGGCAGACATAAGAATATGTACTATATTGTTGCATATGGAGAGGACGATTTTATTATCCGCTGTATCGCCGCCCTTTCCATAGGAGCGTCTAAAGATACAAGTGACCCCCTCCAACTTATAGGCAACGATCTTTATTATAACACCGAGTTCATCGTCCGTGCAATGGTAAGATCAGGTCTACCGATAGATATAATTATAAGATCCCTTGGCTGGCAGATAGAAAGCTCTTACTGTAAAGAAGTCATCATCAAAAAGATAACCACTGTCATGCCAGAATTTAAAGACAAAGCCACCATTATTGACGTAAGCAAAATGGCTGTGTCCAGCCGACTTTTGTATATAAGGCTTCTTGATATCGCAGACAGCAACAAGTACAAAGACGAATTTTTTGCCCTTTGTGACGATAACAGCAAGGTAATAAAAGCAGAGCTTGTGAAAGTTATATCCGCCCACAAGGATTGGCACGATGATGTTTGCAAACTTCTTGCTCAGAAAAAATCAGCCAAGCGTGAAACTGCACTTATGATAATTGAAAATCAAGGTGCTGACGCCTACCGCACAGAGCTTGAAAAAGCCTATGCCACAGAAAAATCCGAAAAACTAAAATCGAAAATATCTGCTCTTTTGGGCAGCGAAGCAAAGCCTGCCGACATCTCAGATGTTGACCTTGTGACTTCCCTCACTAAGGGTACAAAATCCAAGAAAGTTCTCTGGCTTTTTGAACAGCCTTTTGCACCTATTCACTTCACCGATGATACAGTCACAGAGGATATCTATTTGCAGGCTCTCCTGCTTACATATGCAAACGCCAACGAAGGTACCCTCCCACCCGAGGGCAAGGCACTTGCCCAGAAGCTCAAATCTGACGAGCTTGAAACATTCGCCCTTGAAGTCCTGAGCCGCTGGCTTGAAAAAGGTGCAGAAGCGAAAACAAAGTGGACAATGTATTTTGCGGCCATTTACGGCGGTGATGAAGCAATAAATTGCCTGACGGATTACATAAAAGAATGGTCGAAACAGTCATTAAATATGCGTGTTGCCCTTGCGGTTAAAGCCGTCAATGCCGTAGCTCTGAATGGCAGTTCCTATGCACTTATGACTGTAGACAATATTTCAAGAAAATATAAGAGTCGTGCGGTCAGAGCTGCCGCAGTTGACGCACTTGCCAACGCTGCAAATCAGCTTGGCTTGACAACGCAGGAGCTTGCGGACAAGATAGTACCTGACATGGGCTTTGACGAGAAAATGTGCCGCACCTTTGATTTTGGAAGCAGAAAATTCTCCGTTTATCTCACTCCACAGCTTGATATAGAAATATTCGAGGGCGAGAAAAAGCTTAAAAATCTCCCTAAAATAGGCGTTAATGACGACCCTGCCCTCGCAGAAAAGGCTACTGCTGATTTCAAGGAAATGAAAAAGCAAATGAAAACTGTTGTTGAAGCACAGAAACAGCGTCTTGAATATGTGCTTATGCTTGACCGCAAGTGGACAGCAGAAGCTTGGAAAGCTCTCTTTGTAAAAAATCCTCTCATGCACTGCTTTGCGATAGGTCTTATATGGGGTATTTACGAAAATGGCTGCCTTAAAACTTCGTTCCGTTATCTTGACGACGGCAGCTTTACAAACTCAGATGATGATGAGATAGAGCTGTCCGAGGTTATGCAGATAGGGCTTGTTCACCCGCTGGAGCTTACTGAACATGAAAAAGAAGCTTGGCTGGAACAGCTTGATGATTACGAGATAATACAGCCATTCGACCAGCTAAAAAGAAAGGTATACAAAGTAGCGGAAAGCGATAAGAATAAGACCGCCTGCGAGATCTTCAAGAATACCGAGATAACGAACACCACTCTAGTCAACCGCATGACCAAAGCAGGCTGGTATAAAGGTCAGGCACAGGACGCAGGCTTTTTCTATGAGTTCATAAGAAATGATATCTCAGGCAAAGAGAAAGATCCCGACGGCAAGCTCGTCAACATAGGCATGACCGCCGAGCTTAAATTCTCAGGAACATACATCGGCTATTACGAGATAGAGGACGTGACCGTGGAAGAGCTTTACTTCCGACTTCCCGATGCTGCATACAATGACAACATGAAACTTGGCGATGTAAGTCCAAGATACTACAGCGAAGTTGTCTTACAACTTAAAAAAGCTATAAACAAGTAGGCATAACAAAAGGCAGTTCTGACTTTTTTTCAGAGCTGCCTTTTGCTTATTTATTTTCCACAGGAAGTCCGTGATCTCCTGCAATGTGTCTGCCTGCCCTGTTCACACAATATATGCAAACAGGAACTATATACAAGCAAGCCGCTATCCATGCCGCCTGATCTGTGAAGCAGATTGCAAGATAACCGAATTTCGGCACAAATATCATACTTACAGAAATTCGAGCTATCATTTCCGTCACTCCTGAGAATATAGCAAGTCCAGAATATCCAAGGCCCTGCGTACACATTCTGCAAGTGTTGAGTATACCGAGCGTCCAATAGAAAAAGCCTGCGTAGAAAAGATATTTGGCTGAAGCAGTAAGCACTGCTGCGTCTGACTTATTCACAAAGATAAGCGAAAGCTCTCTGCCGAAGAATATAAGTACAATACCGGCTATTACTCCATATGTCACGCCAACGCCAACTCCAATGCGTATACCCTTTTTGATACGCTTGAGATTTCCTGCACCGAGATTTTGGCTTGCAAAAACAGATGCACCTGTTGCAAAAGCGTCATAAGGACACATTGTGAACTGCTTTATCCTTGCCCCAGCAGTGAATCCTGACACATAAATGCTTCCAAGCTTGTTGTTAGCCGACTGCATGACCATTGAGCCGATAGCCGTTATGGAATATTGAAGTCCCATAGGAAAACCCATTATTATAAGGTTCAGCACCGCAGGCTTTGACATCGCTCTGTCCTCTTTTGAAAGCTTAAGCACGTTTACCTTTTTCATAATAAATACAGCACATAGTATTCCGCTTATCGCCTGAGCAACGACCGTAGCGATAGCCGCACCCATGCAGCCCCACCTGAAGACGATAACACACACAAGGTCAAGTGCAATGTTCAAAACCGTTGATATAGCAAGAAATACAAATGGCGTTTTACTGTCGCCAACAGAACGCAATACGCTTGAAAGCAGGTTATACAAAAGTGTGAACGGTATGCCAAGAAATATCACCAGAAGATATTTATATGCGTCATCAAAAATATTCGACGGAGTTGAAAGAAGCTTCAATATCTCACTACAAAGCACCGCACAAACTGTGGTCAACACAAACGCAGTAACGGCGGTTATAACAATAGAATTGTAAAAATACTGTTTCAGCTTTTTTATGTCCCCTGCTCCGAAATGCCTTGCAATAGGCACGCCAAAGCCGCAGGCTGTTCCCATGCAGAAACCAAGCACCAAAAACTGCACACTGCTTGAAGCTCCGACACTTGCAAGAGCGTCAGAACCAAGAAATCTTCCCACGATGGCAGCGTCAATAAGATTGTATGTCTGCTGCAACAAATTTCCTAAAAGCAGAGGAAGCGCAAAGCTCATTATAAGCTTGAACGGACTGCCCGTTGTCATGTTTTTTGTCATTACTTTTCCTCCAAAAATCTAACTATTACATTTATCATCTTTAATTTTTACTATCACATTCTATCATCAATATATGAAAAAATCTATAACACAAATTAAATTTACTTTTGTGATTTTAAACAAATATAATAACAAAAAACATACATATTGCACATAAAAAAAGGCAAGCATATTTCAACCTGCCTTTGTGTAGCTTACGCTTTATACGTTAAATCTGAACAGAACGATATCGCCGTCCTGCATAACGTAATCCTTACCCTCAAGACGAACAAGACCCTTTTCCTTAGCCGCCGTCATAGAGCCACAGCTCATAAGATCGTCAAATGAAACAACTTCAGCTCTGATGAAGCCCTTTTCAAAGTCAGTGTGTATCTTTCCTGCCGCCTGTGGAGCTTTAGTTCCCTTTTTGATAGTCCAAGCTCTTACCTCAGGTTCACCTGCTGTCAGGTATGAAATAAGACCAAGAAGCGAATAGCCCTCCTTGATTATTCTGTTAAGACCTGAAGTTTCAAGACCGAGGTCTGCAAGGAACATTTCTTTGTCCTCATCGTCCATGTCAGATATCTCAGCTTCTATCTGCGCGCATATCGGGAACACAGCCGAGCCTTCGGCTTTTGCGATCTCGCAAACTTCCTTGTAATGCTCGTTGCTTTCGATATTGTTTCTGAAATCATCTTCGCAAAGGTTAGCCGCATAGATAACAGGCTTAAGTGAAAGAAGCGGTGTTTCTTTAAGTATCTCCAGCTCGTCCTCTGTCATGTCATAAGAACGTGCAGGCTTGCCGCTTTCAAGATGCTCTTTGAGCTTTTCAAGGAACTCTACAGCGGAAGTAAGAGATTTGTCGCCTTTCATTGCCTTTTTAGTTCTGTCAAGCTTTCTCTCGATAAGCTCAACGTCAGAGAAAATAAGCTCCAAATCTATAGTTTCAATGTCTCTGCGAGGATTGATAGAGCCGTCAACATGAATGATGTTAGGGTCGTCAAAACATCTTACAACGTGAACGATAGCGTCCACCTCTCTTATGTTTGAAAGAAATTTGTTTCCAAGTCCCTCGCCCTTTGAAGCACCCTTTACAAGACCTGCAATGTCAACAAATTCAAGTGTTGCAGGAGTAAACTTTACAGGGTGATACATCTCAGCCAGCTTGTCAAGTCTTTCATCAGGCACCGAAACAATGCCCACATTCGGTTCGATCGTGCAAAACGGATAGTTCGCAGATTCTGCACCCGCATTTGTGAGTGCATTAAAAAGTGTTGATTTTCCTACGTTAGGAAGTCCTACCATGCCAAGTTTCATATCAATATACGCCTTTCGTTAAAATTTTACGCCATCATGGTCAAAATCATCTTCATCATTATCAAAGTTATAATCATCATAATACTCGTCAGGGTCAAAATGATCGTTACAGCCACCCTTGTCTATCTTGTTGTTACAACCGATAGTAACGCCTTTCTTGATAGGCGAAACAAACAGACCAATTATAACGCCAAGGAGAAAAAGTGCAAGGCCTTTCCAAAAATAGCTTACTGTGCAGTTATTTTCAGTATCGCAGTTTTCTTCAAAAATATCCATAATAATACCTCCGTCTATTCTACTGATTTTAAAGATTCTACCATATCTATCTTTTTAAGCTTGAAATGAAGAACCAAATTAACTATAAATGCAAATGCCAATGTGAGCAATGCACCAAGCACATACGCCCACCAAACAAGCTGTCTGTTGAACAGCACAAGGTCGACCTCAGAAGTTATCACAACAAAATAGTGCAGTATCTTTCCTGCCACAAGACCCACGATAATGCCCACAAGCGTCGATATCAGATTTTCTCTGTAAATATACGCTGAAGTCTCACCATCATAGAATCCAAGCACTTTTATTGTCGCTATCTCACGAACACGCTCAGTTATGTTTATGTTTGCCAAATTGTAAAGCACCACAAAAGCCAAGCCTCCCGCACAAACGATGAGCAAAATAACGATAGCGTCAAGACTGTCCACTGAATTAAGGAAACCTCTGCTTGAATCATTTTTAAAGCTTATTCCATAAAACTCGTCATTTGAAATAAGCTGTTCCTTGAAAGAGTTTTCATCAGTGTCTTTCTTTAGGTCAATAAAAGAAAGATTATAAACAGGCTTCTCACCGTATACACTTTCAAAATCATCAGGAGTGATGTAAATATAATGCAAAGCATAGTTCTTGCTTACTCCGCCTATCTTGAACTCTTTCTCCTCATGACCACTGAGCTTTATAGTAATAGTGTCACCCGTTTTCAGGTCAAGAAGCTTTGCAAGCTTTTGTGTTATGATAACAGAACCGCTTTTCACTTCAAGATTTGATCCATTCTCAGCAGATACAAGATCGATATAATCTCCCATATTTTCAGGAGCTTTCGGCACGATCATAGAAACAGACTGGTTTTCACTTTCATTTTCTGCAATGCCATCTGTACTCTGCATAAGCATAGATTTGTCTACCTGTGCGATACTGCTTATCTTGTCCTCCAATTGTTTCTCGTCAAAATCAGCTGAATTAAGTACCGCGATACCATCATACAGAAATATCTCATTGAATTGCTTTTCGGCAATAGTCTTTATAGAATATTTCAAACCAAAACCCGTGACTATCAGCGCCGTACAGCCTGCCACTCCCACGATTGTCATAAAGAAACGCTTTTTATATCTCAGCAAATTTCTCACAGTGACCTTTGCAAGAAAGTCAAGCCGATTCCATATAAAATCCACACGCTCCAGCAAAACACGCCTGCCATTCTGCGGTGGCTTTGGACGCATAAGCTGTGACGGCTGCGACTTTAGTTCTTTCATGCAGGCATAAAGCACCGCCGAGCAAGTGCAAATAATAGACACCACCAAGCAAAGCACCATATAAACAGGCTTGAACGGTGTGTCAATATCAGGAATGTTATATAAAATATTATAGCAACTATAAATTATCTTCGGAAAGATCTGCAATCCAACAACAACGCCTATGCAACTTCCTGCTGATGCCGCTGTTGCTGCATAGAAAAGATACTTTCCAGCTATTCTTGCCCCGCTGTATCCTAAAGCCTTGTATGTACCTATCTGCGTTCTCTGTTCCTCTACCATTCTAGTCATTGTGGTCAGGCATACAAGCGCCGCCACAAGAATAAAGAACACAGGAAACACCTTTGCAATAGAGTCGACCTTCTGAGCATCCCCATAAAATGAACTATAATCAGAGCTAGCCTCAAATCTGTCATACTGATAGAATGCAGGCGTTTTAACGGCTTCAAGTTCTTTTTTCGCTCCGGCTATCTCATCTTCTGCCGCCGCAAGCTGACCATTATATTCATCAAAAGCCGCCGTACTTCCTGTCTTTTTGTCTTGAAGGAGCTTCCCTGCCACTTCTTCAAGCTGTTGTGCTTTTAAAAGCTGTGACCTTGCAAGATACTTTGCACTAGAACCACTCTGTTCAGCCTTATCATAAGCCTCCTGAGCTTCCTCAACCGACTTCTGCGCTGTTGCCAAAAGCTCCGTAAGCTGATTTTCGTCGCAGGCAAGCGCCTGTTTCAAGATGTCAGCTTTCTCCTGAGCGACGTCAATACTGTCCTGAGCGTCACTGCTTAGTTTTTCAAACCTTGCGTTCACACTGTCCTCAAAAAACTCCACCGCCTGAACACTCTTATCTTTCACAGCCTGCTTGTACTCGTCAGAAAACGGGTCAAGCTCGTCCATGCCTTTGAATTTCACATAAAGCTCTGTGTAATAATCGCACACAAACTCGCTCTCAGGCACAAAAACGTTGCTTACCACAGTTCCGTTGCCCACTGTGGTCGCATCACGCTCATAGCCGATATAAAGCGGTGAAGCCACAATACCTACTATCCTGTATGTGTCAGTTGCCAAAGTATCAGTTATATTTTTTGACGAGTCAGGCTCGTTGATCTTTATCTCTCCGCCCACCTTAAAGGTGTTAGGCGAACTCATTTTTACCTCTACTGCGCACTCGCCTTTTTTTTCAGGAAGCCTGCCCTCTAGTAAAACAGGCTTATCAAGATTATTAGGGCTGTTCTCATCAACAACATTGTTGAAGGACATGAATTTCAGCACAAGGTTTTGATTTTCATGATAGTAGAAAACGTCCTTAGAATATCCCGCCATAACGCCCTGAACATCATCAGCTTTTTTCACAGCCTCAACGTCCTCAGACTTAACGCCTATAGACGACATTAACTTAATATCCATAAGTCTGTTATCGCTGAAATATTTCTCCGCCGTGTCTATCATATCAGGCATAGTCGCCTTGATACCAGAGAAAAATCCACAGCCAAGAAGAACTATCAGAAAAATAGAGAGAAATCTGCCCAACGAGTGCCTTATCTCTCTGACAGTATCCTTTTTCAATGCACTTTTCATAACAGACTTCCCCCTTGTAATATCATTCTTCCCCGTCACTATCCGAAAAATCATCAAGACCTATCCTGCCCGATAGAATAAAATAAACAATCGCTGCAAGGACAAAAACGACAGGAGCAAAAATTATAATAGCTTTTTTAGCCCACTCAACCCCCAACGCTCCCGCAAGCATAAGACCCAGCACTCCTGAGATATCAAAAAACAAGATACAAAAATACGTCCTAAGTGCCGATACCGCAGGTGCAGTGTCCCCATCGGGGTCAGCTTTATCACTGAAAATATTTATCCTGCCTGCTGAAAACACAAGCAGAATAAACACCGCCATAGCAAGAAGACTCAGCACAAGATCCACCACATAAGGCTTTGTCCTGCCTGCCGTCATGCCCACTATCAGCACAAAGCAATCACACCCTATGCAGAACATTAGAGCCGCCGTATTTACCACCGTAAGCACTAGCTGAAAAGGCGTAAAAGGAACTTTTTTCATTTTATCTTAATCGCCGAACATTTCCTTAGAAAGCTTGCCAAGCTTCTCACAGCCGTCGATTATCTGTTTGTCTGTAGGAGTTGAGAAGTTCAATCTGAATGAAGCTGTCTTGTCAGACTCGCTTACCATGAAAGCATTGCCAGGAACAACGGCTACCTTATATTCTGCAACAGCCTTTTTGCAGAAACCAGTCATGTCACTGCCCTCCGGAAGAGTACACCAAATGAACAGACCGCCCTCAGGTCTTGTGAACTTGATCTGTGAAGAGAAATTCTTCTCGATCTGCTCTATCATAAGTTCGAGCTTATGCTTGTAAATCACTCTCAGCGAAGCAAGATGCGCTTCCATATCATTGTCCTTCATGAAGTTGTAAGCCAGCATCTGCGCCCAGATGTTTGTATGTACGTCAGCCACCTGCTTGCAGACAACTATCTTTCCGATTATCTCCTTTGGAGCGGAAATGTAGCCAACTCTGATACCAGGAGCAAGTATCTTCGAGAATGTTCTTGAATACATAACAAGACCGTCCTTGTCCATGCTCTTGATAGACGGGATAGCCTCACCCTTTATTCTCAGGTCGCCATATGGGTTATCTTCAAGTATCATAACACTGTACTTCTTAGCAAGCTCATATATAGCCTTTCTCTTTTCAAGAGAAGTTGTAAGACCAGTAGGATTCTGGAAGTTAGAAATGATGTAGAATACCTTTACCTTGCCTGTAGCGAAAGCTTCTTCAAGCTCTTTCAGGTCAACTCCGTCTTCATGAAGCGTGATACCCTTAAGCTCAACATTGTATGACTTGAACGCATTAAGTGAGCCTATAAAGCTTGGAGCTTCACAGCAAAGAACGTCGCCTGGGTCGCAGAGAACTTTACAAGCAAGCTCGTTAGCCTGCTGAGCACCGCTTGTGATGATAAGATCATCTCTCTCAGGGTCAAATTCACCCTTCTTTTCAAGTTCTTTCTTAAGAAGATCTCTCAGCGGAGTGTATCCCTCTGTAAGGCTGTACTGGAGTGCGCCGATAGGATTTTTCTTGAATATCTCTTCTGATATCCTATTAAGCTCGTCCACAGGGAATGCCTCAGGAGAAGGATTACCTGCCGCAAATGAAATTACCTCTGGGTCAGAAGTAAATTTAAGTATCTCTCTGATAGCAGAAGCCTGCAGATGAGAAACCTTTTCTGAAAACTTATAAGTCATATCTTTTTTACCTCTTTTTCTTAAAATACATAATATGATTATATCACATTTTTCCTATAAAATAAAGTGTTTACGCAAACTTTTTTTTAGTATTAACACTCTAAGCTCTATTTTTGTGCAATTTAAACAACTGCATATCCACCTGACATATGGACAAACCGTAATAAAACCCACCATAACAGCATAAGATCATATAAAAACAAGTCAGAAAGCAGGTTGACAGATGAAAAGACAAGGCTTTATAAAAGGCTCAGCAATATTGCTTGCAATGGTTCTGATAACAAAAATTCTGGGACTTCTCTATAAGATACCTCTTACTAATCTTCTGGGCGGCACAGGCATGGGATATTTCGCTTCAGCATTCTCAGTTTTCACACCAGTTTTCGCCATAGTCGTTTCAGGTATCCCCTCCACCATGGCTCGCCTTACCGCTGAAAACTATGCCCTTGAACGCTTTTCAAATATGCGTCATACCAAGCGAACTGCATTTTTTCTTTTCACGATCATCAGCGCAGCCGCTGCTGCAGTAATGATACTCACCTCAGATTTTCTGTCACGCAATGTAGTCGGCGAGCCAAGTACAAAATATGCTCTCATGTGCGTTGCCCCATCTATTATTTTCTGTACCATTATGTCAGTGGAACGCGGTTACTGTGAGGGCTTGCAGAATATGATACCGACCGCTGTATCAGAAGTGATAGAAACCCTTTTCAAACTTATCCTAGGTCTTGGTTTCGCCTACGGACTAATGTATCATATCTCCGATATATATGATAAAACAGGCATGATATTCGGCACAGCCTATGAAAACTCACGTCAGGCAGCCTCCGCCGCACTTCCATTTATAGCTGCCGCAGCTATCCTAGGTTCGTCCATAGCCTCTGCGATCGCCTGTCTGTATATTCTCATATCAGGCAAGATCAAAGGCGACAGCGTAACAAAGCAAATGCTTCAAAGAGATACCATAACAGACCCCACAGGAGCAACAGCCAAAAAGCTTGTCGTCTGCTGTCTTCCGATCGCACTTATCTCAGTGATAATGACCTTTGCCAACATGATAGATATGCTCACTGTCAATCCGTGTATCAAAACAGCCATGAAAGCTTCTCCACACACATTTGACAGCCTGCTTTCTGATAAGCTCACCACCGATATGCTCCCGAACTTCATTTACGGCTCTTATACTGGTCTTGCAGTGACAGTTTTCGGTCTTGTTCCGACCATCACCGCAATGTTTGGCAAAAGCATACTCCCCTCACTTGCCGAAAGCTGTGCCAAAAACGATAAAAAAGCCATGCAGTCAGGCCTTACAAAAATGCTCATCGTCACCAGTATCATAGCCATACCCGCAGGCATGGGCATCGCAGTTTTGTCAGAACCTATCCTGCGTTTTCTTTTTGGAGGCCGTGAAACTGAGATACAGGTCTGCATAATGCCAATGTCCATACTAGGAATAGCAGTAATATTCCTTGCCATAGCAACTCCCTGCTTTGCTATCCTGCAAACTCTGGGAAAACCTCACAAAGCCATAATAATTATGTTGGCAGGTGGAATTATCAAGCTATTTCTGAACATTATACTTATAAGACAGCCCATAATAAATATATCAGGAGCAGCTATTTCTACTCTTGTATCAGAGGTTTTCATATGCGTCCTATCCGTACGCTCAGTTTGCAAAATGACGGATCTAAAACCAAAAGTGAGCGAAATTTTCGTAAAGCCCACCTACGCCGCTATCATGTGCAGTGTGACAGCCGTTTTGTCACACGAAACACTTACGAAAATAGCCCATTTGCAAATAAATCATAGATTTGTGACCCTTTTTTCTATAGGAATTGGTAGCACAATGTACTTTTTTTGTTTATATTTATTGTGCGAAACGCCGAAAAATATTGTAAATTGCATATTTTCAAAAAAAAATCCGCAAAACCCTTGAAATTTTGAGCAAAATGGTTTATTATTAATAAGCACCCTTTTGGAAAGGTAATGATGTAATGAGCGATAAAATTAAGGAATTGCTTGCTAAAGACAGCTTTGATATCAATGATCTTGCGGATATCGTGGTAATTCTCAGAAGCGAGAACGGCTGCCCGTGGGATAAAGTCCAGACCCATAAGTCTATCAAGAAAGATTTTCTTGAAGAAGTCTATGAGGTCATGGAAGCAATTGACTGTGACTCTCCTGAAATGATGAGAGAAGAACTTGGCGACGTTCTTTTGCAGGTGGTTTTCCATACAGTTATCGAGACCGAAAACAACAATTTCAGACTTGACGATGTTATAACTGATATCTGTAAAAAGCTTATCATCAGACACCCACACGTTTTCGGAAGCGTAGAAGCTGACAACGTTGAAACAGTGCTTAAAAATTGGGACACTATCAAGAAAGAAACCAAGGGACAGGAAACTTATTCCGATACCCTTAAAAGCGTTCCAAAGAACTTTCCTGCACTTATGAGAGCTCAGAAGTTAAGCAAACGTGCCGCAAGAGCAGGTATCGAGTATGACAATGCTCATGATATCAGCGCACTTGAAAATGCTGTTAAGGCTCTTGAAAACAGTGCTGACAGTGATAAAGCCGTAGTTGCAAAACAGCTTGGTGAGATAATGTTCACTTGTGCTTCACTTGCAAGAAAGCTTGACCTTGACGCTGAAGAAGTGCTGACGGATACAAATAATAATTATATCGAAAAGTTTGAGAAAACAGAAAATGCTGTAAGGCAAAACGGGCAGGATATGACCGCCCTGAGCATAAATGAGCTTGACGCTTATTGGCGAGAGCAAAATGAATGAATAACTTTATTCGTTAAAAATAATTTGGAGGTAAAAACAATGACAAAGGCAGAACTGATCAATCTTATCGCAGAAAAGGGCGATTATTCAAAGAAGGACGCTGAGAAGGCACTTACAACTGTTATTGATTCTGTATCAGAGACACTTGCTAACGGCGAGAAGATCTCACTGGTAGGTTTCGGTACATTCGAGGTTAGAGAGAGAGCTGAAAAGACAGCTATCAATCCTCGTACAAAGGAGCAGATCACTGTTGCAGCTAAGAAAGTTCCTGCATTCAAGGCAGGCAAGGCTCTTAAGGACGCTGTAAACAAGTAATCTAAAGCTTATGCCACTCAGACCTAGCCTGCGGGTTAGGTCTTTTTTACTACAAAGGAGGAAAATATGCGGCTTGATAAATACCTGAAAGTCACAAGACTTATTAAACGACGTACCATTGCAAACGAAGCTTGCGATGCAGGCAAGGTGCTTGTGAACGATAAGATTGCAAGAGCTTCATATGACGTGAAAGTTGGCGACATTATCACCATAAATATGGGTCAGAAGCCTGTCAAGGTGGAAGTTCTCAATGTCACCGAGTATGTAAAAAAAGAAGAAGCAGCCGAGAATTATCGTGTTATCAGCTAAAAAAAGAGGACCGCTCAATGCGATCCTCTTAATTTTTTATCTATTGTGCATTTTATGCATTTGCACTCAGATCATAATCTGACAGATCAATATCAGAGAGATCGTAGTCATCATAATCATCATAATCACCATAGTCATCATAATCTGACTCAAGATCACCCTCTGCATTTACAAGCATATTGTAGACCTCGTCACCAAGAACTTTCTTTACATTGGCAACAAATCCATCACTGTCACAGCCTGCAAGGTATGTATTCATCTGATCGTCATTTGTCATGTCATAGATCTTGTCGCCTGACGGAACAGTGATATCAGAAGCCTCTGTCTTATTTCCTGTAACCGCCATTGTAACAAACTGCTTGCCGTTCATGCCAAACTCAACAGAAAGGTCAAGCTTATCAGCAGTTGAAGCAGAAGCAAGCTCTACCCAGCCTGATACAGCCTGAGAATCAGATGTACCATTCACATCAAATCTAATAGTACCTGAGAATGCGTCACCCTCTTCTTTAAGGTCTTTGAGAGTAACCTCAGCCTCCATTGTGTCAAAGTTTATGCTCGGTGAAACTGCCATGGTAGGTTCAAGGGAAAGTCCACCGTCAGCAAAAGTCTTGTCAGCGTCTATATCTGAATCAGCCGCAGTTTCCATTTTCATTGTGAACTTGCCATTTGTAACACCGTCAACAGTATTTGCAGAACCCTTGAATGATGCACTGCCCTCACTGCCCATGTTAAGGCTAAAATCAACAGCCACAACGTCGTCCTTAAGAATGGTGTAAAGAGTTGCACCCTCGCCGTCTTTTTCAAAGCTAAAGCCCGCAAGATCGTCACCGCTGTAGTAAGCGTTAAATGTTGCAGTTTCGTCAAGATTATCACTTGCAAAAAGTGAATCCATAGAATCAGCATACTGTGAGATTATATCATCATATGACATACCAAGCTTGTCAGCAACGCCTGCCTTGCTGAACATATCTTTAAGCGTAGCGTCGTCCTTAGCCTTGTCAAGAACAGCCTTAAAAGCAGCCTTTACATCATTGCCTGAGATAGTGTATTCCTTAGTTGTATAGCTGTACTCGTTTCCGTCAATGTCACCAGTCTTTTTCTCACCGTCAACAGGCTTAGGGAAAGAGTCCTCCATAACCTTCTTGTATTCCTCCAGATCCTTTTCAAGTGCGTCAGTATCAAAATCAACATCAGCGCCCTCAGCAGAATCAAAGAGAGAATCAAGGTCAATGCCCTGTGAAGAAAGCTCACTACCTACCTTGTCTTTAAGGCTGTCAACGTTAACCATAAGATAAGCGTCAGAAAGCTCAGGTATCTGAACATAAGCCGACTTGTTATCTCTGGAATATACAGCATTAGCAGACACAAGATTATTTCCGCCATATGTCAGCGAAACATCTGCTGCAGTGTTGCTTCCCTTCTGCTTTGTAACAGTTGTCACAGAAATAGGCTGTAAGCTAACACCTGCCTGCTCTGTGAAGCCCTCGCCGAATGAAACAGTAGCCGTTGCATTGTAAGCAAAATCAAGTTCGCCCTTGATAGCCTTTTCAGCCGTGCCAAGAGTGTTGTTTATATTATCTGCCACCTGAGTAAGCTTAGCCTTGCCACCCTCAGTTTTACCATCATTACTGTCTTTATTTACAAAATAATAGCCAAGACCTGAGCCAACTATGCTAAGACCCAAAACGCCTGCCAATACAGGTGTAAGCACCTTATTTTTTACCATTTTATTTCCTCCTTAAAGAAACTCATGTTTCTGTTCGTATTTAAAATATAACATACTTTTAACAATTTGTCAATAGACTAACATATTACAAATCAGCTACAAATGTCCCTAAAATAACAAAAAGAGAGGCACAAGGCCTCTCTTCATCATATTCTCTTATCAGCCAAATTCAAATCCGCCAGCCCTCACTCTGTCGATAAAGTCCCCGAGAATATCAGTATTGGTTTTCGATACCGAGTGAAGCAAATAAATAGCCCCCGGGTGAGCCGCATTCACAAGCTTTTCAAGTGCCTGCCCTTCATCAGGCTGATTGTTCACGTCCCAATCAGCGTAAGCAAAGCTCCAAAGCTCAGTCACATAACCGCAGTTTGCCGTCACCCCAAGAGAGAACTCCGAAAACTCCCCCATAGGCGGTCTGAACACTGTCATGGTATAATCATAGTTATCCTCCATATACTTATGGAAATCCTTTATCTCCGACTCACATTCCGCCTGTCCAAGCGTCGGCATAGAATAATGGTGTACCGAATGATTTCCCACAATATGCCCCTCGTCTATCATACGCTTCACAAGCTCAGGATTTTTCTCTGCATAATCCTGCAAAAGAAAAAACGTCGCCTTGACCTTTTTCTCTTTCAGCACATCAAGGATCTTTTCAGTGTATCCATTCTCATACCCCTGATCAAAGGTCAGATATATCTTGTCATCATTATTTATAGCCTTTGCGTTAAGCTTGCCGTATTGTGCATTAAAATCAAGCGCACCAGTCGTCCTGTTCTTTTCGTCCACAAGAACGCCTTGACCATATCCGACCTTGTCATGTGAAAGCCCCGAAAGATCTATCTTTTCCTTTGCTGTTTTCTTTCCCACAGCCACAGGCTCAATGACCACCGAGCTTGTTCCCTCTGATGAATTTCCCTCACGCATTATCACTGTCCTGCCACAAGCACTAAGCGCTACAACCGCACAAATAAGTGCCATGCAATTTCTAATCTTCATATGAAGCCCTCCGTTTTCTTATCATCTTATACTATTATGTTCAGAAAACGGCTTTATACAAAAATACGTTTCAGGAAAATTCTGACGTAAAACAAAAAAGGCGGTAAAAACTACCGCCTTTAAATATCACTTATGACTCAAGATAGGACTTCACCAATGCCTGCAAAAGTTCATCTCTGTCAATATGACGAATAAGACTTCTGGCATTATTGTATGTTGTTATGTAGGTCGGGTCCTCAGAAAGAATATAACCTACGATCTGATTAATAGGATTATAGCCCTTCTCTTTCAGAGCGTCATATATAATTGTAAGTGTCTTTTTCAGCTCAGCCTCCTTGTCGTGCTGTACTGAAAATTCCATAGTTTGTTCGTGCATTATGCTCAGCCCCTCTGCAATGTATTAATATCAGCAATACGCCTGATATTATTATACTCCATTTGTTTCAAAATAACAAGTCAAAAAGCAAAATTTATGCACATTATACAAATCAAGCACTATATTTTTTACATTCTGAGTTCAGCACCGATAGCCTTGAGAGCTTCAAGAACTTTCTTCATAGCCTTGTCAGCCTGCTCGTCAGTAAGCGTGCCGTCATGTGAACGCATTGAAATGGAGTATGAAACAGACTTCTTGCCCTTTTCGATCTGCTCGCCCTTGTAAACGTCAAAAAGCGTTACCTTTTCAAGTATCGAGCCAACAGCCTTGCTTATAGTCTTTTCAAGAAGAGCTGCAGGGATATCGTCATCACAAACGATAGACAGATCTCTTGTTGTAGCAGGATACTTAGGCAGTGGCTTATATGTCTTCTGAGCAACACAGCTTGCCATAAGCTCAGGAACATTTATCTTGCCCACATAAGCTCTAGCGTCAATGCCGTAGTTCTCCAGAACTCTCGGGTGAAGCTCGCCAAAAATGCCGATCTCCTCACCATTTACTTTAACGACAGCAACTCTGCCCGGGTGGAAAGCATAGAACTCGTCAAAGCTACATTCAGCAGTAGCCTTTTCAAATTCAACTTTCTGTGCGCCGAGTTTAGAGAGCAGACCCTCGACAAAGCCCTTGATGTCATAGAAATCAGCCTTCGTCTCAGTGTCATAGAAACCAAAACCAAGTCTTTCAGGCTCGTTAGGAAGCACCTCTCCCTCAACAGGTATATACTCGTTTCCTCTCTCAAAGATATAGCACTCAGGGTTGCGGTAGCTGTAGTTTCTTGCAAGCACTTCACATACAGACGGAATGATAGTCGTTCTCATAACGCTGGTGTCCTCGCCAAGAGGGTTTGTGATAACAACTGTCTTTCTCAGTTTTGAGTCAGCAGGAAGATTTATCTTGTCAAAATACTTAGGCGAAATAAATGAGAATGTAGATATCTCGTTAAGACCCATAGCGAGCATAGATCTCTGTATATGTCTGTCAAACTTTTGCGCCTCGGTGAGCTTAGCCTGAGCAACGCCTCTTACGATAGTGTTTGGAATCTTGTTGTAGCCGTAAAGTCTAGCAACTTCCTCTGCCACGTCAGCCTTGCAGGCAATGTCCACTCTGTACCAAGGTGAAACTACCTTGCCGTCCTTTATCTCAAAGCCAAGTCTTGTGAGATATTCCACCATGTCGCTCTCAGGTATCTCAGTACCGAGAAACTTATTTATCCACTCAGGGTCAAAATCAACCGTCTTAGGCGTTTCGTCCTCGTAATTCTCATCAATGTAAGTCTTTACGACCTCACCAGCACCAAGCTCCTCAACAAGCTGGAAAGCTCTCATAAGAGCCTCATAGCACTCATGTGGGTCAAGACCCTTTTCATATCTTGCAGAAGCGTCAGTTCTCATGCCAAGCTTCTTGGCTGTAGTTCTTACGCTTGCGCCGTCAAAGCAAGCAGACTCAAATACAACAGTAGTTGTATCGTCCATGATACCGCTGTATTCGCCGCCCATAACGCCTGCTACAGCAACCGGCTTTTCAGCGTCAGCAATGACCAGCATCTCTTCTGAAAGCTCTCTTACTTCTCCGTCAAGAGTTGTGATAGTTTCTCCTGCCTTAGCGTTTCTGATGTTGATAGATGCGTCCTTAACATATCTGAGGTCAAAAGCGTGCATTGGTCTGCCGTATTCAAGCATAACATAGTTTGTGATATCAACAAAGTTGTTGATAGGTCTAACGCCGCAGCCTCTGAGTCGTTCTCTCATCCAACGAGGTGACGGACCTATCTTTACGTTCTTAACGATACCGGCCATGTATCTCTTGCAAAGATCAGTGTTGTGTATCTTTACCTTGAGCATATCGTTGATATCCCCGTCAATGCCCTTGAACTCAGGCTTCTTGACCTTCAGCTCAGTGCCGAAAGTAGCCGCAGTTTCTCTTGCAAGACCGATAACAGAAAGGCAGTCAGGTCTGTTTGAAGTTATCTCAAACTCAACAGTTGTGTCATTGTATCCAATAGCCTCATGTATATCCTTGCCTACTGTCTTGTCGCAGTCATCGCCAAGAATGAAAATTCCGTCCTCAATAGCATATGGGAAATCGTGAACAGAAAGTCCAAGCTCGCCCAGAGAGCAAAGCATACCATTTGACGCAACGCCTCTCAGCTTGCCCTTTGTTATCTTCACCTGCTTACCCTCATGAAGTACAGATGACTTGTGCTTTGCAACTGGCACAAAATCGCCCTCATGAACGTTCTGAGCGCCAGTAACTATCTGAACAGGCTCGTCCTCTCCAACATCTACCTGAGTGATAAACATATGGTCAGAATCAGGGTGACGCTCCATAGAAACTACCTTGCCCACAACAACGTTAGAAATATCCTTGCCCTCCTGCTCAAAGCACTCTACCTTTGAGCCTGAAAGCGTCAGAGCGGAAACAAAATCCTTTATCGGCATATCGCAGTCTACATAGTCTGCAAGCCATTTCATTGACAAATCCATTTATTATTCCTCCGTAATCTTATCATTTACCGCAGTTTTGTATCTTCTCGTCCAAGTCCTTTAAAAACAGCGGTCTATAAATATAGAAATCCTTCCACCGCTTTATGTTCACAGTATATTTTATCCCGAAATTATCAGTTATCTCAGCTTTCATGCTGTCATTGACACCATTTGTGCTGTGAACTATGGTCTTGAACTCTCTAATATCCGTATATTTTATAAGCAGTTTAGCCTTAGGCACATACATATATCTGTCAAGTAGATAAAAGGTCTTGTATTTGAACTCGCTTCCCTCTATCTCGCTTTCCAAAGCCAGCATATCCTGAGCGTCAAATTGCTCCAGCCTCGCAAGGTTCCCTCTGTATTGTTTTACCTGCCTTTTAAATCCTCTTATTCCGATAAAAAGCAGGATACCCAGAAAAATTATCAGAAACCCACATAGCACGAGCATATCCCATGCACTCTGCTGTTCTTTTACAAGCATGACCGATAACCCACCGCCAACGCCTACTATCAGCGCCATAAGTGTGCTGATAGCCGCCGACGTTACAAGCTTAGCCTTTGACGGCACAAGCTTTCTGTAAAGCCTGCTCTGGCTCATAACTTCATTCATCAGAACTGCTCTAAAAATCTCATATCGTTCTCATAAAGCAGACGCATATCGTTGATGTTGTATCTGCCCATTGTTATTCTTTCAAGACCGATACCAAATGCAAATCCGCTGTAAACCTCAGGGTCAATGCCACAACCCTCAAGTACCTTAGGGTGTACCATACCTGCGCCGAGAAGCTCTACCCAGCCCTCCTGCTTGCACATTGAACAGCCCTTGCCATGGCAGTTGAAGCACATAAGGTCAACTTCAGCAGAAGGCTCTGTGTATGGAAAATGGTGCGGACGAAGTCTTATCTGAGTGTCCTCGCCGTAAAGACGCTTCATAAGAAGCTCCAGCGTACCCTTAAGGTCAGCCATAGTGATGCCCTTGTCGATAACAAGACCCTCTATCTGGTGGAACAGCGGTGAATGTGTAGCGTCCACTGTGTCAGAACGGTAAACTCTGCCCGGTGAAATGATTCTTATAGGTGGCTTTCTCTTTTCCATTGTTCTTATCTGAACAGAAGAAGTCTGTGTTCTAAGAACAACGTTCTCATTGATGTAGAATGTATCCTGCGTATCTCTTGCAGGGTGTGACTTAGGCATATTCAGTGCCTCGAAGCAATAATGGTCTGTTTCAACCTCTGGGCCGTCAACAATATCAAAGCCCATACCAAGGAACACTTCCTCTACCTCTTCAAGAGTAGCGTTCAGAGGGTGAGGTCTGCCTATTCTTGTTTTCTTGCCCGGAAGTGTAACGTCTATAGCTTCCTCTGTAAGCCTTACCTGCTCCATTTTGCTCTTAAGCTCTTCCTTACGCTTGTTGAGAGCGTTCTCGATATCAGCTCTTACCTTGTTTGCAAGCTGACCGATAACAGGTCTTTCCTCTGCGGAAAGCTTACCCATTTGCTTAAGTATGGAAGTTATCTCTCCCTTTTTGCCAAGAAATCTTACTCTGAAATCTTCCAATAGCTTGGCGTCATCAATATGTGAAAGTTCTTCTTTCGCACGCTCGTCAATGCTTTTCAACTGTTCTTTCATTACTTATCCTCCTATAAAAATAAGCCCTGCCCCGACTAAACAGGACAAGACTTTGAAATTCTTGTTTATACCACCTATCAGTAAAGAGCCAACACTCTCCCGTCCTTAACGCAGACAGACGTTCACGCTTACTAAAGACTATCTCTCATTCGGCATGACCACTCGCAAGTGAACTTCATTTTGTCAGGATATAAAGCCGCTTTCAGAAAACGCACACACGCCGCAGCTTCTCTCTGAAGACCCTTAGCAAAACTACTCTCTCGGTCATAGTGTTTTAAGTGTATTGATACAATAATATGTTATCACATTCTGCCCCACATTTCAAGGGCTTAACAAAAAGTTTACAACTACAGTCCATGCTTATGAAGCTTATCCCACTTCATATCCTCCTCGGAGTAATAATCGTCCTCATCGTCCTCTAACTTGTTGTATTCCTTGTGTGGATAACCTATCTTCTCATAAAAGTCATTGATAAGCACAAGCTTTCCCTTAGTATCCTGAAAGCTCAGAGCTATCATACCGTCCTCAGGCACAAAAGCTTTCTCCCTGCCCTCTTTGTCCTTTACCACAAAGCTTGACTTCTCCACATTTTTCAGCACGCAAACGAGTCTGCCCTTGTTTGTCTGGTAAGACTTCTCTACTTCCTCATAGTAAAGGCATATGTGCAGATAGCTTTTAGAAAGCCCCATGCGTTGAGAGTGTTCAATGTGATCCTCATATATCCTCGTGTAAACATCAGCGTCCCGTGAAAGCGAGTAATACCAGTACATAAGTCCGCCCACAGAACAATTGCAAGCCCCCAGCAGTATAAGCAGAACCTTTGCAAAGACCGCACTTGCAAACACCGCACCAATAATGATGATAACGACCCCAAGCAGGATATTCTTATACATATTCCTCTGCATTTTCCTGTGTTCTTCAATATCATGTGCCGCCTTGACCTGCCTCTCCGCCCTTGACAGCTTCGGAGGATATTCATAAACCGCCTGCAAAACATTCACCTCTCAACTCTTTGACTTTTCCATAGCAAGCACAGATTTTGTATAGCGTTTTTGCTTTCTAACAGAATGAAAAAAGTCTCTTATTATCATTTGAACTTTCAAAATCTTTTGATATCAACGTTCTTAATGTGTCTCTGCACTCCTCAATCTGCCTATACAGAATTGCGTTCTCAGATCTTAGTTCTTCAATCTTGTCAATCATTTTATGGTTTAATGACATAGATTGTGTCAACAGATCATACATTTCGTAATATGTTTTATTCCTCATTATTTGCACCTTCCCTTCACATTATGCTTGTGCTATATGTGTCCACTATTAATAAAGGAGATACACAGCCCAACAAGGGTCGGAGTTTACATCAAGACCATTCGGACAGGACTCTATATATACTACATAATATACATCGTCTCGTTTTTTACATTCATAGTCAATATATTCTTTATACATTGACAAAAATTTATTACAAAAATCGCTTCCTTCTGTAAAGCTTATGGTATCAACCCTATCATAACTTGAACTTTGTGGGCTTACTTTTCTCTCTACCATGCTAAAATATTCTTCTAACGTATTATAATCTATGCCGTACTTCCAAAACTCCGTATAATGTTCCTTGATATACTCTGCCTTTTCTCTTGAATACGCTGTAAGTTCTGCCTTCATAGCATCAATATCTGCCTGCGTGATTTTGTCACTCTTCTTAGTTGTCGCCGTCACGATCCCCGAATACTTGCCATAGTGATTATTGCTCGTCTTTTTGTCGTCCTGCTTGCAAGCCCTTATCTTGAACTGATACTTTGTCGCAGGCGCAAGCTTCTTCACAGTGTAGCTTGTCCCTGTGGTCTTGCCTATCTCTTTCCATTCGCCTTTTATGTTCTGATAAATGCGGTAATTTGTACAGCCTATCTTCGTCCAAGAAAGCTTAACGCTGTCAGTGCCAACACTGCTTACCTTTAGCCCCTTGCAAGCCTGCGGATTGGTCGCCGTGTTCCAGTTTGCGGAATATTCTCCGTAAACTTTCTTGCCCTTTACAGTCTTGTATGCCCTTACTTTAAAATTTTCTCTCGTTGCATTAGGCAGCTTCTTAACTGTGTAGCTCGTACCCTTGCAATCCCCAAGCTTGTTGTACTTGCCGTTTTTTCGCATATAAACAGTGTAACCGCTCGCACCCTTTACCTTGCTCCATTTGAGCTGTATCTCACTGTTTGAAAGCGTCTTAGATTTAAGCCCCGTTACCTTGCCAACACTCGCCGCTTCCGCAACGATAGCCGTCTGTGAGAATATCCACATATCCTCCGCCGCAGGTACAACAGCCCCCGTGCCCATAAGCATTGCCGCCATAACAACAGCCGCCGTTTTCTTCATACCATTCTTCATAAAAAGCACCTCTCCCGATTCTCTATAATTCCCAATATATCATGGTAATATTATATAATACCATAAAGCCAAATATTTGTCAATACTTTTACAAAAAAATATAAAATGTTGAAAATTGCAAAATAAAATATCCTGCAAAATTCCGTAGGGGCGAAGCAACAAACAAAAAGCACAACACCCACCAAGAGCATTGTGCTTTTATCATATCTAAATCAATTACCCATTCTTCTTGCTGTCATTCTCTCTTATCTCAACACGGCGTATCTTACCGCTGATAGTCTTAGGCAGCTCGTCCACGAACTCAACTATTCTAGGATACTTGTAAGGCGCAGTTGATTGCTTAACATAGTTCTGAAGCTCCTTAGCAAGCTCAGGAGAAGCAGTGTAGCCCTTTGCAAGCACGATAGTAGCCTTAACTACCTTGCCTCTGATAGCGTCATCAGCCGCCGTGATAGCGCACTCAAGTACAGAAGGGTGTTCCATAAGGATACTCTCTATCTCGAAAGGTCCTATACGATAACCCGAAGCCTTGATAAGGTCGTCCGTTCTTCCAACATACCAGTAGTAGCCGTCATCGTCCATGTAAGCAGTGTCGCCTGTGTGATACATACCAAATCTCCAAGCGTTGTCCGTTGCCTCAGGGTTTCTGTAATACTCCTTGAACAGCGCAGGGTTCTCGCCTCTCTTAGCGTAAACAACGATCTCGCCTGTCTCGCCTACCTTAACAGGCTTGCCCTCGTTGTCAACTATACCGATATTGTAAAGCGGTGTAGGCTTGCCCATTGAGCCCGGCTTTGGCTCCATGCCGTAAAGATTGCCCACAAGCACAGCGCCCTCTGTCTGACCGAAGCCCTCCATAAGCTTAAGACCTGTGTACTCATACCACTTGTTGAATACCTCAGGGTTAAGAGCCTCACCGGCGATACAGCTATATTTCAGTGAAGAAAGGTCATAGTTTTCAAGACCCTCCTTGATGAAAAATCTGTACATTGTCGGAGGTGCGCAGAAAGAAGTAAGCTTGTAATCCTGAATTACTTTCAGCACGTTTGCAGGAATAAATCTGTCGAAGTCATATACAAAAGTTGTTGCACCGCAGATAAACTGACCAAACATCTTGCCCCATGCACACTTAGCCCAGCCTGTTTCAGAAACAGTAAGGTGCAGTGAGTTCTCGTCAAGATGATGCCAGTGCTTAGCAGTGATAATGTGTGCCGCAGCCAGTGAATACTTGTGCAGTACCATTTTAGGATATCCAGTCGTACCAGAGCTGAAATACATAAGCATTGACTCAGTAACGTGTGTTTCGATCCTCTCAAAAGTCTTTGGATACTTGTCCATTTCGCTGAGAAAATCTATCCAACCCTCTTTAGCACCGTGAGTGATAAACTTCTCTTTCATGCCGCTGTACTGCTCAAGAGCTGAATCCACCTGATTAGGAACATCGTCCTCCGCAGTTGCCACGATATAAGATATAGACGCAGCGTCAAAGCGGTAAACATAGTCTTTTTTCTTGAGCTGACAAGTTGCAGGCACAAGGATAGCGCCTATCTTCATAAGACCGTAAGCAAGGAACCAGAACTCATAATGACGTTTAAGAACAGCCATAACAAAATCGCCCTTCTTAACTCCGTGTGCCAGCATCATGTTAGCCACCTGACTGCTCTTTTCAGAAAGATCCTTGTAAGTGAAGATATGCTCCTCACCCTCCTCGTTGACCCACTGCATAGCCACCTTATCAGGCACGTTCTTAGCCAGCTCGTCTATAACGTCATATGAGAAGTTGAAGTTCTCAGGCAGGTCAAGCTTAAAGCTTTTAAGTCTGCCCTCGCTGTCAAGCTCCTCGTCAACAAACCTCTTGTAAAAATCAGCCATTACAAAACTCATATATGAAATCCTCCGTTTTAATTATATCCTGTTTATCTCATGACAAATGCTCACTATGTCCTGCGGAACTTCCGCAATATACTTCGCACCTGCATTTTCAAGTTCTTCTCTGCCCCTGAAGCCCCATTCACAGCCAATGCAGTCAAGACCCGCATTTTTTGCCGTCATAACGTCCACATCAGAATCTCCGATAAGCACAGCTTCCTCAGCCTTGACCCCAAGCGTGCCAAGAATATTGTATATTATCTCAGGCGCAGGCTTTGTCGGAACACCGTCCTTTTTGCCCTCGATCAGGTCAAAATCTTTCTCACCGAAAATATTCTTTACAATGTAGTTCACAAAGCCGTCAGGCTTGTTTGAAGCCACCGCCGTCATAATGCCCTCATTGCGAAGCGTGTCAAGCACCTCGCAGATATGCTCATAAGGCTTGGTCTTGTTCACACATCTCTTGTTGTATTCCTCAGAGAACTCAGCATGATACTTTTTGATGTTCTCCTCGCTTCTCAGCTTCTCAGGCAAAGCCCGCTCAACAAGCTTCAAAGTACCATTTCCCACTAAATGCTTGTAGGTATCATAATCAAACACAGGAAACCCATATCTCTCAAGAACCGCATTCATGGCGTCCCCAAGATCATAAATAGAATTTACAAGCGTTCCGTCCAAATCAAAAATAAATAGCTTTTTCATAAAACCAGCTATATAAAAAGCCTTTCCTCCCTCCGACTTTCCATAAACTTGTCGGTCACCATGCACTAATTCTTACACTTATCGCAAGTTTATACACATATCATAACTTTGTACACTTATCATAAGTTTGTACATCAATCGCAAATTTATACACTTGTCTAAAAATCACGAGATTTATTATACACTGATATTGTGGCTTGTTTATGAACATACACACCTGTAATTGTTAAATTAAAATTCACAAAGATATCTATGTGATACATATTTACGTGAATAAGCAAATTGTTTTAAACAAATATAGTCTGTTCAGCAAATATTTTAAGCCCTATACATATTAAAATAACTCCCCCAACTATCCTTGCCTTGCTTTTGAGTTTTCCGCTGAATTTGTTACCAAGCATAAACCCACAGAACGATAAGGCCGCCGTAACAACACATATAAAAGCTGCCGACCTGACTATGCCCACACCAAGTGCCGCAAAGCTTATGCCCACAGCCAGTGCATCCACAGAGGTGGCAAATCCCTGCACAAGCACCGCCCCGAAAGTGAGCCTGCCCCCTGTCTGGATCTCATCGTCCCCCGAACCGCATATCATGTTCAACCCTATGAACCCAAGCAGTATCAAAGCTATCCAGTGGTCGAACCTCTCTATGTACTCCGCAAAATTCATGCCCAGCGCATAGCCGATCGCAGGCATTATCCCCTGAAAAAGCCCGAATATGATACCGCACATCAATGCTCCCCTGACTCTCCCCTTTCTGACACAAAGCCCATTAGTCACCGATACCGCAAAAGCGTCCATAGAAAGTCCACACGCAGTAAGAAAAAGCTCAAAAATACTCATATAATCCCCCTGTATAATTTATAAAAAAAAGCTTTACATTCGATCTTGACTTTCCTTATATTTTTATCTGCACCCACACTTTTTACGCCTGCTACCACACCTTTTCTGTAGGGGCGAACAGCGTTCGCCCATCGAAGCAACAAACCCATGCTTTCATTAAATAAAATAGCCCCCACTCAACAAAAAAACGCCATCTCCGTAAAATACAAAATAACATCTTTGCATTTTCCGAAAACAGCGTCATACCGTTATATTTTGTTAATCCTCACACTTTGAAGCAAGAAGCGAGCTGTATTGATTTCTGAACTGCTCAAATCTGCCCTCGTCAAGAGCCTCTCTTATCTTCTCCGTGAGCGTGTTGTAGAAATACAGATTGTGCATAACTGCCAGCCTGCCGCCCAACTGCTCCTCAGACTTGAAAAGATGACGAATGTATGCCCTGCTGTGATTACGGCAAGCAGGACAATCGCAATGCTCGTCAATAGGTCTAGGATCAGTTTCATACCTTTTATTAGTGATGTGCATAATGCCATTCCATGTGAACAGCGTTCCGTGACGTGCATTTCTGCTTGGCATTACGCAATCAAAGAAGTCCACGCCTCTGTAAACAGCCTCGATTATGTTTGTCGGTGTGCCAACGCCCATAAGATATCTCGGCTTATCCTTTGGCATAAAAGGCTCGACCTTTTCGATAATGTTATACATTACCTCAGTAGGCTCACCTACCGCCAGACCGCCAATAGCAAAGCCCGAACAGTATTCCATTTCTCTTATGCGCTTCATATGCTCGATACGCAGATCCTCATAAGTACAGCCCTGATTGATACCGAACAGCATCTGATGCTTGTTTATAGTCTCCTCAAGTCCGTTGAGCCTTTTCTGCTCAGCGACACATCTCTCAAGCCACCTTACCGTTCTATCACAGCTTGCCTTTGAATAGCTATGCTCAGCAGGGTTTTCCACACACTCGTCAAACGCCATTGCGATAGTAGACGCAAGGTGCGATTGTATCTGCATACTCTCCTCAGGACCCATAAAAATCCTTCGTCCGTCAACATGAGAGTTGAAGTACACGCCCTCCTCTTTGATTTTACGCAGCTTGGCCAAAGAAAATACCTGAAATCCACCGCTGTCTGTAAGAATAGGCTTGTCCCAGTTCATGAACTTGTGAAGTCCGCCCATTTTGTATATAACATCATCGCCCGGTCTGACGTGCAAATGATAGGTATTGCAAAGCTCCACCTGAGTTTTAAGCTCATTTTTTAAATCAATGGAAGAAACTCCGCCCTTTATCGCCGCCGAAGTTCCCACGTTCATAAAAACAGGTGTCTGTATCGTTCCATGAACAGTTTCAAACTGCCCCCTGCGTGCAGCACCCTCTTGTTTAAGTAATGTAAACATAAATTCTCCTTACAAATTATTATTTCATATCATACAGCTTCATAGTTTCAATATTTCTGTACTCATGCTTTTCATAATATCCAATAAGCTCTCCCGCATCATTTCTGAGAGCTATCATGTAAACGTCCTTATTTTCCTTTTCGTTGCGAAAAGTATACACCTTGTTGTTGCCCTTATCCTTTTTGAACCATGCAATGACCTGTTCTATCTTAGCATTAGAATCCCCGTTATGACAGCCCTTTATGGACCTGCCCACAAGAGCCGCTCCTCCACGCTTTTCATATCTTTTGACCGCTGTCGGGTTCATATATACTATCGTATGCTCAAGGTCGCAAATAACCACAGGTGCATCGTCTACGTCAATAACGCTCTTAAAAAAGTTATTTTCCATTTCCGTTCTCCTTTATGATATCATTCCTGCCCCTTATTCCTTTAAGCACCATATCCAGAGGCACACCAAATATCTTTATGCAAAGCACCAATACAATAGGTATCGCTGTAAGTGCCAAATAAAGCTCCCAACGTTCAGGAAAAGCCTTTGCAAGATATGCCTGATAACCATAGTATGTGAGCATATAAACAATAGTCCTGTGCCAGAAGTACACCTGCAAAGTCCTGGAGCCGCACTTTGTTATCAGTGGAATCTTCACATCAAGCCCAATACCAAGCACCGCCAAACAAAGCAGTGCCGAGATACCCATAACAAGCAGCCTGCTCAAAAAAGTGCAATCCATGTCCGTTGCTTCAGATATGGAAAAATAAGAGTTTCTTCCAGTAAGGAGCATTCTCAGCGGATAAACAAGCTTTGTTTTTCCAAAGCAGAAATAAGCCCAAATGCCTATCACCCCCAAGGACAGCACCCTTACATACCACTTCTTCACAAAATCAGCCACTTTTTCAGGGTCAAGCACATATCCGCAGTAGTAAAACGGGAAAAACACCACTATCCTTGATAGCTCATATTCATCGCCCACGCTAGGGTCATACCCTGCCGCAAGTGCCGTCACCATAGACGCCGTAAGCACCGCCCAAGGTCTGCTGTTTCTTAACAGATAGCAAAGCCCCATAAAAGCCGCCATTGCGAACATATACCAATATACACCGTCGCCGCCTAAAAGGTCAAAGAATATCTCGCCATCACTGTTTTCCTTGTCAAAATCCGTCTGAAATCTCACCTGCGACCAATAATTCAGGCATTTCATTAACATTCCGATAACAACAAATCCAAGCGTCTTTCCAAGCACTTTCCTGCCGTCATCATGCCCCCTGTTGAACAATCCTGATATGAATAAAAACAACGGCATATGAAAAGCATACAGAAACACAAATGCGCCGCTGAAAACCTTTGCCTGCGGTACACCTGTTTCACCACCGCCGTCACCAAAAAGCTTGACAGTGCTGTCGTCTATCAAATGCCCCAAGACCACAAGCACTATAAGCAGAAATTTCATATTGTCATATAAATAAAGCCGCTTTTTCTCCCCTGACTTAACGTCATTCATATAGAAAAAAACCTCCGTAAAACAAAGTTTGAAATGAGATATCATCGCCGCAGGCGATACCTTAATTCCTCACTCAGATATTATGAGCATACAATCACCAAAGCTGAAAAATCTGTATTTCTCCTCCACAGCTATCTTGTAAGCATTCATAGTGTTCTCATAACCCATAAATGCAGAAACAAGCATTATAAGCGTGCTTTCAGGCAGGTGAAAATTAGTAACAAGTCCGTCAAGCACCTTGAACTCAAAACCAGGATAAATAAATATCTCCGTGTAACCGTCACATGGAACTATCTTTCCGTCATTGAATGCCGCCACGCTCTCCAGCGTCCTGCATGAAGTAGTACCCACCGCAATAACACGTCCGCCATTTTTCTTAGTTTCGTTTATCATGTCTGCAGTTTCACGGCTAAGCTCATAATGTTCCCTGTGCATCTTATGGTCAAGGACCTTGTCCTCCTTAACAGGTCTGAACGTGCCAAGACCAACGTGCAGAGTAACATACGCAATGTTCACACCCATTGCCTTTAAGTCCTCAAGCTGCTGCTCAGTAAAATGCAGACCGGCAGTCGGCGCAGCAGACGAGCCAAGCTCATGAGCATAAACCGTCTGGTATCTGTCCTTGTCCTTCAGCTTTTCAGTAATATAAGGCGGCAAAGGCATCTGACCTATCTCGTCAAGTGTGGCAAAGAAATTCTCCTCGCACTCAAATCGTGCGATACGGTTTCCGTCCTCCAACACATCAATTATCTCCGCTTTCAGCTTTCCGCCGCCGAAAACGAACCTAGTGCCTATCTTGGCTTTTTTTCCAGGTCTGCAAAGAATCTCCCAGACCATGTTCTCTTTCTGCTCCACAAGCAAAAACTCAATGAACGAGCCTGTGTCCTCACGCTCGCCGTATATCCTCGCAGGAAGCACCTTTGAGTCGTTAAGCACAAGCGAGTCACCTTTTTTGAGATAATTGCATAGATTATAGAAATGGTCGTGTACCACCTCTCCCGTCTGCCTGTTTATCTTCATCATTCTCGAAGCATTTCTAGGCTCGACAGGGGTCTGTGCAATAAGCTCCTGTGGCAGGTCATAATAAAAATCCGATCTTTTCATGTTGTTAATATCAAGCATTTTAAATATCTCCTATTTATTTAAAATATAATAATTATAATAATGTAGGCAACGGCGTCCTCTACGTCCCACTCTCACCATTCTCAAAGTCCTTATTCCAACAACTGTCAACATTCTTCAAAGCCATTTAATTTCATATAAACTTATTAATTTACAGAAAATTAAAATATTTTTATCTATATGTATTGACAGAACGCTAAATATTTGTTATCATTAAACAGAACAGATAGAGGTGCAGTTGAAATGAGTATCATTTTTCGTGTGACCCCACACAACAGCGTCCCAACGCCTATGGTAAATGAGAAAGGTAAAACTGCCGAAGCGGAGTATCGGGAACACTCCTGCTGACTGTTAGTTTAATAGACTATCAGTTGTCATCATTACAAATGGTGGAGTGCTATCGGCATAAATTTTTATGTCAACATTCTTATTATATTGTATGATGAACTGGTTTTCAACCAGTTTTTTTATTATTTGTTTATTTTTTATGTTTTGTGCAAAATAACATTTGAACAGCGGCATATTTTAGTGTATAACGCCAAAGAAAATTGTTACCATGGCACAGGAAAAGGAGTTTTAATATGAAAAAGTACAATGTCGGTATCATCGGTGCAACAGGAATGGTAGGTCAGAGATTTTCTCTGCTTCTTGACAAACACCCATGGTTCAATGTAGTATGCGTTGCCGCTTCACCACGTTCAGCAGGCAAAAAGCTCAAGGACGCAGTTGCAGGTAAGTGGAAGCTTTCAGAGCCTCTGCCGGAAGCTATCGGTGAGCTTACAGTTCTGAACGCCGAGGAGGACGTTGAGAAGATCGCTTCAATGGTAGATTTCGTATTCTGCGCAGTTGATATGAAGAAAGACGAGATAAGAGCCCTTGAAGAAAAGTATGCAAAGGCTGAATGCCCTGTTGTATCAAACAACTCCGCACACAGACATACTCCTGATGTTCCAATGGTCATTCCTGAGGTAAACCCTGAGCATATCGAGATAATCGCTTCACAGAGAAAAAGACTTGGCACAAAGAGAGGATTTATCGCAGTTAAGTCTAACTGCTCACTCCAGTCTTACGTTCCTGCTCTTGCTCCTCTTATGGATAAGTATAAGGTAACAAAGGCTCTTGCCTGCACATATCAGGCAATTTCAGGCGCAGGCAAGACATTTGAAAGCTTCCCTGAGATCCTTGACAACGTTATCCCATATATCGGCGGCGAGGAAGAAAAGTCTGAGAAAGAGCCTCTTAAGATCTGGGGTCATATCGAGGGCGACGTTATCGTTGACGCAACAGCTCCAGCTATCACAACACAGTGCCTGAGAGTTCCTGTTTCCGACGGTCACACAGCAGCAGTTTTCGTATCATTTGAGAATAAACCTTCTAAGGAAGAGATTCTTCAGGCTTGGAAAGATTTCAGCGGTGTTCCACAGGAGCTTCAGCTTCCAAGCGCTCCAAAGCAGTTCCTTAACTACTTCACAGAGGACGATCGTCCACAGGCTAAGCTCGACAGAAACCTTGAGGGCGGCATGGCAGTTTCTATAGGCAGACTGAGAGAAGATTCACAGTATGACTATAAGTTCGTTTGCCTTTCACACAATACACTGAGAGGTGCGGCAGGCGGAGCAGTTCTGCTGGCTGAGCTTCTTGCAGCAAAGGGCTATTTTGACTAATATAACACATATATACGCACGAAAGGAGTGCTGTTTATGAAAAAGACTATTTTCACAGGTGCAGGCGTTGCTATCGTTACACCTATGAACGCTGACGGCTCTATCAATTTTGACAAGCTGGGCGAGCTTATCGATTTCAACATCGATAACGGCACAGACGCTATCATAATCTGCGGAACAACAGGCGAAAGTGCTACCATGACAGACGAGGAGCATATCGAGTGTATCCGCTATGCTGTTGAAAAGACAAATCACAGAGTTCCTGTTATCGCAGGCACAGGCTCAAACCATACAGAGTATGCCGTAAACCTTTCTAAGAAGGCTGAGGAGCTTGGTGCTGACGCTCTGCTTTGTGTTACACCTTATTATAATAAGACTTCACAGGCAGGACTTATCGCACACTTCTCCGCTATCGCAAAGGCTGTTACACTGCCTATCATTCTTTACAACGTACCGTCAAGAACAGGTGTGAACATTCTTCCTGAGACCTGCCGTGAGCTTGCAAAGATAGACAATATCGTTGCTATCAAGGCAGCAAGCGGAAACATCAGCCAGATAACACAGGTGGCAGCTCTCTGCGGCGATGACCTTGATATCTATTCAGGCAACGACGATCAGATCGTTCCTATCATGGCTCTGGGCGGAAAGGGTGTTATCTCAGTTCTTTCCAACTGTATGCCATTTGAAACACATGAGATCACACAGCTCTGCCTTGATGGAAAGTATGAGGAAGCAAGAGAAAAGGTATTCAAGACCCTTGGTTTTGCAAAGGCACTTTTCAGCGACGTAAACCCTATCCCTGTCAAGGAAGCTCTTAATCTTATGGGCTTTGAGGTCGGCGAGTGTCGTCTGCCGCTTGTAAGAATGAGCGATGATAAGATAGAAAAGCTGAAAGCGTCAATGAACGCTCTCGGACTTATCAAGTAAAATATACAAAGGGCGGAGAAATTCGCCCTTTATGTTTACCGTTATAAAAATGTACTAATGTAAGGGTTGGCGTCCCCGACAGCCCAAACGCTGTCTTTGACATTATCACTTACGTTTATCTACAAATCAAAAAGAAAAGGAATGATATAAATGACTAAGATCGCAATATGTGGCGCCTGCGGAAAAATGGGCAGGTTCATATATGACGTTATGTCAGAGCGTGACGACTGCACAGTAAGCGCAGGTATCGACAAGTTCGGCGAGGCTTATGCAGACTTCCCTGTTGTAAAAGAGCCTGCCGACCTGCCTGAAAAGCCTGATGTAATAATCGACTTCTCACACCCTTCCGCACTGGACGGACTTCTCAGCTATTGCCTTTCAAACGGCACTGCCCTTGTAATAGCTACCACAGGCTATACAGAAGAGGATACAGCGAAGATACACAAGGCTTCCGAGCAGATACCTGTTTTCTTCACATTCAACATGACCCTTGGTATAAATCTTCTTGCAAATCTTGCAAAAACTGCCGCAAAAGTTCTTGGCGGTCAGTATGATATCGAGATAATCGAGAAGCACCATAACCAGAAGATAGACGCTCCGTCAGGCACTGCTATCATGCTTGCAGACGCAATAAACGAGGAGCTTGACAACAAGTATCACTATGTTTACGATCGTCATTCTGTAAGAGCAAAGAGAGAAAAGACCGAGATCGGTATGCACTCTGTCCGTGGTGGCACTATTGTTGGCGAGCATGAGATAATCTTTGCAGGCAGAGATGAAGTCATCTCCCTCAAGCACGAAGCTCATTCAAAGCAGGTTTTCGCTGTGGGTGCAGTGAATGCAGGCGTTTTCCTTTGTGGAAAGCCGGCAGGACTTTACGCAATGAGCGATCTTCTTGCTTCACTTTAATTAAACATCAGATACAGTGGGCGTCATTGACGTCCTGCTCTTTCGGAGATTTTTTACACTCTCAGGCTGCTGTTTTATACGGCAGCCTTTTTTCATACAAAAAAATAGCCGTGCGTGATTTTTTCCGCACAGCCATTTCATTACATATTCTTATCAAGCTCCAAAGTAGTTTTCTCACGCTTTGTGAGCTTTTTCCATTGTGCTTTGTACTCTGCATAGACCATTTTCCACTCGGCTTCATCAGGAACATATCCACCGAAGCAGGTCTTTTCAAAAAGATCTATAAGACCGCCAAGCTCAACTCCACGCCTCTTAACAAGATATTCTCTTATCATTTCAGGCGTGTATCCCGATAGCCTATCATTAGAAGCTATGGTCAAAAGCCTTACCACTCGCCTGTAAAGCCTTATGACCTTTTCTCCGTTATCTCTGAATTTAAGTGACAGTCGGAAAAATACCTCGATAATTCTGTTAAGGAATACGAAAACCACAAGCACAAACGCTACACCGATAAACAGTGCGATCCTGCTGAAATAGCTTACAAAAGTTGAAACATCAAAGTTCGTACCGTTTGCACTGTAGTCACGCTGATAGCCCGGAACTGTCGGGTCAAAAGTCATCCAGCCAATGCCTGTGATAAAGACCTCTACAAAAGCGTGAGCATGGCTATCTCTTACCACAAACTCTCCACGTTCATTCTTTTCATATGCTGCAAAGCCCTCAACATACCTTGCTGGAAGTCCCAGCATTCTCGCCATAAGTGTCATGCTTGTGGCATAGTTTGTGCAGTTTCCGCGCTTGCTCGTGAAAAGAAAATATGCGATAGACTCATCGTCAGGCTCATACTCGTTATCGTAAACATAGCCGTTCTGCTCAAAATAATCCACAAGCGCCTGAGCTTTCTCATAATCATTTTTGCAGTTTTCCGTTATGTTTTTCGCAAGAGCCTCCATTTTTCCGCCTTTATCGTCATATGCAGAAACATCTGTGTACAACGCATATATCTTATAAATATTCAGCGCTTGATTTGATGTGACATCTCCGTTTGTCAAACCATAAGAAAGCAGAAGTTTGAACTGATTTTCGGTCATATCAAGATTTGCCGCAGCCTGTCTTTCTCTCTCCGTTTCAGGAATATACTCAAAGCTAATGCCAAGCTTATTTCCTGCGGTGTCATATGGTCTGTAGACCTCGCTGTGAGTTGTTTTGATATAAACGTTGTTCTCCCCTGGGGTTATCATCAGTGGAGCAGGGATATAGCTAGGGGCAAAGCTGTCGCTGAACTGATTCATGACTGCCTTTTCACTGAACAGATTATCAGGAAACTGTGACTTGTCCACGCCAAGATCCTTGGTGTAATCCTTATCTGCAAGTGACTTTGCTATGCTGTAAACATAGTTCGGTGAGTTCACCTCGTTGTCACCGTAAAGATGAACATTTTTGTCAAAATCAAAATCGTAGAAGCTATCATCTGTTACCCACTTCTCGTTTCTGAAAAGGTCAAAGGATTGTCTGCGGAGGTAAATGACCTGTTCATCAGAGGTTGTGGTGAAGTTGAAAAGAATCTCGCCCGTTGCGTCTGCGCCAAATCTTGGTGAAGACTCATCACTAAGATTGTCATATGTGCCACTGCTTTTGATATTCACATCAAAGAAGTTGCTGTTTTTTTCAAGATAAGATGTCTTTGAGGAAGTCGGCATAAGCATTGCAAGCGCACCCACAAGGGTAACGAAAACCGCCGATGCCGCCACATAAGAGCCGTTTATAACAAGGTCATGCTTGCTCTCGTCTGAAACAAGTCTGCTGTGCACCATAAGTGCAATGAACACAGTGAGCATTATGGTTATGTCAAGAGTATCCATTGAATCGGCACGCTTTCCGTAAATAAAAAACGGAAAAAGCACAACGAGCATCGTTCCAAAGCTTCTATAGCGCACAATGGTGAAATAATAAAGCACCGAAATGATAAAGAAGCCTAGTCCCACAAATAGAAAGTAGAAATATTCATCTATCTGACCTATCTCCTGCCTGTTTACATAAAACCAATTGATAAATGATTTTCCAGAATGTTCAAATCCAGCACGAAGAAGCTGAAAGCCCAAAAACAGCACTGCCACCATAAGGGCGGTATAGACAAGACCTCGCAGGACTTTTTTCGGCTTCAGCCACTCAAAAAGAGCGAACAGCAGACATTCATAGACCACATATCCAAAAGTATAAAGTCTGACATTGTCTACAAGATAGGTCTTAAAGATTATGTTCATGACCACTGCTCCAAGGAGCAGCGGCAAAGCATATTTTGAAAGAATATTCACAAGGGTGTTTTTTATCTGAGCAGTTTTAGTATTCAAAAGCCACACCCCCTATGTCATTTTACGAAACTCGAAAGTTTCGTCTACAAGCCATATATTTTCTGTCTGCTTATCAAGACCGCTAAGACGTGTCACTACAAAAGAACCGTTAAATTCTTCCATAAGAGAAGAAAAATCCCCCTGAGAAGTCGCCATGCAGGCTGTGAAGCAGATAGGAGCTGTTTTGCCTATCTCATGAGAAAAGGCAAAACGCTTTTCCTGCGGATATGGTGCTATTGCCGCAAGGTCGTTTTGAAGCTCTATTATATCACCTGCCTGCTTTATTTTCATGCTTTTCCAGCCGTCAAGATAATAATTATACTCACTCTCAAAGCCCTCCATGATAAGCATCGAAAGCATTGCAAGGCTCGCTTCGACTATATTATCAATATTCATAGCAAACATAGGGTCATGATTTTCGCTTGGTATATCAAGGAAAAACGCCTGACTTGAAGCCGTGACCTTTTCATCAAGGCGCACCATAAGCTCGTCACGCTTTGAAGAAAGCTTCCAGTTTATTCTTTTCAGCGGGTCGCCTATCTCATACTGTCTGTGGTCATAGCCCGGAACGCCTGTAAGACCAAGTGCATTTTCATCTGATTCGCTTTCGTTATCGTCAAATGAAGCGTTTTCGGAAGTTGCTTTAAGAAGCTCTGTTTGAGAGCCAGTGTCAGGGATATTCGGCATTATCTTTATTTTTCCCACGGCTTTTTCATAACGTGAACTGTCAAGGTGCAGAGTGATTATTCCAAGATAGTCATGCAAATGTATGCTTTTTATTTTCACTGTGCCAAGACCTGCATAGCGTGTTTTAAGCTTAACGCTGACGCTTTGCTGTCTGCCGCCTGCCACGATAGTTTTAAATTCAAGTGGGCTTACAGCACCGATATTATCTGAACACTCTGCCGTTACCTCAACAACGCATGAGGGAATAATGCGTATTGCATTTAAAAGCATTATGTCAGCGTCAAACTCCTCGTTCTTTGCACTTATTTCTGTGGAAAGCTTTATGGCTGCCACAAGTTTACGCTTGGTAATGAGAAGTGCCGCAAGAGATATCAAAAAGGCTATAGCTAAAAGATAAAGCACAAGCGTACCACCGCTTCCGTTTATATAAACTCTAAGCAGTATCGCCACCGCCACGCAGGTAAGATAACCTAAAAGATTTTTCATGGGGTCATATCCTCTATTTCTCTATTGCGTCAGGTGATTTTACTGTAAGAGCGATATTTTCAAGAGCTTTCCTTTCATTTTCAAAGGCGGATTTGCCTTTTGGAGAAAGCATAAGTCTATGTGCAAGAACGTCAGGCATAACAGCCTTGACATCATCTGGCATGACAAATCCTCTGCCCTGAACAAAGGCATAGGCTTTTGAAGCTTTGAGAAGTGCGATGCTTCCACGGGGAGAAACGCCAAGCTTTACATAATCTGAATTTCTTGTTGCGGTAACAAGGCTCAGGATATATTTTCTCACGGAAAGCTCTGCGGTTACATTTTCAGCGTAGCCCATAAGCTCACGGACGTTTTCAAGGGTCATGACAGGCTGGATATTCTTTGCAAAGCCTAATCTTTCGGCTCTTGACATGATATCAAGCTCATCATCATATGAGGGATAGCCCATTGATATCATCATAAGAAATCTATCCATTTGGGCTTCAGGCAAATGATAAGTGCCGTAAGTTTCCACAGGGTTTTGTGTGGCAAGCACCATAAATGGTGACGGAAGTTCATGAGTTTTACCGTCAATGGATATCTGATGTTCTTCCATGACTTCAAGCAAGCTTGACTGAGATTTTGGGGAGGCTCTGTTTATTTCGTCTGCCAAGAGGAAATTACACATTGCCGCACCCTCTTTATACTCAAGCTCATGAGTTTTCTGGTCTATCATAGAAAAGCCAACGATATCGGACGGCATAACGTCAGGGGTAAGCTGGATACGGTTATATTTGCCGTCCACTGACCTTGCAAGGGCTGATACAAGCTGAGTTTTGCCTACTCCAGGCACATCCTCGATAAGAACATGACCGCCGCAAAGCATGGCTGTGATTATTTTAAGCACAGAGTCTGTCTTGCCGACGATAACTTTTTCGATATTATCTGTGAGAAGTTTTACCTTTTGGTTCAATTTTTTTATCCCCCTTTTTATCAGGTGTTCTGTTTGGTGTGAGCGATATCATTTTTCTTTTTAAAAGCACCACATTTTCGATACCTGTGGTATGCGGGAACATATCAACGGGCTGGATAAGCTGTGCTTTATAGCCTATTTTTGCAAGAAGCTTCAAATCACGCTCGAGAGTTTCTATTTTACAGGAAACGTAGACTATCTTTTCAGGTCTGAGTTTGCCCAAGGCTTCAACAAATTCTTCTGTTGTGCCTGCTCTTGGAGGGTCAAGGAAAACTGTATCACAACTCTCCCCTGCCTGCGCAAGCTTTGTCATGAACTCACCTGCGTCCTCATTATAAAATCTGATATTGTCAAGCTTATTGAGCTTGGCATTTGAAACTGCGTCCTTTACGGCTTCGGCATTAAGCTCAACGCCTGCCACGTCTGCACCGCTTTTTGCAGCGATAAGACCGATAGTACCTGTTCCGCAATATGCGTCGATAACTTTATCGCCTTTTTTAAGCTCTGCACAAGAAACTGCTTTAGAATAGAGCTTTTCGGTCTGCTCGGGGTTTACCTGATAGAAAGAATGAGGTGAAATTCTGAACTTACAGCCGCACATCTCGTCGGTGATATAGCCTTTGCCGTACATTATAATATCACGGTCGCCCAAAGTAAGAGGAACTCTGCCTTTATTAACGTTTTGGACGATAGTGGTTATATACGGATGTTTTTCAGTGATAGCTTTAACGAAATTTTTCTTTGCAGGAAATATGGGGGTAGCTGTAACTAGCACGAGCATTACCTCGCCTGTTGTTTGGGAGGTACGGATAAGGGTATGCTTAAGAAGGCCCTGACCACTTTCCTCGTTATATGGAAGGATACGGAAGTCAACCATAAGCTCTTTAAGGGTAGCGACTATTTGCTGTGCTCTTATATCCTCCAAAAAGCAATCGTCAGTTATTATCATGCTATGGGTAGAGGACTGATATACTCCTGAGACGATACGCTTTGAGCTATTGACCTTATAGACAGTTTGGACTTTATTGCGATAATTATAGGGGTCGTCCATAGTTATTATCTGCTGAGGTCTGCAAAAGCGGCTCAACATTCTATCGGCTTTTGCCTGCTTCCATTCTATTTGCTGGGCGTAGACCTTATCCAACTGACAGCCGCCGCAACGTTTAAAGCAGCTACATTTTTTCTCGCCTGTTGACTTATCGATAGTGGTATGTTTATTCATCACATTTACTCTTTTCATTATGTATAAATTTTATTTTAAGTATACCATTTTATATGAATAATGTCAACAAAGGCGGTTATAACAATTAAATTTAGCAGTATGCTCATGGGGTATAGCTAAGGTGTGTCGGTATAAATATTCAATTTTCAAGCTTCAGACGGAGTGCAGGAAGTGCTTTTCTGTGCGATCAGAACCTCTCATCGTGTTCACCTAACTCACGTTGACAAAATGTTTCCTCATACACTGTCGCTCCGCAAGGTTTCCGATTTGTGGTGAAACCTCTTCTACTTATACACGAAAAGTGGGTATTTTGTTGCAGAAAAAATGCAACAATTGCAGAAATGTTGCCAAATTAAATTATAAATCATTTGTTTGCACAAATTTCGGGGTGTGAATTGGCGAATTTGACGGAAAACGCATGAAAATTGTATAGTATTTGGGTATAAAAATACCGCCCGACCTTAGTCAAGCGGTTACTTGTATTATTCAATATCAATAAGTCCTGCGTTGAAACGAAAATTGACCCACACGCTCACGTGGAACGTGACATTTTCGCAAGTCGGAATATATCACTATCTTACAATTTCAACTCACACGCTCACGTGGAGCGTGACCCTTGGTGTTTGGCGTAAGGTCTGTAGCCTGTGATTTCAACTCACACGCTCACGTGGAGCGTGACATCACAATAAATCTTTTATATACTGTACAAGAGATTTCAACTCACACGCTCACGTGGAGCGTGACTTGCTAACGATTGCACTTCGTCTATAGTTTTGTCATTTCAACTCACACGCTCACGTGGAGCGTGACTACATTTGTCAATAGCAAATTGAGAATTTTACAATTTCAACTCACACGCTCACGTGGAGCGTGACCAATCAAAATTCTATGACAGCAAGGTCACATATGATTTCAACTCACACGCTCACGTGGAGCGTGACTTCCCGCTTTTCTTAGGTCACGAACTATCTGCTGATTTCAACTCACACGCTCACGTGGAGCGTGACTATGAACCTGTATCGTTCCTGTCTGCTCGGCATTATTTCAACTCACACGCTCACGTGGAGCGTGACCGGCGCTTGCATCGTGCGTGACGTCAACCCGACAGATTTCAACTCACACGCTCACGTGGAGCGTGACAATCTTTTGAGTTAGGTACCAAAAGATAGGTCAAATTTCAACTCACACGCTCACGTGGAGCGTGACCAGCAGCTTCCTGCACCGTGTCAAATAGAAGTTCATTTCAACTCACACGCTCACGTGGAGCGTGACGCTTCAAGGGTTTTCAGCATTGCAACATCATTGTCATTTCAACTCACACGCTCACGTGGAGCGTGACAAAATCGAGAGGCGTGTGAAAATCATTGAAAACATTTCAACTCACACGCTCACGTGGAGCGTGACGTTGGACGTTATGTGGAATTTTCTGAAGTTGAGAATTTCAACTCACACGCTCACGTGGAGCGTGACCGAGGTACGATACTTTTTCATTTGAGGTACTTTTATTTCAACTCACACGCTCACGTGGAGCGTGACGTGTAGCTTTTTGAGCCTTTGCAATAAGAATGAATTTCAACTCACACGCTCACGTGGAGCGTGACCGATGTTGTTAAGGTATGTTGCATACCATATAAATTTCAACTCACACGCTCACGTGGAGCGTGACTAGTGTATAAGGAATATAAGAGCGGCGCAAATGGATTTCAACTCACACGCTCACGTGGAGCGTGACTAGAGAGGGGATTGACTATGTTTTTTGTTGACAATTTCAACTCACACGCTCACGTGGAGCGTGACTGTCGGTAACGAAACCGATGAAAACGGTGAACAATTTCAACTCACACGCTCACGTGGAGCGTGACTATAGGCACATGGTTTGAAGCCCGTGAAATGCGCATTTCAACTCACACGCTCACGTGGAGCGTGACGGTGCGAACTGCGTTCGCAATGAGGGGGTATCTTATTTCAACTCACACGCTCACGTGGAGCGTGACTACATTTTTTTATGCCTCTTCAAGCATTTGTTTATTTCAACTCACACGCTCACGTGGAGCGTGACAAGGCGTATGCTTAAACATCTGGAGCAAGTTCAATTTCAACTCACACGCTCACGTGGAGCGTGACCCGTTGCAAAATACGAGAACGGTGCTATACTGCATTTCAACTCACACGCTCACGTGGAGCGTGACGGTGTAAGACGTTTTATAATGCTGACAACAAAAATTTCAACTCACACGCTCACGTGGAGCGTGACAGTCGCCCATTGCATTGTGGATATTATCTTACAATTTCAACTCACACGCTCACGTGGAGCGTGACGCCTTTACACTGGTTTTAAGTACAGCCTTGACGATTTCAACTCACACGCTCACGTGGAGCGTGACAACTGGGGGTAAAAATGCGTTCAAACTGGGTTTCTATTTCAACTCACACGCTCACGTGGAGCGTGACACTTGATGTTGTGTATATCTGGTGCTTGCTCAACGTGATGCGGACTTATTTTTTTATTTAATGGGTATCGGTTTGATTTTGTTCACTGTGCGTTCACAAATAGCATGGCATTTTCATGCGAACTTACTAGGGATTTGTGGATCACTTGGGGTACGCTGGTCAAAATATTAGGACGCCTTCGGGGTCATAGGTTTCTTTGATGCCGTAGTGTTCTATTCTATGCTTCCAATTGTTTCCTAAGTAATATATCCGCAGACTATCATGCTTTGGGTCTATTATTTTCAGAAGTTTATCTTTCACTTTCAGAAAAGTGCCATAGTCTACGTCTATTTCAAACACGCTGTTCTGCACTCGCTGTCCATAATTTTGACACTCTTTCGACACTTTTCTCAGCCTTGTTTTACCCTTATTATCTGTTGTTGATACATCATAGCTTACTAAGGTCATCATTTATATCACCTCTATTTCAGCAAATAGTTCGGGTACTCATCTAGCTCGCCACGGATATATTTTGCGAGAAGCGAGCTTTGCACATATGGGAGTAGCCCTTGCTGTATCTTTTCGCCCAGATATGGGTGGACTATGCTTGTGCGCTTACGCTCCTGCCATGCGGTGAGGACTTTTTTCTTGCCCTCTTTGGAGAGGTATACTGCGCCACTGACCTGAGTTTCAAAGTCCTCGGGCTTTATCATTTTCAAGTTTATCATGGTAAGCACAAGTCGCTCCACCACGCAACGAAATTCCTCTACAAGGTCGCAGGACAGGCTGCTTCTGCCTGAACGCAGGGCGTGGTAAAAGCCGAGGCAGCTATCAAGTCCTACGCTTTCAAGGGCTGATGTATATGATGAAATTGCGATAGTATACAGAAACGAGAGCATGGCGTTTACTCTGTCGAGGGGTGGGCGTTTGGTGCGGTTGGCAAGGTAAAAATCTTCTTTTTGGTGGAGTATCAGTCGGTCAAATATATCAAAATATGCCTTTGCACAGCTTCCCTCTATACCCATGATGATATCTTTATCGGCAGTTTCATAGACAGTCTTTATGCCGTTTTCAAGATATTTTATACAATCTGTAAGCGCTCCGTCACTGTTTATATCCGGGTTATCGTGGAGCGAACGTCTGATAAGATAACGTGTATTTGAAAGCTTTGCGGCGACAGTATTCCTGATAAGGTCGAGCTGAGGAATAGAAAATAGCTCAAACTGCTCTTTTCGCAGATAGACGTTGCCCTTTGTTTTGCCCTGAACTCTTGCGAGAAATTTACCTTGAGGAGAAATAAAATTAACGGCTATGCCATATTCTGCACACTTGCCCATAAGCGCAGGTGAACAGCCCGAATAGCTGAAAATATAGATATCCTCGATATTGGTAAAAGGCACACGGAACTTCTCGCTGTCCTCTGCCCTGCACACTATGTTTTCGCCGTCAAGTGTGAGGTAGGCAGTTTCTTCGAGAATATAAAGTGAATTGAGCAGTTTACGCATTGTTTTCGCCTCCGTTCATGGAGAAAATCGTATTTTTCACGCTATATTTCTTCACTTTTGGAAAGCACATATCCGACAGTGAACAGCCTGAACATTTCTGACCTTTTACACGCTTTGGGATAATATCCGCTGCAAGTATCTCACGCATTTTTCCAAGATAGTCGCAAAGCATTTTATCATACTCTGCGACCTGAGTATCAAAGGGCAATTCTGATCGTCTGCGCACATCTGCATAGTACAGAAAACATCGGCTATTGCAATGAAATACGTTATCCACGCAAAGCTTCTGCGCATAGACTTGTATAGCGTCGGTCTGATTGAACTCCCCTGCTTTGGGCCTGGTGGGTTTATACTCCACAATTTCCACACGGAATGTGCCGTCCAGGGTATCTATATAGTCGCCGCATTTGTCACGGACGAACTCGATACAATCTACAACTCCGAAAATATTGTACTTAGGGTCATCGTTATACACTGACACGTCACTTCGGACGATCTTACGCTTATTTTCAAAGTTGCGCTCGCCGCTGTGGACGTTCTCATGGAGTAGGTTTGCTTTGACGACAAAGGCGTTTTCAGCCCAGTCGTCATTAACTTCTAAAAGAGCAAACCTGCGTGGACAATACATATAATGCTGTATGTCACGGATATTGATAGTTACATCTTCGCTCATCAGAGCTTTTCAATTAGGGTAACGCCCTCAGGCATATCCTTATCTATGGAGATATCATAGTCTGAGTAATGTCTTGGAGTTGTCACGCCGTCTTTGAGCTTAACTGACACCTTGTCAAAGAGGATATGTGCAGGGGCATTGCCCAGGGCGGAGTCATGCTTGAACACGATAAGCTTACGCATACAAAGCTTTCCTCTTGCGGCGCTTCTGTCATGCTCGAACATATTGATGATAGATGTCCAAAGAAGCTCAAGGTCGTCCTCACTAAAGCCTGTTATCTTCTGAGCGAGCATTGCGGAAACATAGCCCTCGCCACGATAGAGAGCGTATGGGATTATGCTCTTTTTGCCCATTTCGGTATCTCCGACCTTTTTTCTTTCTTCTGTTGTTTTCGCTTGCCTTGTGATAGAAATATTTTGTGCAAAAACAGGGTCGATACTTCTTGCAAAGTTGAGCTGGACAGGTCCTCTTACAATGCCGCATGGATCGTCGCCTGTACTCATTACTGCGCCGAATGTTCTTACGTCAAAGTAGTTCTGACAGATGTAATCACGAGCCTGACGCTGTACGTCAGCAGGAGTTTCCTTTCCGCTTCCCTTTAAGCCTAACTCGTTATATGCTTCTGTGAACTTTGTGTTGAGTGCCCTATCTGCCTTGATAAGGATATTATAGCCTGCTTCGCCCTCTTTGGTAAGCTCCACAAAGTTTCTTATCTTTCTTTTAAGGCACACGTCTGTAACGATACCGAGGCTTGTTTCAGGGTCTGTTCTAGGCATATTGCCTGCGTCAGGGTCGCCGTTTGGGTTTCCGTTCTCAACGTCAAAAAGCATTACAAATTCATATCTGTTCTTGATTGCGTTTTCCATAATATTTCGTCCTTTCTTTATTCTTCTGATTTAACTTCAGAGTTTTCTTCCGGCTTATCTTTTGACTTTTTTGTATAAAGATCCCTGTACTGCTGTGCATAGCCTACAATAAATCTGCCCTGATCGTCATTTGAAAGAGTCTGAGGAAACTCACCATTCAGATCATCAATTATCTCAAGGCACTTATCATTGTAGTAATTACGAAGTTTCGAACTCTCAAACTTTTTCAAATGATTTTGTGAAAGCGAATAGAGTTTAGGAAATACAGTTGCAGGTCTTGAACAAGCTGATGAGAAATAAGTATCTTTGATAGTTGTGTTAATTGTTGCCTTTGAAGAATCCTGCTGGATCTTTTCAAGCACTGCGAAAAGTCTTCCGCAGAGATAAGCCTGATTTTTGTTTTCAAGGTCTAATGACATTTTGATCTCCTCCTTATTTTGTTTACGGTTTATGCAGCCTTTTATCAAGCCTGCCCTTGTATCATTGAGTTTTATAAAATGGTTGTTCTCCTCGTCACTGTCGGTCTTGACCCTTGTTATTACTGTGGAAAGCAGTTCGTCAGGGTATCTTGTGCCTTTGAGTATTGCTTCAAAAAGTGCGGCGGTGAGAGGTGACGGAACTTTTTCTTTGGACGATTTTGGTGAGATAAGCTCACGCTTGATTCGTTCAATGCTTACTTGATGCTGACCCTCAGTAAACGAGATATCCTGCTGATGTTTGAGTACATTGTCAAATATCCTGCCGAACTTATCGTGGAAGATGAACTTCTGGGATATTCTTGAACTGTTTGGGGTAAAGCCTGCAACGTAAAATTCTACGTTAGGGTCATATGGCATATCGGCTGTCCTGCCCTGTTTAAGCTGGGTCATGACAGTGTTTATGTTTCGGTCGGCTTCGGTCACAACGGTTTTATTTAATTCGTCCTCAAATCCGCTGAACATACCGGCAAACATATTGCATTCTTCTGCATCGTTCTTCTTCATTGCGAAATAAACTATTGTCATATCGTCAAAAGTCTTGTAATGGCTTCTGTCAGCAAGCAGAGAATTAAGCGCAGAGGTATACATTTTCATGGCTTTCTCAGAAACATTGCTGTTGTAGGACTGCTTCTTGCCATAGGATTCAAAGGCAGATTCTTTCATGCCAATGAGGACACAGCCTGAGGACATTCCACCTTTGATACCCTTTATTTTATCATGGATACGGGCTTGCGGGAGCTTCTCACCAAGAATGGAGCAGGTGGATAGTTCGGTATCGTCACTGTCGCTGTCGGCGTTAAGCTGGGCGAGGTAATCCTCATAGGCAGCTTTGAATTTGCTGTCGTTGTGAAGCTTAGTTTCAGGAGAGCCGTCAAGTCCAAACTCATAGTAGGAGCTTGAATACTCCTTGCCTAGGTCAAGGAGGTGTGGATTTTGGGTTTCCTGCTCAGGTTCCCATGTACGGATAAAATTAAGATAGGCTTTACAAATAGGAGAGTCGATATTCTCAAAGAACTTCTCATTCCATTCGCAAAAGCATTTGTGGGATTTTACTGCTTTGTTGGTAGCGTCTGTAGGGGTCAAAGTTCCTTTATCATAGTTCAGACCGAATATGTAGAGTGGTCTGTGTTCGATCGTGTTTTTGTCTATGCCCGGCTTCTGCGTTCTTACAGGAAGCTGTTCCATTACTGGATCATAGACTGTTTTTGTCTTTTTATTTTTCAGAGGGATAATTCGGGGTACTCTCAAATCGTTTATTGCGGCTATCTTGCCCTCGGGGGTAAGAAGAATTTCAAAGTGTATGGCTTGCTTACAATAGCCTGCAGGAGTTTTATTCTCCTGCAAAGCACTGTAATCGCACAAGGCTTTTATCAGCATTTAATCTCCTCCCTGTATTTTGCAACATCGATAACACCGTCTATCATATGCGGACGGTAGAAAACTGCGTCGGCCTTGTCAGAAAACTTAGGGTCATTCCAATCATTATTGACAGGCTTGCCTCCGTCCTCAAACTTCATGCCGTAAAGCATAAAGCCAAGGTCTTTATCACCCATATTTTGCGGTGCTATCTGTGTAAGGTCAAAGTCGTCAACAAGTTCAATACTCTTTATTGCAAATTCACGGCAGCCAAGGCATGGCTGTCTGAAATGCTGGCCATTTCTGAGACGTCTGAGCATTATGTTATAATGCTTCTCATCAGATTCGTCTGGGTGGTCTGATTTAAGATAAGTGCGCTCAAACGTGAACTCGATACCGTATTTCACATTTTTCAACACCATTGCCGCACGCTGACTTCGTATTTCCGAGGTGTACATCTCCGCCGAGCCTCCGCCTTTCATTTGCTGTTTCACTGATGATAACAGCAGCTTATCTTTGACCTCGTTTCGTCGAATATTGGTAAACTCGATAGGGTTGAACACCACTATTTTGTTTATCTGATAGCGCACGGCAGGCTTCCAATATACTGATTTGATAAGTCCCTCCAGTGCGCTTGGGGTAGGTACGTCATAGCTCACTCTCTCAACTTTCATTTCAGGTCTTGAAAAGCAAGCATAGTCACCTGTCACGATGATCTTAAAACCATAGCTCATTTTTACATCACTCCTTTTAAACTTATATTAGTATTGTATGTATACTTCTTGCTATAATTTAATAATACATCAATCGGAATAAAATGTCAATAGATTTAGTGTATAAAAATAATGTCGAATATTAGGCTGTTTTCACAATACATTGATAAACAGTTTGTGGCATAAATCATTGACTTTTTAAGCTTATATTTGTATAATGTACTTGTCTATGCGTTACGCATATGTGAGTTGTAATATATTTGTATTCTATGTGGTACGGAACACGGCAAGTGGCAGACTGTCTTGGTGGCAGCCTGCCATTTGTTTTAGATGAAATAATCCTGCATTGCGGCTTGGGTGTTCAAGCCTGTTTCATTATTATAATAGCTTTGATTTTCAAGAATGAATATGCCTGTGCCGTGATCTTTGAGAACGCCCTGAGAATAAAGATCCTTGAAAACGTTCATATAGACAGACACTGAATATTTCTGTAATGCTCTTCTTACTGACATATCACCATTACGCAAGGTTTCAACAAGTTCATGGCAAGTCTGGTCGTTAGGATCGTCGATAACGATAGAGATAGTGTCGGCGGAGATGTATTCAAACTGCATTGCATAGCTTCGGAATGGTATGCTGTATGGTGACATTAAGCCTTGGCGGTCGAATGAGTTGCTTTGTTCGTTATATTTTGCAATAGAGTTTTCAGCTATACGACTTTGATTGAAGTCGAAAATGCCGTCGTAGTATTCTTTAATACAATCATAGGAAGTTATGTCTTGGTACTTTTCCAGCAAACCTTTAGTCTTGTTAATTCGCATGGCAAGGTCGCTTCCCTTGCGGTATGTTTCGTCAATGTCAAAAACGTACACATAGCCCTTGTCATCTCTACCCTCACGATTACATCTGCCCCCTGCCTGCAAAATACTGTCTAAACCTGAAAGCTGGCGGAAGACTGTGTTAAAGTCAAGGTCAACGCCTGCTTCTACAAGTGAAGTTGAAACTACTGTGATATGCTCGCCATTTTCAAGCTTATTTCTTACTACTTCTATGACACGACTTCTGTGGGCTGGGGTCATATTGGCGGAAAGGTGATATTTTTCACCTTGAACAAGATTGTAAAGCTCTGCCGCTGTTTTCTTGGTATTCACAACGATCAGGGCATTTTTACACCGAGAGGCATTTTCTGCAATGGTTTCAAGAGTGGTTTTGCCCATGTCTTTATATTCGCATTTCTTGAAATACTTAAAATTGGTTCGGTCGGTAACAAGCTTATTATAGTTCACATCAGGCAGGAACTTATCAAAAAGCTTAGAATAATCGGGCATTGTGGCGGAGAGAAAAAGGGCTTCGCTGTTAAGATACTTTGTTATATAGCCCACAGCTTTAAGGCAGGGGCGAAGAAGTTCTGTTGGAATAAGGTGTATTTCATCAAAAACTATCACGCTGTCACGGAGATTGTGGAGCTTTCGCAGTGCTGAGCCTTTATAATGGTATATGGATTGGAAAAATTGCACGCTTGTGGTGATTATAAGTGGTGCGTCCCAATTTTCGCAGGTCCTTTTGAGCTTCTCTGCGGTTTTCTTTTCTTCCTCTGTGTCGCCGTCATAGGAATAGTTTGAATGGTGCTGTAGGACAGGGAGAACGTCGCCGAACATTTTTTCAAACTTATTAGCGGTCTGTTCTATTATACTTGTGTAAGGTATGACGTATATGATTCTCTTCTTTCCGCTCTCTAAGGCTAGTTTCAAACTACATAAGGTTTTTCCGCTACCTGTTGGCATATCAAGAATTGAAATATGACTTTTATTGACCGAATTATCAAAAGCTTGTTGCTGGATACGGCTTCTTGCTTGCCTTAACGGGTTATCTGACGGCATATCACTTAATTCTCTGTTCAGTTTATCAAGTGCCTTTTCAAAATCACCGCTCATGCCACGTTCAACATTTTTATTGCAAAATATTTCGGTATCGAGAAAATCTGCGTCTGTCAGGCAAGAGAACACGTACTTGGTGAAAAAGGCGTAACGCTCGATAAGCTCGGTGGGGTCTTTTGTAGAAAGCAGTTCATTACGCAGCGGCGTTCTTTCTTCCTGAGTCAGTGTGGCAAAGTCTATCTCAGTGGTGTATGCACTGTAGTCATTATCGCCCGTGTATTCATTTTCTCTTTTTAAAGTGCCGCTGAGAGTCGGGCTGTCGGAATTGTCTGCGCGTGTGCCGCCGTCCATAAGTCCTGTGTGGTGTCCTGCGATGCAATACTCCATAAGGGGTGCGAAACAATCGTTTTTATCTGCAAGATTTTTATACTCTATCGCTCCGCAGGCAGCGTGGCTGAATTTTACTTTGTCATCATCAAGCCGTTTCTGAAAGTTAATAGCATACTTACCTATATCGTGATAGAGGCTCGCTTTTTTCGCAAGGGGTTTCAAAAGATCTACTGAAAAGTCCTCCGCCAATTTGCTTACGCCTATAAGGTGGGCTTTTACAGTTTGCCTTTCACCATCCTCACGGGTGTGTGCGTAATATTCCATGGTCATTCCTCCTTTTTTAGATAGACAAATCTATCTATATTTTTATTATAGCATACAATTTAATACTTGTGGGGAAAATTTTTGTACACATAAACAAATATTTGTACAAATTATTATATTTTTATTATAATACATTATAATATATAGGTCAACATAAAGCATTCGACATTTTCAAAATTCGACTTGATTATTATTTAAAAATGTGTTAAAATTAAATTATAAGTAAATTTGTATTTTTTTAAAATGTTATGAGAGGAATTTATATGAAGTACAAACTTTTATACAATAAGATCACAGTAGTGGCTCTTTCGGCGATGTTGTCGCTGAGTGCTGTATCATGCGGTAAGCTTGACACGAGCAAGCTTGACGGAAACGCTTTGACCGTGACCGAAACCGAGAGCAAAGCGGAAGTCAAAAAAACTGAGGACAGCTCCAGCAAAAAAGCGGTCGAGGTGAATGAAGAAGAAAAGGAACAGCCAAGCTACACCTGCTCGCTGGTTTGCGTGGGCGACAACCTTATACACGACAACATTTATAATGAAGCGCTAAAGCTTGGCGGTGGTGAAAAATATGATTTCACGCAGGCTTATGAACACGTTACAAAGTACATAGAAGGCACTGATGTGGCTATAATCAATCAGGAAACGCTTGTTACAGACAGCGTTGAACCACAAAGCTATCCTATGTTCGCATCGCCAACTGCTGTGGGCGACAAAATAGTTGACATGGGCTTCAATGTGGTTTCTATGTCAAACAATCATGTTCTCGACCAGGGTGAAGAGGGGCTTATAAGCTCTCTTGATTACTGGGACACAAAGGGCATTGTGCATTACGGTGCTTATCGTTCGCAGGAGGACGCTGACACTATCAAGACCATGGAAGTCAACGGCATAAAATTTGCTTTCCTGGGATATATGGAACACACCAACGGCAATTATCTCAGCGGTGACGGCGCACAGGTGATATATCTTGATGAAGAGGACAAGATAAAGGCTCAGATAGAAGAGGCTGACAAAATGGCGGACGTTGTTGTGGTTTCATGTCATTACGGCACAGAGATACAGAACGAGCTTAACGAACAGCAGACGGAGATAACACCTAAGCTTGTGGAGTGGGGTGCTGACCTGATAATAGGCACGCAGGCGCACACTATCAGCACTTGCGGATATCTTGACAAGCCTGAGGGCGAACAGGCGTTCGTTTACTACGGTTTGGGCAACTTTATTTCGACTATGTATGACACAAAGTCGCTTGTAGGACTTATCGGCAAGCTCAATGTTGTTAAAGACCCTGACACCAATGAGGTGACATTCGAGAACGTTAAGGCAATACCGATAATATCGCACTTTGAGGGTGATTCATACTACGGCGATTGGTACAACTGCACTGTTTATCCTTATGCGGAATACACTGACGAGCTGTTTGCCAAGAATTATGTTGAAGGCTTCACTCGTGAGAGCGTGAAGCAATGCTTGTCTTACATACCTGATGAGTTTCTTAGTATTGAGTAGTCGGGGCAATATGTAGGGGACGGCGCCCTCGACGTCCCGTTTGCAAAGTTGATTAAGAATATGATATTTCTGCGGACGACTTTTATGCCGTCCGCTTTTTTTGGTATTGTGTAAAGGTTTACATATATCTTAATAAATTTATATAATGTAAATATCAATTCATGAAATGTTTACATTAAAATATGCTCAATCCATTAAAATACTTGCACATATCACTTTTTTACTATTGCAATTTAGGCAAATATGCTATAAAATATACATAAAGGGGGAGGAACAGACTTCCCGATAAAATTTTCATTTTTTTATATTCTGAAAACTATTTTAAATTTACAGGAGGGTTTATTACATGAAATTTGCTGACGGTTTCTGGCTCAACCAGAGAGGCTACGAAGTAAACTATGCAAATCAGGCTTTCGAGATCGAAGAGATCGAAAACGGATTCCTCGTTGTGGCAACACCTTTCGTTGTATACAACAGAGCTATGATGCTCGGAAGTGCCAACCTTGAGATCGCTTACACTTCAACTCAGGAGAACTGCGTAAAGGTAAGCATCACACACCACAAGGGTCATGTTGACAATGGTCCGCACTTTGTTCTCGAGGACAAGGGCTTCAAGCCACAGGTAACTGTTACAGACAAGGAAGCCGTACTTGTTACAGGTGACACAAAGCTCGTTGTTTCTAAGGAAAACTGGAGCTTCACATACTATTATAAGGATAAGAAACTCACAAGTGGTGGCTGGAGATCGACAGGCGTTATTTTCGAGAGTGCTTACAAGCAGCAGGCAAGACTTCAGACACAGCTCGACGACACATTCTGGAGCTACCCTGCCGATCCCACAAGAACATACATCAGAGAGCAGTTCGACACTTCTGTTGGCGAATATTTCTACGGCTTCGGCGAGAAATTCACAACATTCACAAAGAACGGTCAGAACGTTGAGATATGGAACGCTGACGGAGGTACTTGTTCCGATCAGTCTTACAAGTCTATCCCATTCTATCTTTCTTCAAAGGGCTACGGTGTATTTGTAAACAGCACTGACAAGGTTTCATATGAGGTTTGCTCTGATACTGTTTCTAAGGTATCCATGACAGTTCCAGGTGAGAGCCTTGAATACTATGTATTCGGCGGTGCTAACCTCACTGACGTACTCAAGGGCTACACTGACCTTACAGGCAAGCCTTCACTGCCACCTGCATTCTCATTTGGTCTGTGGCTCACAACTTCATTTACAACAACATATGATGAGGAGACTATCACATCATTTATCGATGGCATGGCTGAGAGAGATATTCCTCTTCAGGTATTCCACTTTGACTGCTTCTGGATGAAGGGCTTTGAGTGGTGTAACTTTGAGTGGGACAAGTCACAGTTCCCTGACCCACCTGCAATGCTCAAGAGACTTCACGAGAACAAGGGTCTGAAAACTTGCGTATGGATCAACCCATATGTTGGTCAGCGTTCAAAGCTCTTTGACGAGGGTATGAAGAACGGCTACTTCATCAAGAAAACTGACGGTTCTGTATTCCAGTGCGACGAGTGGCAGCCTGGTATGGCTATTGTTGACTTCACTAATCCTGAGGCTTGCAAGTGGTATGCAGGATATCTGAGAAAGCTCTGCGAAATGGGTGTTGACACATTCAAGACAGACTTTGGTGAGAGAATACCTACAAGAGATGTTGTTTACTATGACGGCTCTGACCCTATCAAGATGCACAACTTCTACACATATCTTTATAATGAGTGCGTATTCAATGTACTGAAAGAATATTTTGGAGAGAACAAGGCTTGTCTGTTTGCACGTTCTGCTACAGCAGGTGGTCAGAAGTTCCCTGTTCACTGGGGCGGAGATTGCTCAGGCAACTACAACTCAATGGCTGAGGTTGTAAGAGGCTGTCTGTCACTTTGTATCTCAGGCTTCGGCTACACTTCACATGACATGGCAGGCTTTGAAGCTACTGCTACACCTGACATTTACAAGAGATGGGCTGCGTTCGGTATGTTCTCATCACATTCAAGACTGCATGGTAACCAGTCATACAGAGTGCCATGGCTTTTCGACGAGGAATCCTGCGACGTTCTGCGCTTCTTCACAAAGCTCAAGGGCAAGCTCATGCCTTATCTGTGGGCTCAGGCTATCAAGACACATGAAGTCGGTGTGCCTGTAATGAGAGCAATGGTCATCGACTTTGCTGACGACCCAACTTGCCTGACGCTTGACAGACAGTATATGTTCGGCGACAACATTCTTGTTGCTCCTATCCTTAATGACGAGGGTATCGCTGAATACTATGTACCAGAGGGCAAGTGGACAGATATTATCACCGGCAAGGTTCTTGAGGGCGGCAAGTGGTATAAGCACAAATGCTCATACTTTGAGATCCCTGCTCTTGCTAAGCCAAACAGCATTATTGCATACGGCAACTTTGAAAGACAGATAGAGTATGATTATCTTGAGGGTACAACATTCACTATCTACGAGCTTGAAGACGGCAAGAGTGCAGTTTGCCCTATTTATGACACTGAGGCAAACAAGGTATTCGAGCTGACAGCTACAAGACACGGCAACAAGATCGAGTGCGAATACACTGACACAAAGGCAAGTTTCAAGATCGCTGTGGCTAACACAGACAAGACTGTTGAAATTGCTCCTAACTTCAGCGGCAAGGTAATTATTGAACTATAATGACTAAATAAAATCATCGCTCCGAGAGATCGGGGCGATTTTTTTGCGTTCACACATAAAATCGGGGCAAATGAGGGTAAAAATTCTGTATATTTGCTCTTGAAGAAAATATGAGATCGGGGTATAATATAGATAGTACGATTTGAGGAGTAATTTTATGAAATCAAGAATACGAAGTGCTATACCGAAAAAAATAATCGGCATAAATATCAGTTCGAAAAAGCGTGATATCATTGAAGATATTGCTAAAAGCGAAAATGCGGAGGCTGTTTTCTTTGACAATGAGATAATGGGACAGCAGGTGGGATATCTTTGCGGTTTCAAGGGCTTTGTCAGGTCTGAAAAAGAGGGCGAGGACATCACGGACGAGTGCCTTATTTTTTCGGGCATTGACGGCAGGAGCCTTGACCCTATACTGAAAAAGCTTAGGGAAAAAGAAGCTACGGTGAAGTTAAAAGCCATGGTCACAATGCATAATCAAAAGTGGAAGGTGGGCGAACTTATAAAAGAGCTGAGGCGTGAACACATTTACATGAACGGAGGTGACAGAGATGAAAAGTAAATACAAGGCTATTATTTACATTATTCTGTCGGCTTTTTCGTTTGCATTCATGTTCGCATTTGTGCGGCTTTCGGGAGACTTACCGACGGTTCAAAAGACCTTTTTCAGAAATTTTGTGGCGTTGTTTTTCGCTATCGGAGTGCTAAAGAAAAACCACATACGCTTTCACATTGATGGCAAAAAGAACAATGCGGTCATTTTTGTGAGGGCGCTTGCTGGCACGCTAGGAATGCTTGGAAACTTTTATGCCATAGATCATCTTGTGCTGTCTGACGCTTCCATGCTAAACAAAATGTCACCGTTTTTCGTTATCATATTCTCTTTTATTTTCCTTAAAGAGCGGCTGACTTTCTTTCAGGGCTTCACTGTAATTTGTGCATTTATAGGAAGCTTGTTTATCATCAAGCCGAGTTTTCAGAATGTGAACTTCTTCCCTGCCCTTATCGGTTTTCTAGGAGGAATGGGAGCGGGACTTGCTTACGCTTGCGTAAGATACTTAGGACAGCATGGAGTAAATGGTGCGGTGATAGTTGCATACTTCTCGGGATTTTCCTGCTTGTTCACCCTGCCATTTCTAATATTAGATTTCCACCCTATGACGATTTTCCAAATACTTTGTTTATTGGGAGCTGGCGCAGGTGCGGCAGGCGGGCAGTTCGCTATAACTGCGGCATACACTCACGCTCCTGCAAGGGAGATATCGGTTTATGATTACTCGCAGTTGATTTTTACCACGATTTTGGGATATTTCCTTTTTGGAGATATTCCTGATGGCTGGAGCTTTCTTGGATATTTCATTATCATTGCAATGGCTGTGCTTGTTTTTCTTTACAACAACGTATGGCACAATGACAGCGAGGTCAAGGACTGACAAAAAGGTAAACAAAAAGAGCGTTTTTACTTTCTCGGTAAAAACGCTCTTTATTATTAATATTGTAGTTTAAGCTCCGCCTGCGATAAATCTCTTTAGATCCTGTGGGTTTACGCACTTTTCAAGCGCAACGTCCATGGAGATCGTTCTCGAACGAACGAGCTTTGCAAGCTCCTGATCCATGGTCTGCATTCCTGTTGCTTTACCTGTCTGCATAGCTGAACCGATAAGATGCACCTTATCGTCACGGATCATAGCTTTGATAGAGTCTGTTGCGTTGAGTATCTCACAGCAAGCTACACGGCTTGTGCCGTCGAATGTACGGCAAAGTGTCTGAGTACAGATACCTACGAGAACGGAAGCAAGCTGAGTTCTGATCTGATGCTGCTGGTGAGCAGGGAAAACGTCGATGATACGGTCGATAGTTGACGGTGCGGACGTTGTATGAAGTGTACTCATAACAAGATGTCCTGTTTCAGCGGCGGTAACAGCAGCTTCGATAGTCTCGAAGTCACGCATTTCTCCTACGAGGATAATGTCCGGGTCCTCACGGAGAGCAGCACGGAGAGCAAGTGAGAAGCTCGGTACGTCAGGTCCGATCTCTCTCTGGTTTACCATACATCTCTTATGAGCGTGCATATACTCGATAGGGTCCTCAATAGTGATGATATGAGCTGATTTATGGATATTTACATGGTCGATCATTGCGGCAAGAGTTGTTGACTTACCTGAACCGGTAGGGCCTGTTACAAGCACAAGTCCACGAGGTCTCATTGAGAACTCTGCAAGGATAGGTGGCAGGTCAAGGTCGGTAAGGGTCGGGATATCGTTTCTCAAAAGACGGAGAGCGATGGCCGTGTTTCCTCTCTGACGATACACGTTTACACGGTGACGGAAACCTCTCGAAGATACATATGTAAAGTCGGTATCAATATGGTCTTTGATAGACTGACGCTGCTTATCTGTACACATATCCTCGCATATTTTGAGAATTTCAATCTCGGTCATATCAGGATATGAGGAAAGCTTTCTCAGGTTACCGCCCTGTCTAACTATCGGCGGAATACCTACGGTGAAGTGCAGGTCGGAACAGCCAAGGGCTCTTGCTTCATCAAGAATTTTGTTAATGTCGATTGCCATTAGAATTTACCTCCATATATTTCTTTTTTATACAGCATATGTTACACGGATAAGTTCGTCCATTGAGGTCTTGCCTTGCTGAACAAGCTCTGAAACGTTGTCACGAAGCAGGTGACAGCCCTCTTTCTTTGCAAGCTCCTGAATTTCGTCAGCTTTTGCTCCCCTTGTGATAAGAGCCTGCATAGACGGTGTTGCGAGAAGGATCTCATGGATAGCGGTTCTTCCCTTATATCCTGTGTTATTGCACTTTGGACAGCCACATGGGTCGTACACCTGTACTGAATGGTCAAGACCCATAAGCTCATTTTCTTCCTCAGTTGACATTCTAGGCTTTTTGCACTCAGGGCAAAGCACCTTTGTAAGACGCTGAGCAACGATACCGATAAGTGAGGTTGCGACCATGTATGCCTCAACGCCCATATCCACAAGTCTTGTTACGGTAGAAGCGGCGTCATTGGTATGAAGTGTTGACAGAACAAGGTGTCCTGTAATAGCTGCACGGATAGCGATCTCAGCAGTTTCGGTATCACGCATTTCTCCGACCATTATGATGTCAGGGTCCTGACGGAGGATAGAACGAAGTGCTGCACCGAATGTCATGCCTGCCTTTTCGTTTATCTGGCACTGGTTTACACCCTCTATCTTCTTCTCGACTGGGTCTTCGACAGTGATAACGTTGTTGCTTGGTTTAGATATTTCGCCAAGTGCGGCGTAAAGTGTGGTAGATTTACCTGAACCTGTAGGGCCTGTTACAAGGACAACTCCCTGCGGCACTTTCAGGCACGCCTCAAATCTCTTATAGTTATAATCTGTCATACCCAGGTCGGTTATTTTTCTCAGTGACATATCACCTGTTGCGAGGATACGGAGAACGACTTTTTCGCCGTACACCATTGGAAGGTTAGATACACGGAGGTCAAGAGTTGTGCCGTCAACGACCTGTGACATACGGCCGTCCTGCGGGATACGCTTTTCTGCGATATTCATACCGCTCAAGATCTTGAAACGGGTAACAAGCGAAGTATGAAGTGCGGCTGAAAGAGTCATAAGCTCAATAAGGTCGCCGTTTACACGGATACGGATAACGGTTTTATCCTTGAATGGCTCGATATGTATATCCGTTGCGTCCTGACGCTGGGCGTTCTCGACGATAGCGGTAGCAAGTTTAACGATAGGAGCGTTCTCGATTCTCTCCTCGGAGATATCCTTGAGTTCTTCAAGGTTAAGTTCTTCCTCTTTTTGCTTTGTAGCTTCGTCAACAACGGAGTTAACCTGACCTTCTGAGTACATCTTACCGATTGCACGGTTGATAGATGACTTTGTGGCAAGGACAGGTGTTATGCTACAGCCTGTGATAACACGGAGATCCTCGAAAATATAGAAGTTGATAGGGTCATTAGTTGCAACGGTCATACGCTTTCCTATTTTGCTGACTGCGATGACGTTATACTTTCTTGCAGTTGCCTCCGGTATCTTCTTGACTATATCAGGCATAAGCTCAGTATTATCAAGGTCGATATAAGACACATTCAGTCGCTCGGCGAGAACCTGACAGAACTGAACATCGGTAACGAGCTTCATGTCAATAATGACATCACCAAAAAGTCTTCCCTTTTGCTCCTTCTGTTTGGCAAGGACTTCCTGAAGCTGTTCTTCAGTTATAAGACCTTTCTGTACCAGATACTGACCGATAGGGCCGTTTCTCATATATATTACTCCAATCCTCCGCATTGATTTAGGGATCCGACGCTGCGGAAACGTCTGCTGCGGTGCAAAAACCGCAAAAAAATCATATTATCTATTGTAATCTTCATGAAAGTATGATAAAATTAATATATTAACTAATGAATCCAAAGGAGGATCACTGTGGATAATTTAACCTTATCATACATAATCATTTATGTATTTGTGTTCATCTTCGGAGCGTGCATAGGCAGTTTTCTTAATGTCTGCATATACCGATTGCCGAAAAATGAAAGTCTTATCAAGCGAAATTCTCACTGTATGACCTGCGGTGAGCCGATCAAACGGCGTGACCTGATACCGATAGTAAGCTGGTGCATACTTCGTGGAAAGTGTCGAAGCTGCGGTGCAAAGATATCAGCAAGATACACTATAGTTGAAACGCTGAACGCACTGCTCTACTTATGGGTATTCTACCATTTTAATGGAATTTTCAATCCGCTTCGTGCAGCACTTGTCTGTCTGTTATTCTCTGCTCTTATCGTTGTATTCTTCATGGACTGGGACACTCAGCTTATCAACACATATGTGGTGATATTCATAGGTTTGCTTGGTATTGCAGAATACATCTTCTGCAGAGATCAGACGGGACTTACGCTTAAATCACACTTGATTGGATTTTTCATTGTGAGCGTGCCTTTGCTTATTATTTGTCTTATCACACATGAGAAAGCAATGGGCATGGGAGATGTATATCTCATGGCAGCCGCAGGGCTGTTTCTCGGAATGCAGGGTGCTTTGGTAGCGCTTCTTATCGGACTGATAACAGGCTCGATCGGTGGACTTATCCAGAAGCACCGAAGCGGTGATTCAGTATTTGCATTTGGTCCATATCTCTCCATAGGAATTGCTGTTGCAGCTTTGTACTCAGAGCAGATCGGTTCATGGTACATGGACTTTACTGGCCTTAACGAGATGATGAACGAAGCAATGCTGATAATAAGATAATTGCACAAATTCCGCAGTTTGATACTGCGGAATTTTTTTGCTCAAAAAATCCTCTTAATAGAAGTTTTCTGTTAAGGGGATTTTTTCAGCAATCAGACCCGTGGTGGGGTCTGATCGTGAAAGACTATAAACTACATCTTTACATAATATGTTTTTCCAAGATCACTGGTTGTAAGAGTAACATTAGTAAAGGCATTATCAATATTTTGCCACTCTTTTTCCCAAAGATTTACACGGCAAGGAACGTTATAAGGAATTGTTGCAGTTATAACATAACGAACTTCTCTGCCCTTATACTTAGAAATATCAATATTAGAATTACCAGTAAAGTTGTCTACAATGACTTCATTATCCGTTTCGTTGACTATCTTAGCATTCATATTACAAAAGTATCCATACATATAGGAATAATTATTACCTGCACTACAATCAATTATAATGGTAACTCTATCCGACTGACTGGTAGGCAAAGATGGCTTTTCAACAAATACAGCTTCAAACACTGTATCTCTAGTAATTGTAACACTGGTTATCTCGTCTGATGTACCTTCAACGACCCACTTAGAAAAAACCTTATTAGCGTCTGACGAAACAGGGGTAGCTCCTGGATAATTTGCATACTGTCCATCAGAAACATAAATAGTTGAGGCATTTATTAAAGAACCATTTAATTTAAACTCAACCTTATGCTTGTTCTGTACAACTGGAACGAAAACAACTGAGCTATCTGTAATAGAAACATCAGTAAGACCCTTTGAGTTATCTGATTTGTATACCCACTTAACAAAATCCTGTTTTATAGTATCCATGTCAGTTGGAATTCCCGGGTCATTTGCAAAGTCGCCATCATAGACTTTTGTTGTTGTAAATGTAGAACCGTTGATATTCTCAAACGTTACATTAAATTGGGCTTTCGGTGCAACAGGCGGATAAACACAGGAGAATACCATATCCTTATTTATTGTTACGCCTGTTGTAAAATCAGCAACGTTATTCTTGCTGTCTACCCAATAAGGCGTGCCATAACCTGTTCTTGATGACATAGAAGGTGGAGCTTTATAAACTGTACCCGCCTTGACAGACTTAGTATCTATCTGTTTACCACGAAGCGTTGGTTCAGGGTCGCTTGCAGAGTAGATAAACTTTACACTGTATGTTTTTGAACTTGAAACTGTTGTCTTATCGTAGAAAATATAAGTATATGTGTTTGAAGCGTCAAGGCTGTAATACTTTTCCTGCTGAGCTGTGCAACCTGCAGGAGCAGTAGTTGCCTGAGGATATGTGACATAATCAGGAGCTACAGAGAAATCTTTATAGTCATTAACATTGTATGAATCGCCTTCATCTATGTTAATATTTGTGAGATTTACTGCTGCGTCCTTTTTATACTTTGTTTTCGTAAAAGTATAGCTTCCGTTCTCATATGTTGGCTGATAGGCTGTAAGAGAAACGTCGAGAGTATACATTTCCTCAATTTTGCTGATACTTGCACTGATATCAAACTTATAATTGTCGTAAAAATCAACGCCTCTTGCAACAGCAGAATTATTAAAGTTTAAGCCCTCTGTATTTACCTTACCTACATTGAGGATACAGCCTTTTGCACCCATTCTCTTTGCGGCTGTATCCGTGTCGCTGCCTGAATAGTTTTTCAGACTATAGCCACGAAGATTATTATTGTCAATAACGATACAGTTTGAATAGGTCACACCGCTTGCACCGATAGTACCAGAGGTTGAAACATCAGGCACACCAATATAATCTTTAAGCACAAGAACATTGGTCGAATATCTAAGCTCATCATCAAGATAGTCTATAAGACCTGAACCTATGACATTGCTTTCCATTGTTGCATCAGCGTCATGATAAACGTTATTTGCAGGTTTGATCATATTAAGGATAGCTCCGAGGATCACGCCGAAAATCGTTACCACAACGATAAGCTCAACAAGGGTAAAACCCTTGCGGTTTTTATTCATTTTCAAGATCCTCCCTCCTTATGGTGTTGATTGTGAGGCGTCATAGTCGGCCTGGTTTTTGTAATCAGAACCACCCATATAATGGATAACTACATAACCTGTAGCTTTACCTGACGCATCTTTTTCAAGATAATGGCCAAAGGTCGCATCTGTGATCTTAAATGCAGCTGCATCGGCTGTTGGAGTGCTGCTGTAAAGATCAGATGACTGTGAGAAGCCGAAATAATCGCTTCCTGTTACGCCTGAAAGCACAACGCCAAACTGCTGATTTCCACCGTCACCGATAGGGATAAGAAGTGAATTTCCTGATGAGTTATTATTTACATCAAAGAACTTTCCGCCTGTAAGCTCAGGCGTAAGAGCATAGAAATTCATATCTGCCCCTGAATTGTTATAAAACTTTACCCAGTAAACGCTCTTTTCAGGATTAGGCGTAATGTTTATGTCCTTACCCTGAAGAAATTTGAGCTGATAGCCTGCGTCTTCATCAATATTATTAAGCTTTGCTTTAAAGCCATAGGCTGTAGTATTGAACTTTATACCGCTTCCAAAGTCTGCCTCAAGGGCAAACTCATTTGTAGTTTTGCCACTTGAAGAGAACTTGTTTACCTTCAACTCGTTCATATTGACGGTCTTGTTATCATTATACTGCTCGGCATTTACTGCCTGAGTATACATTTCATTGTTGCGGTAGTAGTTTTCAAGATTCTGTTTTTTTGCCGCTACAGCAACTGTAACAAGCATAGCTGACATACCTGACAAAAGTGCCATTGCTATGATGACCTCTACAAGAGTCATACCCTTTTTATTTTTGCTGTTCTTTTTCATGAGTATACTCCTTTCAATTAATAGTGATCATATCTGTCAAGAGTATATCCGAACGCTGAATCGTCCTTACCGCCCTTCGCATTCTGCATTACAGAAGTAGTTGAAGGCTTAGTGTATACATAGAACGCTGTATTGGCGTTACCAAAGCTGTTTGCGATAACTACGCCGACCGCACAGCACTGAACGGTCATTTTTCCGCCTGCTGAGTCTGTTACCACAAGTCCGCCAAGACCGCTTGTTGCGATATTAACGATAGCCTGTGGTGAATAGAATGAGCCCTGGAAGAAGCTTTGATCTGTAGCGTTAAGTGTTGTGTTCTCACCAAACAGGAAGATGATGCTGCTGTTTTTCGGTCTGTAAGAGCCTGCAACATCTACAGATGTAGGGTTGAGAACAAAGCCGCTCTGTGGTAAGCCAGGGTTACCCTTTGTATTATTGAGAACAGAAGAATCAAACATACGAACGTAAGTATCATAATCAAATACCTTAAGTCCCTTAAAGCTATAGTTACAAGCACTAGAGCCTGAATGCTGTGACTTGCCTGTTACTGAGTCGATACCATTAAGTGTAATAGCACTGCCTGAGTCTGAAACAAAATAGCAGTTGTATTTTCTGTCACCTGTAGTCGTATCAATTATAGTTGAACGATTTCTAACAACTATTACAGGTGACCATTCTGCTCCAAGATTAAGACCATTCTGAAGTCTTATAACGATATCACCCGAAGAATCAGAAACATCAACGAGGATCCTTGAACCATTGCCATAATCATTGAACGAAAGATCAGATGCCCATGTACAGCTTGATGTTATTCTCAATTTGTAGCGGCTTGTAACTGGAGTCTTAGCTCCTGTTCCTGTAAGGTCTATTAGCTCAGTAAGCGTGTAGTCAACATTTGTCCAATCGCTTGCAAAGGTATTGAATGTTTTTGTGTTTGATCCATCATAGAAAGCCTGATATTGATCAGAGATCGTTGTCACATTAGTATCATTGCTCATGAAGAAATCTTCCGGATAATATACATAGGCATCAGCAGATACTGGTATCTGTGGCTTTGCGTCACGACCTGCTTTGCTAAGAACAGCTCCTTCATGAATATTTGAAGCCGTGCAGACGATCTTATCTTTACCTGTGATAGTGCCGGTAACATAAACAGAGCCTGTTACCTTAAGTGACTTTGTGACATTAAGATCACCCTCGACATAGAGAGAGCCATTGATCGTCTGACCAGCTGCACCAAATGTTGCATCGCCATTATAAGCACCTGCGCCCTTATAAACGTAGAAGTTACCATACTGTGTATAGTCATTTCCGCCAATGTTAGCTTCACAACAGAACAAATCGACATCAAAACCTGAAGAACCAACGTCCATATGGTTTGAAGTAGAGAGCTTCTGACCGATATTAACATAGTTATATCCGTCTGCTCTTGCCATTGTGGAGTTAATGTGGAATTCATTTGAAACATCAAGGTTTTCAGAAATTGTAACAGTTGAACCCTGCTTTTCATCTACTAGACTAGGCTTGAGCATGATAAGAGGCTGAGTTGAAACCTCCAAAGAACCATACATAAGGTAAGAACCATAGATACTAGTATTGTTTGTAAATCTATAGACCTTACCAGTGGTATTATTGATACCAGCCATATCACCGATAACGTTAAGGTTATCGTAACCTGCGCCGCCGTTACCAACAAGCTCGATAGTATTTGTATACTCGGCAGGCTTTGTAACTGACTGCGTGGAAATATGAGCTGCTACCTTTTCAGTTTTTCCCAGATAAGTAGTTTCACAGGTAACAACGATATTTGCAACACTTGTACCCTCCTGTGCTACAGTTATCTTTGTGGTACCGATATTATCGCTTTTACCATTTGATCCATTATAGCTGACATTAGTAGTTGTACCCTTTCCGCTATTAGCACTTGCTAGCTTTTTAAGGTTATCTATGGCCTTTTTCTGCTGAGCCTTTGCAGTAGGGTCATTGGTTGGAGCAGTATCAGTTTGTATCTGATTAATAAAGCTTTCAAGAGTAGATGAAGCTGTCAGATAAGCCTGTTTGCTCTTATAGTTATCATTTGTTTTTGTCCTATTTACCGAAACAAAAGAAACAGTTGCAGTCAAAAGTATTGACAGCATGAGCATGACAGCAACCGCTGTGAAAAGCACGACTCCGGGTTTGTTTCTTTGTTTCCTCTTCGGAGTATTCTTCATATTAACCACCTTTCTTAGTTTTATTATCACTTATGCTATACTTTTTTCATTTTACACAGGTTGATTACTTATATAAAATTTTTAATCATTATATAGCACTAATTGGTAGGATAAGAAATATTCCTTATCCTACCAAATAGTTTTCTCTTAGCTGGCAGAAGGATCAGCAAGCTTCTTCAAAACGTACATATTGAGTGTCATTGTACCGGAGATCTCGCTTTCGTTGACATTCTCAATGTTAACATTCTGGATAACCATGCTCTTTTCGTTGTTTGTCGTCAGGTTGTCAGCAAAATTCTTGAAACCTGAAAGCGAGCTTTTGAACTGAATGTTAAGGCTATAGTAACCTATTGTCTGTGCAGCTGTTTCATTGGTATCAGCTGCATTTTCATCTGTGTTTGCGTCTGCAGCTGATGAATCAGTTGTGCTTGCATTATTGTATTCATCTACCTTAGTGTCAAAATCAGTAGCTGTTGCTGTTGACTCATAAGCAAAAGGCGAAAGAACTGTGCTGCCGTATGATGAAATAGTCATATTGGAGTTTTTGATCTTTACATCATCAACATTAAAAAGCTCACGAACCTTATCAGTAGCCTTGTATGCTACCTGATAATCATAGAAGTTAGCTGCGACCTGTGAGGTGCTTGTATAAAGTGTCTGAATCTCAGCGGCAAGGTTCTTATCCTTGTCTACCTGATCTTCAAGCTCGCTGAGCTGTACCTTTGCTGATTCCAGATCACTGCTTGCCTGACTACACTCATCAATGGCAGGCTTAATAAAGAGCATAAAACCTGCAACAATTATAAGCAGTACAAATACTACTATCAAAATCATTTTATCACGATAATTCAACTTCATAATTATTCACCCTCGCCCTCTTCTTTAAGATAAAGTGTCAGCGAATCAAGCGTTACGCCTGAGCTGCCTTCTTCACCGATCGAATATCCGTTGTATCCTACATCTTCCTGGAAGAGTCCTGTACCTACAAGAGCATCGATTGCTGTTTTTACATCTGACTGATCATCAAGCTCAACCTTAGTAAGTGTTACTGTACCAGCTTCAAGGTTATATGTAAAGCCTTCATACTTGAAAGAACCAAGAGCTTCCTTGATATCGTCAAACATCTCACTTGACACGACCGGAAGTGTTTCAAGAGCTGCATTTGCTGATGTAACATAGTTTGAATAATCATGCATGATCTTCATCTTATTGTGAAGTATCTGGTTCTGGGCGATCTTCTCATTGCAAACAGCTATCTTATCATTAGTCTTGTCTATATCTTTCTCGATAGAACTCTTCCTAAGATTAATAACAAGTGTTGCACCTGCGATAAGCACTGCGGCTGCCGCAGCGAAGATACCGCCTGTCATGAGCAGCGAACCCATGCCGCTGCTGCCGCCCTTACCTGTGGACTGATCGACTTCGAGGAGGTTGATCTTCTCTGTTGCCTTGTTTCTCTTATAGAGAGCACCGATAGCATTAGCGAATACTGTAAACTCGAAGTTCTCGAAACCTGTGATCTGAGCAGGCACACCGAGAACGGAAGCCTTTATATCAAGACCGTCAAGAGCGTCAACGAGTTTGATGTAGTCCTCGATAAAGCCATAGAGAATAACATTTTCAAGTCCTGAACCGCCTCTTGCCTTATTGAACTGCTCCATTCTGAAGATGTTCTCGTTAAGAGCTTCAGTGATATAATCGTCAGAATCATAATCTTCTTCTGAGATAGGAACGTATCTGGCGAATGCCATCTGTCCATTCTCAAAAAGTGTAAGACCAAGGAAATTCTTATCGATCTGGCAAACCAACAGTGGCATTTTCTCCATGTTGGACTTGTCAGCAAGAACGATTCTTGCGATAGAGTTACATCCGATGTTAACAGATCTGAGGTTCATGCCCATAATGTTATAAAGCTTTCTGTAGCTTTCAACTATCGTACTAGGGCAAGCTGTTGCAAGTACCTTCACTGCACCAGGATTATCCTCGCCTGCTTCACCTACTACTGTATATGAGATAGAATACTCATCTGTGATACCCATTTCCTGGCTCATATGGTTCTGTACCATAAGCAGGAACTCATTACCCTTTGCCTTTGGAACTACAAGCTCCTTGAATACGATGTTGCTCGATGAAAAAGTAACGATAGCGTCCTTATCCATCATATCCTCAGCCTTGATCTGAGTGAGCAGTAACTCAGACAGACCTGAAAGGTTGATGACCTCACCATTAAGGATCATATCCTCAGGAACGTCTACCTGCAAAGATCTTTCGATCCTTATCTTGTTAGAGGAGTTATCACCTTTAACAATGTTGATTTGTCTATCAGAAATATCAAATGATAGCATTTATTCCTTCACCTCTTAAATTATTTTTCAAAACAAATATCTTCCCTCTCCATTTTAAAGGAGAGGAGATATTTAAAATTAACGAACATAAAATGCAGACCCTTAGTTTTCCAGACCTGACAATGAACCGTAGAGCAGTGGGAAGATACCCGCAAGGCAAAGACCGATCGCAACACCCATGAATACGATGAGCAATGGTTCCATAAGTCCTACAAGTCTTGTAACGGCTGCGTCTGCTTCTTCCTCATAGTAGTCAGCAGTTTTCTCAAGGATCTCATCGAGAGCACCTGATTCCTCACCGACATAGATGATGGAAGTAAACATTCCTTCAAATATCTCTGTTTTTGCAAGTGACGCTGAAAGCGGTGCGCCCTGCTTAACTTCATCAACTACCTGAATGAACATCTTATCAACATAAGCATTTCCAAGTATTCTTGACGAACGTTCAAGACACTCTACCATTGGGATACCGCTTGAATAAAGTGATGAAAGAGTTCTTGCGAAACGACCCTCGTAGATCTTTACCATAAGCTTTCCGGCGGCAGGCATCTTTATCTTTATGTAGTCAAATTTAAGTCTGACTGACGGTACTTTCAAGGCGTATATCCAACCGAATATCAAAACAACGACCACGATAAGAATGATATACCATTTTGCCTTGAAAAAGTCACTGAATGAGAAGAGAGCCTTAGAAAGTGCAGGCATCTGATCCTCTGGCATAAGACCTGCAAATATAGGCATGATGAACGTAAACATACCGATTACCATGACGATACAAAGAACGCCAAGTATGATAGGATAAGTCATCGCACTCTTTACCTTATTGTTCAACTTGTTTGAGTTTGCATAGTAATCGCTCAGACGCTGCATTGTCATATCGAGCGTACCTGAGGTCTCACCTGCGTCTACCATTGAGATGAAAAAGTCCGGAAAGCTTCCTCTTCTTGTATCGAGGGCCTCGGTAAAGCTCTGACCTTTCTGAACATCGTCATAAACGCTTCTCCAAACATCCTTTGCACCCTTATTCTCCTCTTCCTTATAGAGAATGTCGAGCGCTTTAACAATGGTAAGACCCGATGTCATCATTGCCGCAAGCTGACGGCAGCAGAAAGCAAGTTCCTTAGTATTGAACTTGTGCACAGATTGTTTGCCTGCACCGCCCAATGCTTCTGAATAACTTATACAGAAAAGACCTTGTTCGTGGATCTTGTCCAGTACTTCCTGTGCATCCTCAGCCTCATAGATACCCTTTATGGTTTTTCCCGAGGTATCCTTAGCAACATAGGAAAATTTCTTCATAATATGTAGATACACCTCCACTTATTTATACATTTTGTGCATTCATAACAAAAAACTTTAAAAATACACAAAACGCATTTTTATAATTATAACATTATTTTCATCTTTTCGCAAGTGATTGAGTGCTTTTTAAGCGTTAATTTATTTACAAAATAATCTTCACAAATTTATCGAATTTGTACAAATAGAATAATTAAACTAACATTTTAAATTATATTTAACATTCAAAGCGAGTTCATACAGATTTCCGATAGTAAATACTCTTATTTATGTTCAAATAATACAATTTATACTTTATTATCTGTCTTGCCCGCACTAAAAGATTTCATACTTTTGAGAATGACAGGATGTTTATGAACATACACTTTATAGGCTATCAGATAGAAACAATAGGACGCTGCAAGAAGAAGTCCTATGCCGAGGATCACACTTACAAGGTAGTTCATGCCCACGCCTTCATTCAGCCATATACACGGATAATAAAGCACCTTATAGAAGATATCTCCCTTGCCCTCCTGACTGAATGAATCCCTGAATATTGCAGGAATAAAATACACTAGAAGCATAAGAAGATACACTATTGTAATATTGACCCAGCTCCAATTTTCATATGCAGCATGGCGTTTGCCGTCGTCATAAAAAAGTCTCAGGAAAAATATAAGAATGACAGCAAAGCCTATAAATGAGTCTACATTACTATTTGTCATAAAGCTTTTGAAAGCAGATGTGCTTGACGGAAAGACCGTAACCAGAGCCGGTATCAGCACAATGCCTGCAAAGGCTGAAAACAGCGTAAGAACGATCATTATCCCAATTCTCGACAGAATGTACTTTAAAAATTTTATTGCCTCCATAATTACCTCCATTTTGCTCTTTTGCTTATAAAGTCTTTATGCTTTACATCTCATCTTACACAATAAAGTTTTCAGACTTTACATCTTTCAATTATCTGACATAGTTTTGTCAAAGAGTTTATCCACAAGCTCTCTTAGATATATATTTTCTGTACGCTCAAGTTTAGGGTCTGCGTTTCTGATAAGCTGGGCGGCTTCCTGTGCTTTTCTTAGTATATCCATATCCTGTGACATATCCGCTATCTTCAATGCAGGAAGGCCATGCTGTCTGCTTCCGAAAAAGTCACCGGGACCTCTGAGTTTAAGATCTTCCTCAGATATCTTAAAGCCGTCGTTAGTCTTGCCCAAAATTTTAAGCCTTTTCACGCTTTCCTCATTCACGTTGTCTGTAATGAGGATACAACTTGATTTATATTTACCTCTTCCCACACGACCACGAAGCTGGTGAAGCTGGGAAAGACCAAATCTGTCAGCATTTTCTATTACCATTATTGCCGCATTAGGCACGTCAACTCCTACCTCCACAACTGTTGTGGAAACGAGCAGGTCTATTTTATGCTCCTTGAAGTCGTTCATGACCTGTTCTTTCTGAGCACCGCTCATTCTGCCGTGAAGAAGTCCCACAGTGTAATCTTTAAACGTGCCCTGAGAAAGCTTTTTAGCATAGGTCTTAACGTCCTGCAAGTCCATATCACTTTCCTCTATCATTGGACAGACTATATAACCCTGTCTGCCCTCGTCAAGATATTTTTTCACATAGTTAAAAGCACGCTCGCGAAGCTTTCCTGTAACGGCATATGTTTCAACGGGCTGTCTGCCCTTAGGAAGCTCTTTCAGTACAGAAATATCAAGGTCGCCGTATATCATAAGGGCAAGAGTTCTAGGGATAGGCGTGGCTGACATAACAAGCTTATGAGGATTTTCACCCTTTGAAGCAAGTGCCGCACGCTGTTCAACGCCAAAGCGGTGCTGCTCGTCTGTTATGACAAGGGCAAGCTTTTTGAACTTCGTTGTCTGCTGAACAAGAGCGTGTGTTCCCACTGCAACGGCGTATTCACCGTTTTCAAGTCCCTCTTTCACAAGCTTTTTCTGTTTTGCGGTCATAGAGCCTGTGAGCAGTGCCACCTTTACACCAAGCGGTTCAAGGAAGCCTTTCAAGATTTCATAATGCTGCTCTGCAAGTATCTCAGTAGGCGCCATTAGTGCAGTCTGGCAGCCATTTTCATACACAAAATATGCCGCTCCTGCCGCAACTGCGGTCTTACCCGAGCCAACGTCGCCCTGAACGAGTCTGTTCATAGGCTGTTCTTTCTGCATATCTCTGATACAATCCTCTATGGCGGTTTGCTGGCTGTTTGTAAGGATAAAAGGCAGAGCGTTATAAAAGCTGTCCATATCCTGCGTTTTCAGCACAAAGCCGCTTTTTTCACGGCTTCGGCTTTTCATAAGCTGCATACCAAGCTGCAAAATAAGAAGCTCGTCAAAGACAAGGCGATTTTTCGCAAGCTCGCAGGTGTGCATATCTTTTGGAAAATGTATATTCTCCAAAGCATATTCAAGAGAACAGAAATTATACCTTTGCATTATGCTTTTGGGCAGCGGCTCATAGATATTCTTATTAAAAACATTCAGGGCGAGCCTTACTGTTTTTCTGAGCATTTGCTGACTAAGACCCTCTGTGAGGTGATAGACAGGCTGGACTTTATCTTCCGTATCGGCAGAAAGTATCACAGGAGAATTTATCTCTTTTCGCACAAGGTTTCCTGTTATCCTGCCGCAGAGGTAATACTCTTTATCCACTTCAAGCTGTTTATACATATACTCGCTGTTATAGATAACTATTACAAGGTCGGTGACGTCGTCGGTAAAAATAACTTTGTACACTGACAGACCCTTTCTGATACGGGCTTCAGGGAGCTTTTTAACTACTCTGCCCTTTACTATGCAAGGCTCGTTAGTTGGTGCATCGGCTATGGGCACGGGGGAGGTATAGTCAATATAGCTTCTCGGATAATGACAAAGCAGGTCATATACCGTCTTTACGCCTAATTTCTCATAACATTCGGCACGCTTTTCCCCAACGCCTTTTAGATACTCTATTGGTTTTTCAAGATCTTTTAACAAACCCTCACCACCTGTCAGCTTTTACTCCACTTAATATGATTATATCATACATCACATAAAAGGTCAATGACTTTTATTCAAATCATACATATTTACGCCATTTTCCCTGCACGTTTTGCATTTTTGCACAAAAAAAGAACAGATGAAAAAATCATCTGTCCTTGATAAAAACTATATGTTATTATATTTTCTCGCCAAACTCAGAATACTCGATAGAAGCTCTGATGAAATCTCTGAACAGAGGGTGTGCTCTGTTTGGTCTTGACTTGAACTCTGGGTGGAACTGAACACCAACGAACCATGGGTGTACATTCTTCGGAAGCTCTACTATCTCAACAAGCTTTTCGTCAGGTGAAAGGCCTGCAAGCATAAGACCCTTATCTTCAAGAAGCTTTCTGTATTCATTATTGAACTCCCAACGGTGACGATGACGCTCACGGATAAGATTCTGTGGTGCTGAATAGATCTCAGCACATCTTGAATTGTCTGCAAGCTTGCATGGATAAAGGCCAAGTCGCATCGTGCCGCCCTTTTCTGTGATATCCTTCTGTGAATCCATTATATCTATAACAGGATATGGAGTGTCACCAAACTCGGAAGAATTTGCCCCTTCCAGTCCTGCAACGTGTCTTGCGAACTCAACAACAGACATCTGCATACCGAGGCAAATACCGAACATTGGTATCTTATGTTCTCTTGCATATTTGATAGCTTCGATCATGCCCTCGATTCCTCTGTCACCAAAACCGCCCGGTACGATTATGCCGTCGCAGCCGTGGAGCATTTCAGCTACAGTGTTCTCATTGAGATTTTCAGACTGTATCCACTTGATATCAACTTCTGCGCTGTTCTCAAAACCGCCGTGACGGAGAGCTTCTGCTACAGAAAGATAAGCGTCCTCAAGCTCAACATACTTGCCAACAAGACCGATAGTTACTTTCTTGTTACAGCTATGAACTCTGCCTATCATTTCCTGCCACTCTTTAAGGTCTGGCTGTCTGCACTCAAGCTTAAGATGATGACAAACAACATCTGCAAGGCCCTCTTTTTCAAGCCAGAGAGGCACTTCATAAAGTGATGGTGCTGTAAGATTCTGTATAACGTCCTCTGCTCTTACGTTGCAGAAAAGACCTATCTTCTGCTTCATATCCTCAGGTATCTCCATTTCAGAACGAAGAACAAGGATATTAGGCTGGATACCGATAGAAAGCAGTTCCTTTACGGAATGCTGTGTAGGCTTTGATTTAAGCTCCTTTGAGCCTGAGATATAAGGCAGCAGGCACACATGTATAAATACGGAATTTTCTCTTCCAAGCTCGATAGAAGCCTGTCTGATAGCCTCGAGGAATGGTGTGGACTCGATATCGCCAACTGTTCCGCCGATCTCTGTGATAACTATATCTGTGTCAGTTGATTTGCCTACTCTGTAAAGACGATCCTTTATCTCGTTGGTGATATGAGGAACAACCTGAACTGTGCCGCCAAGATAATCTCCTCTTCTCTCCTTATTAAGAACTGTCCAGTATATCTTACCTGTGGTAACATTTGAATTGATAGAAAGATTTTCGTCGATAAATCTCTCGTAGTGACCAAGATCAAGGTCAGTTTCCGCACCATCGTCAGTTACGAAAACCTCACCATGCTGATAAGGTGACATTGTGCCTGGATCGACATTTATATACGGGTCAAATTTCTGAATGGTAACGCTGTAGCCCCTTGCTTTTAACAATCTTCCCAGTGACGCAGCGGTTATGCCCTTTCCAAGACCTGATACTACACCGCCTGTTACAAAGACATATTTTGTAGGCATATCATTTTTCCTCCATATATCAAAAATAAAACACAAAAAAATCAGGTGAGATCATGTGGACACAACTCACCTTTTCGCTCTTACTAATATCATAACAAATTTTTATACAAAAGGCAAGTGTTTTTTCTATTTTTCTCTGAATTTTTTATAAATTATCAAATAGCTGCAATAATCTCTTGTAAAATTGTTATAAATTAAAGCGGTTTTATTTGATTTTATAAAAATTGATGTAATTTTAAAGTCAAATTCGTACGAAATTTATGTTGTAATTTGAGGTAAAATAGTATATACTATTATTGTGTTATGCTTAAACGAGCTATAGACTTCCGGCTTGCTGACTTTAATCGGAAACGAGGTTTATTTTATGGACAACGACAACAAGAACACCTCCAACACTCAGGGAGATAAGGATTTACAGTCGCTAATATCCAATGCAATAGAAAATAGAAAGATACTTGATGCTTCAAACTCAAACGGACCTACGGGGGTCATACCTATCCCCTCAAAGGAACAGCAGAAAGCTGATCCGATACATGAGTCTGATCCAAAGCAGGATAAGACGCCAAAAAAGAAAAAAGGCTGGAGCAAGAAGAAAAAGACGGGCATTGCTCTTGGAATAATATTTGTAGTATTCATTATTATAATTGCCATTATCGTAGGTTTGTTTTTCCACTACACAGGGATGCTTGACAGAACTAAAGACACTAAGATAAATTCAGGCAGAGCGCCTATAAATTCCAGCGAGCTTACAAGTGAAGCGGATACATTTGACGCAAAGGAAAAAGAGGACGAGCTTAAGGCTCAGCTACAAAAGCAGTCCTCCAAGATATCCAGCGAGGACGTAACGAACATTCTGCTCATTGGCGAGGATATCCGTGATACAGAAGAGGAGAGCCGTGGAAATACTGATGTTATGATGATAATTTCCATAAACACCAAGAACAAGACTATTACAATGACCTCCCTTATGCGTGATATGTACATTTACATGGCGCAGTTTGACGAGGGCAACAGGCTCAACAGCGCTTACTGGCACGGTGGCTGTGAGTATCTTGAACAGTGTATTGAGGATTATTTCGGTATCCAGATAGACAGATACGCAAGAGTGAATTTCTACTCGTTTATAGATATAGTTGAAACTGTAGGTGGTATCGACATGGAAGTGTCAAAGGCTGAAGCCGAGGGCATGAAGAAGCCGATGGCTGAACAGAACAAATACCTTAAAAATAAGAAAGGCACTGACTATATAAGCGACGACATATTTGCGGGCAAGAGTGATGAGGATAAGGTAAAGCTTCATCTTAACGGAAATCAGGCACTTGCGTTTGCAAGGCTTAGATATGTAGGAAATTCCGACTATGAGCGTACCGAGCGTCAAAGACGTGTTATCTCAGAGATCATAACCGAATCCAAGAAGCTCAGTCTTGTTCAGCTTGACAAGCTTCTGAACAAAGTCCTTCCTGAGATAAACACAGACCTTACTGATGGTGAGATCGCAAATCTGCTCCTCAATGCTTTTGACTATATGAAATATGATATCCAGCAACTTAGAATACCTGCTGACGGCTATTTCACAAACGAAGTCATCTATAGCATGGACGTGCTTAATCCGGACTTTGCCGCAAACTCTGCGTTCATTCAATATATAGTTTACGGCAGTTGTAAAAACATTGACGAAGCTATCAAGCAGTATCAGGAAGAAAATGCTTACAACTACAGCTATGACACTGGGTATTACGGCTACTAACTGAATAATTGATATCCGCTTTCCTTTTGGGAGGGCGGATATTTTTTTTGCTTCGTGCAAAAAATATAAAAAAAATAGTTGACAAATACCCATAAGGGGTATATAATATATATGTTGCCAAAGATACCCCATAAGGGTATTTGATATAGTAAGGAGGCAAAAAACATGGACAACAGAAATGATAAAGAACTGTCATGCGGCTGCTGTGATACTTGCAGGCACAAGCACACTCCCCGTGATGATAAGGAAATAAAACAGCTAAAGAATAGGCTAAGCAGAGTTTCGGGACAAATAAACGGCATTATCAAAATGCTTGACGATAACCGCTACTGCGGAGATATACTCATTCAGGTTGCAGCTGTTGAAAGTGCAATGCAAAGCTTCGGCTATCTTATTTTGCAGGAACATATGAAGACCTGTATGACAGAGGAGATACAAAGCGGCAACATTGAAGTTGTCGATGAAGTATTAGAGCTTATGAAAAAGCTTAAATAGAAAGGCAAATATCTATGAAAAAGTTAAAATTCAATGTAACTGGCATGAGTTGTGCGGCGTGTCAGGCTCATGTGGAAAAGGCTGTGAGTAAGGTAAATGGCGTAATGGACGTAAACGTGAACTTGCTTGCAAACAAAATGACGGTAGATCTTGACGAGGGCGTAACTAACGCTCAGTCGGTCATAAATGCTGTTGAAAGTGCAGGATATGGAGCAAGCGAGATAGGCGACAAAGAAAACAAAACTGCATCACCTGTTGCGGCGGCTCAGGACGAAAGTAAAAAGATGAAGAAACGCCTATGGTGGTCTGTGGGCTTTTTGATACCGCTGTTCTATATTTGCATGGGACACATGGCGAACATACCTATCCCCCCTATTTTTGCAGGGCACAAAAACATGATGATATACGCACTCACTCAGCTTTTGCTCACAGTGCCTATCATTGCAATAAACTTTCACTATTTTTCAAACGGCTTCAAAAATCTTATCCACCGCTCCCCTAACATGGACAGCCTTATAGCTCTTGGTGCGGCTGCTTCATTCATATACAGTGTTTACGGCACTTACAGAATGGCTTACTTTATGGGCAGGGGCGACCTTGGCTCGGCACATGAGTATATGATGAATCTATATTATGAGTCATGCGGAATGATACTCACACTTATCACTGTGGGAAAATATCTTGAGGCTCGCTCAAAAGACAAGACGGCTAATGCTGTGAACAAGCTTGTGAACCTTGCGCCTAAGACGGCAGTTGTTATCCGTGACAGCGAGGAAGTGGAAGTTCCTGCGGAAAACGTAATGGTGGGAGATGTATTCCTGCTCAAAGCTGGCTGGTCTGTGCCATGTGACGGAGTTCTTATTGATGGGAACTGCACTGTTGACCAATCTGCACTCACAGGCGAAAGCATACCTGTAGACAAGGCAGTGGGTGACAGAGTTATGAGTGCAAGCGTATCGGCTGGTGGTTTTGCTAAGGTAAGGTGTGAGAAGCAAGCTAAAGACTCAACACTTTCACAGATAATCGCACTCGTTGAGGACGCTTCCGCTTCAAAAGCGCCTGTAGCAAGGCTTGCAGACAAGATAAGCGCTGTGTTCGTGCCTATAGTTATAACGATAGCTCTTATTTCACTGGTAGTATGGTTGCTACTTGGCTATAGCTTCGCATTTGCTCTTAACATGGCGATATCAGTACTTGTTATATCCTGCCCATGCTCATTGGGACTTGCAACGCCCACTGCAATAATGGTAGGAACAGGTAAAGCGGCACAGTTCGGTATCCTAATAAAATCCGCTGAAAGCCTTGAAACTGCTCACAGCATTGACACTGTTGTTCTTGACAAAACAGGAACTTGCACTGAAGGCAAGCCTGAGCTTATTTCAGCGCAAGCGTTTGGTGATTTTGATGTTTCAGAGCTTAAAAAGCTTTGTGGCTCGGCAGAAAGCGGTTCATCACACCCACTTGCAAAGGCCGTTACAGGCCACTGCAAGACAAATGGCATTGAACTCTCCCCTGCTGAAAGCTACACAGAAACAGCAGGCGGTGGTATATCGGCTGTTGTTGAGGGCAGAAACGTTCTTATCGGTAACAAGCGGCTTATGGATAACAGCGGAGTTGACATATCGATGGTTGAGGAGACGGCTCATGCTCACGCTGACAATGGTGAGATACCACTTTATGCAGCGATTGACAACAAGCTTGCAGGCATTCTGTTCATTGCAGACAAGATAAAAGAGACAAGTGCAGAGGCTATAGAGGGCTTCAAAAAGGCAGGCATTGAAACTGTAATGCTCACAGGGGACAACGAGAAAACGGCTAGAGCAATACAGAAAAAGCTTGGCATTTCACAGGTAAGATCACAGCTTATGCCTGAGGACAAGGCTACGATAATCAAAGAATTGCAGGATCAGGGCAAAAAGGTAGCCATGATAGGCGACGGAATAAATGACGCACCTGCCCTTACAACAGCAGATGTTGGAATAGCTATCGGTGCAGGACAGGATATTGCTATCGAGTCGGCTGATATCGTGCTAATGAAAAGCGATCTGAATGATGCTGTTACGGCTGTCAAGCTCAGCAGGAGCGTTATGAAGAACATCAAGGAAAACCTTTTCTGGGCGCTTATTTACAACTCGCTTGGTATTCCGCTGGCGGCAGGAGTATTCTATGGCTTGCTTGGCTGGAAGCTCAATCCTATGTTCGGTGCAGCGGCAATGAGTTTAAGCTCAGTTTGCGTTGTGACCAATGCGTTAAGGCTCAATCTTTTTAAAAGTGGCAGAGAAAACAAAGTCTCAAAGGCTGAAATAAATACTAAAACGGAGGACGAAAAAATGAAAAAGGTAATGAAGATCGACGGTATGATGTGTTCACACTGCACAGGCACAGTAACGAAGGTGCTTAATGCGATAGACGGTGTTACAGCAGATGTTTCCCTTGAGGACAAGTGCGCTTACATCACACTTGACAAGGACGTGGCTGACGAGGTGCTTTCTAAGGCGGTGACGGACGCAGGGTATAAGGTAAAGGGGATAAAGTAGGTTTTAGCTGTATATTTTGAAAAAAGCGGTGCTTTGAAAGCACCGCTTTTTTTGGGAATTGTGTAGCCCTGCGTATGCGGGGAAAAGCTTGAAAAAGAGGACTTCAAGACTGCAAAGCGGGGAAAAGTTTCTAACATAAACCGAATTTCTGTTCGGATAGGGATCACCCCCGCGTATGCGGGGAAAAGGATCACAGCCGAACAACATCGGCTATATTCCGAGGATCACCCCCGCGTATGCGGGGAAAAGAGTGCCGGGTCCCAACAGCAGCACTGTTATGGCTGCCGCAGGGATATACACTGTTCCGTCAAGATCTGTGGCGGTGACTGCACCGTTTTCACGGCTTACCTTGCAATGTTCAAGATAAATAAACGTCATTCTGTCGCTTATTGTGGGCAGTGCATGGAGATCTGGCTTCTCTATCCCATTTTGTTGTGCCATTATCTTACTCCGACGATCGTCAGCATTCCAAGACCATAAGCCTTTTCACGGCCGATACCATTAGTAAGTGCAACTTTAAGAAGTTCCTCGTCTGTTACTGTAAGCACGCCTTCATATGTTACAGAAAGTATTCTCACATGGTTTCTACGCTCGCCCTTTTTAAAATCATACCACTTAAACTCTGTTACCAGCCACATTCCGTCCTCTAGAGAAAAGCCGTTTTTCAAAGCCTGCTTTTTCAGCCATTCTTCCTGCTGTTTATTTCCTATAAGTCCGACAAGGCGACCTCTGTGGGAATTAGTATCTTTCTTATGTATAACAGGGTTTGCTTTCAAACGAAACTGCCATTTACCGCCATTTTTAACTCTGTCAAGTAATGTATCATAACATTTTGTTTGAGGCCTTTCTGCTCCAAATTGATCTGAAACATTTGAAAAATCAAGTTCTTTTTCTGATAATATGAGCAAATACATCTCTCCGCCAAGCTCGTCTATTCTCCAAAGCTTCCTTGTTCTGCCGTCAGACTCAGCACTTTCGATAGCTCCATGAAATCTGCTTGGGCATACCAATGCCTTCATTGTATTTGTTTTTGTCATATCTAATTTTATTCTTGTTAAATACATACTGCACCTCACAATTCAGAAAAGGCGTCATGCTCTGGGTTGCTATCCACATCAAGAAGTTCTTCACGCTTCATTCGCCAGCCGTGCTTTCTGTGGAGCTGTGAGAATGACAGCGGAATATCCTGCACCATTGCGCCGCCTGATGTGACTTCATAGGAAATGCGCACGCTTTTTCGGTGAGCATTCTTATAAAGATATGGCTCGGTCTTTAGTGCCGTAAGAATATCCTCGTCCTTAACGCCAAGAACGATAGGCAAAGTTGGCGGACAGGACTTTCGTCCAAGATACAGCGGATAAACAGGCTTTTGCAGTGCAGAAGCTATACTCTCCAGCAATAATTTATCATCACTTTCAAGTGCGACAAGAAACACTGCGTCTGACAGATAATAACGATATGATACTTCAGGATGTTTTTCTCCTGGTACTTGCACAGTATGAAAATCTTTAAGCAAAACGCCCTCCTTATCGGCACGAACGCCAAAGCGGAGCGTTGTAAGCGGCACAAGCTTCTGAGGATCGTCATTACGCTGGATACCAAGAGCCGCCGCTATCATGCCAATAACGCCGCTTTTGGTAGGCTCACGTTCTGTTGAACGCACAATGAATTTTGAACTGCTGCCCCACGCTTGTAATGGGGCAGCAAGTCTTAGCAATAATACTGCCATTGCCTTTACGCCTCTGCTGTCTTCTGCTCACGAAGATATGCTTCCAGACGCTCAAGAAGCTCAGGAAATGTCATCTTTTCGGCAATATCTGCCAACTTGTCACCAACGCAGAAAGCAGCCAATGGCTTAGCAGCAAAATTATCATATACCTTTCCAGCATATTCCACAAGTTTATTCTCAGACTCGGCAACATAGCCCTCTTCAGAAGCTCTGACAGGTTTCTCAAAAGCTCCGCAAAGGTTAACAGGCTGGTCATTACGAACGGTCACATAAATAGCGTCAGGGAAAGTGCGGTTTGCAAAAGTGTTCTCCTTACCTGTAGGCATTGAGCGTACGAAAGTTTCAACGTACTTTCTTACAACATCTGCTGCGTCAGACACGCCGTCAAGGGTCTTGGCAAGTTCACTTACATTTACGTTTGCGTAGCGATATAGTGTGGAGGAATTAAATTCAACTGTTCCAAGGTGTCCTGCACCTGCGTTGTCATCGTCCTGAAGGTCATCAACTGCGGTGAAATAATCATACTCGTTCTGTATAGTATGTGTAGAAATAGCATGAGCCACCTGCGCCGCAGCATCGCAATTAAGAGTAGGGTCGCTTGCCGCCATTCTTCCAAACAAAGCGATATCCACTGATGGATTATCTTTCAAAGCCTTTTTGTAAACAGCCTTATCTTCCTCACCATCACAAACAAGCTTTGCTATCTCTTTTGCCTGCTTGTTGCTCATAAAGAACAATGCGTCCGTCTTTTCTAAATCATCATCTTTGGTGGATTTAGTACTTATTCCTGCGGCTTTAAGAGCCTCAGCTGCCTTCTTGTTTCTTGTCTTTTCGCTCATAGTGCTGTCTATTGCGGCTATCTCATCAGCAACAAGTGCTGCCACTTTAAGGGAGCGAACGCCAAGTTCTTCTGTAGCAAACATTTTTCTGAAGTCGCCTCTCATAGCGTGCTTCCAAGCCTGTGATGAAACTCTTGCTCTTGTTGTACCTCCATATACGGCTGTCTTAGGGCTGCCTGTGTCATCACGGTTTACACAGCTTGGCGGTACGGTCTGCAAAACGTGTATGTCAACATAAATACTCATGATAAATCTTCTCCTTTTTCACGATAAAAATCCTCGCCCCATTTAAGCTGGACGTTTTTTCTCTTGTTAGTGTCCTGAAACCAATACAGATCCTCTGCAAGTCTAACGTAATCAAGCTTTACGCTCTTTGCCTTGAAAAGCTGCACAAGACCTCTTATATGATGTGAAAGTTCAGGCATATCTTTCGCTGTGACAACAGGTCCAAATCTGCGCATGATGCGTTCTCTGTTTTCATCAGTTTTCTCTTCCATAAGATCAGCGGCTGCACTTCCAAGGGATCTTCCCTCACAATGAACTGTTTCCGAACTTCCCTGCTGATGAAGTGCAAACATAGTCAGCGAAATATATATTGCCCACTCCGATCTGCTTGGCTCGTTAGATTTACTGAAAAGCTCAGGCGACATTTTATTGAAAAATACATCCCACAGTTCAGGCATTTCACCCGGCTTTTTGCCTATGCCGTGGCGTAGTTTTGCCAAATTTGCTTTTCCGTCACTTGTGTCTTTTTGTGCGATGAGTTTCTGCACTCTGTCTTTCATTTCATTTCTTATAAGCTTTACTTCTTCCATATTCTCACCTCGCATTAATAAACATTAAATTTTCTGATATATCTTTGAAACATCACGCAAGAAAATGTTGTAAGCCTTTGATGCAGAATAGATCGTCTCATCTATCATATGTCCCACCATTGCAGTATCATCTACTGCCGCAACAAGCTCCCTGCCAAGATCAAGGGTTATCCTCTTTGCAGTATTCTGCCACTGTTCAAACTTTTCCAGCTTATCATCATTTTCCGGGTCAAGTGAAGAAAGCCAACTGCGGAAAGGAATATCAAGGCGGTAGTATAGCTGTGACTTGGTGTCTAAAATCGAGCCAATGTCCTTTGGCTTACTGTTCTTATTTCCACCAGAGGCAAGGTAAATATTCCATGCTAGATTGCCTATTTTTTTCGCAAGTTCTTCACATCTGCTTATCTCAAACTTTATTTCTTCACGATAACCCCTGCCTACTTCTGATAGTATTTGTGCGTTCATTTCTAGGGAATCAAAATAAACATGTTTAACTAATGATTTGAACAAATCTCCAAATGATAAACCAATAGTGCTTATAGAAAAAACATAACCATGCTTTATTATTCTTTTTTTACACAAAAAATTTGTCCATTTCACAACTTCAGCCAATTCTGTATCATGATTTTCAGATTGCATAAGAATAGACGAAAATTCACGCCATAATTGTTTTTCACTATCATGTTTAAATGGCATATAAAATTCTTTTTTCTTATCTATCACTTTTTTCCATGCAGTCATAGGTTCAATGAAAGCATTTTCTGTTTCAAAATAATCTCCAGCTGTGACTTTAAAAACTCTTACGCAATTAACGTCTTTTATCAATAAAACTTTTCTAGGCAAAGCGGTGTATAGTTCTGAACGATTGTCAGGAATAGGGAGCAGTTTATTTCCTACAATTACAATCGTGTCTTTCTCCCAAATAGGACATTCTTTTCTAAATTCTCCGTCAGGATATAGTGGAACATAATTCAGCATTATAGTATCGAATAAGTTGTCTCCCACTACATATAAAGTACCAATGTCTGCAAGCCAACCAGGTTTTTTAGGATTTGGCTTTTTGGTACCCATGTCAGTAAAACCATTTAGAGCCATTAACCACCTTGCAGCTTGTGCAAAACTCATTTTATGCTTTGCTTCACCTGAATAAGGAGAAAAAACTCTCTTTTTATTGTCGCTTTGAAGAATTTCTCCGTTTAATTTCTGAACGTCATAATCTCTCGTATCAAGCCCGGCCATTTGCCCAAATGGTCTTTCGGGATGAAAAAGCCAAAAGCGTTCATGCCACTTTTCAAAATACTCTCTCACGGGCTTTTCGGGAATCTTTCGGTTGTTCCATAGGCTTTCCCACCTATCCACCGCATCGTCCTCTTCCTCTAGCTCTGCTTCATTGCCGTCGGCATCTACCCTTGAAAAGACAGTATGCACTATGGCAAGCATAAGACGAAGTATAACTATATCCTGCGTAGGCATTTCGCCTTTCAAAGCCTTATACTTATGCGCATTCAAAAGTGCGTCTGTTAGTGACACCTCTTTTATTTGACAATTGTCGTCCATTACTCTTATCCACGGCTCATCAAGCAGATTAAACTCTGTTTCGTTCATTCACATTCCTCCTTCTTAGTAAATTCCAGACCTTTTTCAAAGCTGTAATGAAGATCATATCCGTTCAGCTCACCTTTAAGGTCCTCATCAAGAAACAATACAAGCTGGTTTTTAAGCCACGGGGAATTTTGCCAACCTGCAATATACTTCATACAGTTGTTTTTAAGTTCTCTTATATTTTTATCTATATTCCATGACTGACAAAACATTGTCGGAAGTCGAAGCTTCTGTTCAGCTATTCGGCGACATTCTTCATCATCAGGGCACTCTGATACCTCTGCACCGCCATATTGGTCAGGCAGAAAATGAATTTTCTCATCAGCACTTAACCGCATAAGCAATACGTCAAATGAAGAGATACCGTCACGCACTGCCGCCTGTGCAAGCTGTTCATCACCAGTTTCAACAGGCTTTGAAAGCAGCCCATGGATACTTTTCCCTTTTGGCTTACTTATCCTAAAGCAGTCAGCCCTGCTCTTGCTTTTCTTTTGCTCATTTATATACTTATCATAACACTCATCACTCGTAACACTATAAACCTCTTGAACAAGTGGTGAGATATCGTCAGGAAGAGTGATGCTGTCGGGCAGGATATCAAACGTTTTATTAATAAGCCAATGGCTGTATATTTTTCTTGACGCTGACTCCATATTTGTATACTCATCTGTAATAACATAGCAGACAGGGGTTTGTGCTGTATCAGGCCGCACTCCACGTTCATGCCTGTGAAGTCTGCCCATTCGCTGCAACAGCAAGTCCATAGGGCACATATCCGAGATGAGCATATCAAAATCAATATCAAGAGATTGTTCAAGCACCTGCGTTCCAACTACCACAAGACCGCTCCTGCTTTCAGGTGTACTGTTTTTGCCGACAAGGTCTACAAGCTGTTTCTCCTTTTTAGCACGGTCAGGAAGCACGAACTGAGCATGATACAAAAGCACTTTTGCATTATCCTGCAAAAGCTCGGCGAACATCTGGGCACGTCTTACGGTATTTACTATAACACCTACACAGCCACCATTCTCTGTTACATTTTTCACAAGCTGCACAACATCGTCACTAACGCAGGTCTTGACTGACACAGTTTTGTGCGCTCCGTCATAGCTGAGTCGCTGCTGGCGGATATCCTTGCCGTCTGTCCACGTCAGTAGAGGATAACCCTGCTCTTTTTCAAATTTATCATCAGACTTTTTTATTCCAAGATAAGCACGGATAAGCGACATTCGTCTTGCTGAGGGCAGCGTTGCCGACAGCAGGATAACAGGGGTGTTGTAGCTTCCAAGCCATTGCAAAGCCATTTCAAGATACTCGCTCATGTAGGCGTCATAGGCATGGACCTCATCGATGACAACGACCTTTTCTGACAATCCAAGGTGAAGGAGCATAACGTGTTTTCGTTTCAATGCAAGCATGAGCATTTGGTCTACTGTCGCCGTCACAAAATCTGCAAGACACGCTTTTTTGCTGTCACAAAACCAGTTGTGGATAATTAATCCGCTGTCGCTTTCCTCCTGCGGTATGCCCCTTTGTATGTTCTGAAACAGCGAATTGAGTGCTGCGCTTCCGTGGTTGAGCTGAACAGAATGATAAAGTTCTGTAGATTGCTTTTCAGCCCAACTGAGTATTCTTGGGAAAATGCCGTTTGCAGTTGCCTGAGTTGGAAGTCCAAAAAACACGCCGTTTTTGCCGCACTTTGATGCCAATATCTCGCTTGCCGCAAGTGATGTTTCTGTTTTGCCACAGCCCATTGGCGCTTCAAATATGTATATTCCCGGATTTTCCGAATTCTCAACTATTTTAAGGACCTCTGACTGCACCGAACGTGGTTCAAAACCAAAAGTTTCTTTAAAGTCCTCATTAGATATTACCGATCTCTCAGGATTCCACATCTGCGGAAAATCAAGCTTTGCCCAAGCGCGTTCAGCCCTCAGCTTGTCGTCAGGTTTGAGGTCCTCCACTGACAAAAGTGGAAAAAGCTCAGTGTTGCTTGTAAGCCAATCCGCCATTATTAACAGACCACTCAAAAGCATTTGCGACGAACGGTCTATATCCGGCAACTCACTAACATCTAAAAAGCCTGCATAATCAAGTGCCATATCAGATATCGTCTGCCAAATATCCTGCAAAACTTCAACATTTTCTTTGTCATCTCCGTAATAATTTTCATAGAAAGCTATATCCTTTTGTGGCCATGACAAATCCTGTACGCTCTCAGCAGGTACACCATGATGAGAGCCAACAACAGTGCTTACACATTTAGGGCAACCCAACAATTAAGAATCTCCTCACCTGCAAATGCATGAGGAGTTTGTTTGGCTTTTTCTTTATCATAAGAAACATCAAAATTGATTCCTGACGCTTCAAGTGAAGACTTTCTCTCAGGAAGTTTATCACCTATTTTATATTGAAATACCACTATTGCTTTGCCGATATCGTGAACTGCTGCTAGAAAAATAGCCAACTTTTTGAACTCATTCTCCTCTAATCCGCAAGCCTTTGCAAATGACGGCGACAGAAATTCATCACACAGACAGCTCATGATATCTGCCGTATCCTGCAAATGCTGCAAAAGCGGCAGCCATTCAGACGAATTTTTGCCTGTTTTCGCCATTAGCGAATACAGTATCTGTTCTGTAAAGTTCATTATGTCACTTCCCGTCCGCTAAGATCACCTTACTTCTATATTATAACATATTAGTATATAACTTTCAACAAATTGTCAAAAAAATATTGGTATATTTTAATTTTTTATCTACATTTTCCGACATTAAAAATAGCGGTGCAACTCAAAGCACCGCTATTATTATTTACGCTATTCCGTTTTGTCATCGGTTTTTTCTACCGTATCCTCCTGAATTATCGGCATTTCGACTATCGCCTTGAACATATCTCCGTCTATTTCGATATTGAAGATACCACCGCAGGCTTCCGTGAAGCTCTTTGATATGGATAATCCCAAACCGCTTCCACCGTCTGTTCGTGACTTATCCCCTCGCACAAATCTTTCAAGTATCTCTTCTTCCGTGAAGTTTATCGGCGTTGCCGAAATGTTCTTCTCGGCAAATACTATTCTGTCCGCTTTTTTGTACACATCAAGGAATATCCTTGTGCCGTCCATAGAGTAATTCAGAGCGTTGTCAACAATGTTTTGGAACACTCTGTAAAGCTTGTCGCCGTCGCCCATTACCATTGCGCTGTCGGCATTTATGTTTATCTTTACTATCTTGCCACTGTCAGCTATCTTGTCCTCTGCGTCTGCGATGCACTGATTTAACAGCATCACAAAATCAAGCTTTGTTAGGTTTACATCAACGCCGCTTGTGGCTTTTGCTATGCTGAAAACGTCAGACACAATGCCTTTGAGCTTCTGCGCCTTTTTATCAAGTATCTTCACATAGCTCGAAGCTTCATCGTCAAGATCCATTTTCTTAAGCAGGTCGATATAGCTGATAATGGAAGTCAGCGGTGTTTTCAGGTCGTGTGAAACGTTTGTCACAAGCTCTATTTTCAAACGCTCAGACTGTATCTGCTGCTCCACCGACTCTCTCACCTTATCCTGAACTGAGTTGAGTTTTTCAGATTCAGCATACACCGGCGAAGTTTTTCTTATCTTGCCCTCATAAGGCTTTTCTTCTCCAAGGCTGTCTATCTGTTTGCTGAGCTTTGAAAGCTGTGAGAAGTCACGAATATCTAACACCATCAGTATCAAAGCCACAACAAGCAAGAACGGCTCAACATCTGCACTGGAATAATAAGCGGATTCCAAAAACAGTATAACGCCTATGGCTATCGTTCTTATGGATAGTTTCACTCCAAGCGGAAGTCCATGAAAATAGTGATACAGTGATGTTTCCTTGTACTTGGGCCATAGGAACTTACATGATCTGCAAATAAGGCTTTCTTTGAATATGCTTCTTGTCTTTATCTTGCCAACAAACTCCATAAGCGAGCCGAAGCCTGCAAAATATGCCAATGCAAACAATGCTACAGCAAGGATATTTCTGAAAACGGAATTAGCCAAAGCATTGTCAAAAATATTTTTGGTAATGCTCACATAATAATTCCAGCAGGTGCCAAATACAAAAGCAAATGTAATAGCCAATACCATTAGGATAAGGTAAACTTCCGTTGGCACTTTTTTTAGAAAATTGCCTTGCTTCCAGCGTTCAACGCTCTCAGGCTCTGCATTATATGCACAGATCAGGAGCAGATAGCACACAAGCATAAATTCAATAACGCCAAAAACGATCACAAAAAGCTTTGCACGATACATATCATTCAAAGCCTCGGTGTATTCCTTTTCCATTGCCGTAAGCTTTTCAGCTTTCGGTGCAAAGAATACCGTTATACCTGAATCATCATTGTCTGTCGCTTTGTAATCAGGCAGGTCATAGAGGTTTTCACATTTTGCCCATGTGTTTCCGTAATCGTCCTCATAATAATATATGCCGTTGTCATAGTCATAGTATTCATTGCCGTCATCAGTGTCATAATCGTCACCAATTTCTTCATCTTCAAGCCTGTCGGAATATTTCAGACCGTTTTTCAAATCAAGACCTTTAATAACATTATATCTTGAGTCTACATTATAGAAAGCTATTGGATCATAATTGCCGTAATTGTAAAAATATCTGCCGTAGTTATCATAATAACTCCCTCCTACGGGCACAAGATTGTCGGCATAAAACTCTTCGGTCACGTTATCCTGATACTCCGCTGTATTGTAATAGTAGTCAACTATCTGTCCTGATGAAGTTCTGTCGCTCATGACCTCGTTATCACGGCGGAGTATATAGTTTTTGTGCGACGATTTAAAAGCTTTTATCTTATCCGTTTCACTGTCATAATTTTCTATATCTTTTATATTTGACAGATATCTTGTTTCGCCATTTTGAGTAATCCCCACATAGTAATCAAACTGACTATCAATAAGCTGGATACCGTCTTCTGTTTTTTTGTATTTATAGCGGTTGTAATCAAGATAATTCAGATAGTCATTGAGCAAGTGTCTAGACTGGGTGTAATTCCGATCCTCATCAACATATCTGAGATAAGCCGAAGCTGTAACGCACAGTTCCTCATACATTTCATTGGAAGCCAGCTTATAGCTTTCTGATTTAAGATAAGACTTACTGCTGCTGTCGGCATGGCTGTTAGCATAAAGCACCAAAGACAAGCAAAAGCCACCTGCAATAACGCAGGCAAGCACAAATGCTATAATTCTCATCTTTTTAGCTGAGAATATCTTAAACCATTCTGCCTGCTCAAATTTTCTCGATTTTGTAGCCAATTCCCCACACCACCTTCAAGTATTTCGGCTCTCTAGGGTTTATTTCTATTTTCTCTCTGATGTGACGAATATGTACCATTACCGTGTTTTCAACAGCATATGCGTCCTCGTTCCACACTTTAGAATAAATCTCCTCGGCAGAAAATATCCTGCCTGCGTTTTTCATAAGAAGCTCAAGAATTTTAAGCTCCGTGGCGGTGAGCTTGACAGGTTCTCCGTCAACCTTTAAGCTTTTTGCCTTAGTGTCAAGCTCCAGACCGCCTATTTCTATAATATCCGTTTTGTTTACCGTGTCGATAGCGCCAAGCTGCATATATCTTCTCAGGTTGCTTCTTACCCTTGCCACAAGCTCCATAGGGTTATAAGGCTTTGTTATATAATCATCAGCTCCCATTGAAAGCCCAAGCACCTTATCTGTATCCTCAGATTTAGCGGAAAGCACAAGTATAGGGATATTCTCTGTTGCCCTTATTTTCATCATTGTAGAAAGTCCGTCCAGCTTAGGCATCATGACGTCAATGAGTATAAGCTGTATGCTGTTCTCAGTGAGCTTTTCCAAAGCCTCAAGACCGTCATAGGCTTTTATTACCTTATAGCCCTCCATTTCAAGCAGCTTTGCGATAGCTCCCACTATATCTTTATCATCATCTACAACAAGGATTACAGGCTCCTTTATCTCCATATCGGCACGATCCTTTCTTTTACGTTTATTATTATAAGCCACATTCTTTAAAAACAGCTCAACATAATTCTTAATTAAATCTTAATGTACTCTCTGATTATATCACATTTTTTCTGACATTACAACAAAAAAAGACGGGCGAAATAAATTCCGTCCGTCTTTATATGGCAAGTTGTATTACTTATTCTTTTCCAAATATGCGTGATACTGATCGTTGAGAGTTTTAAGTTCTGAATCAACAGTACCCTTATACTGCTCTTTGAGCTGTGTCCACGTATACTGTGAGCCATTCTCATCTGTCTTCATAACTGAAGTATACAGATAAGGAATAACAGCTTCCTTAGTATCATTTGTTGCAGCGTCATTATCTGACAGAGTTGTGGAGATACCATAACCAGGGTCAAATATCTTAGTGAACTTGTCTGTAACAAGGTCAACGTAAGCTACGTTATACATATCTTCTGTCCAGTTAGGATTGTTTACAAAGAACTTCTCCTTCTCGATATCCTTATATGTATCCTGAGTATAAACTATCTTTGCACACTCGAGCCAGCACTTCATAGCGTCATTCTTTGTCGAACCCTTTACCCACATATACGCATTCATGTCGATAGTTGTATAAAGCGTATCAGAGTTAGGATCCTTTGGCATTGGAACTACGCCCCAATTGTCGCCGTCCTTTGGTGAATGTGTACCGGTAGAAGCCCATGGACCCATTGCATAGAAGAGGATATTCTTCTTGAATGCGTCGCCTGCCTGTCCTACCCAATCAGGATAGTACATACCATTCTTTGCGATATCATAAAGCATATCAGATGCTCTTACAAAGTCAGCGTCGTTGAGATTTGAAACATACTCGTCCTTATCAGCGTCATATGTGATAAGAGTCTTACCTGTTGACTGGAAGATAAATGGTGCAAACCAACCGTTTATGCCGTATCTCTCCTCGTCAGCAGCAGCGCCCTCAACATATTCTGACATCATGTCATACCATGCGTTCCAATCCCACTCGCCGTTCTGATAAAGCTCATATGGATCATCAAGACCAGCAGCGTCTATCATAGACTTATCATATGTGATAACAGAACCTGGCAGGAAGTTAATAGGTGCAACAAAGTGCTTGCCGTTGAGAGTGAACTGCTCTGCAACGTCCTTGACATCGCTCCACATAGCACTATCGAAATCAACGATATCATCAACAGGCTGGAACATTTCCTTGATACAGTTTGCAGGGAATGTCATAGACTGCTCATACCAGAACATATCCGGTGGATTGTTAGACATAAGTCTTGCTGCGAGCTTATCATACTTGTTCATTGATGATGTCTGAGAATACTTGATCTTACCGCCCTTTTCCTCAAAAAGAGTAAGGTCGGTTCTCTTTTCCGGCTCTTTCTTAGTTGGGTTTATGTCAAAATAAGAAAGCCACTCCAACTCCTTTTCCGAACCATCAGGGATAGTAGCAATATCGTCGGTGCTTGCTACCTTTACCTTATCAACATAAGAGCTGCTTGAATCGCCGCCTGATGAGCTGCCGCATGAAGCTACGCTCACTGCTGACAAGAGAGCCATTGCACCGACAATAACACGCTTGGAATTTTTCATTATATATAACCTCCGTAACAGATCGTTTTCATTAGAAAACGTTTCCTTGATTCTTACAAAGCTATTATATCACTGAATGTAATCGTTGTCAACAAAGTTACAACCACTGTTACATTCTTTTAAATACTTTTGGTGATTTCAACAAATAACCATTCATTTTTTTGGTGATTAAGCCCACAGCATAAAAAAAAGCGGAAACCACATTCAGCCGTTTCCGCTTCATATAAAATACGATATCTACGCTCTTACCAGCTTATTGATTCGTTTTGCTCTGGAATACTTCGCCACATAACGCCTTGTATCCTTACTGATAACACCACTGAGAGCAAGCAACGCTATAAGGTTTGGCAGTGCCATAAGTCCATTGAAGATATCAGCGATCGTCCAAACGGCAGAAACCGTCATATATGGTCCGATAAATACAGCGAGGATATAGAGATATCTGTAGACCATGACCACCTTCATGTTGCTGTTAAAAAGATATTCCATACACCTTTCACCGTAATAGTTCCAGCCAAGGATAGTTGTGAAAGCAAAGAACACAAGACAGACCATAAGAATAAATGCAGGTATCATTGACGGCAGGAACGAGAAGCCGTTCTGGAAAGCGTGATTTGTGACCTCAACGCCCTCAAAAGGCTTGCCTGTTACTGGGTTGATAGCCTCGTAGCTTCCCATCATTACGATAGCAAGACCTGTCATAGTACAAACAATGATAGTGTCGATAAATGTGCCACACATAGAAACAAGACCTTGTCTTACCGGCTCTTTTGTCTGAGCGGCTGCGGCTGCGATAGGTGCCGAACCAAGACCTGACTCATTTGAGAAAATTCCTCTGGCAACACCCTTTTGTATAGCAATGAACATTGTAGGAAGAGATCCGCCTGCGACAGCCTTGAAGCTGAATGCCTGTTCAAAAATAAGGGCAACAGCGTGAGGGAGCCTCTGAATGTTTATAACAATAAGTGAAAGACAAGCAACTATATAAACGACCGCCATAAAAGGCACAACTACCTGAGAAACACTTGAGATCCTCTTTATGCCTCCGATAATAACAAGTGCGGCAAAAATAGTTATCAAAAGTCCAGAGATTATAACAGCCCATGTATAGTCAGCGCCAAAAATATTCATTGTATGTTCCTTTTTAGGATCAAAGAAAGCCTGAACTGCCGATGAGATACCATTCACCTGAGAGAAAGTACCGATACCAAAAAGACCAACGCAAGCGCCAAAGAACGCAAATACCTTTGCAAGCCACTTCCACTTCTTACCCATGCCGTATTCTATGTAATAGAATGGTCCGCCGCAAACGTGTCCGTCAGCGTCCATACGTCGGTATTTGATAGCAAGAAAGCCCTCGGAAAATTTTGTTGCCATACCAAGAAGAGCAGCTATCCACATCCAGAGGAGCGCTCCAGGTCCGCCTGAAAGCACACCAATGGCTGTTGCAACACCGACGATATTTCCCGTACCTATGGTTGCGGAAAGTGCGGTGCAAAGTGCTGCAAAGCTCGATATTTCGCCTTTGCCACCATTTTCGTTCTGAAACATAAATTTCAAAGCCTTTGGCAGGTGGAATATCTGAAGAAGCCTTAGCCTAAAGGTGAGGAATATTCCCACAGCCATAATGAGTACGATAAGCGGTATGCCCCAGACATAGCCATCTATCGTTTCAAGTATTTTTGTAAATTTCTCCATGCCCTAAAAAATCCTTTCTTACAGAAAATAGGCAGTTTTTACGGAAAAACTGCCTTATTTCTCCCCTATCTATTTTTACGAAAGTAATTAGTCGCCTGTGGACTCTCTTAAAATTATCCTGTGGTCAACAGTATAATAATGATTATCCTTAGTAGTCTTATTCATGTTCTCAATAAGCTTTGCCACAACAAGCTCGCCCATTTTTGAGCAAGGCTGTTCAACCGTTGAAAGCGTAGGGATTATCCACTCACACATGGATATATTGTCAAATCCCATTATGGCGACATCTTTGCCCACATCAATGCCCATATCTATTGCCTTGTGCATTGCAGAGATAGCAAGCAAGTCTGACACAGCGAAAATCGCCGTAGGCTTCTCAGCAAGTGCATTGAAATATTCAAACGCTCTGCCTCCGCAGTCATAGTCATAGGACTCTTTATAGATATATTCATTCTTTATCTCTATGCCATATTCTTTTAATGCTCTTATATAGCCGTTCTCTCTTGCAGTGGAGGAGATAGCCGAAGAGTTCGTTCCGATAAAGCCTATCCTTTTATGACCCTTTCTGATAAGAGCAGCGACAGCGTCAAACGCAGCCTGTTCATCGTCAACAGCGACAGTAAGCACATTTGCGCCCTCCACGCCCTCACAGCACAGAGCAACGTTATAATTCTCTGCGAGCTTATTAAGCGAAGCTGCGTCATACTGAGTGCCAAGAAGGATAACACCGTCAACAGTTCTGTTAAAAAGCATATTCATCTGCCTTGTTTCAGCGGTCGAGGTTGAATAGGAAACTGCAGTTATGATATCGTAACCAACTTGTCCTGCATAATCCTGCATACCCATGACTATCTTTGAATAAAGTGAATGTTCAGAGGTCGGCATAATTACAAGAATAACATTCGTTTCGCACTTTCTAAGATTTCTTCCCAGAAAATTCGGAGAATAGTTGAGCCTTGCAATAGTTTCATTGACTTTTTTTGTTGACTCATCTGATACGTTACAGCTTCCGTTGAGAACCCTTGACACTGTCGCCACTGAAACACCAGCTTCCTTGGCAACATCTTTTATTGTAATGCTCATAGATCTTATCCTTTCTGCGACAGCATACCGCTGAAATAGTCATACCATTATCAATTATAACATATTTTGAACAATTCTCCAATATACATTCCTAACAAAATTGTAAACGTTTTTTAGGTTAATTTAATTAAGAAGCAGACTAAATGCTTGAAAAAGGAACAGTGATATGCTATAATATCATAAACGAATGATTTTTGAAAGGAAAATACGCAATGCTCCATGGTTATTTTGATATACCCACATTTCACTATTTTGAAGAAAAAAACACCTGGTCTGGCAGCAATTACACCAATTTCAGCTACCGCATAGACCCTGTTCTTGGCGATGAAAAAGAGCTTTATGTCAGAGTATGGTACGGCACAAAGTGCGTCACGGAGGTAACAGACTTTGTGGCAGAATATCATGAAGAATACTCTGAAAAGGGTCTTGAAAACGTTCTGGCAGACCTGACGAAAGAATTTGAGAAATTCAAACTCATCAGAAAAGAGCTTTAGCAACAAAAAGGCGAACACGGTTTCTCTGCATTAGCAGAAACGAACTGTGTTCGCTTTTATTTTTTTGTTATCAATACCACTCGTTTTCCTGAGTATTATAAACGTCAGCAGAAGAATCCGTCTCCATCGGCGTTGTCATAGCGTCAGCCGCAGATGAAGAATCCTTATTGTTCACAGGCTTCTCAGGTGAGATAAGCTGCTCAGACATAAGTCTTTTGCCACTTTCATCAACAAGACCAACATCAATAGCTGTCTGAACTATACCATCAGCAATAGCTTGTCCATACTCAGTAAGGTGTTCGTCAAAAAGCTTATTGTCGATATCCTCGGTTATAAATCCAAGCTCCACAAGACAGCTTGGCATAACAGTGTCGGCATTTATGTAGTAGTTTACACCGGAATTGCCAACGTAGCCATACTGTACTCCTCTATTTTCAGATATACCTACCTTTTCAAGACCATCAAGTATATTCTGTGCAAGCTTTGTGTCATATTCAGGCTCAGAATTGTTCACCCAAACCTCAACGCCCGAAATATCACCGTCATAGCTGTTCCGGTGAAGTGAAACATACATATCAGCCTTGGCGTTATTTGCCTTTGCACATCTTTCGTCAAGCTCAAGGAAAGAGTCATCATCTCTTATCATCACCACATTGACGCCGTATTTTTCGAGATATTTCTGCACCTCAAGTGCGACCTTTAAGTTATCGTCTTTTTCATATCTTTTTCCTGAGGCGTCAGTTGTGCCGCCGTCATAATCACCGTGACCTGCGTCAACACACACTGTAAAGTCCATATTTGAATATTTCGCAGGCTCGTCTTTTTTATCCTCAGCAGAAGAAGTGTCCTCCTTCACAGCAACAGAAGATGTATTATTCAATACCTTGTTTGTTTTTTGCGTATCGTCTCCTTTGATCTTTGATACTACCAAGGCTGTCAGCTTTACCAGACCAGTCACAATGCCGATAAGTATTATCAATGCAATAATAATTCTGTTCCAGTATATTTTTTTCTTTTTCACCCTTCTGACAGGCTTTCGTCCGTAGATCTGTTCAAACTCCTCATCTGAAAGTGTATTCATTAGATCAAAGCTCCTGTAAAAAATTTATCCATTTTAATTATACCACACGCTCAACATTATTTCAAGACTGTTTGTTACCATATTGTAAGAATTTCGTTACTTTTAACGATTTTGCATATCACAAGTCTATTAATATACGCTATCTGCACAATAAAAAAGGGCAAGCAAAGACTGACACAGCCTTTGTTTACCCCATTAAGCTCTTATTTTATTCCACCAATGTTCTCTCGTCACAATATTCGCAAACAAGCGTTGTGCCGTCGCCTTTGAACCAATGTGGCAGATACTTTTCGTGTTGAGTGATACAGTTAGGATTTGAACAATCAATGTGCTTATGCACTCTGCCCTTCATAAGCGGCTGCGAAGCACCATCGCCGTTTATAACTGTAAGTATGAGTGCCATTCTGATATACATACCGTATTTTGCCTGCTTGAAATACATTGCTCTCGGGTCGTCGTCCACCTCGATAGCTATCTCATTGACTCTTGGCAGAGGGTGAAGCACGATAAGGTCAGGCTTTCCCATTGAAAGCTTTCTTGTATCAAGTATGTAATTTCCGCTCTGAGACTGATACTCCTCCTCAGAAGCAAAACGCTCTTTCTGTATTCTTGTCATATATAGCACGTCAAGCTCACCGATAACCTCTTCAAGGTCGGTAACTTCTTTGTACTCCATGCCTGCCGCTTCAAGGATATCCTTTACATACACAGGCAAAGCAAGCTCAGAAGTTGAAACTAATATGAACTTATTGTTTGGAAAACATACCATTGCTTTAATAAGTGAATGGACTGTTCTGCCGTTTTTAAGGTCACCGCAGAAGCCTATGGTCAGGTTATCAAGTCTGCCCTTTTCTTCTCTAAGTGTAAGCAGGTCTGTAAGTGTCTGTGTTGGGTGGAGGTGTCCACCGTCGCCTGCGTTGATAACAGGGCAATCAGCAGTGAGTGCCGCAGCCTTTACCGATCCAGCGGTAGGGTGACGCATTACCATGATATCGGCATAGCCGGAAACTATCTTTGTGGTATCCTTGATATTCTCTCCCTTAGCAACGGAAGAAGTGGCAGGATTGTCAAAGCCTATTATCGTTCCCCCAAGACGCAGCATAGCGGTCTGGAAAGACATCTGCGTTCTTGTTGACGGCTCATAGAAAAGAGTACCCATTATCTTGCCCTTGCAAGCCTCGCTGTAGGCGGCAGGATCCTGAACTATCTTATGACCGAGGTCAAGAAGTTTCAGCCACCAAGATACGGGATAGTCATTAAGATCAATAAGATCAAGTCTGTTTTTTTGCTCACTCACATCAAACACCCTCTCAAATATTCAGACATACATTATGCCGCACATTCCTTGTACGGCATTTTCTTTATTATATCACATCTGTTCCATTTTTTCAAGTACATAGCCCATATTATTTGAGCAAATCAAAATTTGTTTCATCTGCAAACTGGTCGCAGTCATACATAAATAATATCTGGTCATATGCACTCGTATCTGCCACGTCAGAAAGGGTCTTGCCCTCCTCTTTGAGCTTGTCAGGGTCTACCAAGGTTATCTCGCTGTAGTGTGGGGTAAGAAACGGCACAAGGGTATTGGCATAGCTTCCTTTGATGATAAGAAGCTTTGGTGCGTCCTCTGCAGTTGTCTTGACCGTTGCCTTAGTAAAGTTGTCACCTTGCAGGAAGATAGCCGTTTTATCTGCTGTTTTCAGTGCAGATCTAAAATAAACAGATTTTGAGGTAAGCACCTGATCTTCTCTGTAAAGCTCCACAGAATCCACAGTGGTCTTATACTTTGAACGGAAGATGTTCACTCTGTCTGCGCCTATGCTGTTATAGCAAAGTTCACTGTAAAGTCCCCCATAATAAGAATTTGAGGTATATTCTTGATCGTAATTGGACAGAACGACCGGCTCAAAACCCAGCTCTTTTATACCGTCTGCATAGGCAAAATACGCCCCGAAGGAAGTCCACTTTCTATCTGTACGATAGTAAACGTAATTATTTCTTGCAGAATACATAGGAAAAAACGTATCTATGGTGTCTATCCTGCTGTCTAGGTCATAATAGATATTATCTATCATTTCACGCTGGTCTGTGTTTGAAGTATAAGCAGGCAGCTTAGCAGAATAGATACCTGCGGCAGTCGGAGCTAACATAACATATACAGGTGTATCTGTGTTTTCTGAAAATTCATTTATCTGCGAGATGTTTTTATCAAGCCTGTCCTTATCAAAATCTGTGATCTCTACAAGACGATTTTTAAGGATATAGATATTATCAAAATTTTTCTTACCAGTCATCACAAACATGGTCGTTCTGAGCGACTTCCAATTTGAGCTTAGAGGAAAATTACTGCTAACATAGGTCTGAACGTTATGTCTTATATCTGAACTGTCTGCCTTTTCACTTTCAGATCCATGTCTGCCCATCACGAGAGTATATGCCGCAAACATTATGACTATTACAAAAAATGCGCTTACTGCGATATAATCAGCAGCCTTTTTCATTAATGTTCACTCCTCCCATTTTATCTCACGAATAAATTCATAGACGAATTACCTCCGCCCACAAGAAACGCTGTACTGATAAGCAGAAATCCTATAGTGAGCATTGGCTCGATTATGTAAACTATATTAGTATTGAGCTGCATTGTCCTGCGTTTGAGATATCTGCCGATACCTGTTGCAAAAAAGCCGCAGATAAGATACATCACAACTCCTGTTTTTATCACATACGATGCAAGAACATCTCCTGCAAAGCTTCCCCCGCCGAGCATTGCGGCAACATATCCGCAGGCTGAAGGCAGGCTGTCTATCGCAAGAAACGGCAGACCTATAAGAAACAGAACATTCATCACCGCACATCTTACCCATGTCGGCACAGCCGCAAGAATATTTTTCAAGAGATATTCTATGCCAAGCATAACACAAATAAACGCTACCCACAGCATTGTGTGTCTGCCGTAGCCATACCAAACCGAGCCTGCAAGCACAGACAGTATCAATGCCCAAAGGCAAACGCTGTCTTTATTTCTACATATAGGTCTGTAGAAATAATCTCTCACCCAACTATAAAAGGTGCAGGCAAATCGTTTTATAAGCTCATTGAAGCCTGCTGACATAAACGGCAGATCAAAGTTATCAGGAAGTTCAAAGCCGAGCATTGAACCAATACCCTGTGCAATATGCGAATAAGCTCTAAGCTCATAGTAGAACGCAAAGGAGAAAGCTATTATCCCAAGCCATGCACAAGCGGCGGAGAGCGAATCTGCACTTACTCCCCTTATGTGCTGCCACATCTCATACATAGGATCCGACAGAAAAAGCTTCTCCGCAAAGCCTATAAGCATAAGCTTTATGCCCTCTGCAAGCTTTCCAGAGGTTATGACAGGTTTTCTAAGCTGTTCGCTCATATCCGAAAATCTGAGTATCGGTCCACAGCTAAAGCATGGGAAAAAGCATATATATTGAGATACCAAAAGAAAATTCTTCTCAGGCTCTATTTCTTTCCTATAGATATCCATGCAGTAGGAGATGCCATGGAGAGTGAAAACGCCCGCTCCCCACACAGGGAAAAGCTTTAGCATTGCGCCTTTGCCTGTGAATATAGACGTCACGTCATAGCTGCTGTGACCGCTTCTTATGAATACAAGAAGCACTGCCATATTTACTATCACCGATAATATGAGCCATAGCCTTTTAAGTCCTTTTTTGTCTGCGAAGCGGTGGATAAGCCTGCCGCAAAAGTATGATACAACAGCACACACCGCCATTGGTATTATCCCCCATGTGGACACCCACAGACACAGCACAACTGTTCCAAGCAGGAACACGGCTTTTCTGAAACGCACCCCTGACATAGTGTATACTCCCATAAAAACAGGAAGAAAGAAATATAAAAATTCAAGACTAACCAACGCTATTCTCCTTGTCTTTATTGTTTTCTGAGGTCAATTCCTCTATGAGTGCTTGCAAGCTTTCTTTATCTAGCATTGTGTTCACCACTTCAAGCAGTGCATTTGCAGTGAGCTTTTTGGGCAGCGACAGCTTTTCGCACACAAGCTGTCTGAGCCTGCTGCTGTCAGGTCTGCCGCTTAGACCTAGCTCATAAAAGTCAAGCTTGGTCATGAGTTCTCTGTCTGCGACCTTTTCGCCTATAATGCCTGCTTTTTCAAAGGCTTCCCTGATAATATCCGCAGGAACGCCCTCGACCCCTAACAAGCCCTCTTTTGACGGCTCTGTTTTGCGCTTTTCTTTGCCGAATATCTCCGGAACATACACGTTCACGATATCGCCTTTGGGGACGATACCCTTTATATGCCCTCTTATGCGAAAGCCTGCTGTGTCAGAGTCAGTAAGAATTGCTATTCCGCCATGCTGAGCATAGTATCTTATAAGCGCTGCCTTGTCAGGGTCTTTATATATACGAAAGCCGTTAGTGACGATTATAACACCGTCAACTATGGACGAAAGCTTTATCTTATCATATTTTCCCTCAACGATTATTGCCCTTGATATTTTAAGTTTTTCCATTTACTAACACCTTAACGCCATTGACCTTGCAAGTCCCTGCTCGAGGGTGAGCATATCTCCGTCTTTTCCCCGTGACCTTGTTTTGAGCATAAGGTCGGTTTCAGAAAGTATCTCAAGCGTTTTTCTTATACGCTCCGCCGAGATATTTCCGCACTCGGAATAGGCGTTTTTTACTGCAAACTCTCTGTTTTTCGCATAAGAAAAATCTTTAGCCACGTCTGCAACACTCCTGCCAGAGGAACGTGCAAGCTTCGCCCTATAGATATCCGCAAGGGAAAAGCCGATTATTCCTATTATGGCATATGGTTCATAATTCTGCACATCGAGTTCACGCAAACGTGTGAAGACCATTGCCGCATTGCCTCTGAGGATATTTATTGCAAGAGAATATCCGTCCGACTCGATACGCCTGATACAAAGCAAGTCGATATCCTCTCGTGTTACCTCCCTGCCCTCTGCATAAGCCGAAAGCTTTTCAAGCTCCTTGCTGATAAATGCAGTGTCGCACAAACAGAGGTTTGCAAGATACTCTGCGTTGCTTTTTGTTATGGTACAGCCGCTTTTTGCAAGATAGGTGGATATAGACTTTCCAAGGTCGGAAGCCCTTTTGTATTCAAAGTTGCAGACAGTGCCATGCTTTTCACAGAAATCTGCAAAGCGCTTGTTTTTGTCTGTAAGATACTTTTTGTTCTTGAAAAGGTCAACTCCTGTGGCATAGATTATCACTGTGGTGGTTTCGCCAAGAGAGCCTAGGATCTTTTTCAGGTCGTCAAGATCGTCCTTAGTCACTGCGTCTATATTAAGGTCGTTTATAGTCACCACCACACGTTCAGCCATAAAAGGCAGAGCTTCGCAAGCGTCTGTAAGCATTGGAAAATCAAGATTTTTGCCGTCAAGCTTATGAAAGTTCATGACCTGAGCGTCAGCAGGGCAAAGCTTGTTCACAAGCCTTTTTGTAAAGCTTTCAAGTGCCGCTGTATCATGTCCGTAAAAATAATAAAGGCTGTCGATATCATTCTCTCTTATCGTTTTACCAAGAGCCGAAGCCGTAAGCAAAGCCATAGTCCGTCCTCCTTATCTGCGAATTTTTCATATCTATCATCAATGGGTATTCTTCATCTGTTGTGTCAAGGTTCCTGCCGTTTATGGTGACAGAACCTTTTTCTATAGTGACCACACAGCCCTCAGTGGTAATTTTATAGCCGTCCTCCAGTGCTTCTATCTTAACACCGTTCCAATCAAGCTGTGCGCCTGTCATGAACGGCAGTTCGCTGTCATTATCAGGCTCGCCATTTATATAAAATCTGTCAGGTCGTATAGTCATCTGCTCATTATATTTCGTTATAGTGTAATACTGTTCGCTTTCTATAAATGCGCCTTTTAACTCTTTTATGCCGTAAAGCTCCAAAAAGCTTTCCATACCGCTGTTGAGCTTGCCCTTACTGCCCATATCGAAAACCATACCTTTTGTTTTATCATACAGCACAGCCTGCACTGCATTTCCTTTTGGCATTACAACTATCTTTACCGAGCCTCCAAAAGCAAGAGAAAAATTATACACCGCTGTCCAACATACAAGCATTAGAGCAGTGCAAAAAGCCCCAAGCTTTACTGACTTTCTCAGAAGCATGACCGCCACAGGCACAAGGCAGGTAACGAGCATTACAATGCCAAGTGGTCTTACTCCACGAGGAAGATAGGCAAAGCTGAATTTTGAAAACAGCTCAGCAAGAAACAGAACGACTTTCAGAAGATACTTTACCACCGTCAGCACAGGATAGGCTATTATTGCCGCACCGCCTGTTACCGCAGTTATTACCGTCAGACCCAGAGCAAGGGTACACACAGGCACCAGCAGGATATTTGATAGTGGTGCAACAAGAGATATCTCACTGAAAAACATTAGCTGAACAGGCATTGTGCAAAGAAGTATCGTCACCGCATTTACTGCCTGCCGTTCAAGGCTGTACAAAATGCCTTCGCCCTTTACAAGTGCCGCTGCTTTCGGGCATACAACGCTTATAACAAACGCAGCTGTGAATGACAGCAGGAATGAGCTGTCCGCCGCCGCATAGGGCGAAAGAGTGAGTATTACAACAGCGCAAAGGCAGAGAGTATTTGCTGGGTCTGGTCTGCGATAAAGGAGCGGTGCGGCAGTGACCAAGGTCAGCATAACAGCCGCCCTCACAACGGATACTGAAAATCCTGCAAAGACCGCAAACGCCCACATTGCCACAGTTTGGACGGCAAATATCACACGCTTATCCTTGCTTAGTTTCTGCATGAGCCAGCCTATCATGGCACTTATTATGACCACATGAGTTCCCGACACGGAAAATATATGACCTATGCCACTACGATAGACCGTGAGCTTCGTTTGCTTTGAAAGCTCAGTTTTATCTCCGCAGAGCATTGCAGCGGCAAAACCGCCCTCATCTCCACCTATGATATCGTTTATCAACATGAACATCTTGTCACGATAGTGCATTATACTGCATAAAATGGTGTTTCCGCCGCCTGTGACTTCTATGCTTTCAGCGGTCGAGCCTTGGAGAAAAACGCCTTTAGGCCGGTCATACTGCTCTGATTTGAAATTGATGCTGTCTTTTATCCTGCTGACCTTTACTGTCGCCACGATATTGTCATAGTAATCATAGTCAAGGTCATCTGCATAAAAGGTCAGCCTGCCTTTTACTCCCCCAACAGTACCATTGACACTTAGTCGACAGGTGTCAGAGCCTGTATAGCTTATGTCGGTTATCTCGCCTTTAACTGTGACGGTCTTTCCGTCTAAAGCTGTCAGTTTATCATAGAAAATGTGAGTATAAGCGGTATTGACTCCCACCGCTATCAGGAACGAAACAAAGCAGAGAGCTATATGCTTTCGGTATCTCTTAAAAAGCGCAAAGGCTGTAATGGCTACACACGCTGACGCAAGTGAAAAAACTGCGTTGTTCCTGCCCCAGCCAATGGTACAGAGAAAAAGTCCTGCAAAATACGAAAAGCCGATATAACAGCTTTTTCTCATCACTGCCGCCGTCCCCCTTAAAACTAAGGGCGGATAAGAAATTTACCCGCCCGTTTGATTTCTTTAACCGGCTGGCCAAGCAAGTGGTCTGCCTGCAAGAAGATGAAAATGAATGTGGAAAACACTCTGTCCTGCCTGCTCGCCGCAGTTGGAAACAACTCTGAAGCCGTCCTTAAGGTCGAGGTCTTTGGCAAGCTTTGCGATAACTTCATAGATATGTGCGATAACTGCACTGTTCTCAGGGGTTATCTCATCAAGCTTTGAAATATGCTGCTTAGGGATAACAAGATAATGAATCGGAGCTGTAGGAGCAATGTCCTCAAAAACGTATGTCAGCTCGTCCTCGTATATTTTCTTTGAAGGTATTTCCCCGGAAATAATTTTACAAAAAAGACAATCTTCCATTTATCTCTCCACCTTTCAAAAAGGGGTAGGCTGCACAGCATTTTGCACAGCCTTTGCCCATATTATTTTACAAATTCGCCAACTATTTCGTTTACCTTGTCAAGTGCCTCGTCTATCTTAAATCTATCGCCTATACCAGCCATAGCAGAGTCAGGACGTCCGCCGCCCTTACCGCCTGTGAGTGCGGCTACCTTGCCGGCTATCTTGCCTGCGTGAGCACCCTTTGCAACAGCATTCTTGCCGCAAACTACAACAAGGTTTGCCTTTTCACCGTCAACGCCTGCAACAACTGCAACTGCGTCAGCTTCTCTTGCTTTAAGCTCGTCGCCCATTTTTCTGAGCATATCAGGTCTTGTATTTGTGAGCATTGCAGTGACCACCTTAACGCCGTTGACCTCATACGGATTATCGAACAGTGACTTTGTTTTGAGATTTGTTATCTCAGCCTGCAAAGCGTCTCTTTCCTTTTCAAGATCCTTGACTTCCTGCATGATAGTGTGGCATCTCTTTACGATGTCCAGTGGATTTGCAAGCTTAAGGCTTTCAGCCGCCTGCTGGATAGTTGCGGCTCTTTCCTCAACAAGTTCAAGAACGCCTCTGCCTGTTACGGCTTCGATACGTCTTACGCCTGAAGCTACAGAGCTTTCGGAGATTATCTTGAACAGACCTATTCTTGAAGTATTGTCAAGATGTGTACCGCCACAGAACTCGATAGAAGCTGTTTCGTCACCGTCACCCATTGTTACAACTCTTACAGTTTCGCCGTATTTCTCACCGAACAGAGCCATAGCGCCAAGCTTCTGAGCTTCTGCAATAGGCATTTCTTCCATTTTTATATCAAGAGCTTCAAGGATATACTTGTTTACAAGTGCTTCGACCTTGAGCTTCTCCTCTGCTGTCATTGCGTTGAAGTGAGAGAAGTCAAATCTAAGTCTGTGAGCGTCAACGAGCTGACCTGCCTGATGAACGTGTTCACCGAGAACTTTTCTCAGTGCAGCCTGAAGCAGATGTGCGCAGCTATGGTTTCTCATAACAGCATAACGTGTCTTTCTGTCAACAGTGAAGTGAGCCTTCTGACCTACAGCTATCTCGCCCTCTTCCACGACTACCTTATGAGCGAACTTGCCTGCAACGACCTTCTGTGTGTCAACGACTCTGCACTTACCGCTTTCTGTAACGATAGTACCGATATCGCCCACCTGTCCACCGCTCTCTGCATAGAATGGCGTCTGTGAAGATACGATATATACTTCATCGCCAGCCTTTGCGTTTTCGATAAGCTCATCATCAGTTGTGATGAATGATATCTCGCTGTCGCCCTCGAGCTTGTCATAGCCGATGAACTCTGTGTGGAAATCCTTGTCTATCTTATGGAAAACAGTTTCGTCTGCACCCATATACTTTGTTGCAGCATGAGCGTTCTTGGCTGTTTCTCTCTGCTTTGCATAGCACTCAGCAAAGCCCTCCTCATCACAGGTCATGCCCTTTTCTTCAAGGATCTCTCTTGTAAGGTCGATAGGGAAACCGTATGTGTCGGAAAGCTTAAAGCAGCTCTCACCGTCAAGCTCCGTCTTGCCGTCTTTCTGCATCTGTGCGATAAGATCGTCAAGTATCTTCATACCTCTGTCGATAGTGGCATTGAAGTTCTGCTCCTCAGTTGTGAGCACCTTTACAATATAGTCATACTTTTCTTCAAGCTCGTTATACTCACACTTGTTGCAGTCAACAACAGTTTTTACAAGGTCTTTGAGGAAAAGTCCGTTTATGCCGAGAAGCTTTCCGTGACGAACGGCTCTTCTCAGCAGACGTCTCATAACGTATCCTCTGCCCTCGTTTGACGGCAAAATTCCGTCTGATGCCATGAATGTTACAGAACGGATATGGTCTGTGATAACTCTGATAGAAACGTCCTTTTTGTACTCCTTGCCGTACTCACAGCCTGCTATCTTACAAACATGATCTCTGATAGCCTTTACTGTATCAACGTCAAAGATAGAGTCAACGTCCTGCATGATAGAAGCAAGCCTTTCAAGGCCCATACCTGTGTCGATATTTTTCTGCTTAAGTGGAGTATAAGTGCCGTCCTCATGTCTTTCAAACTGTGTGAACACAAGGTTCCAGAACTCCATGTATCTGTCGCAGTCGCAGCCGACCTTACAATCAGGCTTGCCACAGCCATATTTCTCTCCTCTGTCGAAATAGATCTCTGAACATGGACCGCAAGGGCCGTCTGTTCCTGCCTCCCAGAAGTTGTCTTCCTTGCCCATTCTTACGATATGATCCATTGGAACGCCGGCGTCCTCATGCCATATCTTCTCAGCCTCGTCATCGTCCTCATAAACAGAAATATAAAGTCTGTCCTTTGGCAGTTTGAGTACCTGTGTAACATACTCCCAAGCCCATGCAATGGCTTCTTTCTTGAAGTAATCACCGAATGAGAAGTTACCAAGCATTTCAAAATATGTGCCATGTCTTGCCGTCTTACCAACGTTTTCAATATCGCCAGTTCTGATACACTTCTGACAAGTTGTCATTCTTGTTCTAGGAGGTGTTTCCTGACCTGTGAAGTAAGGCTTCAGAGGCGCCATACCTGCAACGATAAGCAGCAGGCTGTTATCGTTCTGAGGTACTAGAGGGTAGCTCTTGTGTCTTAAGCAGCCCTTGCTCTCAAAAAATTTTAGATAAGATTCACGCAGTTCGTTAAGTCCTGTCCATTCCATAAATTCAGATCCTTCCAAATGAAATTATTCGCAAAATAAAAAAACGGCTCGTCCCTAAACATGGGACGAAACCGACAGTTCCGTGTTACCACCCAAATTGCCGAACTCATCGCCCGACCACTCGAAGCCCTTTAACGCAGAGCATACGTTGCTGTTTTCAGCACCGCTCAGGTTAGCCACCGAACTTGCCGCAAAGGCTTTCACCCACCGCCTTTTCTCTTTACCGACACTGTTTCGGATAATTCCGTCACCGCATTTTGCATATATTGATATTATAAAGCATAACCCGACGATTGTCAAGCACTTTTTTATTAATAAAATATCCATTGCTAAAAGCAGAGGGAAATGCTATAATGTTCAGGGTGATTTATATGTATGTTTGTCCGATATGCAAAAAACGACTCAGAAAGCTTGACAACGTATGGCACTGTCAGAACGGTCACAGCTTTGATATTGCGAGAAAAGGATATGTAAATCTGCTTACCACAAAGGGCAGAAACCCTAAGAACGCAGGGGATAATGCGGAAATGGTAAAGGCGAGAACGGATTTCCTCGACCGTGACTATTATCTGCCGCTTGCGAAGAAAACGGCTGAGGTAATGGGCGGTCTGCTTGAAAATGTGAAACAGCCTTATATTATCGACAGCGGCTGCGGTGAGGGTTTTTACACTGTGAACTATGCCAAGGCACTGCCAAAGGCGAAGTTTTACGGCATTGACATATCAAAGGCGGCAGTTGCCCACTGCATGACGAGGATACATTGCGAAAATATCACAAATTGCGAATTTGCAGTGGCATCGTCATTTCAGCTTCCGTTTATAGACAAATTTGCAGACCTTATCATATGCACATTTGCACCTGTTTCAAATGACGAATACGCAAGGGTGCTGAAAGGCGGCGGAAAGCTTGTGGTAGTTTCTCCGTCCCCAAGACATCTGTTTGAGCTTAAAGAAGTGCTTTATGAGAAGCCTTACGAAAACAAGCCCAATGTATACGGACTTAATAAATTTGACGAGTCAGAGGAGATGATTTTTGAATATCCTGTGGTGCTTGAAAGTCAGGAGGATATTTTCAATCTTTTTACAATGACTCCGTATTACTACAAAACATCTGCCGAGGCGGTGGAGAAGCTTAAAAAGGTGAACAGGCTTGAACTTACCTGTGGTTTTTCTATCAGGACATTTACGAAAAAGAGAGGTTTTTGATACATGAATAAAGATATTTTCTGCAAAGGATATACTTGGGGATTTTTCTCCAAGAGAGGTGATTTTCAGACGGAAGCGGCAGAAAAATCAATGGAAAGGCTTGCTTCAAACGGCTTAAACTGGATATGTATCCCTGTAAACGCATTGCAGGAGAGCTTTGCAAGCACAAGAGTTTTCAGTGATTATGAGAGAACACAATCTGACGAGGACATTGCCTTCGCTATAAAAAAAGCAAAGTCACTGGGACTTAAGGTCTGTCTTAAGCCTATGGTTGATTGCCTTGACCATTCATGGCGTGCAAGGATAGACTTTCCGCCTGAGAACCCTGAATATTGGGACAAGTGGTTCAAGTCATACACAGCTTTTATGCTCCACTATGCAAAGCTTGCAGAAAAGCTCGGCTGTGAAATGCTCTGCACAGGCTGTGAAATGGCAGGAATGGACAAGCAGTCCGACAGATGCAGAAAGCTTATCGCACAGGTGAGAGAGGTCTACAGTGGTATCGTTATGCACAACATCAATCACGGCGACGAACAGCGTTTCGATTGGCTCAGCGATGTGGATATAATTGGAATTTCAGGCTACTACCCTGTTACAGACGGCGTGAACAGGGACAAGAAACATATGCTCAGTCGCTGGAACGAAGTTGTCGGCTCCCTTGAAAAAGCTCATAAGCATTTCAACAAGCCTATAATGTTCGCTGAGATAGGCGTACGAAACGAGGAGGGCTGCACGCAGTACCCTTGGGATTTCCATGACAGGCTCGACAAGCCACTTGACGAGCAGGAGCAGGCAGATTTCTACGACACTGCAATGGAAGCAACTTGGGATCTGGATTGGTTCTGCGGCTATTTCTGGTGGGATTGGAAAGCTATCCTGCCGCCAATAGAGAAAGCCAAAGAGAACCGTGACTTCACAGTTTGTGGCAAGCTTGGCGAAGAAGTGCTGAAAAAGTGGTACACAAAAAATTGATATGTACAAAAATACGGACTGTTTATCATTGGATAGACAGTCCATTTGTTTTTATATGCGTTGGTGAATGACGGGCGAATGTAAGCGTGTCGCCGTCCCCTATATTTACAATTTTTTCGTAGGGGCGACCTGAGGTCTCCAGTTAATTATATTTTTACATACAGAGCAGTACAAATAATCGTACTGTTATCCAACCGCCGCAGGTATTTTTTCTTTCCCTCGTTTAACAATGACAGGGTATTCCTTGAAAATATGTCTGCGTATAAAATTATCCGCAAGCACACCAATATAGGATAACCCAAACCACAGAAAAGCAAATGGCAGGCATATCTGTCCGTCAAAATTCAGCGGCACTTCCTCATAGCTCCATATGCCCATGCCGAGATAGCGGTTAAGATACTCTCCTGCAAGAAATTCTATGGCAGTGATAAATGCTGCCGACACTGTAAGCACAGACAGCAGGCTCACTCCTCGCCTGCGCTCGCCATTCATGATATGGATAACCAGCATTGAAGTTCCTCCAAGCACCCCCATTGTGATATGAGAATATCCCCTGTTAAGTATTTCCATGAAGCCGTAGCATATTGCGCCCACTGAAAAAAGCGTAAGTATCTTATACATCTTTGCCGCCACATTCTCACCGCCCTGTTTTTTTATCGCCCTAATATTAAAATGTACAGAAATCAGTGATTTAAAACCTTGAAGACAAAATAAATTTATGGCAATTTCAAGATACAAAAAACGGACAACCCAAGCTGTCCGTTTTATTGTACTAATATGATATTTTATACCTGCCAGCTGTTAAGATATTTCTCCTGCTCAGGTGTAAGCTTATCTATCTCAAGCTCCCAGAATTTAAGCTTTCTGTTTGCAACTTCCTTGTCTATCTCATCAGGAACATAAACTATCTTGTCTGTAAGCTTGTCTTTGTTTTTAACAAGATAAGCCGCAGAAAGGGCTTGGATAGCAAAGGACATATCCATTATCTCGGCAGGGTGACCGTCGCCTGCAGCAAGGTTTACAAGTCTGCCCTCGCCGATAACATACAACCAATTACCGTTCGGAAGCTTATAACCGTCAATATTGTTTCTTGCAAGCTTGCTTTCAACAGACAGCTTTTTAAGTCCAGCCACGTCTACCTCGCAATCAAAGTGACCTGCGTTACAGAGTATAGCACCATCTTTCATGTTCATGAAAGCTTTCTCAGTAATAACGTCCTTACAGCCTGTTACAGTAACAAAGAAGTCGCCCACCTTAGCGGCGTCAACCATTTTCATTACCTTGAAGCCGTCCATAACAGCCTCCATAGCCTTTATTGGGTCGACTTCGCAGACGATAACGCTTGCACCAAGACCCTTTGCTCTCATTGCAACGCCCTTGCCACACCAGCCGTAGCCTGCAACAACAACGTTCTTGCCTGCAACGATAAGGTTAGTTGTTCTGTTTATTCCGTCCCATACAGACTGACCTGTGCCGTATCTGTTATCAAAAAGATACTTGCACTTTGCATTGTTTACAAGCATCATAGGGAATTTGAGCTGACCGTCCTTGTTCATTGCAATAAGACGGATAATGCCCGTAGTAGTTTCCTCACAACCACCGATAACGTTCGGTATCAGCTCAGGGTATTCATTGTGGATAAGGTTTACAAGGTCGCCGCCGTCATCGATAATTATGTTTGGACCTACCTTAACTACCTCGGATATATGTCTGTGATACTCCTCGTCAGTTGCACCGTGCCATGCAAAAACATTCAGACCGTCATGCACAAGACCTGCCGCAACATCGTCCTGAGTAGACAGCGGATTGCTTCCTGTGATGTACATTTCAGCACCGCCTGCTGCAAGGACTTTGCAAAGATAAGCGGTCTTAGCTTCAAGGTGAATAGAAAGTGCAACTTTCAGCCCCTTAAAAGGCTGATCTCTCTTGAAATCTTCCTCAACGCTTCTGAGCAATGACATATTCTGTCTTACCCATTCTATCTTTCTTTTACCGCTTTCCCACAAGCTTTCATCTCTTATTTCGCTCATTTTATCAATTCCTTTCGGTTTATTATTCGATCCATATAATAATTATACCCTATTTCTCCCCATTTGGCAAGAGGTCAAAAGCAATTCATTATACTTCGCAAATTTACAGCACGTTCATAAAATTAAATTAAACAATTTCTTGACAAAAAAACAAGGTAAGCGTATAATAATATTATGTGTGCGAATAGTAAAAACGTGCATAAATCATGATTTTTAAGGAGTGTGTACAAATGGACGACGCCAGTCAGAATACGATCGCCCCTCGATTGCAGAGCGGCTCGCCCGTTTGTGGCAGCCTTTTTGTGATCTAAATATCAATTTTAATTGAATAGGACGATCTGTGTTTTGGTAGATCCTTATATTTGTACAGAGTTGGTATAAGTACAATTATTTGTACTGTTGTGCTTATTACCGCTGCTGTTAGGGGGAATATAATGTTTAACACAGTATTGGAGCTGCTCAAAAGCAGAAACTACAAGGCTATCCGTGAGATATTTATGGATATGAACGAAGCCGACGTGGCTGCTCTTTTGCAGCAGTTTTATGACGATCACGAGGTCGAGAAATACGAGCTTCCGTTGCTGTTCCGTCTTTTGAACAAGGACGTTGCGGCTGACGTTTTCGCTTATATGGACAGCGATACACAAATGATGCTTATCAATGCCTTTACGGATAAGGAGCTTCAGGAGATCGTTGACGACCTTTATCTTGATGATACGGTAGATATTATCGAGGAAATGCCTGCAAATGTTGTTGCAAGGATAATCAAGTCTGCTGACGCTGAAACGAGAAAGCAGATAAATCAGATACTCAAATATCCTAAAGACAGTGCAGGCTCTATTATGACCACCGAGTACGTTTATCTTCACAGAAGCTACACCGCCAAGGAAGCACTGGATTGGATAAGACACGTTGGTATGGTCAAGGAAACTGTAAATACACTTTATGTCACTGAGAGCAGAAAGCTCGTGGGCGTGCTTTCACTGCTTGATATCGTAACTGCTGATGATAACGATAAAATAGAGGACATAATGGAGGACAACGTTATTTCCGTTGATACCCTTGAGGATAAAGAGTATGTTGCTTCCATGTTCTCAAAATATGACTTTCTTTCTCTGCCTGTTGTTGACAGAGAAAACCGCATGGTCGGTATCGTTACATTTGACGACGCTATGGACGTTATCGAGGAGGAGACCACTGAGGACTTCTCGAAAATGGCTGCCGTTGCGCCAAGTGACGATTCATATTTCAAGACCTCTGTTTTCACTCATGCGAAAAACAGAATAGCATGGCTTTTGATACTTATGCTGTCGGCTACCCTTACGGGTGCTATCGTAAACAAATATCAGTCTGCTTTTGCGGCTGTCCCTGTTTTGGTATCGTTCCTGTCAATGCTTAGTGGCACAGGTGGAAACTGCGGCTCTCAGACCTCGACCCTTGTTATAAGAGGCATGGCGCTTGGTGAGATAAGAATGAAAGACTTTTTCAAGGTCATGTGGAAAGAGTTCAGAGTCGCACTTCTTTGCAGCATTATCCTTGCTATAGTCAATGCTATAAGAATAATTCTGGTGTATCACGGTGACACATCTGTGGATTGCTACAAGCTTGCATTCACGGTAAGTATGGCTATCATGGCAACTGTTGTGCTTTCAAAGCTCATCGCCTGTATGCTCCCAATGGCTGCCAAGAAACTTCATCTTGACCCTGCTATCATGGCTGCCCCGCTTATCACCACTATCGTTGACACTTGCTCAACACTGATATTCTTCACATTGGCTACTATCGTATTTGATATAAAATAGAAAAAAATATGGCGGTTATCTCCTTTCAGGCTATCTTCTGCAAAGGTGCGGCCGCCCGTTTTATGGATAAAAATAAATTGGATTTTGATTTGAAAGGAAATAGTTATGGCTCAGAATTATGACGTAGTTGTTGTCGGTGCAGGTGCAGCCGGCGTATTCATGGCATACGAATTTGTCAAGCTTGACAAAAACATAAAAGTTTGCATTATTGATCAGGGCGGACCTGTCAGCAAGCGTAAGTGTCCTATAGATGGCAAAAAAGTTAAGTCCTGCATTCACTGCAAGGTATGCTCCATTATGCACGGCTTCGGCGGTGCAGGCGGAATGTCGGACGGCAAATATAACATCACAAACAATTTCGGCGGTGACCTTTACACATTTACCGGCAAGGAAAAGGCTATCGAGCTTATGCAGTATGTTGACAAGATAAACCTTGAAATGGGCGGTCAGGACGCTAAGCTTTACTCCACAACTTCTTCTGACATCAAGGCAATGGCTCTGAAATATGACCTCCACCTCCTTGACGCTCAGGTAAGACACCTTGGCACTGACAGAAATATGCAGATACTCCAGAACATCTATGACTTTGTCAAGGACAAGATTGACATAAAATTTTATGAAAGTGTTCAGGGTATAACAGGCAAGGAGAACGACTTCACTGTTATCACAGACAAGGACGAGTATCACTGCTCAAACGCTGTTGTTGCGGCAGGAAGAAGCGGTTCAAAATGGATTTCTGAGATATGCGACAACTTTGGTATCAAAAGACGTTCAAACAGAGTTGATATCGGCGTTCGTGTTGAGATACCTGCGGCTGTTTTTGAGCATATCACAAGCAAGGTATACGAAAGCAAGATAGTTTACCGCACAAAGAAATACGGCGACCTTGTAAGAACATTCTGCATGAACCCATACGGTGAGGTAGTTACCGAGAATACAAACGGCATCATCACAGTAAACGGACACAGCTATGCTGACCCTGCGCTGAGAACTGAGAACACAAACTTCGCTCTGCTGGTATCCAACACATTCTCTGAGCCTTTCAAGGACTCAAATGCATACGGTGAGTCTATCGCAAGGCTGTCTAATATGCTTGGCGGTGGAGTGCTTGTTCAACGTTTCGGTGATCTTGTTGCAGGCAGACGTACAAATGAACACCGCTTTGGTCAGACGTTCCTTAACCCTACTCTCAAGGCTACTCCGGGCGACCTGAGCCTTGTTATCCCAAAGCGACAGCTTGACGATATTATCGAAATGATATACGCTCTGGATAAGATAGCACCCGGTATGGCGAATATCGACACGCTTCTTTACGGCGTTGAGGTCAAGTTCTACAATTCAAGAGTTGACGTTGACGAGAACCTTGAAACTGCTGTCAAAGGTCTTTACGTCCTTGGCGACGGCTCAGGCGTTACGCACTCTCTGTCGCAGGCTTCTGCATCAGGAGTATTTGCCGCAAGGACTATTTCAGAAAAATTCAACTGATTTCATATATTACAAAAGCCGCACTGCCAAAAAGCAATGCGGCTTTATTTTTATGCCTTACTCTTCAAGAAGCTTTATATATCCCTTAATGATATCAACGCACTTGTCATAGCTCATGTCGCTGGTATCAAGACACAGATTGTAGTTTTTCGCATTTGTCCAATCCCTGCCTGTGTAGTGACGATAATAATCGCTTCTCTCCTTGTCTGTCTTTTCGATTATCTTGACAGCCTCTTTTACAGAAACACCATACAGATCGACGATATTCTTGACCGCAGTTTCCATATCAGAATATATGAAAACCTTAAGCACGTCTTTTCTGTCACGGAGGATATAGTCAGCACATCTGCCAACTATTACCGCAGGCTCTCTGTCTGCAAGCTGCTTTATTATCTTCGCCTGATAATTGAAAAGATTTCTGTCAGAAGTAAAGTCGTGATCATCAGGGTCAAGAAGCTCACCCTTGTAAACTCCGCCCTTTCTCAGAAAAGAACCTTTCAGTTTTTCATCAACAAGCCCGAAAAAGCGTTCATTTATACCGCTTTCGTCGCTTGCAAGCTTTATAAGCTCCTTATCATAATATTTTATACCCATATCCTCTGACAGCATTTTTCCTACAGTTCTTCCGCCACTGCCGATGCCCCTTGCAATGGTTATGATCCTTGCCATAAAGCTCAACTCCTATTCACCTAAATATGCTTTCTTGACCGACTCATCATTGATAAGATCAGACGCCTTGCCTGACAGAACTATCTTGCCCGTTTCAAGAACATAAGCTCTGTCTGAGATAGCAAGGGCTTTCTTTGCGTTCTGCTCAACAAGCAATACAGTTGTTCCGCTCTTTCTGATATCCTCAATTATCTTAAATATGGTTGACACAAGGATAGGAGACAGACCCATTGACGGCTCGTCCATTACAACTATCTTAGGTCTTGACATAAGCGCCCTGCCCATTGCCAGCATCTGCTGCTCACCGCCTGAAAGAGTACCTGCTATCTGATTTTTTCTTTCTGCCAGTCTAGGGAAACGCTCGTATATATCCTGAATATCCTTCGGTATATTCTCCTTGTCTTTTCTTGTAAATGCTCCAAGCTTAAGGTTATCAAGCACTGTGAGGTTTTGGAATATTCTTCTTCCCTCAGGAACGTGTGCTATACCCATTTCCACGATCTTGTGTGCAGGAGTTTTTGTAAGCTCCACGCCGTTGAATTTGATAGAACCCGATTTTGCAGAGATAAGACCTGTAAGGGTGTGCAGAGTGGTGGTCTTTCCTGCTCCGTTTGCACCGATAAGGGAAATGACCTCGCCCTCGTTTACCTCAAAGGAAATACCTTTCAAAGCGGCTATCATGCCATAATTGACGTGCAGATCATTGATTTCCAACATTGCCATTTTACTTACCCCCTTATTCGCCCAGATATGCGGTGATAACTTCAGGATTTTTAAGCACTTCCGCTGTCTTACCCTCGCAGAGGAGCTGACCGAAGTTCAGCACTGACAGCTTTTCGCAGATACCTGAAACAAGGCTCATATCATGCTCGATAAGCAACACCGTCATATCAAAATTATCTCTTACAAAGCGGATAGTATCCATAAGCTCCGCTGTTTCGTTTGGATTCATGCCGGCAGCAGGCTCGTCAAGAAGCAGCAACTTCGGCTGTGTTGCAAGTGCTCTTGCGATCTCAAGCTTTCTCTGATCGCCATACGGAAGTCCAGAAGCAAGCAGATTCGCCTTATCGTCAAGCTCGAAAACCTTCAGAAGCTCCAGCGCCTTTGCGTCCATTGCCTTTTCAAGCTTGAAATATCTAGGCAGTCTGAAAACGCCTGTAAAGGTGCTGTATTTATAATGATTGTGAAGTGCGACCTTGACGTTGTCAAGCACCGTCATATCCTTAAAAAGTCTGATGTTCTGGAATGTACGGGCAATGCCTGCACGGTTTATTTCGATAGTGTTTTTGCCGGTAATGTTCTTTCCGTCAAGAACGATTGTGCCGTCTGTTGGCTTATAAACGCCTGTGAGCATATTGAAAATAGTGGTCTTTCCTGCTCCGTTCGGTCCAATAAGACCATAGAGCTGACCTTTTTCTATTGTTATGCTGAACTCGTCAACTGCACGGAGTCCGCCGAATGAGATGCCGAGATTTTTTACTTCAAGAAGTGCCATATCACTCAGCCTCCTTTACTTTTTCACGCTTGAACAAAGCCTTGAACTTAGCAGTATTTGCACTGATAAAAGTTTTTGTTTTTTCATTTGAAGTTATTATCATCATAACGATAAGAACGATAGAATAGATAAGCATTCTGTAGCTGTTTATGCTTCTTAGCATTTCTGGAAGCAGAACAAGCACGATAGCTGCGATAACACTTCCTCTGATACTGCCTATACCGCCCAGAACAACGAATACCAAGATAAGGATAGACAGGTTATAGTCGAACTTAGAAGCCTGGAGCGTATAGAAGTTATGAGAATAAAGCGCACCTGCACAGCCTGCCAGGAATGCAGTCAATGCAAAAGTAATAAGCTTATACTTTGTGATGTTAAGACCTACAGACTCGGCTGCGATAACATTATCTCTGATAGCCATTACTGCTCTTCCCGTTCTTGAATATACAAAGTTATAGGCAATGATAAGAGTGATAAGCAACATAACAGCGCCGATAATGAATGTAGAATCGTTAGGTGTGCCGCTGATACCCTGAGGGCCGTTCAGTATAAGCTTTCCGTCAGGCTCAAGGTTAAGGTTTGACAGACTTTTGAGAGAAACGTGAACGCCCTTAGAATCATAACCAAGGTAAAGTGCTGCGAAAACGTTCTTTATGATCTCACCGAACGCAAGTGTAACGATAGCGAGATAGTCACCTTTAAGTCTGAGAACAGGTATTCCTATAAGTATGCCGAACACTGCGGCAATTATTCCGCCTATAAGTATAGCCAGAGGAAATCTGATCCACACATTTTCAATAGTTTCAGAAGTAACGATAGAGAATATCGCACTTGTATATGCGCCAACGCACATAAAGCCTGCCTGACCCAAGCTAAGCTCGCCAAGTATACCAACTGTCAGGTTAAGGGATACTGCAAGTATAGAGTATACACACAGAGGAACAAGAAGTCCTGTGAGCATACTTGAGATATATCCGCCGCTGCTGAGTATCTGCATTACCACAAAGGCAACTATTACCATTGCGTATGTGATAAAGCTTTTTCTGGTCTGCGGCTTAAAAAACTTTGTTTTTGCGCTAGCCCCTTCTTTTTTCACAAAAAACCAATCCTTTCAGATAAAACAGAACTGCAAAGCAAGTCTGCTCGAAAATTTTAAGTTGACTTTTATACCTTTTCGCTTATCTTCTTGCCGAGGATACCTGTAGGCTTAATGATAAGCACAAGTATAAGAACAGCAAAAACGATAGCGTCGGCAAGCTGTGGTGAGATATAGGCACGTCCAAGTATCTCGATAACACCGATAAGGATACCGCCGATCATAGCGCCCGGTATTGAGCCGATACCGCCAAATACCGCCGCAACGAACGCTTTGATACCAGGCATTGCGCCTGTGGTGTTCTGAAGCGTAGGATAAGCTGAGCAAAGCAGTGCGCCTGCAATTGCGGCAAGACCTGAGCCGATAGCGAATGTAAGAGAGATAGTGCGGTTGATGTTTACGCCCATGAGCTGAGCTGCACCTCTGTCCTCAGATACTGCAAGCATTGCACGTCCGCTCTTGGTTTTGTTGATGAACAATGAAAGACCAACTACAATGAGTATAGATACGATTATTGCAACTGATGTTTCTCCGGAAATAACTATCTGTCCGTCAAAAAGCTTGATGCTCGGCACGTTTACAACTGATGTAAAGTTTACAGGCTTTTCACCGAATATAAGCAGTGCAGTGTTCTGCAAAAAGTAGCTGACGCCTATGGCAGTGATAAGCACCGCAAGCGAAGTAGCTTGTCTGAGCGGCTTATACGCCACCTTTTCGATGACTATACCGAGAAGTGTGCAGGCAATAACTGCAAGAACTATGGAAAGCCAAGAGTTTAGTCCCCATGTGGTCATGCAGGTGAATATAACATATCCGCCCACCATAATAACATCGCCGTGTGCGAAGTTAAGCATTTTGGCAATACCGTATACAAGCGTATAGCCCAAAGCTATAACTGCGTATATACTGCCGAGGCTTATTCCGTTGATGAGGTTATTAAGAAAACCCATATACAAACATTCCTTCCTTTTGGAATAGACAAAACACAAGATGTAATCACATATATTACATCTGTCCTTGTCATAAACACAATATACAATAAATTATAACATAACCCCGTAGTTTTTGCAACACATTTTAATGAAATAAATCAAAAAAAACCGACAATTTTTCGCAATTGCCGGTTTTTTCATATTAAGCGTACTCTTTGTACGCACTTCATTTCAGCTATTACTGAGCAGTAGAAGCGGCAATGTCATCAGCTGTCAGTGCTGAATAAGCACCATTCTTGATGATAACAGCCTTAGGGTCCTTAGATACGGCACCGTCTTCACCCCACTTCATGCCTGTACCTGTAAGTCCGTCATATGAGAAGTCCTTATCAGAGATAGCCTTTTTGAGCTTATCGCAGATATCAGAAGCAGACATATCGGCTGTGATGCCTTCCTTCTTCATGAGTTCTGCAAGTACCATTACGCCGTCATAAGCGTCTGCAGCGAACTGGTTAGGTGTTTCGCCGTTGTAAGCGTCCTTATACTTCTTAACGAAATCCTGAGTTGCCTGATCCTGAGCGTCGGCAGCAAATGGTGTAAGGAGCATTACGCCCTCGCAAAGTGAAGTATCAAAGTTCTTGATAGAAAGAAGTCCGTCAAGACCGTCACAACCGAAGAATGTTGGGTTGTAGTTAGCTGACTTGCACTGTGTAAGGATAAGTGAAGCCTGCTGATAGTAGATAGGCAGGAACACGAGGTCTGCGCCTGCATTCTTAGCTGCGCTTATCTGAGCTGAGAAGTCAGTCTTGCTGTCCTTTGTGAATGACTGCTCTGCAACGATATCAAGACCCTTAGCCTCAGCCTCGGATTTGAATGTGTTGAAGATACCTGATGAATAAGCGTCAGAGCTGTCGTAAATTACAGCTATCTTTGTAGCAAGCTTGTTTTCTGCGATATAGTCGGCAGAACCTTTACCTTGGTTAGGGTCAGTAAAGCAAACCTGGAAACAGTTATCGTTCTTGATAACGTCCTGAGCTGAAGCAGAAGGTGTGAGCTGGAAGATGTTATCCTGCTTTGTCTTTTCAATAACTGCGAGGCAAGAACCTGTTGTTACTGTTCCGACCATTACCTGCATACCATTGTCTTTCAGTGCGTTATAAGCATTTACAGCCTTATCGCCTGAGTCAGCCTCATCGTCCTCGAAAACGTATGAGAGCTTTGTTCCGTTTATTCCGCCTGCGTCATTTACGTCCTTGACAGCAAGCTCGATAGCATTCTTAACAGCAACGCCGTACTGTGCAGCGTCACCTGTGAGCGGACCGCTGCAGCCGATAACGATAGTATCGCTGTTCTTTTTTGCACCGTTTCCGCAACCTGCAAAGCAAGAAACTGCAAGGGCAGCCGAAACTGTTAATGCAAGAATTCTCTTGACATTTTTCATAATAATCTCTCCTTCGTTCACATATGTCACTGCATATGCTTTTTTTCAATAGTATTAATATAACACGCAGAAGCCCGATTTGTCAATATTAAATCTTACAAATTTAACGTTATTTAAACTATGTTTATTGTTACAAACAATATGCGTGTTCACAGAAAATTAATTTTGTGTATTTTCAATGAACGATTTGCAAGTTTTTTGATAATATCCTGCATACATACACCACTGACTTATAAGCTGCATATGATAAAACAGCCACACGAAACCTGTGGTATATGAGATTCAGACAACATAAGGAGTGAACTTATTTGGATATGTTTGACAATCTGTCGTTAGGCAGGATACTTGCTGACGACACAGAGGATAACACACCTGCCTGCCCTTTTCCGAAAGGAAGATTTCCTGAGGATACACCGCTGGCAATGGCATATGTGCCTTTTCAGATGTGGGAGAAGCCTTATGAAGCAGATGTAGGACTTTCAAGAGGAACTATCTTCCCGTCCATAGACAAACCTTTTATAGGAGAGGAGGCTGTAAAGAATGCCCATACTAAGTGAAAAGGAGAGGCTTCTTAGAAAGATACAGGCGTGCAGCTTTGCCCTTGTAGAGGCTAATCTTTACCTCGACAGCCACCCTACCTGCAGAGATGGTCTGGCATATTTCGCACGACACAAGGCAGAAAAAGAGAAGCTTATTGCTCAATACAATGAGAAATACGGACCATTGACGATCACGCAGAACAATTCGTCCAAGAAATGGGAATGGGTAACATCACCTTTTCCGTGGGAAAGGAGTGTTGACTAATGTGGCAATATGAAAAAAAGCTGCAATACCCCGTTAAGATCGCTAACCCTAATCCTGCTTTGGCTAAGGTCATTATCTCGCAGCTTGGTGGCCCTGACGGCGAACTTGGTGCAGCGCTTCGCTATCTCAACCAGCGTTACTCAGCCCCCTGCCGTGAGGTGCAGGCAATACTCAACGATATCGGCACGGAAGAACTTGCCCACATCGAAATGATCGGCACTATTATCTATCAGCTGACCCGTGACCTCTCCCTCAAGGAGATAAAAGACAGTGGTTTTGACACCTATTTTGTTGACCACACTACAGGCGTTTATCCTATAGCCGCCTCTGGTGTACCATTTTCTGCGGAAATCTTCCAAAGTACCGGTGACGCTATTGCTGATATACACGAAGACCTTGCTGCTGAGCAAAAAGCCCGCCTGACCTACGACAACATTCTCAGGCTTGCTGACGATCCCGATGTCCGTGACCCTATCAAGTTTCTTCGTGAACGTGAGATAGTCCACTATCAGCGCTTCGGCGAAGGACTAAGACTTATTCAGGATATGCTTGACAGCAAAAATTTCTACGCTTTCAATCCTAGCTTTGACAAATAATAAAAAAAGCGGGCTGTTGTTATCAGTCCGCTTTTTTGTACATATATCAAAAATCTTCCTTGTCCATCTGCTTGCCGGTCCTGCTGACCTTTTTATTAAGTATCAGCGAAAAAGCCAGCGTTGCGGCTATGAGTGCTATCATCACAAGCACTGATTTTATTGTCAAATGCTTCAACTGTGCTCCAATATATGTCTGCACAAGCATTTCAGGCATCACTCCCATTATCGAGCCAAGAAGATATGGTCTGTAAGGCATTCGCAGTGCGCCGTGTATCATTGAAACAAGGTCGCCCGGCACAACTACCACAGCCCTTGAAATGTAGGAGGCGAACAGATTATTGTCATGCCCATAATTTACAAGCTTTCGTGCCTTAGGATATTTCATCTCAATAACACGCATGATATCGCCACCAGATATTCTTCCCACAAGATAAGGAACAGTAAAACACACCGATAGTCCTATTACATTCAACAAAATGCCCACCCAGAACGGATATATTGCACCCACGCACACAAAAATAGCCGCAAGCGGGAATACCACCGACAAAGACTTCAATCCATAAAATCCCAATATAACAAATGCGGCAAGCCACAAATTGTCCGGGCAATAACTGAGTATCTCAGAAAACTCATGGTCTTTCAGAAAAAGAGCACAGCAAAATATTATGATAATAGTTAAAGCAAAGGGTACATATCTTCCATATTTTCGCACAAAGCTATCCATAACTCCTCGCTCCTCTCCGATTCTTTAGGGTATTATACCATATTTGAATGTTCAATTAATTATCAATCAATGAAAACTGTGTTACAACTTTCGCTGTCAAAACAAATTTATAACTTTATCGTTCGTCAAATTGACCAACCATTCTCATTTTTGCACAATATCCCACTATTACTATAATTTTTATAAGTAGAATTATGTCGACTTATGTCGTGAAGTGTTCTTAAACAAGTCGATTTCTGTTTTAATTTATGTATATCTGATTAATAGGTTAAATTTGTACAATATTGCTATTGACCAACGTACCAATTAATGTTATAATTAATTATAAGAATTATTTGGGAGGTATTTTTATGAGATACACAGTATACAACAAAGCAATGAAACGTCCAGTTTTTCAAACAAATGACCTTGTAGAAGCCATTGACTATACACGCCGCCACCCAAGGAAGTCAAGACGACACTGCATATACGATGACAAACTAAAAACTTTTGATATAAAAAAAATAAGACATGCCGCAGGAATATAAAACGCACAGGGTGTAAAACTCTGTGCGTTTTTGATGTATTTATGAATAAACAAGTCTTACAGTCACTCTGCTGTAACCGCTCCATGTGCAGGTGAACAAGGTCAGATCCCAGTCACTGCCACCACCTTTTATGAGCGATGGCGAATCCCAGCCGCTCAGCAGTTCGCTGTTTGTGACAGTATAGTTAAATTCTCTGCCATAAACATCGGTGAAAATGACCTCATCACCTGAGCTGAGCTTATCCAGCTTATCAAAAAAGCCTGTGTAATTGTGAGCGCAGATTATAAGATCATTGTCTACACGTCTGCCGCTGTACTGACAAGCTGCAGTATTCATTGCAGCATAGCTCCAGCCACGAGTCACAGGAAACTCCTGCCCCAGTGTCGGGAATGAAATCAAACCTATATAAGAGTTGCCGTCAAGCACGATATCCTTATCCGGGTCATCTATCTCGCTGTCCGTGGATCGACTATCGTCAAAAATGTCAAAGGGTGAACTGCTGTCGCTATCCTCTGCACTGTCTGAGATCTGCGTTTTCAGGTCACTCAGCACAGCCTCCATCCTTTTATTACTTTGCTTTTCATGAAAATAGTTGTAATAATTAAGGGATAATGCCGCCGCTATCAGCATTATCCCCATTATTATCAACAAAAGTCCTAGCTTTTTTTTAGTCACTATTTTTCTCCTGTTGTAAAGGCGAGCCTATGTGGTTTCGCCTTTATTTCTCTTTTTTGCTTACTCTCCAGCCTGCCACGATAAGGATAACTCCACCGCCTATAAGTACAGGCACCGGCCAGTTGAGCGAACCAGTCTGTGGTATATTGTCAGGCGTTGAGCTTGATGAATCAGAGCCTGACGAACTGCTGTCAGGTGTGCTTGAACTACTATCTGTATTACTCGAACTGTCTGACTTATATGTGTTCTCTATAAGAAACAGCTTGTCATTGTTTTTGGTAACAACTGTGTAGTTGGCAGGAATATCTATCTCCTTAACTGTCCACTCAGCCGCAGAATTGTCTTTCCAAAAATACTCCCAATTGTTGTCAGCGTTAAGAGTAACAGTATCGAAAAGCTTGCCATCACGATATATCTCCACCTTGATATTATCAGGTATGAGCTTTTCCTGACCATCAGGAACTATCCACGACTTTCTTACACCATAATCACTGTCCCCTGCTGGGATCTCTTCGTATGTGAACTTGGTGTAAACTGTTATCTGACCCTCAGCCACGATATCCTTATCTATCTCGATAAGTGACGGAGAAGGTGTAAACTTAGCTGTTGTGTTTTCAAAACTCTTGCCTGAAACAAGATACAGACCCACAGAATCAGCAGAAAGCTTTACTTCACCGTTTGCGTCCGTCTTGCCTGTTGAAACCGGTGTTATGCCATCGGTTTTTGCGTAGTTGTCGAGCGTATCAGCGACAGCCTGCATTTTTGAAGCGTCAGTAAAATCAGACATATCTATAGGATAATCGCTGAACTCGCCGGTAAGGACAAAGTCAGCTTCCTTACGCTCACCGACCTTATATATACTCCACTCGGCATTACTAACAGTCGTTGTATCATTTTTGCACACTATATCCACATTGATATTATCCGCTGCAGAAGCTGAGATCGTCATACTTCCCAAGGCTGAAACAGCCATTGCCGCCGTACACAAAACAGCCTTTGCAAGCTGAGAAAATTTAAGTTTCATCTTTGCTACTCTCCTTATCAGGTAGATTTTCAACATTATCGTCACTCTCTGGCTTATCTAGCATTGCCACAAGCTCATCATGAGAGATTTTTTTGCGTTTTGAATCCACAAACCACCACACAAGCAGTACCACAAACAATGGTATTGCTACAAAAGGCACGACCACAAGAGAATCGAGCTGAACAGCGTCTGCCGTTATTTTTGAAACACTCTTTGTATCGTCCGCAGTTTCAACTCTCTTTGCACGAACAAGAAGCCTGTGAGAATTGACTCCGTATGGTGTGCAGGTAGTCAATGTAACATGATCCTCACCCGGAATAATGTTCAGCTTATCCATTTCATTAGGCAGAACTATATAAACAGCCTCGACCTCATATGTATAGACCTCTTTCAACACTGTTATAGTGAACTCATCGCCCTCTGCAAGCTTATCAAGGTCGCTGAAAAGCTTTGCCGACGGCAGACCTCTATGTGCTGAAATGACCGAATGAGTGTCCGCTCCGCCAACAGGAAGGCTTGAACCCTGCAGATGTCCCACAGCGACATTTAACACGCCGTCACTTGTGCCATGATAAATAGGCAACTCCACCCTTATAGTCGGAATGGAAATATAGCCCATAACACCCGTCCCCGTGATATCCAGGATATCTTCATAGCCCTTGACCTGATCATAATCCACAAAAGGTCGGGCAAGCTTTGCTATCTCTTCATTATATTTTCTGGCACGGCTGAGTATCTCTTCATTCTCCTTGTCAGAAAGGTCATTTGCCGCTTTCTGATAAGTCGCCACCGCACGGCTTTGCGTTTTTGAATTCCACCAATCGCTTATTGTTGGATATAACATCACGGAGAGCCCCACAAGCAATAACAAGACCAATAAAATTGTAGTTGATTTACCGCTTTTCTTCCTCATGGAGTCCTCCCTGATGCCTGCCGACCGAGATCGGCAGGACAAAGGTAAAAATAAATTCAAAAATTAGTCGTTCTTAGCTCTCTTCTTAGCAATGAGAAGCACACCTGCGCCCAGTACGATAGCTCCGCCTACACCGTAGAAGATCTGAGTACCGATACCGCCAGTTGTTGGAAGTGAGCCGCCCTTCTGGTTTATGATCTTAACTGTTGAACCGCTTGTGCCTGAATCAGTGCCGTCGAGCATACGAATGGACTGAAGTGTATCAGCAGGATCATATGTTGTGTCAAACTTGAACTCATATGGATCAGCTCTGTTATACTGAGCAGGAGCTTCTATCTCAACAAGCTTGTAAGTTGTCTGATCATCAATGCCCTTGATAGTAAACTTACCTGTTGCGTCTGTTTCGATATAATCAACAGAGCCTGCCTCATCGCCGATCTCAAGTCTGTAAACATTGTCAGCTATCTTGACAAGTCTGATAGCATCGTTATGAACATTTCTAAGCTGGAACTTAGCACCTGCAAGAGGCGCGCCCTTTTCGTCTACCTTGTTACCAACAAGTGAGAATGTCCAGTCATAAACTGTGACCTTAGGTGTTTCACCTTTCTCCTTACCTGTTGTGTCCTGAGGATTGTTTGAATATGTCAGGTAAGCTGTGTTAGTGTTGTTGTCTTTTGAATTAGGAAGTGTACCTGTTACAACGTTAGCGTTCTCGTTGAGTTTAGCAGAATAGAGAGTTTCGATCTTATCAACATTTGGATATTTTTTCAGAAGCTCCTTGATATCGAAAGTAACATAGAATGTCTCTTTGAAATCAGCAGTGCTTGGATCGTCAACACCTACAGTTGTGTTAGGACCTACTGTAACAGGAGTGATCTCATTGCCGCTAGCGTCATAGTATTTGTAAGTAAGGTTATTATTGAATGTAAGACCATCGCTGAGCTGGTCACGAACTGTGTATGTATACTTGTCATAAGCTGATACATCTTTTGGTATAGTTGTTGTGATCTTGAACTCTACATCGTCACCAATTGCGTTGTCACCAACATCGCCCCATGTGTTATTCTCATTATGCTTGATCTGCTTTGTAAGTGTTGGCTTTGTCCTCTTTGGAGTAACGTTTGTTGTGCCTGAAACGTTAAGGATAAGAGCTGAGTTAGCCTTATCAACACCATTATTTTCTGTTGCATCGACAACGAGATAATAGCCAGCATTTGGAAGTGGAATAGTGTACTCACCGTTATCTTCATAGGCGGTTACAGACTTATTGTCGATGATGCAGGCAGAAGCGGCTTTTGCAAACTTTGCAGTATCTTCCTTTGTCCAATGATCTGCATCTGATATTATCTTTGCAACGTCTACTGCGCTCTCGGCACTGTCAAACTGAGACATATAAGTGCTAAGACCAGAAGTTTTCAGGCTGGTAAGCAGAGCATCGCCATTAATGCCTTTGCCCCACTTGATAGTATTTGTTGCAGATGCCTGGTCAAAGATCTGATAAGCCTTATATACTCTGTTTGTATCAGAATCCTTGATAACAATGTTATTAACGCCAGCATCAGTAGTAGCAAATACTCCGAATGCTGATGTTGCAGCAATAGCTGAAACTGACATAACGGTTGCAGCAGCAAGAGCTGCGAATTTCTTCATCTTCATAATTAATTATCCTTTCATATTTGATTATTTATAGCGTTTTTTTGCGACGCTTTGTAACTAAAAGTAATGTTGCAGCAACAGTGACTGTTCCGCCTGCTGCCACGAATGGGATAACACCCATGCCGCCTGTTTCAGGCAACTCTCCCAAAGTTTCCTCAGAGTTGTTATAGACCTGAACATACTGATCACCGTTCTTTGTCATATCAATGCAATTCTCATTTTCTGAGCCATTGTATCTGTAGTAAGCTTTGTATGACGATGTGCTTATCGGCTGACCGTTCACGTCTATCTCCTCAAACCAATAGTAATACTTATTACCCTTGATGTCATTTTTTTCAAGAGAAACGGCATTTGACCAGTTGTTATCAGCCGTGAGCGTTATCTGCTTCCACAAGAATACTTCACCGCTAGGTGTCGCATCTTTATTAGGAACAGGCGTAACGTTCGTCTTTTTAGGTGTGCCAAGATCATTAGCTGTCACTGCGTATGAACAGCCACTATCGCCCTTAAGTGTAAGTTCAACAGTAATATCTGAAGTGATATTATTCAGATTCAGAACAAACTGACTCTTGTCCCAAGACGGTGTGACGTAATCACTAACGCTGACATACTTGCTATCACCGCTCCACATAGGTATAGGCTTGCCGTCCACCCAATTTTCACCTGACTTATAGATGTCAGCCAGAACAGCTCCTGAACTGTCAAGAACTCTAACACGTCCCTCAGTTTCACCGATATTTATCCATGACTTTGTCATATCAAAACTGAACTTAGCCGAGCCATACATGGCATACTCAGAGGCAAAGCTTCCATTCTGAGCCATTTCTGTACCATTGCTTGTAAGGATCTTGAATTTAACATTCTGTCCTTTATCCATTGTGCCTGTAAACTTGTTATATTTTTCAGGCACGTCAGCCTTATTTGTTGACCTATAGATATTGAACGTTACCTTATCATTGGTATGGGTATTGCTATCGCCGTCAGACCATGCCTTTTGCAGGCGAACATCCATATTTTCTACCTTCTGCGGGTTCTTGGTATTGACGATCGTATCAAAGCCCGTGGCGCTGCCGTTATTTGAATAAGTATATGTAACGCCAAAGCCGTCAGGTATATTCTTTTCAAGAACATAGTAATACTTGTCCTTGTCAAGACCGTCAAGAGCTACCGTCCAATTCTTAGACTTTTCCAGAGAAACAGTTTTTATAAGTTTGCAATCTGTTGGTATTCCGTTATCTCCATTCACTCTTGAGGTTGAATTTGGTGCAACAGAGGACTCATAAACATCTGCCTCGATCTTGTCGATACCAGCAGGAAGCTCGCTGTCAGCAAGCTTGTTTCCAAGCTCATCACGCCATTCCTTCGTAATGTTAAGTCCCTTGACGTTCGTAACTGTAACATCAGTGTTTTTGCTCATTGCCGTTGCACTGTATACAGCCTCATATCCTGTTGCAAGATCGATCTCTTTGATATAGTAGTAAAGCTGCTTGTAATCATTGCCGACCTTCGTATATCCAGGAAGCTTTGTCCACTCATGTTTCCAATTGTTAGCTTCGTTAAGAGTTACCTCAGCACTGCCCCACTGAATATCATCTGGGACACCGCTTAAAACCTTAGTTGTAGACGAGCCAAGAAGAAACTTTACGCTCTCTGCCGAATGATTGCCGTTTCCATCGCTCCAAACCTTGCTTGCAGTTATCTTAAACTCTTTCAGCAGATTTGTTACTCTGAACATATCTCCGTTCTTCACGAACTGATATCCGTCCTCACCGACTTCACTTGGAACTACAGCCGGACGCACTTTAAAAGCAAAATATATAGGAGTTTCGTCTAGAAGATAACCCTCTGGACTTTGCTTTTCTATAAGCTTATAAAGATGACCCTCAGTATCTCCAGTGCCTGCGGCAGGTTCAAGGTCAAGGTTGTATGACCCGTCAGCATTTACATTGAATGTCTGCGCCTTATCCTGCGCCGAATTTCCCCAGATAACTGATTTTCTGTCTTTCGCAGCATTTTCTTTGAAATCTACTGCCGGGAGCCAATCGTATGTGCCATTTTCTAGCTTAGTGTATCTGTAGATCTCAAAAGAAGCCTTAAGCATAATACTATAGTCTCCGCTGTCTACCTTTATAAGCTTAAATGGCTCAACAGTTGTTGATGACGCCTTTGACTGATTTATCAACTCAAACTCGGAATCATTATCTTCACTGTCATTTACAGCAGAGCCGTTTGTGTCAAATGATATATTATTGAACACATGGACTTTATAGCCATCGTTCTCAGCGTCCTCATCATTTGCAGGACTTCCTGTATAAACGTAAACTAATTTCAGGTGACGCTGATCTGGAACGTTTATTTCAAGTTTCTTTACAAAATCTCGTGTCTTCGCAGTCAGTGCGGAACACTTTACAGCCGAAAGCATTTTTTCATTGCTGACTTCAGTGTTTGAAAAGCCGCTGCTATCCCTGTATTCATATTCGACTCTGAAAACACCGCACGCCTTCTCAGAAGAAACCTCTTCCACAGGGACGGATATGCTTGAGCCAAAATCTGACCACTCGCTTCTCTTGTTGGCAAAGGCTTTTACTTCTTTGAAGCTGTTGCCGTCCATATAGCCATAAGCCACATAGTAACTCTTTATATTTCCGGTTTCGTAGCCTTCAGGCAAAGTTAGATCAATAGTACCCTTAGCGCCAACAATACTTTCACTTGGAATAAAGTTAGCGATAAACTTGCCCTTTTCGTTGGTAATAACATCTGCACTGCAAGAAACTGTGCTGTCAACTGCCTCCGGATCTGATATCACATAACTGTAATCACTCACAGCAAGCTCTGCACCCGTATCTGCGTCAAATACCTTGATAGACTTCAGATCCATGTCAACAGCGGAATTGCCATTTATGCTTACCGTTTTTGTCTGAATGTTACCCTGAGCGTCCTTTGTCTTAACTACAGCCGTGCCTCCGCACTTGATAACATCGTTGAGAGTTATCATTCCGTTTGTTGAGCATTTAAGCTTTTTAGGGTTAACATCAATGGTATAAGTTATCTCACAGCCGGTGGACTTCGGAGAAGAAGTTTTCTTCAAGTTCTTTTCCTTAACTGTCTGCGTCTGGCTTCTCTCCGGATATTTTCCAGCTTTGTCCTGAACTGTATTTTTGAACGCTGCAGTACCATTCTTGTAAACACCATTCTTAACATCATCGACCTTTACAAGAGTGCTGTAATAGAACGTCCAATACGTAGTGCTATATCCGGTTTTTACTAGGTTTATCTTATTTGTACCCTTATCATAGGAATATCTAAACTGATACCAAGGAGTCGTCGTAAGCTGATTGGTTGAAGAACTGCCGCCAGTTGAATATTTCAGATAATCATTATTCTCATATAAGATCATGCCAGATGGCAAAGTATCCACGATCTCGACATCTTCCTCATACTCATAAGTGCCGTCCTTATTGACATCAAGCCGCCAATCAAACCTGTAATACTCAACACCATTTACAGTAACAACAGGCAGGCTGCTAAGATCATGCACTGTGTCGCCTGCTACACTGCTTGCAGCGTCATACTTTTCATAAGGCGCTTTGGAGCTGTCGCCTATAGTAAACTTAGTCTTATCTGCACTAGGCTCAAATGTTTCACCTTTATAAGTAGCCTTGTTATTTACATTTATAATAGTACCTTCGTCAAGACCTGTTACATCTATGGTACTGCTATACTTTATCTGCACAAGGTTTATATTGTCAAATTCTTCACTATCATTGAACTTTATCTCAAACGAAGTGTTGTCGGCATTAGATACTACAGTGTAATTTGAACTGTCAAGCGGTTCATAGCTTCCTGTTCCATTTCTCTGAACATACATGATAATGGAATCAGTGTCAAGAACGCTCTTTATTGACTTACCATCATTTGACGTAGCGTTCATTATATCGCTTATAGTCTTGCCCCTAAAGGAACCGTTTGTCTGCTTGACCTCTACCTGCCACTTATATGTAACACTGCTTCCGTCCTGAGAAATGTCAAGAACTGTTTTTGACTTCTCGTTTACAGGTTTATAGTAAACTGTCTTGTCAGAATGGAATCCGTCAATTCCTGCAGTATTTTTCACTGCATAATTTCCATTGCTGTCAGGGTCGCCAAGATCATAGTCAGCAACCTTTGTTTCATAGGAAATAACTACCTCGTTATTGTCACCTATTCTGTCAGGCAAAACAAGCTCACCGTCACTTGCAACTGTTGCATCAAAGGTATCATTTCCAACCTTTATGCTGACAATCTGTCCTGCTTTAAGCATATTATCAGTTATTGTCTTGCCTTTAAGGGTAGAATTTTTGTCATTACATTTAACAGTTACTTCCCATTTGAGTATACCTAACGTGTTATTATCTATCCAACCACTTTTTGATATCTGATACCTATTATAAACAGTTTCACTTGATGTGATATCAGACCATGGTTGGCTTTTATCAGGTCTTTGCATTTTAACTGTATTTGTAGTTTCCGCCTTGTCAGGATCGATAGCTGTCACATACTCGATAGTAATTTTTGACGCTGTTGTTTTATCGTCAAACGTAAGCGTGTTTCCGTCAAGTGTGTACTTTACATCTGAACCATCATCAGCTTTAAGTGCAAAGCTTCCTGGCTTTGCATCAGGGAATGCTTCATCATAAAGGTGATAGCCCTTGAGGTCTGCACCGCTAGGGTTGCTTACAACAATTTCCCATGTGACTTCGTTATTGTCGTAGTCAACATTCTTGCCTGTTTTTGAGATCTTATCCTTCTTTGACTCAGAATAAATAATTTTATCTGCTTTTACTCCATTTCCGTCCTTATCATATGTGGTGGATTTGTTTTCCACCTTACCTGACATAACGAAATTCGGGTCGCTTGTAGGATATGGGGTCGTGTAGCTTATGGTAACATTTTCTTCGCTGAATCCATCGCTGAAAACAAACTTTCCGCTTGACGCGTCATAGCTTCCTGCACCCTCAGGTGAAACAGTGAAGCTTCCGTCAACAGCATCCTTAAAAAGCTTGTCCTCAATCCTGTCAAGAGGCTTCTTTGCAGGATTGTCCACTGTGATAGTCCACCTAACTCCGTCAGCAGTTTCGCTTGCGTCCTTTATGGCAGACATAGTGAGCGGAGTAAAACCGTCTATTTCAACCGTCTGACCGCCTATCTCAACAGTGGTCTTATCACCTGTATCTGTATCCTTACGCTTTACATTACCCTCAAAGCTTGCCTTACCGCTTATAGCGTCCTTCTCATTTTTATGTTGATATCGCTCATCAAACTCAATAAAAAGATACTTCTTTCCATCTATCTCGTCGACTCTGTACTTACCCGAAATTCCATGTCCTTCATCGAAGTGAGTATCCTCGACATCGCCCCAGGTTCCGTCTGACGGTATACCGCCCTCGGGCAGGCTAACATTATCGTCGATAGGGAAATAAATATACCTATTGGTCATTTCGCCCTTGTCAAAATTAAATTCCACATTGAATTCGATCTTTTTAGATTGGTCTTTTCCTGAACCGACCGCATCATAGGATTTTATCGTGACGCTATTCGCATCCTTATAAGAATAGCTTCCGCCGTTATAGGAAACATCTCCACCTGCCACGGAAGTACCCTCAGTGGCACTTATTGCAGGCATAACAAGACTTGCCAGCACTGACACTGTCATAACTACAGACAGCACCACACCGAACAAACGGCTGCGTTTTTTCCTTTCATTTTCTTTTAGATATTGCCGAACTTTACCGTTAAAATTCTGCAAAACGGATCACTCCCTCCGAAATTATACACTATTTATAATAAACGCTAGTCCACTGTGCCTATCCTTTTAAAAGGATATATCCTCAGTGAGACCTTTCCAAGCACTGCTTCCTCAGCAATACAGCCTATCCTCTTTGTACGGCTGTCAACAGACGTAGATCTGTGGTCGCCCATAACGAATATTCTCTCGTCAGGCACCTGATAAGGCAACTCGATATCACATTCTCCCAGAGCTTTGCCGTCAACATACGGCTCATTCAAGGTTTTTCCGTTGACGATAACAGTACCGTCCTCCTTGATATCCACCACATCTCCTGCTGTAGCGATAACACGTTTCAACAGTATCTTATTATTGTAATAAAACGCAACTATATCGCCCTTCTGAAAGCTTCCACGCTTTCTGCACACCACCAGCTCGTCGTCATGCAAAGTCGGCGTCATACTTGTACCCGTTACTCTCAAAACAGGCAAAAATAACATTGATATGATAACTGCTGCCGCTGCCACAACAAGAAGCGACGCCACGGTGCTGCGGAGTATCCTCAGATATTCCCGCCTTTCATGACGCTTTTTTACCACCCGCTCAAGTGTCTGGGCATCAGGAAGCTCAGGTTTTTTTAACACCTCGTTCTTGCTATCTGCCGCCATGATCTTCCTCCACTACCGGCTGCTCAACAACCAGCTTGTGACCTGTCAGTGCAGCTACCTGCCGCTCCAGCCTGTCAAGTCGGTCAGTGATACTTTTTTTATCTTCGAGCTTTTGAAGAAGCTTTTCATTCTCTGCGTTAAGCTTATCATATTCTTTTCGCAGATAAAGCATTAACTCGAGCAGCTCATTTTTTGACAATTTTTCAAGCGCCTTATCCTTCAAAAGCCTCACCTCCGACGCAATATGCCTATATAATTACAAGTATTATATCACTTGATTTTCCATTTGTCAATCCCACAATATATCATATTTGTATTTTATTACATATAAATATACTGATAGTTCGCACAATATTGATTTATCATTTTCACAGTGCCGGCAGATGATAAAACGGCATATTTATTAGCCTTGAACATGAAACAATATGAAACCTGCGTTTTTACGCTAATTGCAACTTTCCCCAAAAAAATCTTTCCTATTTTGATTATAGCAGCCTGCATAGTCAATATTTTAACATTGTATACTAATGCTGTATTTATTAATATTTTGTAAACTTTGATAAATAACTTTCCATCATTAGTCAAATATTCATTCAGCCCCAGATCGGTCCTTATTTAACGGCAAATGTTCACTGCAAAGCAAGCAAACTTTACACATCTATATCGACAAGCTTTTGAACTTTACACGTTCAACAAAGCAAGAAAAAATCGGCAAATTTCATGTATTCACCGATCTATCATCAATTTTGCTTTCTCACAACAGCGTATTCATCATCAAGCCTGTAATAAGGACAGCTATATTCGCTGTCGCTCATTGATCTGTATGCTTCGTCCTCATCAAGATCGACCATGCAGCAGTAACATTCACAATCCTCATCAAAAACGTAATTCACACAGCTTTCGCAACGGCTGACTATTTTCTTCGCCTTTGTCATAACAGCCTCCTATTTAAGCACCTTTTTAAGTATACTATTTATAAATACAAGTGCGTCCTTCATTTTTTTCATATCACTATCTGAAACACTGGAAAATTTACCAAGTATATCATCAAGTATCTCGTTTTTCATCTTTTCCATAAAGCGCATAGCTTCGTCAGTGAGCCTGATGTTGATAACTCTGCGATTATCGGGGTTTTGCATTCTGATAACAAAGCCCTTGTCAACAAGCTGTGCCACAGCCCTTGTTGCCTGCTCATTAGAAGTGTTTATCTTGCTTGCAAGCTGTGACATTGTGAGCGTTCCCTCAATACATAGTGACAACATTATTATCTGCTGAGTTCTTGTTATATCATACTTTTTCTTATCAAACGTATCAAATACCAATTTTCTGCTGAGAGGGTATATCTCATACATTGACATGATACATTCACGACGTACATTGTCTACCATTATTACTTCCTCCACATAACACGCATATGAGCGTAGGTCGATTATTTTTCCACACACAGTAATTATATCATATGCTTCTCATTTGTCAATAGCAGAATTATATCAATATTTGATTTTGTTAAGTTATTCTTTTAGGGGTTTTGTTTATGAAGATAGATTATATGCGCATGGCAAGTTTTAGAATTTTACCAATTTACAAAAAGTTCAGTCGAAATTTCTGTAAATTATAGCTGCCAGCTTAACACAAGACGGTAAGAATGTGGTATAATAATTAATGAAGTAAAAATAGATTATGGAGGTTTAAAGTATATGTTGTGTACTGAGTGTAAAAAAGAGCAAAAAAAACGTATTCCTAACGAGGAAAAAGAAAATGCACAGCCCGCCGAGAAAGTGTGCAGCGATGTACATACAACACTGAAATCAAAGCGTTCAGCCGCTTTGATACTTGTGACTGGTGCTACGCTTATGCTTATAATGGTGTTCATTCTTTTTTGGCTTATCATGTTGCCGAATCTGCCACAAGACAACAGCGTCCTTGCGAATAACTGTGCAAATATATGCCAGACCGCTAAGGAATATATCGGGATCTGATCTTCAAGACGATTTGCTCCTGCCTTCGGGCGGGAGTTTTTTTGTTTTATGGCGATTTTACAAGCTTTTTACGGCACCTGCATTGACATCATATTCGTTTGGCGGTATAATAATACAGTATGATATAAGATGCCTTTCTTACGATAGGAGTTAGGAGAAATAAGAATATGAATAACAAGGTCTACGATAACAGAGAGTTATCATGGCTTAAATTTAACGAGAGAGTTCTTGAAGAAGCTCAGGACAGTGCTACACCGCTTCTTGAAAGATTGCTTTTTCAGTCGATATTTGCAAGCAATCTTGACGAGTTTTTTAGGGTGCGTGTGGGCTCACTTTATGATTCCTCGCTTGTGGACGACGATCATAAAGACAACAAGTCCAAAATGCGTCCATCTGAACAGCTTTCAGCAATATTTGAGCGTGTTCATGAGCTTATACCAATAAAAGATAAGACATACAAAGCTATCTGCGAGGAACTGGAGCTTAAAAATATAGTACATAAAAACATAAAGGCTCTCACTGAACAGGATAAGAAATTTCTTGAAGCTTATTATGCCTATGAGGTCAAGCCGTTTCTTAATGCGTTTATCATTGATAAAAGACACCCTTTCCCGTTTCTTGCAAATCAAAGTATTTATGCGGTCGCAAAACTCGCTTCAAAATCTGCCGTCACAGTGGGTATAGTTAGCTGTAACGAGAAATTCCAGCGTGTGATCTTTCTTCCTGATGACGAGGGGTGCATAAGCTATATCCTTGTAGAAGAGCTTATTCTCCATTATGCTGACAAGGCTTTTGAGGGCTATAAAATAGAAGAAAAGGCTCTTATGAGAGTGACACGAAACGCCGACATTGACGTTGACGAGGGCTTTGACTCGGAACTTGATTTCAGACAAAATATGTCTGAGCTTATCAACAAGCGTAAACGCCTTTGTCCTGTTAGATTGCAGCTTTCAAAGCAAATATCCGACACTGTGCTGAACGAACTGCTTTCAAGGTTGGAGCTTTCAGAAAAACAAGTCTTTGTGGAGAAAACTCCCCTTGATATGTCCTATGTGTTCGCTGTGTTTGACAAGGCGGCAGACAGAAAAGAGCTTTTTTTCCCGAAGCAGGAGCCTCAGCCCTCTGCGATGATAGACCCGTCAAGGTCAATGATAGAGCAGATAGACGAAAAGGATCTTTTTCTGCACTATCCTTATGAGTCCATAAAGCCTTTTATCAGGCTTCTTGACGAGGCGGCAAAGGACGATAGCGTTACGTCTGTCAAAATGACTTTGTATCGTGTGGCGAAGAACTCCAAGGTAATAAAGGCGTTGTGCAACGCCGCTGAAAATGGTAAGGACGTGCTTGTGCTTGTGGAGCTGAGGGCACGTTTTGATGAGGAAAACAATATAGGGTGGTCAAAGCTTCTCGAGGAGTCAGGCTGTCATGTAATGTATGGTCCGCAGGGACTTAAAGTCCATTCAAAGCTTTGTCTTATTACAAGAAAAGTTGGCGACAGCGTTAAGTACACTGTTCAGGTGGGTACAGGAAACTACAACGAAAAGACCGCAGGGCTTTATACCGACCTTTGCCTTATGACATCAAACAATGACATTGCTCAGGATGCTTGCGAGGTGTTCAGAACGCTGTCAATGGGCGAGCTTGTGGAAAGCTCAAAGGCACTTATGGTCGCTCCCCACTGTCTGCAAAATAAGGTAGTGGAGCTTATGGATAATGAGATAAGCATTGCAAGAGCAGGCGGTGAGGGATATGTTGCCGCAAAGCTCAATTCTCTTACTGATAAGGTGCTTATGGACAAGATAATAGAATGTTCTCAGGCAGGCGTTAAGGTCGAGCTTGTTATAAGAGGTATATCCTGCCTTGTTGCAGGCGTGGAGGGCGTTACTGACAATGTTCAGATACGCTCAATAGTGGGCAGATATCTTGAACACGCAAGGATATATATTTTCGGCACAGGTGTTCGCAAAAAGGTATACATATCCAGCGCAGACTATATGACAAGAAACACCACAAGGCGAGTTGAGGTCGCCGCACCTATCCTCAGTGAAGAAGTAAAAAAACGTGTCCTCGATATTTTTGACACCCAGATGCAGGACAACGTAAAAGCAAGGATAATGCAGCCTGACGGAAAATATGTCCGTGCAGAGCGTGGAGATATCGCCATTGACGCACAAAGCAGATTTTACGCTGAAGCATACGCCAATGCACCAAAGCCTGCTCCTGTTAATGATTCAAAGGCTGTCGAGCCTGAAAAGGAAAAAAAAGGCTTTTTAGGCTGGCTCAAAAGGCTTTTCAGAAGAAAAAAGAAATAATATACAATGCGGTCATATTCTATATGGCTGCATTTTTTTGTACAAAAAAAGGGACAGACTTTCGCCTGTCCCTTAAATTTTTATTCATTACTTCTTATCTGCAAAAGCGTTGTTGATAGCTGAAACAAGACCCTTGATAGAAGATACGATGATATCTGAGTGTCTGCCGACGCCCCAATACATCTTATCACCGCAGGAAATTCCAACATACGAAACAGCCTCAGATGTTGACTTTCTTTCAAGAGCGTGCTCTGTGTATGTTTCCACGGTAAAATCAAAGTTCAAAGCCTGCTTGATAGCATTTGCCACAGCGTCAAGACGTCCGTTGCCCTCTGCTGTATGATCGTCTGTTACGCCGTTTACTGAAGCTGTGATAGCGGCGCAGATAGTGCCGTTCTGCTTCTGAACATAGTGTGCCTCAGGAATATCAACAGGTGCGCACTTGTTGAGGTACTCGTCCTTGAATATCTTGTAGACCTCATCAGGCATAAGCTCCTTGTGCTTGTGGTCTGAAACAGCCTTTACCTTGTAGCCAAAGTCCTCTCTCATCTTCTTTGGAAGATCGTAGCCGAACTGGTTCTGAAGAATAAAGCCTATTCCTCCCTTGCCTGATTGCGAGTTTATTCTGATAACGTCGCCGTCATACTCTCTGCCAACGTCATGCGGATCGATAGGAAGATAAGGAACTGTCCACTTGTCACAGCTCTTCTCTTTTCTCCAGTTCATGCCCTTTGCGATAGCGTCCTGATGTGAGCCTGAGAATGCAGCGAATACAAGCGCGCCTGAATATGGGCTTCTGTCATAAACCTTCATTCTTGTAACTCTCTCGTAAAGCTCTACCAGTGCAGGCATATCTGAGAAATCCAGCTTAGGGTCAACTCCGTGAGTGTACATATTAAGTGCGATAGTAACGATATCGGCATTGCCTGTTCTTTCACCATTGCCGAAACAAGTACCCTCTATTCTGTCAGCACCTGCAAGCAGACCCATTTCACAGTCTGCCACTGCACAGCCTCTGTCATTATGTGGGTGAAGTGAAACTATAACGTTCTCTCTGTTGTGAAGAGTGTCGCACATATACTCTACCTGCTGAGCATAAACATGAGGCATTGACATTTCAACTGTTACAGGCAGGTTGATGATTACCTTGTTATCAGGTGTAGGCTGCCAGATGTCGATAACAGCGTTGCAGATATCTCTTGCAAACTCAGGCTCTGTGCCTGTGAAGCTCTCAGGAGAATACTCGAATACGATATTGCCCTTTGCGTGCTTCTTATACTCGTTACAGAGCTTTGCACCGTCTGTAGCTATCTTGATTATCTCTTCCTTAGACTTTCGGAAAACCTGCTCTCTCTGTGCAACAGATGTTGAGTTATAAAGGTGGACAACAGCGTTCTTTGCGCCGTCGATAGCTTCAAATGTTTTCTTTATGATATGCTCTCTTGACTGTGTAAGCACCTGAATGGTAACATCATCAGGTATCATGTTCTTCTCAATAAGTGTGCGGCAGAACTCATACTCTGTTTCAGAGGCGGCAGGGAAACCTATCTCTATCTCCTTAAAGCCTATCTCAACGAGCTTTGTGAAAAACTCCAGCTTTTCTTCAAGGCTCATAGGAATGATAAGAGCCTGATTTCCGTCTCTCAGGTCAACAGAACACCATGCAGGAGCGTGGTCAACATACTCTTTTTCAGCCCACTTCATGCACTTTACAGGAGGCATATAATAGCCTCTCTCATACTTTTCTACGTTTTTCATGTCAGATCCTCCTTATAAATATAAAGCCGATAATTATTTTGATAGTGATGTGGAAAAGGGCATAAAAAAAATCGCCACTCCTACCAAAAAGGAGAGACGAGCTTTGCCGTGTTACCACTCTCATTCATATACGGCTCACACCGCATATCTCAGCCGCATCTATCAATGCGTATCTCTATAACGGGAGAACCCGTGAGCGGCTAGTAAGATTTCACCGTTCAGGCTCGGGGACGAGTTATCACAAATTCCGCATACCGTCTTGCACCCACCGACGGCTCTCTGTAATGTCAGAACTTTGCTTTTGTTCCTGTCAACGCCTTTGTCATATTGTTTTTATTATACCCATACTTCCCGCTTTTGTCAATAGGACAATTGTCGATTTAACAATTTGTTAATATTCAATGCTAAATCGTTTTCCCTGACGTTAAATGTAGGGGCTGGCGTCCTCTGCAAAATAATCTTAAAATATTCTTATTACGCTTTTCAAATGCTTAAAAGTATCTTAATTAGCCTGTCTGTCGGTTGACAAAGAATAAGCAATGGTCTATAATAATAGATGCTGGCTGAGGGGTTACCCCTCATACTTTTGTACAAAAGGGGATCTATAACATGATATTTGAAAGCATTAAAAAGCTTGTAACATATGGTCTGGAAAGCGGACTTATTGAGGAGAGCGACAGAGTTTATACCACAAACAGGCTTCTTGAAGCCCTTGACCTTGAGGAATATGACGAACCAGCGGAGGAGTTTTCTAACGTTGATCTTGAAAGCACTCTCAAAGAGCTTCTCGATTACGCTGTGGAAAAGGGCCTTACAGAAAATTCTATTGTATACAGAGATCTTTTCGACACAAAACTCATGGGGCTTCTTACTCCAAGACCGTCAGAGGTAGACACAAAGTTCTGGGGACTTTACAACCACCAGTCTGCAAAGGTCGCAACTGACTATTTCTACAAGCTTTCGCAGGACACGGACTACATAAGAAGATACAGAGTAAAGAAAGATATGCGCTGGATAGCTCCAACAGAGTACGGCGACCTTGATATAACTATCAATCTTTCCAAGCCTGAAAAAGACCCGAAAGCCATTGCGGCGGCAAAGCTTGCAAAGCAGTCGGGATATCCTAAGTGCCTGCTGTGCTATGAGAACGTGGGATATGCAGGACGAGTGAACTCCCCTGCAAGACAGAACCACCGTGTTATATCCCTTAAAATAAACGACACAGACTGGGGACTTCAGTATTCCCCATATGTTTATTACAACGAGCATTGTATCCTTTTCAATAAAAAGCATACGCCTATGGTAATAGACCGTTCGGCATTTGAGAAGCTTTTTGACTTTGTCAGACAGTTTCCGCACTATTTCATAGGTTCAAACGCTGACCTGCCTATCGTTGGCGGATCTATCCTTTCGCACGAACATTTTCAGGGCGGTCATTATACTTTTGCAATGGCGAAAGCCCCTGTTGAAGAAAAGATAGTTTTCAAGGGCTTTGAGAACGTTGACGCAGGTATCGTTAAATGGCCTATGTCAGTTATCAGAATAAACAGTGAGGACAAAAACGCTCTCGTTGACCTTGCTGACAAGATACTCAAAGCTTGGAGAGGCTACACCGACGAAGAAGCGTTCATTTACGCTGAAACTGAAGGCGAGCCGCACAACACTATCACCCCTATCGCAAGAATGAGAAACGGCAGATATGAGCTTGACCTTGTGCTTAGAAACAACATCACAACCGAAGAATATCCTCTTGGCGTTTATCACCCGCATCAGGAGCTTCATCACATAAAGAAAGAGAATATCGGTCTTATCGAGGTAATGGGTCTTGCAGTGCTTCCGTCAAGACTTAAAGGCGAAATGGAGAAGCTTGCTCAGGTTCTGGTCACAGAGGGAACAGAGGGTGTACGCCGTGACAAGCTGATAGAAAAGCACGCTGACTGGGCTGAGGAGATATCAAAGAAAAACAATATAACAGCCGAGAACGTTCATGAGGTCTTGCAGAAAGAAATAGGCATCGTGTTCGCAAAGGTGCTTGAACATGCAGGCGTTTATAAGAGAAACAAAGACGGAAAAGCTGCATTTGAAAGATTTATAGACTATGTGAACAACAAGTAATAAAGAAAGAGGTGAACGCCCGTATCTCGCAGAAGGGATCCTGCAAGGGTGCGGGCATTTTTATGCTCAGATTTACAAGACGGCATATAAAGGAAACAGCAATAATTCTGGCAATAGTCATTTTTATAGGCACACTGTGGTTTTTAGGCTACAAAAGGCATATAAGAGATACGATCAATCAGGCTTACGACGTTACGCCTATATCCGCCATACAGTTACAGCTTGCTTCGTCATCAAAGGCTGATAAGCTTATGATAGTGGCTCACCCTGATGACGAAGTGCTTTGGGGCGGAGGACATCTTTATGATAAAGGCTATCTTGTTGTGTGTGTAACAAACGGAAGAAATAAGGTGCGTTCTCAGGAGTTCAAGGACGTGGTGACTGCCTCGGGCAACGAGTGTATAATGCTTGAATATCCTGATAAAGTCAGGGGTAAGCGTGACGATTGGGCGCTTGTTAAGGACGGTATCGAATCTGACCTTGAAAAGATAATGACCTGCAAGGATTGGAAGCTTATAGCTGTGCATAATCAAAAAGGCGAATATGGTCATATCCACCATGTAAACGTGCATAATTACGTCACTGAGATATACGATAAGAACGATATCCAGTGCGACCTTTACTGCTTTGGCAAGTATTACAAGGCTAGCCGTCTGAAAGTGGTGGGCAACACTTTGCCAAAGATATCAAAAGAGAGATACGAGTTCAAGAAAAAGCTTGCGGATATGTATACCTCTCAAAAGAAAACTGTAGACAAGCTGTGGCATATGGCTTATTATGAGGATTGGACGCTGTATAAACGCTACAGCGAACACCCTGAAATGAAAAAACAAACTGCAACTGCGTTGGGAGTGGCTGTGAATGAAGCTCAGTAAGAAAAATATAATACATCTTTGTGTGCTTACGGGGATATATCTTCTGTTTGTCCTTGCGCTCACAAGGTTTAAATACGCCTATGGCTCTGAGCTTGACTGGGGCGGACAGCACTATGCTATCCCTGATTATTTCAGAAAGCTCTTTTACAAAACAGGGGACTTTTTTCCCTCCTTTGCTCCGAACATAGGCTGTGGTGAGAACATCTATAATCTGTCATATTATGGGCTTTATTCGCCTATAATACTTTTTTCTTATCTTCTGCCCTTTGTGAAAATGTCCACCTATATACAGATAGTATCCATAATAGGCATTATAGCAAGCCTGTGGATATTCTATATATGGATGCGTCAGAAATTCACAGACAACACAGCGTTTGCACTGAGCTTTGTGTTTCTCTTTTCAGCACCCCTTATCTTCCACAGTCACAGGCACATAATGTTCGTGAATTATATGCCGTTCCTGCTTTTAGGCTTTATGGCTATCGAGGATTATTTTGAGGGCAAGAGAAAATACATGGTGACGCTTTGGGCATTTTTGATGCTCATGACAAGCTATTTCTTTGCAGTGTCGGGTCTTGCGGCAATGGCAGTGTATGGCGTTTACCGCTGGCTGAAAATAAATGAAAAGCCAACTTTCAAGAAGTTCTGCAAAGACGGAACAGCATTCGCTTTCAGGCTTATTCTGGCAGTGATAATGGCGTGTGTGCTTATCCTGCCGACACTGCACTGTATGCTCTCAGGCAGAGAGGCAGGCAACAGCCATGTTGATCTCAAGTCGTTCATACCAGGTGTAAACTTGAAATTCCTGCTCTATTATCACTATTCAATGGGACTTTGCCTTTTCACAGTGCTTAGCATAATATCGGCGGTGTTCTCAAAACAACGCTATAGAAGATTTCTCGGAATCGTTATGATGGTAATAGCCACCTGCCCTATAATAGTCTATATGTTAAACGGCACACTGTATGTTGACCCGAAAGTTCTTATACCTTTCCTTCCTCTTGGTATGCTCCTTTTCGGACACACCTATTTTGATATAATAAGAGGAAAGCTAAAGCTTAAACCACTTGCAGTGATAACCCTTTTAGTTGCATTGGCAGGAGTTTTCTGGTTCAAGACCACCAAAAAAGTGGAGTTTTATATTATCCTTGACTTTGTTGTGCTTATGTCGAGCCTGTTTGTATACAGACGTTGCAAAAAAGAGTTCATACTTAATATAGGAATGTCCCTTTGCCTCGTGGTATCCACAGTATATGCAAACTTTGCAGACGAGCTTGTGCCTTTAAGAGAGCTTGAATATGATAACAGCAGTGATATGAATACACTTGCAGATTATGTCGGCTCGCAAGAGGAGATATCGAGGACTTCAAACTGCGTTGACGAAGTGAACACAGTGAACATGATATATAATGCAGATTATTACACCATGTCAATATATTCCTCACTGCACAATAAAGATTACAACAAATTTTATTACAGCGAGATATACAACGAAAATTCATACCGCAACACTTCCCTGACCACTCAGACACGAAGCCTTATTGCTGATATGTATTTTTCAAACAGATATCTTATCACTGACGACCCGGTAAAGGCAGTGTCAGGCTACAAGAAGATAAAAGAGAGCGGAAGCCTTTCACTTTATGAAAACAATGACGTTCTGCCTTTCGGATATGCTACCAATGCTCTTATCGGCAGAAAAGAATATAATTCCCTGAATTATCCTTACTCAGTGGAAGCTCTTTTCAATAATATAATAGTTGAGGATAAGACGGAAAAGTCATTTTCATCTGATATCAAAAAGGTACGCTCCATCAACTTTACAGAGTGCGACCAGATAAAGCGTGAATGGGGAAAATACACCATTGACGCTAAAAAGCCTTTCACTCAGGAGATAACTCTTCCCGAAACGCTCACGAACAATGAGATAATGTTTGTATCTTTCAATGTGAACAACGATATAAAGGGTGGCAGAAAGGACGCTTGGGTGTCCATAAACGGCAATAAAAACAAGCTCACTGCACCTGATTGGAAGTATTACAATAATAACAGACGTTTTGAATATGTCATAACCACAGGTCAGGACTATAGTGCAGACAGCGTTAAAGTGAATTTCTCTGACGGCAAGTATGAGATAACCAACGTTCGCTGTTATGTCATCGACAAAGACAGCCTTGTGCGTGACGTTGACCCGTTCATGATAGACAAGAAGACCTCTCACGGAGATGTGATAAACGGCACTATAGACGTTAAAAATGACGGCTATTTCACCATTTCCATTCCGTATACCGACGGCTTCACCGCTGAGATCGACGGCAAAGAGGTGCAGTGTGAAAAGACCGACACTGCATTCCTTGGTTTCAAGATACCAAAAGGCAGCCACAGCATAAAGATAACCTTTACCGCACCATTGCTCCACGAGGGCATAGTTCTCTCAGGGGCAGGATTGCTGATATTCATAGTATGCGTTATTATTGACAGAAGAAAATCAAAAGCTTCAAAGTAGGGAAAAAATAAAAGCGACAGAAATCTGGATCTGTCGCTTTTTTTGTCGTATGTTTAGGTTTGTCTATTCACTTATTACATAAAATATGATAAAATAACAGAGTGATTGTGTGACTTTTGTCAAAGGTTCTGTCTGAATCCCTCACCAATGGTAACATTTTCGTATGCAAGCTCACGCATTTTCAGCATTACGTCATGTGGAGTTTCTCTCATTCCGCCCGTTGCCCAATCTATTATTATTCCGCAATAGCCATGAGAATAAAAATCGGCAAAGAACTTCGCCTTATCGGAACGCTTTCTGGTTATAGCAACAGCGTGATAGAAAAATCTGATGAACAGCTTGTGCATACTTCTGAAAAGATAATGCTCGAATATCTTTTCGTTGCTTTTTAGCGTGTTTGAGTAAAAGCGCTTGTCTTTGAGCATATTTACGAGAAATCCCTCAAGACGCTCATACCAGTTGTCGTAGTTTACGCCTTTGGTGATATCAGCGAAAAGCTCGTGAAGATAAATATAGCTCAAAAGCTCATATTTATCTTGAAAATGGTAATAAAAAGACTGGCGGTTAAGACCGCACTCACCTGTTATATCAGATATGGATATTTTATCAAAGGGTTTTTGCTCGCAGAGTTTTTTCAGTGAATCACACAAAGCACTTTTGGTTATCGCAGAGCTTGACATTTAACTACATTCCTTTCAGATTCATAACGACAAAAGGTCTTTTTTGAGGAAAAATCAGACTAAGCTGAATTAATGTCAAAAAAGCAGACAATTTGCGCTAACTTTCATTATATCATAATTTTATGAAATTTCAATAACTTTTTATAAATATTTTATCATTATCATATTTTTCACAGGGGGAAACGGCATGAAAAACAATATCATCACAGAATTTATAAATGGTCAAAGCTGTAGAGCGTATGAAGCCCTGGGGGCAGTAAAAATAGAGAACGGCATAAGATTTTCCACCTATGCGCCCCATGCAAGGAAGGTAGAGCTTTGCCTGAATGGAGATATTATCCCTATGGAATGCGATGAACATGGGGTATGGAGCGTTGAACGCCCTGCAAAAGAGGGTGACATTTATCAGTATGTTATCACAACGCCTACTCTTGAAAAGCACTACCGCTCAGACCCTTTTGCGGTGTACAGCGAGGTAAGACCGAAAAATGCGTCTGTGGTGTATGATATCAACAGCTATAGCTGGAATGATGATGAATGGCTCTCAAAGCGTGACAAATGCTATGAAAAGCCAATGAACATATATGAGGTGCATTTCGGCTCGTGGCGCATAAAAGAGGGAAAAGAAGAAACCGACCGCTTTTACACCTATGAAGAAATGATAGACCTGCTCATACCTTATGTAAAGGAAATGGGCTATACCCATATCGAGCTTCTGCCACTGACGGAATATCCTTATGACGGCTCATGGGGCTATCAGGTGTCGGGATATTTCTCCGCAACCAGCCGTTACGGCGACCCTAGAGGGCTTATGAAGTTCATAGACGCTTGTCATGCGGAAAATATCGGCATTATTCTGGACTTTGTGCCCGTACATTTTGTCCGTGATTTCTATGCCCTGCACATCTATGACGGAAGCTTCCTCTTTGAAAGCGACAACGAGTATGACAGATACTCCGAGTGGGGTACTGCCCTGTTTGACTACACAAAGCCTCATGTGCTTAGCTTTGTAAAATCCTCAGTTAATTTCTGGATAGAAAAATATCATGTTGACGGATTGAGATATGATGCAGTTGCAAACCTTATCTATCGTCACGGCCACACTGATGACGCTGTGAACGACAGCGGTATATGGTTCTTGAAGAACACTAATTACGCCATTCAGAAAATGCACCCTGACGTTATGCTTTTTGCAGAAGATTCCACAAACTACACAAAGGTAACTGCCCCTGTTGAGTTCGGCGGTCTTGGCTTTGACTATAAATGGGATCTGGGCTTCATGAACGATACCATCAATTATATAAAGACTCCGCCTTTTGAACGCAGAAATCATCACAATAAAATGACTTTCTCCATGAGTTATTTCTATAATGACCTTTTCATTCTTCCGTATTCCCACGACGAGGTAGTTCACGGCAAGAAAACCATGGTGGATAAGGTGTTCGGCAGTCAGCAGGAGCAGTTTGCTACCATAAGAGCACTGTATACTTTCCAGTTCACTCACCCTGGCAAGAAACTCAACTTCATGGGCAACGAGCTTGGCGAATATCTTGAATGGCGTGATGAAAAAGAGCTTGGCTGGAATTTGCTCACATATCCTATACACGATTCATTACACGAGTATGTGAAAGCACTCCACAAGCTTTATCTTGAACAGCCTGCACTGTATAAGTCCGACTATAATTCCACATCTTTCCGCTGGATAGACGCAGACAACAAAAATCAGTGCATTTATGCCTACCGCAGAAGCGACCCTTCCGGCAAGACGCTTTATATGGTGTTCAATTTTTCCGGAAGCTATCAGAACTATATCCTGAAGGTCGAGCAAAACGGAGCCTACAAAGAGCTTCTCAACTCTGACCGTGATATTTATAGTGGATCAAACTGCATAAACAGCGGTCTTTATACCACAAACTATAAGCTGCCACTCAGACTCGCACCTCTCAGCAGCGTTATAATTACCACAGAATGAGAAAAAAATATTAAAAATCATAAAATACTATTGCAAAATGGCGAAATATGCGTTATAATATGAGTGTATGTAATATACAACATTTACACCAAAATCATTTGAGAGGAGTTATGTAAATAATGGTTTATTCTCACGAAGTTGAAACAATGTGCCCTATCGCTCAGGGCGTTGCTCACGGTGCAGCTCCAATTCCAGAAGAAGCAAAGTGGGTAAAAGCTAAGGAAATCAAGGATATCTCAGGCTTTACACACGGTATCGGCTGGTGTGCTCCACAGCAGGGCTGCTGCAAGCTGACACTTAACGTAAAAGAGGGCGTTATCCAGGAATGTCTCGTTGAAACTATCGGCTGCTCAGGTATGACACACTCTGCTGCTATGGCATCAGAGATCCTTCCAGGCAGAACAGTTCTCGAGGCTCTTAACACAGACCTCGTTTGCGACGCTATCAACACAGCTATGAGAGAGCTTTTCCTCCAGATCGTTTACGGTCGTTCACAGAGTGCATTCTCTGAGGGCGGTCTTGTAGTAGGCGCTGGTCTTGAGGACCTTGGTAAGGGACTTCGTTCACAGGTAGGTACTATGTATGGTACACTTGCAAAGGGTCCTAGATACCTTGAAATGACAGACGGCTATGTTACAGGTCTTGCACTTAACGAAGATGACGAGATCATCGGCTACAAGTTTGTAAACTTCGGCAAGATGATGGACTTCATCAAGGCTGGCGACGATGCTAACACTGCTTTTGAGAAAGCACAGGGTCAGTACGGTAGAGTAGCTGACGCTGTTAAGATCGTTGACCCAAGAAAAGAATAAGGAGGATTTGTTACAATGGCTTTATTTGAATCATATGAGAGAAGAGAAAAGCAGATCCTTGCTGTTATCAATCAGTACGGTATCAACACTATCGAAGAGTGTGCTGACGTATGCAAGGCTAAGGGTCTTGACATTTATAAGCTCGTTGAGGGCATTCAGCCTATCTGCTTTGAGAACGCTAAGTGGGCTTACACAGTAGGCTGCGCTATCGCTATCAAGAAGGGCTGCACAAGAGCTGCTGACGCTGCTGCTGCTATCGGCGAGGGACTTCAGGCTTTCTGTATCCCTGGCTCTGTAGCTGACCAGAGAAAGGTTGGTCTTGGTCACGGTAACCTCGGCAAGATGCTTCTTGAAGAGGATACAGAGTGCTTCGCATTCCTCGCAGGCCACGAATCATTCGCTGCCGCTGAGGGTGCTATCGGTATCGCTGAGAAGGCTAACAAGGTTAGAACAAAGCCTCTGAGAGTTATTCTTAACGGTCTTGGCAAGGACGCTGCACAGATCATCGCTAGAATCAACGGCTTCACATATGTTGAAACAGAAATGGATTACTACACAGGCGAAGTTAAGGAAGTATTCCGCAAGGCATACTCTGACGGTCTGAGAGCTAAGGTAAACTGCTACGGTGCTAACGACGTTACAGAAGGCGTTGCTATCATGTGGAAGGAAAATGTTGACGTTTCTATCACAGGTAACTCAACAAACCCAACAAGATTCCAGCACCCAGTTGCAGGTACATACAAGAAGGAAAGACTTGAGAAGGGCAAGAAGTACTTCTCAGTTGCTTCAGGCGGAGGAACAGGTAGAACTCTGCACCCAGATAACATGGCTGCTGGTCCTGCTTCTTACGGTATGACAGATACAATGGGAAGAATGCACAGCGACGCTCAGTTTGCTGGTTCTTCTTCAGTTCCTGCACACGTTGAGATGATGGGTCTTATCGGCATGGGCAACAACCCAATGGTTGGTGCTACAGTTGCTTGCGCAGTTGCAGTTGAAGAGGCTATGAAGTAAGGTTTTAAACCACTTCACAAGTCTTGTAATGTGAACAACGATAAGACTTCGTGTTCAAAAGAATATCAGTAAGGCGTTAGATTTTGTTCTAACGCCTTATTTTTATGCAAAAAAAACCTCCCCATGCTGTAAGAAAGGTCTGACGACCAAACTAAAGCGCAGGAAGGTCAATATAACAAATACAAGCTAAAAACTGCATAACTCCCATATTAAAAGAACTTTGCGATGTCCTCAACAGCTCTCCTTTTAGGTCTGGCAGGGGCTTCTGCAGGATAGCCAACGGCTATAACCGATACTACAATCTCGCTTTCAGGTATTTCAAGCACCTCACGGAGCTTTTCTCCGTCCCTGATGCCCATTACAAGCGAGCCTAAGCCAAGCTCAGCCGCTTTGAGAAGAAGTATTTCATTGTGCAGACCAAGATCGTAAAAACCCCAGCCATTGCCGACTTCATTATCAGGATCACCCTCTTTGTCAAAACCTGCTCTTGTATGTACAAAAGTCGTTACAAGAAGCGCTGCATTTTCGGACCTTTCTCTGTTAAATCCGGGCAAGCACTCCTCTCTTACCCTCTTTGTCATCTCGTCACTGAGAACGCAGTAATACCTTGCAGTTTCAGAGTTTTTCCACGATGGTGCTTCTGTTGCGGCAGCTATGAGCGTTTCTATCTGCTCTTTTGTTACCTTTTTACTGCCGTCATATTTTCTTATGCTTCTTCTGCTTTCAATAAGCTTCTGAAATTCCATTTATATCTCTCCTTGTCAAAATGTGAGGCTCACGCCTATTTCAGATACAATTATAACATATCACTTCCACCATTTCAAGTAGCAAAAGCCCTTGAAATGTTCATATTATTGTGATACAATAACGTAAAGACAATATGGGGGTGCAGACTATGAGCTTTGTAAAATTCGAGAACGTTTATAAAAGATACAAAATGGGCGAGATAACCATAAATGCCGCAGACGGTGTTTCATTTGAGATAGAAAAAGGCGAATTTGCTGTTATAGTAGGCGCAAGCGGTGCAGGAAAAACTACTATACTTAATATGCTCGGCGGCATGGATACCTGCGACGAGGGCAAGATCCTTGTTGACGGCAAGGACATTGCCACTTTTAATAAAAAGCAGCTCACAACATACCGCAGATATGACATAGGCTTTGTTTTTCAATTCTATAACCTTGTGAATAATCTTACTGCTAAGGAAAATGTAGAGCTTGCCACACAGATATGCGCACATGCCTCACAGCCTGAAGAAGTGCTGAAAAAAGTGGGACTCGAGGACAGAATGAACAACTTCCCCTCCCAGCTTTCAGGCGGCGAGCAGCAGCGTGTTTCTATCGCACGAGCATTGGCGAAAAATCCTAAGCTTCTTCTTTGCGACGAACCAACGGGCGCTCTTGATTACAACACAGGTAAAAATATCCTCAGACTTTTACAGGATACCTGCCGAAATGACGGTGTGACAGTTATAGTCATAACCCACAACTCTGCAATCGCACCAATGGCTGACAGAGTTATAACCGTCAAAAACAGCAAGGTAGACAAAGTTGAGATAAATAAAGATCCTGTTGACGTTTCTACTATCGAATGGTAACGGAGAAATATATGAAAATTCTTTCGCCTGTCAAATACGAATATGGCAATCTGAAAATAGGCGGAGGCGGCTTTGTGACAGGTATCACTTTCCACCCCACCGACAGCAGAACGCTGTATATCCGCACTGACATAGGCGGTATCTACCGCTATGACTTTGATAAACAAACTTGGGTGTATCTGGCAGACAAAGTTACCGCAGACGACCCTGCTCAGACCTATCCCCTTGCAATAGCCCTTGACGAAAACGACCCAAATAAGCTGTTTTTCACCTGCGGAGATAAACGCTCAAATTATATCTGCATATCTGATGACAAGGGAGAAAATATAATTCAAAAGACACTGCCATGCAGCGTTCACGGAAACGAAGTTGGCAGAGCCACAGGCGACAGACTTATTTACAAAAACGGCAGGCTGTATTTCGGCTCGCAGACCGCAGGAATTATCTATTCTGAGGATATGGGCGAAAGCTGGCAAAACATAGACCTGTTTGGTGAGAAAAACATCTCGCTTATATGGACAAACAGTGAGGGCAAACTTTTTATAGCAGGCTGTTCAGGTGAAGCAAACTCCCCTGACGGTGTAACAAGAGGTCACACTCTGTATTGCTCCACAGACGGCTTGAAAAGCTTCGTTCCCCTCACCGCCCCCGATCCTGTGAAATACGAAAACTCCTCCTATTATGGCTTCGTGCCACAGCGTATCACCAGCGACAGCAGATATATATACATCACTTTTGCTTCAAGCGGAGAAGTATTCTACGGTGGCATGGGTGCTTATGCTTGCGACACAGGCTCGCTTTCAGGCGGCAAGGTATACAGATACCGCATCGAAAATGGAGTGACTGTTTTTGACAAAGACATAACCCCCGAGGACCATATCCCATGCGGCTACAGCGGAATATGTTCCAACGGCAAAATGCTCTTGCTATCAACTGTCTGCCGAAAAAATGGCGGAGATATGATCTATACAAGCACCGACAGCGGTGAAAGCTGGAAGATAATAATGAATAGGCTTGAATATAGCCGATTCGATTGGAATATCCCATACATGAAGCCTTCATACAACGGCGGCGGAAACTGTGTCCACTGGATAAGCGACATAAAGTTTTCACCTTTTGACAGCGACACAGCCTTGTTCAACACAGGAACAGGTCTGTTCATGATAACAGGTCTTGCAAGCGGAGATGTGCTTGTCAAACCATTCTGCGAGGGCATAGAGGAAACTGTTCACCTTAATGTATACACCACTCCCCATGGCAGGAATCGCATTATAGATATCATTGGCGACCTTGGTGGCTTTGCCTTTGAAGATTATGACAGTGAGTGCGAAAATTCCTTTGCAAACGAAAATGGCGACCGCTACATCACCTGCCTTAATGCTGATCTCACCCTCAGCGACCCCGAATACATCGTCGCAACTCCCCGTGGCAACTGGACAGGCAAAACAAAAGGTGGTCTGATCTTATCCAAAGATTGCGGTTCAACATGGGAAAGACTTTCCATGCCCCGTGGGCTTTCTGAGTTTATAGACCAAAAGCTTGACAACATCGAAAAGCCTAATGTAGACTCAGGTTGGACAGCGATATCTGCCGACGGCAAACGCATAATGTGGGCTGTTGCAGGCGGCAGGGGCTTTTCTAACAAGGCTGTCTGCTATACCGACGATGAGGGCAAAACATGGCAAAAGTCCATTTTTACGGACAGCAATGGAAACTCTGCAGATGAACACAACGTAAAAATTTTCTCGGACTATTACAACAGCGATCTTTTCTTCGCCATAGCAGAACGAGAAAATCTGGGGCTTTACATCAGCCGTGACAAAGGTGCAACTTTCAGAGAGGTGTCCATAAAAACGGACATAAAGTGTCCACGATACGCTCACTATCAGCTTTCAAGACAGCCAGATAAAAGCGGAGTATTCTGGCTTGCAAACGGCATAAAAGGACTTTACCGCTTCGAGATAAAGAGTGACAGCGTGGGTATAAGTGATATTCTCCCTGAGGACAGGATTAACTGCATAGGCTTTGGAAAAGGGCTTGAAGAAACTCCTGCAATGTATGTCACAGGAAATATCAGTGGCGAATACGGCTTTTATATTTCTGATGATCTGGGCGAAAGTTTCGCACGTATAAATACCGATAGACAGCAATACGGTGTTATACACTCAATATGCGGAGATATGCGAGAACACGGCGTTTTCTGCCTTGCCACAGGCTCTCACGGACTTATGTTCGGCAGACAAAAAAACCTTGCAAAGCCGTGAAAAATGTGGTATAATCAAAGTAACATAATTGAAAGGAAGTTCAATATGACCTACAAGGAAGAATTTATAAAATTTATGGTAGACAGCGGAGTTCTCACATTCGGCGACTTCACTCTTAAAAGTGGCAGAAAAGCTCCGTATTTCATCAACTGCGGAAACTATAAAACAGGAGAACAGCTTGCAAAGCTGGGCGGCTTTTACGCTGATTGCATAGCTGACAACAAAATACCTGTTGAAACACTTTTCGGACCTGCATATAAGGGTATCCCTCTTGCTGTTTCAGCCGTTATCGCGCTTGCAACAAAGTATGGCATTGACGTTTCTTACTGCTTTGACAGAAAAGAGGCTAAAGACCACGGCGAGGGCGGAATGTTCGTCGGCAAAAAGCTTGCAGACGGTGAAAAGGTAATAATCATCGACGATGTTATGACATCTGGCAAGGCTCTCAGAGAGTCAATGCCAAAGCTCAAAAGTGCCGCAGACGTAAACGTAACAGGCATGGTGATAACAGTTGACAGAATGGAAAAGGCACTGGATACTGACCTTTCAGCTGTTGAACAGGCTTATAAAGACTTTGGCGTAAAGGTATACTCTATCGTAAACATCAACGATATCATCAAGGCTATTCAGGACGGTGTTGTTGAGGGCAAAGAGTATCTTGACAAAATGCTGGAATACCGTGCAGCATACGGAGTTGACCACGAATAATAAGCCTGCTTGAGAAAAATTTGAGGTTATTTTAAAGTTACAAATTGAAATAATTTGTAACAATATTGTAGTGAAATGTAACTTGTCTGTTCTTGAAGTTACAGCCCCTAAAGGCTATAATATGTAATGTAGAACAGAGAAAGAAAAAGAATGTAAACACTAAGATCAAACTCTTAGCTCGTTTCATCCTCTCCAAAATTTTTACACAAGCAAAGGGCAGCCGATGGGTTGCCTTTTTGTTTTGTCGAAACGAGCAGGATAAATGTAAAAAAAGTGTTAAGTGCTTGACAAGTGACGTATATAATGGTATAATAATAAAGCTGATTTATTCAGCATATTGATAAATACTACATAGAACTACTGTCTAAACTGAAATGATGGGCTTCTATGAGTCATAATTTTAGTTTGGAAGGAGGAAGTCAAATGAGAGAAGGAATTCACCCAAAGTATGAGGAAACAACAATTACTTGCGCTTGCGGTAATGTTATCCATACTCGTTCTACAAAGAAGGATATCAAGGTTGAAATTTGTTCTAAGTGCCACCCATTCTACACCGGTAAGCAGAAGCTCGTAGATACAGGCGGACGTGTTGACAGATTCAAGAAGAGATTTAATCTTGACTAATTTTCAAAGGGAACGGATAATTCCGTTCCTTTTTTTCTTTTATATGAGGAAACCAAATGGGATATACAACAATCTATGAGGAAGCTCAGGCGAGCTTTACGGAGAAAAAGTCCGAATTTATCGGGCATATCGCACCTGTCAGCACCGCTGATGAGGCTGTCGCATTTATAAACAGGATAAAAGCCGAAAACCGCAAGGCTAGGCACAACGTCTATGCCTATGTGTTGAGAGAGGGTAACGTTTCACGATACAGCGACGACGGTGAGCCACAGGGTACAGGCGGAGTGCCTGTGCTTGATGTAATAAACAAATCTGGGCTTACAGACGTTTGTGTGGTGGTGACACGATATTTCGGTGGAATACTTTTGGGGGCAAGCGGTCTTACAAGAGCCTATTCTCAGGGTTGTTCAATGGCGGTGAACGCTGCAAGAAAAATGAAAATGTGTGAGTGTTCAAGAATATCCTTTTCCTGCGACTATACACTTTATGGCAAGGTCAGCTATGCGCTGCCTGAATATGGCGTGATAATGGAAAAAGAGGACTTTGCCGATTCTGTAAATCTTGCGTTTCTTGTGAAGTCTGAATTTTCAGACAAGCTGAAAAAACAGCTTACGGATATATCCTGCGGCAAGCTTGAATTGTCAGAAGAAACAAATCTTCTCGCTGATTTTGCGTGAAGTTTGTGCGATTATACAAAAACATTCAGCCTTTATGTAAAAATAAAGGCTTTTTTGAACTATTATAGTATATATTATATAGAGTTAGTATGTTTTATATACTGTAAGGGGGAATTTTTGTGCTGCCGAGAGAACAAACCGAGTTGTTTGAAAAACAATTTCTGAGCGAAAACGCCTGCTTGTCTGTTGATTCAAAAGGGCGTAAAGAGCCTTGCGAACCTTGTCCGCTGAGGACGTGTTTCCAGCGTGACCGTGACAGGATACTTCACTGCAACTCTTTCAGACGGCTGAAGCATAAAACTCAAGTCTATCTGTCCCCTGCAGGCGACCATTACAGAACACGACTTACTCATACCCTTGAGGTAAGTCAGATCGCACGAACTATCTCACGGGCTTTGCGGCTCAATGAAGATCTCACCGAAGCTATCGCACTGGGTCATGACCTTGGTCATACGCCTTTTGGTCATGCAGGAGAAAGGGCTCTCAACGAGCTTAGCCCTGACGGCTTTCATCACTATGAGCAAAGCCTGCGTGTAGTGGATATTTTGGAAAAAGACGGCAAGGGTCTCGACCTCACAGAAGAAGTCCGTGACGGAATATTAAAGCACACTAACATGATAGCCGACACGAAAGAGGGCTATGTTGTGCGATTTGCAGACGTTATCGCCTATATAAATCACGATATCGACGATTCCGTTCGTGCAGGCATTATGACCGAGGAGGATATCCCGAAAAACATCACAAAGGTTCTTGGCGGATCCAAGTCTAAGAGGATAACCACTCTTGTGACCTCGCTTATCAAGGGCGGAGCTGAAAGCCTGCATATGGACGACGAAGTGAGTGACGCCTACACTGCACTGCATAGATTTATGTTTGACTTTGTGTACACAAATCCAAAGTGCAAATCAGAAGAAGTCAAGGCTAAAGACATGATAGCAAAGCTCTATGACTACTATGTTCATCATATCGAAAAGCTGCCTGCCTTTTATATGAATCTCGCCTATCAGTTCGGAATTGACCGTGCTATCTGCGATTACATATCAGGCATGACAGACGGCTTTGCCATTGAGACCTTTAAAAATCTGTTTATCCCATTGGGGTGGACAAAGTATTAGCACATACCCAAGGAGGAAGAAATTTGCCGCTGCCTATAGATTTTATAGAAAGACTTAAAGCTGCCAACCCTATCGCAGAGGTCATGAGCAGCTACGTCACCCTCAAAAGAACAGGCAGAGATTATGTTTGCCTCTGCCCTTTTCACAACGAAAAAACACCGTCCTGCCATATTCACCCTGACAAAGAGTATTTTCACTGCTTTGGCTGCGGAGCAGGCGGAGATGTTATCACTTTTACAATGAAGTACAATAATCTGGACTATTGGGAAGCTGTCAAGCTCCTTGCAGAACGTGGCGGAGTGCCGCTTCCGGAGGATAACGGCTATGACAGCAAGCGCACCGATACCAGAAAGCGCTTCTATGAAATGAATAAAACAGCCGCAAGGTTTTTCTATCATCAGCTAAAGACACCACAGGGCAAGGAGTGTCTTGACTATCTTATAAACAAACGTAAGCTCAGTATTGAAACCATAAAGAAATATGGAATGGGCTTTGCTCCAAACAGTTGGTCTGCCTTGAAAAGCTATATGCTCTCTGATGGCTTCACCGAGGAAGAATTGGAGCAAGGCTCGCTTATCTCACGTTCACAGAAGAATACCCGAAATACGTTCGATTTCTTCGTAAATCGTGCAATGTTCCCTTTTATCGACCTTGCAGGTCATATAGTGGGCTTTGGCGGAAGAGCGCTCACACCTGACGATAAGAGAAAATACCTTAACTCAAAAGATACCCTTGTGTATTCAAAAAACAGATTTCTTTTCTCCATGAACTTCGCCAAAAACGCCGCAGTGAAAGATAAGACCATTCTTCTGTGCGAGGGTAATCTTGACGTAATTTCCCTTAATCAGGCAGGCTTTGAGAATGCCGTAGCTTCCTGCGGAACTGCGCTCACCCCTGAGCAGGCGAAGATAATATCCAACTATGCAGACAACGTTGTCATATGCTATGACGCAGATGGCGCAGGTCAGAAAGCCACAACGAGAGCAATAAAAATTCTAGGTGAAACTGGCCTTAAGACCACCGTTATAAAAATGAACGGTGCAAAAGACCCTGATGAGTACATAAACAAATTCGGAGCAGACCACTTTCGCCATTTGCTGAAAAAATCAGACGGTGCAATAGAGTTTGAGTTAGAAAAATGCAAAGACGGCATTGATATGGACACTGATATAGGCAGGATAGATTATCTCAAAAAAGCCTATAAAGTCCTTGCGGATATAAGCTCCCCTACTGAGCGTGAGATATACGCAAAAAAGGTGGCGGCTGAACAGAATGTGAGCATCACAACTGTCAATGCAGAACTTAATGCTATACTTAAAAACCGTCGCTATCAGTATAGCAAAAAGGAATGGACTCGCACTATAACCTTCGCTGACAAGCGTGACACCATAAACCCCGAAGCCAATGAACACAGACGAGAATCCGCCGCCGAAGCGGGTATCATATATTATCTCTACAATAATCATGACGCCTGCGGAGATGTTCTCAAAAGGCTTCCGCCCGACAAATTCGTTACCAGCTTCAATAGGCGTGTTTACGAAAGTCTGACGAGCAAGATAACCGATTTGCAGGACTGCTCTGTATCATCTTTTAATGGTGAATTTTCATCCGAGGAAGTGGGTAAGATAACGGAGATACTGGAAAAATACAGCGAACTGGGCATTGACGCCAAGGTCGCTGAGGATTATATAAATGTGCTTTTAAACTACAAGCCGAAGGAGAAACAGGAGGATATATCCGACGATGACTTCTTCAAAAAGTTTGAAGAAATGCGCAAAAAGAATTAGCAAAGATCAACCGATGTAAAAATTGAGATTGGAGTGTTTGAAATGACAGACAAGAAACAGATACTTGATAACCTTATGGAACACGGCAAAACTACAGGCAAGCTCACTACAAAAGAGATAACTGACGCTCTTGAAAAGCTCGACTATGACGTCGAGCAAATGGACAGCTTCTATGATAGCTGTGCCGCAAATAATATTGAGATAATTGATGATATCATCACCGACGACAGTCTTGACATGGTGAACCCAGAAGACGATCTGGATCAGGACGGCGTTGATATTTCCCTTTCAACTGACGGGATTGCTATCGACGACCCGGTTAAGATCTACCTTAAGGAAATAGGCAGAGTGCCACTTCTTACCTCCGAGGAGGAGATACAGCTTGCAGAAAAGATGTCTAGCGGCAATGAAAAGGACGCTAAAAAAGCAAGAAAAAGACTTGCAGAAGCAAACCTCAGACTTGTTGTTTCTATCGCAAAGAAATATGTGGGCAGAGGAATGAGCTTCCTTGACCTTATCCAGGAAGGCAACATGGGTCTTATCAAAGCCGTTGAAAAATTCGACTATACAAAGGGCTTCAAATTCTCCACATATGCCACATGGTGGATAAGACAGGCTATAACAAGAGCGATCGCCGATCAGGCAAGAACTATCAGAATACCTGTACACATGGTAGAAACTATCACAAAGGTAAAGAAAGTATCCTCACAGCTTCTCCACAAGAACGGTCATGATCCGTCACCTGAGGAAATAGCAAAAGAGCTTGATATGAGCGTTGAAAGAGTAAGAGAGATAATGCGTATCGCTCAGGACCCTGTTTCTCTTGAAACACCTATCGGTGAGGAGGAGGACTCACATCTTGGCGACTTTATCCCTGATGATGACGCTCCAGCTCCGGCAGAAGCCGCTTCACTTGTGCTTCTTAAAGAGCAGATAAATCAGGTGCTTTCCACTCTTACAGAGAGAGAAGAGAAGGTGCTCAGACTGCGTTTCGGTCTTGAGGACGGACGTTCAAGAACTCTTGAAGAAGTAGGTCAGCAGTTCAACGTTACCCGTGAGAGAATACGTCAGATAGAGGCAAAGGCTCTCAGAAAGCTCCGTCACCCTAACAGGAGCAACAAGGTAAGAGATTATCTTGACTAAGTTTCGGAGGAAATAAATGTTTATAACACTTGAGGCGGATTACGCAGTAAGAATAGTATCCGTTCTATGCCGCGAAAAAGACAAAATGGACGCAAAAACCATTTCCAATGATGCCTGCGTTACACTTCGATTTGCGCTGAAGATACTGAGAAAGCTTGTTGCGGCTGATATAGTGAAGTCATATAAAGGCACGCAGGGGGGCTATATCATAAATAAAGACCCTGCACAACTTACCTTGAAAGACGTTCTTGAAGCCATAGAGGGTACATATTATTTTTCAAGATGTCTTTCCCCAGACTGCACCTGCAACAGAGGTGCAGACGGTATCTGCTGTTATCAGAAAGCTTTTAACGAGATATCTGAAATGGTAAGGAACAAGCTTGACACATATACCTTTGCGGAGCTTATCGCAAATTCTGAGGAATTTAACCGAGAGGATACTGCTAATGAAACGCAGCAAGAAATTCAAGCTTGACAAGGAAGCTATAAACAAAATAGACAGCGAGTATGACGATCGTGACCTTTCAAACTACACAAATTACGAGGTCTATGAGGAAGAAAAGCCGCGTCACAGATTTCTGAAAAAGCTCGTAAAACGGCTGTTAATACTGTGTGCAGTTGTGCTTGTGATAAACCTTGCGGTGCTTTTGTATACAGGCAGACTGTGGTTCAATGAGCCGAAAAAGCGTGACTATCCAATAAGAGGACCTGTTGTAACAGAGTCAATGGGCGAGATACGCTGGAAGAGTTTTGCTAAGCAGAATATCCAGACCGCCTATATAAGAGCCACCAAAGGCACTACCTTTGAGGACGGTGCGTTCCGTGACAACTGGAACGGCTCAAAGGACACTGATATATCAGTGGGTGCATATCATGTGCTTGAGCTTGATACTGACGGCACTAAGCAGGCAGAGCATTTCATAAATGCTGTGGGCGAGGATCTAAGCGGCAGGCTTATCCCTGCAGTGGAGGTAAGACTGAGAGGACTTTACAGACTTTTGCCACCTGACTATTACGAAGCCGCAGATAACCTTGCAGACTTCTGCGACAGGATAGAAAAGCAATACGGCGTAAGACCTGTCATATACTGCACAGAACGGACGTACAAAAACATCGTTGCTTCAGACAGCAGATTTAACAAAGACAAGATATGGTATGAGAGCCTGTTTTCAAGGCCTGACGAGGATATGGATTGGACGTTCTGGACTTATACCAACCGTGTAAAATTCTCATTCTATGAAAGCGGCGAATATCTCCACATGACGGTATTTAATGGCAGCGAAGATGATTTCAAAAAACTTATAATATGAAAAAGCGTGTATGTTTTTTTGCATACACGCTTTTTCTATCACATAAAATAAAAACAGGACAAACACTTTCATGTCCGTCCTGTCTGTTTCATAATATTACTACAAATATGTAATTACTTAGCTTCACCCTTGAGCTCTGCCATACAAGCTGCACAAATTGTCTTGCCCTTGTATTCAACGCACTCTTCACCGCTTCCGCAGAAGATACAAGTTCTCTGGAACTTCTTCAGAATGATCTTGTCATCATCTGTATAGATCTCGATAGCGTCCTTAACAGCAAGGTCGTAGGTTCTTCTGAGCTCGATAGGAAGAACTATTCTTCCAAGCTCGTCAACTTTTCTTACAATTCCTGTAGATTTCATAAAATCAATCCCCTTTAAATTAATTTGAAACACAAAAATAGTATTTCATTTAACATAAATCTTATGATAAACATATTATAACAAACATAATTACATTTGTCAAGCGTTATCACCAAAATTTCACACTTATTGTCAAAGTTTTTTATATATTAACTTGATATGAATACTAACCGAAAGGAGTGTTAATTATATTAAGCGTAATAATTGTGATATTGTCCCTATCCGCCTTGTTATGCGGTTTTCTTAAAGGCGACATGACAGCAGTATCAGTGGCTTCTCTTGAAGGCTGCAACAAAGCGGTGGAGCTTGTCATATACTTGAGTGGCTCGATGTGTCTTTGGGGCGGACTTATGAAGATATGTGAAAAGGCTGGCATAACAGCGGTCATTGCCCGTATGCTATCCCCTGTCACAAGGCTGCTATTCAGAGATGCCGCACACTGCCCCGAGGTCATGAATGCCGTGACAATGAACCTGACCGCAAACCTTTTAGGATTAGGCAATGCCGCCACACCCTCAGGCATAGCCACAGTGAAAGCCATGCAGAAGCTTCCGCCTGCGGCACGAAAGAAGTGCATTTCTATGCTTGTGGTGCTTAACACGGCTTCCATTCAGCTTATCCCCTCCACCATTGCGGCAATGCGCCTTGAACACGGTGCAGTATCCCCCTTTGACGTAACGCCTGCTATCATTTTCTCCTCCCTTATCTCCGTGACCGCAGGCTGTCTTATGGTCTATGCCCTCAACCTAAGAAAGGACGAACGCCATGAATTTCGGTGACATTTTCGTGCCTGCGCTTATGGTTTTTATACTTTGCTATGGGCTTGTGAAGAAGGTGGATATAGTGAATGTGTTCTGCGAGGGTGCGACTGAAAACCTCAAAATCGCCGTGGGGCTTATACCAATGCTCATTCTGCTTATGACAGCAGTGGGAATGTTCACATCATCAGGTGCGGCTGATATTATAGCAAAACTGCTCCGACCTGTAACCACTTTTCTAGGCTTTCCAGAAGAGTGCATACCCCTTGCCATAGTCAGACCCATTTCAGGGAGCGGCGCACTCGCCTGCCTTGAAACCATTCTTTCAAGCGTTTCCCCTGACAGCTACAGCGGACGTGTGGCAAGCGTTTTAATGGGGTCAACGGAAACGACATTCTACACCATAGCAGTATATTTTTCAGCCATAAAACAAAAAGCTTACCCTTCTGTATTTGCTGCGGCGTGCCTTTCAGACCTTATGGGATTTGTATTCTCTGCACTTGCTGTAAGGCTGTTTTTCTCATAAAACGCAGGAATAAATTTCACATATCGGTACATAATAGACCTATCACAAATATACGGAGGTCTTACCAGTGAAAGATATGTTTTGTTTCCAGTGTCAGCAGACTGCACACAACACAGGCTGTGACGGAAAAGTAGGCGTATGTGGCAAAAAAGCCGACACAGCAGTTTATCAAGACGAGCTTATCGGTGCACTTATCGCCCTTGCAAACGCTGCAGAAAATGGCTCGCCAACTGAAAAAACAGATATGCTCATACTCAAAGGGCTTTTTACGACTATCACTAACGTGAACTTCAATAATGTCACCATAAAACAGCTCACAGAGGAGATACACATTGAGCGAAACCGCATCAACTCTCAGAAGTTTGATGACTACGACATGAAAAAACTGTGGAACGATCATGAAGATATCCGCTCGCTGAAATCACTTATCCTCTTCGGAATAAAAGGTATGGCGGCGTATGCTTATCACGCACAGGCACTTGGCAAAACTGACAGCGAGGTGACAAGCTTTTTCTACAAGGCTCTGCGTGCCATAGGCAGTGAGAACGACCCTGAAAAGCTGTTGGGGCTGGTGCTTGAAACAGGCAATGTGAACCTGAAATGTATGGCACTTCTCGACGACGCAAACACTGACGCATACGGCGACCCTGTCCCTACAGAAGTTCCACTGACCATTGAAAAAGGGCCTTTTATCGTCGTGAGCGGTCATGACCTGCACGATATGAAACTTCTCCTTGAGCAGACCAAAGACAAGGGCGTGAACATCTACACTCACAGTGAAATGCTCCCTGCCCATGGTTATCCAAAGCTCAAAGCCTATCCGCAGCTAAAGGGCAATTTCGGCACAGGCTGGCAAAATCAGCAGACTGAATTTCACAATATCCCTGCACCGATACTTTTCACAACAAACTGCATAATGCCTGTCCGTCAAAGCTACTGCGACAGAGTTTTCACCACCTCTATCGTGTCATATCCTGAGCTTGTGCACATTGGCGACGACAAGGATTTTACGCCTGTTATAAAAAAAGCCATTGAGTGCGGCGGCTATGATGAGGACAGAGAAATGACAGGCATGAACGGCGGACACACAGTAACAACAGGCTTTGCACACAACGCAGTGCTGTCAAATGCCGAAAAGATAATAAGCCTTGTGAAAGAGGGCAGGATAAAGCACTTCTTCCTCATAGGCGGCTGTGACGGTGCGTCACCGAGCAGAAGTTACTATTCTGACTTCGCAAGGCTCACGCCGCCTGACAGCCTTATCCTCACTCTTGCCTGCGGAAAATACCGCATAAACGATATGGATCTTGGCACTATCGACGGCATACCAAGGATACTTGATTGCGGACAGTGCAATGACGCATACTCAGCCATAAAGATAGCCCTTGCACTTGCCGAGGCGTTCGACTGCGGCGTGAACGATCTGCCGCTGACACTTGTGCTTTCATGGTATGAGCAAAAGGCAGTGTGCATACTTCTCACCCTGCTTTCATTGGGCATAAAGAACATCTACCTCGGACCGACCCTCCCTGCATTCGTTTCAAAGGGAGTGCTTGACGTTTTGGTCGATAAGTTCCAGCTTACTCCTATCAGCACACCAGAGGAAGATATAAAGAAAATACTCGGCTAAATTTTCGCAGGAGCGTGTTTTTTACGTTCCTGCTGAGAGTGCTGAAAAACCGAGCAAGCGGGACGTTGAGGGCGCCGTCCCCTACAAATGACGTAACTATTTTATGTATGGGCGACCTTTGTGCCGCTCGCTAACTTTTGGCTTTTTAATAAATTGGCAGGAGCGTGATTTTTACGTTCCTGCTTTTTTGTCGTAAAAAAAATCTTCTTCATTTCTTGTATAGGAGAATAAAATATGGTATAATCATATTAAAGAAAAAACAAGAAATCGGAGGTACATAAAATGTCTGAAATAAAATGTCCCCACTGCGGAGAGGTATTCAAAGTTGATGAACAGGGCTATGCGGCTATCGTGGCACAGGTAAAAACGGCTGAGTTTGACAAAGAGCTTGACAAGCGTGTGGCTGATGAAAAAGACAAGGCTTTGAAGCTTGCTAAGCTTGATTTTGACAGCAAGTATACAAAGGCTGTCAATGATAAGGATATGGAGATACAAAAGCTGAAAGCGGCTGCGGCTAACGGTGAGAGCGAAAAGACGCTTGCAGTCACAAAGGCTCAGGAAAGCACAAGAGCCGAGTATGAAAAAACGCTTGAACAGCTCAAAGAGCAGATAAGTCAAAACGAAAAGCTTATCGCACAGCTTACCGCTCAGACCAAATCTATGACCACAGAAAAAGAACTTGCCATATCAATGGCTGTGGAGAAAGCAAGATCGCAATTCAACAGCGAAAAGGATAAGCTCAGGCAGGAGATATCTCAGCGTGATATGCAGATACAGCAGCTGAACTCCGAACACACTCTGCAAATGCAAAAGTCAGAAAATGAATATAAAGCGGAGATAACACGTCTTGAAACAGATATCAAAAATAAGGATACTGAAAAGGCTTTGGAGCTTACCACTGCACTTTCAAAAGTGGAAAGTGAGAAAAATTCCACTATTGCAGATCTTAATGCACAGATAAAAAGTAAGGACGAAGCTATCGCATACTACAAAGACCTAAAAAGCCGTCTGTCTACAAAAATGGTGGGCGAGAGCCTTGAACAGCACTGCATGAACGAGTTCAACAAGATAAGAGCTACCGCATTCAGAAACGCTTATTTTGACAAGGATAACGATGCAAGCTCGGGAAGCAAGGGTGACTTTATCTACCGTGAATGTGATGAAAACGGTGTGGAGATAATATCCATAATGTTTGAAATGAAAAACGAGCAGGACACCACCTCCACCAAGAAAAAGAACGAGCATTTCTTCAAGGAGCTGGACAAGGACAGACATCAGAAAAATTGCGAATACGCTGTACTTGTTTCACTTCTGGAAAGCGACAGCGAGCTTTATAACGCAGGTATCACAGATGTTTCATATGCTTATGATAAAATGTATGTAGTCAGACCTCAGTGTTTTATACCAATAATCACCATACTGAGAAATGCCGCCATGAATACCCTTTCCTATAAGGAAGAGCTCGAAAAGGTGCGCAACGAGAATATCGACATCACAATGTTTGAGCAAAACATCAACACTTTCAAGGAGGGCTTTGCCCGAAACTATGAACTTGCAAGCAGACGTTTTGGCGAAGCTATCACAGAAATAGACAAGTCTATAGCACATCTCACAAAGATAAAAGAAAACCTTATTTCATCAGAAAACAATCTGCGCCTTGCAAACAAAAAGGCTGACGCTCTCACTATCAAGAGTCTTACCAAAAATAACCCTACCATGCAGAAAAAATTTGCCGAGCTTAAAGGAGAATAATTGCTGACATATGAAAGGAGTGGCAAAGCCATGAAAAAAGATATCAGAAAAGACATTTTCACAATTATCGCCGTGACTGTCGCCGCCTTTCTGATGGCGCTAAACACAAAGACCTTTGTAAACACAGGCGGTCTTTACCCAGGCGGAATGACAGGAATGTCCATACTCATACAGCGTGCAGTGAAACAGCTTGCAGGCATAATGCTTCCGTTCAGCATCATAAACATAACTCTGAACATAATCCCCGTGTATATCGGTTTCAGATTTATCGGCAAAAAGTTCACGGCTTTTTCCTGCGTGATGATACTGCTCAACAGCTTTTTCACCGACCTTATCCCCAATCACATAATCACCCAGGACGTGCTTCTCATAAGCATCTTCGGAGGAATGATAAACGGCGTTGCCATTAGCCTCTGCCTTAATCGTGGTGCAACATCAGGTGGAACGGACTTTATATCCATTTATCTTTCAGAGAAAAGCAATATGGACACCTTCAATGTTATACTTGGCTTCAATGCGGTCATATTGTGCGTTGCAGGCTTTATGTTCGGCTGGGACAAAGCTCTGTATTCTATCATCTTTCAATATGCTTCAACAACCGTTTTGCATATGCTCTACAAAAAATTCCAGCAAAGCACCTTGCTTATCGTAACAAACAAGCCCAAAGAGATAGCAGACGCTATTTATGCAGCGAGCCAGCATGGTGCGACCATACTTGACGGCGAGGGATCTTATGGACACTGCGAAAGACAGATCGTCTATTCAGTAGTATCAGCGGCACAGACCAAAAAAGTCATACACGCTGTAAAAGAAGCCGATCCGAAAGCCTTCATAAACGAAGTAAAAACACAAAAACTCTCAGGAAGATTTTATCTGCCAAAAGAGAGCTGATACAGAAGCGGACCCCAAAAAAGGTCCGCTTTTTATTAAAAAAAATCTTGTTCAACCCTTGTACTTTGCGAAAAAATATGATATACTATTAATATATATAAAATCATCTGTATTTGTTTTTTTTCATTACATTTACAGAAATTATCGAAAGGGTGTGAACTATGCTTGACAGTATCGCTTATGTTATAAACGCTGTTTGGGGCGTTTTTACATCAATTGGTCTTAATGACATTGTCGATATTGCTATCCTCTCCTTTCTGATATTCCACGGCATAAAGCTTATTCGTGAAACAAGGGCGCAGCAGCTCACAAAAGGTATCCTTATACTTATAGGCTGCTATCTGCTTGCAGTATTCTTTAATTTGCAAACTATCAGATTTTTGCTAAAGATCTGCTTCCAGTGGGGCTTCCTTGCTCTTATCATAATGTTTCAGCCTGAACTCAGACGTGTTCTTGAAAAGGTTGGACGAACAAGTCTGGGTGGCTTTAATTTCTTTAACTCCGGTGACTCTGACGACAACACCGAACATTGGAAAAAAGCTATTGACGCTATATGTGATTCTGCCGCAAGTCTTTCTTCCACCAAAACAGGTGCGCTTATAATCTGTGAGAGAAAGACAAAGCTTGGGGAACAGATAGCTACAGGAACGATACTCAACTGCATACCGTCAACAGCGATATTCGGAAACATATTCTTCCCGAATACACCGCTCCATGATGGTGCTGTAATAATCAGAGACGGAATAATACTTGCGGCAGGCTGTTTCTTGCCAAGACCGCAGAAAGACGAACTTATAAACAAACAACTCGGTTCAAGACACCGTGCAGCTATCGGAATGAGCGAAAACTCTGACGCAATAGTCGTCGTGGTATCTGAGGAAACAGGCAACATCTCAGTTGCCGAAAACGGAGAGCTTACCAGAGGATATTCAAAGGACTCTCTGAAAAGACTTCTGGACAATCGTCTTTTGCCTGAAAAGGACGCTAATTCCATTAGAGAAAATTCTTTTGCAGGAAGGGTGATTTCAAAATGGAAAAAGTAAAAAAGGCTAAAAAAGAAAATCGCCATGGCGCAGACTTTGGTCTGAGAATACTTTCCATAATCATTGCTGTAATAATATGGTTCGCCCTTTCTATCACTCAGTATCCTACAATAAACAAGACTATAACAAACGTTCCTGTTGTGTTCTCACTTGACGGAACGCAGGCAAAAGAAAAAGGACTTTCCGCACTCAACTATAAGGATATCTCCGTAGACGTTGAGATAAAGGGCATGAACTATGAGATAGGCAGCTATACTGCCGCAGATCTTGTGGCAACTGTCAATCTTGATGACGTAACAAAAGAGGGTACCTACGACCTTGACATCGATGTCAAGTCATCACATTCCACCGACAAGGTAACTGTAGTTTCTGTCAACCCTGACACTGTTTCTGTGGAGTTTGACAGACTTACCACAAAGACTATCCCACTCACCGCAGAAGCCCCGCTCATAAGCGCTGAGGAGGGCTATATCCTTAAAGAAACTACCACATCGCCAAGCGAGATAACAGTTGAAGGTCCGAAAAATGACCTTGACAACATAAGCAAAGCAGTGGCACAGATCTCAAAATCAAAGAAAATATCCGAGGACACGACTATCAACACACAGGATATTGTATTCTATGACGATGACGACAACGTTGTTGATCCATCTAAAATAGAGGTCAAGGATACAAAGTCTGTCGATGTGAATTTTGTTATCTACAAGAAAAAGACAGCAAAGCTAAAGGTAGATATCTCTAATTGTATGGATAATTTTGATGTCAGCTCACTGCCACTGAAGCTTTCCGAGGAAGAGATATCTGTGGTATCGCCAAATCTTGACGACTCAGATACAGAAACGCTTACTATCGGCTCCATAAAACTTTCAGAGATAAACCTTGCAAAGGTGTTCAGCTTCAAGATCCCTCTCAACTCAGGTGAGATCAATATGAATGGCGATGAAAACGTTCGTGTATCCTTTGACTCAGAGGGATACACCTCGAAGGAGTTCACCATAACATCAGACCATATCATCGCAACGGGCAAGCCGTCAGGCAAGTCCACTGAGATAGAAACAAAAAAACTCACAAACGTCAAGGTCTACGGTCCTGAAGATGTGATAAACAATCTTAAAGACAGCGACTTATACGCTGAGGTCAATCTCAGCGACATAATTGACTCTGGTTCTTATGCTCGAGAGGCTATAATCTATTCACCGACCTACAACAACGTTTGGGGTTTCGGCAAAAACGAGATACAGATAGTTGTTTCAGACTAATAGAATTTTATCGGGACGATCTATTCGTCCCGATTTTTCGGTAAAAACGCAGGAGGATATATGCCAATAATAGTAAATCAAATAAGTTCCCCCCTTAACGCAACAGAGCAGGAAGTTATCTCCACCGCTCTGAAAAAGCTAGGCAGTGCCTCAAAGCACGCCATAGACTGCGAGATACACAAAAGCTCTCTTGATGCACGAAAGCGCAACGACATTCACTTTGTCCACTCAGTTTTCGTGACACTTGACAGTGCCGACCTTGAAAAGAAGCTTTGTGAGAAGAACACTTCCCTGACCTATGTTGAGCGCAGTGTTTACAAGCCTGTCATATCCACAGAAAAAGCAGAGGGCAAAGTTGTCATTGCAGGATTTGGACCAGCAGGAATGTTCGCAGGGCTTGCCCTTGCCGAGCAGGGATATAGACCGATTATTTTAGAGCGTGGCAGCTCAATGGAAAAACGCACTGCATCGGTACAGAAATTCTGGCTCACAGGCGAGCTTGACACCAATTGCAACGTGCAATTCGGTGAAGGTGGTGCAGGCACATTTTCTGACGGCAAGCTCACCACACGAATAAAAGACCCTCTTTGCAGATACGTTCTTGAACGCTTCGTGGATTTCGGTGCGCCGAAAGAGATACTCACAAAAGCTAAACCGCATATCGGCACTGACAATCTGCGAAATATCGTCACGGCTATCCGAAAAAGGATAATAGAGCTTGGGGGCGAGGTAAGATTTGACACTGCCCTCACTGATCTGGCTGTTGCTAACGGCAAAGTGCATACTATATCAGCAGGTGACAAGAACGAAAAAGTGTCTGCCGTTATACTTGCTATTGGTCATTCCGCAAGGGATACTTTTGAGCTTTTGCAGTGCAAAAACATCTTTCTAGAGCCTAAGCCGTTCTCTGTTGGCGCAAGAATAGAACATAAGCAGGTGGCTGTTGACGAAAGCTTATACGGCGACCATGCAGGCAATCCACTGCTTCCAAAGGGTGAATATCAGCTTTCATGGCGTGATAAAAACGGCAGAGGTGTTTACACTTTTTGTATGTGTCCAGGCGGTACAGTTGTGCCGTCAGCTTCCGAAAGCGGAGGCACTGTCACAAATGGCATGAGCGAGTTTGCCCGTGACGGTGAAAACGCAAACGCTGCAGTTGTCGTGGCCGTTACCCCTGACGACTTTGGTCACTGCCCACTTGACGGAGTGGCTTTCGCACGGTCTATAGAGCAAAAAGCTTATACTCTCACAGGCTCATATAAAGGCGCAGGCACGACAGTTGGCGGATTTCTTGATGGCAAGCCTGAAATAGCAGGCACAGTTTCACCCACCTACGCACTCGGCTGTAAGGCGACAGAGCTTCGTGATGTATTCCCTAAATTCGTGACGGATATGCTGGAGGGCGGCTTGCAGAATTTCTCACGAAAAATGAAATGCTTCGGCGATAAAGGTGCAATGCTCACCGCACCTGAAACCCGTACAAGTTCCCCTGTTCGCATTACACGAAACGCAGATATGGTATCTCTCTCAGTGGAAAATCTCTATCCCTGCGGCGAGGGTGCAGGCTATGCAGGAGGCATAATGTCCGCCGCCGTTGACGGTCTTAAAGCCGCAATGCAGATAATGGCAAAGCAAGCACCATGCGATAAATAACAATATAAAAATCGTTTGTTGTACAAAAATTCGTACAGCAAACGATTTTCTATTGTAGGGGCGAACACTGTTCGCCCGTTTACCTATATTTTGGAGGGTACGGCGCCCCCGACGTCCCGTTTGCATTATTTGTCACCATATAAACAAAAAAGGGACGGCAAAACCGTCCCTTAAATTATGTCTGAAATTAAAGCTCAACTGGCTCAAATCTGATACGGATATTAGGAAGCTTCTTGATCTCTGTGTAGCTGTTCATAAGTCCGTCCTCAATAGACAGATCATTCTCACCGCTTGCAGGAGGAGCAAAAAGTCTGAGAGTCAGATCAGCCTCGCCCTCCAGCGGCTTCTCAAAGAAAGCTGCCATAAGGTCGATCGTCTTTGCCTCAGGTGACTTGTAGAACCACTTGCCGTTTATCTCCATCATGATGTTTGAATCATCATCAAATGTAACCTCGCAGAAGTGTGGATTCTTCTCAAAGTGGAGAGGTATCTCAAGACCCTCAGCGTCCTCAGAACCGCCCCAACGAAGCGTGCATGGCAGTGTCACCTCGTCGCCTCTTGTCATTGCAGGCTTGAAGAAATCATCGTGGATAATTTCCTTGTATGTCTTCATAACAGGCTGCTCGATACCGCAGTCAGCATAGTTAGGGTCCTGAATTTCAAGACCAAGACGACCTCTGTCTCTGAACTGATAGAAAGTAAATCCTGAGAACCAATTCTCGCCGTCAGCCTTGAGCATATCGCAGAATTCCTTTACCATTGCTGCCTGATCGTATGGACCTGTAACATCGCCGTCAGCGTTGAACTCACTCATGACCATTGGCTTTGAAACGCCGCCGTTTATCTCCTTGAATCTCTCAAAAGAACGCTTTGTCATGTCATAGGTAGCCTTGACAGTATCTCTTTTGTGGCTTGTGCCGCCTCTTTCAGCAACGTCATAAGGCCAACCCCAGTGAAGAGCCATGTACTTGTCAACAGACCAGATGTCTGTCTCCTTGACAGCCTGTGAAAACTCTGCTTCCTTTTCGATCTCCTTCTTATTAGGATCCTCAACTCCGCCGATACAAAGAATAGTGGAAACGTTTGGTGCGTGCTCCTTAAGTATCTTATTGAAACGGCAGTAGAAATCAGCAACTTCCTGATAAGTGCATCTCTTGTTGAATGAGAACCAGTTGCCTGTAGCTTCATGGTTTATTCTCAGAAGAAGTCTGCCGAAAGGTCTAAGGTCATTTGCGATAGCGATAAGCTGTTCGTCTGAAACGTGTGGGTCAACTGTGAGTGTGAGTGTAACGTCCTGTCCATGACGTCTTACATCTCTCATGAAGGTAAAAGGCTCGCCCTCTGTGTTGCCCTCAAGACCGCCCTTGTATGTGAAATAATCATCATATGGATAATCCCATGCAAAAGAAACATCTTCGTCTTTCATTACCTCAGAAATTCTTCCAGGGAACTCCTTATCCAGCGGATAGTAGCAGTACATAAGGCTTATGCTTCTGTGTGGTCTGCCCATTTTGTTGAGAATGTAATCCTGATTTACATACTCTCCACGCTCAGAGCCATCGCCCAAATCAACAGCACATTTTGCCTTACCCATATGCAATGAGTAGATCTTGTATTCGCTCATAAAATTTCCTCCTATTTTAAAGACAGGACTTTCCTGCCTATTCTGTTACTAAAAAAATTTCGTTAATATCGTCCAACACCATTGCAAGCTCAACCCTCGGCTCAACGCACATAAAAGCCAGGCACTGCCGGAATTTTTTTCACACATGGACTTGGTTTTAAGTTTACCACAATAAGCTCATAAAGTCAAGAACTGTGGCTCGGCTAACGTTATTAATGTAATTTACAATATAAGCCGTCATGTCTAATATAATAGCATTTGTGTTTCATATTCTTATATCAAGTATAAAATCTTCTGATTTTAAGCCTTAATTCATACGAAAGCAATGTTAAAATCTTTATGTTCTAAAGAGTAGTATAGCAGAGCTTAATACAAATTTATAGTGAAATAAACAAATAAATAATGAATTTTCAGTGAATATAAAAAGCGAACAGGCATCCACCCGTTCGCTTTAATTGATATGATTAATTTACATCTCCGAGCTTGTGTCTGCATTGTCGACCGCACTCTCAGAAACCTCAGAACTATCCGCACTGCCTGCAAAAGCATTGCTGTTTTTATTCTCTCCGTAAGTAGACATATACACCTTTGTGAATTGTATGTCCTCCCTAGGCTTCAGCGTCTCAGAGTCAGCCACATCAGTACCGCATATCTCGTCATAAATATCCAAGCCATCATATACCTGACCGAAAACAGTATACTGCTGAGAGAAATTCAGCACACCGCCATATTTTTCAAAAGCATCGGTAATATCCTCAGGGATATTGTTGCTGTCTGCAAGCTTGCTGTCAAGCTCCGCCTGCTCCTCCTCGGTAAGGTCATAGTTATCAACAAAAAGAAGATAGCTGTTTGAAACCTTCTTCTTGCTGAACAAGTGACCTTGCTCCTGCGTGTATGCACAAAGCGCACCTTTTAAAGGCCACAGGTTTTTTGAATACTCCGCCTCGATAGTGGTGGTGTCAGTGTCAGAAGTTGTCTGACCGTCAGCCTGCTTTGTTCCGCCTATAAAATACACACCGTCCTGCACCATGCTCACATAAGTGCCGTCATAATAGCCCTTTTCCACAAGTCCAGTGAAAAACTTGCAATAGTTTGGTGCTTCATCAGGGAAAAGTACAGCCTTGAAAGTTCCCTTGTTTGTTTCAAAAACCACCACAGGGCTGTCGTCGGCAGGTTCGTCCATCTGTATCACCTTTGCATCAGTATAGTCTATATCGTTCTTGCTTCTGCCAGTGCAGGCGTAAAAGAGAACAAAGATTATAACAAAGCAAATTGCTATAAGTGAAAACTGAAAATACGTCTGAAACTGTTTTCTGCGGTATGGACCCAGATCCTGTTTATTTTTGCTCATTTAACGCTCCTTTACTTTTTCTTTATCTTTGTGCCCTGTCTTGTTTCCTCAACGATATAGCCAAGCTCGCCTATCTTATCTCTCAGCTCGTCAGCCTTAGCAAAGTCCTTTGCCTTTCTTGCAGCCTTACGCTCCTCAACAAGCACCTTGACCTCCTCAGGAATATCCTCTTCACCGTCAGCACTGAGCTTCTTTGCAGCTTCTATCAGACCAAGTGAAAGCACCTTGTCAAAATCCTCGATAAGGGCAAGCTTTGTTTCATTGTTAGTGTCAGCTTTAAGAACGTCATACAGAACAGTGATAGCATTTGAAGTGTTTATATCGTCATCAAGTGCCGCCTTGAAGCTACCCTTGAACTTCTCAAAATCCTCAAGCTCCACAACCTCGTCAGGCTTCTTGTCAGCCATAAGCTGTGCTATCCTTGCAGTGAGCTTGTTGTATGCTGTCTTTGCATTGTCAAGGTTTTCGTATGTGAAAACAAGTGACTTTCTGTAGTGTGACTGCAAGCAGAAAAATCTGTATACCAGTGGGTCATAGCCCTTTGACTCCAGCAGTGAAACAGTAAGGAACTCGCCCTTAGACTTTGACATCTTTCCGCTGTTTGTGTTAAGGTGCAGGATATGGAACCAGTAGTTGCACCACTTGTGACCAAGATAAGCCTCAGACTGTGCTATCTCGTTTGTGTGGTGTGGGAAAGCGTTGTCGATACCGCCGCAGTGAATGTCAAGTCTTTCGCCAAGATGCTTCATGGAGATACATGAACACTCGATATGCCAGCCAGGGTAGCCCACACCCCAAGGGGAATCCCACTTAAGCTCCTGATCGTCGAACTTAGACTTTGTGAACCACAGTACAAAGTCAGCCTTGTTGCGCTTGTTTGTGTCCTCCTCAACGCCCTCACGAACGCCGACATCAAGATCTTCCTCATTAAAGTTGTGGAAAACATAATACTCTTTCAGCTTTGAAGTATCAAAATAGATGTTTCCACCTGCCTCATAAGCATAGCCCTTGTCCATAAGAGCAGATATCACCTTGATAAAATCACCAATACAGCCCGTTGCAGGCTCAACAACGTCAGGTCTTTTGATATTTAGCTTCTTGCAGTCCTCAAAGAAAGCGTCGGTGTAGAATTTTGCGATCTCCATAACAGTCTTATGCTCACGCTTTGCACCCTTGAGCATTTTATCATCGCCTGTATCGCCGTCAGAAGTAAGATGACCAACGTCAGTGATGTTCATTACTCTCTTTACGTCATAACCGTCATAGCGGAGATACTTTTCCAAAACGTCCTCCATTATATAGCTTCTCAGATTGCCGATATGGGCATAGTGATAAACTGTAGGACCGCAGGTATACATTGACACCTTGCCCGGCTCGTTTGGTACAAATTTTTCGATCTTGTGAGTAAGCGTGTTATAAATGTTCATTTATCTTTACCTCTTTCCTTATATTTTACTGCTCTTTCTTTCCAATCTTTTCAAGTTCAGCCACTCTCTTTTCCAGCTTAGCTATCTGTATTCTTGTCTGGCAAAGCTCCTGAGCCACAGGGTCAGGGATATGCACCTGATCGAGGTCGCAGGTGCGCTTGCCGTTCTGCTTAACTATCCTTGCAGGCACGCCCACAGCCGTTGAGTTTGCAGGCACAGGCTCAAGAACTACCGCATTTGCGGCTATCTTTGCATTGTCCCCCACAGTGAATGGTCCAAGCACCTTTGCACCGCACCCTACCATAACATTGTTTCCAAGAGTCGGGTGTCTTTTACCGTGGTCTTTACCTGTTCCGCCAAGGGTACAGCCCTGATACAGCAGGCAGTAATCGCCTATCTCAGCGGTCTCACCTATAACAACACCCGAGCCGTGGTCGATAAGCAGACCCTTGCCTATCTTAGCACCTGGGTGTATCTCGATACCTGTCAACATTCTTGCAAACTGCGAAATACATCTTGCGATGACCTTGTGCTTGTGAACATAGAACCAGTGCGACACCCTGTAAAAAGCCACAGCGTGAAGCCCCGAATATGTGAGGATCTCCAGCGTGCTAGTTGCCGCAGGATCTCTGTCCTTTATAGTCTGAATATCATGCTTTATATTTTCCAAAATCGTCATATCTATCTCTCCCTTTCTAAGAAAAAACCTCCGGAATGGCGTTTCACCACTCCGGAGGCAGATTATGATCTACGGTCCCACTCCGATTTCCTGTACAAAATTTTGTACAGCTCAATATCTTTAACGCAGACCCTACGGAGAGGAATACTAGGCTTTCGCCGTTGTTCGCTCCCTGCTGTCAGCCGCACTTCACTGAAAGTCCTTGAAGCCTTGCACCAAACGGCTCCTCTCTGAAAATTACCTCACAGCTACTCTTGCTGATACGCATTTATATATTAAGTTATCATATGCCGCAACACGTCGGCAGGCCACATTATTTGCCCGAATCTATATACTTCCAGTATCCCTTGAGATAAACTGCACCAGAAATGACTGTCAGCACAACAGCAATCCAAATGAGTATCTCGTTTACAAGGAATATCGGTGTTCCCCAAGTGAAATCAGGGCTGCCTTTTTCCGCAGGATTAACGATCTGCAAAACCATTATAGCGATAAGCGCAACCATAGTGAAAGCCGTTTTCAGCTTACCCCATATTCCTGCAGCGACCACAACGCCCTCGCTTGCCACAACAAGTCTAAGACCCGTTACCATAAACTCTCTCGCAAGTATCAGTACCACCGCAACAGGGTCTATCCAACGTTCAAATGTGAAGCAGATAAGCGCCGTCATAACAAGAAGCTTGTCTGCAAGCGGGTCAAGAAACTTTCCGAATGTTGTAACAAGATTGTGCTTTCTTGCTATCTTGCCGTCAAACCAGTCTGTGATAGACGCAGCTGCGAATACGATAAGTGCAAACACCATGTGATGCGGTATCTTGAAAAGCAGCACGAACAGCAGAAAAAACGGTATCAATATTACTCTAAGCACTGTAAGTTTATTTGGCAGGTTCATATCAAGTTCCTTTCATCTACATTTTTGAGCCGATAAGGTCATAATCCATAGTATCGTCAATTTTTACTTTGACATACTCGCCGACTCTAACTTTATCCTCGCTCAGGAAGAATATCTTTCCGTCTATCTCAGGTGCGTCCGCCTGACTTCTGCCGTAGTAACACTCGGCATATCTGTCAAAGCCCTCGCAAACCACCTCGACTTCGCTGTCGAGAGCAGCCTCATTAAGGCTGTCGGAAATAATCATCTGTTCTTCCATTATTATCTCCGCTCTGCGCTCTCTGTCCTTTAAAGGCACCTGATCTTCAAACTTCTCCGCAGGCGTACCCTCCTCAGGCGAGTAAGCAAAACAGCCGAGCCTTTCAAAGCGAATTTCCTTTACAAACTCACAAAGCTCCTCGAACTGTTCCTCAGTTTCCCCTGGGAAGCCTGTGATAAGAGTTGTCCTCAGCGTAACGTTCGGTATCTTTTCTCTTATCTTCTTTATAAGTGCCGTAAGGGTCTCTCTGTCCCCATGGCGGTTCATTCTTTTAAGTATGGTCTTGTTGCAGTGCTGTATAGGCATATCAAGATACTTTACAAGCTTGTCCTCTTTAGCGATAACGTCCAGCAATTCGTCCGTTATCCTCTCAGGATAGCAATAAAGCGTTCTTATCCACTTGAAGCCGTCTATCTCACAAAGTGCCGTGAGCAATTCAGGGAGCATAGACTTGCCGTAGATATCCTCACCATAGCGTGTTGTATCCTGGGCCACAACTACAAGCTCCGTCACGCCGTTCTCAGCCAGCCATCTGGCTTCCTTGACGATATCCTCCATGCGTCTGCTTCTGTATTTTCCTCTTATAGACGGGATAGCGCAGTAAGTGCAGTTGTTGCTGCAACCCTCGGCTATCTTTATATACGCATAGAAAGGCTCAGTAGAAATAATTCTTCCGCCCTCCATGGAAAGTTCAGTTTTTGCGCCATAAGAACAGACCGCCTGCTTATCCAGCAGTATCTCTCTTATAATATCGCAAATTTTTCCGTTAGAGCCTATTCCCACAACAGCGTCAAGCTCAGGGATCTCCTTTTTCATTTCGTCACGGTATCTTTCAGCAAGACAGCCCGTAGCTATTACCGCCTTTATCCTGCCCTCCTGCTTGAGAGTACAGAACTCAAGTATAGTGTCTATAGCCTCCTGTTTAGCCGACTCGATAAATCCACAGGTATTTATAATGACCACATCAGAAAGGGCTGCGTCAGAAACTATCCGAAAACCCTCTTTGCGCAGATCATAGAGCATATGCTCAGCGTCCACCTGATTTTTAGGACATCCGAGAGAAACCATTCCCACTCTAGTTGCCATGAAAAAATCTCCAATCCTACACCGCCAACGGACGGCATAAAGTATCACAATAATCTATCTTATTATCTCACTTTTACACAGTTTTGTCAAGCCCTTTTAGTCACTATTGTATGACAAAAATCAAAATATTTATGAAATTTCCACAAAGGCTGACTCAAACAGCTCCCCTGCCCTGTTTTAGTAAAAATATGTTGAAATCAGACAGAAAGTGTGGTATAATATAGCCATGTCGGCTTCTTCCGCTAGGGAGGAGGTGAAACGGCTTGAATTTTATTATATCCTTTGTACTTTCTGTCTTGGCAAGCGTAGTTGGTTACTACATAAGCAAGTGGATCGACAGAAAGTAAGTCCGGCATGATCCCAAAAGAAAACCCCGAAAGTTGCAGCTTTCGGGGTTTTCGCTTTTCAGCGTGAAACGACTGAAAATTATATCCTTTGTGGTTACTTATATTATACACCACGCAATTTATTTTGTCAAGCACTTTTGCACCGTCAGTTTTTCTTCTCAGGGTAAGTAACAGTTATCTCTGACCCTGCTTCCTGCGACCAAACAACATAATCAAGCTTTCCTTCATCAATAAAAACAGTGAAATATGTATCCTTAAGCTCATCAGGAAGCTGTTCCTTTATCTTTTCTATGAACTTGTCCGTCTCTGTGGAAATGTAGTTCATGTACTCAAACTTGTAGCTCTTGTCTTTTGAAAGCTCCGTGACCGCCTTTTCTGCCGCCTCATATACCGCCTGAGCGTTAGCCTCTGCCTTTTCCGAGTTTTCGTCAGTTATAATTCCGTCTGCATATGCCTGCGCCTTTGAGCCTGCAAAGCATACTTTCCAATCATTGTCCTTGTCAAGCACCATAAGAATATACTGTGATGACGTGACCTCTCCCTCAGAGCTGTCATAAGCTATGGTCACATAAAGCTCCGCCGCCTTTGAATACTCCTCAGAGATGTTCACCTTGTCGATAAAGCCGCACTTATCCTTGTCAAAGCTATATCTTACTCCGCTTATCTGCTCGTCCTCACCGTATTCATTGTCGCCGCCCATGTTCTTTTTCATATATTCATAGTCAGCGGCATAATCGTCCGTCATAAGCTTAACCATTGATTGGTCAAACTCAGCGTTTGCGGCTTTAAGATACATTGCCGCAACGTCCTTTGCCTCTTCAAGCGGGTCAGCGGCTTCTTCGCTTTCCGTATCAGTTCCCTGCGTTGTCACAGCGTTCTCACTGCCCTGAACATTTTCCGCAGGCTGAGAGTTATCTGTGCCGTCAAAGCTCAGCGAACAGCCTGTCATGATCCCCGCACTCAGTATAGCCGCCGCAAAAATGATCTTTTTCATTCTTTGCTCCTTTATTCGTCGCCGTACTCCTGTTTTATGTCAGCAAGCACCTCTTTTATTATGTCGTATGAATACCCCAAACGCACAAGGGCGTTTTTCACCTTTATGTCACCCTTTTCTCCGTCAAGATATCTGAGATACTTTCGCTCCACAAGCTCATACAGCCGTTCGTATGTACCCTCGCTGTATTCCTCCAGAGCTTCCTCTATTATAGGCTTCGTAAGCCCTTTCTGTCTCATCTGCTGATAAGCACGGTAATATCCGTATTTACGCACTTCCACATAAGTCCTCGCAAGCCCCTGAGCATACCGCCTGTCATTGACCGTCCCAAGCTCCAGCATCTTATCCATTACAGCGTCGCATATCTCCTCGCTGTAATTCTTTTCAAGCTTCTTGTAAAGCTCCACATAGGAATAGTCCCTGTAATCAAGGAGATACAAAGCTCTTTCCTTAGCCTTTCTGAACTCGTTGTCAAAAACTATCTTCTCCCAAGCAGACTCAGGCATATCAAGCCCTGCTCTCAGACCATAGGCAGACACTACCTCGTAGTTGAGAAAAGCCGTTTCGCCCTCCTCAAACTCTATCATATATGTGCTGCCCTTGTATTTTGAAACGCCCGTTATTTTAAGCATTTATCAGTCACCAAGCTCGCTTATGTCAACAGGAGCGAACTCCTCGAAGTCCTCCTCAGGCTTTGCCACAACAGACTTGTCGCTTGCCGCCTTGCGTATCTTCTTCTCAGGCTTGTCAGCAGCCATATCCTCATTTGCACTCTGAGCCGCCGCACCTGCGTTAGCCTTTTCTTCAAGCTTCTTGGCCTTTTTATCTTTCTGCGCCGCAAGCACAAGCTCCGCCTGATGTTCCTTTATCTTGGCTTCTATCTCATTCATGATATCAGGATTGTTGAGCAGGAACTCCTTAGCATTGTCACGTCCCTGACCAAGTTTCATATCATTGTAGCTGAACCAAGCTCCGCCCTTCTTAACGATATCAAGATCGACCGCCATGTCAAGCACCTCGCCCACACGGGAGATACCCTTGCCGTACATGATATCGAACTCGCACTCCTTGAACGGCGGTGCTACCTTGTTCTTTACCACCTTGCACTTTGTTCTGTTACCAATGACCTCAGAGCCGTTCTTTATCTGCTCTCCACGTCTGACCTCTATTCTTACTGAAGCGTAGAACTTCAAAGCACGTCCGCCTGGAGTAGTTTCAGGGTTTCCATACATAACGCCTATCTTCTCACGGACCTGATTGATAAATATAGCCGTTGTATTGGACTTTGCAATAACAGATGTGAGCTTCCTCATAGCCTGAGACATAAGTCTTGCAAGCTGACCAACGTGAGTGTCGCCCATTTCGCCATCTATCTCAGATTTTGTTACCATTGCCGCAACAGAGTCGATAACGATACAGTCGATAGCACCGGAACGTGCCAGAGCCTCGGCTATCTCCAAAGCCTGCTCACCGCTGTCAGGCTGAGAAACAAGCATATTGTCGATATCAACGCCAAGCTGACCTGCATAAACAGGGTCAAGAGCATGCTCAACGTCGATAAAAGCTACCTCTCCGCCCATTTTCTGTGTTTCTGCGATAACATGAAGTGCGACCGTTGTCTTACCTGATGACTCAGGTCCGTATATCTCAATAATTCTTCCTCTCGGCACTCCTCCAATACCAAGCGCCATATCAAGAGTCATTGAGCCTGTCGGTATAGCCTCAATATCCATAGCCTTAGCCTCGCCAAGCTTCATGATCGCACCCTTGCCGAACTGCTTTTCAATATATGCTATCGCTGTGTCAAGAGCCTTTTTCTTTTCCTCTGCGTCTGTTATTTTTACTACCGTCTTAACGGCTTCTTTTTTCTTCTTGTCTATCGCCATTTTATATGACCTCCCTATCTTATCGGTGTTTTATCCGTATCTATATCATATCATACTAACTGTCCATTTGTCTGTACAGTAACCGCAATTTATCTATCTGTACAAATTTTCGTACTATTTCTCATAAATGCCCGAAACACAGCGGTAAACACCGCACAAGTCTTTCCTGCATCTCACATTCTTAAAGCCGTGCTGTATCATCAGCCGCATTACCTCGTCCTCCTGACCGATACCGATCTCAAAGAGCATAACGCCGCCGCTTTTAAGCTTTTTCTTCCACTTGCGAACTATCTCACGATAGAAGTCCAAGCCGTCCTCACCGCCGAAAAGAGCTTCCGCAGGCTCAAAAGTGACCTCACGCTGTAAAGCGTCCATGTCCTCTGTTGTGAGATAAGGGGGATTGCACACTATAAGGTCAGCCTCAGGCATATCCTCCACAAGCTTTTCGTCTGTAACGTCGCCCATGACTATCTCAGCCCCCGAGCCGTTCAGACTTATATTCTCACGGAGATACTCTGCCGCCTTTTCAGACTTCTCCACACACACTGCCCGACCGCAGTCAAGCTTCCTTTCAAGGGTGATACCAATGCACCCCGAGCCTGAACAAAGGTCTATAACAGTGATATCCTTCTTGCCTGCAAACATCTTCAAAGCCGTGTCAACAATAGTTTCCGTGTCCTGACGTGGTATCAGCACGCCCTCGCCCACCTTGAAAGGCAGACCATAAAACTCCCACTGTCCAAGGAGATACTGCAAAGGATAGCCCTCACAGCGACGTGTGACAATGTCGCTTATACGTTTTTCCTGCTCAGGAGTGATATCATCCCCCTCAGCCACATCTTCAAACACCCATGTGACCTCGCAAGCAGCGTTCTCGCCAAGACCGCTCTCCTCAAGCAGTCCCACACATTTATCAAACAGTTCTTTCCTTACCATTTGTCATCTTCCTTATTTTCAGGTATACAAGCCTTTAGTGCCGCTATAGCACATTCTATCTGACTTTCATCAGGCTCGCTTGTAGTTATCCTCTGTATCCACAGACCCGGTGCAGAGATTATCTTAGTGAAAATATTGTCATATTTTCCCGCAAGCCTTATAAGCTCGTAAGCAATACCCGTAACGATAGGCAGAAGCGCTATCTTTATAACAACTCTCAGCAAAATGCTTGCCCATGATACTCTGAATATTGTGTTTACAAAAATGCTTATGAACAGCACAAGGAAAATAAAGCTCGTTCCGCAGCGAGGGTGAAAACGTGTGTATTTCTTCACATTCTCCACCGTCAGCTCTTCTTCATGCTCATAGCAAGCGATAGTCTTGTGTTCAGCACCGTGATATTCATATGTACGCCTGATATCCTTAGTAAGAGCAGTCAAAGCCGTGTAGCCAATGAAAATAGCTATCTTCAAAATACCCTCGATAAGATTCTTTCCAAAAGCCGACAGGTCAATGAACTTGCTTATGAATTTAGACACCAGCGACGGCAGATACATAAACAGCAATATCGCCAGACCCACACCCAGCACCATAGATATCGCCGTGATGATAGGACCGAGCTTGTCCCCAAGCTTATCGTCAAGCCACTGTTCAAACTTGGTCTGCTCCTCCTCATCTTCCTCCGTCATCTGCTTCTCAGCCGACCTTGTAAGGCACTTGTAGCCGTCTATAAGAGAAGTAAGGAAGCTGAAAATGCCTCTCACAAAAGGCGTTTTCCTGTACCAAGGCGTATCTTTTCCGCCTTTTATCGCCCACTCCTCCAGGTCTATAGTGCCGTCAGGCAGTCGGCAAGCCATAGCCGCCTTATCGATGCCACGCATCATAACGCCCTCAATAACAGCCTGTCCGCCGATCTTTGACTTGAATTTTTCCTTGCTTTGTGCTTTACTGCTCATTTTCTTTCCTTTCAAGGCGGTGTGTGCGTCTACTGCACGTTGTCGTTGTTTTCGATAGGCTCTGAAGAAATAAGCTCCACGTCTACAGTTGCCTGATTGTCAGGCTTTTTCTTCTGCTCGATACAAGGGAGCGTTATCATCACTGTTGTACCTACTCCCTGCTCACTGTTTATCTCCAGCGTACCGCCATGCCGCTGAATGATCTCGTCTGCCACCGCAAGACCTATTCCCGAACCACGTCTTGTGTGGTTTGCCTTAAAGAATTTCGTCTTGACCTTTGGCAGGTCTTCCTTTGATATTCCCATACCCGTATCGGAAATGGAAATACATACCTCATTGTCCTCCTCATAAGCCTCCACCGATACAGTGTCGCCCTTGTTGGAGTATTTGATAGCGTTGTCCACAATATTTATGAATACCTGACGAAGCCTGTTCTTGTCGCCGTAAACAAACGGGAGCATTTTCGGCTCGTAGTAATTGAGTGTTATACCAAGCGCCTTGGCCCTCTCCTGATAGATAAGCACAGTTTCCCCAAGCTCCGCAAGAATATCTATAGTATCCATAATAAGCGTGAGTCTGTTGTCCTGTATCCTCGAAAAGTCAAGAAGCTCCTCAACCATTTGCGAAAGCCTCTCCGTCTCACTTGTGATGACCCTCATACCCTTCTTGAAGGTTTCCTTGTCCTCATACATACTGGTAACAGTTTCCGTCCAGCCCCTTATAGCGGTAAGCGGAGTTCTAAGCTCATGAGATACAGAGGATATAAACTCGTTCTTCATCTGTTCTGTATTAGAAAGCTCCTGCGCCATGTAGTTGATAGAGTCGCAAAGCTCGCCAAGCTCGTCATTTCGTTTCTTTTCAAGACGTTCGCTGAAATCTCCCGTAGCATACCGCCTTGTTATGCTGTTTATGCTTCTTATAGGCAAAACAATAGATTTGATAAAAAACATTCCCGAGAAAAACATGAGCATTATGACAGCCACAACGATAGCCGTGATTATCATAGACATAATAAAGATCTGATGGTCGATATTTTTCATGGAAGACAACATTCTCAGTGCTTCATATTCGCTTCCCTTCGGAGATATAACTGACGTTATCGCCATGACCTTTTCCCCTGTTGACAGCTCATATATCTGTGTGCCTATTCCCGTATCGGACTTCTTTGCGTCCTCATAATCGGTCATGTTGTCATTCTCCGAGGGAGAGAAGCCTGATGATGTAACATCGACCTCACCGTCGGTCTTGATAGCCATAAGCTCTATCTTGTCTTTCTCGTCATAGCTTTCCACAAGGGAGCGTATCTGAGAATTATAGTTAGTCTGCTCGTCACCTGAAGCGTTCACTACCGCCGTGGTGACTATCTTCATTTTAGATGTAAGATACTGCCTTGTGGAACTGTAGTAATAATTCCTCACCACCACGATAAGCAGTATTTCAAGCACCACAAGTATTCCCACGACCACCCCGAGATTGTTTCTCAGCCAGTGCTGTGTGATACTGAGTCTGCCGCTTTTTCTTTTTTTTCCGCTCAACTGATAAAAACTCCGTTCATCATGTTTTCACAGCTCAGTTAGAGCCGCCTGCCCACTTGTAGCCAAAGCCCCATATAGTAAGGATATACTTAGGATTAGAAGGCTCGTCCTCTATCTTCATTCTTATTCTTCTGATATTCACGTCCACTATCTTATCGTCGCCGTAATAGCTCTCGCCCCATATGTGATTGAGTATACTTGAACGGTCAAGTGCAGTATTCTGATTTTTGAAGAAATACTCCATTATCTGATACTCCACCTGTGTAAGGTCTATCTGCTCACCGTTCTTGAAAACAGTTCTGCTCTTAAGATTAAGCGTAAATGGACCTGAAACTATCTGTGAAGCCTCCTCAGGCTTAGAGCCTGAACGATTTACACGCCTGCAAACAGCGTCAACTCTTGCAATAAGCTCAGAAATAGAGAACGGCTTTGTGATATAATCGTCAGCACCGCTCATAAGGCATGATATCTTATCCATTTCCTGTGATTTTGCCGAAAGCATGATAATGCCGATAGTGTTGCTTTTCTCTCTTATCTTCTTGCACACCTGCATTCCGTCGATGCCGGGCATCATAATATCAAGCAGAGCAACGTCAAAACCGCCGTCCTTTTCGTCATAGGCTTTGAGAGCGTCCTCACCGCAGTTTACGTCAACTACCTCGTAACCGCTTCTTACAAGGTTTATGACCACAAATTCTCTAATTGAATCTTCGTCCTCGCAAACCAAAACTCTTTTCATTACATTTACTCCTCTCCAAGATCAGTTTATTATGTAAAAATTATTCTGAATTTCGTCAATAGTCGGTATGAGCTTTTCACGCCTGTCAAGAGGAAGCTTCACAAAATAATCAAGCTGACCCTTGCTGTCGATAAGCTCATATCCGTCAGAGATATAATCCTCCGAATCATTCTTTGAAGACACAGCGATACGCATTATCTCCTCGTTGCTCTCGTTTATATCTCCCGTGTATTTATAGAAAACAAGCTCGTTTGTGTCGCTGTCCTTTTTCACCGTAACAGAACTGTTCCAGCGTTTTGGGAACGTTACAAAATATCCGTCAGATATGGCATAATAGCCTGTGTATTTTGTTTTCAGATCATAAAAATCCTCGTAAACGCTCCATGTAGTCATATAGAGCATTTCGTCTGCCACAGCGTTTTCATAACCCACCATAGGCGAAGTTGACGGTATCTCCACATCACCGTCGCCGTCCATGTCCTCACTGTAGTAGCCTGCTGGTCTTGTGCATAAAGGCAGCAGCTTTTCGCTTCTAAGCTGCATAGGATTTTGAAGTCCCGAATATCTGTAGTATATTATCTCCGTCTGCAATTTTCCGTCAGCAGTCAGTCCGTCAATAAAAATAGCACGCCTGCCGCTGTCAAGCATTCCCGTCTTTGATGACACATAAGAAGTCACATTATCGCACATATCAACGTTCTCTCCACGGGTTATCTCATTGTTTTTCATGTTGAGCATAGAAGCCTTTGCCGTCACCACACCTGTATCATTATTGGTGCTTCTCTGAATTGTGATAAGCTCTATATAACCATCATTGTTTATATCCAAAGGCTCCAGCACCGAATAAGTATCAAGCGCCACACGCTTGAAATCTCCGTCGGTATAGCTGTATATCTCCATAGTCTTTTCATCATTAGTAAGATTTTGATATCCCACAAAAACGTCCGTCTGGTTATTGCTTCCCATAGGCGAGATAATGACCTGATCTATGTCAGTGCCTGCGCCTGCAAGCTCTTTCACAGAATACCACTTGCCCTTCTCGTCCTTGTCGAGAATGTTCACCCTCAAGCCGTCCTCCTCAGATCCGTTTGAAGTGTACTCATAGAAGACCATAGCCTCGTCCGTAGGCTCATCGTCGATATTTGCGATAACATAAGCCGAGCGATATTCACCGTTTTTAGGATATTTCAGAGTTATATTACTGCCCACGCTCTCGATAAGCGCCTGATGTATCTCGCTTTGCTCAGAGGTAAGCTTCGGGGCGTTTATAAGTCCCTCAACAGAAAAATTCAGTGCCGAACAGCCTGTCATAGTAAGACAAGAAAGACAAACAGCAGCCAATTTAAGATTTTTCAAGCGATCCCTCCTGATACACCAAACAAAAAATAGAACCGGGCATATACCCGATTCTATTATATCATATACACAAAAATATTTCAAGCCTTTTTCCGCCCATTAGGAACAGGTAAAAATTATTTTGCTTATCTTTCGTCCAATGGGATATACTTCTTCTCACCTGAGATAGCCTTGTATGCAGGACGGATTATCCTCTTGCCTGTTACAAGCTCTTCAAATCTGTGTGCGCACCAGCCTGCCATTCTTGAAACAGCGAACATAGGTGTGTAAAGATCCTCAGGAATACCCAGCATACTGTAAACAAAGCCCGAGTACATATCAACGTTAGCGCACATCGCCTTGTCACTGCCCTTGATCTTCTTGAACAGCTCAGGAGTAAGTCTTTCCACCGTTTCAAGAAGCTTGTATTCTCTCTCAAACTCAGTGTTCTCAGCCATTTTCTTGGCATTCTCTCTGAGTATGACAGCTCTAGGGTCAGACAATGTGTAAACAGCGTGACCCATGCCATAAACAAGACCTGTGTGGTCAAAAGCTTCCTTGTTGAGTATCTTTGTGAGGAAATCAGCGATCTCGCCCTCGTCCTCCCAGTTCTGAACGTTGTCCTTTATGCACTGGTGCATTGCTGCCACCTTAAGGTTAGCACCACCATGACGTGGACCCTTAAGCGAACCGATAGCCGCAGAGTATGCAGAATAAGGATCCGTTCCGGAAGATGTAAGCACACGGCAGGCAAAAGTCGAGTTATTTCCTCCGCCATGCTCAGCGTGGAGCATAAGCAGCAGATCAAGTATCTTAGCCTCTTCCTCAGTGAACTGTCTGTCAGGACGCAGTGCCGACAGTATCATCTCCGCAGTAGAATGTGTAGGTATCAGAGGGTGCATGAACAAGCTTTCGCCGTCATAGCAGCGTTTCTTTACCTGATAAGCCGAAACCATGATGTTAGGCAATTTAGAGATTATAGAGATAGCCGTAGCCATTTCATACTCAGGTGAGCGATTTTCAGGGTTATCGTCATAAGAGTAAAGAGCCAGGATCGCTCTCGCCATTTTATTCATGATGTTCTTTGACGGAGCTTTAAGTATCATGTCCTCAAAGAAGTTGTTAGGGAGCGGTCTGTTTTCAGCCATCATTCCCTTGAACGCAGTAAGCTCCTCCCTGTTAGGCAGATCGCCCATAAGAAGAAGATAAACTATCTCCTCATAACCAAAACGGTCCTCCTTCTGAGCGTTGGACACCAGATCATTTATGTTGTATCCTCGGTATATCAACTGACCTTGAATAGGAGATTTTTCACCCTCGTTCACCACATATCCGTGTACGTTACAGATATTAGTAAGACCTGCCATAACGCCAGTGCCGTCAGAGTTTCTCAATCCTCTCTTTACCACATATCTGTCATAGAGTTTTGGGTCGATAGTGTTGTTTGCTATAAACTGTTCGCATAAAAGCGACCTTGCTGCATTATTTATCATTGAATAGATCATCTCGCTTTCAAGTATATTATAAATATAAGTTATATTATACACCTTTTTCAGATTTTTGTCAAGTATTAAGATAACCTGTCAAATTAAAACCGCATATCTCCGCCATTTAAAAATTTGCAGTACAAAAATTCGCCCTGTATGAATATTTGCTCCACTGCATGAATATAATATAGTACCCCAAAAAAGAAAGGACAAACCATATGAAAGACCTGATACAGATAATGGCAGTATTTGCTGTTATCCTTACAATAATACCGACCATAGTATTTCTTCGTCCCAACGAGTCAGCATCGAAGCCTGCATTTTCAGAAAAAGAAAAAATAGCCGTATATTTCACCGAAAGCGGCAAGACCGAAGACTTCACCCTTGAAGAATATATGATAGGCTCAGTGCTTGCACAAATGCCTGCGGACTTTGACGAAGAAGCCCTGAAAGCGCAAGCCGTCCTCGCCCATACCTACATATGCCGCAGACAGCTCTCCGAAACCCAGTCGCCTACTCCCGCCTTAAAAGGCGCACTCATCAGCGATGACAGCAACCTCTACCAGAGCTTTTTCACCCTGAAAGCTGCCAAAAAATATTACGGCAACGACTATGAAAAAGCCTACAAAAAAGTTAGATCTGCCGTCAATGCCGTCAAGGACGATATCCTCACCTATGAAGGCGAACCGATAATCGTCGCCTTTCACGCTGCTTCAAACGGTCATACCCAATCCGCAAAAAACGCATGGGGAGAGGATATCCCATATCTACTGTCAGTAGACAGCTCCGCTGACAAAGGCCTTGTCACCACAGAATGTACCCAGACGCTCACCGCCAAGGAATTTCAAGACAAGCTTCTTGACCGCTTTCCCGATATTAATTTCACTCCCCTCGCCAATGCTGACAGTTGGCTCAAAACAAAAACAGACGGCATAGGCTATGTTACGAACCTGACCGTCTGTGGCTATGATATCCAGCCCAACACATTCTGCGATATTCTTGATATCTCCTCGCCATGTTTCGAGTTCACCTTTGCCAATACAAAATTCACTTTCACCTCTCACGGCTTCGGACACCTCGTAGGAATGAGCCAGTACGGTGCAAACGCCATGGCAGAAAAAGGCTCAGACTACAAAGCCATTTTGACCCACTATTTCACAGATACAAAGCTGCAAAAATCTACTGAGCTGGCACAACTGCAATAAACACAAGGTCGCTGTCGCTGTCATTGATAAAGCTATGCTCATGACCGTCGGGGCAGTAATGGAAATCTCCTGCCGACAGTCTTTCCTCACCGCCGTCATAAAGCATTTTGCCACTGCCCTCAAGAACATATATCATCTCGCAGTTGCCCTCATGTCTGTGCAGACCGATAGAAGCCCCCGGCTTGAGCCTGCCTTTCATCATCTTGTTCTTTCCGTCAGAATAGGCCCTGCTTGCAAAGCTTTTCTCGCCGCCCTTGAAATTCGGTGCAAGGCTCTCTTTAATATCATCAAAAACTATACGCATAAAAAACACCTCCGAAGTTTATAGATCAATTATACCACTACCTTGATAAAAAAGCAATAAAAAAGACCCGTCCCGAAAGACAGGTCTTTAATTATTCTAAGTAAGAATTATCTGAATTACAGATTACTTTCTCTTCTTAGTAGCAACTACAGCAGCACCAGCAAGTGCAACACCTACAGCAGCAAGAGCAGCAGCGCCTGTGCTTGGGTTTGTGTTAGATGCGTTGTTAGCAGCCTTAGAAGATGTAGCAGCAGAGTTAGTCTTAGAATCTGTAGAATCTACGAGAATAACCTTTGACTCGTCAGAATCTGTTGAATCTGTTGACTCTGTTGAATCAGCTGTTGACTCAGAAGAAGCTGGAGCGTCCTTAAGTGTAAGAGCCTTTACGCTTGTAACCTTAGCTGCGAAAGGAATATCGTCATCTGTTGCAGCCTCGAATGCAGACTGAAGATCAAGGAAAAGATCACCGTCTACTGTGAGTGGCTCGTCAAACTTGAGCAGGAATGTGTATGAGCCGTCAGCGTTAACTGTTACAGCCTCTGTTGAGCAACCCTTGTTAGCTGCGTTGCCCTCGCCCCAGTACTGAGGACCATTGTCTGAGAAGATAGCGAAGTTGATAGCGAAATCAACAGGATCTGTGATAGCATCAAATTCAGCTGTTACAGCAATAGCGTCAACGCCCTCGAAATCAGCAGGTGTGATGAGCTTGTCAACGTCTTCGCCCCAAGGATTGTTAACGTTAACTCTTACCTTACCAGTGTCAACCTTAGCCTTACCATTGCCTGCGAGTGTAACTTCTGTAGCATCATATGCGCTGAGGTCAACAGAGTTTCCACCCTGTTCCTTGTCAGACTCTACAACAAGGAGAGGATTGCCGTCCTTGTCAAGAAGTGTGAAAGCATTGAATGTGAAGTCCTCTGTAGTCCAGTTCTGAAGCCATACCTGAGCATATGTATCTGTATCAGCAAATACAGGATCTGTTCCCTTCAGAACAAAATCATAAGAACCGTCAGCAGCCTTAACGCCTGTTACGTCCTTAGCACCCTCCTGGAATGACCACTCTTTTGAAGCCCAACCAGTTGACTCAGAGTTGTAACCAAGTCCACCGCCTATCCAGTCTCCAGCCTCGATCTTTGCAGCTGAGTCTGCACCAACTGTTACATTAACATCAATACCGCAAACATCTGAAAGCTTAACGTTTGTTCCTGTAAGAACACCTGTCTTTGTAACAACACCGTCATCGTCCTTCTCATCAATGAGAGAAACAGTACCTCCAGTGAGGTCTGCCTTAACAGTAGCTGTTTCATCAGCAAATGCTGCGAGTGACATCATTGATGCAGCAAGAGCAGCAGCTGACATACCAGCGAGAATCTTAGAGATTTTCATTTGTTTTTCCTCCATCTTTGTTAATAATTTTTAGATACATATTGAGCGATATCTCCTCAACATACATCTTACCTATATTGTAACACACATTTACAAGTATTTCAATAAACGTTTTTCACAAATTAACCACATATCTTTAGCCATTTTTCACAAATTTGCATATTATTTTTGCTATATATAGCCAAATATGTTATCATAATATGTACAAGCATTCTATGCAATGTTAATATTTTTATATTTATTCAGATTTTGTTGTAATCGTATCCAGCCTTTCACGCTCTCTTTTTGAGAAGATACAGCCGCAGTAATCCTGCCTGTAAAGCCCGTATTCTGCTGAAAGCTGAACGGAACGCTTGTAGCCCTCACGCTTCTTGAAATCCGCAGGAAGTGCCTTTACATCATATATCTCCCCAAGCTCCTCCGATATCTCGTTGAGCTTCTGAGCATTCTTGTATGGTGAAATAGACAGCGTTGTGGTAAAATAATCTGCGCCAAGCTCCCTGGCAAGCTGAGCCGTCCGTTCAAGCCTGAGCCTATAACAGCGAAAGCATCTCTCCCCGCCCTCAGGTATATCCTCAAAGCCCTTAACAGCCTGAAAAAACTCACCCTCGTCATACCCACGCTCCACGAACGTAACAGGATTTTTCATAGGCATTTCCACGATGAGCCTTTGAAGTTCCGCCACACGCTTATCGTACTCCTCACGGGGATAAATATTCGGATTGTAATAAAACACCGTTATCTTAAAATACTGCGACAGATATTCAAGCACATAAGACGAACATGGCGCACAACAGCTATGCAAAAGCAAAGCCGGCACTTCGCCCTTTTCCTCGTGTTTTTTTATAATGCCCTCCAGCATTTTCTGATAATTTACTTTCTGCATTCCTGCCGCTCCCTTTTCGCAAAAAAATCGTACCTGACACACTTCCGTAGGGGCTGGCGTCCTAGACAGCTCATTCCCATTGTCTTTGCACCCCTACAGTATCATACTATATTATATAGTATAGCACATTTCCGAAAATTCCGCAACAGGTCAGATCTTCACCTTGAACTTATTTGCACAGTTAGGGCATTTCACAGTATGTTCACCCTTTACCTTTGGAAGCCTTAACGTCTTTTTGCATACACCGCACTTTATATAAACATGGGTCTTTCTGTCAGCGAACTTTCTCTTCCAGAATGAAAATTTCCTGCCAATTCCCCCGAAAGCCCTCTCAAACTTCATGTTCTCCTCGTATCGCTTCTGGCAGTTTCTTGACATCGCCCTCACTACCGCCAGCACCAGCACAGCGTATACCATAAGCTGTAAAATAAGCGACCTTACAAACAAGTTTGCCGCACTAAGCACCACAGCCACACCGCAAATGCCGTAAAAAAGCTTGTCTATACCATATCTGCCCTGAAAAAATCTCGCTACCTTATACATAAATCCATTCATAAGCTTTTACCTCTTTTCTTTTTTTATATTATAAATAGTACACCCGAAATTTAAACTGACTATTAACTTTTATCAAATTTCACCTACCTTTCACAAAACTTTCAGCGTTCACCCTCAAACAGTGAACGGCATATACTGAAGTGTATTCGTAAAAGCGTATACGGACAAGTACAGCATAAAGGAGCAACAAAAATGAAAAAGAGTCTTATAGCCATGACTTCCATAACCTATGCAATGAAAGCAAAAAACTTGCTGAACAGTTTAAAATACTACTGCGAAATACAGCGCACCCCGAAAGATCTGGGCACAGGCTGCGGCTACTCCATAGCCGTCACCGCACCAACAGAAGAAATAACCGCCATACTTGAAAAAGAGCGCATACCATTCAGAAACGTGATATTCGAGCAAAAGAGGTGAGAAAAATAAACACCCGAAGCATAATAAACTTTGATAACTCCGCCACCACCTACCCCAAGCCCCCTGCCATAGCAAAAGCCGTTGCTCAGGCAGTAGAACGCTATGGTGGCAACCCGGGCAGAAGCGGTCACAAGCTTTCCATGCGAGTGTCTGAAAAGATATTCAGCGTCAGACAGCAGGCGGCAGAAATGTTTGGAGCACAGACCGAGAACGTGGCTTTCACCGCCAACTGTACCCATGCTCTTAACATGGCGATAAAAGGTGTCATGCAGTACGGTGGTCATATGATAATCTCAGACCACGAGCATAACGCAGTAGCAAGACCCGTCTATGCCCTTTCAAAAACAAGAGGCGTGAAATATTCTATTGCCCGAACAGGGGAAACAGACAGCGAAACAGTAGAAAATTTCCGCCGCCTTATAACCCCCGAAACTAAGTGTATCTGCTGTACAGTGGCTTCAAACGTCACAGGCAGGCTCATGCCATACCGTGAATTAGCCGCCCTCTGCAAAGCCCACGGAATATGCTTTATAGCCGACGGCGCACAAGCCTGCGGGCTTTTGAAGCTTTCTCTCTCAGACGGCTTCAACTTTCTCTGCACCGCAGGTCACAAAGCCCTCTACGGACCAACAGGCACAGGGCTTCTTATATCAGACGGCGAGTATTCTCTGTCTACCATAATCGAGGGTGGCACAGGTGCGACCTCCGCCCTGCTTGAACAGACCCCTTTCCTCCCCGAAAAGCTTGAAAGCGGCACAATTAACACAGTGGGCATAATCGGTCTTGGCGAGGGACTAACGTTCGTCCGCCAAAAGACTCCTGCCGTAATAAAAGCCCACGAAGAAAAACTCTGCAAACAGCTCTACGAACAGCTTTCAGACATAGACAAAATAAAGTTCTATGAAGCAGACCAAAAGAAAGTCCCCATACTTTCATTTAACATCGGTGATATCCCTTCCGCTGAAATCGCCTCCTATCTCAGCGAAAAAGGCTTCGCCCTCCGTGGAGGACTTCAGTGTGCCGCCGTCACCCATACCACCCTCGGCACAATAGAGCAAGGCACAGTGCGTTTCTCACCCTCTGCATTCAGTACCCCTCAGCAGGTAACAGCACTTTCACGAACAATAAAAATATTTGCCGCAAATAACTAAGCATAAGTGGCAGGTCTGATGTAAAATATCACGTCCTGCCGCTCATTCTATTGCAAAAAGCACCTTTAGGTGCTATAATAAAGCATGAGCAAACAATTTTTCACGAAAGAAAGTGGTATTATGTGGTTCGTGTTTGCGCTTCTCTCCGCTGTTTTCGCAGCGCTCACCTCTGTACTTGCAAAGGTCGGCATTGAAGGAGTAAACTCAAATCTTGCCACCGCACTGCGTACCTGCGTTGTGCTTGCTATGGCATGGCTCATGGTGTTCATCACCCACACACAAAGCGGCATAGGCTCTATAGGCAGAAAAAGCTGGGTATTTCTTATCCTTTCAGGACTTGCAACAGGTGCTTCGTGGCTATGCTATTATAAGGCTATCCAAATGGGCAGCGTTTCAAAGGTCGCCCCCATAGACAAGCTCAGCGTTGTCATCACACTTATCCTTGCAGTGATATTTCTCCACGAGGACTTCACAGTAAGATCAGCCATAGGTGCGGTGCTTATCACTGCAGGCACAGTATTAATGGTACTATAAGGAGAACGCCATGATAATAAGAACAGTTACCGAGAAGGACGCTCACGAGCTTCTTGAAATATACCGTCCCTACGTTGAAGACACCGCCATAACATTCGAGTATGACGTCCCCTCCGTTGAAGAGTTCGCAGAGCGTATCCGCAGTATATCCGCAAATTATCCCTACATAGCCGCAGTAGAAAACGGCAAAATAGCAGGCTACGCCTATGCAGGCGTTTTCAAAAACAGAGCCGCCTATGATTGGTCGGTTGAAGTCACAGTTTATGTAAAAAAAGGACTTCACCGCAAAGGCATAGGTGCAAAACTCTACTCCGCCCTTGAAAAGCTCCTTGCGGCACAGCATATAACAAACCTCTATGCCTGCGTCGCCTATCCCGAAAAAGAAGACGAGTATCTCACCTTTGACAGCGTAAAGTTCCATGAAAAAATGGGCTATACTATAATAGGTACGTTCCATAGATGTGCCTTTAAGTTCAACAAGTGCTATCATATGGTTTGGCTCGAAAAAATACTCACCCAGACCGATATCACCCCTCTGCCCGTTATCCCATTTTCCAAACTCGATAAAGCCTTAATTAACAAAATAGTTCTTGAATAAAGGCAGAAAATATGGTAAAATAATATCATTCTGTCTGTTAAGGAGCGTAAAAATGGATCTTCAGGAATTAAGGAATGAAATAAACGATATAGACAGCCAGCTTCAGGAGCTTTTCAATAAGCGTATGCAGATAAGCTTCAAGGTGGCTGAGTATAAGATAGCAAACAATATGCCTGTTTTTCAGAGCAAGCGTGAAAACGAGATACTTGACCATGTAACAGAAAGCTCACCAAAGGGCTTGGAAAGTGCGTCAAGAGTGTTCTTCCAAAACATCATGGATATTTCAAAGTGCCGTCAGTATCAGGAGTTTTTTGCAGACTCAGATAAGATAGAGTACAAAAAGTTGGACTTGACAGGTCATAAAAAAGTCGCTGTACCGGGTACCACAGGCTCATATTCACATATAGCCTGCAAGCAGATATTCAGCGACTTTGAGCCAATGTTCTTTGAAGATTTTGAGGACGTTTTTTCATCAGTTGAAAACGGCTCAGCGGATTTCGGCATACTTCCCATAGCAAATTCCACCGCAGGCTCAGTTGGTCAGACCTACGAGCTTATGAAAAAGCATGACTTCAAGATATGCGCAGCAACTAAGGTAAAGATCTCCCACTGCCTTGCCGTAAAAAAAGGCACACGCTTTGAGAATATCAAAATAGTCTATTCCCACGAGCAGGCGCTCAGCCAGTGTTCTGAGTTTCTTTCTCAGAACGGACTTAAAAGCCATAAATACGCAAATACTGCCCTTGCGGCGTGCTACATAAAAGAAAGCAATGAACCTTATGCCGCTATCTGCTCAGAAGCCTGCGCACAGCAGAACGATCTTGAGATACTCAGGCATAATATAGCCAACGCCGCCGAGAATTACACAAAATTTATTCTCATTTCAAAGGAGACTCTTTGCTCGGAAAATGCTGATATCGTGTCAGTGTCCTTGGCACTGCCACATACCTCATCTGCACTTTACAGACTTCTCACCAAATTCTCCGTGGCAGGCCTTAACCTTTCCATGATAGAGAGCCGCCCTATCGCAAACACCGATTTTGACGTTGTTTTCTATCTCGATTTTGAGGGAGCAATAACCTCTCCGGACGTTGCAAAGCTCATTAGCGAGCTTAATTCAGAACTTTCATATTTCAAATTTTTAGGCAACTACAAGGAAATATAACAGTACGATTTTTAGGACAGGAGGAACAAAAATGCGTATAGGACACGGCTATGACGTCCACAGACTGACCGAGGGCAGAAAGCTCATTCTCGGCGGCGTGGATATACCACATGAAAAAGGACTTTTAGGACATTCCGATGCAGACGTCCTTGCCCACGCTATAATGGATTCCATACTTGGTGCATTGGCACTGGGCGATATCGGCAAGCTTTTCCCCGATAACGACCCCGACTATGAGGGTGCAGACAGTATGAAGCTCATGGAAAAAGTCATAAGCGTTATGACCGAAAAAGGCTGGAAAATAGGCAATATAGACTCCACCATCTGCGCACAGAAGCCGAAGCTTGCCACCTATATCACCTCCATGCGGGAGCGTATAGCAGAAGCCTGCGGCTGCGATATTTCACAAATATCAGTTAAAGCCACCACCGAAGAAAAACTAGGCTTCACAGGCGAGGAACTAGGCATATCCGCCACAGCGGTCTGCCTGCTTGAAAAAATTTGATACAAAACCAAAAGGACTGCTGTCTTAAACCACAGCAGTCCTTTTTATTGCTACTTTGCCTTATGCGCAACTCCATCATTGTTAATGTTATATCCGTCAACAGTAGTGTTTATGAGCATCATGCCGTAATCATTGAAATAATATCGCTTTCCGCCTATCTTCTTCCAACCTGTCACAACAGTGCCGTTCTTGTTGTTGTAGAACTTCTGCCCACGCCAACTTACCCAGCCTGATTTCAGATAGCCGTCCTCACCGAAGTTGTAATACTTGTCGTCAATGTACACAGGACCTCTCAACGCAACACCATTCTGCAGGAAATATTTCTTTCCGTCAATAGTCGTCCATTCATTCTGCAAAACATGATCGCTGTCAAAATAAAACTCCGTTCCGTCTATTTCTCTCCAGCCTGAAACTGCCTTGCCATCGCCGTCAAAATAATAGGTCTTGTCACCGGCTGTTACCCACTTGTCTTTCTGAGCGCCGTTCTTGTCAATGTAGTAAAGCCCTGAATCATCACTGAACAGCCCCTTTGAAAGCTTGCCGTCATTGTCAAAATGATACAGCTTGTCTTCAATAGTGTGCCAACCTGTAAGTGCAGCCTCGTCCTCGCCAATGTAGTAAATATTTCCCTTTGAAGTAACAAACTCCGACTTAGCCCAAGAGCCGTCCTCTTTCTTGAACTTCCATTCAGCGTCTATCTTAACGATCCCGTCTGCAAGCACGCCCTCGTTTGAGAAGGTGTATTTCTTGTCCCCGTCCTCCTCAAATTCGCCAACAGCCGCCGCACCTGTCAGACCAAAATAATATCTCTTTCCGTCAATGGTCTTCCAGCCCGTAGCCTTCTTGCCGGTTTCCTCATCAAAGTAGAAGTAATAGCCGTTTATTTTATGAAATCCGGTGCAAAGAGTGTGATCAGAGTAGAAATAATACTGATAGAACACCGCCCCGCCGAATTTTTCATAAACCTTTCTGTCATAAGCATTGAATGTCTTTTCACCGAATTTGTCTGCAAGCTCCTCAAGCTTTTGGGTCTCTTTTTCGTCAGGCTTCTCGTCCTTTTTGTAATCGTCCTTCTCAAACTTCACAAGCTTTGAAACATTGGATTTGAACTCTTTTATTTTCTTTTTCTCATCATCAGTGTACTGATCCGTATTCGTCCAACCTGTTGCCGCCACATGGGTCGTTTTGTCAAAATAGTAAGTATCTTCGTCAATATCCTCCCAGCCGTCAGCCACAACACCGCCTCTGCCGAAGTAATAAACATTTCCGCCTATCTCGTTCCAGCCGGAGAGGAGGCGATTTTTCTTATCAAAGTAATAATACTTGTCCTTGATCTTGGTAAAGCCCTTGCCTGCCGAGCCGTCGCCCTTGAAATAATACTTCTCAGGCGGTTCTTCATACCAGCCCTTAGTCATTTTACCGTCATCAGCAAAATGATATCTGTTCTTGTCAATTGTTATCCAGCCCTTGACCATTTCACAGCTATCATTGAAATAATAGCTCTCACCGTCTATCTCCGCAAAGCCCTGAGCGCAAGCCCCTGTAGCTTCATCAGAATAATAATACTTCTTTTCAAGCTCCATCCAGCCCTTGTGAACAGCACCGCTCTCAGAAAAATAATACTTCTTTCCGTCAATGTCCTGCCAGCCTGTGGCCATGTGACCGTCGTCATCATCAAAATAGTATATCTTGCCCTCTATCTCAACAAAGCCCTTAGCCATCTCACCGTTCTTGAGAAAATAATACTGAACATTGTTTATCTTTGCCCAGCCTGTCACACGCTTGCCACTCTCGTCATAGTAATAACCGCCGTCGCTGTCAAAACCCGTGTCAGGGAAGCCGTGATCGTCAAAGTAGTATTCACCGCCGTTTATCTCGCAAAGGCCCGTCCTGAAAATGCCAGACTCCTCAGAGAAATAGTATTCCTCTCCCTTTATTTTCATTTTTCCACGCTGAACAACGCCGTCCTTGACATAGTAAGTGTCCCCACGATACTTGTGCCAGCCGTCAGCCATAGCGTTGCCCTTGTCGTCAAAAAGATAGCAGGTGTTGTCTATTATCTGATAGCCAAGCGCCTTTTCGCCCGTCTCCTTGACAATATAATAAGTCGAGCCGTCATGGGTGTGCCAGCCCGAAGCATAATAAGCGCCGTAGTATAAATATCCCCCAAAGCCTGCTCCCATAACGATAGTGCAAGCTGCAGCCACAGCGATCATTTTTTTCTTATCGCTTTTCAGCACCTCATTATATCTGTTGCAAAAATCATTGCCCTCATTGCTGTTTATACTCATAAAGATCCTTCCTGAATTTACACAGTTCTAGTTAGTACAATTATATCACAACAAAATAATAATTTCAATACCGCCGCCCCAATTTTCACACCCCTCACACATAAAAAGCTGTACAGTCCAAATAACTGTACAGCTCATAAAACAAATACCCAAGATAAAAGGGCTGTCGAGGACTCCAGCCCCTACAATTTCTCATGACCGCAATTTATCTGTGGTGGCGAGCAACGTTCGCCCGTCCACCCCCACAACATCTCAGCTACGCCACGACCCCCACGCCACAAGCTTTCTCGCCCTCCCCCTTGTCTATTCTGACAGATAAATTACTCATTTCTTACATCACAATACTTGCGTTCATACAGATAATATGTTATAATATATAATGTATATTTGTAAATCTTAAAGGAGGCTTATTTATGGATCAGCTTATAAAATTACTGAAAAACAACGCCCGTATCACAAACAGCGAGCTTGCCGTTCTTCTTGATAAAACAGAAGAGCAGGTTGCAGCGGATATCGCCAAGCTTGAAGCAGACGGCGTAATAAAGGGCTATTCCGCGATCGTTGACGAAAGTGCCTATGACCCTAATTCAGTTTTCGCTCTTATAGAACTTAAAGTCACCCCGCAGTCACAGTCAGGCTTTGACGAGATAGCAAACCAGATCGCAAGCTATGAGCAGGTGGAGTCCGTACGCCTTATGTCAGGTGCTTATGATATAATCGTTGCCGTGAACGGTGCAAACATCAGGGATATCTCACAGTTTGTTTCCCAGAGACTTGCAACTATCGACGCTGTCCAGTCCACCGCCACACACTTCGTGCTAAAGGTCTATAAAGACAACGGCATCATGATAAGCACAGATGATAAAGACGAAAGAGGTTTGATCTCCCCATGATAGATTATAATAAAGTGCTTTGCCCTGCCATAAAGGAAATGAAGCCCTCAGGTATCAGAAAATTTTTCGATATCGCTCAGCAGCTAGAGGGCGTTATCTCCCTTGGCGTTGGCGAGCCTGACTTCAAAACTCCGTGGCTAATACGTCAGGAAGCTATCTCCACCCTTGAAAAAGGCAAGACCTGCTATACCGCAAACGCAGGTCTGATCGCTCTCCGTGAAGAGATAGCCAAGTATTTTCAGCGTACTATCCACACAAGTTATGACCCTAATAAGGAAATAATCGTCACCGTTGGCGGCTCTGAAGCTATCGACCTTACCATAAGATGCCTTATCCAGCCCGGTGATGAAGTCCTTATAGTCGAACCGTCCTTTGTCTGTTATCGTCCTATCGTCTCCCTATGCGGCGGCGTTCCAGTGGTCATAGAAACAAAGGAAGAAAACGAGTTCCGACTTACAGCAGACGAGCTTCGTGAAAAAATAACCGACAAAACCAAACTTCTTGTCCTGCCCTATCCTAATAACCCAACAGGTGCGATAATGCGCCGTGAAGATCTTGAAGCTATCGCAAAGGTTCTTAAAGATACCAATATCATGATAGCCTCAGACGAGATATATTCCGAGCTTACATATTCAGGCAAACATTGCTCTATCGCAGAAATAGAGGGTATGCGTGAGCGTACTATCGTCATAAACGGCTTTTCCAAAAGCTTTGCAATGACAGGCTGGCGGCTTGGCTTCCTTGGCGGACCAAAAGAGATAGTGTCCCAAATGCTCAAGCTTCATCAGTATGCTATCATGTCCTCCCCTACTGTCAGCCAGTATGCCGCTATCGTTGCCATGCACAGTTGTCAGAAGGATATAGATGCCATGCGTAACGAGTATAATATCCGCCGTCGCTTTGTGGTGGATTCTTTCAATAAGCTTGGTCTTAAATGCTTTGCACCGCAAGGCGCATTCTATGTTTTCCCTTGTATCAAAAGCACAGGCATGACAAGCACCGACTTCTGCGAAAAACTTGTGTACACCAAAAAGGTAGCCGTCGTGCCGGGAGATGCTTTCGGCGAGTGCGGAGAGGGCTATGTGCGTGTCTCCTACGCCTATTCCCTTAACCATCTGAGAGAGGCTATCAAACGTATCGGAGAATTTTTAGAGGATATCAAAAATGGTAACGTGCAGTAATTTAAAAATAAAAGCCTACGGAAAAATAAATCTTGCATTGGACATCGTTGGTAAACGTGATGACGGCTACCATATGCTAAATACTGTCATGCAGTCAGTGTCCTGCTTCGACCTCTTGGACTTCACACTCTCTGAGGGCGAGGGCATAGAGCTTACCTGCAAACTTGACAGCTTTCCAAAAGGCGAGGATAATATCATCACAAAAGCCTACCATGCCTTTGCCGACTTCACCCATATTGACTTCGGCTGTAAAATAGCAGTGAATGTGGAGAAAAACCTCCCCTCACAAGCCGGCATGGGCGGAGGAAGTGCAGACGCCGCCGCTACCCTTAGAGCCTTGGACTTCATGTTCGATACAAGGCTCACCGATGAACAGCTCTGCTCCATAGGCATGGCTCTGGGCGCAGACGTGCCTTTCTGTATTACAGGCGGCACAAGGCTCTGTCAGGGCGTTGGCGAAATAATGAGCAACCTGCCCTCACCCGATTGTGCTTTCGTAATAATAAAACCCGACGTGGGTATCTCCACCCCAGAAGCTTTCAAAAAGTATGACAGCATTTCAAACCCAAAACGCTGTAATATGGACGTCCTGCTGAGATATATCGGCGGCGGAAAGCTTTTCGGCATATGCTCAAACCTTTTCAATGTGCTGGAATATGCCGCCGACCGTGAGGAGATAGCTCATGCAGTGCAGGAGCTTAAAAACAGCGGAGCTCTCTCCGCCCTTATGACAGGAAGCGGCTCAGCCGTTTTTGGAGTTTTCCCCGATATCGCTTCCGCACAAACAGCCGCAGAAAAGCTGTCAGGCTGGAGCTATAAGTGCGTTTGTCAGCCTGTAAAACAGGGCTGGGAATTTGTATATTAATGAGGTGAAATAATTGAGCAGAAATAAATGCAGAATTTGCGGATACCGCTTTAAAAGCGATGATGAGATAATTTGTCCTGAGTGCTTCACAGCCCGTGACGAGGATATAAGCTGTAACAGCCTTTCAGATGACCTGCACTCTCATGATCTCCGTGCCGATAACGAGCAGGACGGCTGGTTCGGTCAGTCTGAAAATGACACCTTCAAGGAAGAAAAGAACGATTTCGTTTCCGAGGAACGTAAAGAGGAAGCAAGGGACGAGAATTTCCAAAGCACCTATACCCCACCTAAAAACCCTACCCCTCCCCCGAGCTATTCAAATTCAAGAGCTGAAAAGCTTGCCGCCCTCAATAACTACAGCCAACAGCGTACAAGCTATAACCGCCCAAACAACAGCTCCTATAGCTTCAACGCCACGAACATAAACCACTCTAACAAAAAGAATGGCGGCAAAGGCTGTGCCACCGCCGTTGTGGTCATAATAATCCTTATGGCTATCCTCCCAACTATCATAGGCTTTGTCTCATCAAAAATAATTTCAAGCAAATATGACGACTATAACTATGACTACGATTATGACGATACCTATAGTGAAGCCGAAGATGACTACACCGACCATTCCAACCTCTATGTAGTGCAAGACGCTGAGGACGGTACCTACAGCGTTCAGTATCAAGGCTATACCCTCACCGAACGCAAAGTAAGCGACCTGACCGATGAGGAAAGAAACTCCCTTTCAGGCGGTATTATAAGCGGTGACACAGTATGGGAAATAGACCTCGACCTTGATGTTAATATCAGCGATAGCAACAGACAGGTAAAATTCACCTTTGCCTACAACACCGCCTATGACGAAAACGATAATTCGTTTTTCTCAAACAACTTCTTCCCCGGTGAAAGCGACTACGAAGACGATATGACCTATACGATCAAGTTCCTTGTCCCAGCCGATTCAAAGCGCACCACGTTCACAGCCTGCTTCCAGAATGACGATTGGATAACAGATTCATTCCAGTTCAATATCCCCCTTGACGAAAACACAGACTCATCAGGCGACCTATCCTCTGACTCCTACACCAAAATAAGCGGAGTTGACACAGCGGCATGAACGATATCCTTAAAAGCTGTACCCTCTGCCCAAGAGAGTGCAAAGTGAACAGATACGAGCATAAAGGCTTCTGCGGTGAAACTGCCAAAGTAAGGATAGCCCGAGCCGAGCTTCATATGTGGGAAGAACCTTGTATCAGTGGCACAGAAGGCTCAGGAACAGTATTTCTCTCAGGCTGCTGCCTGAAATGCTGTTTCTGCCAAAACTACGAGATATCCGCTGAGGGCAAAGGCTTTGAGCTTACCGAGCAAGAACTTGCAGACACTTTTCTGCGGCTTCAATCAATGGGCGCAAACAACATAAACCTCGTCAATCCCACCCATTTCGTTCCGCAAATAATCAAAGCGCTCGACCTCTGTAAAGATAAGCTCACTATCCCCGTGGTCTATAACAGCGGCGGTTATGAAAAGCCCCAAACGCTGGAGCTTCTTCGTGGCTATGTGCAGATATTTCTACCCGACCTTAAATATTTTGATCCTACACTTTCGGATAAATATTCCAAAGCCGCAGACTATTTTGAAAACGCCGCTGCTTCAATACATAAAATGGCGGAGCTTTCAGGCAAGCCAACCTTTGACGAAAAAGGCATAATGCAGAGCGGCACAATAGTCCGCCACCTTGTCCTCCCTACTCACCGTAAAGACTCCATAAAGCTTATGGAGTGGCTAGGCAAAAATTTTGCCAAAAACGAAATAATGATAAGTCTTATGAGCCAGTTCACCCCCGTGTATAAAGCCTTTGACTACAAAGAGCTTTGCCGTAAGACATCAACTTTCGAGTATAACACCGTCATTGACGCCGTGAATAAATACGGTTTTGAGGGTTTTGTCCAAAGCCGCACATCCGCCGCCAAAGATTTTATCCCCAAATTTTATGACGAAAAATACTACTGATATCCCATTTTTTATCGGACTGCCATGCTAACACAGACAGCCCGATATTTTTGTAATAAAATTGTTATACATTCCCTATTGACATTTTGAACAAAAAAGTTTATAATGTTAATGTAAGTTTGGTAAAACAAACTTGAATGGGGTAACTTATGGGGTAAACATTAGTCACCAACCGTAAAAAGGGCAGCAAAATTGCCGCCTGCGTATAAGTTATCGAAAAGAGGTCATGCAAATGTCAAAGGCTTTCGGTTCAAGATATTCCATTGAAAATTCCGAGGAAGCAAAGGAGTATTTTGAGTTTGTAAAGGACCTGCTTGACAGCGATGTTGTAAACGAAATGAAAAATTTTCGTCATCACTATAGTACGACTTGCTATCAGCATTGCATCAATGTATCCTACTATAACTATCTCGTTTGCAGAAAATTGGGACTAAATTCAAGATCCGCAGCAAGAGCAGGTCTGCTTCACGATCTGTTTCTTTATGATTGGCGGGATCGTGAGAAGAAAAAAGGCGAAATGCCTCACGGAATGACCCACCCAAAGGTCGCACTCAACAATGCGAAACAGCATTTTGAGATAGGCAAGCGTGAGGAGGATATGATAGTCAAGCATATGTGGCCGCTGACCCTGAAATTTCCTAAATACGCTGAATCTTACGTTATCGTGTGTATCGACAAATACACCGCAATGTTGGAAATAGGCTCTTATTTGGGTCAGAAAATGAAAGAAAAAGCGAAAGCAATGCGAACAAAACAGCATTAAACCAAAGCGGACAGGCACACACCTGTCCGCTTTCAGTTTGTTGACAAATCCCTAAATAAATGTACAATTGATCGTACACTTATATAAATGCAAAAAGACCGCCCCTAAGATAAGGGACGGCCTTTCCCGTTTATCAGGCAAAATAAACGGATATTGGTGTTTAGTGAATGTCGTTGTAAAGTGCAATGTAATCCTTGGCGGACTTTGTCCAACTGAAATTCTGCTTGAGCGCAGTGTTCACAAGTCTGCCCCACTTCATCTTGTCATCATAGTATGCCCTGGCTCTTACAACAGCGTCAAGCATATCATGTGCGTTGTAGGACTTGAAAGTAAAGCCGTTTCCATTCTTGTCGCCTGCATCATGGATACTATCTCTCAAACCGCCTGTCTCTCTTACGATAGGTATAGTACCATATCTCAGAGCGATCATCTGAGCCAAACCGCAAGGCTCGCTCTGCGACGGCATAAGGAACATATCCGCACCAGCGTATATCTTCTTGGACAGCTCAGGCACAAAACCGATGGTCAGACCCACTCTGTCAGGATAACGATAATGCATTTCGCTGAAAAAGTCCTCGTATATCTTCTCGCCCGAACCAAGAATAGCAAACTTGCAGCCAAGCCTGATTATGTCCTCAAACACATACTTGATAAGGTCAAGACCCTTGTGTGAAACAAATCTCGTTACGATACCGATAACAGGCTCTTTTCCATGTGCCATGCCAAGCTCGCTGAGCAAAGCGTGCTTGCAAACAGCCTTGCCCGTCTTGTCATTCAAACTATAATTCTTAGCAATAACAGGATCAGTTGCAGGATCGTAGATCTTCTGATCTATTCCGTTGAGTATTCCGCAAAGCTTGTATTGCTTGTTAACAAGCTCCCTGTCAAGACCATGTGAATACCATGGATCAAGTATCTCCCAAGCATAGCTTGGCGAAACTGTCGTCACCTTGTCAGCCGTTTCAATAGCAGCCTTCATAAAGTTCACATCACCGTCATATGAAAGCAGATCCGTATGATAAAGCGGAATGCCCATAATATCGTTGATAAGTTCTAAGCCATATTGTCCCTGATACTGAATATTGTGTATGGTAAATACCGTCTTGATATCCTCATAACCCTGCTGATAGCGGTAGAAAATATCATAATAAACAGGAACAAGTGCCGTCTGCCAGTCATTGGCGTTTATAACATTTGGCTTAAAGTCGATGTATCTCAGCAGCTCGAGAACTGCCCTTGAGAAGAATATAAATCTCTCAGCATCATCATAAAAGCCATACAGACCGTTTCTCTGGAAGTAATACTCATTATCCAAAAGATAATAAGTCACTCCGTTCACAACGCCTGTAAAAACGCCGCAGTATTGATTTCTCCATGCCACCGGCACAGTGAAATTCGTAACATATGTCAGCTTGTCCTTAAGCTCCTGCCTGATAGAGCTGTAATAAGGTATCACGACTCTGCAATCGTGACCCTCGGCATTGATAGCCGCAGGCAGTGAGCCTGCAACATCAGCCAATCCACCTGAAGCAATAAAAGGCAAAGCCTCACTTGCAGTATAAAGTATGTTCATATCCGAACCCTCTTTCCTAAGTCATTGCGACCTTTTTATACAGAAGCTCCCTTTCCTACATACATAGGATACTGTGGCGAACTTGTAAGGATATGGTTTTCACAGATAGAAACGTTCTTGTCTGTGATAAGATAGTTAAGCTCAGCATTGTCACCAACAACAGTGCCCTGCATAAGGATACAGTTCTTGACCTTTGCACCCTTGCCTACCTTAACGCCTCTGAACAGTACAGAGTTCTCTACCTCGCCCTCTATGATACAGCCGTCAGCAACAAGAGAATTTGATACCTTGCTGTCCAGATCGTACTTAACAGGAGCGTTGTCGCTTACCTTTGTGTAGATAGAACGCTTTGGAACGAACAGCTTGCGTGCATTCTCAGGTTCAAGCAGAGCCATGTTTGACTTAAAGTAGCTTTCAGGGCTGTTGAGCTTGCTGAAATAGTTATCGTACTCGTAGATCTTTATCTTAAGCTCTCTGCACTTCTCCTGAAGAATATTTCTCTCAAAGCTTACATTTCCTCTGGCCATTGCGTCATTAACAGTTTCAATAAGGAAATCCATTGACATAACGAACACATTAAGGCTCGTTGTGCAAGTGCCGCTGATGTCAGGATTGATAAGAACAGAGGTTACGTTCTTGTCAGCGTCAACGTTGAATACAGTTGAAGTCTTTATATCATCAGAGCTGTAAACGCCAGTGTGTGCAACAGCTGTGATGTCCGCACCGCTCTCTATATGAGCCGCAACGATAGGCTTGTAATCAATATTAGTTACAACGTCACAGTCTGAAAGGATAACATATTTAGCTCTTGAGTGCTTGATAAAGCTCATCGCACCATAAAGAGCCTCGATCCTGCCTCTGTAAAGAGTGCTTTCAACGTTGCCGAATGGAGGCAGAATGTAAAGTCCGCCCTTTTTTCTTGCCAGATCCCACTCTCTTGCAGAGCCGAGGTGATCCAGAAGTGACTGATAGTTAGATTTTGTTATAACACCGACCTCGCTTATGCCGCTGTTTACCATGTTAGACAGTGGGAAGTCGATAAGGCGGTATCTTCCGCCGAACATTACAGAACCCATAGTTCTGTTCTTTGTCATGTCGCCAAGAGTCGTGTCGTGCATATTAGCGAAAACAAGACCCAGTACGTTACCCATATTTACATCCATGTTTACTCGGTCCTTTCTTAGATATTCTCGTAAATTATTGCCTTTGGTGCAACAACACTGCCGTCAGAAACGGTCAGATTATTGCCCACTACAGCAACGCCCCATGAGTCCTTGTCCTCGATAGTTTCAGGTCTTGCACCGATCTGAGCGTTCTCACCGATAACAGTGTTCTCGCCAACGATAGCATACTCGACCTTTGCACCCTTCTTGACAACTGCGCCAGGCATAAGGATAGAATCCAGTATCTCAGCGCCTTCCTCAACAGTAACGCCGTCAGAAATCATTGAGAACTCGACAGAGCCGTCGATAACGCAGCCCTCTGTTACCATAGAGTTCTGTACCTGAGCGTTCTTTCCTATGCTCTGAGGTGGCATAACAGGGTTTCTTGAGTATATCTTCCAGCTTGTGTCATAAAGATCGATAGGAATGTTAGGATTGATAAGGTCCATATTTGCTTCCCAAAGAGAGTCGATAGTTCCAACGTCCTTCCAGTAGCCGTCAAAACGATAAGCCACAAGCTTCTCGCCTGCTTCTCTCATGTCAGGAATAATGTTCTTGCCGAAGTCCTTTGAAGCTTCCTTGTCGTTCTCATTAGCGATAAGATAAGCTTTCAGCTTCTTCCAAGTGAATATGTAAATACCCATTGAAGCAAGAGTTGAACGAGGGTTCTTTGGCTTCTCCTCGAAGTCGATGATATTGTCGTCCTCGTCTGTTATCATGATGCCGAAACGTGAAGCCTCTTCCTTTGGAACGTCCAGAACAGCGATAGTAGCGTCAGCGTTCTTAGCCTTGTGATATTCAAGCATCTTGTTGTAATCCATTTTGTAGATATGGTCGCCTGAAAGAACAACAACATACTCAGGGTCATATCTGTCTACAAAAGCGATATTCTGATAAATAGCGTTTGCAGTACCCGAATACCAATCAGCGCCTGAAGCTGTCTGATAAGGAGGAAGCACATGAACGCCTCCGTGTATTCTGTCAAGATCCCAAGGCTGACCGTTTCCAATGTACTCATTGAGTACCAATGGCTGATACTGTGTCAGCACGCCCACTGTGTCGATACCTGAATTGATACAGTTCGAGAGAGGGAAATCAATGATACGATACTTAGCACCGAAAGGTACTGCCGGTTTTGCAACGCTCTGTGTCAGGGCATACAATCTGCTTCCCTGACCGCCTGCCAGCAGCATTGCAACACATTCTTTTTTGTTGAACATAATTAATTCACCCACCAATTTTTATTAAGTCTATATTACTCAGCCTTTTTAGCTGTGGACTTCTTAGTTGTTTTCGCCTTAGCGGCTTTCTTGACAGCAGTTTTCTTAGCCGCCGTCTTTGTCTTTTTCTTATTCTCTGCCTTTTTCTCAGGCACAGGTCTTTCCTCTTTTTTCACCGTGAAATACATACAGGAGAACGCAGGAATGTCGATGCAGACTGACTGGTCAAAGCCGTGCATCTTAACATCTACCGCCTTAACAGTGCCGTTCGTGCAAGGGGATCCGTCAACAGAAGACGAGTTGAACACCTCTGTATAGCTGCCCCAGTAAGGAACGCCAAAGCAGTATGACTTTCTTTCCACAGGAACGAAGTTGCACACAACGATGACCTCTCCGCCGTTTTTGTCGAAACGTCTGAAGATGATGATGCTCTGCTTGAAATCGTCATTTGATATCCAGCTAAAGCCCTCCCAAGAAAAATCTCTCTCCCAGAACTGAGGGTGGTCAAGATAGAAATGATTGAGGTTCTTGGAGTAGTTCAGATAATTGCGGTGGTTCTCATATTCGTCCACCATGAACCATTCCAGACCATTCTCGTAATCCCACTCTCTGAACTGAGCAAAATCAGCACCCATGAACAGAAGCTTCTTACCTGGGTGAGCCATCATATAAGCCATGAACAGCTTGCACTGCTTGAACTTATTGTCGATATCTCCACCATACATTTTATTTACCAATGAAGCCTTACCATGCACTACCTCGTCATGAGAGATAGGCAAAATAAAGTTTTCAGAGAAAGCATAGAAGAATGAGAACGTGAGCATATCATGATGAAAAGCTCTGTCAATAGGGTCAAGAGCCATATATTTGAGCATATCGTTCATCCAGCCCATGTTCCACTTGAAGTTGAAGCCAAGACCGCCGTCGCTCGCAGGCTTTGTTACCATAGGCCATGAAGTTGACTCTTCGGCTATCATAAGGGTATTAGGGTTTCTTCCGAACACAGCGGTATTGAGATCCTTGAAGAACTGAACAGCTTCAAGATTTTCCTTGCCACCGAACTTGTTAGGCGTCCACTCTCCGTCACGTCTGTCATAGTCAAGATAAAGCATAGACGCAACAGCGTCAACTCTCAGACCGTCAACGTGATATTTTTCTATCCAGTAAAGAGCGTTCGAGATAAGGAATGACTTTACCTCGCCCTTTGAATAATCGAAAACTCTCGTTCCCCAAGTGAGGTGATCTGCCTTTTTCGGGTCAGAGTATTCATATGACGGACCTCCGTCAAACTCGAACAGTCCTGCCTCATCTCTAGGAAAATGTGCAGGCACCCAATCAAGGATAACGCCTATTCCAGCCAAATGGAAAAGGTCTATCATTTTCATGAAGTCATAAGGCGTTCCGAAACGTGAAGTCGGCGCAAAATAGCCGATACCCTGATAGCCCCAAGAGCCGTCAAAAGGATATTCCGCCAACGGCATAAGCTCGATATGAGTATAGCCCATTTCCTTTATATAAGGGATTATAGTATCTGCAAATCTAACATATGAGAAATATTTTCCGTCAGGACAAGCCTTCCATGAATTGAGATGTACCTCATAGATATTCATAGGACAATTGTAGATATCCTTAGACTTCTTCTCGGTCATCCACTTTTTATCGCTCCAAAGATAATCGTCTATATCGAAAACCTTTGAGCCGGTGTTCGGAGCGACCTCCATGTGTGTGCCGTACGGATCAGCCTTATAATGGGTCTTGCCGTCACAGCCGTGGATACAGTATTTATATGTATCATAAGTCTTAAGCCCTGTAACAAAAGCCTCCCATACCTCTGAGTCGTCTATCTTCTCCATTGGAGTGGCATTTTCGTCCCAGTCATTGAAATCTCCCACAACAGAAATGCTCTCAGCGTGTGCTGCCCAGACTCTGAAATAATATCCTTCTACGCCGTCTTTCTCTCCCTTATGGCAGCCAAGAAACTTATATGTTTCGCAGTTTGTGCCATTGTGGAAAAGATAGAGCGGCAGTTCATAATCCTTTGGAATAATATCTATCACAATTCAGCCTCCCTTGTCTTTTTGTGAAAACCGCTGAATAATTTCGGTGTTTCATACTTATATTTTAATCTTTTTTGAACAGATTTGCAATAGTTTTAGTAGTTATTCTCGTATTCGCACATATTTCAACAGATAGTTTTATATATTTTGCACAATAGATTTTATATAATAACATAGAAAAAGTAAAGTCAAAGTATACAAAAGTAAAAAATTGCAGGCAAAAGTCGGCAAAGTCATTTACATTCATTTTTCATTCTCGTCACGAAGGAAAATTTTTGCGGCAATAATAGTTATATCGTCACGCCTGCCTCCTGTTCGCTGAGCAAGCGCCTTTGTGCCAAGCGCCGTGACTATCTCCTGAGCGTTCATTCCGTTACAGCGGAGTATCTCTCGTGCTGTAGCGTCCTCGACACCGTCTGAGGTCATAAGCAGAACGTCCCCGTCAAAGAGCTTAAGCTCGCTCACATCAGGAGTACACTCCGCAAGTATCCCAGCAGGAAAAGCCTGTCCGCCGATAGCTTTAAGACCGCCGTCACGGAAAAGAAAGCTTTGCGCCGCACCCGATTTCAGAAACTGCACCGTTCCGCCATTAAGTTCCAGCCGCATTATATCAAGAGTCGCAAAAGATTCCTCCCAGCCCTTAACTCTGAGCATGGAATTTATAAGCCTATGGGCTGTCTGCATAGACATTCCCGATCGTATGAGCCTTGTAACAAGACTTACGGAAAACAATGAATCCAGTCTTGCTCTTTTTCCTGTTCCCATGCCGTCTGAAAGGACGATATACTTTTCGTTGACGCTTGAATCGAAGACTTCAAAGCTGTCCCCCGAATATTCTCCGCTTGACGAAGCTGAAAAGCTTTTTATATCAACTGTGAATTTCGGTATTTCCGCAAAGGACATTCTGGTTATATTATCCACCTTGACTATCACAGGCATATCAAGGTCATAGTCTATCATTTCTGAAAGCGTTGCTGTGAGCCTTACAAGATCACCCCTGAACTGCGCAGTTATAAAAACGTCCACACGCTGACAAAGGTTTTCGTCTATGTAAACGCAGGCTTTCACATTTGGATAGCCAAGGTTAGAGAAATGCTCCCTTACTCTTGCTGAAAGCTGAGGATCAACGCTTCTCACCTGACCTGCCCTGAAAGAAAGGTCGGATAAGATATCCTCCATGGAGGAAAGCTGTTCGCTTAAAAACTCACGCATTTCACGAACTCTCATGCTGTCGGCACGTTCTGCCACAAAGTCGGTATACAATTCATTAAAGCTTTTGCAAAGAAGCGACTTTCTCACACAGCCACCCAAATGCTTTTCAACGTCGTCAAGGCTGAGGTTATTATATGTACAAACTATGCTTTCAAGCTTTGAAAAGCTGTCATCAAGCTGTACACAACGCTTACTGCACACTGAGTACATATCGCAATCGGTACAAACAACAGATCGTACACGCTTTGACAGTGTAGCTTCCTTTGAGCGTTTATCTATCGCCGCAGTGACCATTGTAAGCTGACCTCTGATACCGCCCAGAGTTCTTGAAGCCATGTTGAGCTTTGAAGAAGTGGTCTGCCCTACAAGGTCAACGGAATTTTTCACTCCCACCACTTTTTTTGCCACCCTTTTTATCACAGGAACAGGCAGAGCGATAAAAAGCACAGAGCCTATAAGCAAATCAGCAAACATTGAAAATGTATCACCGTTCACGCCCATTGCCACAAGGCTCACAAGTGAAACTGCAAGGAAAACAAGCACTATCACAAGAGAGCCGAATTGCAGAAAAGCTCCGCAGATAAGTCCTGACGTGGCAAGCAAAAGTGTATTTCTCGCAAGTGACGGAGTACAAAGGAGTACACCGCAGGTGGTCAATGCGCCAACAACTGCACCGCCTATATTTCTATACTTTCGCACTGCCATAAGCATAAACAAAGTGCCTGCTATCCTGCCAAGATTCACCACATGGAGCGGTGCGGCAGTGATGGTCGAGATAAACATAATATAAAGTATAGCTGTGAAAACTCCGTTTATTCCTGTAAGGTCAAAAACACCGCTTCGGTTTCTTTGACGTTTTACGGTCAGTGCAATAAAAACAACACAGCCACACATGAGCGAGCTTATCATTCGCAGTGAAGCCGTATATGTATCCGATGGCATTGCCACCGACATTACACAGCTGAAAAGAAGCATTGCTCCTGTTGTGAGGAGCGACACAAAAACTGGGTCGTCCTTATGGTCAGCAGAGGGCATCACAAGCCTTACCGCCCCTATAACAAGTATCGCACAAAGCTGAACGATACCCTCTGAGAATGTTCCGCTTACAAAATATGCAAGTGCAGAGCCTAAAAAAGCAGGTATCACATTAGTTCCCGAAAGCACTGCCACCGCCACGTTCATTGACGATGGGAAGCCTAAGATCTTTCCGAAGCTTGCCGCAAACGCTGCTGCCGCCGATAAAACAGCCATAAGTACATTCGTTTTGCCTGAGGTATGAAATTTTGCCGTATGCCGTATTTTTTCCATTGCTTATCACGTCCTATGTTTCCAAAATGTAATAATTACATTTTAGCAGGACTATCAAGCGAAAGGTGTCGCAATATGGGCTTGAAATTGAAATACTGACCAAATTTACGGACAGATCTCATAACTTTCAACGTCATGAAAATCTGCTGTAGAAAATCGGGATAGTTGCCGAGCAACGGGCGAACGAAATGGGACGTCGCATTTCTGCTTGCAGAAACTGAGCCTCTCCCCTACAAGTAACGAAGTCTAATTGCACAAAAATATGTACAATTAGACAAGCTTTCTAAGGGCTTCGGAAAAGGTTATGAATTGTTCCATGGAAAGAGCTTCAGGACGGACGGAGGCAGGCAGGTCGCTTTGCTCTATCGCCTGATTTACTATAGATTTATCTATGCCCATTGATGATGATACGGAATTTGAGAGGGTCTTTCTTCGCTGTGAAAATGCACCCCTAGCGACTTTAAAAAAGAATTTTTCGTCCGTCACACCCTCGGGGGTCTTATCACGGATATCAAACCTCACCACGCAGCTATCAACGTTAGGCGAGGGCATGAAGCTTCCTCGTGATACGTTGAAAAGCAGTTTCGGTACAGAAAAATAATTTATTGCCACTGTGACTGCTCCCATATCTCTTGTACCCATAGGGGCACAAAGACGTGTGCCTGCTTCTTTCTGCACCATGACAGTAACAGACTTTATTGGCAGACGTTCTTCAAGAAGCATCATTAATATGGGCGAGGTTATATAGTAAGGTAGATTTGCACAAACGGCAACGTCCATGCCCTGAAATTCCTCGGCAATAAGCTTATGGAGGTCAGTTTCCATGACGTCGGCATTTATTATCTTCACATTGTCATATTCTGCAAGAGTTTCTGCAAGGACCGGCATAAGCCTGTCGTCAATTTCGATAGCCACCACCTTGTCGGCACGCTTGGCAAGCTCGTTTGTGAGAACGCCTATGCCTGTGCCTATCTCGATTATTCCGAAGCCTTTTTTTGCATTGCCCATTTCGGCTATCTTGGGGCAAACGGAGGGATTCACTAAGAAATTCTGACCGAGAGCCTTGGAGAAAGTGAAATTGTGTCTTGCGAGAACATCTTTTATCACACTTATATTAGAAAGATTATCCATTTATTAATACACCTCAGATTAACTGATAAATCGACAAAAAATTAACAAAATAATTATATCATATTAACAAAAGATTGTCAACTGATTTGGAAAAGAATAATGTTCCAATGAAGTAATGAAAGACCCAGCGGAGCGATTTTGCGGTGGTAGAACTTGCCCGAATATCTGTAGGGGCTTGACGAAATTTCTGTTCGCAAGCTCACAGAAATACGACAGCCCGCTTCGGAGGAGTTGCGAGGTTTGGATTTTTCACGAAGTTGAGTGGGGGAACGAAACGGGCGAACGCTGTTCGCCCCTACCATGCGTTGTGGGGTTGTCATGGTTTGTGGGATAAACAATAACGCGAAACGTTGAGGTGGCGGGACGTCGAGGGCGCCGTCCCCTACATGGTTTGTGAAATGCAGTAAATTGCGCGGATAACGCAGGGTTTGACGGGCGAACAGTGTTCGCCCCTACAGATTTGTTGCCGTGGGGGTCGTGTTTCATTCGTTTTTTTATTCGATTTTCAAGCTTCAAACAAGGTGCAGGAAGTGCTTTTCTGTGCGATCAGAACCTCTCATCGTGTTCACCTAACTCACGTTGACAAAATGTTTCCTCATACACTGCTACCTTGCAGGATATTCGATTTGGGATAATATCCTTATACTTATCCCGAAAATCACTGCTTTTGTTGCATAAAAAATGCAACAATTGCAGAAATGTTGTCAAATTAAAAGATAAATCATTTATTTGCACAAATTACGATGTGATAAATTGTGCAGTATCACATATAAGATCGTAAGGGTTTATTATTTTTATTGCCCGGGAAATAATATATGCGGAGGTGATAAAAATGAAAAACAACTCTTTTGCTCACGGGCAGGAATTGCCGCTGGGGCTGTCTATGGCTCTTGCTCAGGTGCCTGCGGCATATGCTTACTTTGCTAAGCTGGATCCGCTTCAAAGACAGCAGATAATCGACTCGGCACACTGTATTCGCTCCAAAGAGGAAATGCGTGGTCTCGTCAACAGCTTGTCAAACGGTCAGATCACTGATACAAGTATTTTCTGAACAAAAAGTTAATGTAGACAAATTTCACAATAAATCAAAGATTAATTGATATAAATTTTATATAAATATGTGTTGAAATTTATCTATAAATATTGTACAATATTATTGTAAGGCTTTGTATGCTGTTATGGAGAAAATCAGTAAAAAAAAGCTTTCGCAGACAGTTTTGCTCCGCTTTACTGTCTGGTAATATTGTGCAGTATTTTTTGTATGTATTCAGGAGAGATGTATGACTGAAATGTGCTGTTTTTCATCAATTACATATTCTTTTATGGGTAGGTCTTTAAGTATAATTGCGTCCTGCCTTGATTTTTTGCACTCTAACAATATAATTATGCACTGACTAAAACTGCAACGCCATTGTTGCAGTTTTTTATTTGTAATTTTTTGTTTTACTTGGAGGTATAAATTTATGAAAAAAGTTGCGGTAATAATGGGTTCTGACAGCGATTTTCCTGTTGTCAGCAAGGCTGTTGCTGAACTTAAAGCTTACGGTGTTCCTTACGAATGTCACGTTATGTCTGCTCACAGAACGCCTGCGCTTGCAAGCGATTTTGCTGACAAGGCTAAGGAAAACGGCTTCGGAGTTATAATCTGCGCTGCCGGAATGGCGGCTCATCTTGCGGGAGTTATTGCAGGTCACACAACGCTTCCTGTTATCGGTATCCCTTGCAAGGGTGCTAACTTCGACGGCATGGACGCTCTGCTTGCTACCGTTCAGATGCCTAGCGGTATCCCTGTTGCCACTGTCGCAGTTGACGGCGCTAAGAACGCTGCTATACTTGCTATTCAGATGCTCGCTCTTTCTGACGAGGGTCTGGCTGAGAAGCTTGAAAAGGCTAAGCAGGATATGATAGACGGCGTTGTGGCTAAGGACAAGGCTTTACAGGACAAGCTTGCTGCGCTTTGATTTTTGATACAGACATATAGCTCGGCTGTATGTTATATTTGATATATCGGGGTAGTTCTGCTGTCGGCGGGCGAACGATGTTCGCCCCTACATATTAAAACGGCAGTGGATATGTTTTCGGTGTATCATATAAATAATGTAAATAATTTTATGGAGGAATAAATCTATGGAAAACATTGTAAAGACAGAACAGCTCTATGAGGGCAAGGCTAAGAAAGTATTCGCTACAAACGACCCTGATCTTGTTATCGTTGATTACAAGGACGACGCTACTGCTTTCAACGGCGAGAAGAAAGGCACTATCGTTGGCAAGGGTGCTATCAATAACAAAATGACAAACTATATGTTCAAGCTTCTTGAAAAAGAGGGTATCCCTACTCATCTTGTTGAGGAGATCTCTGACAGAGAGACTATCGTTAAGAAGGTCGAGATCGTTCCGTTGGAAGTTATCGTAAGAAACGTTGCAGCAGGAAGCTTCTCAAAGAAGCTCGGTATCGAGGAAGGCACAAAGCTCAAGCAGCCTACACTTGAGTTCAGCTACAAGTGCGACGAGCTTGGCGACCCATTCATCAACAAGTATTATGCTCTTGGTCTTGGTCTTGCTACTGAGGAAGAGATCGAGGATATCACAAAGTATGCTTTCAAGGTAAATGAGTTCATGCTCGGCTTCTTCAAGAACATCGGCATTGACCTTATCGACTTCAAGATCGAGTTCGGCAGATTCCACGGAAAGATACTTCTTGCTGACGAGATCTCACCTGATACTTGCCGTTTCTGGGATTCTAAGACACATGAGAAGCTCGACAAGGACAGATTCAGAAGAGACATGGGCGGCGTTGAAGAGGCTTACCATGAGATGATAAAGAGAGTAATGGGAGAATAATTTTTATGGGCGGTTTTTTCGGAGCTGTTTCAGCTAATGACTGTATTCAGGACGTTTTCTTCGGGACCGACTATCATTCACACTTAGGCACAAGGCGGGGCGGAATGACTTCATTCTCCCCTGAGCTTGGCTTTCAGAGAAATATTCACAGCATTGAAAACTCACCATTTCGTACTAAATTTGAAAAAGACGTTGACAAAATGAGAGGAAACATCTGTATCGGCTGCATAAGCGACACAGATCCTCAGCCGATAATGGTACGCTCCAAATTAGGACTTTACGCAGTGTGCTCTATCGGTGTAATACAAAATGCCGCTAAACTGGCTGACGAACTGCTTGAAAAGGGCTGCGCAAACTTTGAAACAATGAGCAGCGGCGCTATCAATTCCGCAGGGCTTATCGGTGCGCTGATCGCACAGAAGGACAGCTTTGTTGACGGCATAAGATACGCACAGGACAAGATAGAAGGCACGATGTCACTTGCAATAATGACAGACAAGTCGATGATCGTTGCCAGAGATAAGGACGGACGGCTTCCTATTATAATAGGACAGCGTTCTGACGGATATTGCTTTTCTTTTGAATCATTTGCATATCAGAAGCTTGGATACTCCACCTGTCACGAACTAAAGGCGGGAGAGATAACTGAGATAACCAAGGACGGCTACAATATCCTCAGCGAGGGTACAGACAAGAAAAAGATCTGCACTTTCCTTTGGACTTATTACGGCTACCCTACCGCTTGCTATGAGGGCGTGAACGTTGAACTTATGCGAACACGCAACGGCGAGATAATGGCGGAGAACGATATGAAAAACTGCAGGCTCCCTGACGTTGATTTCGTTTGCGGAATACCTGATTCGGGCGTTCCTCACGCTATAGGATATGCAAACAAAAGCGGCATACCTTTTGCAAGACCGTTCATCAAATACACTCCTACATGGCCTAGAAGCTTTATGCCAACAAGCCAGTCTATGAGAAACAGAGTTGCGAAGATGAAGCTTATACCTGTTCACGAACTTATCGAGGGCAAGAAGCTTCTGTTCGTTGACGACAGTATCGTAAGAGGCACTCAAATGAGGGAAACTGTTGAGTTTCTTTATGAGAACGGTGCAAAGGAAGTCCACATGAGATCAGCCTGTCCTCCTATCATGTATGGCTGCAAGTATCTAAACTTTTCACGCAGCACCTCGGAACTTGAACTTATCGCAAGACAGATCATTGATGAGAACGAGGGTATCGAGGGAGTTAAATACATTGAAGAATACAGCGATTCAAGCACTGAGCGTGGCAAGCTTCTCAGGGACGAGATATGCAGGAGACTTAAGCTTACCTCTGTTGAATTCCAGTCGCTTGAAGGCACTGTAAAGGCTGTGGGTCTGCCAAGCTGTGAGCTTTGCACCTACTGCTGGAACGGAAGGGAATGATTTAATTGGTAACAGGTATCCATGAAGAATGCGGCGTTTTCGGCATTTATACTAACAAGACAAGCGATGTTGCGGCTCAGACTTATGTATCTCTTTACGCTTTACAGCACAGAGGTCAGGAGAGCTGCGGTATCGTTGTAAACGACGACGGCGTGTTCAGCTATCACAAGGACGTGGGTCTTGTCAATCAGGTTTTTGACAAAGAAACTCTCGAACGGCTCGGCAAGGGCAATATTGCTATAGGTCATGTGAGATATTCGACCACAGGCAACTGCAATGCTTCAAACGCTCAGCCGCTTGTTGTTCGTCACATAAAGGGTCCTATGGCTATCGCTCACAACGGAAATCTTACTAACGCAAGAGAACTCAGAGAGCAATATGAAAACAAGGGCATGATATTCCACAGCACAAATGATACTGAGGTCATATCATACGCCATAACCGAGGAACGTCTTAGAGAACCGTCTATACAGGCGGCGCTTGAAAAGGCTATGTACAGGATAAAGGGTGCGTATTCGCTGCTCGTTATGTCGCCGACAAAGCTTATTGCGGCGAGAGATCCTGACGGCTTCAGACCCCTTTGCCTCGGAAAGATAGACGACGGCTATGTGGTAGCGTCGGAGACCTGTGCTTTTGACAGCATCGGCGCTGAATACATAAGAGATCTTAAACCAGGTGAAATGATAGTTATTGACAAAAACGGTGTGAACTCTATCACAACTCACTGCGGTAAAAAGGGTACTATATGCGTATTTGAATATGTATATTTTGCCAGACCTGACTCTGTTATAGAGGGGTCGAGCGTTCACATGGCAAGGCTCAGGGCAGGAAAATATCTTTGGAGAGAACACCCTGTTGACGCTGATATCGTCATAGGCGTGCCTGACTCGGGACTTGACGCTGCGCTGGGATTTTCTCAGGAAAGCGGCATACCATACGGCATTGGATTTATCAAGAACAGATACATAGGCAGGACGTTCATTCAGCCTAGCCAGACAGAGAGGACGAACTCCGTCAAGATAAAGCTCAACGCTATTTCAAGCACTGTTAAGGGCAAGAGGGTCGTTATGATAGACGACAGTATCGTCAGAGGAACGACTTCTGGACGTATCGTCAAGCTGCTGAGGGACGCAGGTGCAAAGGAAGTTCACGTTCGTATCTCCTCCCCTGCATTCATTGCACCATGCTATTTCGGAACGGATATAGACAGCAAGGAAAATCTTATCGCCTGCAAGATGACCAATGAAGAAATATGCGAATATATCGGTGCAGACAGCTTGGGATATCTCAGTGTTGAAAGCGTTAAAAAGCTTGCGGGAAATTCAAAGTGTGATTTCTGCGTAGGCTGCTTTACAGAGAAATACCCTATCGAAGTTCCTAAGGATATGCCTAAGGACAAATTTGAATCGAAGATATCGGAAAAGAAGTAAATAACTGAAAGGATATTTTATCATGAATACAAACAGTTTTTCAAACAGCTACAAGGAAGCAGGCGTTGACGTAACGGCAGGCTACAAGGCAGTTGAGCTTATGAAGCAGCACGTTGCAAGGACCATGACGAGCGGTGTTCTCAGCGGCATCGGCGGCTTCGGCGGTCTGTTTGAGCTTGACATGACAGGTATCACAAAGCCTGTTCTCGTTTCAGGCACAGACGGCGTTGGCACAAAGCTCAAGATAGCTTTTCTTATGGACAAGCATGACACAGTTGGTATCGACTGCGTGGCAATGTGCGTAAACGACATTATCTGCTGCGGTGCAAAGCCACAGTTTTTCCTTGACTACATCGCTGTTGGCAAGAACTATCCTGAGAAGATAGCTCAGATAGTTTCGGGTGTTGCTGAGGGCTGTGTACAGTCAGGCTGTGCGCTTATCGGCGGCGAAACGGCTGAGATGCCTGGTTTCTACCCTGTTGACGAATATGACCTTGCAGGCTTCTCTGTTGGCGTTGTTGACAAGGACAAGATACTTGACCCAAGCACTCAGAAGGCCGGGGACGTTATGATAGCTATCAAGTCAAGCGGTGTACACTCAAACGGCTTCTCACTGGTAAGAAAGGTATTCAGCGTTGACGAAAAGACTCTTTCTGTTCACTATGACGAGCTTGGCAAGACACTTGGCGAGACACTTCTCACACCTACAAAGATATATGTAAAGGCTGTTATGAGCCTGCTTGATTCTGTTAAGGTAAAGGCTATATCACACATCACAGGCGGCGGATTCTATGAAAACATTCCACGTTCACTTCCAAGCGGTCTTTCTGTTAAGATTGCAAGAAGCGACGTTCAGGTGCTTCCTATTTTCGACGTTATTGCAAAGACAGGAAACATTCCTGAGAGAGATATGTTCAACACATTCAACATGGGCGTTGGTATGACTGTTGTTGTTGACAAGGCTGACGCTGACAAGGCTATCGAAGCTATCAAGGCGGCAGGCGAAGAAGCTTACGTTCTGGGCGAACTTGTTGACTCTGACATGGGCGTTATCATCTGCTAAGGGTAAAGAGATATGAAGAAGATATGCGTTCTTGTTTCGGGCGGCGGAACAAACTTACAGGCGCTTATTGACGCTGAAAAAAGCGGCATTATAAAAAACGGCAAGATAACCTGCATCATATCCTCGAAGGAGGGTGCTTACGCTCTTGAGAGGGCGAAAAATGCAGGTATCTGCACTGTCGTTATTCCGAGAAAGGAATATGCTGACAGCAAGAGTTACAGCGAGGCTATTCTGGCTGAGCTTAACAGACAAGGTGCTGACCTTGTGGTGCTGGCCGGATTTATGGTCATTCTTGACGAATGCGTTACAAAGGCTTATCCTTACAGGATAATAAACGTTCACCCTGCACTGATACCGTCATTCTGCGGCGAGGGCTTTTACGGACTTAGAGTTCATGAAAAGGCTCTTGAATACGGCGTAAAGGTATCGGGTGCGACTATACATTTTGTAAACGAAAAGGCTGACGCCGGTGCTATTATTTTGCAGGGCGCTGTATATGTAGCCAATGACGAAACGCCTGAAAGCTTACAGAAGAAGATAATGGAAAACGTTGAATGGAAGCTTTTGCCTAAGGCGGTTTCGCTGTTCTGCGAGGACAGGATAAGCATTAAGGACGGCAAGGCTTACGTTGACCTTAAAGACTGAGAAAAATTATGGAGGACAAGATATGAAGACCCTTAATATTTATGACGAGCTTAAAAGCAACTCATATCCGGGCAGAGGAATAGTAATAGGCAAGTCTGCTGACGGAAAGAGTGCTGTAACGGCTTATTTTATCATGGGCAGAAGTGTTAATTCCAGAAACAGAGTTTTCACGGAAACTGAGGACGGCATCAAGACAGAAGCTGCTGACCCTAGCAAGCTTTCTGACCCACACCTTATTATATACTCCCCCGTTCGTGTGCTTGGAAACAAGACTATCGTTACAAACGGCGATCAGACGGACACTATTTACGAGCTTATGGACAAGCAGCAGACTTTTGAGCAGTCACTGAGGACGAGAGAGTATGAGGACGACGCTCCAAACTACACTCCTCGTATTTCAGGTATCATGCACGTTGAGAACGGCGCATATAATTATGCTATGAGCATACTCAAGTCCGCTGACGGCAACCCTGACTGCTGCGAGAGATTTACCTACACATACACCAACCCTCTTGACGGCGTGGGTCATTTTATCCACACTTACATGGGTGACGGCAATCCTCTGCCAAGCTTTGAGGGCGAGCCTAAGAAGGTGGAGATACCTAACGATATCGAAGAGTTCACCGGCAAGCTTTGGGAGGCTCTCAACGAGGACAACAAGGTATCGCTGTTTGTAAGATACATTGATATCGCAAGCGGCAAGGCTGTTTCTAAGATAGTTAATAAGTACAGCAAGTAATATCTGCGGAGTGAATAGGTTAAATAAACGGAGGTAAAAATTATGGCAAATGAAATGCTTTTGAAATACGGCTGCAACCCTAATCAGAAGCCGTCAAGAGTATTTATGGAGGATGGCAAGGATCTCCCTATCGAGGTACTCAACGGCAAGCCCGGTTACATCAATCTGCTTGACGCATTCAACGGCTGGCAGTTGGTAAGAGAGCTTAAAAAGGCAACAGGTATGTGTGCGGCAACTTCTTTCAAGCACGTTTCACCTGCGGGCGCTGCTATCGGCAAGCCTTTGAGCGAGGTCGAAAAGAAGATATATTTTGTTGACGATCTGGGAGAGCTTACTCCACTTGCAAGCGCTTATGCGAGAGCAAGAGGTGCTGACAGAATGTCATCATACGGCGATTTTATCGCACTTTCTGACGAGTGTGACGCTTGCACTGCAAAGATGATACAGAGAGAGGTTTCTGACGGTATCATTGCACCGGGCTACACTGACGAGGCTCTTGAGATACTCAAGTCAAAGAGAAAGGGTACATACAACATCATCAAGATAGATGAGAACTATGTTCCTGCACCTATTGAGAGAAAGCAGGTTTTCGGCGTAACTTTTGAACAGGGTCGAAACGAGTTGAAAATAGACAACGATATGCTCACAAATATCGTGACAGACAACAAGGAGATCCCTGAGGACAAGAAAACTGATCTTGTTATCTCACTTATCACACTTAAATACACACAGTCTAACAGCGTTTGCTATGTAAAGGACGGTCAGGCTATCGGTATCGGTGCAGGTCAGCAGTCAAGAATACACTGCACAAGACTGGCAGGAAACAAGGCTGACATCTGGTGGCTCAGACAGCACCCAAAGGTTCTTGGACTTCAGTTCGTTGACAACATAAGACGTCCTGACAGAGATAACGCTATCGACGTTTACATTTCTGACGAGCATGATGATGTACTGGCTGAGGGCGTATGGCAGAACACATTCAAGGTAAAGCCTGAGGTGCTCACTGAGGCTGAAAAGAAGGAATGGCTTGCAAAGAACATAGGCGTTTGCCTTGGTTCTGACGCTTTCTTCCCATTCGGCGACAACATCGAGAGGGCTAAAAAGAGCGGTGTGGCTTACATTGCCGAGCCAGGCGGATCTATCAGGGACGATCATGTTATCATGACTTGCAACAAGTACAACATGGCAATGGCATTCACTGGAATAAGATTGTTCCATCACTAATTTTTGTGCATTAATGCAAAACAATAAAGGTCAAGAAAAAAAGGAGAAATTTATTATGAAAAAGTTACTTGCATCACTCATGGCACTGTCAATGGTATTCGCAGTTACAGGCTGCTCAGAGTCAAATGATTCTGAGAACGAGTCAAAGGCGGAGGCTAAAACAACAACTACTACAACTACAGCCGCACCTGCTGTCGAGTCTAAGGCTGACACAACAACTACAACTGCTGCACCTGAGGAGTCAGTTGCTGACACAACAACTTCTGCTGACGACACAACAAGCACTGGCGACGAGGCTAAAGGCACATATGAGAATGACGTTTACACAAGCGATCTGTATACTTTCAAGATCGACTCAAAGAAGTGGGCAATGCAGGAGTCCGCTGGTGTTGACGTAATGTTCACATACGCTGACGCAGGCGATGATGCTGAGCTTGAGTCTGCTTCTATCAACGTTATCTCAATGTCAAACGATCTGCTCAATGGTCTTACAGCAAGTGATTATGCTGACCAGATCAAGCAAACATATAATTCCATGGACGGCTACACTGTTACAAACGACAAGGAAGATAAGTTTGCAGGCAAGGACGCTTACATTGTTGACGTAACAGGCGAGATCGGCTCACAGAAGGTACTGCTCAATCAGATAATCACTTCTGACAACGGCAACCTTGTTGTTATCACATATGGTGCAAGCGAGAACGCTTACAGCAAGCTTTCTGACGAGTTCAAGACAGTTCTTGACAGCTTTGAGCTTAAGTAATAATATACGAAGTAAATAAATGACGATACCGCACAGCATAGGTGTGCGGTATTGTTATAATTGGAAAAACACACTGAGGAGGTCTGAAAATGGACATATTAGTTGTTGGCGGAGGCGGACGTGAACACGCTATCGTTATGAAGCTTGCGGAGTCCCCTAAGGTAGGAAAGCTTTACTGCACACCCGGAAACGGTGGCATTTCACGCTATGCAGAATGTTTTGATGTTGCGGCAACGGATATTGAGGGCGTTGTGGCTCTGGCAAAGAAGCTTAAAGTAGACATGGTGGCTGTTGCACCTGACGATCCGCTTGTACTTGGAATGGTAGACGCTTTGCAGGCTGAGGGCTTCAAGACCTTTGGTCCTAAGAAAAATGCGGCTATAATCGAGGGTTCAAAGGTCTTTTCTAAGGATCTTATGAAGAAATACAATATTCCTACAGCCAAATACGAGGTGTTCACAAACAGTGAGGACGCTATAAAATATGTCAAGGAACAGAACACATACCCTGCTGTTATAAAGGCTGACGGACTTGCACTTGGCAAGGGCGTTATTCTGGCGGAGAGTGAGAAAGAGGCTGTGGAGGCTATACACTCAATGATAGATGACAAGCAGTTCGGTGAGAGCAGTTCCACTATCGTTGTGGAGGAATATCTCACAGGTCCGGAAGTTTCTGTGCTTTCATTCACTGACGGCAAGACTGTTGTTCCTATGATCTCTTCAATGGATCACAAGAGAGCGTTGGACGGCGACAAGGGTCTGAACACAGGCGGAATGGGTACTGTTGCACCTAACCCTTACTACACTGAGGACATTGCCAAGGAGTGCATGGAGAAGATCTTCCTGCCGACTATCAATGCAATGAATGCTGAGGGCAGGACTTTTGAGGGCTGTTTGTATTTCGGACTTATGCTCACCCCTAATGGTCCAAAGGTAATTGAATACAACTGCCGTTTCGGCGACCCTGAAACGCAGGTAGTTCTTCCTATGCTGGAAGGTGATCTTTGCGAGATATTTGAGGCTATTTATGAACACAGGCTGGCTGATGTCAAGATCGGCTGGAAGTCGGGTTACTGCACTTGTGTTGTTATGGCCAGCGGAGGATATCCTGTTAAGTACAAAAAGGGTATCGAGATGTTCGGTATGGACGACAAGGGTCAGGTAGACGGAGCGTTTATTTATCACGCAGGCACTAAGTATGAGGACGGCAAATTCTACACAAACGGCGGTCGTGTTCTGGGTGTTACCTGCAATGCTTACACGCTTCAGGGCGCACTGGACAAGTCTTACGAGGCTGTTTCCAAGATAAAGTTCGAGGGAGAGCATTTCAGAAAAGACATTGGTCAGAAAGCACTGAAAGCACTTCCTAAAGATTCTCTTGATCTTGAATACAAGCATGACATGGAGGACTACATCGAAGAAAACGGCGTTTATCTAAGACAGTAGGATATATAAAACGGGCGGAAAGATTCCGTCCGTTTTTTTGTACAGATAATACATTTATAAATACAAAGACCCCCTCGGACATTTCTGTCCAAGGGGGTCTTTGCTATGTGTGGGAAGTAAAAATTACTCGTCTGCTTTTTCAATAGCCGCAGTTTCGTAAATATACTTAACTGAGCTTTCAACGCCATCGGCTGCGCCTGAGAATGTTGTTGAATCCTCGGCTGCTGTCTTGAGAGCGTCAAGTCTGTCGATAAGTCCCTTGAGGTCGTTGTTGTAGATGTCAAGGAGCTTGCCGATGCCCTCGTCCTTATACTTAGCCATGCCGTCTTTAAGGGTCTTTGCACCGCTTTCAAGCTTCTTAACACCAGATGAAAGCTGTGAGCTGCCGTCTTTGAGCTGACCGATACCGCTGAACAGCTCTGCACTGCCGCTTGAAAGTGTTGTTGTACCCTGTGCAAGCTCTACAAGTGATGAATAGAGTGTTGCAGTACCGTCTTTTAGCTGCTTGCTGCCGTTGTCAAGCTGACCAAGACCGCTGTCAAGAGTTTTTGCACCGTTTGAAAGCTTTGATACGCCTGTGTTCAGGCTGTCAACGCCCTTATCAAGCTTGCTTGCGCCTGCCTGTGCTGAGTTTACTCCTGCGGAGAGGTTCTTTGTACCTGCGGAAAGTGTAGCTGCACCATTGTTAAGATCCTTGCTGGACTTAGCAAGCGTACCGATACCTGTTTTAAGTGCAGAAGCACCCTCGTTTACTGTTTTAAGTCCTGCATTCAAATTATCAACGCCTGCGACAAGACCTTTCTTCTTATCGTTAAGACCATTGTATATCTGAGTTACGCCGTCAACAAGCTGTTTGCCCTCGGTTGCCATTGTGCCGACACCTGTTGAAACATCGACAAGGCCGCTCTGTGCGCCCTGCTGATACTGGATAGAGCCATTTACGGCTTCTATCATATTGCTTATGCTCGTGTACTCTGCTGAGCCTTCTTCGTAATTGCCGAGAAGCTGCTCAAGTCCTGCGAGTACCTGCTGGTCGTATGCGATAGACTGTGTAAGTGCGTTATCTACCTTTGTTATGCCATTTGAAAGAAGTTCAACGCTTGCAGGGAGTGACTGCACCTTTTCATAGAGTGTGGAAACGCCTGCATTAAGTGTTGCAACGCCTTTTTTCAGTGCAGTTGAACCGTCATAGGTCTGCTTTGTGCCTGCGGCAAGCTTTTTAGAGCCTGTCTGGAGGTCGCCTACGCCTGTAACAAGCTTATTTGTGCCTGCGGCAAGGCTTGCAGCACCGTTATTTACCTGCTGTGCGCCTGAGGATACCTGTGAAAGTCCGCTTGAAAGTGATGATGAGCCGTTCTTCAAAGATGACATACCACTGTTTACCTGATCAAAACCACCGAGGAGGGCTGTTGAACCACTATGAGCTGTGGAGATACCTCTCATAAGCTCACCTGTTGAAGAATCAAGGGTCTTTGCTCCGTCACGAAGCTTTGTTGCACCGCTGTTAAGTGTCTTTGCACCATCGTCAAGTGACTTAGAGCCTGAATAAAGCTTGTCGATACCTGTGATAAGTGTTCCTGAGGAATCGGACAGCTTCTTGATGCCTGCGTAAAGCTCTGCTGTGCCGTCTACAAGCTCGTCTGTAGCATCAGAAAGCTCATCAAGCTTATCCTGAAGATCATCAGCGTCACCAATATCGCTAAGGTCAAGCTTTGAGAAGATGTCAGATGTTGCGACTGTGAGAGCAGTTGTTGACTCGAAGTTCTTTACGTCTGCTGTGAACTCAACGTACTCCGGTATCTCGATATCTTCGTTATCCTGAAGGTCAAGGCTCTTTGTAAGGCCAGGCATTGCAACGCCTATAAGTATCTGTCTGCTTCCGTCTGAAATGAGCTTGCCATTTGTTACTTCAACGTTTGAATAAACGTTAGTATCAAGGATAGCTGTTGTTGCCATAAGGTATGGAACATAGATATCTGTTTTCTTGCCGTTTATCTTGACAGTTTTCTTATCGTTGTTCGTATAGTCATATCTTACTGTAAGCTTACCGCTCTTGCCTGCGAGATCCTCAGGCTTTATCTCCTTGCCGTCAAGGGTATATGTTACCTTTACATCAACCGGGAGTGCCTTATCGGTATAGCCCTTATAGTAGATATCTCCGCCCTCGGTATCCCATGTGAGCTTATCACCATTGGCTGTAAAGCCCTCGTCTGTTTTAACATTCTCGATATCTGTCAGGTTGGAAACATCCTCCAACTTCTTTACGCCCTGTGGGTTTTTCAGCCAGTTGGAAACGACTGTTTTTGTCTTGTTGCCGGAAGCGTCAGTGATAACATAAACTGTTTCTTCCTTAGCCTGCTTTTCTGTATCACTGTCAGACTTATCAGCTTTCTTTGTATCTTTTGTATCTTTTTTATCTGATTCGTTCTTTGTTGTTGAGGCAGTGCTGTCGGCAGCGGAAGAGCTGTCTGACTGAGCTGCTGCATAAAGACCTGTGCAGCCTGCGGAAAGAAGTACGGCAAGTATGCCTGCAAGAACTCTTGAATACTTTTTCATAACTATATCTCCTTTACGAATTAGTTTATTTCAGGAAGCTTATAAAGCTTATTTTCTTTTTTCTTCATGCCCATTGTTGTATTGATTATTACCTTATCGAACAGCATAAGCATTGAAGGAAGTATGCAGATAACAGTTATCATACTGATTATTGCACCTCTTGACATGAGCGTACAAAGCTGTGAGATCATATCTACGCTTGAATATACGCCAACGCCGAATGTTGAAGCGAAGAAGCCAAGTGCGCTGACCATGATAGACTTCATTGAAGTGGTGAGTGCGATAGTGACAGCTTCGTGCTTATCTTTGCCTGCGTTACGCTCGGTCTTATATCTTGTTGTCATAAGGATAGCGTAGTCAACTGTTGCACCAAGCTGGATAGTACCGATTACTACCGACGCTATGAACGGTATGGTGGTATTCGTAAAGCACGGAACACCCATGTTTACTGTGATAGCAAATTCGATAACGGCTACCAGAATGATAGGCAGTGAAACTGAACGCAGTGCAATAAGAATGATGATAAAGATAGCGGCGATAGAAACTATATTTACTACCTTAAAGTCATGATCTGTTATGTCGATAAGGTCTTTTGTTGCCGCCGCCTCACCGATAAGCATTCCATCCTTATCGTAGGATTTAAGTATCTTGCTAAGCTCATCTATCTGGGCATTCTCTTCATCAGAAGCTACCTTATATTCAGAGCCGACCAGCATGAGCTGCCATTTGTCGCTCTTGAGTATCTTTGTTACTGAATCAGGAACTATCTCACGAGGGATAGACGGACCGATAAGAGTATCCAGTGACATTGAGAAGCTTACACCATCAACCTTGCCCATTTCGTCGAGCATAGAGTTTACTTCCTTTGGCTGCATATCAGCGTCAACCAGGAGCATATGGGTCGTTGCCATGTTGTATTCCTCATCTAGCTTTGTGTTTGCGATAACACTGTTGAGATCCTTTGGAAGAGTATCTGTCAGGTTATAGTAGACATTGGTGTTTATCTGACCATATACGGCAGGGATAAGTACAACTATAAAGAGTACGATAAATGCTGCATGGTGCTTGATAATGAACTTTGAAGGCTTTTCAAGGCTTGGAACAAGGTCTTTGTGCATTGTTTTTTCAAGTGCCTTATCGAAGACAAGTATCATTGACGGGAGAACTGTTATGCAGCAGATAACGCCAATAACAACGCCCTTTGCCATTACAATACCCATGTCCATGCCAAGCTCGTAGCTCATGAAGCAAAGTGCAAGGAAGCCTGCAACTGTTGTTATGGAGCTTGAAACAACTGAGGTGATAGTTTTGCCGATGGCAACTGCCATAGCCTCTTTGTTGTCACCAGGGTGCTTTTCTTTCTCCTCTTTGTAGCTATGCCACAGGAAGATCGAGTAGTCTATCGTTACCGCAAGCTGAAGCACGGCTGCAAGAGCTTCGGTGATGAACGATATCTCGCCTTGTATGAAGTTCGTTCCCATGTTATAGATTATCGCCATGCCCACGCTGAGCATAAAGAACAGTGGGATAAGGAACGAATCCATTGTAAGTGCAAGTATGATACTTGTAAGTATTACTGCGATAACAACATACATCGGAGCTTCCTGCATTGTCAGATCCTTGATATCCTCAACGACTGACGACATACCGCTTACAAAACACTGCTCACCAGCGATGCTTCTTATCTCCTTGACAGCTTCAAGTGAGCCATCAGCGGAGGTCGCTTCGTCAAAAAAGACAGCCATCATTGTGGAGTTATCTGTATTGAAGAAATCGTAAATATCATCAGGAAGAACTTCCTTTGGAAGTGAAACGTCTGCCAAGGTGTCATACCAGAGAACATCGCAAACGTGGTCTACCTTTTCGATCTTCTCCTTGACCTTTTCAACGTCCTTATCGTCCATGCCGTCAAGCATTACCAGCGAAAAGCCACCCTTGCCGAACTCGTCAAGCATTATATCCTGACCTTTCATGGTTTCAATGTCTGACGGGAGGTATGAAAGAATATCATAGTTTATTCTTGTGCTGAGAAAACCGAATATTGACGGTATCAGCAGCAGAACGCTGACTATGAGTATCGGTACTCGGAATTTTACAACTCCTCTGCCAAATTTCTGCATCAAATGTCATTCCCTTCACATAGTTTTTGACCTTTCGGTCTTTTAACAATTCATAGTATACATCAAAAATGACCAACAGTCAATAGTAAAATGACCATTAGTCATTCTTTTTGTAGAGTTGCACAAAATGACCAACGGTCATAACTGACTATTGGTCATTTTGCTCAGTTGACTTTAACAAGAATTTGTATTATAATAAATATAGTGTCAACCACAGTAAATCTGTGTATGTGTGGCATACAAATTGTATATATTATAATAAGGAAGGACGTGTTAAAATGGGCAAGCTTGATACCAATAAAAAGGTAAAGGAGGACTCTCTGCTTAACACGGCTTTTAGTCTTTTTACCACCAAGGGAGTGAGCAAGACCTCTATTTCAGACATCGTGAACAACGCTGGTGTGGCGAAAGGAACGTTTTATCTTTATTTCAAGGACAAATATGACATAAGAAACAAGCTTGTTTCTCATAAGTCGTCACAGCTTTTCAGAAACGCTATCGAGGCATTAAATGCGAGCGGCAAGAAGCTCACCTTTAACGAACGAATTATTTTTATTGTTGACAACATCATCAACCAGCTAAACGAGAACAAGTCGCTTTTGACTTTTATTGCAAAGAATCTTAGCTGGGGCGTTTTCAAGCACGCTCTTACATCGCCTATAAAGGACGATGACATCGACTTCCGCAACATTTATGACGCTATGCTAGCTGACGCTCCATATGATATTGTTCAGCCTGAGGTCATGATATTCATGATAGTTGAGCTTGTAAGCTCAACCTGCTACTCGTCCATACTTTACAACGAGCCTGTGGACATTGGCGAGCTTAAGCCTTATCTTTACATATGTATAAACAACATTATCGACACTCATGCAGGCACTGTAAAAGCATAAAAAAGACACGTTTACAAGATCGTAAGCGTGTCTTTTTTTGTACAAAAAAACGGACGGAAGATATCCGTCCGTTTGGTGTTTTTATTACTTTGCCTTAACAGCATCTCTTGCCTTTGCAACGATATTGTCTGCGCACAGACCGTACTCCTTGAGCAGATCTACTGCCGGGCCTGAGTGACCGAACTCGTCATTAACGCCGATCTTAACAAGCTTTGCAGGGTGTCTTGCTGCAAGAACGTCTGCAACGGCTGAGCCAAGTCCGCCGATAACGCTGTGCTCCTCAACTGTAAGAAGAAGTCCTGTGTTCTTTGCGGCTTCAACGATGATATCCTCGTCGATTGGCTTGATAGTGTGGATATTGATAACTGTTGCTTCGATGCCCTCGGCTGCCAGTGTTTTTGCGGCTTCAATAGCCTCATAAACCATAAGGCCTGTTGCAACGATAGCTATATCCTTGCCGTCACGGAGCTTAACGCCCTTGCCAAGTTCAAACTTATATGTTTCAGGGTCGTTGAAAACAGGTGTGGCAAGTCTGCCGAAACGGAGATAAACCGGACCTTCATGGAGGATAGCGGCTTCAACGGCTGCCTTTGCTTCAACGTCGTCGGCAGGGTTTATTACCACCATGCCAGGGATAGTTCTCATAAGAGCGATATCCTCGTTGCACTGATGTGTTGCACCGTCTTCGCCTACAGAGATACCTGCGTGTGTTGCACCTATCTTCACGTTGAGGTGAGGATAACCGATAGAGTTTCTTACCTGCTCAAATGCTCTGCCTGCGGCGAACATTGCAAATGTAGAAGCAAATGGTATCTTGCCTGTTGCAGCCATACCTGCTGCAACGCCCATCATATTTGACTCAGCGATACCGCAGTCAAAAAATCTGTCAGGGAATTTCTTTTTGAATATACCTGTTTTTGTTGCAGCAGCAAGGTCTGCGTCAAAAACATAGAGGTTATCGTACTTATCGCCAAGCTCTGCAAGAGCCTCGCCGTAGCTTTCTCTTGTAGCTTTCTTCTTCAATTCTGCCATTGCTTAACCCTCCAGACTTTTAAGCTGTTCGTTTATTTCTGCCACAGCCTGCTCATACTGCTCCTTGTTAGGTGCTGAACCATGCCATGAAACGTTGTTTTCCATAAAAGAAACGCCCTTGCCCTTGATACTCTTCATTACGATAACGCAAGGCTGACCGCATACTGTTTCTGCCTCGTTGAATGCTTTTTCAAGTGAGTCAAAATCGTGAGCGTCGGCTGTGATAACGTGCCAGCCAAATGCTGCAAACTTATCAACGATAGGATATGGCGACATTACGTCCTCTATCTTTCCGTCGATCTGAAGTCCGTTATTATCCACAACAGCAACGAGGTTATCAAGCTTATAATGAGCAGCAAACATTGCAGCCTCCCATACCTGACCCTCTTCGATCTCACCATCGCCAAGGATAGTATACACCTTATAGGTATCGCTTGTGAGCTTTCCAGAAAGCGCCATACCACAGGCAACAGAAATGCCCTGTCCAAGAGATCCAGAGGACATATCTACGCCAGGGATAGAGATACAAGGGTGACCCTGAAGCATCGCACCGATATGTCTGAGGGACTTCAGCTCCTCCTTTGGAAAAAAGCCTTTTTCTGCAAGAGTTGCATAGAGTGCAGGTGCTGTGTGACCCTTTGAAAGCACAAGTCTATCTCTCTCAGGCTCTTCCGGCTTATCAGGATATACGTTCATCTTGGCAAAATAGAGATAAGTGAGCAGATCTGCTATAGAGAGCGATCCGCCCGGGTGACCCGACTTTGCGTTGAATACTCCCTCGAGTATTCCAAGACGAACCTTGCAGGCTGTGATCTCAAGCTGTTTCTTTAATGTTTCGTCCATACTTTTGACCTCCAAAAAAATATTATTTCTTCAGTTTTTCAAAAATTTCATCTATGACTGCGGCTATGAAGTCTTCCTCGCAGGACTGCTCAAAGACCTTATCCGCAACCTTTTTGACCTCCTCTGCCGCATTTGACGGGCAATATGCCACATCAGCCGCTTGAAGAAGTTCAATATCATTATTATAGTCGCCTGCAGCCACGAAAGTAAAATCCTCCATACCACAAGCTTTTCTCAGCTCCTCAAGAGCCGTACCTTTTGATATATTCTGTGGAAGTATCTCGTAATACTCGATACTTGAACGCACAAAATCTACTCCTTTGTAGCCTTTTTTTGCCACATAGTTTATAAGCTCGTCCATACGCTCAGGCTCAACTGCAAAAAGCACCTTATACCAGTTCTTGTCAGGTATCTCGTCAACGGCACACTGAACGGGAATGAGCTTACAGATCTCGTTATGGCGCTTTTCCATAGGGGTCATGCTTGGCACATAGACCTCGTTGACAGTAAGCACTTCACAGCCAACATAGGGATTATCGGCAAGTATCTCCTTGACGATATCCGCCGCAAAGCTTGGCAGAAAGACGTTATATATCTGCTCTTTCGTATGGATATCGTAGACCATTCCACCGTTTGACATTATGATAGGACAATTCACATTCACCATGTCAAAATACTGTCTAGCCGCCTGAATGGCTCTGCCTGTAGCGATAGAGAATCTGCCCCCAGCCTCTTCAAAACGCTTGACAGCGGCGAGAGTTTTCGGGGTAGGTATCTTGCTTGCGGGGAGAAAAGTTCCGTCCATATCCGTTATAAGCAGGACTTTTGATATATCTTCAAACATAAAATCACTTCCGTGGGTCAATTCCCTGCTCTGAGTTTTTTCAGCACCGCCTGAAAATAGTCGGGCAATTCGCTGTCAAACTCCATATATTCCTTGGTCGCAGGGTGTATAAAACCAATTTTCTTTGCGTGGAGGCACTGCCCCTCGATTCCCTTTACAGCTTTGCCGTAAACATCGTCGCCGTAGACAGGGTGACCGATATAGGCGGAATGTACTCTTATCTGGTGGGTTCGGCCTGTTTCAAGGCGGAATTTCACCAGCGAATACTGACCTAACTCCTCCAGCACCTCATAATGGGTAACTGCGTGCTTGGAGTTTTGCTCTGTCACGCACATTTTCTTTCTGTCATATTTGCTTCTGCCGATAGGTGCATCAACTGTGCCGATAGGGGTCTTTAGGCGACCGCCTGTGAGTACAGCTTCATACTCTCTTGTAAAGCTATGCTCTTTTATCTGAGCCGCAAGAAAGTTATGTGCGCTGTCGGTCTTGGCAACGATCAGCAGACCGCTTGTATTTTTGTCTATCCTATGGACTATCCCAGGGCGAATGACGCCATTTATTGAAGAAAGCCTGCCATGACAATGATAAAGCAATGCGTTCACCAAAGTGCCATCGGGATTGCCTGCGGCAGGGTGCACCACCATGCCTTTAGGTTTATTCACCACAAGCAGCTCGCTGTCCTCATAAACTATTTCCACGGGGATATCCTGTGGCTTGACGTCAAGCTCCACAGGGTCGGGAATAATTATCTCAACGCTGTCACCATTATGCAGCTTATAATTCTTAGCTACATTTTTGCCTCCAACTGTGACGCCACCGTCCTCGATAAGCTTCTGCACAGCAGAACGTGTAAGACCTGTATCCTGCGCTGACAAAAATCTGTCGATACGCTCGCCTGTTTGCTCGGCAGTGGCAATAAAATCAAGCTTTGTCATTTTCGTCTTTGACCTTTATATCGTCACGGATCGGCTTTTTCTTTTCGTCCAAAAAGCAGAAGCAGATAACGAACAAGATTCCGCCGATAACGATACAGATATCCGCAAAGTTGAAGATAGGGAAATTGATAGGCTCGAACTTGATATAGTCCACAACTTCTTTTACCCTTATTCTGTCGATAAGGTTGCCGATACCGCCTGCAAGCACCATAGCCAACGACACAAGCTCCAGCTTTGAGCCTTTGCGTATCTTATACATATAGATCACCGCCACGATCAATACGACAACAGGCAGACCGATAAGAAACCAGGTCTTTCCTGACATCATGCTCCATGCTGCTCCTGAGTTTCTTATATGGGTCAGGCTGAACACCTTAAAGCTGCCGAACTTTATGACCTCGACAGGCTGACCATTCAACGGCAGGTTATTTGTCACGGCAAGCTTTATGAGCTGGTCGGCGGCAACGAGAACTGCCATGATAACAAGCGAAATTACAAACATCTATTCCCTACTCCATTTATGAACAGTAAGGCTCTGCGGAAAACAGAGCCTTGATATTAATTATTTTTTCCAAATTTAAGCTCAGCAGGAGCTGTCTTTGGTATAACAGGGTCGAAAGAACCAGTGTTAAGTATCTTCTCAACGTGCTCACTGTCAGTAACAGGTGCAGATTCAGCCTCAACAGTTTCCTCCGGCTCAGCTGTTTCCTCTGCCTGCTCCTCTACAGCTTCCTGAGTTTCCTCGACTGTTTCTTCTTCCTCATACTCCTCTGCTGTATCCTCAGCAGGCTCGGACGCAGGAATTTCCATAATAAGTCTTATCTGCTTATTATAAAGCTGAGTAAGGTCAGCCTTGAACTGAGTTACCTCAGCCTTGAGGTTCTCAAACTTAGCAAGCTCCTCGTCATAAGCGGCTCTTACTTCATTTATCTTCTTTTCTGTTATCTCGGTATTAGTTCTGATAAGCTCAGCGCACTTTTCCTTATGCTCCTTAACTATTCTCTCACACTCAGAGGCACTCTGCTCTGCGAGTCTTACCTGCTCTGTTTTGGCAGATTCGATCATATCGTGAGCCTGAGTTTTGGCCTCAGTAAGTATCTTATTTGACTCTTTCTGAGCCACGACAAGAGCCTGCTGGATAGCTTCCTCGTCCTCTCTGTACTCGTTTATCTTCTCAACGAGCTTGATTATCTTAGCTTCGGTATCCTGATTTGCCTTTACGACTTCGGCATAATCCTCGGCTACCTGCCCGAGAAATTCTTTTACGTCTTCTTTTGAATAACCGTTTTTCTCGGTATCAAAAGTTTTTCCTTTAATATTATTTGGATTTAACATACTAGGACCTCCGTGATCTTTACACAAATTTATTTAAAGTTATATGTATTCTGTCTTTTTTAGTTGTGCCGTCAACTGAAAGCAGCTTGAATTTTCCGTATCCTCTCACTGAAAATGTACAGCCCTCTTCAAGAGGTATTTTCGGCGAATTTTTCGGCATATGGTCTATTTCGATGCCCACGTTTTTTATAAGCTGTGCTGACTTTTCTCGTGATATCCTTGCGGCAAGACTTAATATACAATCTGCACGCATGGAAGCCACAGTACCGCTTATTTCCTGAGTTTTCTGCTCAATATGTATACTGCCGTCATAGCCCTCTTGGAGCTTCACTCCTGCTCTGCCGACCTTCGTCAGGACGCTTGTAACCTCGCCTGCCACAGAAGAACGCAGGAACACCGCTGACTTTCCCTCTCCCACAAGAATGTCGCCAACGCTGTCTCTTTTTATTCTTAGACCCATAAGCGAGCCTAGGATATCTCTGTGAGTTATTTTATCCTCTTTGCGATACAGCAGTGTAATTGCGGTGATAGGAAAATCCTCACTTTCTGCCTCGCCATATTCAGGATAGACGCACAGCATACGCCTTGCGGCGTTTTCATATCCGCCCCAAAGCCTATAATTCTCATATTTCACAGACGCCATGAGTTTTTCACACAGCAGACACTGCCTTTCATCGAGAAACGCAGAAAACTTTGTTATATACTTTTCATCAGCCGCCATTATCCAATCGGACACTCTGTCTAACAGACGGATATCGTCCTCAGACAGGTCGGGCAAAAACTGATATTTAGCACGAGCCATTTTTAGAAGCTGTAGCCGTTATTTTCAAGCTCGCTCATAAGGTCAACTCCTGAGAAACCAACGTTTCTAGGCATGATAGCGAATGTTTTCTGAGCCATCATCTTGATGTCTGCACCATTTGCATACGCAACACCTGAGATAAAGTCAAGTATTCTCTTTGCGTCCTCGCTCTTGACAGTTTCCAGGTTAAGAAGAACTGTCTTTCCCTCATTTATATCGCCGCCGATAGACTTGACCTCAGAAAAATCGTTTGGTCTTGCAAGAACTATCTGCAAAGTCGTGGTTTGCTCCATTCTTACCGGACGTGCGTTATTGCCATATGCACCTGTGTTCTTTGGTGCTTCGTTGTATTCTGTTTTATTCTCATACATCGGCTGCTGATACATTGCGTCCTCCTGCTCAAGTTCATCTTCGCCTACAAAGAGATTTTTTAATTTCTGCATTGCACCCATTTTTAATCCTCCAAATATTTTCTAGCTCCGAAAAGCTTTGTTCCGATCCTCACCAAATTTGAGCCATGCTTTATGGCAAGCTCATAGTCCCCAGACATTCCCATTGAGAGAATATCCATAGACACGTTCGGTATATCCTTTTCCTTTACACTAAGAAAGATACCGTGCATTTTTTCAAAAACGTCCTCCCCTGAGCCAACAGGAGGGATAGCCATAAGTCCCTTTACGGAAACGTTAGGCAGCTGCGCTGTCTGTCTTACAAGCTCCTCAGCCATTTCAGCGGAAACGCCGCTTTTAGTAGCCTCGTCGCCTATATTTATTTCCACAAGGACGTTCATAGTTTTATTATTCTTCACTGCAAGCCTGCTTATCTCATGAGCAAGCTTCAGGTTATCGACAGACTGTATCAGAGTAACGTCATTGATTATATATTTCACCTTATTGGTCTGCAAATGTCCGATAAACTGCACTTCTGCACTTTTATCGTAAGCTTCCTTCTTGGAAAGAAACTCCTGCACCCTGTTTTCGCCCAGCAGCTTAAAGCCCTGAGCCACAGCGAAATTCACCTTTTCAGGCGGCACTGTCTTTGTGACAGCCATTATCCTGACTTCTTCGTCAGGCTTACGCCATTTTGCTTTGGCGTTCTCTACATTATAACATATTTCCTTACAGTTTTCAAGAACCTCCGGAAAATAATTATCCTGAGGTGACAGCGTTGCTGTCTGATCTACTTTGCTGCACATCTTCATCTGATACCACCTCTAACAAAATTTGATCGTAAAGCAGCAGATAATCCTCGTTTGAGGTATTTTCAGAGAGCACATAATCATCGCCCTCATAAATAACATTGATCTTCTTAAAGGTAACGTCCTTGCCGAGTATCACATAAACGCCCTTCTGATCGCCCTGAAAACGTATCGCACTTCTTGGAACTTTAAGACCCTGATACTCGTCGAAGATAAGCTCCGCAGACTGCACTCTTGACTCAACAAGAGCTTCGTCAAGTCTGTCACAGGAAAGCACGACGACCACTTTGTTCTCATCGTCCTCACAAGGCTTAACAGACTCCACCTTAACGTCATAGATGTTTTTTGTGGTACTGAGCGTCATTCTAAGCCATGCGCCCTCTGTTATCCTTTTATCGTTTTCCATGATCCCTGCTATCCTGCATGAATAGTCGGAAAACATTTTGCCAATGGCGTTCGGTGCGTCCTTACTAGGCTGGTCGATGACCTTTTGTATATCCTTGTCAGTGAGCTGGGAAGCGTTCTCCATAGTAAGCTCGCTCTCATAGCCGTCTGCATAAGAAACAAAATAGCCTGTTTCGTCAGCAGTGATCGTTTTTCCTGAACCTGAGGTCTGTTCCTCCAGCTCCTTGACTTTCGCCTGAAGCTGGCTTATCCTTTCGTCATAGCTCTGCTCGGTCTTTGTGACGATATTATAAATATTCATCACAAGGGACATATCCTCTCTTGTTTTTGCAAACTCAGAGAAATTATCCTGAGAAGAATATGAGAGAAGCTCCTTATATTCCTTATCTATCTTGCTTTTGAGCGTTTCAGGCTGAACATAATTAGTTGTACCCGGATTTTGTGCTCTTTCAAGGGCGGCTATCTCGCTTTCAAGTATCTTTATCTTGTTTTTCGCTGTAACAGCGTCCTCAGAAGAATAAACTGACGCTATGGTATTGCCAACAGATATTTTACTGCCGTCGGAATAGGTATAGTCCAAAACTCCGCCGCCGTCATAGTTGACCACCTTTTCATCTCTGATTATAACGCCCTTAAAAGCAATATCCTCATTGATTGTAACAAGCACAGCTTCCTCGGTGTCATGACGCTCTGTAAGTGCACTGTATATCTGACTGCCGATAGTTGTGATTATCAGCACAGAAAGCAGACCGGTAAGTATTTTAACGGTCAGAGAATTCATTTTTTACTGCCCTCTTAAATATCTGAATTGCCTGCGGCGTCAAGAACGTTGATATATCTTGACGGAACGATAGTTGAGATAGCATGCTTATAAACTATGTTCTGCTTGCCCTCGCAATCGAGAACTACAACATAGCTGTCAAAGCCCTTTACAACGCCTTTGAACTGGTAGCCGTTCATAAGGATAAAAGTAGACGCTATCTTGTCTTTTCTGATCTGGTTGAGTATAACGTCCTGAAGATTAAGATTCTTATTCATAAATAACACTCCTAAAAATTTTTACAGCAATGTATTGCTTTTTTTACTATAAAATCTTTCAAATTATATTATATCACATAATTTCCGATTTGGCTATAATATTTTTGATATTTTCTATAATTTTTTGAAAACTATCAAATTTATCTGTTTCCACCCACTGAATTCCGTCAACTCGTCTAAACCAAGTAAGCTGTCTTTTGGCATAATGACGGCTTTCCTGTTTGATTTTGTCGAGGCATTCACAAAGCTCAGCTTTGCCTTCAAAATACGGCACGAGCTCCTTATAGCCTATAGCCTGATAAGCTGTAGCAGGGGTAAAGCTGTCATAAAAAACTCTGCACTCTTCTATAAGCCCATTTTCCACCATTACATCAACACGGCGGTTTATACGGTCATAGAGATACTGTCTGTCGGAAGCTGTAAGACCGATAATGCAGGCGTTATATGGCGACTTCTCACGACGGCTGTTCACCTTATGCTGTGAAAGGGGTATACCTGTAGTTTCAAAGACTTCAAGTCCTCGTATGACCCTTGGCAGGTTGTTCTCATGGACTTTCTCAGCAGTTTCGGGATCGACCTCTCTGAGCCTTTCCCACAAAGCGTGACCGCCCAGCGTCTTGGCTTCCTCCTCAAGACGTTTTCTGACTAAGCCGTCCGTTTCGGTATCGTCAAAGATGATATTATTCACAAGGGAGCTTATATAAAGACCCGTTCCGCCGCAGAGTATAGGCAGCTTGCCACGGCTGTGTATATCTCTGATACGCTCACCTGCGAGCTTCACATAATCTGCCACGGAAAAAGCCTGCTCAGGCTCGAGAAAATCTATAAGATAATGTGGCACGCCCTGCATTTCCTCTTTGGTAGGCTTTGCAGTGGCGATGCTCAGACCCTTATATATCTGCATAGAGTCTGCGGAAACTATCTCACCGTCATATATCTTTGCAAGCTCCACTGCGCAGGCGGTCTTTCCGCTGGCGGTAGGTCCTGCAATGACAAGGAGAGGTATTTTATTTTCCATAGCTTTCGCCTCCTGCATTTTTTATAGAACTCGTCTGAACTGCTTTTCGATATCTCTTTTGGTGAGGGTTATCATAACAGGTCTGCCATGAGGGCAATATCTGATATTTTCCTGACCATAAACGGCGTTCACGAGCGCCTGCAATTCTATTCCGCTGTTGGTATCGTTCGCCTTTATTGCCGCTTTGCAGGCGATAGAATGGTAGAGGTCGTCAAAAAGCTCTATTTGCGGATTGAGTTTATTCTCGATAAAATTCTTTGCAAGTTCGCTGATTATATCCGCAGGGTTATCGTCACCAAGAATGATAGGCACGCCCTTTACTGCAACAGTTGGCGCAACGTCCGGCTCTATCTCAAAGCCAAGCTGTGACACCTTATCGAGGTTTGCGGTGAGAGCGTCATACTCGTCATAGGAAAGCAACACCATGATAGGCTCCAGGAACATTTGCGTTTCAAGCTGTTCGGCGTCGCTTTTTATCTTCTCGAAAATATATCTCTCATGGGCGGCATGCTTATCCATAAGTATCATTTCGTCGCCCACCTGTGCCACAACATAGGTCTTGAAAAGCTCGCCCACCACAACAGGCTTCGGCTTTTCAGGCTCTTTCTCCTCCACGATAACGGAAACAGGCTTTTTCTTTGTGAAGCTTTGAGCGTCGATAAACTTGAAAGCTTCTCCGCTCTGCTCCTCCGGCTCTTCGGGGAGAGGTATCTCGCTTATCGCCTTGTTTATCTCCTCCACTGTCACCTTATGGGGCTTCGGCTCAGGGCCTGAAAGCTCTGTAATGGCTGTTTCTCTCTTTGCAGGCTGTTCAAGGCTTGCAAGAAACATATCGTCACTGCCGCTGAGCTTTTCTTTTTCTTCCTCAGTTATGCTCCTGCTCTCCACAGTTTTAAGCGTTGGTGCAGGCTTCTGATAGCTGTACGAATTTTCGTACTGCTTCTCTGTCTGCGGCTTTGTGGCAGGCATCTCAGCCTTTTGCACGGCAGGCTTTTGACTATTATCCTCCATGGCGAATTTAAGCTGGACGCTGTTATCTTTTTTAGGTATATCAAAAAGCTCTCTGTCGGTGAAATTACGCTTATTTTCAAGGTGCATCTCATTAGGTCTGTCATTCTTCATAAGGGAATTTTTCACCGCAAAGAACACAGCCTCGTGCATAAGCTTTTCGTCTGAAAAACGCACTTCTATTTTAGTAGGGTGGACGTTCACATCTATGGTATTCGGTGGGATATCAATATAAAGCACGCAAGCCGGGAATTTTCCCGTCATAAGAAGATTTCTGTAAGCTTCTTCAAGTGCTGCCGCACAAGCCCTTGATTTCACATATCTTTTGTTCACAAAGAAATTCTGAAAACGTCTGTTAGGCTTTGCAGACAGAGGCTTCACAGTAAAGCCTGTTATGTGCATACCCTGCCATGTATAGTCAACTTCAAGCATGGAGTTTGCAAAATCTCTGCCATAAACTGAATACACTGCGGAATATATCTTGCCGTCCCCTGCTGTCAATATCTCAACTTTATTATCCCTGATGAACTTGAATGATATCTCAGGGTGTGAAAGGGTAAGCTTTGTAACAAGGTCTGCGGCAAAATTGCCCTCTGAAACGTCCTTTTTCAGAAACTTTAGTCTTGCAGGAACATTATAGAAAATATCCCTCACAACGAATGTTGTGCCGTCAGGACAGCCGCACTCCTCGCAGGTCTTTTCCACTGCGCCCTCGATAACATAATGCGTGCCGTAATCCTCCTCAGGACGTTTCGTGAGCACGTCCACTTTTGATACGGCACAGATAGAAGCAAGTGCTTCACCTCTGAAGCCGAGGGTCATAATACTGTCAAGGTCATTTTTTACTGATATCTTACTTGTTGCATGACGAAGAAAGGCTATAGGCAGATCATCTTTTGAGATACCCTTGCCGTTATCCGTCACTCTTATATAGGTGCGGCCGCCGTTTTTTATCTCAACTGTTATGACGTTCGCACCTGCGTCTATTGCGTTTTCAAGAAGCTCCTTTATTATTGAAGCAGGTCTGTCTATTACCTCGCCTGCCGCAATAAGCTCGGAAACTTCCTTGCTCAGAACTTTTATTTCTGACATTTTTCTATCCTTTTCTATGGCTCTTTCCAAAAGCCGCCTGTATGAAAATTCTCCTTGCCTGTCGGCTTTGCTGTCAAGCGGAACATGACACAGCCGTCAGGACAGACGATAGTTTTTGTATATTTGCTGTCGCCGCCTATCTTTGTCATATCTCCTCCGCTGCGGACAGCTTCCATAATGGGATAAAGCATCATCATTGTTTTACTGCAAATGCCATAGCCGTTCTTATTCACAGGACAGCCATAGGTGCAGAAATATTTATCCCCTATCTCCTCGCCGTTTCGACAATATCTTTCAGTATGGTCGCCACGGAGAAAGCCCGTGACCTCTATTTCAAACTCATATTCCTCGTCATACCACTTTTTCATGACGCTCACCTAAACATATCTCAGCAAGTCTTTCACAAAATCTCTAAGCTCGCTGTCGGTCATTTCGTCTATGTTAGTCTTTCTCAGCCTGTCGGTAACGATGCTGTCGCTTATTTTGTCAAAGGATAACTGGTCGCTTTCTATCTGCTGAGCGGCAAGTCTTGCCTTTTTGTTTTCCGCTTCAAGCTGTTCGAGAAGCTCTTTGGCTCTGTTTATTATCTTGTTAGGCAGTCCTGCAAGCTTTGCAACTTCTATGCCGTAGCTTTCGTCAACTCCGCCCGGAACTATCTTTCTAAGGAACTTGATACTATCCCCCTGACGCTTTACTGCAACAGAGAAATTTCTCACGCCGTCAAGCTCTTTTTCAAGGCTTATAAGCTCGTGATAGTGTGTTGCAAACAAGGTCTTACAGCCCATTGATCTGTTTGTGGAGATATACTCCGACACTGCCCTTGCAATGGAGATTCCGTCAAATGTGGAAGTACCTCTGCCCACCTCGTCGAGGATAACAAGGCTGTTCTTGGTGGCGTGCTTTACGATATCTGCAACCTCGCTCATTTCCACCATGAAAGTAGACTGACCTGCGGTAAGGTCATCAGAAGCGCCTATTCTTGTGAAAATCTGGTCGACCACAGATATTTTTGCATAGTCCGCAGGCACAAAGCAGCCTATCTGCGCCATAAGGGTGATAAGAGCCACCTGACGCATATAAGTTGATTTACCTGACATATTCGGACCTGTGATGACAGCCATTCTGTTGCTTGTAAGATCAAGATATGTGTCGTTAGGCACGAACACCTCGTCTTTCTGCATAAGCTCAACAACGGGGTGTCTGCCGTTTTTGATATCAATAATGCCGTCAATGGCTATCTCAGGCTTTGTATAGTTATTGTTCACCGCCGCAGTTGCAAAAGAGCAAAGCACGTCTATCTGCGCCACTGCTGTGGCAGTTTCCTGCACAAGTCTAAGCTGTGTTGCAGCAAAATCTCTTATTTCCGCAAATATCTCCTGCTCAAGGGTAACTATCTTATCGCTTGCACCGAGGATAGTGTTCTCTGCGACTTTAAGCTCGTCCGTGATAAAACGCTCGCAGTTGGCAAGTGTCTGTTTTCTTATATAGTTGTCAGGCACAAGGTCATAGTAAGACTTTGTTACCTCGATATAATATCCGAAAACTCGGTTATAGCCTATTTTCAGATTCTTGATACCCGTTTTTTCTCTTTCACGCTCCGCAATATCATCAATTATACCCTTGCCTCCTGAGATTATATTTCTCAGTCCGTCAAGCTGTTCGTTGAAGCCGTCTTTGATAACGTTGCCGTCCTTGACATTAACAGGCGGTTCGTCAACAATGGCGTTCTCAACAAGGTTTGAGATAGCTTCAAGGGTGGATATTTTATTGTTGCAGTTTGCAAGAAGCTTTGAATCAAAACCTTTGAGAAGCTCCTTTATCTCAGGGAGTTTAAGTGCTGTCAGCGACAGTGATTTAAGATCTCTAGGGGTAGCGGTCTTATACATTACCCTTGTCATGAGTCTTTCAAGGTCATAGACTCCTCCCAGTATCTCTTTTAACTCTCCAAGTTCGACAGGCTTCATTGTGAGCTGTTCAACAGCGTCAAGTCTGTCGATTATCTTTGCAGGATTGACAAGGGGCTGTTCTAGGAAGGATTTTAGCATACGCTTGCCCATTGAAGTTTTGGTATGGTCGAGCACCCACAGGAGCGAGCCTTTTTTCTCTTTATTTCTGAGAGTTTCTGTAAGCTCCAGATTTCTTCTTGCAGTGAAGCCGATAGTCATGATAGGGTCGGCGTCATGCTTTATTATCTCGGAAAATCTGCCAACCAATGCTTTCTGCGTATCGTGGATATATGCAAAAAGTCCGCACACTGCAAATGCTGCAACTGTATCAGGCTTAACGCCGATAGATTCAAGGCTGTTTGTGGAAAACTGTTTAAGCACCTCTTCTGTATGTATCTCAGGGGAAAAATCGTTCTCCTCCAAAAGCTGAACGCTGGTCTTGAGCTTTTCTCTTATGAAGCTTGAAAGCTCTTTATTTGAAAGAAAAGAATCATTTATAAGAATCTCCGCAGGTGAAAATCTCGACAGCTCATTTATAGCCGAGCTTGTCATTTCCTTGCCCTCAAACTCAAACAGATGCACCTCGCCTGTGGAAATATCCGCAAGGCACAATGCGCTTTCCTTGGCTCTCATATAAAATGCGCAGATATAGTTATTGGACGTTTCATCAAGCATACTGCTTTCGATAAGCGTGCCCGGTGTGACTACTCTTATGACCTCTCTCGGTACTATGCCCTTGCACATGGCAGGATCCATGGTCTGCTCGCAGATAGCCACATTGTAGCCTTTTTCAATAAGCTTTTTCAGATAAACGTCGCAGGCATGGTGAGGCACACCGCACATAGGCGCTCTTTCTTCAAGTCCGCAGTCACGGCCTGTCAAAGTAAGTTCAAGCTCTCTTGACGCAATGATAGCGTCATCAAAGAACATTTCATAAAAATCTCCCAGTCTGTAGAACAGTATATGGTTTTTATATTTGTTCTTTACTTCAAAATACTGCTTCATCATTGGTGACAGCTTTGAAAAATCTATATCTTTGGTTTCCACTCAAACTCACTCCGTTTCATATATTTATCCACGCACATATCCCATTATGATATTCGTTCAACACACATTGTTGCACCATATCCCTATAGAAATTATCCGCCCCAGTCTGAAGTGGTCTTCAGATTCGGGCAGACGGGGGATAAGCTCCCCCTGACTGTTATTCGTTTTTTGATACTGTCTTAGTGACAGCCGCCGCATGATGCGCAGCTTCCTGAACAGCTATGAGGAGCTTCCTCTGGGCAAGTCATTGGGTCTTCGCCGTTTGCAGCCATTGAGATGATATAGTTTACAGAGCCGAGGAGCTTATCCATAACTTCTTTAGCTTCGTTAAATGCGATCATCTTAGGCATAGCCATGATCTCGTCATAAAGCTCTCTGATCTGAGTGTCAAGTGCTGTCATCTTCTCGCCGTCCTTATCAGGCTTCTGCATCTCAACGCTGAGCTGTGAACGGAGCTGATTGAACTCGCCTATTTTGTTCTGTATCTCAACATCTGTATCATTGATAGAACAAGCCTCCATATAAGCCTTGTATCTCTCGTCTTCCTGAATAGCCTGTCCAAGCTTTCTTGTCATTTCAATTACATCCATGGTAATTCTCCTTTAAATATTATTCAGCTTTCGCTGTTATTTATCTTCAACAAGCTCGCCTCTCAAAGCCCAGTTCATTGCTTTTGTTATGCGAACCTGAATGAATTTACCGATATATTTTTTATCTGCTTTCACCTCGACGATCATATCCTCGTCGCTCTTGCCTGTGAGATAATCAGCGCCAGTTCTGCCCTCACCTGTTGGCAGCACAGTTACAGTTCTTCCCACAAATCTTGAAAGCCACGCTGTTGACACCTCTCTCTGCTCCAAAAGCAGTTCTCTCAGCCACAGACCCTTCTGTTTATCTGAGATGTGATCCTCCATTTCGGCAGCCTTTGTGCCGCTTCGTCTTGAATACACAAAAGAATAGATATTATCGTACTTTACCTTTTTGATAAGCTCCTTAGTTTCGCAGAACTCCTCGTATGTTTCACTGGGAAAGCCAACGATAAGGTCTGTTGTGAATGAAAACTCAGGGTCTTTGCTTCTGGCATAGTCGATTATTTTCAAATAATCCGCCGTGGTATAGCGGCGATTCATAAGCTTAAGTATCCTGTCTGAGCCTGCCTGCACAGGAAGATGCAAATGCTTGCACACCTTTTTGCATTCAAGTATAGCGTCAATAAGCTCATGGCTTGCGTCCTTTGGGTGGCTTGACATAAATCTTATGCGGAAATCGCCCTCTATCTTGTCAAGCTCTCTCAAAAGCTCAGGAAAACCATAACTGTATGAATTAACGTTCTGACCAAGCAGGGTTATTTCCTTATAGCCGTTTTTCACAAGTGCTCTTACCTCTGCGATAACGGACTCAGGCTTTCTGCTGCGCTCTCTGCCCCTGACGTAAGGCACTATGCAATAGGTGCAGAAATTGTTGCAGCCATACATGATAGGCACGAACGCTCTTATCTTATCGTCACGAAGTTGCAAGAAATCCTCGTTTATGTCAACATGATTTTCTGACAGATTGAAAATCCTGTCATGCTTTGATATTATCTCCCATAGCATATTATACATATCGTTATAGGCAAATGTTCCGAACACCAAGTCCACCTGACGATAGGTCTTTTTTATCTTCTCGGCAACGTGCTTCTGCTGAGCCATACAGCCGCAGATACCTATAATAAGCTCGGGATTGTTTTCTTTGAGATGTTTAAGGTCGCCAAGTTTGCCGAACACCTTGTCCTCGGCATTTTCTCTTACCGCACAGGTGTTATACAATATAAGCTGAGCCTCGTTCACGTCGGACGTGAACTCATAGCCCACCTTTGAGAGCATACCTTTTATTTTCTCACCGTCGCTGACGTTTTGCTGACAGCCGTATGAATGGATAAGGGCAAGCGGCTTGTGACCGCAAGTTCTTTCGTATTCACCAGACCATTGGAGCAGCTTCTGCGAAGCGGTTTCCTCATTTATTATTTCCGAAAAATTCTCAGTCATTGATATCCTCATTTCATTTCGTACATTCCTTTTAATTATAAATCTTTTAAGGCTTCTTGTCAAGCGTTTTGGGAGCGAAGAGCCAAACAGGTTGCTTTGCAAAACAAAAAGGGGCAGAAAACTCCGCCCCCATAGATCACATATTATCCCTGAGCTTCGCCCTGACCCTCTGTATCATTTTCTTCCTTGCAGTGGGGTTCTTCAAGTCCTCTTGGGAAAAATTCTACTGTCGGGAATGCTATCTTTTCAAACATCTCGCATGGGCTATCGCTGTTTGTGGAACACTCCTTGCCAGGTACGCAGTAATCATATACAGGCACCATTATAGGCACAGGTCTTGACAACTGAATGATAGCGAAAAGTCCGATAGTTATAAGAACGTTCTTTACCTCGCTTGGTGCAGGCTCTGCGACAAGCTTTGCGTCAAGACACATTGGTGCTGCTACGCTCACAGAAGCGCAAGGCATTGCCGCTGTGCAGCAACAGCATGAGCAGCCGCTTGTAGGCGAGGTGGTGACGATCTGGTTCGGCTCGCAGGTAGAAAATCTCTGTGTGCCGCCGTCGCTGCCGAAAAGAATAACTTTTTTTGTGAATGATGAGGTGCCGTAGACAACTGTCGGAGCTGCGCCTGCCGCTTCATATGCTTCTATCTGCGCCCTGAATGTGTAAGTAACGTCAACTGCATAAAAGCCGTGGTTGAATGCCACCGGAGATATTGCAAAGCTTACGTCTGTCACGTCGATACAAGTGCTTTTGATATACGCCGCAGCGTTTATCACGGTCTGGTCTGCCTGGCTGAATGTAAACGCAAGATCCTCCAGACAATCCTGTGACGAGCATGAATCAAACACACGCATTGCCTCGATACACATTGCTTCCTTGAAAGGTTTGCCGTTAAAATCGCTCATAGTAAGTCCTCCTATAAATCAAATCATGGAAGTTTTTTTACTTCGCTATATTCTATTCGGCAAAAGGCTTTTGTGTGCTTAAATTTCTGAAAATCCTCTCATAAAGCAAAAAAAGCCCTGCGCATGAACGCAGAGCCTTTGGTTACACATAATCAGGTGTTCTTGTCTACCTGATGAAATTTCTTCAGATTGCCTATTTTTTCGTTTCTCTCGTCAAGTACCTTTTCCACGTCAGACCACTCAAGTCCCTGATTTGCCGCAAGCACCATAACGTGATAGAGAAGATCGTTTATTTCATTTTTCAGCTCGTCATTGTCACCATTTTTGGCAGCGATAACTGTTTCTGTAGCCTCTTCGCCCACCTTTTTGCATATCTTGTCAACGCCCTTGTCAAAAAGATAAGCTGTATAGCTGTTCTCCTGCGCCTTGCCTGCTTCATAGTCAGCTTTACGCTGTTTTATTACCTCGAAAATCTCCTGATAAACTGTCATTTTATTCTTCCTCCGTATTATATATCTCATTGAAAAAGCAGCTATACGAGCCTGTATGGCAGGCTGCACCTGTCTGCTTTACGTTAAGAAGCAGGGTATCGTTATCGCAGTCCGCATAGATAGAAACTACCTTTTGCAGATGACCGCTGGTCGCACCCTTGTTCCAATATTCCTGTCTTGATCTGCTCCAATACCATGTATAGCCTGTTTCAAGTGTTTTTTTCAGGCTCTCCTTATTCATATAAGCAAGCATGAGCACAGTTTTTGTATCCACATCAAATGCGATAGCAGGGGTAAGCTCGCTTTTTACAAAGTATTTGTCCAGATCGTTTATATCAACTTTTATTGGGTTCATTATTTGTCCTTTCTGTTGCCGTCTTGGTCGAAATTATCTTTGAGTGCTCGTTCTGTTGGTACTATCGTCCAGCACAAAACTACCACCTGTATCACTTCAGCTATGCACATTATCACAGTCGCATTGCCGCTGCTCATAAAGCAATATGGAACACAGACCAATGCCGAAATTATCGTCATGACCGCTCCGACCTTTACCCACAGACGTCCGCAATAATTGTGGGCAAAATCCCACGTTTCCTGATTTTTCATTGACATAGCAGTGCGATAGCCCACCAAGCAGTTGATATCTTTCGGTGTATGCTTATACATCAGATAGCCGCACAATATCATAAGCACTGGCATAAACAAAGTAAATACGATATTGAAAACAATCATTATGCTCACCTCACGATAATTCCCTTGCTCCTGCAATCGTCCTTTACCTGTCCAACTGTCAGCTCTTTGAAGTGGAAAAGGCTTGCGGCAAGAGCTGCTGAGCAGTCAGTTTCAAGGAAAGCGTCAGCAAAGTCTGAAAGCTTTCCTGCTCCGCCGCTTGCGATAACAGGTATCTTTACAGCACTGCACACAGCTTTCAGCATAGGAAGATCAAAGCCGCCCCTTACACCGTCTGTGTCGATAGAATTAAGGCATATCTCACCTGCACCAAGCTGTTCGCACTTTTTCACCCAGTCGATAAGATCAATTCGCATATCCACTCTGCCGCCATTGATGTAGACCGTCCACTTGTTGTCGCCGACCTTCTTTGCGTCAACGCCAACGCAGATGCACTGACAGCCGAAAATATCTGCGCCGTCTTTTATAAGCTGAGGATTCTGCACTGCCTGAGAGTTCACAGACACCTTGTCTGCGCCTGCACGGAGAGTATCTCTTATATCGTCAACAGTTTTGATACCGCCTCCAACAGTGAGCGGTACAAATACCTTTTTCGCTGTTTCACGAACAACGTCAAGCATAACTCCTCTGCCCTCGTGAGAGGCTGTTATGTCATAGAAAACTATCTCGTCTGCACCCTGCAAATTATATTCATATGCACATTCAACAGGGTCGCCGACTTCTTTTATGCCCTCGAAATTTACTCCCTTTACTACCTTTCCGTCACGCACATCAAGGCATGGTATAATTCTTTTTGCAAGCATATTATTTTACCTCCTGTGACAGTTTCGCAAAGTTTTCAAGTATTTTAAGACCGGTTTTTCCACTCTTCTCAGGGTGGAACTGACAGCCGAAGATATATCTTCCGTCTGATACCACCGCAGGGACTTTTGAGCCGTATTCGCAGTAGGCATACAGATTTTTGTTGTCGCAGAAAGCTTTATATGAGTGTACGAAATAAACATACTCGTCATCGCCCAGACCGTCAAAAAGAGGACAATCATGATTATACACAAGCTTGTTCCAGCCCATGTGTGGGATAACAAGGTCAGGCTCGTTTATCTTGTCAACATAGCCGCCAATAAGACCAAGACCCTTGCATTCCTCGAACTCATAGCTTTTCTCGAAAAGAAGCTGCATTCCAAGGCATATGCCAAGAAAAGGCTTTATTTTAGCCTGCTCCTTGATAGTGTCGATAAGACCGCTAAGACCGAGCATATTCATTGCCCATGGGAACGCTCCCACGCCGGGGAGGATAATTGCGTCGGCTTTTTCGATATCTTCTTTTTTGTCTGTGAGCTTGTTCTCAAAGCCAAGATAGTCCAGAGCGTTTTTTACAGAGAATATATTGCCTGCACCGTAGTCGATTATTGCTATCATTTAAAGCACTCCTTTGGTGGATAAAACTCCTGTTCCTGTTATTTTTACAGCGTCCTTCAAAGCGTGAGCCACTGCCTTGTACATTGCTTCTGCAATATGGTGGTCGTTCTTGCCGTACTCCTCACGGATATGCAGTGTTATGCCTGAGTTGAAAGCAAAGGCTCTGAAAAATTCCTCCGTCAGGCAGGTGTCATACTGACCTATCCTGTCGTCATGGAACTCAGCATTGAACGCAAGGAAAGGTCTGCCGCTTATATCCAGTGAGCAGAATGCCAGCGCTTCGTCCATTGGCACGAAAGCCGAGCCATATCTTGCAATGCCTGCTTTGTCGCCCAATGCTTCCGCAAAGGCTTTGCCAAGGCATATGCCAACGTCCTCAACTGTGTGGTGTCCGTCAACATAAAGGTCGCCTGTGCACTCAACGTCCATGTCTATTCCGCTGTGAACGCCAAGGGCTGTGAGCATATGGTCAAAGAAGCCTATGCCCGTGTTTACACTTACCTTGCCCTCACCGTCAAGCTTCACGAACACCTCTATATCAGTTTCCTTAGTTTTTCTTTTTATCTCCGCTGTACGCATTTTCATCACCTTTACCGCTTAAAATCTTACCTTTATTGCATTTGCGTGAGCCGTCAGACCCTCTTTTTCTGCAATAAGAACGATATCGTCCTTTGCTTCTCTGAGAGCGTCCTCAGTATAGTATGTAAAGCTTGAACGCTTCTCAAAGCTGTTTACTGACAGCGGCGAGAAGAATCTAGCTGTGCCGCTTGTTGGAAGAACGTGGTTAGGGCCTGCATAGTAGTCGCCAAGCGGCTCTGAAGCATACTGACCAAGGAATATTGAACCTGCATTATCAAGTCTGCCAAGATACTCCATAGGGTTTTCAAAAAGCACTTCAAGATGCTCAGGAGCAAATCTGTTTGCAAGGTCGCAAGCTTCGTCCTTTGTATTGCAGATAAGGATAGCACCGTAATTTTCAAGAGAGCTTTCGATTATCTCTTTTCTTGAAAGGGTCTGCACCTGTCTGTTTATCTCTTCGATAGTTCTGTCTGCAATGCTCTCGCTTGTCGTAACAAGGATAGCGGAAGCAAGCTTGTCATGCTCAGCCTGTGACATAAGGTCTGCGGCAATGAACTTAGGGTTAGCCTTTTCGTCAGCCATAACAAGTATCTCGCTCGGACCTGCCACCATGTCTATATCAACAACACCATAAAGAAGCTTCTTTGCTGTTGCAACATAGATATTTCCAGGGCCTACTATCTTATCGACCTTTGGTATCTCCTCTGTGCCGTAGGCAAGGGCAGCGATAGCCTGTGCGCCTCCGCTCATGAACACTCTGTCAACTCCGCAGAGAGCAGCTGCAACAAGAATATCCTTATTTGGTGTGCCGTCTTTGAGAGGAGGGGTCACCATGATTATCTCCTTAACGCCTGCTATCTTTGCAGGAACTGCATTCATAAGCACGCTTGACGGATAAGCTGCTGTGCCGCCCGGAACATAAAGACCAACTCTGTTAAGTCCTCTTACCTTCTGACCGAGAATACAGCCGTTATCCTTAGCGTTTATAAAGCTCTGTGACTTCTGTCTTTGGTGAAAATCTGTGATGTTCGCAACTGCGTTGAGCATTGCGTCAACAAAGTCCTGATCGGCTTCAGTGAGAGCGTCGTTTATAACATCTCTTGGAACTTCATAATACTCCGGGAGCTTGCCGTCAAACTTTTCTGTATAAGCCTTTACAGCGTTGTCGCCGCCCTCTCTGACAGTTTCGATTATTTCATTAACAACGGCTGTGACCTTCTTATTTGTTTCGCCACTTCTCTTTTCAAGCTGCTTGAAAAACTCTACCTCGTCTTTGCCGTTGACAAAAATCTTCTTTATTTCAGCCATTTCAATACTGTCCTTTCCGTTTATATAAACTACTTGTCGATATTTTCTTCAACAAGCTTTACAAAATTCTCGATCTCCTGCTGGCGCATTTTCATGCTTACCATATTTACGATAAGCCTTGCAGAGATAGGGCAAACGTCCTCGATGACTTCAAGACCGTTTTCTTTAAGTGTCGTGCCTGTTTCAACGATATCAACGATACCGTCTGCAAGCTCAAGGAGCGGTGCAAGCTCAACTGAGCCTTCTATCTTGATGATGTCAACGTCCATTCCCTTTGCTTCAAAAAATCTTCTTGTGATGTTAGGGTATTTTGTTGCAACTGTCTTGACGTCAAATCCGCCGTAGAACTTTGAGCCTTTCTTTGTGGCAAGTGCAAATTTACATCTGCCGAAGCCGATATCAACAAGCTCAAAGAACTTGCCCTGCATTTCCATGATAGTGTCCTTGCCAACAACGCCCATATCGCACACGCCATGCTCAACGTATGTGATAACGTCGTTCGCCTTTGCAAGCACAACTTCAAGGTTTCCGTCAGGTACAGGAAGAATAAGCTTTCTTCCCTTTTCTCTTATTGCGGTACAGTCATAGCCTATCTTCTCTAAAAGACCGACTGTATCCTTTTCAAGTCTGCCCTTTGTAAGAGCTATCCTAAGGGGTCTGTTCATTTTAACTTATCCTCCAAACTATATATCAAGCTCTGTTATCTCGCTGCCAACGACCACAAGCTTCTTTATTCCCTTTGACTTTGCGTAAGACTTTGTTTCATCGAGGGTGTTGAAAAGCGAGTTTTCAACTGTCAGACCCTCTCTTACGAGCGTCTGAGCATATTCCATGGCTTCCACCACGTAGCCCTTTTCGCCAAACACAACTGCGTCAGGAGTTCTGAGTTTTGGTGCTCCGCCTAGCTTTTCGATATGTCTTGCAACAGAGTCAACGCTTATGCCGAAGCCCACCGCCGGGCAATCGTTGCCAAACTCCGCTAGAAGTCTGTCATATCTTCCGCCTTTAAGCACCGATTGACCGACCTCTGAAAGATAGCCCTTGAACACAATGCCTGTGTAGTAATCCGCATGACTCACGATACCAAGGTCAACAGATATCTTGCCCTCATAACCAAGGCTTGAAAGTCTGGTGTAGACCTCTTTAAGGTTATAAAGTATGCCTGTTATCTTATCGTCAGTATAAATATCAGCAGCCTTGTCGAACACCTCAACACCTCCGAAAAGTCTTGGGAGCTGTCTGAGCGCGTTTGTGACCTGATTGTCGCCCACCTCGTCAAGGATATCGTTAAGTGCAGGATAGTTCTTTGCAGAGATAAGAAGTCTTATCTCCTCTCTTACTGCGTCGTCAACGTCAAGCTGAGCCACAAGCTCCTTGAAATAGCCGATATGACCTATCTCAAGTCTGAAGTTCTCCTTATCAAAGCTTGAAAGGGCTTCAACAGCAGTGCATAGCACCTCATAATCTGCTCTCTTGGAATTTTCTCCACCAATAAGCTCGATACCTGCCTGAACTACCTCGTCTGAACGTCCTTTGAGCAGGGAGTTATTTTCAAAAATGCTCTGATTGTAGTATAGTCTAAGGGGAAGCTTTGCTCCCTTTAGTCTTGTGGAAGCAAGTCTTGCTATGGGTATCGTGGAATCAGGACGCATAACGATAAGTCTGCCCTTTGAGTCTGTAAGCTTATAAAGGCTCTCCTGCTGGAAGTTTCTCGAGCTTCCCATAAACAGATCATAAAACTCTATTCCCGGTGTTACCACCTCGCTGTAGCCAAAGCCCTCAAACAGCTTTGACAGCCTGTCCTCCACCATTCTTCGTGCCAGACAGCCCTCAAACAGCAGATCTCTCGTACCCTCAGGGGTTATAAGATCATATCTTTTCATACACTTTTCCTTCCTGTATATAAATTATAGATTTTACTTTTTATGTTGACGCTTGAATAAATATCCTCATAAACACACATTTAAGTGAATTGTAGGTGGACGGCGTCCTCGACGTCCCGCTTTCTATGTTGTTATGTAACGCCTTTACTTACTTTATCGTAGTAAAGTGATAGCATAGTATCAACATAAATAATTTTATCATACCCGCCCTTGTTTGTCAATAGTGTTACAAGGGCAAAGTATGAAATTGTGCATAGTAACTATCAGAACAACGATATCTGGTTAGATTTAGGCATATCGCCGAAAGCTCCGTTTTTCTCCAGAGTTTCGATAACAGATTTGGACACTCCGCTCTGCTGTTGGAACTCCTCGATAGAGATAAACTCGCCGTTCTGCGCCTTTTCGTAAATGCTTATCGCCGCAGACTCGCCCACTCCGTTAAGTGAACAGAACGGAAGCCTTATCTTGCCGTCCTCTATCTGATAGATAGTTGCGTGAGATTTTTTGATGTTTACAGGCAAAAAGTCATATCCACGGCTAAGCATTTCATTCACAAGCATGAGAATTTCAAGCACACCGCTGTCCTTGCCCGACACCTCGTCTTTTGGTTTATTCTTTATTTCTTCTATCTTGCTTCTGACGATATATTTTCCCTTGAGAGCGATCTCTGCATCAAAGTCCTCGCCCTTAACCGTAAAATAAGTTGCATAGAATGCAAGCGGCTCATGGACCTTGAACCAACAAAGTCTTATAGCTGCCGTAACATATGCCGCCGCATGGGCTTTCGGGAACATATATTTTATCTTCAAACAACTGTCGATATACCACTCCGGAACGTCATGCTGACGCATATTCTCTTTCATTTCCTCTGTGAGCAGTTTCGGAGCTTTTCCCTTACGGGTTATCTCCATTATCTTAAATGACAGCTTTGGCTCAACGCCATGATAAAGCAGATATGTCATGATACTGTCACGAGTACCGATAACATTTGAGATATCGCAGGTTCCGTTTTTGATAAGCTCCTGTGCGTTGCCGAGCCATACGTCAGTGCCGTGTGAAAGTCCTGATATCTGCAAAAGGTCAGAGAAGTTTTTCGGCTGACAGTCAAGAAGCATTTGTCTTACAAACGGCGTACCCATTTCAGGTATACCGAGTGTTCCCGTCTGACACATTATATCCTCCTCCGTCACTCCAAGTGACTCAGGGGAAGTGAACAGCGAATAGACCGCAGGGTCAGACATGGGGCAATCGAGGATATCTCGTCCTGTGAACATTTCCAGATACTTATACATTGTCGGGTTATCGTGACCAAGCTCGTCCAACTTCAGGATCGTATCATGGAGAGAATGGAAGTCGAAGTGGGTAGTTACCATGTCAGAGTCCACTTTTTCCGCAGGGTGCTGAACAGGTGTGAAGTCATATACCTCATAGTCGCTAGGGATAACGACCATTCCGCCCGGGTGCTGAGAGGTCGTTCTCTTTATGCCGCAGCAGCCAAGTTTAAGTCTTTCTATCTCAGCCTTTGGCACTGTTTTTCCACGCTCGTCAAGATATTTCATAACATATCCGAAAGCTGTCTTTTCCTGGATCATGCCGATAGTACCGGCTTTGAACACATGGTCCTCACCGAAAAGAACTTCCGTATATTTATGTGCCTTTGCCTGATAGTCACCTGAGAAGTTAAGGTCGATATCAGGGGCTTTATCGCCGTCAAAGCCAAGGAACGTTTCAAATGGGATATCGTGTCCGTCACGGTGCATATTCTCTCCGCACACAGGACAGTTTTTCGGTGGCAGGTCAAAGCCTGAGCCTACCGAGCCGTCTGTAATGAACTCGCTGTGGTGGCAGTTAAGACAGACATAATGTGGCACAAGAGGATTTACCTCAGAGATACCCGACATGGAGGCAACGAAGGACGAACCTACCGAGCCTCTTGAACCTACCTGATAGCCATTCTCGTTAGAGTTGGCAACAAGTTTCTGAGATATCATGTAAAGCACTGCAAATCCGTGCTTGATAATAGAGTCAAGCTCTCTTTTAAGTCTTTTGAAAACAAGGTCTGGAATGTGTCCCTCAAAATATTTTGATACGTCAACGTCCTCGCCCTCAGGAACTTCTATAGTTTCAGGGTCGCAGTCACCGTAAATGGAACAGCATTTCTTCCAGCATATATACTGAAGCTGATAAACCGAGCCTTCGATAAAAGGCGTATAAGTACCGTTCGGGAACGCTTTCAGGTCAGGGTCTACCATATCAGCCACGTTGTTTGTATTCGTTACAACGACCTCAAACGCCTTTTCCTCGCCAAGATAGCTCAGCTCGTCAAGCATTTGGTTTGTGGTCTTAAGATACAAAGGAGGCTGAGTATCGGCGTCAGGGAAGCCCATTGAAGCCTGTATCACCGATCTGAACTGTGCGTCGGTCTTGTCCATGAAATGCACGTCGCCTGTTGCGCAGACGGGTATGCCCAAGTCCTCCCCAAGTTTTACAATAAAGCGGTTTATATCCTTTATATCCTCCGCTGTGTGTATCCTGTCATAAGGAGGCTTTTCGGTGGTGAGCATAAATTTGTTGTTTCCGTCAGGCTGGATCTCCAGATAGTCATAAAAGCTTGCTATCTGCTTGATCTCATCATAGTTTCTGCCCTCAAGGTAAGCCTGAATGACCTCGCCACGCTCGCAGGCACTACCGAGGATAAGACCCTCACGGTGTCTTACAAGCTCAGATTTTGGTATTCTCGGACGTCTTTTGAAATATTTAAGATTGGAGTCTGATATAAGCCTATACAGATTTTTCAGACCAGTGTTATTTCTTACGATAATAATTTGGTGATAAGTCGGCTTTGCAAGCACCTGATTTTCATTTGCAAGCAAGCTGTTTATCATGTCCACTGTTATAAGAATCAGAGGATACTGCTCCATGAGCATTTTCGACAGCCTTATGAATATCCCTGCAAGCACCTCTGCGTCATCACAGCCACGGTGGTGCTGAAAATCCCCAAGTCCGAAATGCTCCGCCACATAGTTGAGTTTATGCTTTTCAAGCTCCGGAAGCATTATCTGCGACATTGGCACAGTGTCTATAGAAGAATATTTTATCTCGATGCCCTGTCTTTTTGCACAGGCGGATATAAAGCCCGTATCGAACTGAGAATTGTGCGCCACAAGAACAGGGTCGTCGCCGATAAACTCCTTGAATTTAAGGAGAGCTTCCCTTTCGCTTGCACCGTCCTTTACCATATCGTCAGTGATGTGGGTGAGGTTTGAGATAAACTCAGGGATAGGTCTTTCAGGGTTCACGAAAATATCGAGCTTGTCCACAACTTCAAGATCTCTCAGCTTGACAGCACCTATCTCGATGATCCTATCTTCATTAGGATTTGTACCCGTAGTTTCAAGGTCAAAGCAGATTATCTCGTCTGTAAGCTCACGCTTGTCCGTTCCACGGAATATCTTTTCGTCATTATTGACCTCGTATGACTCTATGCCGTAAAGCACCTTGAAGTCACCGCCACCCTTGCGTATGCCGATACAGGTATTTCCGGCGTCAGGATAGCCCTGAACGACACCGTGGTCTGTTATGGCAAGTGCTTTGTGTCCCCACGAATAGGCTCTTTCCACAAGCTTGCCCGCAGGAGTGAGAGCGTCCATCATAGACATATTGGTATGGCAATGAAGCTCCACACGCTTATGCTCGCAGGTATCCTTTTCCTTTTCACGCTTTACGACCATAATGCTGTCAGGCTTGATGTTTATAGAGTGGTCAAAATCGTCCTCCTCTATCTCACCTGCCACAAGTATGGTCTTGCCTGCCTTAAGGTGTTCCAGCATTGCCTCAAGCACTGCCCTTTTCAAGCCTTTCATGTTTCTGAAATTCTTGTTTGAGCCTATGAACTTTATAGAGTTTGAGGAAGTATAGTCGGTAAAATTCAGGTGTGCTATAAGCATACCCGACTTTGTTTCCTTTGTTTCCACAGGTCCGAAAATATCGCCCCAGACCACCACACGTCCACGGTAATCCGCAGGGATATCTTTCATCTGCATCACCTGCTCGTTTCCTGATATTGGCGCGCCCATAAGCACAAGAGCGTCATCGCACAGAAGCGAGAACCTTGTGAAGTCCACATTTGCAGTTCGGAAATCCACAGAAGCACCGCTTGCAGTATTAGTGGTAACAACCGCCTTTTTCTCAGGCTGTGCAGGGTCTATTTTCGGCACAGGGAGGGAGTTCAAAAACTCCTCCTGCTCACGCTGATGCTCTTCCATATCAGTTTCAAGCACACCTGTGAGCCTTATATCCGCCCTTACGGAAAAAAGCTCCATGGTGAGCGCAGGAAAAGCCGTTTCTATGCCCGCCTTTTTCAGCAACGCTTCGCCTCCGTGTTTTATATCCACGGTGAAAATGCCGTTTTCATAAACAGCCTCAGCGTTGTCAAAAAAGCCGTTCACAAGAGGAAATCTGCTTTTAAGAAACTTGCAAAGCTCAGGAAAATACTCCGCACAAAGCATATCAGGGGTATATTTGAGCTGCAAAATAAACTTTCCTGCTCCGAGAGCCGCCCTCATTTTCATTTCAAATTCCACTGTGCTGTCAAAAGGCACAAGCTTGTCAAAAGCCGCCTGACAGGTAAAAGTGCCGTTTTCTTCGTTATAGCCCAGCCTTAATATCCTGCCCTTTTCTATCACAGAGGGTATAAGCTCCTTATAGTTCTCAAAGAAGCTTTCAATGGTGTATGTATTCATTTATGGTATATCCTTTTAAAGTTTTTCTATTTCCGCCAGAAGCGCAGGCAAAGCCTCCTCCTCTGATACCTTTCTGAGCTTTTCACCGTGGCTGAATATCACCGCACAGCCGTCACCGCCTGCAATGCCTATATCAGCGTTGCCAGACTCGCCTATGCCGTTCACAACACAGCCCATAACGGCTATCTTGATATCCTTGTCTATATCCTTGGTGGCTTCCTCAACCTTTTTAGCAAGACCTATAAGGTCTATCCTAGTTCTTCCGCAGGTAGGGCAGGAAACTATCCTTACTCCGCCGCACTTGCCGATAGCCTTTAAAATATCCTTTGCGGCGTATATCTCTTTTACAGGCTCGTCGGTAAGTGAAACTCTTATAGTTTCGCCTATGCCGTCGCACAGAAGCGAACCTATACCGATAGATGATTTTATAAGACCCATTCTCTCGGTGCCAGCCTCAGTGACGCCCAAGTGCAGAGGGTAGTTACAGGTCTGTGCACACAGTCTGTATGCCTTTATCATAGTCGGCACGTCTGATGACTTTATGGAAATAACGATATCCTCAAAGTCGCACTTCTCCAAAATTCTCACATGACCCATTGCGCTTTCCACTAGGGCTTCAGCAGTTGGCGAGCCGTATTTCGCAAGCAACTCCTTTTCCAGAGAGCCGCCGTTCACGCCTATCCTGATAGGGATATTTCTTTCACGACAGGCTTTAACCACCGCTTTCACCCTATCCATAGAGCCGATATTTCCGGGATTTATCCTTATCTTGTCGATACCAGCTTCCGCCGCCGCAATGGCAAGGCGATAGTCAAAGTGGATATCCGCCACAAGAGGGATAGAGATCTTCTCTTTGATAGCAGGGATAAGCTTAACTGCTTCCATGTTTGGTATAGCCGCTCTTACTATTTCACAGCCAGCCTTTTCAAGCTCCACAGCCTGCTTAACAGAGCCTTCTATGTCCGTAGACGGTACATTGAGCATTGATTGGATATATATCTTTTTGCCGTCAAGGACAAGTCCCCCCACCTTGACAGGTCTTACGTTTCTCTTATTTTCACCTGACATAAACAGTTCCTCCTTTAAACAAGCTTGATGATATCGCTCACTGTCACCACTACCATAAGAAGCAACAGAGCCGCCATACCGATAGCGTGTACCATTCCCTCATGCTCAGGCTTGACAGGCTTACGGCGTACCGCTTCGATAATAAGAAACAAAAGTCTTCCGCCGTCAAGTGCAGGCAATGGCAAGAGATTGAAAATGCCGATATTTATGGTCATGAACGCACCCAGCGACAACATTGTGTCAATAAGTGACGACCAATCTATTTTACCTGACTGGCTGTCCCTTTCGCTGTCGATAACATTGTCGATAGTATCAACGATACCCACAGGACCGCTGAGGTCTTTTATGGAATACTTTCCTCTTATAAGGTCGGCAAAGGAGATATAGATAAGTCTGCCGTCAGTACAGCCCTGCTTAAAAGACTGAGTTATCACAGAGCCGACGGTCACAGCTTTTGGTGCGACCTTGAAATCAATGTGCATGGTATTATCGTTCGTTGCAAAGGTGACATCTTTAAGCTCCACCTTTTTTCCGTCACGCTTCACCACCATATCGAACTTGCCGTCCTCATCGTTGCCAAACTGATAGGACATATCCATAGTAGTGAAAATCCTCATGCCGTTGACCTCGATTATCTCGTCACCCACCTGCAAGCCGGTCGATTGGGACATAGCGTTATCCTCAAACCACGATATAGTGGTGGTTGCGATGCCGTCAGACCTTGCGGTGCTGATACAAAGGATAATATATCCAAGCACAAGATTCATTATAACGCCTGCCACCACGATAAGCATTCTTTTTGGCAGGCTTTTATTACAAAACGCACCGCCGTCCTCGCTTCCGTTATCCTCGCCCTCCATGGCACAATAGCCACCTATGGGAAACACACGCCAAGCGTAAAGGGTATCGCCCTTTTTCTTTTTGATAATGGCAGGACCCATGCCAATAGCGAACTCGTTGACCTTTACTCCGCTGGCTTTCGCCGCAATAAAGTGACCAAGCTCGTGTATTATTATGATAGCTTCAAAGATCAATATTGCAAATAATATACTCATTTTTTTACCTCGCATGAACACTCTGTGCGTTTGATTTACTAATGCTGTTGTAATTTATTTTCTGTAGGGGAGCGGCGTAATTTCTGCTTTGCATAAATCCGACGTCCCGACCCCTCCGACATTTCGTCTACAATCTCATTTGTGTTATCCACATAATGTTTTCTACATAAGCTCTGGATAATTCAAACCTCGCTCCTCCGAGCAGGCTGTCGAGGGCGCCAGCCCCTACAAATATTCGGGATAGTTTATCTTGCCGCAAAATCGCTTTGCTCGGTATGGCTTTGCCATTCCTCACTCCTCACTAAAAAGCCGCTCCTCGCTAAGCTCCGATAAGCTTCTTCGCTCTCTCCCTAGCCAGTCTGTCAGCTTCCAGCACATCTTCCACGCACTTTATCTCTTCCCGTGGTGTATTCTCGCAGACATTCATTACTATCCTGCCAATGTCAAGAAAATCTATCCTGCCTTCAAGAAAAGCCGCAACGGCTTCCTCATTCGCTCCATTCACCGCCGCAGGAAGATTTCCACCGATAGTGACAGCCTTTATACAAGCCCTCAGACAATCGAACGTATCATAGTCAGGCTTCTCGAAAGTGAGCTTTCCATAGTCTGTAAGGGACAGCTTTTTTACGTCACATTCCACTCTTTCAGGATAAAGCAGAGCATACTGTATGGGTATTTTCATATCAGGCACGCCAAGCTGTGCGATAACAGAATTATCCTCATACTCCACCGCTGAATGTACAACGCTCTGTCTATGGACAACTATCTCTATTTGCTCAGGTCTGAGCTTGAAAAGCCACATTGCTTCGATAAATTCAAGACCCTTGTTCATAAGCGTAGCAGAGTCAATGGTTATCTTTCTGCCCATTGACCAATTAGGGTGATTAAGAGCCTGCTCAACTGTCACGCCCTCTAGGTCAGACTTTGTTTTGCCAAAGAATGGTCCGCCCGAAGCAGTAAGGATTATCCCTTTGAGCTTGTTGCCCTCGTTTCCCTGCAAGCACTGAAAGATAGCCGAATGTTCGCTGTCAACAGGATATATCTTCACTCCCTTTTCAGCAGCCGCCTTTATAACGAGCTCACCGCCTGCCACAAGTGTTTCCTTATTTGCAAGGGCAATGTCAGTACCTTTTTCGATAGCCGTAAGGGTTGGCACAAGACCCACCATGCCAACGACTGAGTTGAGCATGATATCGACCCCGTCCATTCTTGCTATCTCTTTAAGTCCCTCCATGCCTGTGGATATTTTTATGCCAGTGCCACTGAGAAGCTTTTCAAGCTCTGCCTTTTTGTCCTCACGGTAGATGCACACACGCTCAGGCATAAGCTCCTTAGCCTGAGCCGCAAGCTTTTCAACGTCAGAATTTGCCGCAAGCGCCTTTACTTTAATATTATGCTTTGCAGCCACTTCTAATGCCTGCGTGCCTATAGAACCCGTTGAACCGAGTATGGTCATTGTTTTCATTTATTGTCCCTCATCATATAAAATAAATTCAGGCAATTCCGCATAAAGATGGTTTGCAAGCGGTGTTGCCTTAATAACGCTTAAAAGGGGTAAGCCTAAGCCTGCCCCTAAAAGTCATAATTTTCTATTTAAGTATAAGCCCCTGTGTGAACATATAGTACATAAAAGGTGCAACGAGCAGAACGCTGTCAAAGCGATCCATTATTCCACCGTGACCCGGCATTATGTTGCCATAGTCCTTTATACCTGTCTGTCTTTTTATCACCGAAGCTGTAAGGTCGCCCACAAGTCCGATAAGAGCCGCAAGCATACCTGCGATTAGAACGCCTAGATAGTGGATAGGCTCGCCTTTAAGTACGAACTGATAGAACAGGCTTATTACAAGCATAAGGATACCATTTGAGATAACGCCGCCTATAAGACCCTCCACAGTTTTCTTAGGGCTTATCTCAGGGCAAAGCTTTGTTTTGCCGAAGAAAGTTCCTGCAAAATAAGCACCGCTGTCAGCCAGCCAAGCCGCTGCAAGAGTAAGAACTATCATAAACACGCCCTTGCCGCCCAAGCCTGCCATTGTGACCAAAGTTGAGAATGAATACGGCAGAAGTATGCCCACGCCCAGCATGAAGAAAAACTCTGTATACTGGAATTTTGTATGCTCTTTAAGATAAAGCAGACACATTGCTATAACGAAAAGCCCCATGTAAAGCTTGTAGCTGAAAAAGTACAGCCAGCCGTGTCTGTAGAACACAGGCATGAAAGCGTCCACAAAGGCAAACGCACAGCAGGCAATGGTCTGATACTTATGCTCTGTCATTTTTGTCGCCCTGAATATCTCATATATTGCAAGTGCAGAAATTGCGCCCACCGCAATGTTGAACAGGAACGTTCCGTGTGCGATAAGCAGTATCACTGCGATAACAATGGCAACTGCCGCAGATTTAATACGGGTAGACATTTTTTACACCCCTCCAAATCTTCTGTTTCTTTCGCTGTATGCGATAACAGCCTTGTCAAGGTCGCTGCCTTTGAAGTCAGGCCATAGGATATTTGTGTAATAAAACTCCGCGTAAGCCGCCTGCCATATCATAAAGTTTGACAATCTTTGCTCTCCGCTAGGTCTTATAACAAGGTCAACAGGAGGTATCTCCTCAGTGTAGAGATTTCTCTCTATCATATCCATTGTGATATCCTCAGGCTCCAGCTTGCCTTCTTTCACCTGCTGAGCCAATGTCTTAGCCGCATGGCAAATCTCGTCCCTGCCGCCGTAGTTGATAGCAAGCACAAGGGTCATAGAGTCAAAGTCCTTTGAGTCCTCCTCAACGGAAGCCATTTTCCTTTGCAGATTTTCGCTGAGCCTTGTTCTGTCGCCTATAAAGCGCACCCTGATATTCTCCTCGATAAAGTCCCTGACCTCGTCAAGATACTTTTCAAAAAGATCCATAATTGCGTCTACCTCGTCCTTAGGTCTTTTCCAGTTCTCGGTAGAAAACGCATAGTAAGTTATATACTGTATTCCAAGCGCCTTGGCGTGTCTTGTTATGGCACGAAAGGTCTTTGCGCCCTCTCTGTGTCCGAATTTTCGGGGCATACCCCTCTTTTTCGCCCATCTGCCGTTGCCGTCCATTATAACGCCCACATGAACAGGCACAGACACGTTCTCTCCAAGGCTTATCTTCTCATTCTTCGCCATGGCTTAGATAGAGAGTATCTCTTTTTCCTTTTCGGCAACGTGACCGTCAACTTCCTTAACGAACCTGTCAGTAAGCTTCTGGATCTCGTCCTCACAGTCCTTAAGATCGTCCTCTGTGATCTCGTTGTTCTTCTTCATTGCCTTGAACTTTTCCATAGCGTCACGTCTGATAGAACGGATAGCGACCTTGCACTCCTCACCCATTTTCTTGATGTCCTTAACAAGCTCCTTACGTCTGTCCTCAGTGAGCTGTGGGAAAGTAAGTCTGATAACAGTGCCGTCATTCTGTGGATTGATGCCGATATCAGAAGCCTGAATAGCCTTTTCGATAGGCTTGAGAGTTGACTTATCCCATGGCTGTATAACAAGCACTCTTGCCTCAGCAACAGAAACCGCCGCCATCTGTGTAACAGGTGTCATTGCGCCATAATATTCTACCTGGACTTTGTTGAGTACGGACGGATTAGCTCTGCCTGCTCTGATGCCTGCAAAGTCCGAAAGCATAACGTTTATGGATTTCTCCATTTTTGTCTTAGCATTTTCCTTGATCTGTTTCATATTCAAACGATCCTTTCTTGATTATCTTTATTATTTTACGAGAGTGCCTATATTTTCGCCCATGCAAGCGTCATAGATATTGTCAGGTCTTGCAAGATCGAAAACGAGTATCGGGATATTGTTGTCCTTACACATTGCCGCAGCAGTTGAGTCCATTACCTGCAGACCCTTTGCAAGGATATCAGCAAATGTAAGTGTGTCATACTTAACAGCGTCAGGATACTTGTGAGGATCCTTGTCATAAACACCGTCTACCATGGTAGCCTTAAAGAATATGTCAGCCTCTATCTCAGCCGCTCTCAGTGCCGCAGCCGTATCAGTTGAGAAGAACGGGTTACCAGTGCCGCAGCCGAAGATAACTACTCTGCCCTTTTCAAAATGACGCATAGCCTTGTTTCTGATGTAAGGCTCAGCCACCTGTGGCATGGATATAGCCGTCTGTACTCTCACTTCAAGTCCGCAGTTCTCAAGGCCGTCCGCAACAGCAAGTGCATTCATAGCAGTTGCGAGCATACCGATATGGTCAGCTCTTGTTCTGTCCATTGCACCGCTTGATCTGCCTCTCCAGAAATTGCCGCCGCCTACAACGATACCTACCTCAACGCCGGCGTCAACACATTTTTTTATGCTCTTGCCAAATGAGGTGATAACGTCATAATCAAGACCTATCTTCTTATCGCCTGCGAGAGCCTCACCGCTTAATTTGAGCAATATTCTCTTATATTTAGGTTCCATATTTCAAAGCACTCCTTAACACATATTTCGTTGGAATTATCCATATTAATTATACAATATTTTCAGCAGATTGTAAAGAGGAAAAACGCCAAAATCAGCCCTTTATTATCTTCACAAAAAAGTTTCTTGTTCTCGGTCCGTCAAACTCAGCGAAATAGATACCCTGCCAAGTGCCCAGAAGAAGCTCGTTATCGTCGATGATAACAGTTTCCGAAGCACCAACACAGCTTGACTTCATATGAGCGTCAGAGTTTCCTTCAGCGTGACGGAACTGCGGTCTGTTAGGAAATGTTTCCTCCAAAGCGTAAAGAAGATCCGTCTTTACGTCGGGGTCGGCATTCTCATTTATGGTTATCGCCGCCGTGGTGTGGGGACAGAATACCACAGCAATGCCGCTTTGCACTCCTGATTCTGTGACAGCCTGCCTTACATAGCTCGTGATGTTGTAAAGCCCTCTGCGTTCTGTCTTGATAGTGTATCTTTTAAGCATATGTATCCGTCCTTTCAACGGTCGCTTTCCTAACTCAGAAAAGTTGACTCAGTTTCATTTCTGTTCGGTCTGCCCATAAGATTTTTGATAGCGTTAGCCGCAGGCTCACCCTCAAAAAGCACCTTTGCAAGCTGTTCTGTGATAGGCATTTCAATTCCCATTCTCTTTGAAAGCTCCCATGCGTTTTTGGTGCATACATAGCCCTCAACAGTGCCGACCTGTCTTACAGCCTCCTCAGGGGTAACTCCCTTACCTATGAGGATACCCGCACGGCGGTTTCTGCTGTGCATTGAACAGCAGGTAACGATAAGGTCGCCTATGCCGCTAAGTCCGCCAAAGGTTTCAAGCTTTGCGCCCATTGCAACTCCAAGACGTGATATCTCTCTGATACCCCTTGTCATAAGTGCAGCCTTTGTGTTGTCACCAAGTCCCAGGCCGTCGCAAACGCCTGCCGCCAAAGCGATGACGTTTTTCAGCGAACCGCCTATCTCGCAGCCCATAACGTCATCATTAACATACACTCTGAACGTATCGTTAGAAAGAGTGTTCTGTATATAATATGAAACCTCCCTGTCGTCAGAAGCAGTAACAACAGTAGTGGGAACTTTTCTTGCCACTTCCTCTGCGTGTGACGGACCGGTAAGCACCGCAACATAATTGTTCGGAAAGCACTCTCTCGCCACACAGCACATAGTTTTAAGGCTTCCGCCCTCAAGACCCTTTGCCGTGTTCACAACTATCGTTCTGCTTTCAAGATAAGGCACAACGCTTTCACAGACCTCTCTGAGGAAAGGTGAAGGTATGCCAAGTATCACCATGTCTTTATCCTTAACACAGCTTATATCCGTTGTAAGCTCGATAGTCTTGTTCACCTGAACGCCAGGGAGCTTTGCTTTAAGCTCGCCTGTTCTCTTGATAGCATCTATCTCGTCCCGAAACTTTGACCATACTGTTACTTTATGTCCTGCATTGTCGCACATTATTGCCAGTGCAAGACCAAATCCGCCTGAACCGAGTATAGTAATATCTGCCATAATAAAACCTCCCTTACGCCTTTTTCTTGCTTCCGAATTTGTTTTCGGTGCCGTTCATAAGGCGTTTGATATTAGGTCTGTGCATATAAATGATAAGCAGACCGATAGCCGTTGCCATAAGAGTGTTTGCAAGAACGCCGTCGCCATTGATGATAAAAAGCTGAACGATAGGCGTAAAAACAGGATATGCGATAGCGGCGCATATAGAACCCACAGACACGTATTTTGTTGCTGCAAGCACGATAGCGAAAACAGCCACCGAGAAAGCACAGGTCAGCGGGTCGATAGCGATAAGGGTCGTTGCCGCAATAAGAACGCCCTTTCCACCGTGAAAACCATAGAATACCGGGAAAATATGTCCAAGCATTACAAAAAAGCCCGCAAGATATCCGATAAACTTATCGTCATGAAAAAATGTCACGCCGAAACTGTTTGTCACCACAAGTCGGCAGATAACTACCGCAAGCACGCCCTTTGCAAGATCGCACAACAGCGTTGCCGCCGCAGGCCCTTTTCCGAATACTCTCAGAACATTGGTCAAACCTGCGTTGTTGCTTCCGTAATCACGGATATCCTTATGCTTTAAAACTCTGCACACGATTATGGCAGAATTAAGACTTCCGAAAAGATAGGAAAAAATTATAGTGAATGCCAGACTTAAAAATATGTCCACAAAATAACCTCCAGAATTTTATTTAACGTCATCCTTGTCACGCTCTCTTATTTTGAAAACGATAGGCGTGCCTTCAAGTCCGAAGGTCTCTCTTATCTGATTTTCAATATAACGCTGATAGGAAAAATGATACAGATCGGCTCTGTTTACAAAAAACACGAATGTAGGCGGTTTGGTAGAAACCTGCGTCATGTAGTATATCTTCAGCCTTCTGCCCTTGTCAGACGGTGGCTGTACCCTTTGGGTAGCATATGCGAGAACGTCGTTAAGTCTGCCTGTCGGTATTCTAATAGAGTTCTGCTCCGCAACGAACTTGATAGTATCAAAAAGCTTGTCCATTCTCAGACCTGTTTTTGCAGAGATGAACACAAAAGGCACATAGCTCATGAAGCTGAAATCGTCCTGAAGCTTTTTCTGGAACTCGTTCATGGTGTTAGTGTCCTTTTCAACAGCGTCCCACTTGTTCACCGCAACAACGCAAGCCTTGCCCTTTTCGTGAGCATAGCCTGCCACCTTTGAATCCTGCTCAGTAAATCCCACAGTTGCGTCAATAACGATAACCGCAACATCGGCTCTGTCAACAGCCATATAAGCCCTCAACACAGAGTATTTCTCAATAGTCTCCAGCACCTTTGACTTACGTCTGATACCAGCCGTATCTATGAAAACGAACTTGCCCTTTTCATTTTCCACAACCGAGTCAGTAGCGTCACGGGTAGTGCCTGCAATATTTGACACGATAACACGTTCCTCACCGCATATCTTGTTTATTATAGAGGACTTTCCAACGTTAGGCTTGCCGATAACAGCGACCTTTATCGAATCATCATCATCGTCCTCTTCATTTTCCTCCGGAAGATATTTCAGCACCTCGTCAAGGAGATCGCCCGTTCCGTGACCATGAACAGAAGAAACAGGGAACGGTTCGCCCAAACCGAGATTATAGAACTCATACAACTCCATAGGCGGTTCGCCCACATTATCCACCTTGTTCACGCAAAGCACGATAGGCTTGCCCGATTTCAAAAGCATCTGTGCCACCTCATAATCAGTAGCAGTAACTCCGCATTTAAGGTCTGTCACAAGAATGGTGACATCAGCTTTCAGTATAGCAAGCTCCGCCTGTCTGCGCATCTGAGCAAGGATAATATCATCAGACTCAGGCTCGATTCCGCCCGTGTCAACCAGCATGAACTCGTGTCCGAGCCATTCGCACTTTGCATATATCCTATCTCTTGTGACGCCAGGAGTATCTTCAACTATAGAAAGTCTTTGACCGATAAGCTTATTAAAAAGAGTAGACTTACCAACATTAGGTCTGCCAACTATCGCAACGATCGGCAATGACATATATATCGACCTCATTTCATATAAATTTGCACATTGATACATTATATAGTATAACACAATTTCTCACGTTTTGTCAACCATACGAGGAATACACACCTGACCTGTAGGGACGAACAGCGTTCGCCAGCCTTTTTCACCGCTACAACAAAAAAGAGCAGAACGGCCTAAGCCATTCTGCTCTATGTGCTTATCAAAAATTATGCTTCCTTCTTGATAACCTCTACGCCCTTATAATAACCGCAATTCTTGCAAACCTTGTGTGGTGAAGTAAGCTCACCGCAGTTAGAACATTTACAAAGTGCAGGTGCGTCAAGCTTCCAAACTGCTGAACGTCTCTTGTCACGTCTAGCCTTGGATACTTTTCTCTTTGGTACTGCCATTCTGGCACCTCCTCGTCAGTAAAATCATTATAGTCTGTTCAGCTATTTCCCGTCAAGAGCAGTTACATTTGCCCTCATTCAAATCCTGTCCGCAAACGTAACACAAACCCTTGCAGTCATCCCTGCAAAGAATTTTTGTAGGCAGCTGTAACAACAAATCTGAAATAGCTAATTCGTCCAGATCAAGAGTATTGTTCTCGCAGACCACATAATCGTCTCTGTCGCTTTGAACACTTCTCACCAGAGTGTGTTCAAAGTCATAAACATACTCCCTGCTGAACTCCTTTAGACATCTGTCACAGGTGTGATCCATAGTAAAAACAGTCTTGAACCTGAGCGTTACCACCCCTGCCCTGTTCTCTATCTCACCTGTTACCGCAACGGGCGATGCAAAAGAATATCCACCATACTCCGACAGCTTGTCTGCTGTTATGGAATAATCGATCGTTTTTCGCTCTCCGATTATATCGAAAAGTTCCTTCAACTGTACATTCATACTTGCACCTCAAACATCACAAATTCCATTATAACCTGAGAAACGTGATTTGTCAATACTTTTTTTCAATTTTTTCGTTTTTGCTATCAAAATACCAATAAACGAAGCGCAAAGCCTTACTTGATGAAAGCCTTTACCTTTGCAGGCAGCTCGTCAACGTCAGCAGATACTGTGAAAGTAACGTTTACGTCCTTTGTGAGAACTGCTACCTTTTCAAGCATATTGCCAAGAGCGTCATAATCTCTGCCGCCGATCTTCAGGATACCGTCAACGAAAACTTCCTGAATGTCATAGTTGCCAGCCATCAGACCTGCAACAAAGCCATAGAAGCTGTCAAAGCTGTTGATACCGTATTCTTCAGCGTCAGCCAATCTTACATTATGAGGAAGGTCATAGGTAAGCTGCATACCTCTTTCGATGCAAACAACGTTGCCTGTAGCATTTTCAGCAGCCTTCTTGATAGAATCAACAAGTATCTTAGTCTTGCCTGTGCCCTTTTTACCTGGAATCAAATTAATCATATAAACTCTCCGTTCCGCTTATTAAAGCATTTATTTTAAGAGCAGACCCCCGAAGGGGAAACGCTCAAAATTTCCTTTTGTTCTGCCTTTGGAATATTAGCCCAGCTTAGCCTCGAGTTCAGCCTTCTGTGACTCATAACCCGGCTTGCCGAGAAGAGCGAACATATTCTTCTTGTAGCTCTCAACGCCCGGCTGATTGAATGGATTTACGCCAAGCATATAACCTGAGATAGCACAAGCCTTCTCGAAGAAGTAGATCATCTCGCCAAGGTTTTCCTCATCGAGCTTATCAACATCTATAACGATATTAGGAACGCCGCCCTCAGTGTGAGCAAGGATAGTACCCTGATATGCCTTTTCATTTACAACTGACATATTCTGATTTGTGAGGAAGTTAAGTCCGTCAAGATTATCCTTGTCAGGCTCCAAGAACAGGTCGCTCTTTGGTGTCTTGATGTGCATAACTGTCTCAAACATAAGTTTTGAGCCGTCCTGAATGAACTGACCAAGTGAGTGCAGGTCTGTAGAGAAAGTAGCGGCAGATGGGAATATACCCTTATCGTCCTTGCCCTCGCTCTCGCCGAACAGCTGCTTGAACCACTCGCCCATCATTGTGAATGAAGGGTCATATGAAACGAGCATCTCAACGCTCTTGCCTTTTCTGTAAAGAATGTTTCTGAGTGCTGCATACTTATAGCAATCGTTGTTATCATCAGCAGAATACTTCTTCATACCCTCTCTTGCACCAGCCATGAGCTTGTCGATATCACAGCCTGCTGCTGCGATAGGGAGAAGGCCAACTGCTGTAAGAACTGAGAATCTTCCTCCAACATCGTCAGGAACAACGAATGTCTCATAGCCCTCTTCGTCAGAAAGCTGCTTAAGAGTACCCTTAGCCTTGTCTGTTGTAGCGAAAATTCTTGTCTTAGCCTCTTCCTTGCCATACTTATCTTCAAGAAGCTTCTTGAAAATTCTGAAAGCAAGTGCAGGCTCAGTTGTTGTGCCCGACTTTGAAATTACGTTTACGCAGATATCTCTGCCCTCGCAAATTGAAAGCACCTCGTTGAGGTAAGCCGAGCTGATATTGTTTCCGACAAAATAGATGTCAGGAGTATCCTTCTTAAGATTGTTGTAGAATGGTGACTTGAGCAGTTCGATTGCAGCTCTTGCACCAAGATAAGATCCGCCGATACCGATAACGATGAGAACATCGCACTTTTCCTTTATTCTTGCGGCAGCAGCCTTGATCCTTGCAAATTCTTCCTTATCATAATCCTCAGGGAGTGTTACCCAGCCGAGGAAGTCATTTCCCAGACCGTTTCTGTTCACCAGAGTGTTATGAGCTGCAGTTACCTGCGCAGCCATACCCTCGTATTCATGTTCACTTACAAAACCCTCAAGATACTTTGTGTTAAGCTTTAATGACATTATCCTTCATTTCCTTTCCTTACCTGTCGGAGAGCGTGATACCATAAAACACGTTTCTCCGTTAATACTAGATAAATTATACTATATTTTTGTGAACATTTCAAGAGTTTTATAAAGCGAAATCATCTTTTGTGCATTTTAAACAAATATAATATTACATACTCAGCAAATTGTACACAAGCTTTTTTATGCCGCAGATAAAATTCATTTTCTTCACCTCTTTGCAGGCGACTATCTTTCCCTCTAATATCACCTCACCGCCCATGGTGTATCTTATTTCTCCCGCAGTTTCGCCATTTTTCACAGGTGCGTCAAGCTTCTCCTCTGCCGTAAAATCGCACTCCACCATACGATATGTTCCCCTCGGTATAACTATAGGATAAAGCCCCTCGGGAGCAAGCTCCACAGAAAGCTCCTCTCCTCCGCACACAACAGTTTCCTTTACCATATCCTCAGGAAGTTCAGGGATGTATATCTCATATGTATCGAACGCCAAGTTCAGAAGTTTCTTCGCCTCAGCATTCATATCCTCCTGCGAATCACAGCCGTTAAGCACTACGCATACTGACATATCCCCTTTTTCAGCCGTTGCCGCAATACAGCTCCCGGCCTTTTCACTTCCCCACGCTTTCATGCCTGTTACGCCCTTGTAAGTACGCACAAGCCTATTAAGATTTACAAGCTCCGCCTTGCCGTCTCTCACAGTGTCAAGCCAGCAGGTAAGGTAAGGAGTGAGATTTTTGTATTTTGCAAGTTCCGAACAAAGCAAAGCCGTGTCCTTTGCTGTTGTAACATTGCCCTCTCCCATGCCGGTACAATCAGTGTAAACAGTACCATTCATGCCAAGCATTTTCGCACGGCCGTTCATAAGCTCCACCGCCTTGTCTGCCGAGCCTGCCACCTTTTCCGCAAGCGCCGCACAGCCGTCGTTTGCATTGCCTGCCGACACTGATTTTATAAGCTCCTCCACAGATATCTTCTCTCCCTTGTCAAGCCATATCTGGCTTCCCTGCTGAGAGTTGGCATACTCCGACACCACTGACGTGTCGCTCATGGAAAGCTCACCGCTGTCTATCTTTTCTGCTGTGAGCAAAAGCACCATGAGCTTCGCATAGTGACCGCACTCACACTGCTCCTGTGGCTCTTTCTCAAAAAGCACCCTGCCTGTGGTCATCTCCGTCACCACTGCAGACCTAGCCGTAAGCCCCTCTATGATATCGCTCACCGCCACAGTGTCCGCAGGCACAAAGTCCTCCGCTGACAGCGCACCTGCTTTTTCTTTCCCCTCCGCCAGCGAACACACCATAAACACTGCCACCGCTGCACATAACACTACCGAGCATATTTTCCTTAATATTTTCACATTTTCCACCTCTCACATATACTATTTTTATATTTATATTCACCCTGTCCCGAAATTAGCATTATGCCCCGAAAAGTTTCCGGAAACTCATTTGTAAATAGTTGCAGGAATTTGTTAAATAACTGTTACAACTCTTGAAATAAATATGGGAGTGTGCTATAATGTATTCTATAGAAATGTATATTTTATAAGCGAAATATTTATATGAGGTGATTTAACAATGACAGAAATGGAACTTTACAAGCTTTGGTGTGAAAAGGCTGTTGACGATCCTGATCTCCAGACAGAGCTTAAGTCTATCGAGGGCGACGAGGCTGCGATCCAGGACAGATTTTACAGAGATCTTGAATTTGGCACAGGCGGACTCAGAGGAGTTATCGGTGCAGGCGCATACAGACTTAATGTTTACACTATCAGACGTGCAACACAAGGTCTTGCAGACTATGTAAACGGCGCATTTGAAAACGGCAGCGTAGCTATCGCATATGACAGCCGTATCAAGTCTGACAAGTTCGCAAAGGAAGCTGCTGCGGTTCTGGCTGCAAACGGCATAAAGGTATACATCTATTCAGAGCTTATGCCGACTCCAATGCTTTCATGGGCTGTAAGAGAGCTTAAATGTCAGGCAGGTATCGTTATAACTGCATCACACAATCCTGCAAAGTACAATGGTTACAAGGTATACGGCGAGGACGGCTGTCAGATCACACTCGATGTTGCAAACACAGTTATCGGCAAGATCAACGCAGTTGAGATGTTCGGCGGTGCAAAGGTAATGGACTTTGAGGACGGTATCAAGTCAGGCAAGATCGAATATATCAAGCAGGAAGTTATCGACAAGTATCTTGACAAGGTAGCACAGCAGGGCGTACATACTGACCTTGTAGCAGACAGCGGTCTGAAGGTAGTATACACACCGCTCAACGGTACAGGCAACAAGCCTGTAAGAGCTATCCTTAAGAAAATAGGCATAAAGGAAGTAACAGTAGTACCTGAGCAGGAAAATCCTGACGGAAACTTCCCTACCTGTCCGTTCCCTAACCCTGAGATAAAGGAAGCACTTGCAAAGGGACTTGAGCTTTGCAAGACAGTAAAGCCTGATCTTCTTCTTGCAACAGACCCAGACTGTGACAGAGTTGGTATCGCAGTACCTGACCCAGAGGGCAACTATGTACTGTTCAGCGGAAACGAAGTAGGCGCAATGCTTCTCAAATATATTTGTCAGGAAAGAACAGCTCTTGGCACAATGCCAAAGAACCCTGTTGCAGTAAAGACTATCGTAACAACAGACATATGCAAGAAGATAGCAGCAGAGTACAATGTAGAGCTTAGAGAAGTTCTCACAGGCTTCAAGTTTATCGGCGAGCAGATCGGTTTCCTTGAGAAAGAGGGACAGGACGACAGATATATCTTCGGATTTGAAGAGAGCTATGGTTATCTTGCAGGCTCATATGTAAGAGATAAGGACGCAGTAGTAGGCTCAATGCTCATTTGTGAAATGGCAGCATTCTACAGAACAAAGGGCATCTCACTGCTTCAGGCAAGAGAAGATATGTACAAGAAGTACGGCAACTATCTCCACAGCCAGAAGTCATTCCAGTGCGAGGGTGCAAGCGGAATGGAGAGAATGAAGGAGATCATGACTGATCTGAGAGCTAATCCACCTAAGGCTATTGGCGGACTCAAGGTAATAGACATAGCAGATTATCTTGCATCTGAGGAAACAAACCTTGAAACAGGCGCAAAGACAGTTCTTACACTTCCAAAGTCAGATGTTATCGCATTCAAGCTTGAGCAGGGCGCAAGTGTAATAATCAGACCTTCCGGCACAGAGCCAAAGATCAAGGCATACTACACAACTATCGGCGACACAAGAGCTGATGCAGAAGCACAGGAAGAAAAGCTTATTGAAGATTTCAAGGGCATTCTTGGTTTCTAATAATTACTGAATATAGCGAAAGCAGGCGAGTCAGTTTTTTTGACTTGCCTGCTTTTTTATTTGCGATATTCACACAATGCTTTGCGTTTCACAAACCATGTAGGAGAGCAGCGCAATTTCTGCAAGCAGAAATGCGACGTCCCGCTTCTCGTTTGCCTGTCCAATTCTACGTTATCCGCACAACGTTCGGCATATTTTTTCAAAACACTGTACGGCACAACATTTCCGCACACGACACGTCTACACAAATTCATGAATAATCAAACCTTACCGCTTCGAGCGGGCTGTCGAGGGCGCCAGCCCCTACAGAGTTTCAGGCAAATTCGCTGTGCCGCAAAATCGCTCCGCTCTTTGCGGATTTTACGTTGTGCTATGGGATGGAAAAAGCGGTGCAGAGTTTTGTGCTCCGACACCGCTTTGTTTTAATCACTACTTTATATTTCTTCTTTACTTTTTCTGCACCGCTTGGTAGGCTTGCGCCTATTGAGGCTCTGCCTCAAGCTCCGCAAGGGACTCTGTCCCTTGACCCTGCAAGCCCTCTAACGCTGGGCTTGAGCCTGCGTTTTATCTCTCGCTACGCTCGGTGTTGACTTTTACTTTATGCTTGTGATTTGTTCGGTTTGGCTATGCCATTCCTCACTCCTCACTCCTCACTTTAACCGAGAAGTTTATCCGCGATCGTATCCAGCCAGCCGCCCTCGACTTCTTCTATCTCACCGTTATCGCAAGCTTTCGCAAACTTCGGGTCTATAGGCATTTTCGCCACAGCGTCGATACCAAACTTCACTACCGCTTCGTCCACATGGCTCTCACCATAGATATTATGCTTCTTTCCACAATCAGGACACTCAAAATATGACATATTCTCCACTATTCCAAGCACCGGTACTTTCATCATGTCCGCCATATGCACCGCTTTCTCGACTATCATGGAAACCAATTCCTGTGGCGAAGTGACGATAACTATGCCGTCAACCTTAATGGATTGAAAAACTGTCAGTGGCACGTCGCCTGTTCCTGGTGGCATATCTATAAACATCACGTCAACGTCGTTCCATGCCACATCTGTCCAAAACTGTTTCACCGCACCTGCGATAACAGGGCCACGCCATACAACAGGGTCAGTTTCATTTTCAAGAAGCAGATTAAGGCTCATTATCTCAATACCGGTCTTGCTCACCGCAGGGATAATGCCATACATATTGGTATTAGCTCTCTCGTGGATATTAAACGCTGTCGGTATAGACGGGCCTGTTATGTCAGCGTCCAGCACAGCGGTCTTAAAACCACGTCTTTGTGCCGTTACTGCAAGCATACTTGTCACCAAAGACTTGCCTACGCCACCCTTTCCACTCATTACTGCATATACCTTTTTCACAGAGCTCGCAGCATTAAGCTCCTCTTTCAAGCTCTTTTTATCAGAGCATTTTGAAGCACAGTTTTCGCAATCATGTGTGCAGCCTTCGCTCATAGAATCATTCCTTTCAAGGCATTTACGCCTTTATTTACTATGTTAAGTATATCACTTTGACCGTGAAAAGTCAACCAATACTGACTTTTCACCCAAAGCACTGCTGCCGCATAAAATAAAACAGCCCTGCACCTTGTAACAAAATAGATACTTTGGTATAATACCCCGATAATAAGGCAATAATAGGAACAAGCAGGAGCAAAAGCCTGCAAATCAAGGCGAAAGCCCATAGAATAGGAGTGTTTACAAGTGACTGTACACAGGGGCGATATATATTATGCAGATCTCAGCCCAGTGGTAGGCTCAGAGCAAGGCGGTATGCGACCGGTGCTGATAGTACAAAATGACATAGGCAATAAGCATTCACCCACAGTGATAGCAGCGGCAATAACGAGCCGCCTTGATAAAGCGAAACTGCCGACACATATAGAAGTTGGCGGCGGCACCTGCGGACTAGCGAAAGATTCCGTGGTATTGTTGGAACAGATCCGTACATTGGACAAGAAAAGGCTAAAGGAGAAAATGGGAACACTTGACGTAAGCTCCATGTCCGCAGTAAATTCGGCATTATCAATAAGCTTTGGATTAAAACTCTAATTAAATGAGGAATGGCATAGCCAAACCGAGTAAATCACAAGCACTAAATAAAGAACAAAAGATAAAGCGGTGTCGGAGTGAAAACTCTGCACCGCTTTTCTATCCCCAAAAAATCCGTAGGGACGGTCAAAAACCGCCCTTCTAAAAATCATATCAAACCTATCCGAGAATATCAGAGTGTAGCAATAATAATTCCTCACTCCTAACTCCTAGCTCCTCACTAACCACGACCCTGTGAAAAGGCAGATTGTAAGCCGCATAATCAGTTATGCCCTTGCCCTGATTAGGATTAGCCTTTGAGTAAACAGCGTCACAACAGAATAATACAACAAGTATCACGCACGCCGCAAACCTTGCCTTGAATGGTATCTTCTTCAAAAGATCATCAAAAAACGGTGCCATGATGTATATTCCTGCACAGCCTGCAAAGCCAAATATCAACGCTCCCTCAAGACATATCCTGCCATTGATGTTGCAGAAATATCCCGTGTAATCCCAATATTTCATGTGCTTGAACGTTTCAAGATACCAGCTCGTTACGTATTCGACCACCGAGCATAACCCCACAACAAGGAAAAAAGTCGCCACATGGTGGTCTATGAACCGCTTCAGCAGTATGATACCGCACACACCGCCAAAGCCATATATAGGAAGCCATGGGCCAAACATGGTTCCTCGATTAACGAAAACTCCGTCCTCAACGATGTGTATGCCCACTTCCCATATCCAGCCTATAAATGCGAATATGAAAAACAGCAGTATATACGTCATTAGTGTATAGTTTCTGTGATAGTCACGGTGAACTATAGTCTTGTTGGCAAATCGGCTGAAATGCGTCTTTCTGTCTACCGCAAGACCGGGGTATTGCTCAAATTCCCGCAGATCGTCAAGCGTCAGCGTTCTCTCCATTATTCATCGCCCCCATTCTCATTATTTTCAGGCACTTTTATCGTGCATATCGGTATGCTTCTAACAATGTCCGGATTTTCGCCCTTTTGTGCAGCTTCCTCAGCCATAAGCTCTTCCAGAAGGTCAAGGTCAAGCAGCTTGTCATTAAGCTCCTCATAGCCCTCTATCTTGTTCTTGATAGCCTCACGCCTTAGCTGTAAATACACCTCTGCGTCTATCGCAGTTGTATATGGGTTAGACCAGAATACTCCCACCGCACCGAACGATATGCTCGAAAGCAGTGTCCAGCCTATCATAGAAAGATCCACCTTAAAAAGCTGCCACTTGTATCCCCTAGTCATGGCGATAGAAAGCTTTATTGCCTTTCTCGTCTTGATGTTAGGGTTTTCCGCACATATGAACGGCACCATTGAATAGGCATAATGTTTTATAGGATATCCCACGATAGTAAACGCCCATAAGGTCTGATATATGCTGGTTACAAACATAGTCCTTGCAGGGTGAAGCGTTCTCTCGCGGAAAAGAAAGCCTAGTCTGCCTATCTTCGTTTTCTTGTATGTGTGATTTTCAAGGAAAAATCTTCTCTCACATACCCAAAGCACATTAACTATGAATATGGTGAACATCAACTGGAAAATAAAATACACGAATGAAACTATAGTATCCCATGTGGATTTTTTTCCTAAAACATTCATTATCGCCGTAAGCAATGAAAACTGATAGGAATTAGAGCTTGTTGCACTGTCAAAATAAACCGAAGCAGAGGCTGTAAAATTATTGAGCCTGTCATTAAGATAGGTCTGTGCCTTTTCCTTTGCATTTCGGCTAAAAGAAAAAGCGTCTGCCAGTGCTTCCAGATTAGAAGTATCGTTTGATGAACCAAAAAACGTGACTTCCTTTGAATTTAGCCCGTCAACTCCGTATTTTTTATAAGCGTCCAGCCACTTTTTTACAGCGTCAGGATTATCTATCTGCCACTTGTCACTGACCTGCTCTGCCGTAAGATCATTTTTAACCATATCCTCAATGATCTCTTCCTTATCTTCGGCGTCATATTTAAGATCAGCAACGTGAGAATTATCATAGCTTGACATATTCTGCGTGGTCGAGCCATATTCTCCTGCAATAAATACCATTATGAAGCACACTGCTATGCAGGCGATATAATTTCGCTTCACCCTGCCTTTAGCCGACTGCTTTATTTTTTTTCGGTCAAGCTTTATGACCACCGGCTTATCTTCATTTTTCTTCATCTAAAACTATGCCCCCGACGGGACATATCCTCCCTTCACACATACCACTTAACAAAACACTACATAATCAACAATAAATCGACTATTTAATTATATCTTTTTTTTGTGAATATGTCAACGATTTTGAGATCAAAACAAGTTTATTTTAAGATAGTTTTAAGTTTACGTTTAAAACACCAAACTTTTTTTGCATATTTTCATCTGCAATGTAGAAAATAACATCAAATGACGATATTCATCAATAGGAGTGATAAAATGAAAGCCACTAAGCTTATGAAAACCTCACCCTCTGTCATCTCTTTCGCAGCCATAGGCGGCAAGAAGGAAAACGAAGGACCTTTGGGCGACTATTTTGACAAAATAAATGACGATCCCTATTTATCCACAGATAGCTTTGAAAAGGGCGAAAGTCAGCTTCAAAAGCAGGCAGTGCTTCACGCTTTGGATAAAGCCGCCCTCTCCCCCGAGGATATAGACGTGCTTTTCGGCGGTGATCTGCTAAATCAGTGTGTCGGCACTACCTATGGCGTAAGAGCCTTTGAAATGCCCTTTCTCGGCATTTACGGAGCCTGCTCCACCATGGCGGAGGGACTTCTCCTCGCCTCTCTTTTCGTTGACAACGACCTCGCAAAAAAAGCAATGGCGGTCACATCTTCCCACTTCTGCACCGCTGAAAGGCAGTACCGCTTTCCCCTCAACTACGGTGGACAGCGTACTCCCACATCTCAGTGGACAGCCACAGCCTCAGGCTCATTGGTGGTTGCCCCCTCGGACAAGCCTCCCTACATCAGGGGCTGTACTATCGGAAAAATAGTTGACTTGGGCGTGAGCGACGCCAACAACATGGGTGCAGCCATGGCACCTGCAGCCTTTTCCACCATAAGCACATTTTTCACCGACACAGGCATGACCCCCTCCGACTTTGATTATATCGTCACAGGCGACCTTGGCAAAGTTGGAAGCCGTATTCTCTGTGAGCTTTTCGAGCGTGAAAATATAAATATCCGTGACAATCATAAAGATTGCGGCATGATGCTCTATGACTTTGACGAGCAGGATATCCACGCAGGGGGAAGCGGCTGTGGGTGTGCAGGAAGTGTTCTGTGCGGCTATTTTCTCCCGAAGCTCCGTGCAGGTGAAATAAAAAATATCCTCTTTGCTGCCACGGGTGCGCTAATGTCACCAACAGTAAATCAGCAAGGGGAATCTATCCCATCTATCTCACATCTCGTGTGGCTGTCAGGGAGAAAAGATACGAAAGGAGCAAACTAATGGACTATCTATGGGCTTTTCTTATAGGAGGTCTTTTTTGTGTCATAGGACAGGTGCTTATGGACTTCACAAAACTGACCCCCGCACGAATACTGGTGGCATACGTCACAGGCGGCGTGCTTCTAGGTGCGCTGGGACTTTATAAGCCACTTATAGACCTCGCAGGCTGTGGCGCAACTGTCCCTCTCACGGGCTTCGGCTATCTTCTCTATAACGGTGTCCGTGAACAGATAGATAAAATAGGCTTCCTAGGCATTTTCACAGGGGGACTTACCGCCTCCGCCGCAGGCATAACTGCAGCCATGACATTCGCCTTTATCTTTTCGCTTTTCTTTAAAAGCTCGGCAAAAGAATAGTTTTATCTTGACAAACCCCAAACCCAGTGGTATTATAAAGATATGTAAATTGGGGGTGCAGAATAATGTACAAACAGATATATCCCGTCATAGGCGACGAAAAAAACCTGCCCTTTTATGTGGTAGGTCTGGGACTTGAAAGCTGGCAGTTTCCAATAAAACGTGCAGATGGCTACGAGTACCCACAAATATTTTTGTCACGCTCAGGGGAGGGCGAGGTCATAATAAACGGAGAAACCACAAAAATACCGCCCGATACTGTTTTCTATATCCCCCCATTCTGTCCTCATGAGTATCATGCGCTAAGCGATGCGTGGTATCTGGATTGGATAGCCTTTTCCGGCTCACAGGTCATTCCCCTCTTGGAGCAGTGGAAGCTTAATAAGTTCACCGCCATTCAAGGGGTAGATATGGACAGATTACGCCGTATCATAACACGCATCTATTATACTCTGAAAAGTGATAAGCTTTATGGCAATCATTACGCTTCAGCACAGCTTTACGACTTTCTTATAGAATATCGTAAAATAGCTGATAACAGGCTCTCGTCATTTTATACCGCACAATCTGTTGCCCTGGCAGACGTATTGCAGTATATTGAAGAGCATTATCCGGAGCAAATAAAGCTTAACGAGCTTGCAAAAATCGCAGGAGTATCCGAGCAGCACTTATGCAGACTTTTTAAGAAAAATTTTCAGCTCAGACCTATGGAGTATCTTGCGCAAGTAAGGGTACAGCACGCAAAGGATCTGCTTGTGTATTCCAACAAGACCATAGGCGAGATATCAGATGAAACGGGCTTTCAGGACGGATCTTATTTCTCCGTGGTATTCAAACGGTATGAAAATATGACTCCGGGAGAGTATCGAAGAATAAAGGTGTAGGCTAAGTGAGGAGTGAGGATTGGCATAGCCAAACCTAGCAAAGAGCCACTACCAAGTAGAAGAAACACAAACTAAAGCAAATAACAAAGCGGTGTCGGAGTAAAAAATCTGCACCGCTTTTACTATCTCATTTTACAACCCCACCACGCAAAGAGCGAAGCGATTTTGCGACGGTAGAATTTGCGAACAAAAAAAAGAGCGGTCAAAACCGCCCTTTTAAAATCATATAAAACCTATCCGAGAATATCAGAGTAAAAGCAAGAATAATTCCTAACTCCTCACTACTTAGAAAGCAGCTTCTTTATTCTCTCCATAGCCTCAACAGTTCTGTCCTTATCACCAAAAGCAGTAAGTCTGAACCAGCCTTCGCCATTCTTGCCAAAACCTGCGCCAGGTGTGCCAACAACATTTGCATTCTCAAGAAGATAATCAAAGAACTCCCAAGAACCCATGTTGTTAGGGCATTTCAGCCAGATGTATGGCGAGTTCTTGCCGCCTGTGTACTTAATACCAAGCTCGTCAAGTGTGGAAGCCATTACCTTTGCGTTGTTCTGATAGTATTCAATGTTTGCTCTTGTCTGCTTCTGACCCTCCTCAGTGAATACAGCCGCAGCAGCACACTGAACAGGATATGATACACCGTTGAACTTTGAGCCTTCACGTCTGCCCCAAAGCTGAGCGATAGAAACTTCGCTGCCGTCAGATGCCTTAACAACAAGCTCGTGTGGGATAACTGTATATCCGCATCTCATACCTGTGAAGCCTGCTGTCTTTGAAAGTGAGCACATCTCGATAGCACATTCCTTTGCACCCTCAACAGCAAAAATACTTCTTGGTACGTCCTTTTCTGTAATGAATGCCTCGTATGCAGAATCATAAATGATGATAGCGTTGTTCTTCTTTGCATAGTCTATCCAAACTTTAAGCTGCTCCTTAGTGTAAACAGAACCCGTTGGATTGTTAGGTGAGCAAAGATAAATAATGTCGCACTTTACGTTCTCGTCAGGCATTGCCGCAAAGTTGTTCTCCTCGTTTGAATCAGCATAAATTACCTTTCTGCCGTTCATAAGGTTCGTGTCAACATAAACAGGATATGCAGGGTCTGTGATAAGCACTACATTGTCGTCACCGAAAATGTCAACAATGTTTCCGCAGTCAGACTTTGCACCGTCGTTTATCCTGATATCGTCAGCAGGAATGTCAACACCGAAGCTCTTGTAGTAGCCTGCAACAGCCTCTTTCAGGAAGTCATATCCTGCACCGCTGTCCTCATAGCCCTTGAATGTTTCCTTGACGCCCATTTCGTCAGCGCCCTTTTTCATTGCCTCAACAACGCACTTTGCGATAGGCTGAGTAACGTCGCCGATACCCATTCTGATAATGTCAGCCTCAGGGTGTGCCTCAGTGAAGGCCTTTACCTTCTTGGCAATGTTTATAAAAAGATAATTCTTTTCCAGCTTGAGAAAATTTTCGTTTATACTTGGCATAATTCCAACTCCTTTTCATTTTTGCGACCCGAAGTTTCACGGGTCAAACTTATAAAACGCACACAGCCGCAAAGCACATTCAAAACGCTCTGCGGCTGCCGCTTTTTTAACGCAGTGTCCGCTGCGAAATTTACATTACGATGTGACCTGAGAATACTGTTACAGCGTCGCCTGTAAGATATACAGCCTCGTCTGTGTATCTTATCTTAAGAGTGCCTCCCTTAAGTATAACAGATATTTCCTCATCCTTTTTGCAGAATCCGTTAAGAACAGCCGCAACTGCTGCTGCACAAGCACCGGTGCCGCAAGCCCAAGTTTCGCCAGAGCCTCTCTCCCATACTCTCATCTTGAGTGTGTGGTCATCGATCACCTTGATGAACTCAGCGTTCACTCTCTCAGGGAATATCTTGTCATGCTCGAACTCAGGACCTACCTTGTCAATGTCAAGGCTGTCAACATTGTTCATGAATACAACAGCGTGTGGGTTGCCCATTGAAACGCAGGTGATGTTGTAGTCATTTCCTGCAATGTTCACCTTTCTGTCAACTACCCTGCCGTTCTCGTCAGGCTCAAGTTCAACAGGAACAAGGTGAGGAGCAAGAATAGCCTTGCCCATGTTTACAGTAGCACCGCTTACCTCACCGTAGTGACGGATAAGTGAAACTGTCATGATACCCGAAAGTGTTTCGATAGTCATTTCGTCCTTGTCAACAATGCCGTTATCTCTCATGAACTTAGCAACGCATCTGATACCGTTTCCGCACATCTTGCCCTCAGAACCGTCAAGATTGAACATTCTCATCTTAGCGTCTGCGACCTTTGAACGGCAGATAAGGATAACACCGTCACCGCCGATACCGAAGTGTCTGTCAGACAGATTGAGTGCCAGACCCTCAGGATTGTCTATTCTCTGGTCAAAGCAGTTGAAGTAGATATAGTCATTGCCGCAGCCCTGCATCTTTGTGAACTCAAATGTCTGCTTTTCAGTTCTCATGTTGTTGATATCAACTATCTCAGTAGTTGACTCAGTGTATTTACTTCTGATAGATGCCGCAATAGCGTTTGCAGTGTCGATAGAAGTCAGACAAGGAATGTTCCACTCAACTGTCTTTCTTCTTATCTTAACAGAATCTCTGGTAGGTATTCTTCCCTTTGAAGAAGTGGAGATAACGTAAGCTATCTTTCCGCTCTCGATAAGTGTGAGAGTGTTGTTGTCCTCGTTCTCGTGTATCTTAGCCACTACCTCAGCGTCAATGCCGTGCTCGTGAAGCACCTTAGCAGTGCCGTTTGTAGCGTATATCTTAAATCCAAGATCAGCGAACATCTTAGCCGTCTGTGGTATCTCGCCCTTGTCAGAATCTCTGACAGTGATGAATACTCCGCCCTTCTTGCCAAGCTTGTAGCCAGCAGCAGTAAGGCCCTTATACAGTGACTCTTCAAGAGAATTAGAAACTGCAAGCACCTCACCTGTTGACTTCATCTCAGGTCCAAGGTGGTTGTCAACGCCGATAAGCTTCTCAAATGAGAATACAGGAACTTTAACGGCAACATATGGTGAATTTCTGTAAAGACCAGTGCCGTAGCCCATGTCCTTGAGGTTTTCGCCAAGCATACACTTAGTAGCAAGGTCTACCATAGGAACGCCCGTTACCTTAGAGATATAAGGGATAGTTCTTGAAGAACGTGGGTTTACCTCGATAACATATATCTCGTCATGGTATGCAATATACTGAATGTTTACAAGACCCTTTGTGTTAAGTGCGATAGCAAGCTTCTTTGAGCACTCGATAATTCTGTTTATCAGGCTGTCAGAAACATTCCATGCAGGATAAACTGCAATAGAGTCGCCTGAGTGGATACCTGTTCTCTCAATATGCTCCATGATACCAGGGATAAGAATATCCTCGCCGTCACAGATAGCGTCTATCTCAAGCTCAGTGCCCATAAGATACTTGTCTATAAGTACAGGGTTCTCTATTCCCTGGTCGAGAATGATAGCCATGTATTCCTTGATATCGTCATCGTTGAATGCGATTATCATGTTCTGTCCGCCAAGAACGTAAGAAGGTCTCATAAGAACAGGATAGTGTATCTTGTTTGCGACCTCGAGAGCCTCGTCACAAGTCATGACCGTAAAGCCCTGAGGTCTCTTTATTTTAAGCTGTTCAAGCAGCTCGTCAAATCTCTCTCTGTCCTCAGCAGCGTCGATAGCGTCAGGAGGAGTACCAAGAATGTTTACACCATGTTCAGCCATGTGCTTTGTAAGCTTGATAGCAGTCTGTCCGCCGAATGCCACAACAACTCCAACAGGCTTTTCAACTCTGATGATGTTCATAACGTCCTCGTCAGTAAGAGGCTCGAAATAAAGTCTGTCAGCAGTATCAAAGTCAGTTGAAACTGTCTCAGGGTTGTTGTTTACGATAACAACGTCATATCCCTTTTCTTTCAAAGCCCATACGCAATGAACTGACGCATAGTCGAACTCGATACCCTGACCTATTCTGATAGGACCTGAACCGAATACTATAACAGTCTTTCTGTCATGACCCCTGTTTGCAATGAACTCGCTTGCCTCGTCCTCGTTGTCATATGTTGAGTAGAAGTAAGGTGTCATAGCCGCAAACTCAGCCGCACAGGTATCAACCATTTTAAATACAGCATGAACAGGCTTTTCTATCTTCTTGCCTGTTATCTTCTCGATGACCTTATCAGTGTAGCCTATCTTCTTAGCTTCAAGATAAGTTTCCTCATTGAAATCATTCTTGAGTGTCTTTTCCATGTCGATAAGCTTGCAAAGCTTGTAGAGGAACCACTCGTCTATCTTAGTGATGCTGTGTATCTCATCAACAGAAACTCCACGTCTGAGAGCCTCGTATACAACGAAAAGTCTTTCGTCTGTGCAATCAGAAAGTCTGTCATGGATAGTCTTGTCATCAAGGTCAAGCATCTTAGGTGAGATAAGGCAGTCATGACCTATCTCAGCTCCTCTTACAGCCTTCATTATAGCCTGCTCAAAAGTAGAGCCGATAGCCATAACTTCACCTGTAGCCTTCATCTGTGTACCAAGCTCACGCTTAGCATAAACGAACTTGTCGAAAGGCCACTTAGGGAGCTTAACAACAACATAGTCAAGGGCAGGCTCAAAGCAAGCATAGGTCTTGCCTGTTACAGCATTCTTTATCTCGTCAAGAGTATATCCGATAGCTATCTGAGCTGCGACCTTAGCGATAGGATAACCTGTCGCCTTAGAAGCAAGTGCGGAAGAACGTGAAACTCTAGGGTTTACCTCGATAACAGCATACTCGAAGCTATCAGGGTTAAGAGCGAACTGACAGTTACAGCCACCCTCTACTTTAAGAGTATCGATTATCTTCAAAGCTGCGGAACGGAGCATCTGATATTCCTTATCAGCCAGCGTAACAGCAGGAGCGATAACGATAGAGTCGCCTGTGTGAACACCAACAGGATCAAAGTTCTCCATTGAGCAAACAGTGATAACGTTGCCCTTAGCATCTCTCATTACCTCGAACTCGATCTCTTTCCAGCCTGCGATACATTTCTCAACAAGCACCTGAGTGATAGGTGAAAGATAAAGACCGTTTCTTGTGATCTCTTTCAGTTCTTCTTCATCATTAACTATACCGCCGCCTGTACCGCCAAGTGTAAAAGCAGGTCTGATGATAAGAGGATAACCGATACCAGGCTGATTAGCGAAGTCTACAGCGTCCTCAACAGTATTAACGACCTTAGACGGGATACATGGCTGACCGATAGACTCCATAGTGTCCTTGAACATCTGTCTGTCCTCAGCCTTGTCGATAGTTTCAGGGTTAGCACCAAGAAGCTTTACATTATACTTGTCAAGGAATCCCTCCTTAGCAAGCTGCATAGAAAGCGTAAGACCCGTCTGACCGCCAAGGGTAGAAAGCAGGCTGTCAGGACGTTCTTTTTTGATAACTCTCTTAACAGTTTCAAGAGTAAGCGGCTCAATGTATATCTTGTCAGCCATAGCATTGTCCGTCATGATAGTAGCAGGGTTAGAGTTTATAAGAATAACCTCCAGACCCTCCTGCTTGAGCGCACGGCAAGCCTGTGTACCTGCATAGTCAAACTCTGCAGCCTGACCTATAACGATAGGACCCGAGCCGATAACGAGAACTCGCTTTATATCTTTATTTAAAGGCACTTAAATTCAATCCTTTCTGAAAAGTTTAGGGAAACGCTGAAAGTGAGGAGTGAGGAGTGAGGAGTTATCCCTTCTCACACTCTCGAAAACCGCACCCAGCAGCCCTCTGTGTTAAAGCTTAACAACCTCAGTAAAACATAATGTAGGGGCGAACAGCGTTCGCCCGTTCACTATCACGACCGCCCCATATAAAAGCCGCTCGAATAATGAACACTACAATAGTCATATCAAACACATTCCGTCAGCCACGGGCGAACACTGTTCGCCTCTACTGTTGCAGAAACTGAGATCAATAATTTCTATACTTCAAAAAATCAGAGCTTATTTCTTGTTAGTGTCAATGAGCGCAATAAACTCATCAAACAAGAAGTCAGTATCATGCGGACCACCACAAGCCTCTGGGTGGAACTGTACAGAAAATGCAGGCTCGTTGAGATATCTGATACCCTCACAAGTGCCGTCATTGGCATTTACATAAAGCACCTTTGCTTCACCCTCAGGGAGTGAATCGTTCTCTACTGCATATCCATGGTTCTGTGATGTTATGTAAACTCTTCCCGTTTCTGTGTTCTCAGCAGGCTGGTTCGCACCTCTGTGACCATACTTCAGCTTGTGTGTCATCGCACCATGTGCAAGCGCCAAAAGCTGATGACCCAAACAAATTCCAAACGTAGGTATCTTCATCTCGGAAAGCTTTTTAAGCTCCTCGATTATCTCCACATTCTCCGCAGGATCTCCAGGGCCGTTTGAAAGCATTATGCCGTCAGGTGAAAGCTCCTTTATCCTCTCTGCCTTAGTATATGCAGGAACAACAGTTACCTCGCAGCCTCTCTTAACAAGCTCTCTTCCAATGTTGTGCTTTGCACCAAAATCGTAAAGCACTACCTTTCTCTTGACCTCTCCCTCAGGCTCGAATGTTTTCTCCTCAGAGCAAGTCGTGTTCTTTACAGCCTCAACTATCGTGTAGTTCTTAAGATCTGTCAAGCCGAAACTTGAACCCTCAGGAACGATCTTTCCGTTCATAACACCCGACTCACGAACTATTTTTGTGAGCTGACGAGTGTCAATACCGTAAAGACCTACGATGTTATGCTGCTTTAAAAAAGTGTCAAGATCACCCTCACAACGGAAGTTGCTAGGCTCTTGACACCAATCTCTAACAATATAAGCTTTAACATGAGGACATTCACTTTCAAAATCCTCAGGAATAACGCCATAGTTACCAATTAACGGAAATGTCTGAACAACTATCTGTCCGTAGTAACTAGGGTCAGTAAGTGTTTCGAGATAGCCTGTCATAGCCGTAGTAAAAACAATTTCGCCAATAGCTTCGCCAGCTGCGCCGAAACTTTTACCCTCGAAAATAGTACCGTTCTCCAAAATCAGATACGCCTTCTGCACTATAAGCTCCTCCTTTTTCACGCAAATTTTTACGATTACTATTATAACACAACCGCCTGCCTTTGTAAAGGCTTTTAACACTTTTTTTAGTTTTTATTTTTCAGTGTAAAATAAAAAACGAGCAGACTGAAGTCCACTCGTAAAAACCTTATTCCGCAGCTGCAGATACAGCCCCGCTTTTCTGTTCACGCTCTCTGAAAATAAGTCCGAAGACGAATCTAACTATCGGACCTGCAAAGAAAAGCTGCCAGCAAAGAGCCATAGGAAAGTTCATAGCAGTTGTTTCTAACCATACCGCAATAACTTCTCTGCCTGCGTCCTTAAAAAGCAGCGTAGCCGCAAGGCTCATGAGTGGACACATAAAAATAACAGAGATAACAGATATGGCAAGCACAAGATGAAAAGGATTATCCTTTCTCACATCAACAATGCTGAAAGCCTTTTTCTTTGCTATCTTTCCCACAGCAAAAAAGTCAAGAACAAAAGCTATCGGAGCCATTATGACAAGCTCATGAAAAGCCTTGAGAAATACGGCATTTGACATTCCGCCCATGTTGAGTACAATGTTGTAGCATATCATGGCGTATACCATCACAAACACCATCAGCACCGTAAAAACTATCTCCTGAAACAAATTCTTTGGCATAAAAAAATCCTCCTTATGATATCAAACCTACAGCCCTTTCTCAGACGCTGTGTTGTTCGTTATCATTCAGAGAATGTGCGTTTCCAATATAAACCTGTCCTAACAATATTCTATTGCTGTATTCCTTACTTATTTATTTTACCATATTTTAAGCCTGCCATCAATTATCCAAACAGACAGAATATTTTCAAAAATGCAGGACAAAAAATATATTTTTACACAAAAAAACAGGCAGACCAAAGCCTGCCCGTATTAAAATGACCCAATATAATCTGTAGGGGCGAACAGCGTTCGCCCGCTTTTACGGCTTATGCAAAGCCTATTTTCTCTTTTTCAACGCCGCTTTAAGCCCTCTCATGATAACATCTCTCGCCTTAACAGCGTCCTCCTTGTCAAGAGGCGGCGTGTCACCAAGAGGATAATCGATGCCTAGTTGCTCATACTTTACCTTGCCCATAGTGTGATAAGGCAGAACGTCAAGCGCTTTCAAAGTCCTGAGCTGTGAGATAAACTCGCCCAGCCTGAAAAGGTATTCTTCCTTGTCCGTGATACCCGGCACAACAACATGACGTATCCATATAGGCACACCATGCTCCGACAAAAACTTCGCAAACGCAAGAATGTTGTCATTGTAATGCCCCGTAAGCTTCTTGTGTTCCTCACGGTCAATATGCTTGATATCCAGCATAACAAGGTCAGTGCATTTGCAAAGCCTTTCAAACTTTTCAGTGCTGTCAGGCGTAAAAGTGATGCCCGAGCTGTCAAGACAAGTGTGTATCCCCTTTTCCTTAGCCTTTTCAAAAAGCTCCGTCACAAAGTCTATCTGCACCAAAGGCTCACCGCCCGTGCAAGTAATGCCGCCGTTTTTCATGAACTCTTTTACCGAGTCATATTCCGCCAGCAGACTTTCCACCGTCCTCTTTGTACCAGTGCCTATCTTCCAAGTATCAGGATTGTGGCAGTAAAGACACCGCATAGGACAACCCTGAAAGAAAATAACAAACCTTATCCCCGGTCCGTCCACCGTACCAAAGCTTTCCGTAGAATGTATAAATCCCTCCATGGGATATCCCTCCTTTTTTATTTCGCATGAACGTACGCCCGTTCAGCCTGCACAAACCATTCTGTAGGGGACGGCGCCCTTGACGTCCCGTTTCTGCTCGCTCACAAATTTATATCACCGCATACCTATCCGCAAAAAGTAACAAACGAGCGGCAGCTCTCATCCACATAAAACAAGATGTTCCATGTAAGACGACGCCGACCGCCCGTGTGCATATTATCCGCAAAGAAACTCATTCTATGCGGCAAAGCTCAAATTAAAGGCTCTTGTGGAACGTTCTTGAAATAACGTCGTCCTGCTGCTCCTTAGTAAGCTTTACGAAGTTTACAGCGTAGCCTGAAACTCTGATAGTGAGCTGTGGATACTTCTCAGGGTGAGCCTGAGCGTCCAGAAGAGTTTCTCTGTTAAGTACATTTACATTAAGGTGATGACCGCCTTTTTCAGCATATCCGTCAAGAAGTCCGATAAGGTTGTCTACCTGTGCCTCTGTTGGTTCAAAGTTTGCCATAGTATTACATTCCTTTCTTAGTATTTATGGAAAACAAGCGGAGAACGAACCTCCGCCGTTTTCTAAAATAGGGAGTTAATCTTCATCTCTGTCAACAGCGTCCTCTTCTGTAGGCTGACAGCAAGCCGTCTTGCCGTCACCGCCACAATCGGAAGTGCTGTAAGTTTTAACGTTCAGACCTTCTTCAGTTTCGTCAATGTCTATCGTAAGATGACCCTGACCGCCCATCATAAGTCTGTCAATGACGTCAACAAGCTCGTTTACCTGAGCCTCGTCCTCGTCCTTTTTAACATTAAACCCCATCTTCGTTAAGCTCCTTAGCTATGCTTTCGATATCAAGGTCGCCCATGAATACCTTGTCGTCCTTGCCAAGAGCGTCAGGAATGATAGAGAATGTGTTTGAGATACCGTCCTGAGCGTGTCTGAATGGCAGCTTAGCAACAGAAGAAAGTGATGCAGATGCGCCGTGAGTATCTCTGCCGTGCATTGGGTTAGCACCAGGAGCAAGAGGCACACCGATCTTTCTTCCGTCAGGTGTAGAACCAGTCTTCTTACCATAAACAACGTTAGATGTGATAGTAAGGATAGACATTGTAGGAACACCATCTCTGTATGTGTGGTGCTTTCTGATCTTGTCCATGAATGTTCTAACGAGGTCAACTGCGATCTTGTCAACTCTCTCGTCGTTGTTACCATACTTAGGGAAATCGCCCTCAACTTCGTAATCAGTTACGATTCCGTCCTCATCTCTGATGCACTTTACCTTAGCATACTTGATAGCAGAAAGTGAGTCAGCAACAACTGACAGACCAGCGATACCAGTAGCGAAGTATCTCTTAACATCTCTGTCATGAAGAGCCATCTGAACTCTCTCATAAGAATACTTGTCGTGCATATAGTGGATAACGTTCAGTGTATTTACATACAGACCAGCCAGCCACTCCATCATATCGTCATACTTAGCCATTACATCATCATAATCCAGGTAATCGCCTGTAACTGGACGATACTTAGGACCAACCTGTATCTTAAGTCTTTCGTCAACACCGCCGTTGATAGCATAAAGCAAGCACTTAGCAAGGTTAGCTCTTGCACCGAAGAACTGCATTTCCTTACCAATTCTCATTGAAGATACACAGCAAGCGATAGCGTAGTCGTCACCGTGTGTAACTCTCATAAGGTCGTCGTTCTCGTACTGGATAGCAGAAGTCTTGATAGAAGTCTTAGCACAGAACTTCTTGAAGTTTGCAGGAAGCTTTGTGCTCCACAGAACTGTCATGTTTGGCTCTGGTGCAGGACCAAGGTTCTCAAGTGTGTGGAGATATCTGAATGAAGTCTTTGTTACCATTGGAACGCCGTCGATAGAAACGCCGCCGATAGACTCTGTTACCCAAGTTGGGTCGCCTGAGAACAGTGAGTTGTACTCAGGTGTTCTAGCGAACTTAACAAGTCTGAGCTTCATGATGAAGTGGTCAACAAGCTCCTGAGCCTCCTGCTCTGTGAGGATACCTCTGTCCATATCTCTCTTGATGTATATATCAATAAATGTAGAAGTTCTGCCAAGTGACATTGCAGCACCATTCTGCTCCTTAACAGCAGCAAGATAGCCGAAGTACAGCCACTGGATAGCTTCCTTAGCGTTCTTAGCGGGACGTGAGATATCATAGCCGTAGATCTCACCAAGCTTCTTGAGTTCGCCAAGGGCTCTGATCTGCTCAGAAAGCTCTTCTCTGAGTCTGATGTTCTTAGAAGTCATTCTTACCAGTGAAGTAGCAAGCTGATCCTTCTTGTCCTCAACGAGATAGTCTATACCATAAAGAGCAACTCTTCTGTAGTCGCCTATGATTCTTCCTCTGCCGTAAGCGTCTGGAAGACCTGTGATGATAGCAGCGTGTCTGGCAAGCTTCATCTCAGGTGTGTAAGCGTCAAAAACGCCCTGATTGTGAGTTTTTCTATATTCAGTAAAGATCTTTACAACTTCAGGATCAACTGTGTAGCCGTTCTGCTCGCAAGCATTCATAGCCATTCTGATACCGCCGAAAGGCTGAAGAGAACGCTTGAAAGGCTTGTCAGTCTGGAAACCAACGATCTTTTCAAGATCCTTGTTAAGGTAACCAGGGCCGTGTGAAGTGATAGTAGAAACGATCTTAGTGTCCATATCGAGAACACCGCCGGCTTCTCTCTCCTTCTTTGAAAGCTCCATTACCTGTTCCCAGAGCTTAGTAGTTGCTTCTGTAGGGCCTGTAAGGAAGCTGTCGTCACCGTCATATGGTGTGAAGTTCTTCTGGATAAAATCACGAAGATTGATAGAAGTGTTTGACCATCTGCCGGGCTTAAAGCCTTCCCATTCGTCATAAAACTGTCTTTCCATTTTATACTCTCCTGACATAAGATTTCGGGCAGCACATATTACCTCAATATTCAGTATTGCATACCTATTAATAATACTACCGCTCGTATGTTAAAATAATAACATACTTCAAAATCAAAGTCAAGTCACATTCAGAAATATTACTCTTACGCCATACTTCTTTCATATGTTAGAATTGGTTACCCAATTCACGGAAAATTATTTGAATAAAAAAAGTGATCGCCTCCAAAAAGCTCAAACATTTTTTGCAACAAAAGCGGTGCAGAGCATTCCGCTCCGACACCGCTTTGTAATTGATTTTTTGCAATTCTTCTATTGCTTTTCTGCACCGCTTAGTAGGCTTGCACCTATAGAGGCTCTGCCTCAAGCTCCGACAGGGCTTTGCCCTGTACCTTTTGCTCGCTTCGCTCGTGTGTGCTTTTACCTTGTATTGGTGATTTGCTCGGTATGGCGCTGCCATTCCTAACTCCTCACTCCTCAATTAAAAACTACGCTCTCTCGACTTTGAGCAGATTTGTCGTTCCGCTCATTCCAAGCGGTACTCCTGCTGTAATAACGACAAGGTCGCCCTTCTTCAGATAGCCAAGCTCCACAGAACGCTCCAGAGCGTGTCTGATGAGTTCGTCAGTGTTTGTTTTCTCTTCGATAACGCCTGCTCTGATACCCCATGAAAGGCTGAGCTGATGATATGTTGTTTCGTCAGTTGTAAGTGCGATTATAGGACAGTTCGGACGGAATTTTGAAAGCGTTCTTGCTGTTGTTCCGCCCTTTGTTACTGTCAGGATCGCTACAGCATTAAGGTCATGGGCAGTTGTAACAGTAGCGTGTGAGATAGCGTCAGTGATAGATGAATTTCTCTCGTCTGCTCTTTTCTTGAAACGTGAGATATAGTCGATATCCTTTTCGGTCGTTTCTGCGATAAGGCTCATGGTCTTGACAGCCTCAACAGGATATTTACCTGCGGCAGTTTCCCCTGAAAGCATTATAGCAGACGAGCCGTCATAAATAGCGTTTGCAACGTCGGTTATCTCGGCTCTTGTAGGACGTGCGTTTGTTATCATAGACTCCAGCATCTGAGTTGCTGTGATAACGTTCTTGCCTGCGTTATAGGCTTTTCTGATAAGCTCTTTCTGGATAGCAGGTATCTGCTCGAAAGGTATCTCAACGCCCATATCTCCTCTTGCTACCATTATTCCGTCAGCAGCGTCAAGGATCTCGTCAATATTGGCAACACCCTGAGCGTTTTCTATCTTAGCGATAATTCTAGGATTGAACCAGCCAAGGCTCTGGGTAAATTTTCTAAGATAAATAACGTCAGCGCCTGTTCTTACGAATGAAGCTGCGATATAGTCAAATCCCATTTTTGCGCCAAATTCAAGGTCAGACATATCAGCGTCAGAGATATAAGGCATAGAAAGGTTCACATCAGGTACGTTGATACCCTTGTGGTCGGAAACAACTCCGCCGTGGATAACTTCGCAGACGATATCAGTGTTGTCAACTCTCAGTGCTTTCAGCTCGATATTTCCGTCATTGATAAGTATTCTAGTGCCTACAGAAACGTCCTTTGGAAGCTGTGGAAATGTGATAGAGCAGATAGTTTCATCACCCTCCACTTCTCTTGTGGTAAGTGTGAACGTATCGCCGTCCTTGATAGTAACAGGCTTGTGATCCTTAAAGTTTTTAAGTCTTACCTCAGGTCCTTTTGTATCAAGAAGAGTTGCAATATTAACGCCAAGTTCTTCCCTTAGCTTGCATACAGTTTCAAAACGAGCCTTATGAACACTGTGGTCAGAGTGTGAGAAATTGAATCTCGCAACGTCCATGCCGTTTTTCATAAGCTCACGCATAATGTTTTCGTCATCTGTGGAAGGTCCGATAGTGCATACGATCTTAGTTTTTTTCATTTTTACTCTCCTAACATACATTACTATTTCAACGCATTAGCGTTTTAATCCAAAAAACAAATCTTTTTCATTTATTATAACCGATTTTAGCTTAATCGTCAATAGCGCAATGTATAATTTGTGTAAAATCGAAAGACAAAATCATACATTTGTTTTAAAACAAAAAACGGACGGTCTTAATAACCGCCCGTTCAACATCTTATCTTCCGAAGCAATCCTCGCAAAGCTCACGAAGATCCTTTGCCGCCTTTTCAATATCAGGCTGAGATACCACCGCAGAAACTACCGCGGCGCCGTCAATACCCATACCCTTAAAGTTCGGCACAGTTTTTTGATTAACTCCGCCTATTATTACGATAGGGATACCCACAGCGGCTCTTATTTCTACAAGTTGTTCCTTTGTGACAGCTCTTGCGTCTGTCTTTGTGTTGGTGGCATACATTGCACCAACGCCAAGGTAATCTGCACCGTCTGCCTGTGCTTTTTTAGCTTCTTCAAGAGTTGCCGCAGAAATACCTATTATCTTGTCCTCACCGAGAATTTTTCTTGCAACCGCACATGGCATATCGCTCTGTCCCAGATGAACGCCTGCACAATCAACAGCCTGTGCGATATCAAGTCTGTCGTTGATGATAAGCGGCACATTGTATTTGTCCGTTATCTTTTTTACTCTGACTGCAAGCTCATAGAACTCTCTTGAAGTGCAGTCCTTTTCTCTTAGCTGGATAACTGTACAGCCGCCTTTTACGCCCTCCTCTACCGACTGCTCGATAGTTTCGCAGGACATAAGTCCACGGTCAGTGCAGAGATAAAGCGTGTAGTCAATTTTCGATTTGTCCATTTTTTTACCCTCTTATCTTTTATCATAAAATAACTTCCATACCTGTCTTGTATGGCTTCAGCCCTGCTTTTTCGTAAAATTTTCTTGCCGACGGATTACACTCCCACACGTTGAGAGTAACATTATAACAGCCCTGCTCCTTAGCGAATTTCTTCACCGCCTCGTAAAGCACCGAGCCGATATGCTGACCTCTGCAATTTTCATCAACGCACAGATCGTCGATATACAAAGTCTTTATATCCGTGAGAACATTGTCGCCCTTATGCTCCTGAAACACACAAAAAGCGTAGCCCTTCATCACATCATTTTCATCAACTGCGGCAAATATAGGCTTAGTTTTATCCTTGAGCATATCTTTAAGCTCGTTATCAGTATACTTTTTCGCACCCTCTTTAAAAAGGTCAGGTCTGCCCTGCTGATGAACTCTCTCTACCTGATAGAGCAAGCTGTTCATTTGCGGTATATCCTTTTCACAAGCAAATCTTACGGTCATTTTTCATTCTCCTTTGTATGAAAAAGTATAATATGCAATGCAAACGGACGAACACTGTTCGCCCCTGCAAGCAACATCACCACATAAAATTTAGTGGCATCACATTGATATGATACCACTAAATCTGAAATATTGCAATACTAAACTTCTTCTATCTTAGCCTTAGCCGCAAATACCTGACTATTCATTTTGCTGATTGCGTCAATGATAGAAATATGGAAGCTTCCTGAGCCTATCTCTCCAGCATTTTCATATGCGAACTCGCCTGCTATGCCCATGCTTGCAATGCCTGTTACAGCGGCGGTATACATATCGTCACAAGCACCTGCGAATGAGCCTACAAGTCCTGTTGTCATACAGCCTGTGCCTGTTACCTTTGAAAGATATGGGTGACCGTTTGATATCCTTGCGACTCTTTTTCCGTCTGTTATTGTATCCACCGCACCTGTGATAGCTGCAACGCAGTTATACTTTGCGGCTGTTTTTTTCGCAACGGAAACAGGGTCGTTTTTCTCGTCAGCTTCCGAGGTGTCAACACCCTTTGTGGACACTTCTAGTCCTGCAAGATATGACATTTCAGAAAGGTTTCCTCTGAGTATGCTTATTTTCACATTTTCAAGTATACGCTTTGCAGTTTCATTTCTGAAATTTGATGCGCCTGCTCCAACCGGGTCAAAAACCACAGGAACGCCAAGCTCGTTGGCTTTCTTTCCAGCAGCTACCATTGACTCGACCGTTCTTGCATTGAGAGTACCCATGTTTATAACGAGAGCCTTTGAGATAGAAGTTATATCTGCTGCTTCTGCAATATCGTCTGCCATGATAGGTGAAGCGCCAATGGCGAGAATGCAGTTTGCAACGTCATTTACAGTAACATAATTTGTGATACAATGCACCAAAGGGCATATATCTCTTACCTTGTCTGCTGCTTTCGCACAGCTTTCAATTATAGTGCCCATTATGCTCTTACCTCCTTTGAGAAGCCAAGAAAATTATCAAATACTTTTGCCTTTTTAAGAGCTGTAACGATAACGATAGCAAGAACTGTACCGCCTGCACAGCTTACAAAGAAAGGCAGGATATATACTGTTATTGCTGCAGCTGGTGCGCCAACGAGAAATCTTGCAACAGGGTATGCCAGAAGTCCACCGAGGACTGACGTGCCGAAAAGCTCGCCGACATAAGCGGCAGGGAGCTTCTTTATGTACTTATAAAGCATACCTGCAACGAATGCGCCAACCATTGAGCCTGGGAACGCAAGGAGAGAGCCAAGTCCCAGAAGATTTCTGAGAAGTGCGGCTGTGAAGCCAACGCCCACTGCCCACGCAGGTCCAAGGAAAACTGCACCGATTATGTTTACAAGGTGCTGAACAGGTGCGCACTTTGAAGCGCCGATAGGGAACGAGATGAGCGAGCCTACCACTGCAAGGGCTACCAATACTGCTGCGAATACCAATTTGTGAATGTTTGTCTTTTTCATTTTTATTCCTCCATATCGTATCGCACCGCCGAACGAAAAAGAGCAAGTTATCCAGCGGCGCACAGACCGCGGCTATGCTATCCGCTCACGATCTGACGTAAATTATTTTCGGTCGGTGCTCCATTGCACCCTCTCACCCCGAAACACGGGTTCCCTCGCTGAATACTTTTTATGAAAAAGTTCGCAAGACGCTCCTCTTGCACATTACATTCTTTTTATATCTGCTCTCATGTAATTGTCCGATTTTTCGTACAATTGTCGAGCTGACATTCAATTTTTATATCATGCGGGCGAACGCTGTTCGCCCATACATCGAGTTTTCTACTTCTCTGAGCAGAATTTTACCTCTTTGCCCTCGAGTATCATGTTTGTTGTTCTAACGGCACACATCTTGCCGCACATTGAGCAGGTATGTCTGTCGGCAGGTGGGGTCTGCTCAAAGAATCTTCTTGCCTTTTCACCGTCAAGTGCTATTTCGAACATTTCGTCCCAATCCATTTTGTGACGTGCCGCTGCCATTTTATCGTCGATATCTCTTGCACCCTTTACGCCCTTTGCGATATCGGCGGCATGGGCTGCTATCTTGCTGGCGATTATGCCTTCCTTAACGTCGTCAACATCAGGAAGTCTGAGATGCTCGGCAGGAGTAACATAGCAGAGGAAGTCTGCACCGCTTGCTGCGGCGATAGCTCCGCCGATGGCTGATGTGATATGGTCATAGCCAGGGGCGATATCTGTTACCAGAGGTCCAAGGACATAGAAAGGTGCGCCGTGGCATATCTTCTTTTCCATTATCATATTTGCGGCGATCTCGTTCATTGCCATATGACCAGGGCCTTCTACCATTACCTGAACGTCCTTTTCCCACGCTCTCTTTGTGAGGTTGCCAAGCTCGATAAGCTCGGAGATCTGAGCGGCATCGGAAGCGTCTGCAAGACATCCCGGACGGAGTGCGTCGCCAAGTGAGATAGTTACGTCATACTCTCTGAGTATTTCAAGGACCTCGTCATAATACTCAAAGAATGGGTTTTCATTGCCTGTCATCATCATCCATGCGAAGAGCAGTGAACCGCCACGGGAAACGATATTCATTTTTCTTCCCTCACGTCTGAAAGCTTCGATTGCACGTCTGTTGATACCTGCGTGGATAGTCATAAAGTCAACGCCCTCTTCTGCATGGGCTTTTACTACTTTAAGAAAGTCCTGAGCTGATATCTCAAGGAGGTCTTTATCAAGGTAGCCGATAGCGTCATACATAGGAACAGTGCCTATCATGGCAGGCGATTTTGCTACTAGCTCTTTTCTGAATGTATTGGTCTTGCCGTAGTTTGACAGATCCATGATAGCTTCAGCGCCGAACTTGATAGCCATATCCACTTTCTGCATCTCAATGTCATAATTCTTAGCGTCCCCTGAGATACCGAGATTTACGTTTATCTTAGTTTTAAGACCTTTACCGATACCCTCGGCAGAGAGAGCAGTATGGTTTACGTTGGCAGGGATCGCCACCTGACCTGCTGCAACGAGAGCCATAAGCTCGTTTACGTCTATATTTTCTTTCTTAGCCACTGTTTCCATTTCAGGGGTAACGATACCCTTTTTAGCGGCTTCCATTTGAGTTTTATAATTTCTCATAGAACAGTTCCTTTCAAATCGTAATAGTCATAAAAGTGATTAACGGGGCTATGTCCTTTGCCCACTGTGAATGATTTTTCTATTGCCTCGGTGATATAGTTTTTCGCCTTTGTTACAGCGGAGAGCATATCCATACCGTGGGCAAGGTTTGCAGTTATGGCAGATGACAAAGTACAGCCAGTGCCATGGGTATTAGGCGAATCAACACGCTTGCAGGCAAGCTTATGAACGCCCTCTGGGGTACAGAGATAATCCACAGCGTCGCCAGTGAGATGACCGCCTTTGACGAGGACGTTTTTTACGCCCATATCCATTATTATCCTTGCGGCTTTTTCCATATGGTTTTCATTCTTTATCTCCAAGCCTGAGATAGCTTCGGCTTCGGGGATATTCGGTGTAAGGAGCGTAACTATAGGAAAGAGCTTTTCCCTCATGGTGGAAACAGTTCCGCCCTCAGAGAGAGCGTCGCCGCTTGTAGCGACCATGACGGGATCGCAGACGATAATACTTGGTTTATACTCATTAAGCTTATCCGCAACTGCTGAAATAATTTCGGCAGTTGGGAGCATACCGAGTTTTACGGCATCGACGTGGATATCCTCAAACACAGCGTCTATCTGTTTTTGTATCTCCTCAACGGGTACGTTGAAAACAGACAGCACACGGGTAGTATTTTCAGCGACGACAGAGGTAATAACGCTCATGCCGAAAGTTTCATTAGCGCTGAAGGCTTTAAGGTCGGCTTGTATACCTGCGCCACCGGAGCAATCCGAGCCTGCCACTGACAAACATTTTAACATACTTTATTCCTTTCTTATGGAAAAGGGGAAACAAAAAACCTCCTGACCATGCAGGAGGTAAATTTACACAAAACTTGCTTCCTACACTGGTCTTGACCAACAGGTTCAAAGGGTCAGGTTTTACCTTCTCAACCCAGCTTTTTGCCTGGGTTCCCCTGCAAACTTTATTCGATTTTTCGCAGTTTTTCTGCTTTTTTATTATAACACTGGTCAGCGAGATTGTCAAGGAAAAATTGTGCAGATATCGCAAGTATTATCGAGCAAACAAAATCGGGCTGTCGAGGGCGCCAGCCCCTACATTTACATTTGAAAATTTGCCGATACAGTTATTCGACAGTTTGTTATGCCGCAAGATTGCTTTGCTTTACAGTATTCTCCTGATAGTGTTTATCTTTCCGCAATACTTGATATTTGCAAGAGGCTGTATTCTGATCCCATAATATGTACTCATGGCATGGACTATTTTCCCACCGCCTATATACATTGCTACATGGCCATAGTTATTACAGATTATCAGATCGCCTGCTTCTATATTCTTCAAAGACACTGCTTTTCCCATTTTCGCCTGCGAATATACGCTGTTATACATATTCACACCGGCTTTTCTATAGGCTTGCATTGTCAATCCACAGCAGTCCGTTGCCTTATACTTTGTTCCGCCCCAGACATATCTTCCGCCGTTCATGCTTGCGGCATAATCAACGGCTGTTTTTATTCTTGCTTTTCTCTCAGGTGTACGCTTCACACCTTTTCCTACCTTGACGTACTTACCCTTATGATCGCCTTCATTGATAAGGACATAATTTGCTCCGCCGATATTCTTGCTCTGACCTGCCACACGCTTATTTTTATCGGTAGTGAGAGTACCCGACACAGCCACAGAGGCTTTTGTTTTTGAGGATTTCTTGAACCTACCGTTTTTAAAGCTATAAAGCTGAACGTTTTTATCTATATAATAGTATGTTTTTGCTGCTGTCTTTACGTTGAGGACCGATGACTCTGACTTGGCACTGCCGTTTACCGCTTTGACGGTGACTTTATATTTTGTGGAAGCTTTAAGATAAAGCTTGCCGTCATTGGTTATATTTATATAGTTATCCTTTTTAAGTGCCTGCCATGTATATTTTCTTACATAGCGTCCGTTTACATAGACCTCAAATGTAGTCTTTGATGAAAAGCTGGTGAGATTTTTTACTCCTGCTTCTATTTTGTTTGAATACGCTTGTCTTTTTATCAAAACAGGTTTTGTCATCAAGTCAGCGGCAGAAGCTGTTATAACATTCACATAAGTCTTAGCGGATTCCTGCGGTGCAAATGCCACAAAGCTTATCATTATAACTGATGAAATTATCACTGCTGTTATTTTTCTTATTATGTTGATAACGGATCAGTCCTTTCCGGTTTTTGTATTTGTGTACTTATACGATTTCATTTATATTATTATACATCATTAATTATTACAATCTGTAATAATTAAGTTTCTATTTTGTAAACCTTTATGATAGTATTATACATTTTTGCTTATTATTAGTATGTTAATCTCCTATTTTAATGCAGTTACCGGTGCTTTCTTGCATTATCATGAACGGTATATCATTCTTTATTAATATTATATAAACATAATTTATGACAATCTTACAAATATAAGAAATACATCATCTTATGGTTTGGTCGTTTTAATCAAGTAAATTCTATAAATTGGTATTAGTCTTTTGCGTCATTTGCGAAAACGTTTGCTGCTATAAAATTACAGTGTTCTCAAAGATTGAGAACACTATGTGAAAACTAAAATTATTTTGCGTAAATTAATTGTGAAAAGTGACAAAAAAGCCGTTCACAATCAGTGAAAAAGTTCTGAAAATTAATTTTTTATAAATAAAATATTGCGAATACCATTGACAAAAATAGTTTACTGTAGTATAATTTCATTAGAAAATACAGAAAACGTTTAAGTTCAGTTACGAGGTATATATTTATAGTGGGTATAATGGAGGTCACGCTGATGAAAAGCATTAATTTTATGGGCGACAATGGTTTCAAAAAAGCACTTGAGAGCGTTGGTGTAACTGCAAGCAGCAGTATCAGCAGCGAGAAGATCTCGGGCTGTTTTAAATATGTTACGGCTGACGATATGTGTATTATCACTGGATACTGCGGTGACAGCCATATCGAAGTGCTGGAGCTTCCTTTTGAGCTTCGTGGCAAAAAGGTCATAGCTGTTGCAGGCGGTGCTTTTGCACATCTTTACGACCTTAAATGTGCTGTTATCTCAAAGGACGTTGTTATCATCGGAAGAAAGGCATTTTACAAATGCTGTTCACTGGTGAATGTGACTATACCTGAGAGCGTAAGGTTTATTGGTGAGATGGCATTCTGCGGTTGTGAATCTCTGAGATTTGCGACCATACCTGACGGTGTGGAAAGGATACTGCCATTCACATTCTACAATTGCGACAGTTTGGAGAGAGCTGACCTGCCTGAGAGCGTAAGAGAGATCGGTGAGTCTGCATTCGGTTTCTGCTCTTCAATGAAAGAAATTTATCTTAATGAAAATATAGTTTCCATAGGAAACGGAGCTTTCCAGAACTGCATTTCTCTGAGAGAGCTTGAGATACCGTCAACAATGATCGAGATCGCAGAGAATGCTTTCACATTCTGCTCAGGTCTGGAAGCGATCTCTATACCATTTGGAATCGAGGCTGTTGGCGACTACGCATTCTTCGGCTGCTCTGCTCTGAAAAAGGTTGAGTTCGCAGGATCTGTAAGAAAGATAGGCGAGTGTGCATTTGCACTTTGTGAGAAGCTTGAGAGCGTTTATCTTCCTGATTCCGTTAGCAGGATAGGCAAGAGAGCGTTTGCTCAGAATACTGTAGTTAAGACGGTGAGGATATCAGGCAAGATCGCTTATGTTGGAAGCGAGGCTTTCCGTGGCTGTAAGGCTTTGAGAGAAGTTGTTATCCCATCATCTGTGAAGAAGCTTGGTGCAAAGGCTTTCGTGGATTGCTCTGAGTTAAGAAGCGTTGTTATTCAGCATGGTGCCGATGGCATTGCGGAGGACGCTTTTGAGAGAGGTGCCGCCTTGATTACTGCTGACGCTGTTCCTGCACTTGATGACGAAACATTCAGGATAGCCGAGGCTGTTTACAACAAAAATTTCGCTTTATAAAATATATAACCTCTGGATCGGGGCGGCAGCTTTTAAGTTGCCGCCCTTTTTCTGTCTATTCGCAGGTGGGATATAATAATCCAAGTCGGTAGGATATAGGTCATTGTCGGAGGTATATAAAAAACGAGCGACCAAAGGTCGCCCTACGATATGTAAACAAAAAAATACGCTCTGCATAACACAGAACGTATTCAGTGGGGTGGGTAGTGAGATTCGAACTCACGGTCTTCAGTGCCACAAACTGACGCGTTAGGCCAGCTACGCTATACCCACCATACATATTAGAAGAAAATACTCGCAGCAGATTTTCATCTGGAACGAGTTTAATGGTACGCCATACTGGATTCGAACCAGTGACCTACCGCTTAGAAGGCGGTTGCTCTATCCAACTGAGCTAATGACGCATACTGTACTCATTGATATCTCAAACTCGGATAAAAGTTTAAGATATATTGGAGCGGGTGATGGGAATCGAACCCACATGACCAGCTTGGAAGGCTGGAGTTCTACCACTGAACTACACCCGCATACTGCCTGACCAGGCGTTTTTTGGTGGTCTTTCAAGCTTACCGCTCAATCAACGATATTTATTATACCACTACAAGAGCCTTTTGTCAAGCACTTTTTTATATTTTTTTCATCTAAACTCAACTTTGTGCAACTTTACTTATTTGTTCTTCTTATGTTGTTTCATTTTATTCACTATAACATCTTTGAACAAAAAGCCAACGATACCTGCTATGAGAGCTACTCCAAGCACCACAAGTGCAACTGTGAAGTTGCCGCTTTTTACATTGCTCCCCAAAATCGTGGAGAGCATTATTGCCGGAAGTCTGCAAGGCATGACATAATAGAAAAAATCCTTCTTGCTTATGGGAGTCAGGGGGACGATATATGAGATAACGTCCTTGGGTATTCCCGGTATGAGATAGAGGATTATAAGGATAACGGTTAGCTTTTTCTCATTTTGCAGGAATTTGAATTTTTTTAGCTGTTTCTCGTCAACAAAGGCTTCCACTATTGGTCTGCCAAATTTTTTCACAAGCACGAATATTGCCATTGTGCCAAGGAGCGTACCTAAGAATGATAGCAACCCGCCCCAGAACCAGCCGAACAGCACTCCACCCACCACTTGTATAGGCGGTATGACTGCTATGACCACTTGAAGAGCTTGTATGAAAGTAAAGATAAGCACTCCCACAATGCCACTGTAGTTATCTAGCTTACGCTCCAAGGCTGCAATGCCTGCCTCGCTGTGAAGCGCTTTTATAAGAGGTATACACACCACTGTAGCCATTGCTATGACCGCTATTATTGCAACAAGGCTTATTATCTGTATTTTTTTCTTGTGCCTTGCAGTTTGTATTTTCGCCTCGTTCAATATTTCTTTCTCTTGTTCTTCGTTCATAAAAACGTCACCGTCATTTTCTTCTGAGTATTTTTTTCCTAAACCAATTTATGTACATATCTGTCAACTGTGTGAGGGCATAGTCATAAATAAAGAAAAACAGGTTCGCCGCCACCCACAGAACAAGCACGGCATACTTGCCAAACATCTCCATGCCCTCGAGCATATCCACTGAGGTGAAGATATACTGAAAAGCCAAAAAGAATATGACTATCGCCACATTGAACACTGCAAGCTTTATTGCCCACACAAGCAGGCGGTTTTTCTTTTGGTCGAGATAATATTTAAGTATTGGATAATACCCCATGAACAATATGAAAAGCAGGGTCGCTTCGTAATTTGGGGTCACGAAAATGCTCAGCAGGCTCACTGCACAATAGGTGGCTATCGCCCAGTTTTTATCCACCTCCACTATCATCACAACCATCATGAAGCCTGCGAAGGTAGGGATAGTATAATCGAGCATGGGCAAAAAGCTGCTTGAAAACATCAAAAGCAGGCAGACAGCAGAGCATATGCCGCCAAGTGCCACTCGAAAAGCTATTTTATTTCTCATGGGTCTTTAGCAGCACGGTATAAGGTCGCCGCCCATCATTTCACAGCAGCAGTCTGCACAGCAAAGGGAGGAACAGCAGTCAGGGCCGCTCATGCCGCCTGCTTGGTAGCCTTGAGTCGGGTTGCCGCTCATATAGCCGCTTCGCTGTCTGTTCATCTGGGCTAACACGCTTTGGTACTCCATGTTATTTGGGTCGAGCTGGACGGCTCTTGTGAAGTTGTTATAAGCCTCATTGAGCCAGCCTCTGCGGTGGCAGATAGTGCCTTTGAGGAAATACCACTCGGCATTTCTTTCGGAGGCGGACACGTTATCAAGTATCTGATCTGCCTGTGTGTAGCTTCCGCTTTGGATAAGGCTTCTGATATAGCCTGAGTCAAAGCCCTGTGAAGAGGCATAGCCGTCATAGCCGCTTTCCGCGGACTGGTATCCTCCCCCACGTCTTGAAGTCATGATCTGATCGTAGGCGGCATTTATCTCGGACATTTTCTCCTCAGCTACGTCAGCCAGGGGGTTATCCTGATACTGGTCGGGGTGATATTTTTTCACAAGCTCTTTATAAGCTGATTTTATTTCAGCGTCTGAAGCTGTTGGGGATACGCCTAAAATTTTATAAGGGTCTTTGGAGATCATTGATCGTTATTTCCTTTCCTGTTATTGCGGAATTTTCCGCTTCTTATTTGAGTATAGACATTTTTAAGTCCAAGATACACGATATTATCAAGTATATCACGATATCGCTCAAGGTCGAGCTTCACATAGATATCTGCCATTTCGCCCAGGGTGAAATTTATGCTGTCATCACAAAAGGCGTGAACTTTTTTGAGATAGTCAGCATTTACGCCATCGGTGGGTGGAAATTTTGTGAGGAGCGGATTGTAGCTTTCACTCTCGTGGTCGTCGGGCAGGTCGTCAAGAGCGTCGCAGATATAGATAAATCTGCCGAGGAGGTAACCGAATCGTTCAAGGAGCGGTCGGCGTTCGTCCTGCCTGGTGCAAAGATTCCCTGCAACGGCTTGCATCATAAGTGCGGTAGGCTCGCAGGCAAGGTCGATGCCTGCTGTTTTTTCACGCTCTATTTTATTTTGCAATTCCATTGCGTTTTCAACGGCAGGTGCAAGATCCGGATAAAGGCGAGCCGCTTTTTTATAGGACTTTTTGAAAAAAGGCAGAAGTGCAAATGCGGCAAGCTTGCCTTTTAGCCCTTTATCGGCTATATCGTCACGGAGCTTATGATATGTGAGTATCACGGCGGCTGAGGACGTATATTTAAGATTGCAGGTACACTTTGCGCACATGGTCTTTTTAAGAGGGTGTGCGATACAGCGTTGCTTTTCTGCGTCAAGCTTCACTCCCCTCACAGAGAGATCCATAAGGGAGAGAAATGCGAAATCGTAGCTAAGGGTAAAGCGTGTCACAAAGCCATAGCGCCTGCCCATATCCTTACAAAGTCCGCAGTAGACAGCTTTATAGATATCATATTCAAACATTCGCATATAGGGTTTGAAAGGGCGGACATATCCGAACATAGGCACTCCTTAGTTTTTCGTTACTATACATTATAAAACACGATTGTGTATATCCCGTGAAATATATAACATTATACAACAATTTTAAGATAAAAGTCAATAATTTTTATGATAAAAATAAGGGTGGGGTAATGGAGGGATCGAAAAGACGGACGGGATAAAAATAGGGCAAAATACAAAAGGGCGACCAAAGGCCGCCCCTACATCAGGTTTTTATAAACAAACGCCGTGATCAGGTCACAGCAAACTGTGAGTTATAGAGATCGGCATAGAATCCGTTCTTTGCCATAAGCTCATCATGACTTCCCTGCTCTACTATGTGTCCCGAATCCATTACTATGATAGTATCTGCGTTCTTGATAGTAGAAAGTCTATGGGCGATTATAAAGCTCGTTCTGCCCTGCATCATTTTCTCAAAGGCACGCTGTACCAATATCTCCGTACGGGTATCTATAGACGATGTAGCTTCGTCCAGAATGAGCATTGGCGGCAACGAGAGCATTACTCGTGCGATACAGAGAAGCTGTTTCTGTCCTGCGGAGATAGTGCTGTAGCTGTCTGAAATAACGGTATCATAGCCCTTTGGCAGACGCTTTATAAAGCCATGACAATGGGCTGACTTGGCGGCGGCTATCATTTCTTCCTCGGTGGCGTCAGGCTTGCCGTAGCAGAGGTTCTCTCTTATGGTGCCTGTTTTCAGCCACGTTTCCTGCAAGACCATGCCGTACATACTTCTCATGGAGTCACGGGTACAATCCTTTATAGGCTCGCCGCTTATGCGTATCTCGCCGCTGTCGGTATCATAGAACCTCATAAGGAGGTTTATCATGGTGGTCTTGCCGCAGCCTGTTGGTCCTACGATAGCTGTACGCTGACCGCTCTTTACATGGAGGTTAAAATTCTCGATAAGCTTCACATCAGGCACATAGCTAAATGACACGTTGTCAACGTCTAATGTGCCGTCAACGGAGGTAAGGACAGTAGCGTTAGAGCTGTCAGGTATCTCCTCTGTTTCGTCTATGACCTCAAAGACACGCTTTGCAGAAGCGAATGCACTTTGAAGCTCGGTGATAACGCCTGATATTTCATTAAAAGGCTTTGTATACTGGTTCGCATAGGTGAGAAAACAGCTAAGGTTACCAACTGTGAAGCCCACGCCTTTTATTACAGAGAGTGCGCCCACGATACCGACAGCCATGTAGACGAGATTGTTTACAAAACGTGTGCATGGGTTGGTGAGTGAGGAAAAGAATGTGGCGTTAAGTCCAACTTTCTGGAGTTTCAGGTTCACTTCTTCAAACTGCTCCTCTGCCTCTTCCTGATAGCCGAATGCTGTTACTACCTTCTGATTGCCTGTCATTTCCTCAACAAGGCTGGTCATGTCGCCTCTTGCAACTGATTGCTGGTGGAAAAGCTTGAATGTGTTCTTGGCGATAAATCTTGCGACAAATAGGGAAAGCGGAGTGAGGATAACCACAATAAGGGTTATTTTCACGTTGATGGAGAGCATGAAGCCAAGTGTACCAAAAATTGTACATACGCCTGTAAAGAGCTGTGAAAAGCCCATGAGAAGTCCATCTGACACCTGCTCCAAATCGGAGATTATACGGCTGATTATATCACCGTGAGGGTGGGAGTCGATATAAGAAAGGGGTAGCTTTTGGAGCTTTGCGAAAGCATCGTTTCGGATATCTCTTACCACGCAATAGGTTATCTTATTTGTACAAAGTGACATGAGCCACTGGGCAATGCCTGTTACGGTGACTGTTATGCCAAGCTTGATGATGATATTGATAATTCCGTCAAAATCTACAAGTCCCTTGGCTATGATAAGGTCAACAGCGTTGCCGACGAGGATAGGAGCATAAAGGGTGGTGGCAACTGCTATGACCGCAAAAACCATGGACAGTATGAACAGCCACATATGCGGTTTTGCGTATTTGAGAAGCGGTCTGAGAGCCGAGGTATCAAGCTTGTTTTTTGTGCTTTGCTTAGCCATTTGCCTGCGCCTCCTTTTCTGAAAGCTGTGAAAGGCATATTTCTTTATATACCTCGCAGCCCTTATAAAGCTCTGAATGAGTGCCGATACCTGCTATTTTGCCATCGTCAAGAACGATTATCTTATCGGCACTTTTTATAGATGAGATCCTCTGTGAAACTATGAAAACGGTCATGCCGCTTGTTTTTTTGTGGATAGCTTTTCTTAGTCTTGCATCTGTGGCAAGGTCAAGGGCGGAGGCTGAGTCATCGAGAATGAGTATCTCAGGATCACCGACCAATGCTCTTGCAATGGTAAGTCTTTGACGCTGACCGCCTGAGAGGTTTTTGCCCTCCTGCAAGATCATTTCGTCAAGCTTATCAGGCTTTTTCTCTACAAAGTCTTTTGCCTGAGCAATGTCAAGAGCGTTCCAGATATCCTCGTCCGTGGCGTTTTTATCACGCCACTGCATATTGTGTCTTATAGTACCCTTAAAGAGGACAGCTTTCTGAGGAACAATGCCTATCATACCTCTGAGCTGTGAGAATGGGTACTCTTTTACGTCAACGCCGTCAACGAGGACTTCGCCCTGACGGACGTCATAAAATCTTGGTATAAGGTTGATAAGAGAGGTTTTACCCGAGCCTGTACCACCGATTATACCGATAGTTTCGCCTTTCATGGCTTTGAAGCTTATACCCGAAAGGGAGTCGGCTTCTGCTGATGCGTACGAGAAGAAACAGTTCCTAAACTCTACGCATGGGGCATTACCGTCAGTTGCGACAGGCTTATTATCCTTATCGGATACACTTGGCTCCACAGCGAAAACGTCATTAATTCTGATAGCGGACGCCTGCATTTTGGTGATATTTGTAACGAGTATCGCCATAGCAAGGAGTGCTAATAGTATCTGGTTCATATAGTTTACAAGGGCTATCACTTCGCCCTGTGAGATAGAGCCTGAATAAACTGTTTTGCCGCCGAACCAAATGATAGCGATGATAGCGAAGTTTACGATAACATAGGTGGCAGGGTTCATAAGGGCGGAAATTCTTCCTGCAATTATCTGCTGGCGTCTAAGTTCTTCAGTATTATCAGCAAACTCTTTTTCCTCGTCTTTCTGACGGGAAAAGGCTCTGATAACTCTTGCGCCTGTGAGAGTTTCGCTTGTCATAAGGTTAGTTTTATCCAGCTTTTTCTGGATATTCTTATACTGCGGTATAGTGATGTGCATTATAAGGTAGATAACATAGGCAAGGCAAGGTGCGATTATCAGGAAGATAAGGGTAAGCTTCACTGAGATAGAGAATGCCATTATGATAGAACCAAGCACGATAAAAGGCGAACGAAGAAACAGACGAAGGAGGATATTCACACCCTGCTGAGCGGTATTGATATCCGCTGTCATTCGTGTGACGAGGGTATGACTTCCAACGCTGTCTATTTCCGCATAGGACAGTGAATTGATATGCTTGAAGAGGTCACGTCGGAGGGCTGTTCCAAAGCCTAGTGACGCTTTTGCGGCGAAATACTGTGCGGTCAGTGAACACGCAAGTCCGCAGAAGGCGAGGAGGACAAGCACGCCACCCATTTTATAGATATAGGGCTTATCTTGATTTTTTATACCCACGTCAATGATATTAGCCATAACAAGCGGCACTGCAAGCTCGAAGCAGGCTTCGATAAGCTTAAACAGCGGACCGATTATGCTTTCTTTTTTATAGTTTTTCAGATACCTAAAAAGCTTCAGCATTTTTCTTTCTCCCAACTAAATAAAATCATATAAATTTTATTATATCATATGTTTTTGTACATTTGTAGACGAATAAGTTAATTCTTTAAAAAAGTGGGGGATAATGCAGGGGCAAAAGTTCGCCCGTCTTTATACACCGGCATAGTTTGTGAAAATTCAGGCCTCGCACCTCCGAGCGGGACGCCGAGGGCGTCGTCCCCTACAATAATCATCGCCGCAGGCGATACCTTCATTACTCATTCCTCACTCCTCATTCCTCATTCCTCACTCCTCACTCCTCATTCCTCACTCCTCATTCCTCACTCCTAACAAAAAGGGGTTGACAAAAGGGTGAAAGTGTGCTATAGTCATATCAATAGGTTTAAATGCTATGACGGAAATAAGTAGCCTTTTGCGAAATTTCAGAGAGCTTTCGGTCGGTGCGAGAAAGCATTTCTACAAAGTGTGAATACATTCCTGAGCTGTTCGCTGAGAAAGCTTTTGCGTAAGGCGAAACGGTTTGCACACGTTACAGTGCTATGGCTTCGCTTTCTGCTGAGCCTGTAAGGTCGGGAGTTTCCCCGATAAACTGAGGTGGTACCACGATAATTCGTCCTCTGACAGATATTCTGTCAGGGGATTTTTTTATTTATGTACCGCAAAAAAATAATACGGAGGTATGAAAAATGACAGTATTTGAAGAACTGAAAAGAAGAGGTCTTCTCGCTCAGCTTACTGACGAGGAGGAAATAAAGGAGCTTATCAACGCCGGTAAAGCTACTTTCTACATTGGTTTTGACCCAACCGCTGATTCACTCCACGTTGGTCACTTTATGGCACTTTGCCTTATGAAGCGTTTGCAAATGGCAGGCAACAAGCCTATCGTTCTTATCGGAGGCGGTACGGCTATGATAGGCGACCCGTCAGGCAAAACAGATATGAGAAAAATGATGACAAAGGAAACTATCAACCACAATGTTGAATGTTTCAAAAAGCAAATGTCACACTTCATTGATTTTTCTGATGACAAGGCTATTATCGTAAACAATGGCGATTGGCTGCTTGACCTTAATTACGTTGATGTGCTTCGTGACGTTGGCGCTTGCTTCTCTGTAAACAAGATGCTTACATTCGAGTGCTACAAGCAGAGAATGGAAAGGGGTCTTACTTTCCTTGAATTTAACTATATGATAATGCAGTCCTACGATTTCTACAGACTTTTCCAGGATTACGGCTGTAATATGCAGTTCGGCGGTGACGATCAGTGGGCTAATATGCTGGGCGGCACTGAGCTTATCAGAAAGAAGCTTGGCAAGGACGCTTATGCAATGACTATCACTCTCCTGCTCAACTCTGAGGGCAAGAAAATGGGCAAGACAGAAAAGGGTGCTGTATGGCTCGACCCTGAAAAAACTTCTCCATACGAGTTCTATCAGTATTGGAGAAACGTTGGTGACGCTGACGTTATCAAGTGCCTGAAGATGCTCACATTCGTTCCTATCGAGGAGATAGAGGAAATGGAGAAACACATGGAGGGTGCTGAATACAACAAGGCTAAGGAGCTTTTGGCTTACGAGCTGACAAAGCTTGTTCACGGCAAGGAGGAGGCTGACAAGGCTGACGCTGCGGCAAAGGCTATTTTTGCAGGCGGTGGAAACAGCGACGATATGCCTAGCACGACTATTGCGGCGGCTGATCTTACTGACGGCAAGATAGGTATTCTTACGCTTCTTGTTAAGTGCGGTCTTTGTCCTTCAAACGGTGAGGCAAGACGTCTTGTTACTCAGAACGGTATTGCGGTGAATGGTGAGAAGTTCACTGACCCTAAGGGTCTTGTTGATCTCTCTGAGCCTGTTGTTATCAAAAAGGGTAAGAAGATCTTCCACAAGGCTATTGCGGAATAATATAGCACAAAATAATTTCCACGGGTGGACAGAAGTTCACCCGTTTTTTTTTATATAAATATATGGTATTTTGCAATATTCATAAACATTCACACAAAATACATATAAGGTTTAGCTATATTTAAAGTTATTCATATATACTTTTAATCAAAGGAAAGTTTACACGAAACATACGAAAAAATCACGAAAAGAGGCGTGGATATGAATGGCAATCAGGAAGTGTTCAGACGGATAGAGAAAAAATATATCGTTGATGAACCGACTTATGAAAAGCTTATAAAAAAGCTCGATGGGCATTTTGTCAAAGACAGATATTACAAAAGCACTATCTGCAACATATATTATGACACACCAAGTCATCAGCTTGTGAGAAACTCCATTGAAAAGCCTGTTTACAAGGAAAAGCTGAGAGTGAGGAGCTACGGCGTACCTAATGATGAAGACATGGTCTTTGTGGAGCTGAAAAAGAAATACAAGGGTGTGGTCTACAAGAGGCGTATTGAAATGACCCTTGCACAGACCCGTGATTTCTTTGCAGGCAAAGAGGTACCTCATGATAATCCGCAGATAGAGAACGAGCTGAAATATTTTCTCAAATTCTATGAGGGCATTGCTCCTGCTATGTATCTTAGCTATGACAGGCTTGCTTACTGCGGTGCAGAAGACCCGTCCCTCAGGCTGACCTTTGACACGCACATTCTTTACCGTGAGGAACAAAAGGAGCTTGACAAGGGCATTTGGGGAAAAGAGCTTCTGCCTGCTGGCGTGAGGGTAATGGAAATAAAGATACCGAACGCTATGCCACTTTGGTTATCGGCTATACTTGATGAACTGGAGATATATCCTGCTTCGTTTTCAAAATACGGAACTGCGTATCTTAACGAATTTTCTGAAAAAATACATAAAGGTAAGGTGATAAGCTGTGCTTAATTCAACTACTCTTGCGGCTACTACTGTGACCACCACTGAAACGACCGTGGCGGCGATAACTACAAACGAATTTGTTTTCTGCACTGCGGCTTCGTTGGTGCTTGGTCTTATAATAGCGTTTGCTTTCAACTTCAGGCAGAAAAAAACAAAGAGCTTTATGATGACGCTTGCTTTGCTGCCTGTGATAGTACAGGTAGTGATAATGCTTGTAAACGGAAACATCGGTACAGGCGTGGCTGTTATGGGTGCATTCAGCTTGGTAAGATTCCGTTCTGTACCGGGAAGTGCAATGGACATTTGTGCTATCTTCCTTTCAATGGCTGTCGGTCTTGCGACGGGCACGAACCACCTTGCGTTGGCTCTTATGCTTGCGGTGTGCGTGAGCCTGCTGAACATTATTTATACGCTTCTGCCTATTGGCAAAAAGAAGTCGGGTCACAAGGATCTTAGTATCACTATCCCTGAAAGCCTTGATTACACTGAGGTATTTGACGATATATTTGAAAAGTATCTTTCAGAATGTGAGCTTGTTTCGGTAAAGACCACAAATATGGGAAGCCTTTTCAAGCTGAAATACCGCATTGAGCTAAAGGGTGACGCTAACGAAAAGAAGCTTATTGACGAACTTAGATGCAGAAACGGCAACCTTGAGATAATGTGTGCAGTGGCAGCAGACATTGAGGAACAATCATTCTGACAAAATAACAAAAGTATCCATAAGCAAAACCGCACAAGGCTAAAGCGGTCTTGTGCGGTTTTTTCAACCTTTTTTACCATACAAGGGGGTATTTTTCATGAAAATTTCGGACACTAAAAAGCTGGCAGCTATCACGGCGGCGTTTTTTATCACGGTCACGGCTTTTTCAGGCTGTTCAGAGAGTGCAAGTTCTTCACAGACCACAAACAGTGTTTCTCAGTCGGCAAAGTCTGACATTGACGCAAGCATTGCGGCAGAGGACATTGACGTTGGATATGACGAGGAAAGCTCAATAGGGATTACATTTGCTGATGGCAGTGCAGCTATAGACGGTGAGGGTGCGACCGCTGAGGGGGAAACTGTTACCATTTCGCAGGCAGGCACTTACATTCTTTCAGGCACGGCGACCAACGGCAGGATAATCGTTTCAGCGGACAAGACGGCTGAAATAAAGCTTATTTTCAATGGAGTTGACATAACTTGTGCGGACAACGCTCCCCTGCTTGTGAGCAAAGCTAAAAAAGTTTATATCGTGCTGGAGGACGGCACAGAGAACGTTTTGACGGACAGTGCAAGCTACTCTTTAGGAGAAGATGACAGCAACACAGACGGTGCTATTTTCTCCAAAGCCGACCTTACTATAAACGGCAGCGGTACACTTACTGTGAATGCAAACTACAAGCACGGCATAGTTTCAAAGGACGATCTTGTTATCACTGACGGAAATATCAATGTGACCTCGGCTTCAACCGCTATGGAAGGCAAGGACAGTGTTAAGATATCTGGCGGAACAGTCAACATTTCCGCAGGCACGAACGGCATAAAATCCACTAACACAGAGGCTTCTGACAAAGGCTTTATAAGCGTGACAGGGGGAAGCTTCACAGTAGTCGCAAACAATGACGCATTCGAGGCGGAAACTGTGCTTTCTATCGAGGGCGGAAGCTTTGACATCACCACAGGCGGTGGAAGTGCAAACGCTTCTATGAAGTCTGACGGCACGCCAAACAGAAATTGGCAGAACAACATGAGCAACGGTGGTGGTGGTCCGAACGAAATGGGCAGACCTGACGATAACGGAAACGGCACGGGAGGCGACCCGCCTGCAATGCCTACGGCTGACAACACAGGGCTGACTATCAAGACTACGGCCAACACTACTACGGACAGCGACAGCACAGATACAACGGACAACACTTCAACATCTGCAAAGGCTTTAAAGGCAGGCAACGAGGTAAACATAAGCGGCGGCGAGTTCAAGATAGATTCGGCAGACGATTCTATTCACAGCAACGGAAACATTGTTATAACAGGGGGAAACATTTCTGCGGCATCGGGTGACAATGGAATGCACGCTGACGGAAATCTGACCATATCCGACGGCACTGTAGACATCACAAAGAGCTACGAAGGTATCGAGGGATCTATCGTGACAATAGACGGTGGCACCATATCAGTGGTAGCAAGCGATGACGGAATAAACTGCGCAGGCGGAAGCGACACTGGATCAACAGACAGAATGGGTGCTGACCAATTCTCGTCACAGGACGGTGTTGAACTTAACATCAACGGAGGAACTGTAACCATTGACGCTGACGGCGACGGACTTGACTCAAATGGCAACTTCACAATGGCAGGCGGTACAGTTTACGTTTGCGGACCTACTAACGGCGGCAACGGTGCACTTGACTACAACGGCACTGCAACTGTAACAGGGGGAACGCTCATCGCCTGTGGTGCAGTTGGAATGGAAGAAGGCTTCAGTGACACCTCCACACAATACAGTGTTCTGCACGATCTTGGTTCGACAGTTTCAGCAAACGAAAAACTGACTATCACTGACAGTGACGACAAGGAGATCTTAAGCTTTACCCCAATAAAGACTTGGCAGAGCGTTGTATTCACAAGCGCTGACCTGAAGGAAGGCGAAACCTACACCATTACGGCAGGGTCGCAGTCGGAATCCGTGACTATTGACGGCATTGTTACTTCTAATTCCACGGGAATGAGCTTTGGCAGAGGTCATGGCGGAGGACGTGGTTTCTGATATGAACGAAAAAAGGACGAACTTGGGGTTCGTCCTTTTTTTGTGTTGCCATAAGGCTGCGATTGTCAAGCGGACGACCAAAGGTCGCCCCTACATTTGTGTAATATAAATCGTAGAGACGAACAGTGTTCGCCAGTTTTTGCTCACCTTTGTTGTATACATACGCAAAAAAAGACCGCCTCATGATGAAGCGGTCTTTAGTAAGCAATTTAGTTTTGGCTGTGCAGATTATGCAAGCTCAGCAAAGTACTTGATTGTTCTTACCATCTGTGATGTGTAAGAGTTCTCGTTGTCGTACCAAGAAACTACCTGTACCTCATAGAGATCGTCAGCGATCTTAGATACCATTGTCTGAGTAGCATCGAAGAGTGAACCAAATCTCATGCCGATAACGTCAGAAGAAACGATTGGATCCTCGTTGTATCCAAATGACTCAGAAGATGCAGCCTTCATAGCAGCGTTGATGCCTTCAACTGTTACGTCAGCACCCTTTACAACTGCTGTAAGGATTGTTGTTGAACCAGTTGGAACTGGAACTCTCTGTGCAGAACCGATGAGCTTGCCGTTAAGCTCTGGGATTACAAGACCGATAGCCTTTGCAGCACCTGTTGAGTTAGGAACGATGTTTGCAGCACCAGCTCTTGCTCTTCTCAGGTCACCCTTTCTGTGAGGACCGTCGAGGATCATCTGGTCGCCTGTGTAAGCATGGATAGTGCTCATAATACCGCTCTGGATAGGAGCATACTTGTTAAGAGCATTAGCCATAGGAGCAAGACAGTTTGTTGTGCAAGATGCAGCTGAAATGATTGTATCGTCAGCTGTAAGTGTCTTCTCGTTTACTGAGTAAACGATAGTCTTGAGGTCGTTACCAGCAGGAGCTGAGATAACTACCTTCTTAGCACCAGCATCGAGGTGAGCCTGGCTCTTAGCCTTTGATGTATAGAAGCCTGTGCACTCGAGAACTACGTCTACACCAAGCTTGCCCCAAGGACAATCCTTAGCGTCCTTTTCTGCATAAATCTGAAGAGTCTTGCCGTCAACAGTGATAGTATTAGCCTCATCGTCTGCTGATACTGTGTGAAGGTTCTCACCGATCTTACCACAGTAACCGCCCTGAGCTGTATCATACTTAAGAAGATCAGCGAGCATTGAAGGCTTTGTCAGGTCGTTGATTGCAACTACCTCGTAGCCCTCTGCGCCAAACATCTGTCTGAATGCAAGACGTCCAATACGTCCAAAACCATTAATTGCGACTTTAACTGCCATAATTAATTTACCTCCTAAAAATTTTTCTGTATTTATTATACTACATTTTTCTATACATTGCAAGTGTTTTTACAAAAAACTTAGAACTTTTTTTCTTTAAGGCAATACCGCACAAAGATTGTGCGTCAGATGCGTAGTCAGATTTTTTCGTCAGGTCACATAAAAATTCCGCAGGCATACTGTCGTATGTCAAGGGATTTTTGTGTGATATGGCGGAAAATCTGCAAGCAGATGGCGTGCAAAGCCGTCAGGCGGGCTTTGTGCGGTGTTGCCTTAAAACTTCACCGTAAAGCTATCTGTGTCTTGATCCGTCAAAGCACTGCTAAATTCTTTAAAATATGATCAAATATTGATGATTTTTTATTGACTACCCCGACAGTTTAGGTTATAATATTTACATGAGATCTTTATGAAAGGCAGGCTAACAAAGTGGAACTGACATCTTCTGTGAAAGAGATATATGCTCAGTCTGAGGAAAACATTATCCTCACTGACGCTGAGCTTAATGTCATTTGGAAAAATCATGGCGATCTGCCTGATGTTATAGATATTTCTGCTTTATGCGATACTCCGGAAAACGCTTTCATTCTGCCTGTTGAAAAGACAGCTACCTTTGAATATAAGGGCAGGTTTGCAGACTCGGCGGCAATGCGGTTTGAACCACTGAGAGATAATGGCATTATAACGAATTATCTCATACACTATTACTCTTGCATGGACATAGAACGTCTTTCTGACAAGTCTGGATATTTACGCTTCAAATCGAATTTTCTCGGCAACATAAGAATGGAGCTTTCTAAAATGTTAGCGATGCTTGACAGCCAAAAGGAATCCTTCTCTTCAAAAGCCGGCACTGAATATGAGCATTTTGACCATGAGGCAAGGCTTCGTATACTGAAGACATTTTCCGCAACGGTGAACATGACAGAACTTGCAAAATATTTCAGTGGCAATTTCACAACTGAATATCAGAGCCTGTCAGACATATGCGGTGAGGTATGCGACGAAGAAGGCAATTTACTTGAGGAGGACGGCTGTATTTTCAGATACTCCATTGACCCGTGCATTTATTTTGAAACAAACAAAAGCCTTATTAAAAATGTGCTTGTAAATCTGCTTGTGAACGCATATATGTACAATGACAAGGAACAACGGCAGGTGGAGCTTATCCTAAAAACTGAGGACGACAGGATAATACTGTCAGTAAGTGATAACGGCAACGGCATGACAGACGATGTATGGCAGGCGGCTATCACGCCATTTGGCACATTCCAGAAATACAGTAGCAGCGAGGCGTTGGGGCTTGCACTGGCAAAATGCTTTTGCGACCATTTTGACGGTGAACTAAGTTATCGCAGCGAGATCGGCAAAGGCACTTGTGTGACCATGAGTTTCCCATGTGACAGCCGTGGTTTGCCGAAAGAGTTCCATGTGAGCAGAATGCCACCCATACCGAACCCATACGGCAGTACCTACTGCATAATGGCTAAAGGGCTTGACCCGCTGAAATAGGGTTTGGGCAATATACAGAGCAAGTGAATAGATGGGATACAAAAAAAGGCAGTGCCGATTTTCTCGGTACTGCCTTGATTATTTTATGGAAATTAGTCCTTGATGATAGACTTACCTGTCATTTCCTTTGGCTGCTCAAGACCCATGAGTTTGAGCATTGTTGGTGAAAGGTCAGCAAGCACGCCGCCCTCTCTGATAAGAACATTACCTGCGCCTGCAATAATAAGAGGTACAAGGTTTGTTGTGTGGGCTGTGAATGGAGAGCCGTCCTCTTCCATCATCTTATCTGCGTTGCCGTGGTCTGCTGTGATAAGTGCTATGCCGCCCTTTGCAAGAACTGCGTCAACCGTTTTGCCTACGCACTCGTCAACTGCTTCTACTGCTGCTACGGCTGCGTCGAACACGCCTGTGTGACCTACCATATCGCAGTTTGCATAGTTGAGGATAATTGCGTCATACTTGTCAGACTCTATTCTCTTGAGAACTTCGTCGCAAACAAGATATGCGCTCATTTCAGGCTGGAGGTCATAAGTTGCTACCTTTGGTGAATTGATGAGGGCTCTGTCCTCGTTTTCAAAAGGAGCTTCTACGCCACCGTTGAAGAAGAATGTAACGTGTGCATACTTCTCTGTTTCAGCGATTCTAAGCTGTGAAAGACCCTTCTTTGCGATATACTCGCCGAAAGTATTTTCAAGGCTTGCTGGCTTGAATGCAACGTCAACGTTTGGCATTGTTGCGTCATACTGTGTCATGCAGACATAGTAAAGTGGGAATCTGCCGTTTCTTCTCTCAAAGCCTGTGAAGTCGTCGTCAACGAGAGTTCTTGTGATCTCTCTTGCTCTGTCAGGACGGAAGTTGAAGAAGATAACGCTGTCGCTTGCGGATATCTTGCCGTTCTCATCGATAACTGTAGGAACAACGAACTCGTCTGTAACGTCAGCGGCATAGGAAGCCTTGATAGCGTCAACTGCGTTATCAGCCTTATTGCCCTCGCCGTATACCATTGCGTCATAAGCCTTGCCTACACGCTCCCAACGGTTATCTCTGTCCATTGCATAGTAACGTCCCATTACTGTTGCTATCTTGCCGACACCAATTTCCTTGAGCTTTCCTTCAAGCTCAGCTACGAAGTCAACTCCGCTTGTAGGAGGAACATCTCTGCCGTCCATGAAGCAATGAACGTATACCTTTGTAAGACCTGCTTTCTTAGCAAGTTCCAAAAGACCATAGAGGTGTGAATTATGTGAGTGAACGCCGCCGTTTGAAAGAAGTCCGAACAGGTGGAGTGCGCTGTCATTCTTCTTGCAGTTCTCAACGGCTGCTGTGAAAGCTTCATTTGAGAAGAATTCGCCGTCCTTGATAGACTTTGTAATTCTTGTAAGTTCCTGATAAACTATTCTTCCTGCACCGATATTTGTATGGCCTACCTCTGAGTTACCCATCTGTCCCTCAGGAAGTCCAACGTCCATGCCGCTTGCACCGATAAGAGTGTGTGGATAGTTGGCAAGAAGTCTGTCGATATTAGGTGTTTTGGCAGCTCTGATAGCGTTGCCGTAATCCTTGTGATTATAGCCGAAGCCGTCCATAATGATAAGTGCTATGGGTTTCTTTGACATATTTCTTAGTCCTTTCAACATCATTTATATTCGTATTATCCCCAATAACCGCCATTTTCAAGGAAGCTCAGGACATATTCCTTAAATTCCTTGGCTGTATCGTCGCTTGTGTAATAGGTCTTTGCGCCGATACGGACATAGTTGCTCTCTCCTGCTTCATAGTAGATAGCTGGACCTTCTGAACATTTTATATCCAGCCAATCGCCGCCAACAACGTACTCCTTTGAATCCGGCTCTTTTTCTTCTGCGTTTTCCATGACTTTCGTGCGGAACTCTGTTATCTTGTCGAGCAGCTCGCTGTCTGTAAACTCAACGCCGTAAAGAAGCTTACTAGAGTCCATTTTGATAGTTACATTTTCAAGCTGAGCCTCAGATGTTGTCTGAGAGCTTTCTGCCGCCGGTGCGCTGCTTTCGTCAACGCTTCCGCAAGCTGCAAATGACATACACATGGATAATACTAATGCTGCAAATATTATTTTTTTCACAGTTGCGTCCCCCTGTTCAAAAAAAAGCAGAGGACAGCCGCAGCCGTCCCCTGCGGAACTTTTTATTTGTTTGTTCTTGTGACGAATGATATTTTACCCCTAGATATCCGTCTGTTAATTAGCCCTCAACAGCAGCCTGAACGATAGTGTTGAAGTCAGCAGCCTTCAGTGAAGCGCCGCCGATAAGACCGCCGTCTACGTTCTCCTTAGAAAGAAGCTCTGCACAGTTCTTAGCGTTCATTGAGCCGCCGTACTGAATTGTAACTGCCTCTGCTGTAGCCTCGTCATAGATCTTAGCAAGTGTTGCTCTGATGAATGCGCAAACTTCCTCTGCCTGATCTGCTGTAGCTGTCTTGCCTGTGCCGATAGCCCAAACTGGCTCGTAAGCGATAACGGACTTCTTAACGTCCTCTGCTGATACACCGAAGAAATCAAGCTTTACCTGTCTTGCGATAACTTCCTCTGTGATGTTGCACTCACGCTCCCAGAGTAGCTCGCCAACGCAAACGATAGGCTTAAGACCAGCTGCAAGAGCTGCCTTTGTTCTCTTGTTTACTGTTTCGTCTGTTTCACCGAAATACTGTCTTCTCTCAGAGTGACCGATAACAACGTACTCAACGCCAAGCTCAACGAGCATATCTGCTGAGATCTCGCCTGTGAAAGCGCCGCTCTTCTCAAAGTGAACGTTCTCTGCACCGATCTTTACGTTTGAACCTGCTGTTGCGTTGATAGCAGTTTCAAGGTTTGTGAAAGGAACGCAAGCGATAACTTCAACCTTGCCCTCAGCGTTTGCAACAAGTGGCTTGATAGCTTCGAGAAGCTCCTTAGCCTCAGGTCTTGTCTTGTTCATTTTCCAGTTTCCTGCAATAATTGCTTTTCTTACAGCTTTTTTCATGATAAAAAACTCCTTTATTTTTTATAGGGAACAGAAAAACTGCTCCTACTAGTTTTCCAAGTCTATTATACAACATTCCCTCGTATTTGTCAACTAATTAACAAAGGCTTGGACTTATTTTATCTGTTTATTACAGCTTGTCTATAAGCATAACGACACCGAAAACGCCAAGCAGGACACCGATAGCAATAGCCGCATAGCCGAAAGGAGTTTTCTCCTCTTTTTCCTCGGCTTCCTTTTCCTCCTCAGTGACTTCTACCTTTGATTTTTCATCGTCAAGGTAAAATTCCTGTGGGTTTTCTGGGTTATACTTTATGTCTATCATATCGCCCTTTTCATAGCCGTTGTCTGTGACTATTTGTGTATACTTCTCGCCGTCAATGGTATAGCCGATTTTCCACTCGGTAAAAACTCTATCCTCACCGCCGTTAAAGTCAGGCATTGTGGTCTTGATCTTCTGCAAGGCTTTTGCCTGAGTTGGTTCGTAGTGATCCTCCTCAGGGATATTATATTCCTGCTCAGGGAAAAAGCGATAGCCCTGCAAGGCTTTTATACCGAAATAGATAAGTCCCACGCCTGTGAGCAGAAGAATTATTCCGCCTATCCCCTGCCAGCCTAATCCGCTTTTTGCAAGTAGTGTTATTTCATTCATTTTTACTACCTCGATTTCTGCATAAAAAAGGGACAGGCAAAACCTGCCTGCCCCTAGCTTATAGCTTAGTAAGATATATTACTTGTCAGCAATTACGTCGATACCTGGGAGTACCTTGCCCTCGAGGTATTCAAGTGAAGCTCCGCCGCCTGTTGAGATGTGTGACATCTTATCAGCAAAGCCAAGCTGGATAACTGCTGCTGCTGAGTCGCCGCCGCCGATGATAGTTGTAGCGTCTGTTTCAGCAAGTGCCTTTGCAACTGCGATAGTACCCTTTGCAAGTGTTGGGTTCTCGAACACGCCCATAGGACCGTTCCAAACAACTGTCTTTGCAGACTTAACAGCCTCACCGAAGAGAGCCTGTGTCTTTGTGCCGATATCAAGGCCTTCCTTGTCAGCTGGGATCTTGTCAGAATCAACAACTTCTACGTCGATAGGAGCGTCGATTGGATCAGGGAAACCTGCTGCAACTGTTGTGTCGATAGGGAGAAGAAGCTTCTTGCCGAGCTTTTCAGCCTTTGCCATCATTTCCTTGCAGTAGTCGATCTTTGTATCGTCAACGAGGGAAAGACCAACTTCCTTGCCCTGTGCCTTAAGGAATGTATATGCCATACCGCCGCCGATGATAAGTGTATCGCACTTCTCGAGGAGGTTTGAGATAACGTTGAGCTTATCTGCTACCTTTGCGCCGCCGAGGATAGCAACGAATGGTCTAACAGGTGTTTCAACTGCATTTCCGAGATAGTTGATCTCTTTCTGCATGAGGTAACCAACTGCTGTTTCCTTAACGAACTTTGTAACGCCAGCTGTAGAAGCATGAGCTCTGTGAGCTGAACCGAAAGCGTCCATTACAAATACTTCGTCGTCAACGAGGTCAGCAAGTTCCTTAGCGAAAGCTTCGCCGTTCTTTGTTTCCTCTGCGCCTCTGAATCTTGTGTTCTCAAGAACAACGATATCACCGTCAGCCATTTCAGCAACTGCCTTCTTAGCGTTGTCGCCAACTACTGTATCGTCAGCAGCGAATGTTACCTTTGTTTCAGGAAGAAGCTCTGCAAGTCTTGCAGCAGCAGGAGCAAGTGAGAACTTAGCCTCTGGGCCGTTCTTTGGCTTGCCAAGATGTGAACACAGAACTACCTTGCCGCCGTCAGCTACCAGCTTCTTGATAGTTGGGAGAGCAGCTGTTATTCTGTTATCGTTTGTAATAACGCCGTCCTTAAGAGGAACGTTAAAGTCAACTCTTACGAGTACCTTTTTGCCCTTTACATTAATGTCATCAACAGTAACTTTGTTTAAACCTGCCATTTTAAAGACACCTCTCAATTTAATTTTTTTATTCACGTTGTTAAAAATCTAACAACCTTACCTTTATTATATAACATACCGTCATAAAAATCAAGTATTTTTTTATAATTTTTACCCTGATTTTATAACTTTAGGCTTTTAAAGTGCGTCCACCTTTATCTCTCCGTTGTCAGCGGATATTGCCACGGCGGACACTGCTCCCTCGCCCTTGTCTATAAGCAGTTCGGCTATCTTATCCTCCACCTCGTTTCTTATGACACGGCGGATATCTCTTGCACCAAGCTTCTGACCGTATGCCTTATGTGCAATAGTTTTCAGAGCTTTATCTGTATATCTCAGGCTGATATGTTTCTCCTCCAGCGGTGATTTCATCTCGTCCAGCATAAGGCCTGCTATGCCAGCGAAATTCTCCTCTGTGAGCGGATTGAACACAACTATCTCGTCAATTCTTCCAAGGAACTCGGGACGCAGGAACTCTCTCAGTGCTTTCATTGCTTTATCCTTGGCGATATCACTGTCGGTCTTATTGAAGCCCACACCTGTATCTCTATCAGTCGAACCTGCGTTTGATGTCATGACGATAACGGTATTTTCAAAGGAAACGCTTCTGCCCTGTGAATCGTTGATACGTCCCTCGTCAAGTATCTGAAGAAGTATGTTCATAACGTCAGGGTGAGCCTTTTCTATCTCGTCAAAAAGCACCACTGAATATGGTCTGCGGCGGACTTTTTCGGTAAGCTGACCTGCTTCATCAAAGCCTACATATCCCGGAGGTGAGCCGATAAGCTTTGATACTGAGTGCTTCTCCATATACTCGGTCATGTCAACCCTGATAAGCGGCTCGGTGGCGTCAAAAAGCTCTTCTCCAAGGACTTTCACAAGCTCTGTTTTTCCAACGCCTGTTGGGCCGACGAAAATAAACGAAGCCGGTCTGCGACGTTTTGAAAGCTGAACCCTTGTACGCTTTATTGCCTTTGCGACCTTATCAACGGCTTCGTCCTGGCCGATAACACGCTTTGAAAGGGCTTCTTTAAGGTGCTTTATCTTGTCATACTCTGTCTGAGCTATTTTATTGGCAGGGATACCTGTCCAAAGCTCTATTACCTTTGAGATGTCTTCCTCTGTGACCTGAACGTTTTTAAGAGTTTCTTCCACCTCTTTGAGTCTGTTCTGGATCCTGAGTATCTCGCCCTTTTCCTTTGCGATTATCTCATAGTCAGGGTCTGACTTCTGCTCGTAATCCTCAACGAGCTTTTCATGCTTTTTAAGCTCCTCGTTAAGTGCGTCGAACTCCTCTATTTCAGGTGTTCTTATACTTGTGCAGGCGCAGGCTTCGTCAAGAAGATCTATCGCCTTGTCAGGGAGAAATCTGTCGTTGATATATCTTTCAGAAAGCACTGCACACTCTCTGAGCATATCGTCTGATATCTTTACTCTATGGAAATTCTCGTAATACTGCTTTATGCCTTTGAGGACTGTGATTGTGTCCTCAACTGTCGGCTCGGAAACTGTTACAGGCTGGAAACGTCTTTCAAGTGCGGAATCCTTTTCGATATACTTTCTGTACTCCTTGAAAGTCGTTGCGCCTATTACCTGTATCTCGCCTCTTGAAAGGGACGGTTTCAGGATATTAGCTGCGTTCATCGTTCCCTCATTGTCGCCTGTGCCAACAAGGGTATGCACCTCGTCTATAAAGAGGATAACATTACCCTGCTCTTTGACCTCTTCCACAAGACCTTTGCAACGGCTCTCGAACTGTCCTCTGAACTGAGTGCCTGCAACAAGTGCGGTAAGGTCGAGGAGGTAAAGCTCCTTATCCTTGATATGGAACGGCACATCTCCGGCAACTATCCTCTGTGCGATACCCTCGGCAATGGCTGTTTTACCAACGCCAGGTTCGCCTATAAGGCATGGGTTGTTCTTCTGACGTCTTGACAGGATATGGATAACTCTTGATATCTCCTTATCTCTGCCCACAACGTTATCAAGCTTGCCCTCTCTTGCTTTCTGAGTAAGATTTGTGCAATAGTTGTTGAGAAATTTAAGCTTTTTCTTTTTATCCTTTGGCTTGTTCTCTCCGCCCTCATCGGTGGCTTTAGGCATACCTCCTGCGAGGTTGCTGAAAAGATTGGCTGCGTCACCGCCGAAAAGATTGCTCAGGAAGTTCGTTCCGCCCGGCTCAAAATCGTCCCCGTCGGAAGCCTCCATAAGCTGATTTGACATTGCTTCAAGGTCATCGTCTGAGATGCCCATTGCCTTCATATAATCGTCCACCTGCGAAATGCCAAGCTCCTTAGCACAAACAAGGCAAAGTCCCTCGTTCTTCTTGTGCTGAGGGTCCTTGGCGTTCATCTGTGAGATGAACACCACAGCAGGACGCTTTTTACATCTTGAACACATTAACATTTTTATTTGCTCCTTTCCTTACTGATACACCTTACGGTAATCATTTATACAGAATATCAAAGAAGTAACTGAACAGATAGGTATTTTCAAAAACAGCGCTGTTGAACTTGGGAAGCTTGTTCTCGGTAGCATTTATCACAGTGCAGACCATAAAGGCTATCAACACCAGATACAGACCACCTTTGCAAAGACCAAGCGCCATGCCTGCAAAACGGTTTGCCGCTGTCAGACCTGCCATTCGGGTAAAAACTCCCGACAGACGCAGGATAAGCCTTATGACTATCTCCATAAGCACATACACCGTCATGAACACGCAAAGCCTTATAAAAGTCAGGGCGATCGGTCGGAAAATGTTCTTTTCCAGATACTCAGCACCAGTTCTGCCACCCTCAGAGAGAGCCTTGACGGCTTCGTCTATCTGCTCAGCAGTAAACTTCACCGCCTTAGACAGACTTTTTCCAAGCTTATTGCCCTCCAGCTTTTCGCTGAGTTTTTGGGGCATAACGCTGTGGATATACTCTGAAAGCTCCTCGCCCTTTTGCTGAGCGGTATCAAGGTCTGTTCCCTTTGAAACAAGCAGCTTTTCGGTATTCTCCACAAGAGTGCCTGCCCCTGACAGGACGTTTTTTATCTCCTCATCTGAAAGGTCGATATCAACGCCCTCGTTTTTCAGTTCATTGCTCACAAGCTTTGAAAGATCCGTCTGTTCAGCAGCGTTTTCAAGGCTCGTTATAAGCTGCGTTTTGAAATATTTGTTATATACATTTTCAGCCGACATATTGGCTATAAGAAAAGCCACAAGAACGGCTGCCACTGTTCCGAGCATTGTGATGACATATCTCACAAAGCCCTTACAGTATCCTGTCAGAGCGGTCACGATAAGGATCATTATAACTGCTCCGTCAAAAAAATATGCCATATTTCCCTGCCTTTCGTCAGGTCTCGAAAGCTATTTTGTTTATCTCATGCAGACCTAGGAAATAAACGCTGTCGTTGAGGTAAACAAAGTCAAGATACTCAGAGGACACTGCCGCTGTTGCAAGTAGATTTCCTGCACTGTCATAGGCTTCTATATTATCCTCGCCGAGAAGGATCACCTTTTTGTTCTCTGCGACCATTTTCTTAGGCTTGCCGCTTTGAGTATAAACAACGCTATCAGGCTTATCTCCGTCAGAGTCCGAACGGAACACCGCAAGAGTTCCTGTTTTACGCTGTATGCCATCGAATGCAACTGCGGCAGTGGTATCTGTCAGGGCATAGTCTGAAAGTTCCTCAGGATATTCATACTGCATAAGTATTTTACCATTGCTGTCAAGCTTGTAGAAGCAGGTATCGCCCACTACCCAATAGTCGCCGTTATCGTTTCGCTGAACGGCAACTGCGAGAGTTTCAAGCTGTTCGCTCTTCATCTTCTCCTCAGTGCTGTCAAAGGTCACATGATAGACGACCGAGCGTAACGCTCCGCCACTGCTGGAAAATGTTGAGATACAACAGCCGCTTCCGTCCTTATCAAAGCTTATATCAAGTATTCTTCGTGAGCTTGACCACTGATATATCTCTGCTCCCGAGGAGTCATAAACTGTCAGCACTGCGGCATATTTCTCAGTCTGGGTGACCACTGCAACTGTGCTGTCAGGGGCTATCTCCGCCAAAAGTATAGACTGGTCTATATCCTTTGAGAGCAGCTCGCCCTTTTTATTCAGCACTCTGAAAGAATTTCCACCGTTATCATAAACAAGCACACGCTTGCCAGATGTTCTTACAACAGGGTTTGCAAAGTTGTGAGAATTATCCGATATCTTATTGCCAGACTCGTCATAAAAAGCAATGTTCCTGTCGTCAACTCTCACTATACCGTCGGAAAGCTGTTTTATAACGTTAACGGAGCTTTCATCAAAGGTCAGCGGGAAATTTCCACTTTGCTTTTTGCCGTCGTTTACTATAGTGGCATGAGGTCTGTCCAAAATGCCCTCAAGCTTCGGCACCCACACTCCTCTTGAAGCGTAAACGCCAACTCCGAAAGCGACCACCACTGCTATGGCGGCTATCTTTTTATAGAGCTTTTTGTTTTTCTCTTTCTTTCTTGCCGCTCTTATATCGGTGACGTTGGATATCTCCTCGTCAGACCTCTCTGCTTTCTCGGCTTTTTTCTCTTTTCTGCTTTTATGCTCGGATTTTTCCTCTTTGCTTTCTGAAACCTGCTCTTTATTTTCACCGCCTGATACTGTTATCTTGCTTTCATCAGCTTTTTCAGGCTTTTCCACCTCGGCTTTATCCTCGGTGTTCGTCAGCTCTATTCTGCTTCGTGACTCCTCGGCTTCTTCCGCTTCTTTTCGGAGCTGTTCTTCCTGCTCACGTTCCGCCGCTTTCTGAGCCGCCTTTTTCTGGCGCTTTATCTCTCTGAAAGTAACGTTCGGCATAGGCTCTTCTGCACCGTGAAACTCGTCACGCTGAACAAAATCCGTCTGCTTGGTTATTCTTATTGTTTTTTCTTCTTTGGTAGGCGGATTTTTCTTTCTCCGCCTGCTCTTTGATCTTTTATCATTCACCTTGTTCAGATCCTTTATCTTTATCATAATACACTTCGTTAAGATACAATCCCTGCGGCGGAACGGTCTTTCCGCCTCTTGTTCTGTCCTTTGACGCAAGTATATCGGGTATTTGAGTTTCTCCTATCTTGCCCTCATTTATAAAAATAAGCGTGCCTACCATTATCCTTACCATATTGTACAGAAAGCCGTCTCCCGAAACTGTGAATATCACAAGCTCGCCCTCACGTCTTACATGGAAAGAGAATATAGTCCTAACTGTATTCTCCTTTGTGCAATCGGTGGAACACATGGCTTTGAAATCGTGCGTTCCCACAAAATCCTGTGCCGCTTTATCAAGCTTTTTTTCGTCTATTGGAAACCAGCTGCGGTAGGCTGTATCTTTATAAAAGGGATTTTTTATCTCGCTGTTATGTATAATATACTCATACTCCTTGCCGCTGCACATATATCTTGCGTGAAAATCAAGGGGGACTTTTTCGCACTCCAGCACTGAGATATCGTCCGGCAGCTTTGAATTAAGTCCGAAAACTATCCCACGGCAGGTTATTGTGGACTCTATAAGAAAGCTTGCACAAAATCTTCTTGCGTGTACTCCTGCGTCTGTTCGTGAACAGCCGTTCACTGTGACTGTCTGTCCCGTCAGCGAGAGGATAGCTTCTTCAAGCACCTGCTGGACGGCAAGGGCGTTGTTCTGCCTTTGCCACCCATGATAGGCTGTGCCGTTATAGGCAAGTATTATCCTGAAATTTGTCATGAGTATATCCCGTTTCTTTAGTCGAGTGTTATGGAATCTATATTGTCAAGTCTTACTATCATGGTGCTGTCGCTTTTCTTTTCGTGAACGATAAGCTTTACCCACTCGTCGTCTGCGTCAAGAATAGTACAGCTATGACCATAAATCCCGTCGCCGTCAATGGTACATTCTCTGCCGATAAGGTCTTTTATAATGCCTGACATTTTACTTCCCCCATTTACATTTCTCTCAAGTTTCTTGACTTTTCTTTCCAAAGCATCAAGTCTGTCGTCCTGATCCATATCTTTAAAAACACTGCTCATAATACCCCTCCTATATGACTATATTTATGACGATAACGCCTGCAAGGAACAGCACGCAGAATATAGAGCCATAGAGATCGACTATGCTCATATGGAGCTGTTTCATTCTTGTTCTGCCCTCTCCGCCGTGATAACAACGGCACTCCATTGCGAGAGCAAGCTCCTCAGCGTGTCTGAACGATGCCACAAAAAGCGGTATCAGCACTGGGATAAGGGCTTTGGCTTTCTGAATGAGCGAGCCTGTTTCCATATCCGCTCCTCTTGCTTTCTGTGCCGACATTATCTTGTCTGTTTCCTCGATAAGGGTAGGGATAAATCTCAGGGCAATAGTCATCATCATTGCAAGCTCATGGACAGGCACTTTTATCTTTTTCAGAGGTGAAAGCAATCTTTCGATAGCGTCTGTCAGGTCGATAGGCGAGGTGGTGTAGGTAAGAAGCGAAGTACCCACGATAAGGCAGATTATCCTTATCATCATGAACACTGCCGTGTCAACGCCTTCATCGGTTATCTTGAGAAATTTCCACTCAAAATAGGCTTTGCCCGTTCTGATAAAAAGCAGATTGAGTATCGCCGTGAATATTATTATCGGCACGATAGGCTTCAAGCTTTTTATCATGAGTTTACCGGGTATTTTCGATATGATAAAAGTGAGAATAGTAAAAGCTATGCCCACAAGAAGTCCCCACACGCTGTTTGCGGCGAAAAGCATTACTATGAAAACCGCCGTCATTATTATCTTTATTCGTGCGTCCATTCGGTGAATGACAGAATTTCCGGGAAAATACTGTCCTATAGTAATATCCTTTATCAAGGTATATTCCTCCAATTTTCTATCTCAACTTACACAGTCCTGCTCTCTGCTCATATGGGTCAAAGGCAGTCCGCTGCTTACTTATTCTTTTTCTGCTCCAGCATTTCAAGGATGACCTTTTTCGCATAGCCAACTGTATACACATCGTCCTTAATATCTATGCCCATGGCTTTGAGCCTGTTTATAACTCTTGTTATCTGCGGCACTGCAAGTCCCATTGACACAAGCTCCTCAGAGCGGTGGAATACCTTTATTGTATCGTCATAGCAGAAAAGCTTCGATTCGTTCATGACGAGTATCTTTGAAACGTTCTTTGCGATATCTTCCATAGAGTGTGATACCAGCAAAACAGTATTTTTCATCTGCTCATGATACTCTCTTATAAGACCAAGTATCTGCTCTCTGCCCTTTGGGTCAAGACCCGAAGCAGGTTCGTCAAGGATAAGCACCTTTGGATTCATTGCCATAACGCCTGCTATAGCCACACGCCTTTTCTGTCCGCCCGAAAGCTCGAAAGGCGATTTGTCAAGTATCTCAGGGCTTAGCCCTACCATTCTTGCGGCTTCTTTGACATACTTGTCTATTTGATCTTCCTTAATACCCATATTCTTAGGTCCAAATGCGATATCCTTATAGCAAGTTTCCTCAAAAAGCTGATACTCAGGATACTGAAACACAAGACCCACCTTAAATCTTATAGGACGAAGCCTTGATTTATCGTCCCACAGCCTTTCTCCGTCTATATAGACGCTTCCGCTCGTGGGCTTCAAAAGACCGTTGAAATGCTGGATAAGGGTAGATTTGCCTGAGCCTGTATGTCCTATTATACCCACCATTTCGCCGTCATTTATCTCTATATTAACACTGTCTACGGCTGTTTTGCGAAAGGGCGTACCCTCGCCGTAAACATAAGTCAAGTTTTCCGTTTTAATTACTGCCATTGTTACTCCCTATCACTTAAGCATTTCATAAAGCTTCTGAACGCACTCATCCTCGTGGATTATCTCGGTGGAGATGTCATAGCCTGCCCTTTTAAGCTCCCAGCAAAGCTCTGTCACCTGCGGCACGTCAAGTCCCAGATTTTTCATGGTTTCCACATTTGAGAATATCTTCTTCGGAACGTTATCCATTATGACCTCGCCACCGTCTATTACAACAACACGCTGTGCCTGTGCAGCTTCCTCCATATAATGGGTGATAAGCACGATAGTAACGCCCTGCTCGTTGAGCATTTTGACAGTTTTCATTACCTCGTCCCTGCCGTGAGGATCGAGCATGGCGGTAGGCTCGTCAAGAAGTATACAATCAGGCTTCATTGCGATTATGCCTGCGATAGCAACACGCTGTTTTTGTCCGCCTGAAAGCTTATGGGGTGCATGAAGTCTGTATTCATACATACCGACGGTTTTAAGAGCCTCGTCAACACGTCTGCGTATCTCATTCGGCTCGACGCCCATATTTTCAAGGGCGAAAGCCACGTCCTCCTCCACGATAGTTGCAACTATCTGGTTATCAGGGTTTTGGAATACCATGCCCACCTTTTCTCTTATAGGCAAGAGGTTATTTTCGTCCAAAGTGTCCATGCCGTTCACATAGACAGCCCCCGACTCAGGAAGATTTATAGCGTTTATGCACTTTGCAAGTGTAGATTTGCCTGAGCCGTTATGACCAAGCACTGCCACAAACTCGCCTTTTTCTATGTTCAGATTTATGCCTTTAAGCACCTCCGTTTTAACAGGTGGCTCTTCAAGGTCGTTCACATAGGAAAAGTGCAGATTCTTTATTTCAATAAAACTGCTCATTTTACTTTCCTTACCAAATTTAGTTTATTCCTTATCTCCAGGCTGTTCCTTCTGTTCAGCCTTTCTTTCCTTATGCTTTTCGTAAACATTTTCGGCTTTGTCTATTCCTTTATCAAGGAGCTTTTCAGCCTTGTTCTTTACCTTTTTGCCCGTTTCGCTCTCGGCGAACTCGTGGGCTTTTTCCTTTCCCTTTTCAAACAGCTCTTCTGCTTTGCTCTTTATCTTCTGCCCATTTTCACTTTCAGCGGCTTCATGGGCTTTTTCCTTACCCTTTTCAAGCATATTTCCTGCCTTGTGTTTAAGTTCATCAAAATCAAAAGACATAACCTTTCCTCCTGTCTGAAATTTCGGTTTATACCTTATTATAATATATGGGTATGCGAACGCTGTTCGCCCCTACATATTGCCCATAAGCTTTTCAATATCTTTTACTGTTGGCGGATAAAGTGCGATAGGAAATTTTTCCACCGCCGCACCTGCCACAGCACAGGCTGTTTTCACCAATTTATCGTCATCAAGGCCTTTATAAAGCCCATATACAGCGCCTGCCTTAAAGCTGTCCCCTGCGCCAAGTGTTGACACTACGTCTACTTTAAATGCAGGGCACATCTTTGGCACAGCACCCTTTCTGCCATACATCGCACCCTTTTCACCAAGGGTAAATATCACAAGCCCGTCTGTATTATCTGTATAAAGCCTGAAAAGCTCATCATAGCTTTTATCTGGATAATATTCATCAAGGTGCTGATGAGATATGCAATTTACTGCACAATGCTTATGTATATAGCTGTCATAGGCACAATCTATGGTGACGTATTTCTTGCCATATTTTACGCAATACTCAGCTATCTTATCACCAAAATAAGGGTCAGCCGCAACGCAGGCTGAATTTTTCACTGACTCCTCCGAAGGCTGTTCATAAAAAGGCTCCGGACGTGAATAAAGCTTATCCCACTCGCCAAAACAGGTGCGTGTATTTTTATCTATGATAACATAGTCGGTCACGCCCTCGAAACCCTCTGTTACAAGCTCCGAAAGGTCAGCAGTCTTGTCTGCAAAATAATTCTTTATAAGCTTTTCATTGCCGCTTCCAAGGTGAGTACCGCCAAGTTTTACAGGCACATTCAGACTGCAAAGAACAGCCGCCGCTGTTCCGGTCTCACCACCGACAAGGTGATACTTTTCCTTTATCTCTGCCGTTCCGTCTGCCTTTGGAAAATCACCGTCCAGAAGAAACGAACAGGTGGAGATCATTTGGCCGTACATATAAACATAATTCTCAGTATATTTCATGCGAACACCATTCCTTACTATAGCAAAGCTATTTCTGCCAAATTGCCGTTGAACCGCATGGAAGCACACCGCCTGTTGCCTCCACAGGCAATCCTATCTCATCAGCCGTGACGTTTCCGCCAAACCTCGTTCCGAGGACATCTCTCAGGATATATGCCATAACTGAGGGTGAAAGTCCTGTGGTATAGCTGTTGAGCAGGAAGAAAAGCGGCTCGTCGCTCAAAACGCCTGAGCAGGTCTTTACAAGGTCATAGATACAATCTTCAAGCTTCCATATCTCTCCGCCAGGTCCTCTGCCATAGGACGGAGGATCCATAACGATAGCGTCATAGGTCTTGCCACGGCGTATCTCACGCTGAACGAACTTTTCGCAATCGTCAACAAGCCAGCGAATAGGCTTATCGGAAAGCCCTGACACAGTGGCGTTCTCTCTTGCCCACTGCACCATGCCCTTTGATGCGTCAACGTGTGAAACGCTTGCACCTGCTTCGGCACAGGCAAGGGTAGCTCCGCCTGTGTATGCAAAGAGGTTTAACACCTTTATCTCTCTGTCTGCGTTTCTTATTTTATCAGCCATGAAGTCCCAGTTCACAGCCTGTTCAGGGAAAAGGCCTGTGTGCTTGAAACCTGTGGGTCTGATAATGAATTTCAAATTCTTATAGCCTATGTTCCAGCTTTCAGGCAGGCGCTTTCTGTATTCCCATTCGCCGCCTCCCTTTGAGGAACGGTGATAGATGCCGTCTGCCTTTGTCCAAAGGTCAGAACGCTTCGGTGACTTCCAGATTATCTGAGGATCAGGTCTTACAAGCACCTTTCCGCCCCAGCTTTCAAGCTTATCTCCGCTTGAAGTATCTATTATCTTATAGTCTTTCCAGTTTTCTGCAATTCTCATATTTTTTATCCTTATATAAAATTTACTTTTTCCACGGCCTTTTCTTTTCCGTCCAGCCCTTTGCCTGCCAATATGCACTGTCAGCAGGATTCCAGCCCTTTTTGTTTGCAAAGTGGAAAATAGTGAAATACATTCTGCCCTTAGCACTGACCTTTGGCTCAAAGCTGTCGCTTTTAAGCTTTGCGGCAATGCGATCGGTCTTTTTCCTTATCTTTGCAAGCATTTTGTCTGAAACCTTGCTCCAGCTCGTTGCGTGTATGCCGAAGCCTATCTTATATATCTTCGGAATGCCCCAGAATGACAAGCTATCCGCCATATCTTTGTTAGTGCTTTTCATACCTGCACCTGCGGCGGTCGATATTACAACGGCACGCTTTGAGAACATTTTCTCCTCTGGGCGGTGGACTATCCAGCGCCAGCCGTAATGGTCGAGCCATGCTTTCATCGAGCCTGTGCAGTGGTAGACATACACAGGGGAAGTAAGTATCAGCACGTCTGCTTCGTCCACCGCTTTGGTGATAGGGTCGAGCTTCTCAAAGTGAGGACACTTTTCTTCGCCTTTCATAAAGCAATTGGTACAGCCACAGCAGAACTCGCCGAAATCTCTCGGCAGGAAAAACTCTGTAACCTCGCCGCCAAGTTTATCGGCTAGCATTCTGCCTATATGATATGTAGAGCCTTTATGGTTTTGACCATTTATCAAAGCTATTTTCAAAATATCACCTTACATTTTTTCGATAAGCTCCGCTATCTTGTGTGCATATTCTGTGATTATGCCTGTTCTCTTGCCCTCTATCATAACACGAACGAGAGGCTCTGTGCCTGACTCACGGACAAGTATCCTGCCCTCGTCGCCAAGCTTTTCGGAATACATCTTTATAGCGTCTGTTATCTCAGGGACTTTATCCCACATACCCTTTTTATCTGCTGTTATCTTAACGTTCACAAGCACCTGTGGGTAGCACTCCATGCAGGAAGCAAGCTCGCTTGCCTTTTCGCCTGTGCATTTGAGGACTGTCAGAAGCTTTGTACCTGTCAGCTCACCGTCGCCTGTGTTTGCATAGTCAAGAAGGATTATATGACCTGACTGCTCACCGCCTATATTATAACCGCCCTTGAGCATTTCTTCAAGAACGTATCTGTCGCCAACCTTTGTGGTAGCGGCAACGATGCCGTTTGCCTTTGCATACTTGAAGAAGCCGAGGTTTGTCATAACTGTAACAACGCAGGTGTTGTTTTTGAGAATACCCATGTTCTTCATATATTTTGAGAAGATAGCAAGTATCTTATCACCGTCGATAAGCTCGCCCTTTTCGTCAACTGCAAGACATCTGTCAGCATCGCCGTCAAAGGCAAGACCGATATCGCAATGATTATCAACAACTGCCTTTTGCAGACCCTCGATATGTGTTGAGCCGCAGTCCTTATTTATATTCGTTCCGTCAGGCTTATCGTTGAGCATTATGCACTTTGCACCAAGTCCCTCGAAAATTCTCTGTGCGCACACGGAAGCTGAGCCATTTGCACAGTCAAGCGCCACACGGATACCGTTGAAATCGGTCTGAACTGTTTTCATAACGTAGCGGATATAATCCCAAGCTGCGTCCTTTTCGTAATAAACGTGACCTATATCACAGCCGTCCTTAAGCTCTATCTTTTCAGGTGTGTCAAGGATAAGAGCCTCTATCTCGTTTTCTATCTCGTCAGAAAGCTTGAATCCTGTGCCAGAGAAAAGCTTTATGCCGTTAAACTCAACAGAATTGTGTGAAGCGGATATCATAACGCCAGCGTCTGCGTTGTATTTCTTTACAAGCATTGCAACGGCAGGGGTAGGAACAACACCGAGAATGTGAGCATCTGCACCAACTGAGCAGATACCAGCGACCAGCGCGGACTCCAGAATGTCGCCTGAGATACGGGCATCCTTGCCTATGATTATCTTAGCCTTGTGGTTTGTTTCCTTCGTGAGTACCATTGCGGCAGCTCTGCCTATCTGCATAGCAAGCTCGCAGGTAAGCTCGGTGATAGCTACTCCTCTTGCGCCGTCAGTTCCAAATAATCTTCCCATAATAATTAGCTCCTTTTCGAGGTCATACCTCTATATTATTTTTTATTTATGTAAACTCTATATTAACACACATATTAAATTGATCCGATAATAAAATTTTTCCAAAGATAGAAAGTGCAGTGGCGGGCGAACACTGTTCGCCCCTACAGAACAAGAAATCAATCGCCGCTAGGCGATACCATAATTCCTCATTCCTCACTAAATCACAGATGCGTTTGTCCGTCTTTGAGAAAACCCAAGTGATCGTAAGCAAGCTGTGTCGCCACACGTCCCCTTGGGGTCTTGGAGAGGAAGCCAAGCTGCATAAGATACGGCTCGCAAACGTCCTCAATGGTGACAGACTCCTCGCCGATAGCCGCCGCAAGGGTTTCAAGTCCCACTGGGCCACCGTCATAGCCTTTTATTATCATTGTCAGCAGACGTTTGTCGAGAGAGTCAAGTCCCAGTTTGTCAACGTCCATTCTGTTGAGGGCTATCTTTGCAATGTCTGCGGTTATCCTGCCGTTGCCCATGACTTCGGCAAAATCACGCACACGCCTTAAAAAGCGGTTTGCTATTCTCGGCGTTCCTCTTGAACGCTTCGCTATCTCCTCTGCACCGTCATCATCACAAGCCACGCCAAGCAAAACTGCGGAACGCTTTACGATATCGGAAAGCTGTTCTGTATTGTAAAGCTCCAAACGCTGGATAACGCCAAAACGATCTCTCAGCGGTGCAGAAAGCGAGCCTGCTCTTGTGGTAGCGCCTATAAGAGTGAACTTGTTAAGCTCGATTCTTATAGACCTTGCTGCAGGACCTTTGCCCATGATTATATCCAAGGCATAATCTTCAAGGGCAGGATAAAGAACTTCCTCCACCTGTCTTGAAAGGCGGTGGATCTCGTCTATAAAAAGCACGTCGCCTTTTTCAAGGTTGGTGAGCAAAGCTGCAAGGTCGCCCGGCTTTTCTATAGCAGGACCTGAGGTTATCCTGATGTTCACTCCCATCTCGTGAGCGATTATGACAGAAAGAGTGGTCTTGCCCAGACCAGGAGGGCCGTAAAGCAGAACATGGTCAAGGCTGTCGCCCCTGTTTTTTGCCGCTTGTATATATATTTTCAGGTTCTCCTTGACCTTTTCCTGACCGATATACTCGTCAAGTGTTTTAGGTCTAAGGCTCACCTCGAAATCGTCAGTTGTTTCCGCCTGAGTTTCTTTCGGGGTGACTATCCTGTCTATATCAAAATCTCCTTTTTCGATCATTTATGGAGTTCTCCTCTCAAAATTTCGCAAGTCCGATAAGGGCTTTCTTTATAAGCTCTTCAACGCTCAAATTCGGGTCAAGCTTTGATATCACTGACATTGCTTCGCCCTCGGTATATCCAAGCACCACAAGGGCTGTGACAGCTTCTTCGACAGCTCCGCTTGGAACAGCCGCAAAGCCCTGAGCCGCATTTCCTCTGACGGATATGGTATTCTCTTTTGCCACCTTATCCTTAAGCTCAAGGACTATCCTTTGTGCTATCTTTGTACCGATACCCTTTATCTTTGTGAAAGCCTTTGAATCCCCCGTTGCAACCGCAAGCGCAAACTGTGACGGAGTGCAGGCTGAAAGTATGGCAAGACCTGCCTTCGGGCCTACTCCGCTGACAGATATGAGCATACGGAAGCTTTTAAGCTCCTCCTTAGTTGCAAAGCCGAAAAGCTCCACCGCGTCCTCCTTTACGGCAAGATGTGTGTAAAGCTTTACTTCGCTTTTTCCTGCAATCTGCTGCAAGGTAGAAAATGTTGTTTTGCAGGCATAGCCAACGCCTGCACATTCTATTACGGCAAGGTCGCTCTCGGTATGAACGAGCTTTCCGCTAAGTGAATATATCATATTATTTCTCCTCAAAATTTTTCATAACACGCCTTGTGTTCACCGAAAGCCCGTGAGTTATAGCGATAGCCACTGCGTCCGCTGTATCATCAGGCTTTGGGATAGCTTTAAGATGAAGCATGGTCTTTGTCATTTCCTGCACCTGCTTTTTCTCGGCACGTCCATAGCCGACTATGGAGCATTTCACCTGCAAAGGCGTATATTCATAGATTGGAATATTTCTTATTATGGCAGGAAGCAGGGTCACTCCCCTTGCCTGTGCAACGTCAATGGCGGTCTTTTCATTGGTATTGAAAAAAAGCTTTTCTATTCCCATTTCATCAGGCTTATAGGTGGTTATTATCTCAGTCATATCATCATAGATGACTTTCAGCCGTCTGTTGAAATCCATATCCGAAGAAGTGGTTATTGCACCGTAGTCAACAACAGTGAATTTTCCGCTGTTGTATTCAAGCACTCCGAATCCCACAATGGCGTAGCCCGGGTCGATACCAAGTATTCTCAAATCCACTCCTCCGTTCAATTTCAACGCTATCCTATAATGACCCTATTATAACAACTAATTATACCATATTTTTCGGTCAAATGCAAGCAAAACGCTGAGTTTTCACCTATTTCTCACAAGGCGAAAATGTAGAAATGCCACTTTGTGAAAAGTCTGTTTTTGGCTAAACTGACTATAGAACAAAACAGCGGTCATCAGGTATGCCCCTGACACCGCTGTTATCTTTTTATGCTGTATTTTCTAAGTGGCGACTTCCACAATCTTTGGAGGATAAGACCATTGAGCGTGCCTGTGAGAATGCCGCTTATTATGAGATAAGGCAAAAGGCTGAACACCGCCCATGTGCCTGATATCACTGCCGCCGCACAAAGTTGACCTATGTTATGGAAAAAGCCACCAAAAACTGATGTCACCCAAAGCTGGTTTTCACCAACTCTCGAAACCGCAATGTACATGGCGAGATACGCTAAAATTCCGCCTGTGAGTGAGAACGCAAAGCTCACCACAGTCCCGTAAAGCCCTGCCGCAAGGATTATCCTCAAAAGCAGTACCAAGCCTGCCTCTTTTCTGCCGATAAAAAGCATTGCTGCCATTGTGACGATATTGGCAAGTCCAAGCTTCATGCCGCCTATGGGCATAACAGGAAACTGTGCTTCAACCATGAAAATGATAAGTGACAAGGCGGTAAAAATTCCTATAAGGGTGATTTTTTGTACTGATATCTTCATGCTTCCACCCCTATATCACAGCGTCGGCAGATGTCTCACCGACTATTTTTATCACAAGCTTGTGCGGTGCACAAATGACGGTCTGTCCTGCGTGGGATATCTTTCCTGCATGAACACAGGTCTGGTTCGAGCAATCTGCGACAGACACCCAAATGCTTCCCTCGCCAACGGTTATGGTATTAGTGCCGTTTTCTGTTTTTATCTCAAAGGAATACTCCTTATCGGGGGAAAGGTCAGAAACTGTCTTTATGAGCTTGCCGTTTTCATATATCTCGGCAGAATTTTCTCCGCTCTTTCCACCTGTGAGGAAAATAAATATCAGGCACGCAGCGATAACAGCCGCAAAAACTGCCGCCCATATGAGATTCTTTCTTTTTACCACTGCCGCACTCCCCTTTTTACAGTATATCTGTTGTTATGAGTATACCACAGCCGTTCTTTTTCGTCAAGACAAACGGCAAGTGTCTGATTTTTTGTACTCAAATATTACACTAAGGTTACAATAAGGTACAAGATTTCGTACAGTTGTAACATTGCTGTAATTTTCACCGAAAAAGCCGAAAAAATTGTCGAAAATTTATCAAAATATCCTTATTCACTATTGATTTTTTGAATGGGGTGTGTTAAAATATAAGAGTTGAATATTCTATTGTTAAGAGTATGTGAACATTTGTTCTTTTTATAGACCGCCATAGCCTGCATTATATGGGCAGATTTAACGATTGCTTGGGTGTATGTTAAATGATTTTAACCAAATCGTTGAAATTCTTGCTTTTTGCTTTTATTTTGCCTGTGGCTGTGGTATAATAATCTGAGCGTCGGCAGAGAGAGAAGCCGACAATCTCGTTAAGGAGTGTGTAAACTTGGAGAAGTTTGTTATACATGGAGGTAAGCCGCTGCATGGTACAGTGCAGATAAGCGGTGCAAAAAACGCTGCTGTTGCATTGGTTGCGGCAACTATCCTGTGCGACGAGCCGTGCGTTCTTGAGAACGTGCCTGAGATAAGCGATATAACTAAGTGCATGAAGATCCTGCGTGAAATGGGCGCAGAGGTCAGACTTTTAGATAAAAATACTATATATTTTGACACAAAGGGCATTGAAAAGCCTGAAGTGCCATATGAGCTTGCAAGAACCATGAGAGCGTCATGCTATTTTCTTGGCACGCTGCTTGGAAGATTTCACGAGGCTTTTGTTCCGATGCCGGGCGGCTGTGACCTTGGCGACAGACCTATAGATCAGCATTTGAAAGCTTTCAAGGCGCTTGGTGCGTCTGACGAGATAGTGAACGGAGCTAATCATGTCACAGCAGACGAACTTGTGGGCAATCAGATATACTTTGACTTTGTTACAGTTGGCGCAACTATGAATGCAATATTTGCCGCTGTAAAGGCAAAGGGGCTTACTATAATCGAAAATGCGGCGAAAGAGCCTCATATCGTTGACCTTGCGAACTTCCTTAACTCAATGGGTGCTGATATCAGAGGCGCAGGTACAGACGTTATCAAGATAAGAGGCGTTGATTACCTCAAAGGCGTTACCTATGCGACTATCCCTGACCAGATAGAGGCAGGAACTTACATGGTAGCTGCGGCTGCCACAAAGGGCGACGTTGTTATCGCAAATGTTATTCCTAAACACCTTGAGTCTATCACGGCAAAGCTACGCAAGGTAGGCGTAAACGTTGAGGAAAGCGACGAGAGCGTTCATGTTTGGGTGGACGGTCCGCTCGTGAAAACTTCTATAAAAACTATGCCGCACCCTGGCTTCCCTACTGATATGCAGCCGCAGTTCTCAACACTGCTGACGCTTGCAGAGGGCACGAGCATCGTTACAGACGATATTTTTGACAACAGATTCAGATATGTGGCTGAGCTTAGAAGAATGGGCGCTGACATTTCTGTTGACGGCAAGGTGGCTGTTATACAGGGCGTTGGCAAGCTCAAAGGTGCTCCTGTTGTAGCGACCGACCTGAGAGCAGGTGCGGCAATGGTCATTGCCGGTCTTGCGGCTGAGGGCACTACTGAGATAGACAATATTTTCTACATCGAAAGAGGATATGAAAAGATAGATGAGAAGCTCAGAGGGCTTGGAGCTGACATTCAGCGTGTTTACAAGCCTGACGCTAACGAAATGGAGCTTAGCGGCTGATTAATATTGATAACACTGCGGCGGCATATTATTTGCCGCCGTTTTTTACAGCATTTGAGAGGACATGATATGGAGCTTTTTATTTCCGACCTTGACGGTACGCTGCTTAACGGCAATGCAGAGGTGACGGAGTTCACAAGAGACACTTTGAACAGGCTCATGGCAAAGGGGCTTAACTTCACTGCCGCCACTGCAAGGACGCTTGCTTCCGCAGGAAAAATACTTTCGGGGCTTGACCTGAAGCTTCCCGTTATACTTATGAACGGCGTGCTTATTTATGATATGGCGGAGAAAAAATACGTCAAGATAAACAGCCTTTCCAGGGAGCTTTGCGGTCTTATCATAGGTCTTTCAAAAGGACTTGGTTTAGAGCCTTTTATGTACTCGATTTCAGATAACCAGCTTTCCACAAGATATGAGAGGCTTATTTCACCTGCAATGAAGAGCTTTTACAACGAGCGCAGGGAGAAATATTACAAGTCTTTCACGCAGGTCAGTGACCTTTCTCAGTACATTGACAATGTGATATACTTCACATTTATTGCAGAAAAAGAAAAACTTGTACCGCTGTATGACGCTCTTAAAGAAAATAAAAAGCTGAACATTACATACTATTATGATGTTTATGACCCCAAGCTTTGGTATCTTGAAGTGTTCTCTTCGATGGCTTCTAAGGAGCAAGGCGTGAGGTATCTTCGTGAGAATTACGGCTTTGACTTTGTCACGGCTTTTGGCGACAACACCAACGATCTGCCTATGTTCAAGGCGGCTGATAAAAGAGTGGCGGTAAAAAACGCATGCAAAGAGGTGCTTGAAGGCTGCGACCAGGTGACAGGCACAAATGAGGAGAACGGCGTTGCAGAGTATCTTCTGAAAACTTTTGAAAGGAATTAGTTATGGCAAGGATATATCCACTTTTTTCATCAAGCAAGGGCAACAGCTCTTTTATCGGCAACAGTGACGGCGGGATACTTGTTGACGCAGGAGTTTCCTGCAAACGTCTTTGTGAGGCTTTGAAAGCTAACGACATCGACCCTGCTGTGATACAGGGAATTTTTATCACACACACACATTCCGACCATGTTTCTGGGCTTAAAGTTCTCACGAAGAAATATCATATCCCTGTATTTGCCCAAAAGACCAATCTTGATATACTTGTATCTGACGGCAAAATAGACCCTGCCTGTGATGTCAACGAGGTGGACGGCAATGAAGTCTGCATAGGAGATTATGCCGTAAAAGGTTTTGCCACATTTCATGATACCCCTGCAAGCTGTGGATATCAGATAAAGACCCCTGACGGCAAGCAGGTATGCGTATGCACCGACCTTGGCACTGTTACAAATGAGGTCGATATGCACCTGAGCGGTTCTGACCTTGTTTTGCTGGAGTCAAATTATGATGAGTCAATGTTGAAAAATGGACCTTATCCATACGAGCTGAAAAGGCGCATCGCTTCAGACCACGGCCACCTTTCAAACTCTGCCTGCGGAGAACAGCTAAAAAAGCTTATGACAGCAGGTACATATAAATTTATTTTAGGGCATTTAAGTCAGGAAAACAACACGCCTTTGCAGGCTGAAAACTCGGCTGTGGGAGCACTTGGGGATTACGAGCGCAACAGCGACTATATTTTACATATAGCAAAGCCTGAGGGCAGCGGAATGGCGGTGGCATTTTGATAAGGATAAATCTTATTACAGTTGGAAAGCTGAAAGAAAAATACTGGCGTGACGCTGCGGCGGAATACTCAAAGCGGCTGGGGGCGTTCTGCAAGCTTGAAATAGTTGAGCTGAACGAGTCGAGGTTATCTGACAGCCCTTCTGAAAAGGAGATAGCGGCGGCGCTTGAAAACGAAGCAAAAGCCATGAAAGGCTACACTGACATAAAGGGTGCATACAATATTGCAATGTGCATTGAGGGCAAGCAGCTTTCAAGCGAAAAGCTGTCCAAAAAGCTCAGCGAATGCGGTCTGAACGGATTCAGCACAGTGAATTTCATAATAGGCTCGTCATTCGGCATTGCCCCTGAGATAAAGGCGAAAGCTGACCTGCGCTTATCAATGTCAGAAATGACGTTTCCGCACCAGCTTGCAAGGATAATGCTTTTGGAGCAGGTTTACAGGGCGTTTCAGATAAGTGCTAATACTAGGTATCATAAGTGAATTTCGGATATGACAAAACCGTCCTTTGTGCCTGTCATGTAGTGATGAACATCAAGATCGAACATCTGATTGTATCGGTCAATATTTCTTACCATATAAAGTTGTTTTTCAAATTAACATTCTTGGAAATTTTCCTGTACTCGCTCGGTGTGATCCCTGTTCTTTTTTTGAATATCTTCATAAAGCATATCTCATTTCCGTATCCGCAGAGGTCGGATATTTCCTTAACAGTCATATCGGTGGTCGAAAGATAATATTGTCCAGTCTTGATCTTTGCGGATAAAATATCTTCATAGCAGCTTATCCCGAATTTCCGTTTGTATATTGCCTGAAGATATGACGGACTCAGATTCATTTTTTCAGCAAGCTGATATATGTTGCTGTAACTCCCTGCATTGCTGTAAATATCGGTGCGGAGCATTTCAAGAGCGGAAATGCGGCTTTTATCGCTGTCAGGATTTATGCTGCTTTCGGATATTTTCATAAGTATCATCTGCATAAGCATATTTTCGTACTGTTTCCTGTTGGTCGAACCGGCTACATTTTCACGGCATAATATCGCTAGCAACTCTTCAATTGCAGGAATATCCGCCGAGGTGATAAGTGTGTCAGTTTTTATCCCATTCATAAGCTCTGTATCGTCCGTGTCAAAATGGACAAAGTGGTTAACATAACTTCCGCACAGAGTTTTGTAATGCTGTGTTGTTCCTTTGCTGTATAAAATGAGGCTGTCGGGAGAAACGGTTATTTCTTCGCCGTTTTGTATCAGAACAGCGGAGGTCTTGAAGATAACAAGAAGATCATCTCCCGAACCATCCGGTCTGTATATTTCAAAATCCCCTTTATGTCTTACGTTCTGACAGACTGTGTTTATAATTATCATATCATCACCTCAAAGTACGAATGGTTAGTATAATAATATTATAAGTCATTGCAATACCAAAGTCAATGACTTAAACTAATAATATAATAATTCAGTATGTTACGGAGGTATAACATGAAAAAAATATCAATGGTAATAAATGCAGACGACAGGCTCGGACATATCTCTCCCGAGATATACGGACATTTTTCCGAGCATCTCGGAAGATGTATCTACAATGGTATATATGTGGGTGAAAATTCACCTATTCCGAATACAGACGGAATAAGGAATGATATCATCGAGGCGCTCAGAAATATAAAAGCTCCAGTTTTCCGCTGGCCCGGCGGCTGCTTTGCAGAAGAATATCACTGGCAGGACGGTATCGGCGAAAAGCCTCTGCGCCGAAAGATCGTGAACACGAACTGGGGCGGAGTTACGGAGGATAATTCTTTTGGCACGCACGAATTTATGCGCTTCTGTGAGCTTGTTGGCTGCAAGCCTTATATAAACGGCAATGTTGGCAGCGGCAGTGTTCGTGAATTATCCGAATGGATAGAATATATGACCTCAGATGCGGAATCACCTCTCACAGAGCAGAGAAAGAAGAACGGCAGAGCCGAGCCGTGGAAACTCGAATACCTCGGTATCGGCAATGAAAACTGGGGCTGCGGAGGAAATATGCGTCCCGAATATTACGCCGACGTTTATAAAAGGTATCAGACATTCTGCCGCAATTATTCGGGAAACAGACTTTACAGAATAGCCTGCGGTTCAAGCTCTGCCGACTATAACTGGACAGAAGTCATGATGAAAAATCTTGACAGCAATAATGTTGATGCTATCGACCTGCATTATTATACGATGCCAGTATGGCCCGAAATGGAGTCTGCCACCGATTTTGACGATGAGCTTTATTATAAAACTATCGCTGCAGCGAACTTTTCCGATGAGCTTATCACAAGACATTCGGAGATAATGAACCGCTATGATCCTGAAAAGAAAATAGGACTTGTAATAGGAGAGTGGGGCTGCTGGCATAAGGTAGAAGAGGGTACGAACCCGGGATTTTTATATCAGCAGAATACAATGCGTGATGCTATCGTTGCTGCAATAGAGCTGAATGTTTTTAACAGACACAGCGACCGTGTTGTAATGGCAAACCTTGCGCAGGCGGTGAATGTTCTCCAATCGGTCATTCTTACAGAAGGCGATAAGATGATAAAAACGCCTACATATCACGTTTTCGACCTTTTTAAAACACACCAAAACAACGAGGCGGTTTACTGCTATACGCAGAATGAAAATATGTCGGAAGGTAAAAATGCTCCGATGATCTCGGTTTCCGCATCGGTGAACGAAAAGAGTATGACCGTTACCGCCGCAAACTGTTCGCTTACGGAAGAGGCTGCTGTTGAATGTAGCATTTTCGGATTTAAAGCATCATCAGTTTCTTGCAGGATACTTACAAACGAGGCGCACAGCTATAACGACTTCGACTGTCCCGACAGAGTGAGCATTACCGAGCATACGGCAGTCATCAAGGACAATGTGTTAAAGCTGAATATTCCGCCTTGTGCTGTTGTGGAATGTGTTGTTGACTAAATATTGGGGCATATTCACAGTGCATTTCGTCTTTATAATAAAAATATAAGCATAAGAGCTGCGTTTCATTAAAGAAGCGCAGCTCTTTGTTTTATAAAGCCATAATATGTTGGGCATTGTACTCGCAAAAAAATAATGCATAAAAGGGGCTTCTGTTGATAAAATGTGAATGTGTTCACATTTTGGGATTTTGTCCTTATGTGCTGCAATTGGGCAAGGAGGAAGCCGAAGGATTTGTTAACATGACAAAACCGCCGCAACCAAACTCGGTTGCGGCGGTAATTTTATGCTATTTCGTTTCTAGTTTTAGGCTTATCATCAATAAAAAGCACTTCGTCACTATCATTTTCAAGTCGGTTATATATATCCGACTTTTACATCAAAAAATAAGAAAACAAGCATTTTTCGGACTTTTTTTATTTCATTCATTCAAAAACCAATTCTTCGATGTGTCCCCGTCGAACTGTTAAGGTCGATGTTTTCATCGTCAATATAATCCTTCACATCAGAAAGAATGATATTGGTATCCGAGCTTTCTTCCTCGTCTGCACGAAGATTCTGGTTCATTATCACCTGTTCAAGAATATTTCGGACAGTACGGGCATTCGCAAAGTTTGGTCTTGCCCTGTAATAATCGGTAATATCAAGCACAAGCACAAGTGCGTTATCGTCAATAGTGTATTTTTTCTTTTGCAGGAAATGCTGTGCTATTTCCGAAAGCTCCTCTCGGTCATAGTCAGGAAAATCAAGCGAGAACTGTATTCTTGACGAAAATCCCGGATTTGTGCTGATAAACTTGTCCATTTCTGTTTTGTAGCCTGCAAGGATAACGCAGAACTGCCCTCTTTTATCTTCCATTTGTTTCAGAAGAACTGCAACAGCCTCGTCACCGTAGCCTGCTGTTCCGCTGTCAGTGTTCTGCATTAGGCTGTATGCTTCATCAATGAAAAGCACTCCACCCATAGCATCATTTATTTTGTTCAGCGTTTTTTTTGCCGTTTCACCGACATACTTACTTATTAGTCCGCTTGCATCTGTTTCTATCAGCTTGGCTTCGGTCAATACACCTGCCTCGTACAATAATCGTGAAAGTATACGGGCGACCTCGGTCTTGCCCGTCCCCGGATTTCCGCAAAAACTCATATGCAGATTAATATCAGGATCTGTCTTGTTACGCTTGGCATAAGCCTTTATCTTCTTTATCATTCGTTTCACGGAACGCAGTCCCACAAGTGTGTCAAGTTCTTCTTCGGTGGTAAGTATCTTCTTCACAAAACCGTTGCCGCTTGTGGGGATATTGATATGCTCGTCCCTGATGTATGTATTCACATCTACTATTTCAAGGGCTTTATCAGATGTGCCTGCACAGCGTACATTCTGACACATGATGACCTTATCGAGAATGTTTCTGACCTCACGAGCATTTGCAAAATTAAAGTCTTTCCGCTTGTGGTCGGTAATATCAAGCATACGCTCCTTAGCAGCATCGCTGACGGAATACTCTCTTGCTTTCAACATGATGTCCAAGATCTGCGACAATTCCTTGCGGTCGTAATTTGGAAAATCAAGAGTAAAGCCTATCCTTGATTGAAAGCCCTGATTTGTAGCTATCATTTCATTCATCGGATTTTTATAGCCTGCAAGTATTACACAAAATTTGCCACGACAGTCCTCCATAGCCTTTATAAGCGTAGAAACCGCTTCATGACCGTAATCACCGCCAGTGTCATTCTGAACAAGAGAATATGCCTCGTCAATGAACAGCACTCCGCCCATAGCACTTTTGATGACCTCTGCGGTCTTTATCGCTGTCTGACCAACGTAGCCTGCAACAAGTCCTCTGCGGTCTGTTTCAATGACCTTGGCAGTGGGCAAAAATCCATTTTCATATAGAATCCCTGCGATAATTCGAGCAACTTCCGTCTTGCCCGTACCGGGGTTTCCTAAGAAACACATATGCAGATTAAGCCCTGCGTTATCCTTGTTTGCAAGAGCATACGCCTTTATTTTTCTGACACTTGATTTTATGCTTTCAAGACCGACAAGAGCATCAAGTTTCTGTTCGTTTTTCCCTGCTACAAAATAGCCCTTTGTGCCTGTCATGTAGTGATGAACGTCAAGATCGAGCATCTTATTGTAAAGTTCGAACAGCTCACTTTCGGTCTTGTCAGTCAAAAATTCATTGGCATTGATCATTTTAAGGACAGGCTTAAAACGGCTGATAAAAATATCGTTCAGCTTGTATGCACAGCTTTTGCTATTCATAGAATCATCTGTAATAATGCCGTTTACATTTTTAAAACTGTAAGCATAGGAACTTTTTTTCAATGGTGCTGACATCAGGATAAAAACAGCATCCCAAGTGACTTTCAGCATTGCGGTCAGTTCCGATTTGCCGTCCTCGAAAATATCGACCACATACTTTTTGGCAATGACCTTATCACAGGCGGAAATGCGTTCTTTGATAGCTGATCTCCAATCAAAATCTTCCGTCTTACCTTTGAATTTGAAAGCCTTAGTTTTTATGTCATACGCCCGTCCGTAGATATTATTGATACGGATGAATTTATACATTTTGTCAGCCAGTTGAAGTATTCTCTCTATGAGAGTATCTGCCAACGGCAGAAGTTCATGGTTGGCGTTCTCCTCATATGCGACACTTACCAACGGAAAATTGACCTTTTCATAGCTTGCTTCAATTCCAAGTTTGGGAAGAACACTGTCTAAGTATTCCGCAGTGGAATCGGAAAGCACTTTCAGAAACTGCATTTTCCCGTCATAGGTTTTGCGGAACGTATCGTGAAAATATTGCTTCATCTGTTCGGCACTTCGCTGTAATCTTTTATAAAATTCTTCCGTCTTTTCAGCCTTTGACACATGATTTTTTATTTTATCATAGTCCGGAAAGCGGTGTATGTCCGAATCCAGCTTTCCGAAATCAACCGACTTTATATCTATCTTCTGATTTATTATCGCTCTAACAAAATCCGTTATCTCGCCGATAAGTACGGATTTTCGCTCATTTGGCAGTTCATACATCATATATCCGCAAATCGGACACATACAGCGCTCTGTGCTTTGTTTCACCTCGCCACAGGCTATGCACTTGTATTCTTTCATTACAGCTCTACTCCCAGTGCGATTTTTGCCGCTTCAAGCGGAGTGGAATAAAATTCAGCAGATATTTCGCTTTTCATTTTGTCTGAAAGCTGTTCATAATTGGCACGGCTGTTTTCGGGAAGAAGTATTTTCTTAGCCCCTGCATTTGCCGCTGTCACAAATATTTCGTCAAGCATGGTGATGACGGGCATAGTTTCTCCAGACATTACCACACGTCCGCATATCACAAGTGACGGCATGACAGGACGATTCGACAGAGCCGAGAAAAGACCCACCACTTCCGCTATGGAGACCTCTTCGCTGACATTTCTGTTTTGCAAGTCGTTATAATACAGGCTGTAATCGAAATCGTCATACTTGCCGTCTATCAGCTTGCGGCTGTTCTGGATAAAGTAGTTGAATGCCGCTGTGATACTATCCTTTACACTTCTTGGCGCACCTGCAAGACCCTCAACATTGCGGAAACTCAGCTTTCCATTGCCCTCAATAAGCTTATTCTCAAAGCGGTAAATACCAATATTTTTGTCATCATAAGACCGACCGACAGCATAGACATATCCCGGCTTACCGAAGGTGTCGGGAATAAGCGTTCCGCCTGAAATTTCGGGCAGATCAACGATAAATTCCTCGTTAGTATCAAGGTCGATATATCCGAGCATAACATCACTGAACTCGGCAGGATTCATTTTTCTAAGTTGTTCCTTGACCCTGCGTCTGCACTCTATCGCATACACAAGCAACTCACGGGCTTCTTCCTTGCCGATATGCTCATCTGGATAGATCATCTTTGCAAGCCCAGAAAAAGTACGTCTTACCGCCGTATCATCACGGGTGTTGAAATTGCTGTTCAATGCAAAATATTCACCGAAAGAATTGGTGAAATCATACTTGCGCATAGCATGGCAAAACTCGGAAAAGCAATCGGAGATAAGACCATATCTGTTGGTAAAAAGGCTTGCTCTCAACTTCGGAGTTTCCCAACCAGGCAGATATGCGTGTATCCTATCAAAGAAAGCTGAATCGTTATTGAATCCTTCGGGAAACGGCTCAAAGAGATTTGTGGTGCGGAGCATATCCTCCACACTCCTGAACGTATTTCCCTCAAAGGCGATTGAAGCATCTGAGCTTATGGAGTCGCTGCCTCTGGCAAAGCTTCCGTTTGCCATATAGTTTTTCATGATCTGCACCATATCGGCATCACTGTCCTTGATACCGCCGACCTCATCGAACGCCACGCAGTCCCAGTTTCCCACAAGTCCCACACGGTGCGATGCCATGTTGTAGAACATATTGGAAACAGTCGTGTGTCCGCTGCTCATAAGTATCGAATAAGGCGAAAGCTCACTGTAAGCATGAGATTTTCCCGTACCTCTCGGACCGAGTTCCACAAGGTTATAGTTCTTCTGAATAAACGGCACAAATCGCAGCAGATAGTGGAATTTCTGCTTTTCGTCCAGTTCATCTGGTTCATAGCCTGCACTGCGGAGAAGTATGGTTATCCATTCATCTTTGGTAAACTGCTGTCTGGCTTCGATGATCTCATCAAGGTCAAGATTTGCCATTTGTATCGGTTTTAATGCGGCTATGGCAAAAGGAGATTCATATCTTGATTTCTTCTTTTTCAGCTTTTTGCGTTTCTTTTTGTTGCCTTCAAATATATCTTCTTCGTATTCATCCTCTTCATCGTCCAGTTCAAGTCCGACATATTCAATTTTGATAATACACCATATACCGCCTATCAGCAGTTTTTCGTTATGAACTACCAGATCAGAATTGACCTCAAAATCCTTCAGGTCAAGATTTGTAAAGCTAGCTACATACTTATCCTCTTTTTCATCGAGCCTGACTGTTACCTTATCGATGACCGTATACTGACCATTTTCTTTTATTTTGGACTTGACATAATCGCTCTGGTCGGGGCGAACGTAATTCTCGCTAAGTATCTTCTTGATCTTATCCAAGCCGATCCTCATTTCATCATCGTCATCGGTGGTGCAGTACATTCCAAGAAGATATTCAAGTACATATGTAGGCACATTTGCACCCTTTTTCATAAGTCCGGTAAGATCCTTGCGGACTGCCTTGCCGGGAAACGCTTCGATCACCCTTTTATCAAATTCATCCATAATCATTCCTCCAATCACACTCCCTACAGGAATGCTCATCTCTGATTCAAGCTGTTTATTGGCAGCGTAATAATTAGGCTCTCTCCGACTTTGAGCAGCTCGCCAGCGGTAAATGCGTTTTTTCTTTTCGGGGGATAAGAGCAGTTTCGAGCCGATAGCACAAACTGTAACGATCGATTTTAATGTTTCTCTGTTTTCACGGTCACGCGTAGTTTGGACTTCATGTTTGGTAGTTCCTTGCAGAGTTACCCATGTGCCTCCAATTCCGTTCTTTACCTTAAATTTTCTTGTTTTCATAATTTATCACTCAAAAATCAAAATCATTTGCAAACGCTATCTTTACGGAAAATTCTGTGCGCTCAATGATAGTGCCTGCTTCCTTGTCAACAACATTCAAATAATATACCGCATTGCCGTCAAAATCCGCACTTTTCAGCGTGAATCTTATCTTGAAAACTCTGTCCTGCAGTTCGCCTGTCTTGTCGGCTGTTACCGTCTGGACATCACTCACAGGAACTGACTGCTTGTCACACAGATATATCTCATACGTTGCGGGAACGATCTTGCCACCCACTGCTTCGGGCTGCATGAAGTCAAGCGAGAATATATTGTTGCTGATCTTTCTTGTCATGCTGATAAGTTTCAGCGTGACTTTCTTTATATCAACGAATTTCTTTGAATTCTTTGATATATTCTTGAATATGATGACAGGCACACAACATTCTTGCAGGAAAATACCACCGTGAACAAAATTCATGCCGCCACCCTGTTTTTTGATGCGAATATTTTCATAAGGTGCAAAACCTTTAATGCTTTCAGAATACTCGTCCATAGGTATTTTCATCAGAATATCCGAACTGCTGTTTTTGTCAGCTATGATATATCTTCTGCCCGTCTCAGATATGTTCCCTGAAACAAGGCTCGTTTCAGCCTTATCGCTCTCAGAAAGCGGCTCATTGGAATACAAGAATCCGTGGTCTGCGGTAATGATGATATTTGAACCGCTCATGGAGTTTACGACCATTCGCACAAGATTTTTCATTTCCTCGACTGAATCGGTACAGGCTTCAAATACCTGCTTTTCCGTGTTCGCCTTATCACCTACAGCATCTATCTTGTTGTGATATATATACACGACCTCCGCACCGCTGACAAGCTCTCTGCGCTGTGTCTGGTTCATCGAAAGCAGATTTTCATATGTTATGGCACAGTTTTTAGGTGAACAACGTTTCAGTATCTTGTCACGGTTTTCGGTGCTTTCTGTCGGCAGACCATCGCAGAGTATCTTCATATCATCGTTGACGGTCAGTTCATCGTGTGGCAAAAGTGCTGCCATGCCAAATTTCGTAACGCTTGGGAATACAGACTGCATCGCTGTCAGCTTTGCTGTTCCATTTGTTTCACGAAGAAGTTTTTCGTTAAGCTCCATCGCCACTTCATAACGCAGGGCATCAGATATTATCACGAATACTCTGCTGTCGCTTGCTATCGGCTTAATATTTGATTTATAGAAATCCTTCTGATATGAAATACCATCAAGGGCAAAGCCATCACAAATATAGTCCTTTATCAGGTCACACCACTGCCCATTCAGCTCGGAAAGATACCAGTTCTTGTATATTTTTTCCGCAGTCACGATTGCACCCTTGAACAGATCATCAAGCGTCCCCGATGTGCTGACAAGACTCTTGCGGAACGCAATATGCAGACGTCTGTAATATGTATCCATGATGTACAGGTCTTTGCCGTAGGCTTTCCACAGGTCGTCATATCTGCCATAATGAAATCCCGTAATATGCTCGTAGTGGAACTCCTGCATTTTGGCGATATAATACAGCCCGTCATACAGATAGGAATATCTGTCATACCATTTTGATGTTCGGCGGCTTTCGACAGCTTTGAGTATCTCCTCAGCCTTGATAATATCCTCACCGATCTCGCTCATAAATCTGCCGATTATTACCTCATCAATGCAAGGCAGGCTGTCGGCTTTCAGCAGAATATCTGTATTGACTTTTTTAAGGCGGTCTGTCAGGTTATAGTGCCTTGAAATATTATCCGCCATGTCGAACAGCTTTTCGCTGTCGTCAGAATTGTTCCAATCGTCAAGAAAAGCATAGCAGGCGGTCTGTTTTTCAGGTGAGATATACTGTTCCAGCCCCGAAGTCACGCGGTCATCACCGAGGGTCGAAAATGCCGTCAGCAGGATATGTGTTGCAAGATCGTACAGCGGTATTTTTTCATTTGAAAAGCCGAAAAACTTCGCTGTCATTTCATGCAGTGCCTGTTCGCTTCCAAATTTTGCGATACGCTCCAATGCACCATTTTCTTCATTGTCAAGCGAATCGCAGAGTATCGCACGTATAACACCATTGACGGTATTATGTTTTGCACCCGAAAGCACCGCCATGATATCGATGTGCAACTGTCCTGCGGTTTCATATTTTGTGGCGAGTGCCGCCAGCTTGCCTACACGCTCCTTGCTCTCAAAGAATTTCTTGTAATGCTTCATGGCACGGCGGAGCTGTGTTGTCTGGGGCATTTTCAGTTCGTTCATCTGCATGGAAACGAGATCGGCACGAAATTCCTCGCTGTATAACTGTATATCCCTAAGCCAGTTGTCCTCACGCTTTTTGTAGGTCAGAGGGTCATATACAAGATAATTCGACTGCGTGTCCGTCTCAGATAGTAGCATTTTCGCTTCAAAAAAATTGTCACCGGTCAGCTTTAATATTTTCACATCGGTCAGGTCAAGTTCATCAAGCATGGATTCAAACTCACGCTCGGAATCGAACCAAAATATGATCCTGCGGTCGTAGCAGTCTGGCAGATCTTTCGCAAAATGCTCCGCCAGACTGCGGTTAATATTATCAATCGTCATTTGATCCTCTCCAGTATGTCCGCAAATTTCGCATAGTTGACCTTCACACCGTCGTCAAGGTCAATGTCTATCATCATGTCAGCGAGGTGGTGGACTTTCTCCTCGTAGGTGTTTATCTCAGTGAGCTGTGCGGTCAGCTTTTCCTGACGCTTTTTCAACTTCACACGGTCGGACTGTGCCACCGAATCTATCTGCTCGGAAAGCAAGGAAAGCTGTGTGCGGTAGCGTTCCTGCAACTCGTGAACGTAGTCGGTGCGGACGGTCGCAACGGTGGTGCGCTCCCAGCGGTGCATATACACAAGCGCCTTGAAACCGTTCTTTTTGCCGGAGCTGAAAAGCCAGTAAATCGGTCTTTTCTGATAAATTTTGCAGTGGTCGGCATAGAAACCGTTCAGCAGATAACTGCGTATCACCTCACGGGGCGTACCCTTGCCGCCAAGGGCATCTGCGATGAATTTCAGGTTTTCGTCAAGCGTGTCCTCGCCATAAGCTTTCGCCACGAAATCCACGATCAGCCCAGTGAGGTCGGTGGGCAGGTAATCGTCGTCACATATTGGCAGAACGTTGTCCTTGACGGGAATTATCGTCTTGTATTTCGTGCTGTCCCACTCACCGCCTGCGTAGGCAAGCCCCTTGACATCGAGGGAATATCTGCCAAACCAACAGCCCACGGCATAGCTTATCAGGCTTTTTATCTCACGCTGTAGATCGGCTTTTCTGACGGTCACGTCCTTGTCCTCGACCTCGAGTGTCAGCTCGTCCTGCAAGCCGTAAATGTCGATGAAAATGCGGTTGAGTTCTTCCTCGTTCGCCTTTAGCTTTTGGAAACGGGCTTCGCATTCGGATTCCCATTGGTTGTATTTGTCAGCTATCAATTTACCCATTCTCTTCTCCTTTATGATTACGAAGATAATCTAAAAGTTCCTCAGTATCATCTCTATTACTTTCTTCTACAATCTGGATTAAACCGCACATTTCACCTTCTGTAATAGTAAAACATTCAGCAGCAAGTGAGCCCAAAGGAACAGTTTTATCCAACCTGTCAGTCAGCCAATTAGCTGCGTGCCGCTTATCAAGTTCACTATCATTCGATGCTTTGTTTTTTCTATATTCATCTGTTGCCTTGTATTCAGCAACAACTTTATCAATGATCTCCCAATAATTACCGTCAATTGTGTACTTTTTAATCATTTTTCATACCTCCATTAAATCAACGGGTGTTTCTCAAAGTCCCAAGAAACTTCATAGTAATCCCAATCTGTTTTACAGCTATCAATATTGTCTTTAACCAATTCTTTAACATGGTTTTCCACTTCATCAGAATCAGGAATAATGACCGGAATATTTGCAATATCTCCGCATTGATAGTTGATTGTTGGAGCTATAACTTCAAGCACCTTCATTGCACAACTTGAATTACATAGTGCAAGCAAATAGTGCAATTTGTCATTTGAAAAACAACTCATACCTGCCACATCAAATATATGCCCTTTCGGTTTATAGCGAAATGCTGCCACACTTGAGGAGATAAGTGACCAACTGAAGCAAGGCATAAAGTAGAAATTCGGATTTCTTATCACGGATTTCTTAAAATTGCGAAGTTCTGCTCCATCATATTGCCAGTTTACAACATAATCATTATTTCCATACCACTTCCGAAACTCTCCACCTTTGTTATATGGATACCATTTTGCAGGACTTGTTTTAGATTCTTCATGTGTTGAACAGTCAAAAAGTATCTTTTCTACGTTTACTTCATACCATTCTCTTAAAAATCTATTATTGTCTGCTGTAGCAATACCTTGTTTAGAAGAAGCTATTTCTCCAAGTAATCTTCCGTTTTCAAACGCCCTAATAAAATTCTCACTCACCCAATAAGCCACAGGCGAGCCAGGGATTTTGGAGAAGTTTTCTTGTTTGGCTGCAAAACGCTTATCACCGCTCAAAAACAGGTCACGCTTTTCATTCTCGCCCACAGTGTCAACAAGCCTTGCGTATGTACCCTTGTAGTCCTTGATATGCCCCGTCATAACAAACGCAGTTGTCTGCACGACCTCGCCGCCTATCTCATCAAAAGCCCTTGCACCGAGGTGCGCCATGTTTACAGTGGTTTTCTGCATTAGCTTTTTACGCAGATTTTCATAACTCGACAGGAACATGAAAGCGTGCTGGGTAATCATCGCATAGAAACCGTGTGGCTTTGCAAGCTGTCCGCACTTCTCGATAAAGCAGGCGAACAGATCGGATTTACTGTCAGGAAACTTACTCTTGACAAACTCCGACAGCTTCGCATTCATTCCCGAACCGCCCATATAAGGCGGATTTGTGCAGACTACATCATACTTCTGTGAAAGTATCTTGTATATCTTCATCATCATGTCAAACTGTCGCATATTCAGCCCGAAGGTGGGAGAAAAGTCCGAAACGGCGGCGTCGATGTCATCAGGCGCATTCACCGTCATCAGCGAGCCGTAGGTATCGGCAAATGCGAACTGCTCCGCAAAACGCCTGATACTGCCCGAGAGCATATCCGTGTCAGCACCCATAACATCGGCAAAATTCGCAAGATTCGGCTGATTTTCGGGACTGCAAATGCGGCGGTTGTACTGCCTTGCTTTCATCATCACCGCAAAATACGCAAGCTGATAGGCTCTGCGGTCGATGTCCAGCCCGTAGAGATTGTTTCGCAGGATAGACTTCGCCGCGTCACGCTCACCCCAGCCGCAGGAACGGTAAATGTCGATAAGCACATCGAAGGCATACACCAGTATATGTCCCGAACCCATACATGGGTCGATTATCTTGATATTTTCTGGTTGAATATTTTTATATTCCGCCCTGATCTTTTCTAGCTCAGCCTTGACGGGATCCTCCTGTTCGGCTTCATCAAGATAATATTTCCAGTCGGCATCATCGGGCTTTCCGTGACCCTCAGCCCAAAGCCGTCCAAGGGAATTTTCCACCATATAACGCACTATCCAGTCGGGCGTAAAAAGCTGGGTAGCCGCAGGGATAGCCTGTGCAGAGATCTTGATATTCTTCTTTAGATCAGCGAAAACCTTGTCTTTCGGCTCGGTGTTGTAATACTGATACAGCCAGCCGATTATCTGCACCTGATCTCTCCAGTCCTCCTCGGGTATCTCAGTTATCATCTTAGCAATAACGCTGTCCTCACGCAGCAGATTTCTTGGGAAAAGCAATTCCGTCCAGCCGCCTATCTGCTCAAACATCTCGGGCAAACCCTTGTTCAAAGCATTGCACTGCGTGATGATAATATATTTATATAACCGTTCGTTCTCCTGATTTTCGAGCAGCTCTAAAATAAGCTCCTTATCAAGCCCGTCGATCTCAACATTAGCTGCGTCGGAAAGCACCTCGGGCTTGAAATTTCCGCTCTCATCCGAGAATATTCTCGTATGGGACGGCAGATAATTATTGACCTCCATGAACCGCAGTGCGATGAAACGATTGAACCAAGTATAGGCGGCTTCCTCCATCGTCTGCGTAAAGCCGTTCTGACGGATATTTGCAATAAGCTGTGAACGCTGATTTTTCTCCGCAGCCGTAAGCGACCGTCCGTTGACAGACTCCTGCGCAGGGTCATTTGTGCCGTTCTCCGTCACTTCAAATTCATAAGCAAGCTGTGTTACAGCATTGATAAGCATTACTCTCGCTTCAACAGCAAAATTTTTGATAGCAGTTTTGTTCATATTTTCACATCTCCTCAGATTATATGCAGAACATCGTGACCGTTCAGCTTGTCCATGAGCGTCCTTTTGACCTCCGCAATATACTCGTCAATATCGGCTTCACTTTGCAGTTTCATCGTGTGGCAAACTGCACTGCGGCTCATTGTCACGGTATCAATATCAGGTTCGTCAACGACAACGAGTTTTTGCAGATATTGCTGTCTGATATTGCCGATCTGAATTTTCATCGCATCGAGATTTATGAGTTTGTCTGCATTTTCAGTTGCGGTTCGCTTTTCTGTCAGCGCATCGTCCGCCCTCTGCACGATGTCACCCTGCTTTATGTCTGCGGTCTGGTGTATCTCGCCCATAGCCGCCTGTATCTCGCCGATGACCTCCTCACGCTTTTGCGACAACAGCTTTTGATAATCCTCCTGCACCGTTTGTATAAGTTCGGGCAGTTCGCTGATACGCTTGTAAGGCTTCTGCATGGCGATTATCTGCTTTATCTTTTCGACAACCGCAAGTGTATTGTCCTCTGTCTGGAAATACTCTTTTTCCTCATTCACACGCTCCACCTGCGACCTTGCATTATCGAAAATGCTTCTCTGAACACGGAAAAACGTATCCACCTCAGACATATCCTCCGCAAGTTCAAGGAAATCTTCCTGCATATCCACAGCCTTTTTCAGCAGAGCGATATTGTCATTTTTCTGCCCCAAAAGCTCATTGCACAGCTTGATACCGTTCTCCACAACACTCCTGCCGGGATAAGCATTTGCACTATATTCTTTTATAATCAAGTCATTCAGCTTGTTACGCTCAGTTTCAAATTTTTCTATGATATAAGCAATAATTCCGTCCTCATCATCGGGTATCGCGCCCAAAGTGCAGTTGAAATATTCGCTCAAAAACTCCCTCGCCTTTTTGATAAGTGCAGTCGGAGGAGCGATTCTGAACCCGATGATCGCCTTGTCTATTTCCGTTCTCTTGCGAAGATAATCGGGCATTTTTTTATCACTCGGCTGAATGACAGCACCGCCGTATTTGAGGGTCAACTTTTGACTTGCGATAAGCTCGGCAGTCACCCCTGCTATGTCGATCTCTCGCCAGCCGTAGGGAATAGCCTGATAACGTTTCTGAATATCCCCCATAGATGTCGGCAACTGTTTCATTTTCTGAATGTCAAGATATTGATATAATTCTTTGACAGCCTCGGCATTTGGTGACTCCGCACCATCAAGCATCATCTGCTTATCACCGCTGAGTATCTGTAAAATATCTGCATCGCTGTCATAATTCTTTCGGACGTAACTCAGCTTAGTATAAACGCTCTCCACGAGAATCGACATTGCTCTTTCGATACGTTCCTTCACCGATGAAACCTTCAGTGTTAATTTATCGCCTGCAACGTAAACTCTGCCCTCAGCGATAGCCGCCGAAATAAGCTCCTCCGCACGTTTTTCATGTGCCGATGCCTGATTCTGCCTGCCCCTGATAATACTCTGTATCATCTCGGGGAGCTGTGCCACGTTCTTGCTTTTGACATAGCGGCGAATCTTCATGGCGTCTTCCAGTTCTTTGAAATATGGCTGACTTTCCGCAAGCACAACGATAACTTCATTGTCCGCCGCTGATCTCATGAGAAATACAGAATCATCTGTTGTGTATATCTCCGATGCTACTGTGATAAAATGTAATGCCACCGAGCCTGTCAACTGTCCGATAACGGTTTCGTCGATACGCTGATCGTAAGGAAAATCATATTTGCCGTACTTGAATTTCTTGCTGACAAACAGCTTTCCAAAGATAATATCTGAAATTGCCTTGGTGATTATCGCACTGTCAACAGGGGTGTTCTTTATCTCACGGGCAATATCCTGTTCATCATCGGTCAGGAATGTATATGTATCTCCTGCGCGGGAAACATAGTTTTGAGAAACAAGCCTGTCAAGGGACTGCTGTATCGAAAGCCTTGTGGAAACCTTGTCGGTTCGTATATCGTCCGCCATAAGAATGCTTATATTGTCAATATTTGCCTTGACATCATCGACATATCTCACAAGGTACAGCAGCTTTAATATATTTACATCTGTCTGTTCAATACCATCACGATTGTCGGCAGCATTCTGACATCGGTCGATAACACGGCGGATAGAGCTTTCTAGGAAAGTATGCACTGTGTCATAGAAAAGATAGAACGGCACAAGAGCATACTCGTCCCTGTCCTGAATTGCCTGTGCCGCCTCCTGAAATCCCGACAGCATGGAACGCTCACCACTGGAAAGGTGCTTGCCCGAATTGCCGTGCTTGCGTATTTCGGCAAGGACGTTTTGCATCAGCCTAAACTGATACGGCACAAAGGGATAAGTCTCGATAAACTCGCCCTCGCCCGAATAGCCTTTCAGGTCAAGAACGGCATTATTGAACGTGAACAGATTTTTCAGCACCTGATTATTTTTCTCATATTGCAGGCTAAGCACCTGTTCTGCTGTATCGGTCTTGGCAAGGATACGCTTTTTGATGACTTCATCAACGCTTGAGGAGCTAAGGCTCAGACGGGTATTGAATCTGCCCTGAATCTTTGAAAAATCATCACCGCTTATCTTGGTAATGCTGTCGATAGCCTCCTGCGAAGTCACCATGACCCACACTCTGCCGCCGCATTTCGTGCCTATCTCTTCAACGATAGTCTGTAAGTTCAGCATGAGGTCAGAATCCGAGCCGATGTACTGACCGACTTCATCTATCATGAACATAAGGCGGTAGTCCCTGCCCTTGCTATCGATATACTCACGAATTTCCTTCACGAGCTGTTCGATACTAAGCTCAATTTCTTCCTCGCCGTTGAACCAGTTTCGCGAAGCAGTTTCACTCATATCGAGGGCTTCGGACATAGCTTCTACAATATCGTCCTCAAAGAAAGCAAAGGAATCACGGCTTTCTTCCCAAGTACCACCGTTGATACGCTCAAAGCATTCTCTGAACTGCTCCGTTTTACCTGACTTTGCGATGAACTGCTCCAGTTTTGCGACTTTCAGATCGTTGCCGTAAAAGCCCTGATGTTCATAGAATACTTTTGCGAAAACTCTTAAAATAGCCGTTTTATCTTTTGTCAGAGGGCTTTTGGAGTCTATATTGAAAAGAATAGTTTCGGTAGGAACTTTTACACAGTTTTCAAGCTGTGCGAACATCATGGGGTCATCGAACTTATCCGAGAAATACTGCACTGCCTTTTTTCCACCAACCGTCTTATTCGCAAGCAGATAGGACAGCATTTTCAGAAAGTGAGATTTACCACTTCCGAAAAAGCCCGAGATCCACACACCTATCTTGTCGGTGGGCTGTTCCAACGAACGTTCATAATGATTCAGAAATGTATTGAAATGACGGCGCAGCTCCCTCGTGATAATATACTCCGAAAGTTCCTGCACGATAGACTGTTCATCGTCCTGTGCGACCTTGATAACACCGTTAATGTCACGGTTGATGTCGGATTTATAGATACTCTGTAAACGCATAAAAAAACTCCTTAGATCATATTGAAAGCACGGTAGTAGTTGCCGTCCTCAAATTCTGCAAACAGTGAAAGTTCCTGACCATTGTAAGCACCTGGATAAAGCATCACCACGGGAATATCCGAGAAGATATGTTGAATATTGTCAAGGATATTGTGAGACCGCATGAACGGATAAACTTTTCCGACTCCGGTAATCAACAAAATATCCCCATGCTCATGCGGCTCGTATTTCATTTTTTCTACAAAGGCTTCGGGCGAAACAGCTTTTTGCAACTGTTTAAGCAGACACTCCGAGCCTTTTTTCTTCTCCATATTGGGAATGCCTTTCAGGATCCGCTTTTCCTCGCATATCCGCAGGAAAATCTTATACAGATCACACTCCACGATACGGAATGGCTGTCCCTGTGCATTTATCAGGTCAGCAAAATAGCTCCGCACAAGCATTTCGTCCTTTGGTTCGTAGCAGAAAACGTGTATCCCGACTTCATTTGAAAGCCCCTTGTTGCTCAGAAATACTTCATCTGAAAAGCGTTTTTTTATCTCATTAAGCTGGTAAATAATATTACTCATAGTCCGTACCTCAATTAAAACAATTAAAAGCCGCAAGTGCATCTGTGTCGCCTTTGGAACGTATCAATTCATCAAGCTCGGGATACAAATATACAGGAAGCAAGGTCTGCGACTTCGAGCTTTCAAGATATTCGCACTCTACAAGAAAACGCACCAACACCTGCTTAAGCTTTTTCATTGTGGATTCGCTCCATTCGCTGACAGCAGGCACTTTTTCGGCAAGGGACATAAAGAACACATTCACATCTTTCACCGAAAAATCAAGCTGCTGTGAGCGATATTTCTCACCGATGACCTCGATCATAAAGTCATAGACGATACTGTTTTCGCACATGATCGCATACAGGTTCACCTGCTTTGCAACTTCGGCAGATGCATCTGCAAGCAGCCTGATGGCAGCTTCATTATCAACTGCGTCTATGCGCTTGAAACAGGTATTGGTGATCGTTTTTATCATTCGCTCCGTAGGAAACTGGAACAGATTTTCGCTCTGTATCTCACGATATATCTCATCACGGCTTCTTCCCCGACCAAGTAGCCCTGCGACTATTTTTATCTCATAAAACAGGAACTGCTCACGGGTGAGTCCGCCGCTGTAATGGTTTTTGTGCATTTATTGTCTCCTCCCTATATATAGCCTGAATCGCAATTAGGATTCTGAGATTTTTCTCAAAATATATGCATTCGAGATTATCAGCAAATAGACATGTTCTTTCTTCATTATTCAGTTTTCAAGATGCAGTTTTGACACATTTTTACACTAAAACAGCATAGCAAGTTTATTCATGAGTTTTCTTTCATGAACATAATCAGGGTGGACATACCTGTTTAGTGTGATATTTACCGTTTTATGGCCGAGAATCATAGAAAGTGTTTTCACATCAAACCCGTTCTGAATGCAATTTGTTGCGAAGGTATGTCGAAGCCCATGGTATGTGTGATCACCGGAATTTGATTCCGACAGAACCCTTTTATACCGATACTGGTAGGCACGAGGTTCAACTATCTTTTCACTTCCCGAAAGAACGTAGTAGTTATCATCGCCTTTAAATGCCATGAAATATTCTGCTAGGAACTCCGGTATTGCGATCTCTCTGAATGATGTATCGCTTTTGGGGACGGAGATAATAATTTTCGTTTTTTTACCGTCCGAATTGCAGGTGCAGATTCGCTGAACTGTACGGTGTACATATAATACCCGATTCTCTATGTCTATATCAGCCCATGTCAGACCGCATAATTCGCCGATTCTCAGACCCATATAAAGTGAGATCAAAATCCCCAGACCTGTAAGGGTCATATGTTCCTTAATGTGTGAGATAAGGACTTTCTGGTCATTATCACTGAATTTTTCTGCTTTCTTCTTTTCTATTTTGGGAAGTATGACATTTTTCAGAGAAAGGCTGAAACCATACTCTTCCTGTGCATATATAAGCATCGACTTAAAAACGGTTATAATATCTTTTATATAACTTGCGGAGAACCCCTCTGAAAGTTTTTTGTTTATGAAATTGTTGAGCTTAACTGCGTTTATATCCACACAGGGAATGTCGCCAAATTCAGGAATAATATGCTTTTCAAACTTGTTGCAGTAATTGACAAATGAGGATTCTTTGACACGGTTGGCGATTGCAGTGATCCATTCCCGATATACTTCTAAAACGCTGATACACTTTCCACTCTGAAATCTTAATTCTACTTCCATTCCAATTTGCACCTTTTTATAAGCATCATCATAGGTGTTTCCGTAAACATATTGATAAACAGCTTTGCCGGATTCATCTCTGTCAATGATAAAGCGTCCCATGAATCTTCCGTCTTTTCTTTTGGTAATACAAATATCCAACTTACTCGCCTTCACTTTCTATTGTTGTTATCACACAATATTTATTGTTCAAACTATACAGAATTAACAAAATTAACAAATGCACAAAAATACATTGAAAAAAATCGCCGATTATGGTATAATGTGAATAATTATAACATATCGGAAAGCCATGAATTAATCATTAAGAATGTATTTTTTGACTGTTTCTCGAATGCATATATTTTGAGAAACGACTATACAGTCAAAATGCTCATTTGTTGCTTGATATTCAAGACTCGTATTTATCCAATAATACATTAGTTTTCCTCTATCATCAAAGCCGTGATAATATCGAGCATAATATCGCTGTCGCTGATAACACTGCACAAAGCCTTTTCGCCACGAATAATATTTGCATAGGTGTGAAATCACCACTGGCTGTTTTGCCCACGATGAAAGTCTATCTGATATTGCTTTGAACGTTTGCTCCCCTTGTCAAGCCGTGCCAACACTTTTCGGGGGATATTTTCTTTTTGTATTAAAATTGATTTTTCCTCCTCTCTCTAAAGTTCGCCATTAACATTTTAGCGAAAATGTCACAAACTAATATTAGCGAAAATGTTTGGAGGTGTTATTATGATCACTGCAACAGTAACCGATGTTCAGAACAATTTTGGTCATTATCTGCAAGCTGTTCAGCAGGGTAACGAGATCATTATTCTTAAAAACAGTAAATAAGTAGTCAGGCTTGTTTTCCATGAATCAAGTATATCTTTTCTTACCGATTCACTCACAAGTGCTCTTAAACATGATTATGATGATAAAACAATTCTTAAAGAAAAGAAAAAGCACTTCTTGGTGACCGTCAGATGACAGCCACCAAAAAGTGCTTTATTAAGTATTCAATTTTAGGCACGAAAATAGTGGACAGCACTTCAAAAATTTATGAAACACTGTCTGCTAATGAAGACTATTTATTTGTTGTCAACAGGCTTTCTATCAGCGTTTTTGGATTTTCCAAGTTTTCAGGTTTTTTATCGTTTCAACCACGAAAATCCTTGATCCTTCGGGCTTTAAATGCTCCTTAAAGCCTACCAATTACCACTATTGCCGGATAGGGTCAACAATATCGTATTTCTCAAATTTGTCAACATGACAAAACCGCCGCAACCAAACTCGGTTGCGGCGGTAATTTTATCTGCTATGATTTATTGTTCTTGCTGTAATACTCTGTCTGCTTATCGTAGACCACTTTCGGCGTGTAACGCTTTATGGCCTTGTTGTTCACCTTGATGTCAAGCTTTTCTACCCAGCTTGTTAATTTCTTCTGAAATTCATCGCTCTTCATTTCTTTTAGAAGATCTTCATGATTGTCCTTGGCATATTCTGTATCTCTGCCCTTTATATCGCCCTTGATAAGAATGTAATATGCGTTATCGTCCTCATAAGCTGTTGCAACGTCTGTGCTCATACCGCTTACTTCTTTGAGTATCTTGCCGTTTGCAGTGTCTTTCTGTGAATCGTCCATTGCACCATAGTTCGCCATTTTCTCATTTGCATATGGGTCTGGCTTTGATGATGAGCTGTCTGTTGACGAGTCACTGTCTGCAGTGGAGCTTGATTCTGCTGTGCTGTCAGAAACTGAAGATGTGTCATCGCTTGCTGTAGAAATTGTGTCGCTCTCTGCTACAGAAGATGTGTCGTCAGAAGTCGTGCTGCTGTCTGAGGCTGATGAATCACTGTCAGTAGAGGAGCTTGAATCTGAGGCTTTCTTTGAAGCAACATAGTCGTTGTACTCGTCTATAATGCTGTCGAAATCGTCAAACGAAACTCCCTGAGCCTTTTCAAGAAACTCATCTCTTTTTGCCTTGGCTTCCTCATTTGCAGCGTCTGCTGAGTCTGTAGAAGAATCGGTGGCTGATGATGAAGAATCAGTTGATGCTTTAGTTTTTGCAAAGGAAATGGATTTATATCTCAGGTAGTTATCATCAAGATACTTCACCATTTCATCGTCTGAAACGGCTTCCTCGCCGCCCTCTGCATAGTAGTGATCAAAAAGCTCTTCTCTCATTTTAGAGCCTTTGAGTGCAAGCTTTACAGATTCCTTTGAGATACCCTCTGACTCGTAAAACTCGCCCTGAGAATCCCATGTGCTGCTTATGCTGTCATTAATGGACTTTATATCCTCATCTGAAAGAGTAAGTCCAAGCTCGTTGAACTTGTCAACTACAGCCGCATACTCCTTAGTTGCAGTGAGAGCATAATCTGAAAGATACTCGTCAAATGCCTTTCCGTCTACCTTCTGATTGAAATAGTCCTTTTTGATGCCTTTCTGATAATACATCATCGTCATTTGATATGACATTTCTGTAAGCTCATTATAAATGTAGATACCTGCGTTTATCTTGCTGTCACCTGCTGTCATCACATAGCTTGTGTCCGAGCAAGAGGTAAGGCTCGCAGTACAAAGCAATGCGGCAGTAAGAGCAGCCGTTATTTTTTTAGCTTTAGCCATTTTATTATCCATTTCCTTTCCGAAAAAAATCGTCTTACTAACAGGCAGAAAACCGCCTTAACTTTTACATTATACTACATTTGAGCCTATAAGTCAAGTGGATATGTGTCTCTCACACGCAAAAACGGACGATCACTGACCGTCCGTTGTAATGCACTGATATTTTATCTATTGCTATTTCCTATTTTTATGTCTTTCCAATTTACTTGCGTACATTATCTTATCCGCCTGTGTAAACATATCTTCAAGCTCGTGGATATCTGTTATATGTTTACAAATACCGCCTATACTAACGCTGACCTCAAACTCGTTACCTGCAAACTTGTTATATACCCTAAGACGGTCGTTGACCCTTGCAGAAAATCGTTCAGGATAGTTGTCGTTATAGTCGTTACAGCCTATCACCACAAACTCATCGCCGCCTATCCTTGCGCATATCTCGTTATTTTTTGTCGAAGCCAAAACTGCGTCTGCGATCGCTTTTATTGCAATATCACCGCAGTTATGGCCAAAATTATCATTTATCTTTTTAAGACAGTCCAGATCGCAGACAGCGATAAAAGCCTTATTTTTCGGATTTGACATTCTGTCAACAACAAACTGGATATTTTTCTCAATGCCTATTCTCGAATAAACACCTGTCATAGCGTCACGGACTGCAAGATTAGCTATGGAGTTTCGTATCCGCATTGATTCCAGAGCATTGCTTACATGATTTGTCCAATTACGATAAGTGATATCTATCGATTTTATTTCGTCACCGTAAGACAATACAGCATAGCCATAGCACCGATCTATAAAATGTACCGGGGTGATAAAGAATGCACGAGGGCTTTCTCGTTCTTCATCCAGATCAGGAAATATCTCTTTGAGTTCAAAAGGATCATGAAGAGTTCTGCTTTTGCCGTCAACGTTTCTTATATAAAGCACCATATTTTCTGTATATTCCTTTGGAACAGTTGAGATCTCACCGACTATCTCATGCTCTCCGAGGCAATCCTCATTAAGGCAGAGATAATACCTCTCATGACCAATGATAAGATAGAGAAAATATTGTATCCTGGCCATCAGATCATCGGGATCTTTAGAGCAAGCCATTATATCGGTCATACTGCTGTCCAAAAAGTCATGATAATTCATCTTGTTCTGAGATGATAAAAGATCACGCTTTGTATAGCTATAATCCTCATGACAGCCGCAGGAAGCACCTATCTCCACCTTGCCGCCGTCCTCTATAAGGCCCTGAGGTTCAACGCCTTTGATCCTTGCCTCAATGGTCATTACTGCGTTCACGCCAGTTTCAAAGATCGGCGGTGAGCACGAGGTTATAGCTGGCACGCAATGGATAGCCTCGTCTATTGCGTCATAACCTGCAACTATCATATCCTCAGGCACGCTCAAACCGTTTTTCTGATATTCATGTACAACGCCTATAGCCATATAATCTCCACAGCAAACGATAGCGTCAGGCTTTTTACGTCTGCCATAGATGATATTATTTGCCACCTCTGCCGCTTTATCATACCAGAAGCCTCCGTCAAAGCAGACAAAGTCCGGATCATACTCTATGCCATGCTTTTCAAGGGCACGCTTATATCCCGCAAGCCGTTCACGAGTGGTGGCAGTCTCCAGCGGACCGCTCAAAAAAAGTATCTTCCTGCATCCATGGACCTCGATAAGATGTTCTGTCAATTGCATAAAGGGTATTTCGTCACGGGTATAAATACTTTCATAGTCCTTATAGCCTCCATCTATAAAAACCACAGGAACATGACATTTCTCATCTATATCCCTGCATATTTTGTCAAAAAGCCCAGGCATTTTTAATGTATCTGCCAAAACGATAACGCCATCGAGCTTATCATAATTTATAGCGTCATATATCTGCATTTCTCCAACAGACACTGCTTTTAAGAATGACACTTTGACAAAGCTTGTGAAGATAAGCACATCATAGTCAAGCTGAAAAGCCTTTGTCATTACGCCTCTCAGCAATCTTTCCTGATAATAGCTTTCTGCCTCAGACAATATCACTCCAATGCGTTTTCTTCCCAAAATGTCTCACCTTCTCTATAATGTCGCATTTAGACGCACTTCACCCTACAGTTATTCAAACATTATACCACATTTGCCTCGAGTTGTCAAAGGCATTTTGTGAATTTTCGTAAACTTTTTAACGACTTTTTTATTTTTGTGGTAAAATTATTAAGCTTTTTTCAATATTACCAATACATATATTTGATTAAATTTGTTATAAATCAACTAAATAATTTGCTTAATCGTTTTCAAGATTGCGAAAATTTTCGGTAACATGTTCATATAGAAAATAAAATGAAAACTTTTCAGAATATTGTTAATAAAGCATCGCAGAGAAAGCTTTTTTTACACAGTACTTCTGAATAAGAAAAGAACAAAAAAAGTTTCAAAAATGTCTTGACAAGTAAAAGATCATATGGTATAATATTAAAGTCGCTTAGATAGTGTGACACATATAAAAAAATGATAAACTGGAGAAGTCGCCTAGCCCGGTTTATGGCGCACGACTGGAACTCGTGTATGGGTTAATAGCTCATCGAGGGTTCGAATCCCTCCTTCTCCGCCAAAAAGTCTCGTAAACACGTTGTTTGCGAGACTTTTTATTTTCTAAAGATATGACACGCAAAAATACTTAATAAAGCAAAAAAATCGGACAGCCCGAAGACTGTCCGATTGAATGTTTTTGTGATTATTCTATGGTCGTGATGTCGCTTCCGAACCAAGTTGTTGATATCTCAGCAAGCTTGCCGTCCTGCTTCATTTCGTGAAGGATCTCCTCGATCTTGTCGCAAAGTGCCTGATCACCAAGTCTGAAGCCGATGGCGTACTCCTCTGGGTCAAGGCCGTCAGGAAGCACCTTGTAATCCTTGCCTGATGTGGATATCTCGTAGTTTGCAACTACTGAGTCAAGGAACGCTGCGTCTACCATGTTAAGCTCCAACTGCTGGAGGGCTTCAACATTTGTTGCAAGCTCTGTTGTTGTCGCACCATTTGCTACAACGTCAGATGCAAGAAGTGTTTCCTGTGCTGTTGAGCCGTTCTGTACAGCAATGTTCTTGCCTGCAAGATCAGCCTGTGAAGCAACGTCGCTTGAGCCGTTTACAACGAACACCATTTCATTCTTCATGTAAGGCTCGCTCATGAGCATTACTTTCTTTCTCTCATCGCTGACAGAAAGGCCGTTCCAGATACAATCTATTGTGCCTGCATTAAGATCCTGCTCCTTTGTATCCCAGTTTACAGAGTAAGTTTCAAGCTCTACACCAAGTCTTGAGCAAACTTCCTTTGCAACGTCGATATCAAAGCCTACGATGTTGTCGTTCTCGTCTGTGTAGCCCATTGGCTTGAATGTTGGGTCAAGACCAAGCACAAGCTTGCCTGAATCAAGAACTTTCTGAAGTGAGTTATCCTCGCCTGTTGCAGCGGCTGTGCTGTTTGTGCCTGCTGCTGATGAAGAATCAGATGTGCTTCCGCAGCCTACAGCCAAAAGCATCATGGCAGCAGCGGAAAGTGATGCGATAGTCTTAAAAATAGATCTTTTCATTATTAACTTCCTTTCGGGTATCGTCAAATACCATTTCATACGTTTTAACACTTTAATATAATAACATATTATAACGTCACTGTCAATTATCATTATTGCCCAAACCTTTGCAGGCTGTGGGTGCTTTTTCATAGAAAATGACCGCAGATAGGCGAAAATCAGCACTTACCAAGCTTTTTCGCTCTTTCCATGAACCTTGCATACTTGCCTATTACCGCTTCTCCCTGTGTGATACCTGCATTTTTCAGTATCTCCAAAGGCTTTTCAGGATAGTCTGCTGTATATTCAAGCTCCAACTCATAGTCTGTCAAGCCGAGATATTCGCTTTTGTCAAGGCATATCTCAACATGGTCAAAATCCGTGCAAAGCTTTCGCTGTGTATTCAAAGAGCCTGCAAGGTCAGCGGCAGGGAAATCTCTCCCCACAAGCTGTGAAAGCTCCTGTGCGGTGAGCGTTTCAGGCAGGCTGTCAAGCTGTTGTTCATACTCTTTTTTCACATGAAGTGCACCGTTTTCGGAGATAGGTGCTTTAAGCTGCAAAAAATATTTTTCGCCTATCTGCCTGACACGGATACTTGTCATGCCCGTATCCTGCTGTGGAATATAATAAAAATTGGTCTGCTCTATTATTTTGCCCCACTGAAAAAGCTTTTCAGCGGTCTTGTACTGCTCCTGTGTGAGAGAAATTTTTATCTCACGTTCTATATTTTCGCTCATGATATCCTCCTGCTTTAATACTTTAGGCAACACCGCACAAAGCCCGCCTGACGGCTTTGCACGCCATCTGCTTGCAGATTTTCCGTCATATCACACAAAAATCCCTTGACATACGACAGTATGCCTGCGGAATTTTTATGCGATCTGACAAAAAATCTGACTACGTATTTGACGCACAATCTTTGTGCGGTATTGCCTTAAACACATAAGATTATAACAGAGTATAAAGGCATTGTCAAGAGGTAAATGACTTTGCTTTATGTTAAATAAATGTTAAAAAACGCTCCTTGTGGTTGACAAGTTTTTAACAAAGCTTTATAATGAAATTGACAGAAAGCATATATAATATTATATGACAGCCTTAAAATTTTATATACCGATAACAAAGAAGGGGAAACTATGAATTTAACTCATCTCAGATATATGGTAGAGGTCGAAAGACTTGGGTCTATCACAAAAGCAGCTTCAGCACTTTATATGGGTCAGCCTAACCTTTCAAAAGCCATAAAGGAAATGGAAAGAGAAGTTGGCATACCGATTTTTAAAAGAAGTGCAAAGGGTGTTGTTGCCACAGAAAAGGGCAAACAGTTCCTGCAGTATGCCAAGGCTATACTTGTGCAAATGGATAAAATGGAGAGCCTTTATAAGGATAATGGTGAAAACGCTGTGAACTTCTCTCTGCTTTTGCCAAGGGCAAGCTATATAACCCACGCTTTCACTTGCTTTGTGAACAAGTTAGGCACGAATGTGGAGCTTGACGCAAAAATAAGGGAAACAAACTCCATGGAAGCCATAAACGCAGTGGTGGAATGCGAATATAACATGGGTATAATCCGTTATCCTGTGGCGTATGAGAGCTTTTTCATGTCTATGATAGAAGAGAAAAATTTGAAATATCATAACGTGTGGGAGTTCGATTATGTACTTATCACAAGCGAAAACAGCCAGCTTGCTAAAGAAAAAGAGATAAACGAAACTGTCCTTGATAAATACATAGAGGTATTGCACGGCGATAATATCGTGCCGAACATCTCAGCGACTTATCAGAAGAAAAACGCTGAGCTTAATAATCACAGCAGGCATATTTACGTCTATGAGAGAGGAAGTCAGTTCGATATCCTCTCGGCTTGTCCAGACTCATTCATGTGGGTAAGTCCTTTGCCAAAGGAGATATTGAAGCGTTATGGCCTTGTGCAGAGAGTTTGTCATAGTTTCAAAAAGACCAATAAGGACGTTCTTATCTATCAGAGCAATTACCGCCTTAGCCATGCGGATCAGATGTTCCTTGATGAGCTTGAAAGGGTAAGAAAAGAGATATCAGAATAATTTTTAGCATAAAAATGCGGGCGAACATGAAAGGTGTTCGTCCGCTTTTTGTTTAAGGCAACACCGCACAAAGCCCGCCTGACGGCTTTGCACGCCATCTGCTTGC